>Ga0209578_10000030_pt1 | contig 425970 bp, 398 predicted proteins | sample tdAd472_FD_187127 | JGI IMG/M metagenome (GOLD analysis project Ga0209578, IMG submission 187127) | Marine sediment microbial communities from the Atlantic coast under amendment with organic carbon and nitrate - tdAd47.2 (SPAdes)... | ecosystem: Environmental > Aquatic > Marine > Coastal >... | reverse complement strand
CGCCAGCCGTGGTCTATTCGCAGAGAAACGAAACCGTGAAACCCGATCAGCAGGCGCAGAGAGTAGCTTAAATTATGCCGAAACCTGTCCAAGGATCGGGGAGTAGCTCATTCTGCCACGTTAAATCTCCCTAAAAAAAATCGATTAACCCACCACTGCTGGCATGCGGTCACAATGACTATGCGCGAATGAAATCAAATTACTTGGGTGCAGTAGTTGAAAATCAATGTCAATCGCGCGCATGAGGGGTGTAGTAGCTCGCGGGTATCGGTTTTTTCGGGGCTGGGGCCATTCGATAGGCGTTTCGAGAGGGTCCCATAAACCCGTGCACGCGTTCAGGGCGATCATGTGCATCCTACGGGAGGGTAACTCCTCTACGGCAGGTGAACCGTCTTTCGGGCAATTGTGAAGAGCTGCGTGTGATCGCTTAGATTTCATTCAGTATCCTCGATCGTTGCTCAGAAAACTCTTCATCACTGATTTGCTTTTGATCATGAAGGTCAGCCAGGGTTTCCAAACGAATCGCAACCTCGTCTTGCTTCGCTGTGGTGCGGATTGATGGACTGTCCGTGCCGTGATTCGATCTCTGCTCGAGCGTGTCGATTGCAGACATGCTGACATCCTTCGCCAATCTGATCGCTCCCTCGGTAACGCGTCGAGATTTTTCAGCGGTTTCCGCCATGCGGTCGAGCGTTCTCGCCCCCGCCTGTTTTTTGGAATGAATGAGACTGTCGAAGTCGCCGCGCTTTCTCTTGAATGAAATCACCCGAAATTTCTCGATGAGTTGCCAAACCAGCGCGCTGAGGAGTCCACCAAGGCAGGCACCAATTATAGCACCGATCACTCCAAAGACCCGTTGACCCCCAATTACAAAAACGGAGAGTGCAGGAATAGCAATTAAGGCCCAGACAGCCTTTTCCGCCATCCTACTTCGGGACCCCATTTCTGGTGTCAGATCGTCAGGGTTAGGATCGCCTACCATAAGCCCCCTCAACATGCGAATTGCGCCTTATTTCAGTATATCCACAATTCTCCAATGTGTAGTATACGATCCTCTGATTCACTTTTCGGCAGCTTTTGTATTAAGGGGGCGCCGCCCCCTCTTCGCAACCGGCTTCCAGGCGATCCTTGCATGCTGTGCCGGCGTCGCCATGCTCGCTTTTAGCTGCGCGTGGCTCATAACCTCCTGACACTAATACTATTGCCCTGTGAAGCCAGTTGCGCATTCACCCCCGCTCTCGGCGAGGGCCAAGGCCGCAAGCGGCCTCGTTCCATTTTGACGGGGCGGCGCAGGCGAGATCGAGGGGGGCCGGAGATGCCGTCAGATCCGGGACGGAAGGCGCAGAAATCCGCCATTTCCGACCCATCTTCAAAAGGGCGATTTGTGGGAATTTTGTGGGAAAATTGGATGGCTTGAACCTAAGCCATTGATTTAATTGGCGCCCCCTAGGGGACTCGAACCCCTGTTTCCGCCGTGAGAGGGCGGCGTCCTAGGCCACTAGACGAAGGGGGCGGCGCAAGCGCGCATCATACGCCGATCATCGCCTGCTGCAAGCGCGCTGACGGCGCCAAGGCGGCAACCGTTTGTTAGGGAAAGGGCGCTAGGCTCAATCGATTGCAAGCGGGGGTGACGATGCGCAGATCCGTCGATCTTGATGATTTCCTGCCGGGCGGCGATTGGCAGCGGCTCGAGACCTGGGCTGCAATTGCCGGCATGACGCCGCTCGATTACCTGCGTCAATGCGTGCGCCGAGGCCACGCCGCCTTGCGCGAAGAGTTGAGCGATCACGCGCCCGTGGGGTTGCGGCCGCTCAGCGAAGGCGACCCGTCCGGCAATCGCGGCTGAGTTCAGGCACTGCCGCCGGCGTGCCGGTGCGCCGCCGCGATCAGCGCCTCGACGTCGCTTTTCTGCGTATTGAATGCCGTCACCAGCCGCACGATTCCGGGTGCCCAACGGTTGTCGTAGAATTGAAACCCGTCGCCGTGCAGCGCGTCCGCCAGGCCCTCCGGAAGCTCGGGGAACAGCATGTTGGCGTCGGCGCTGTAGGGGAACCGGACGGTGTTGATGCGGCCGAGCCCCTGGCGCAGGTCGGCCGCCATGGCGTTGGCGTGGCGGGCATTGCGAAGCCACAAATCGTCCTCGAGATAGGCGGCCATCTGCGCCGAAAGCCACCGCATCTTGGAAAACAGGTGTCCGGCGCGCTTGCGCCGGAAGGCGAAGGTTTCGGCCAGTGCCGGATCGAAGACGATCACGGCCTCGACGCCCAAGGCACCGTTCTTGGTGGCGCCGAAGGACAGCACGTCGACGCCGGCCTTCCAGCTCATCTCCGCCGGGGAGCAGCCGAGCGCCACCAAGGCGTTGGCGAAGCGCGCGCCGTCCATGTGCACCTTGAGGCCGTGCCGGCGCCCGACGTCGGCGAGCGTGCGGATTTCGTCGAGGCTGTAGACGGTGCCCATCTCGCCGACCTGGGTGATGGTCATGGCGGAAGGCTGCAGCATATGCACGTCGCCCCGGCCGTGGGCGGCCTTGCCGGCCAGTTCGGCGGCGTCGAGCTTGCCGTTTTCGCCGCCGACGGGGATCAGGCGCGCGCCGCCGGTGAAGAATTCCGGCGCGCCGCATTCGTCTTCATAAACATGACTGCTCCAATGGCAGAGCACCGCACCGTAACTCGGCGTCATCACCGAAAGCGCCAGGGAATTGGCCGCCGTGCCGGTGCCCACCAGGAAGACGCTGGCGTCGGTCTCGAAAATGTCGCAAAGGCGTCGCTCAACCGATTGAGTCAGTTCGTCGTTGCCATAGCCGGGCTGGGCGCCGGCGTTGGCGGCAACCAAGGCTTCGATCACCTCGGGCGAGGCGCCGGTTGTGTTGTCGCTGGCGAAATTCACCGTTCGTTGTCCCCCTCTTGTGAGCCGGAGGGCGAACCATAGGTGGCGCCGTCGGTGATTTGCAACGGAATTTCCGAGAATCGGGCGCCGTCGGTATCGAGCGCATGGGCGCGGACCTCGGCGACGCCGTCGGGTCCGCTCGCGGCGATCACCCAGATCAGGTCCGGTTCGTACGCCATCGCCAGGTCGCGGGCGGAGGGAACGGCGGGATGCCCCGGATGGGAATGGTAGTGGCCGACGATCTCTTCCCTGCCGCCGGCGGCCTCCAGCGCCCGCATCAGGTCGAAACGCACCTGCGGATCGACCTCGAAACTGTCGCGGGTATCGGTTTCGGCCAGGTTGCGGCTGGCGACGGCGCGGGTGACGGTGACGGTGCCGTCCGTGGCGCGAATCCCGGCCAGGAGCCCGCAGCACTCATGCGGATAGGCCGCTCGGGCGGCCTCCTCGATGTGACGCAGCGCCGGCGCCGGCATGCGGATCACGGTGTCGGCCGGATACTGCCCAGGACCTGGCCGGTTTCCGCATCGAGCGCGACCACCCGGTGGCAGGTGCCCGGCGGTCCGATGGTCAGGTAGAGCCGCCGTCCGTCCGGGGTGACGTCGGTAACCAGGCAGCCTGCCGCCAGCCCCAGGTCGACGTCGCCGAAGGCGGCGGGAGCGGCGGGCCTGGGCGCGGCCGGCGCTGTTGCCGGGGCGGGCGCCGGCGCCGGCGCGCGGGCCGGTTCCCAGAAAAGGTGTGTCAGGCGCCAATCCGGGTTCTGCGATTTCTTGTAGAAACCGTAGGCGAGAAGCACCAGTCCGCCGACGATGAGAACGCCGAGCAAGGTGACAAGGGACTTGAGCCAACGCATGGAAGCGGTCCAGTCTTGTTCCGGTCATCGATGAAGGGCGGTTTAGCATGGGCGAGGGCGAAAGGTACACCGTAAAGGTGCCGGCCGAAGCGGCAGGAGCGCGGCTCGACCGGGTATTGGCCGATGCCCTGCCGGCGTTGTCGCGCACCCGCGTCCGCGCCCTGATGGAGGCCGGGCGGGTAACCGGTGCGGATGGGCGGGCGCTGACCAATCCGGCCGGGAAAGCGGCGGCCGGCGCCGTTTACACGGTCTCGGAACCGCCGCCCGTGCCGGCGGAACCGGAGCCGCAGGATATTGCCCTCGACGTCGTCTATGAGGACGAACATTTGATCGTCATCGACAAACCGGCCGGCCTGGTGGTGCATCCCGCCGCCGGCCATGCCGACGGCACCCTGGTGAATGCACTGCTGCATCATTGCGCTGGGCAATTGGCCGGAATCGGCGGTGTGACGCGCCCGGGTATCGTGCACCGGCTCGACAAGGACACATCCGGCCTTCTGGTTGCCGCCAAGACCGATCAGGCCCACCAGCACCTGTCGGCGCAGTTCGCCGAACACAGCATCGAGCGCGCCTACAAGGCGCTGGTCTGGGGCGTGCCGTCACCGGCGGCGGGCACGGTGACCGGCAATATCGGCCGCTCACCGCGGAACCGAAAGAAAATGGCGGTGGTGAAGCGCGGCGGCAAGCCCGCGACCACGCACTATCGCGTGCTGCGGCGTTTCGGCGCGCTGGCGTCGCTGGTCGAATGCCGGCTGGAAACCGGGCGCACGCACCAGATCCGGGTGCACATGGCATCGATTTCCCATCCGGTGATGGGCGATCCCGTCTACGGCGGCGGGCCGCGCCGCTGCCCGGCCGACGCGCCCGAATGCCTGCGCCCCGCCCTGCAGGAATCGGAGGCCCAGCTACTCCATGCTATTTTGCTTGGTTTTGACCATCCGAGCGGCAAGGGGCATGTGCGGTTTGAATCTGAAAAATATAATAAAATCAAATATATAATGGCATGTTTAGATACTATGTAGATTTTTTCTATACTTGACTAACGAAGTGAGCTATTGTTCGCCCAGATGATCCAGACGAAAGCCGTCACGGGACCGTTTTCCCGCTCGGCGGCGGAGCAAGTTGAGGCGAATATGATGGGCACGAGAAACCACCAGGCCAATTACTTCCCCGAAGACAACCTGAATGCCTACCTGCGGCGCATCCGCACCTACCCGATGCTGGAAGTGGAGCAAGAAGCCAACCTGGCGCGCCGCTGGCGCGACAAGAAAGATGCCGCGGCGATGGAACTGATGGTCACCAGCCATCTGCGGCTGGTGGCGAAAATCGCCATGGGATACCGCGGCTACGGCCTGCCGGTGGCGGACCTGATCGCCGAAGGCAACGTCGGCATGATGCAGGCGGTCAACAAATTCGATCCGGAGCGCGGCTTCCGGTTGGCGACCTATGCCATGTGGTGGATCAGGGCTTCCATCCAGGAGTACATCCTGCATTCTTGGTCGCTGGTGAAAATGGGCACCACGGCGGCGCAAAAGAAGCTGTTCTTCAACCTGCGCAAGCTGAAGGCGCATATCGGCGCGCTCGAGGACGGCGACCTGCGGCCCGAACAGGTGCGCGAAATTTCCATGCGCCTGCAGGTATCCGAGACCGAGGTCATCAACATGAACCGTCGCCTCGGCGGCGGCGATCATTCCCTTAATGCCCCCTTGCGCGAGGAAGGCGAGGGCGAATGGCAGGACTGGCTGGTAGACGACAACGACGACCAGGAGACCCTGATCGGCGAGGCCGAGGAATATACCGGCCGCAAGGCGCTGTTGATGGATGCCCTGGAAGGGCTGTCGGAGCGCGAGCGCCACATCATCACCGAACGGCGCATGAAGGACGATCCCTCGACGCTGCAGCATTTGAGTGACCGCTACGGCATTTCGCGCGAGCGGGTGCGCCAGATCGAGGTGCGTGCCTTCGAGAAACTGCGCAAGACCGTCAAGAACGCGGTCATCGACCAGCACATCATGCATTGACGCCGGTTCGCCGGTTTCGTCCGGATGATTTGGGCGAATTACCTGCGTTTGTTGGCGACCGGTGCCGGCTTGCTGTCGGCGTCGTCGATCATCGACACTTCCGGGCCCCACTCGGTGACGATGTCTTCCTGCAGGGAACGCAGGAAGGTGACCCGGCGCTGCGCCAGCACCGTCAGGAAGGCGCTGACCACCGGCGGGATGGCCATAAACATCATCCAGCCGAATCCGGCGGCCGAATACATCACCAGAATCGAGAAAATGTCCGAAATGATGTTAGCGGCGGCGTTGATGGAATGGTCGTCGGTCCATAGCTTCAACAGATAGGGAAATACCCCGCACAGATTGAGGCCGCCGACGCAGAAGGTTGCGTAGCGCTGGTCCGTGCGGTCGCAGACCTTGGCGACGCCGGTCGGCAGCATGCCGGGGAGCAGCACGATCAGGGTCGGCAGCGAAAAGATCGCCAGCAGCACCATGACGGTGCCCATGCCGAGGACCTTGCTCCAATCCCTTCCGCCCTGGGTCGCGTTCTGTACCGCCATGGCGCGCCCCTACATGATTTCCATGACCAGCAGGATCGACACCACGGTCAGACCCAGCATGATCGAGATGGTGGCCGCCGCCTGCTGCCCCGAGCGTTCGGCTTTTGTCAGGCGTTCCTCGCCGGCGCCCTCGATGTCGCGAATTTCCTCCTCCGCCTGCAGCCACTCCTCCTGGGCGGCGCGGAAACCCTCGCCGTCCTCTTGGCGCTTCTCGGCGTCGTCGATCATGTTGAAGATTTCCGGCAGGCTGCCCTTGCGCACCAGACGCGGAATTTCCTTTTCCAACTGATCGCGGGTGTGGCGGTTGTGATAGGCATTGATCGCCGGGCCCAGAAGCCCGCCGACCCAACTGGTCAGCGCCAACATCGAGGGCGCGCGCAATTTCCACTGCAGGAACGCCAACAGGCTCAGCATGCCGATGATCGAGGTATCTTCCTTGGGCGACGCCAGGGCCTTCAGGTGGGGGTGGATGTCTTGATCGAACCGCGCCGCGATGAAGGCCGCGATATGGCGGTCGATGGGTCGGCTCGACGTGTCGGCCGAGTTGGCGGCCAATTCGAGCGCCGGCAGCAATTGTTCGATGACGACGACGTTGCTCTTGGCGATCAGCGGGCTCATGCAGGCGAAGCCGCGATTGGACTCGTAGACGACGCGTTCCAGGCCGTAGCCCGGGTCGTTGATGGCGAGCAGGCTCTTGAGCTTGGCGATGTTCTTCTGGGCGTCCAACAGCGGCCGGCTCAGCTTCTCGCGGGTGGTGAACCAGAGCGTCGGAATGTCGTGCGCCAGAAGTTGCGCCGCTTCCTGCGGGTCCCCCTTGAGGCCCCAGTGAATGGCGAGCAAGGTGCCGAAACCATCCGGCATGAAGGCCAGGTCCTTGTAGCGGATCGGCGCGGTGGGATCGAGAATGTTGGAGAGCTTCGAGACCAGGAAGTAGTCGCTGCCCTGGTAGCTCTCGGTGTGGAACTTGGCTGTCTGCACGGCGCCGCGAATGCTCTCCAGGGTGGCGCTACCCTCCGGATAGCGTTTGATCCAGTTGACGAAGTCGTCCGACTGGACGGCACGTACGGCATCCGACGGATGCTGCGCGAAGTGCCAGGCGAGCGTGGCGAGGGTCAGGTGCTCGCGCTTGCGGAAGCGGAACGGAACCTCGGCGCGGGGGGACGAGGTTTTCTTCACCGGGTTGGTCTTCTGTCCGGTCACCCAGTTGTTGACCTCGGTGTGGTTCCAACGGACCGACGGGTCGTCGGCGAGCATGCTGCGCAGCGGCTCGATCAGCGGCAAAGGCAACCGCGTGTTACCGCAAAGAGCCGTGTAGCTGCCGTTTTCCAGGCGCTGATGGATCAGGTTCTCCGGCTTCACCTTGGCGACCGGATTATAGCCCGTCACGATGTGGATGATGGTCACGCCGAGCGCGAAGACATCGTCGCGGATATCGCCGGTGCCGCGCCCCTCGCGCTGGCAGGTGGCGCGGTCGATGGGCTCGAAATCGGGGGGCTGGTCGAAACCCGGCGGCGCGGTGACGTGCGGGCCGAGCACCATCTCCTGCATGTCCGCGTCGAGGTAATAGAGGTTGTCGGGCCGGAGCGCGCGGTGCGGGCCGATCTTATCGTTGAGCGCCTGCAGCCCCTCGATCAGCGGTTCGGTGAGGCGGCGCGGCACATCGTATTCGGTGATGCGCACGTCCTTGCGCCGCAGCCGGTCGATGACGCGCCCGCCGAGCGGCTTCTCGTAGACAATCACCATCGCCGACTGGCCGAGCGGCGGCCAGGGCACGACCTCCCACTCAATCAGCGCCAGGACGCCGGGAAAGTCCATGGTCCGGAAGGCGATGATATCGTCCATGCGCACCGGCACGCCGGGCGTGCAGACCAGGGCGAAAACCTTGTTGGCCAGGTCGCGCCTGTCCTCCACCGCGTAAGCCTTGGCCGAGGGTTGGTCGAATTCCGGCAGGCGTGCGCCGCTGTCGACGAGATAGCGTTCGCGCAACAGCACCGGGCCCCCGCGTCCCGAGGACTCGGGTTCCTTGTGCGGCGGCATCAAGCCATCGCTATCGTCCGCGCTTTCCAGCGCGTCTTCATCGGGGGGGACCAAGCCATCCGGCAGATCCGTGCCCGTTTCTTCCGTTTCCAAAGGCTCTTCTGCCATGGTTCAGGTTCCCGGTGGGCACGCGACACCACCGGCACTTTACCGGCGGTCACGGATTTTGCGCGGATTCTAGCGGCAAAACCGTTTCAAAACAATGGTGTATTTCGATCCGGCACGCCGCGCGGGCGAGCCGTCCGGGTCAGTCGGCGAACGGGTCGTGCACCAGGATCGTGTCGTCGCGCTCCGGACTGGTCGATAGGAGCGCCACCGGCGCCTCGATCAATTCCTCGATGCGCCGCACGTACTTGATCGTCGTCGCCGGCAGGTCGGCCCAGGAACGCGCCCCGCGGGTGCTGTCGGTCCAGCCCTCGAGAGTTTCGTAGATGGGTTCCACCCGCGCCTGGCCGACGGTCGACGCCGGCAGGTGGTCGAGCACCTTGCCGTCCAGCTTGTAGCCGACGCAGACCTTGAGTTCGTCGAAGCCGTCGAGGACGTCGAGCTTGGTGAGCGCGATGCCGTCGATGCCGTTGACCTTGATCGCTTGGCGCACCAGCACCGCGTCGAACCAGCCGCAGCGCCGGGCACGGCCGGTGACCGTGCCGAACTCGTGGCCGCGTTCGCCGAGCGTCTGGCCGACCTCGTTCTCCTGTTCGGTCGGGAACGGGCCGCTACCGACGCGGGTTGTGTAGGCCTTGGTGATGCCGAGCACGAAACCGATCGCCTTCGGGCCCTGGCCGGTGCCGACGGCGGCCTGCGCGGCGACCGTGTTGGACGACGTCACGTAGGGGTAGGTGCCGTGGTCGATGTCGAGCATGGTGCCTTGCGCACCTTCGTAGAGGATGCGCTGGCCGCGCTTGCGCGCCTGGTCCAGGAGCTGCCAGGTGGTGTCGGTGAAAGGCGCCAGCTTCGGCGCCACTTCGCGCAGTTGCTCGATCAATTCGGCCTTGTCGATCTCTTCCATCGCCATGCCGCGCAGCAAGGCGTTGTGGTGGAACAGCAGCCGGTCGATCTTGTCCTCCAGCACGTCCAAATCGGCGAGATCGCCGAGCCGGATGGCGCGGCGCGCGGTCTTGTCTTCGTAGGCTGGGCCGATACCGCGCCCGGTGGTGCCGATCTTGCCCTTGCCGGCGGCTTTCTCGCGCGCCAGGTCGAGGTTGCGGTGCAGCGGCAAAATCAACGTCGCGCCTTCGGAGATGCGCAGGTTCTTGGGGCCGACCTCGACGCCCAGGTTGGTCACCGTCTCGATCTCGCTGAGCAGCGCCCAGGGGTCGAGAACGACGCCGTTGCCGATGATCGACAGCTTGCCCGGGCGCACGATTCCCGACGGCAGCAGGCTCAGCTTGTAGGTGACGCCGTCGATGACCAGGGTGTGGCCGGCGTTATGACCGCCCTGGAAGCGCGCCACCACATCTGCGCGTTCCGATAGCCAGTCGACAATCTTGCCCTTGCCTTCGTCGCCCCATTGGGCGCCGACCACTACGACATTGGCCATGGTTTTGTCTCCGTCATTTGTTCCCGATTAGTCGAGTTGGGTGATGTTAGCGTCTTGGTCCAGGTGGGTACATCCCAAGCGCCGCGCCTCGGCGGCGGCTTCCGGTTGCGGGCCGAGCGCGGCGATCACCGACCAGCCATCGGCGCGCAGCGCCGCCGCCCTAGCCGCGTCCGCCGGCCAGGCCAGGTACAGCCGCTTCGCCGCTGCCGGGTGCGGCACGGCCTTGAGGATGGTATCCATGAACAGCGTCAGACCGGTCGCCGGCTCGCCCTCGCCGGCGCCAAGGCCGGCGATATAGCGTCCGCCGCGGCCGAGTTCGCCGCGCACGGCGCGCGCGAAAAAGCTGCAGGTGACGCCGGTGTGGTATTCGAAGCCCCGGTTCTCCACCGGATCGACGGTGAGCGTCAGTTCGGGGGAAAGGCGGCGGATCGACTGGATGACCTCTGCCAAGGCATCGCATTCGCCTTGCGCCCGGTCGCCGAGATCGAGCGCGCCCAGCTCTTCCATGGTCTCATCCGCCGGACCCGCGGCCGACAGCATTTTTGCCAGCGTCTTCGCCGCGCGCTCGCCGAGCGTGCCGGCCAGCGCCTTGATGGCGGCGGCATCCTTGCGGTCGAGCGCCTGGCGCAGTTCCTCGGTAGGCGCCGCGTCCAGATCCAGCGGTGCCAGGAAGGCCGGCACCAGGGTCGGCATGGCCAGATCCACCGACACGTCCGCAACGCCGAGTTCGGCCAGCGCCTCGGCCGCCATGACGATCACCTCGGCGTCGGCGGCGGGTTCGTGGGCGCCGATCAGCTCGGCGCCGACCTGCGCGAATTGCCGTTCGGGGCGGGCGTGGGAACCGCGCACGCGGATGATCTGCCCGGCGTAGCTGAGCCGAAGCGGCCTGGGCGCGCCGGCAAGGCGCGTGGTGGCGATCCGGGCCAGTTGCGGCGTCATGTCGGCGCGTACCGCCATCATCCGCTGCGAGACCGGATCCATCAGCCGGAAGGTGTCCTGTGTCACCGCGGCGCCGAGGCCCGAGAGCAGGGTTTCCTCGAACTCGATCAGCGGCGGCTTGACCCGCTCGTAGCCGTAGGCGGCGAAAAAACGGATCAGGTTTTCCAGTTGTTCCGCCTCGAACGCGGCGTCCGGCGGCAGGACGTCGGCAACCCCGGCCGGAAGCAATGCGCTGGCGTCGTTGTCCTGAACCATGGTCGAGCCTGTGTCCGTCCCTGTTGCCGGTATCCGGGCAAGAAAAGAGGCCGGGACGAGGGCGCCACGGCCTCATGTGACTGCTTTTGCACTACCTAGCGAAAAGCATCGGCAAGAGCAAGAAAATCAAGGGGTTTCAGAGGTGAATACCGTCCCATTCATGAATGAATGTCTTTAGTTCGGCGCCGGAAAGCGGTTTGCTGATGAGATACCCCTGGGCGCGGTCGCAGCCCATGTCGCGCAGCACGCGGGCGTGGTCGAGGGTTTCGACGCCCTCGCCGACGACGTACAACTCGAAGGCATGCGCCATGGCGATCACCGCCTGGCAGAGCGCCTGGTCCTCGGCAGCGGTGGTCACGTCGTTGACGAACTCGCGGTCGATCTTCAGCACGTCGACCGGAAAGCGCTTAAGATAGCTGAGTGACGAATAGCCGGTGCCGAAATCGTCGAGCGACAGCAACGAGCCCTTGTCGCGCAGTCCATGCAGGGCTCTCACCGCGGTTTCGTTCGCACCCTCGATGAACAGGCTTTCGGTGATTTCCAGGGTCACGCTGGACGACGGCAGCTCCGTCTCCGCCAAAATACGCCCGATCATCTCCTCGAAACCCGGTTCCTGGCACTGCCTGGGCGAGACGTTGACCGCCATCTGCAGGTTGTCGTGGCCGTCCTCGCGCCATTGCCGGGCCATGATGCAGGCCTGGCGGAACACCCATTCGCCGATCGCCACGATCATGCCCTGTTCCTCGGCCAGCGGGATGAACAGGTCCGGCGAGGTGAAGCCCCGGGTCGGATGGTTCCAGCGCACCAGGGCCTCAGTGCCGGTGATACGGCCGCTCTTGAGGTCGATGATCGGCTGGTAGCGGATATCGAACTCGTCACGGTCGATGGCGGCGCGCAGCTCGGATTCCAGCTCCATCTTCTCCTGCGCCGCCTGGTTCATGTTGGCGGTGAAGAACTTGTAGGTGCGCCGGCCGGCCGCCTTGGCTTCGTACATGGCGGTATCGGCGTGCTTGATCAGGGTTTCCTCATCCTCAGCGTCGTCTGGGAACAAGGTGATGCCGATGCTGGCTGATACGTAGACCTCGTTGTCGCCCAGATAGATCGGTTCGCGTACCCGCTCGAGCACTTTCTTAGCGACGATCTCGGTGTCGTGCGGGGCGCGGATATTGGGCAAGATGACGGTGAATTCGTCACCGCCCAGGCGCGCGATGGTGTCGTCCTGACGCACGCAGGCCTGGAGCCGCCGGGCGACCTCGGTCAGCAGGTCGTCGCCGGCGTTGTGGCCCAGCGTGTCGTTCACTTTCTTGAACCCGTCGAGATCGATGAACAGCAGCCCCACCTTTTGGCGCTCGCGCCGTCCGCGCAGCAAAGCCGTGCCCAGGCGGTCGGCGAACATCAGCCGGTTGGGAAGGCCGGTCAGCGTGTCGTAGTTGGCCTGCCGGTAGATGGTCTCTTCCTGGCGTTTGCGCTCGGTGACGTCATGGCAACTGACGATGACGCCGTCGATATCGGCTTCGTCGGGCATGCATATGGCGGTGCCTTCGAAGTAGAGCCATTTCAGGTCCCGGTGCCGCACGCGGTGGTCGTTGATGGGAATCAGCGAGCCCGGCTCCTTGAAGGCGTCGCAAATGGCTTCGCGGACCGTCTCGACGTCGTCCACGTGGATGAAGGCGCCCGGTTCGGAAAGCAGGATTTCATCCGGTTCGTATTGTGTCAGTTTGCAGATCGACGGGCTGACGTAGGTGAAGTGGCCGTCCTGGCCGACGATGTAGGTGAGGTCGGAGGAGTGCTGGCTGAGGACCGTAACCATGCCCTCGCTTTGCCTGAGCCGGTTTTGCAATTCAGCCTGCGCAAGCGCCGACGCCTTCAGCTCGTCGCTGAGTTCGACGACCCGCTGTTCCAGGTTCTCAACGCGTTGGTCCAGATCCATCGGTCCCGTTTCGCGATCGATAACGCCGCACCATTGCGGCGCAATTCATTGCTACGCTATTGTAATCGCAAGTCGTGATATAGAAATCGTTAATTTATAAACGGTTATGGTCACTCGATCACTCTTAAATTGGCGGTCGGCAGGGGTAAGCCAGGTCATCGTACGCGAAAATCGCCATCACGCCCGTCATCTTGCAAGCGGAGTCTCCCGGCCATGTACCTGCATCTGTTGAACGACGATCAAAGAACCGCGCTGTTGAAGATCGCCTATCGCCTCAGCGTTGCCGACGGCGAGGACGGGTCGGAAGAGCTGGAAACGCTTGACGATTTGCGCCTGCAACTGGGTGTCGTTGAACACCCGGACATGGGCGATGTGCTGGGCGCCTTGCCGCTCGAGGTTTTCGACAATCCGCGTGCGCGGACCGTCGCCATGATGGAGTTATTGGTGCTGACCTACGTGGACGGCTACCTGCACGAGGCGGAGGCGGCGTTGATCGGCGAGATTGCGGAGAATTTCGAAATCGGCCAGGAGCGCCTGAATGCCATGGCCGAATGGGCGATGGACGTGCTCGACCTGAAGCGCGGCGGCGACGCGCTGCTTTCCGGCGGATGATTGCCGGCGATCAATAGATTTTGAAGGACTCGCTCTTGGCAGTGCCGCCGATACGCTCGACGATCGCGGGCACCATGCGCCGGGTCAGGTCGCGGTTGTTGCCGGCAACCAGGTCCGCTTCCGCCCAGGCTTCCCATAGACGCTTGCCCGATGCGCGGTCCTCGATGTTGACGTCCATGCGGTAGACGCTCGGCTTGCTGACGCGGCCCTGGCCGGCGCCTTTGTTGAGCAGGCCGCCGCTTTGCGAATTGAAGACGTTGACCCGGGCTTCGGTGTTTTCGCCGCCGCCGCGTCCGCCTTTGGTTTCGAAACTGAAAACATAGCGATCACCGGAGCGTGAAAGCATGCCGAGCTGGTCGCTGACCTCGAAATTGAAGACCAGCGGCGCATCGTCGGAGATGTTGACCCCCTTGGCGCGCAGGGCTTTCTCGAACTCCTGTTGGATCGCGAGATTGTCGTCTGAATCATCGAAGGTCCGGACCTCGACGCGCAGGCTTTGAGGCAACGCCAGATAAGAGACGGCATTGAGAACGCCCTCGGCAGCGGCCGCGGGGACGGGGGCACTAAGAATCAGAAGGCAAAACGCCAGTATCGAAAGCAAACGCGACATCAGGAAACCCGAAAGAAATCTGTAGAAGGCGCCACCATATACCAGCAATCCGGTCGATGGAATCCCTTGTTTTAAAATCGGAAACCGGTTCCAGGCGTCATTGCAACGGCCCGGCGCTTTCCCCATAATCCGCCGCGCCTTGACGGAGCCTTGGTCATGGACGAATTCGATACGCCGGACTCCGGCGAACAGAACCTTGATCGCCGTGCCTGGGTCGTACTGGTGCTGCCGGTCGCCCTCGCCGGGACGCTGTTCCAGTTGCGCGCCGGGGCGGGCCCGTTTTGGCAGTGGAACCTGCTCGATCCGTCCTACTTCTACCTGCTCGATGCCCTGAACCTGCTGAACGGCGATGCGCCGGGACATGTCTTCCATCCGGGCGTCACCGTGCAGGCCATTGGCGCGTTGGTGCTCGGTGCCATGAACCTGGTCACGCCGGGTGACGCGACCGCTGCCGTGCTCGATGATCCGGAGCGTTACCTGCGGCTCCTATCCGATGCCGTGATCGTGCTCAATGCACTCATCCTGGTCGCGGTCGGGCTGGCCGGAAGGCGGGCGTTCGGCGCCTGGCTGCCGGGTCTCGTCTGCCAACTGGCGCCGTTCATGTCGACGATCGTCCTCAAGCACGCGTTTCTGCCGAAGCCGGAAGCCTTCCTGGTCGCGGCCACTTCGGTGCTGATTGCGTTGATGCTGCTGGCCCTGCGCCCGGCGGACGGCGGCACTGGCCGGCTGGCGGCGGGGTTCGGCATCGTCGCGGGGTTCGTCGCCGCCACCAAGATCACCGCCGTGCCGGTTTTGATCGTGCCGCTGTTCTTGTTGCGGGGCGCCAAGGCCTGGAGCGTGTACGGGGTGACGGCGGCGGTCGCGGCGGCCCTGTTCGTAATGCCGGCCTGGGGGTCGATCGATATTTTTCTCGATTGGATCGGCAAGGTCGCGGTGAGCGCCGGGCCGCACGGCAGCGGCGCGCGAACCGCCATCGATCTCGCCGCCTATCCCGAAGCCTTCGCCAAGATCCTCAAGCGGCCGAGCCTGCGCGTGCCGCTGATCTTGGCGGCACTGGCTTTCGCCGCCGTTTGGTGGCGCCGCCGGCTGGGTTGGCCGGTGCCCGGCGCCGAGGCGTGGGCGCTGGCGGCGGTGTCGGCGGCAACGCTTGCGCAGACCGCCCTGGTGGCCAAGCAACCGACCGCGTTTTACATGATTCCGTCCTACATGCTGGGGGCAGTGAGCGTGCTGCTCTCGGTGCGCCTGCTCTGGGCGTCGCGGCCGGAGGGTCTCAGGCTGCCGGTCGCTCCGGCCTCGCTGGCGGCGGGGCTGTTCGCCGTCGCGGTGGCGGCGCAGGCGGCCGGGGCGGTGCGGCTTTCCCATCAGTTGGGGGAACTCCGCGAACAGGCGGCGTCGATCGACAACGACGCCTTCGAGAAATGCGCCCGGGTCTATATTTACAGCGCCAGTGCCCCGGTATATGCCATGTTCCTCGCCAACAAGGTCACCGGCGAACGCTTCACCCAAGAACTGAAGGAACGATTTCCCGCCAATGATTATTGGATCGACGACTGGTGGACCTGGGAGCCGACGGTATTGAGAAACTGGGACGGAGAGCAGGATTTCGCCGTCGTGCGCGCGTCTTATCCTTGCCTGTTCATGCGCGGCAACCGGCCGGGCGGGCTGCGAAGCTTCTTGGAGCGCCAAGGCGCTGCCGGTGATTTCGACTACAGTTGCACCGCGGGGCTCGAGCAATCCGCGACGCTGGGGGTTGACTGCCGCGGCAATCCCACCGAGACACCCACCGCCAATCGCGGGAGGACGAATTGACGGCGCCATCCAAGCCGGCCCGGTCGAAGCCGATCCGGGGCGCGGTCGCGGCGGGGCATCCCGAAACGGCACGTGCGGCCATGATCATGCTGGAAGAGGGCGGCAATGCCTTTGACGCGGTGATGGCGGCGATGACGGCGGCCTGCGTGACCGAGCCGGTACTCTGTTCCATGGGCGGCGGCGGGTTCCTGTTGGCGCAGGCGGCGGGAAAGCCGCCGCGGCTTTTGGATTTCTTCGTTCAGACCCCGGGCCGCCGGGCGGATCCGGAAAACGCCGATTTCCAACCGATCCTCTGCGATTTCGGCACCGTGCAGCAGGAATTCCACGTGGGCCGCGCGTCCAGCGCCACGCCCGGTTGCGTCAAGGGGCTGTTCGAGGTCGCCGAACATCTCGGACGGATGCCGGTCAAGCGGGTGGTCGAGCCGGCGCTGCAGTTGGCGCGCGAGGGCGTGCGGCTGAACCGGTTGCAGGCCTACATCTTCGATGTGGTCGGGCCGATCTACATGATTACCGAGCCGAGCCGGCGGATTTTCGAATCGAAACAGCGGCCGGGCGAGTTGGTGGGCGAGGGTGAAAGCGTCGCCAACCCGGATTTCGCCGATTTTCTCGAAAGCCTGGCCATCGAAGGCGAAGACCTGTTCTACCGGGGCGAGGTCTCGGCCGTCATCGACGCCGAGAGCCGTGCCGGCGGCGGCGCGCTCAGGCGCGCGGACCTGGAATCCTACGAACTGGCGCTGCGCGACCCGCTCGAGATCGCTTATGGCGGCGCCCGGCTTTATACCAACCCGCCGCCGTCGACCGGCGGCATCCTCATCGCTTTCGCGCTCAAGCTCTACGAACAGCTACGACAGCGCGAGTGGTCGTTCGGCGATGCCGAGCGGCTGGACAGGATGATCCAGGTGATGGCCGCCACCAACGAAGCGCGCATGGAGAGCGGCCTGCACGAATTGGCCGAGGACGAGGCGGCCGCGGCGCTTCTGGGCGGCGACCTGCTGCAACGCTACGGCGAGGAAATCCTGGGCCGGCCCAAGGCCTACCGCGGCACCACCCACATCAGCGTCATCGACGGCCAGGGCAACGCCGCGGCGCTGACGCTCTCCAACGGCGAGGGGTCGGGCCATATCGTTCCCGGCACCGGCGTCATGCTCAACAACATGCTCGGCGAGGAGGACCTCAATCCCGGCGGATTCCATGCCTGGCGGCCCGGCAAGCGGATGTGCTCGATGATGGCGCCGACCCTGGTGCGCGAGGCCGACGGCCGGCTGACGGCACTCGGCTCCGGCGGGTCGAACCGGATTCGCACGGCGATCTTGCAGGTGTTGATCAATCTGCTGGATTTCTCCATGCCGCTTGCCGATGCCATCGAGGCGCCGCGCTGCCACTTCGAACAGGGTCTTTTGAACATGGAGGCCGGATATTCCGAGGCGGCGATCCAGCGGCTTTCCGGCGCCTGGCCAGAGGTCAAGGCCTGGGACGAACGCAACCTGTTCTTCGGCGGTGTCCATGCCGTGCGCGCGGACCCGGCGCGCGGCGAATTGGCCGGTGCCGGCGATCCCAGACGCGGCGGCGCCGCGCTCAGCCGCTAGCGGGCGGCTCTTCCAGCGATTCCAGGGTTTGCAACGGCTCCGTCGGCAGGTCGCCGGTGTCGTGGTTGAAAAACGCGATCAGCGATTGCGAGCCGAGGATGATCGGCAGCGCCGCCAGCACCACGGTGCCGGCGGTGGCGGGAATGCCGCTGCGTTCGCCCTCGATCCAGTTGACGGCGCCGAAGACGACGCCGAAGGTCACCAGGACCAGCCCCAAGACCAACTGCAGCGTGGCGATGTTGGTTTCTCGCACGAAATAGGTGAGCCACAATCGCCGGCAGGTATTGGCAATGTGCTTGAATAGAAACACCGGCACCACCTTGGGAATGCGGATGCCGCTCTCCTCGGCGCCGTAACGCGCGATCATGGGAACGTCGTGCACGACGGCGCGGACCAGCCCCAAATGGAACAGCATGTCGGATTCGAAGTAGTAGCCCTGCGAGATGCGCTCCAGCGGCAGGCGTTCGAGCGCCGCGCGATGAATGGCGGTGAAGCCATTGGTCGGGTCCAGGATATCCCAATAGCCCGATGAGAATTTCGAGATCAGCGACAGCACCAGATTGCCGAAAATGCGGGTCAGCGGCATTTCCGAAACGCCGTGCAGCGCGTGAAACCGGTTGCCCTTGGCGTAGTCGGCGCGGCCGGCCGCCACGGGCGCGACCAAGCGCGGGATCAGGGCGCCGTCCATCTGGCCGTCGCCGTCCAGCTTGACGACGATGGCCCAACCGTCTTCCAACGCCTGGCGGTAGCCGGTCATGGTGGCGCCGCCGACGCCGGTATTGCGCGCCTGGCGCAGCACCCGGACGCGGGGGTCCTTGGTGGTTTTTTCCACCAGATCGCCGGTGCCGTCGGGGCAGGCGTCGTCGACGACATAAATGCGCGCGACCTCCGGGCCGATGGAGTCGAGCACGCTCATGATGTGCGTGGTTTCCCTGTAGCAGGGAACCACGACGGCAATACCCGGTGCGCCGTCCGGGGCGGCTTCGACGGTGGCGGCGGCTGGATCTGACGGCATGGTGCATCCCGGTCAAGTTTCGCGCACAGATTAAGCGCCGCGATGGTCGGCTTCAAGCAACGCACGGCGGCACGGCGCAACCGGGACTCGCCATTCAAAATTTGGCGCGTTAACATGCCCGGCATAAGAATGGCGGAAACACGCCTGATACAAGCCTGAGGGAAGACGAGCATGTCGCAACCGGATATCGGAACGCTTCACGGCGTTGACCTGTTGCAGGGGCTGGACGACGCCGCGTTGGAGGCGACGGCCAGGGATTGCGGCTGGAAGGCCTATGGCGCGCACGAACAGATCATCGACCGGCAAAGCGAAACCAAGGACGTGTTCTTTGTCGTCGAAGGCAAGGTGCGGGTGGTGAACTATTCGGTATCGGGGCGCGAAATCACCCTCGACGACATCGAGGCGGGCGGCCATTTCGGCGAACTGGCGGCCATCGACAGCGCGCCGCGGTCGGCCAGTGTCATGGCGCTGACGCCTTGCCGGCTGGCGGTGATGTCACAGGACCGCTTCCTGGACCTGGTTCAGCGAAGCCCCGGCGTTGCACTCAGGGTGATGCGCGGCCTGGCGGGCATCGTCAGGAATTCCACCGAACGGATCATGGATTTGAGCACGTTGGCGGCGAACAACCGGGTGCAGGCGGATTTGCTGCGGCTGGCCCTGAACAACATGGTGGACGAGGACCGAGCCGAGATTTCGCCGATCCCCGTGCACGGCGACGTCGCCAGCCGGGTCAGCACCACGCGCGAGACGGTGGCCAGGGTGATGAACGACCTGGCGCGCCAGGGCGTGGTCGAGCGCCAAAAGAACGCGCTTATCGTCAACGAGGTCGAACGGCTGCGCGACATGGTCGAGGAAGTGCGCGGCGAATAGTGCGCTCATTCCGGATTACCGGCCGGATTTCCGGCCGGCCGCAAATTTTCCCAGCGCCGGGTCGGGACAAGGCCGAACGCGATTGCCGATGCGAAGCGGCGGCATTGTTTGACTTGAATACAGGAATGTACCAATATCCCGTGAGTGCTTGATTTTCGGGAATAATCCGCTACATCGGCACCTGGAAACGAGGTCAGTGACGCGGTCGTGCGTCGTCGATCCCGCTCTACGGATAAGACCGAAACCATGGGCTGTTGAATGTCAGCGAAAACTGTACTGATCGTCGAAGACAACGACCTGAACATGAAGCTCTTCAATGACCTTCTTCAGGCGCACGGATACGACACCATTCAGACGATGGACGGTCGCGACGTCTTGAAGCTGGCGCGTGAAAACCGCCCCGACCTGATCCTCATGGATATCCAGTTGCCGGAGATTTCCGGTCTCGAAGTCACCAAGATGCTGAAGGCCGACGACGACCTGAAAAGCATCCCGGTGGTGGCGGTGACGGCCTTCGCCATGAAGGGCGACGAGGAAAAGATTCGCGAAGGCGGCTGCGAAGGTTATATCGCCAAGCCGATTTCGGTTCCCACCTTCCTCGATACGGTTTCCAAGTTCCTCAGCTAGGCGTCGGCGAAAGCGCCGCGGACGTGAAAAAGGCCGGAAATTCCGGCCTTTCGTCGTTCCGGCGATGACCGGCGGCAAGCCGCCGGGAGCCTCACTTGATTTTGGTTTCCTTGAACAGGACGTGCTTGCGCGCGACCGGATCGTATTTGCGGAATTCCATCTTTTCGGTCTGGTTGCGCGGGTTCTTCTTGGTCACGTAGTAGTAACCCGTGCCCGCGGTGCTCTCGAGCTTGATCTGGATGGTCGCCGGTTTAGCCATGTTTCGCGTCCCGAAGAAATGTTGTTCGAACTGGAGGCCGGAAGATAGCGTTTATCGGTCCGAAGTCAAGGGGTTCCGGCCGGCTATTTGTGTGCCTCGACCGTGGCCGCGGAAATATCCAGCACCTGCGAATAGGCTTCCGGGTGGCTGGCCAGGAAGGTGGCGATGCGCACATCCATGTAGCCGGTGCGCCGTTCCGGCGGGCAGGTCTCGCGCAGTTCCTTGCGCCGGTCCTCGTCCTGGAAGCCCGGCGTGCGCCAGGTGGCGAAGGTGGCATGCGCCTTCAGGCGCGTCTGGATGGCCTTGTCGATCACCGGTTGCAGGCCCTGGGTCAGGTGGCTGGTACAAACCGCCGGGCGCACGCCGAGCCCATGCAGGCCGTAGCCGGAAGGCGCCATGAAACGCGACCAGGTGAGGGTGATCTCGCCGTCGTTGGGCAGGCGGATCACCGTCTGCACCGAGCCCTTGCCGTACGAAGACGTGCCGACCAGCACGGCCCGGTCGCGGTCCTGGAGCGCGGCGGCGACGATTTCGGACGCCGAGGCCGAGCGGCCGTCGATCATCACCACCACCGGCAGGCCGCCGGCGAGATCCCGCCCGCCGGCCTCGTAGTGATGCAGGCTGTCGGGGTGGCGGCCGCGCGTCGACAGGATGTGGCCGTGGGTAAGCAGCAGGTCGGCGACCTTGATCGACTGCTTCAGCAGCCCGCCCGGATTGCCCCTGAGATCGAGCACGATACCCTTGAGGCCGCCCTTGGCCGCGGCGCGATCGATCTCGTCGCTGACCGAGCTTGCGGTGCCCTGGTTGAAGTTGGTGATTTTCAGGTAAAGCACATCCTGGTCGAGCCTGGCGGTGACCGTCGTCGGCACGATGTGCTGACGCTCCATGGCCACGGTGAGGGAGCGTTCCTCGGATTCGCGAAATACCGTGACCCGCACTTCCGAATCGGTTGGGCCACGCAGTTTTCGGACCACGTCGCGCGATTCCTTGCCGACCGGCCGGTCGTCGATCTCGGTGATCCGGTCGTCCACCTTGAGGCCGACCCGGAAAGCCGGGGTGCCCGGCGTCACCTTGGTGATGACGGCCATGCCTTCGCGCATGGCGAAACGGATGCCGATGCCGCCGAAGCCGTCGCGCCGGGCGCGGTTGTTGCGCGCTTCGTCGGCGCCGGCATAGCGTGAAAACAGATCCAGTTCCGACAGCGCCCCGTCGAACACGGCCTCATAGAGCTGTTCGGCGCTGGCGTTGAACATCTCGCGCGAGCGGCCGCGCGCCGCGGTCGCCAGGTCGACGGTCAAGGCCGCCCATCCGAAGGCATCGCCGCGTGCCGGGCGCGGGGTTTCGGCGATTTCCGCGCCGTCTAGCTTCAGATGGACGCTGCGCTCGTCGAAATCCACGGTCAGCGCCGGGTCGATGGCGGCGAAGCCCTTGAGCCCTTCCAACGCGACCGCGTCGATGTCGATGGGCTCGATGTATTTTTCGATGATGCCGTCGTAGCCGGTGGCGAAGACCTCGAACGCCTGGGGTGAATGGGGCTTGGGCGGCGACGCGGTGATCGGCGGCGGCCCGCCACAGGCGGCCAGCGCCAATGCCAAGCCCAACGCCATCCAGGGCGACAGACGTGCACCGTTGTTGTTCATGGCGGTGATTCTCTCACGAAACCGGGCTCGCCGTCACCCAAAAAGCCTAAACTCGTGAACAATGCTCAGCGCCGGGGGTCCCGGGCGCGGTTTTTCTCGCGGCGCCGCGCGGCGCGTTTGCGGCCCTTGATTTTCGGTTTGCCGCCGTTGCCGCGGCGTGCGCCGCGTTGCGGCGGCGGCGCGCCGGAATCCATAACGTTGAAGATCATGCCGCCGGTTACCGGCACCGCCTCCATCAGCATCACGTTCACCGCCTGGCCGAGCCGGTAGGTGCGTCCGGAATTGCGGCCGACGAGGGCATGCAGCTTCTCTTCGTGGATGTAGTAGTCCTCGGGCAGGCTCCTGATCGGCACCAGGCCGTCGGCGCCGGTTTCATCGAGGGTCACGAACAGTCCGGCCCGGGTGACGCCGTTGATGCGCGCCGGGAAGGCGGCGCCGACGCGGCTGGAAAGGAACTGCGCGGTGAAACGGTCGACGGCGTCGCGTTCCGCCGCCGCGGCGCGCCGCTCCAGATTGGAGAGCTGCTCGCCCAGTGCCGTCAGGTCGTCGAATTCCTCGTTCGCGCCACCGTCGCCGAAGCCGTGGCTGGCGATCAGCGCCCGGTGCACGGTGAGGTCCGCGTAGCGGCGGATGGGCGAGGTGAAATGGCAGTAACGCCGCAATGCCAGGCCGAAATGGCCGATGTTTTCGGGGCTGTACTCGGCCTGCGCCTGGGAGCGAAGCACCACCTGGTTGACCATGTGGCGCTCGGGCGTGTCGGCGACCTGGGCGAGGATCTGGTTGAACTGGATCGGCGTTACCGTCTGGCCCTTGGAGAAGCGCAGGTTGAGCGACGCCAGGAACTCCGACAGCACCTCGATCTTCTCCATGGAAGGCTGGTCGTGCACCCGGTACATGCAGGCCACGCGGCGTTTCTCCAACGTTTCCGCCGCCGCCACGTTGGCGGTGACCATGAATTCCTCGATCAATTTATGACTGTCAAGCCGTTCGCGGTCGCGGATCGATAGCACGGTGCCGTCCTCGCCAAGGATCACCTGGCGCTCTTCCAACTCGAGGTCGAGCGCATGGCGTTCCTCGCGGTAACGGTTGAGGGCCTCGAAGGCGCCGTAGAGCGGGCCGACGACGCTGTTCATCAACGGCGCGGTGGTGTCGTCGGGTTCGCCGTCGCGGGCGCGCTGCACCTGGGTGTAGGTGAGGCGCGCTGCCGAGCGCATCATGGCGCGCACGAACCTGTGGCCGGTCAGGTGGCCGCCGGCATCGATGCGGAAATGCACCGCCATGCAGGGGCGGTCCTCGCCCGGCACCAGCGAGCACCAGCCGTTGGAAAGCGCCTCGGGCAGCATCGGCACGACGCGGTCGGGAAAATAGACCGAGTTGCCGCGTGCGCGCGCTTCGCGGTCGAGGGCGGAACCGGGCCGCACGTACCAGGCCACGTCGGCGATGGCGACCAGGCAATGCCAGCCGCCGGGATTGTCGGGATCGGGCTCGGCCCAGACGGCATCGTCGAAATCGCGTGCGTCCTCGCCGTCGATGGTGACCAGCGGGATGTCGCGCAGATCCTCGCGTGCGCCCAGCGGCGCGGCGGTGGCGCGGTCCGCCTCGGCTTCGGCTTCGGGCGGAAAAACATAAGGAATTTCATGGTGGTGGATGGCGATCAGGCTGACCGCGGCGGGGTCGTCCATGTTCTCCAGGCGCTCGGTCACGCGGGCGCGGCGAAGCCCCAGGTGCTTGCCCGGCAACACTTCGGCGCGCACCAGTTCCCCCGGTTCGGCGCCGCCCGAGAAACCGGCATCGACCACGTATTCGTGCCGGTCGCGCCGGCTGGTGGGGCGGATGCGGTCTTCGCGCTCGCCCGGCTGGAAGATGCCCAGCACCTGCAACGGCGCGGCCTCGATGCGCCGGATGGTCTTGGCACGGTAGCCCGACCGCGTCGGGGTCAGGCGTGCCAGCACGCGGTCGCCGATGCCGAGCGCCGGGCGGCCGCGCGGCTCCGGTGCCATGACGATCGCCGGGGGCGCCTCGTCGATTTCCCAGTTCATGGGGGTGGCGAACAAATCGCCGTCGTCGTCGACGCGCGAGATCTGCACCAGCAGCACGTCGGGCAACTGCGATGCATCGCCGAAGCGCCGGCCCCGGCCCTTGCGCAGCGTGCCGTCGAGCTGCATTTCGCGCAGCAGTTTTTTCAGTAGCCGTTTTTGGTCGGCGTCGAGGCCGAAGGCGCGGGCGATCTCGCGCTTGCCGACCTCGCGCGGGTTCTCCTGGATGAACTGGAGAATTTCCTCGCGGCTCGGGAAGGGGGCCTGTTGCTTGGCCAAGGTCCGCCCGCCGAAAGGATCTAGGCCGAGGACTTGCGGTTGGCGGCGGCAGTCTTCTTCCCGCCCTTGCCGCTCTTCGCCGCCTTGGCTTCCAGCAACGCCACCGCCTGGTCGAGCGTGATGCTGTCCTTGTCCATGTCCTTGGGCAGGGTCGCCATCAACTTGCCGTGCTTGACGTAGGGGCCCCATCGGCCGGTGCGCTGGGTGATCGGCTTGCCGTCCTTGGGGTGCTTGCCCAGATCCTTCGGCGGGTCCTTGCGCGGCGCGTTGGCGAACAGGTGCACCGCGCGGTTGAGGCCGATGGTAAGCACGTCGTCCTCGCCCTTCAGCGACACGTAGGTGGCGCCCATCTTGATATAGGGGCCGAAGCGGCCGATGGCGGCGGTAATGATTTCGCCGGTTTCCGGGTCCGGCCCGACCTCGCGCGGCAGCGCCAACAGGCCGAGCGCCGTCTCCAGCTCGACGTCGGCGGGATTGAGCGTGCGCGGGATGGAGGAGCGCTTTGGCTTGGTCTTCTTCTTGCCTTCGCCCTCGGCCTCGCCCAACTGCACGTACCAGCCATACGGGCCCTGGCGCAGCGTTACCATCAGCCCGGTGGCGGGATCGACGCCCAATTCCTTCGGGCCGCCGGCGCCGGGGGCGTCCTCGGTGCCGTCGTTGACCGCCAAAGGCCGGGTGTAGCGGCATTCCGGATAGTTGTTGCAACCGATGAAGGCGCCGAACTTGCCGAGCTTCAGGTTGAGCCGCCCGTCGGTGCAGCTCGGGCACTTACGCGGGTCCTTGCCGTCGCCGAGATCGCGGAAGAAATGCGGCCCGAGCAGATCGTCCAGCCGGTCCAGGACCTCGGAAACGCGCAGCCCCTTGATGTCCTCGACGGAATCGGAGAAGGCCTCCCAGAAGTCGCGCAGCACGGTCTTCCAGTCGATGCGCCCGCCGGAGATGTCGTCGAGCTTGTCTTCGAGGCCGGCAGTGAAATCGTAGGCCACGTAGCGGCCGAAATAACTCTCCAGGAATGCGGTGACGACGCGGCCGCGGTCTTCGGGAATGAAGCGGCGCTTATCGAGGACGACGTAGTCGCGGTCCTGCAGCACGGAGATGATGCTGGCATAGGTGGACGGCCGGCCGATGCCCAGTTCCTCCAGCGTTTTCACCAGGCTGGCTTCCGAATAGCGCGGCGGCGGCTGGGTGAAATGCTGCTCGGGCGTGACGGGGCCGCGCGCGACCGGGTCGTTTTCGTTCAGCGGCGGCAGGATGCGGTCCTCGCTGGCGGCGCCGTCCTTGGTGCCTTGTTCGTCGCTGCCCTCACGGTAGAGCTTGAGGAAACCGTCGAAGGCGATGACCGAGCCGGTGGCGCGGAGCTGAACGGCTTCGTCGCCGGCGTTGAGGTCGACCGCGACCTGGTCGAGGACGGCGGATTCCATCTGGCTCGCCACGGTGCGCTGCCAGATCAGGCGGTAGAGCGCGAACTGTTCGTCGTCCAGGTGGCTTTTCACCTCGGCCGGGCGGCGGAAAAGGTCGGTCGGGCGGATCGCTTCGTGCGCTTCCTGGGCGTTCTTGGCCTTGGACTTATAAATGCGCGCGCTGTCCGGCACGTAGCCCGAACCGAAATCTTTCTCGATCAGGCCGCGGCAGGCACCGATGGCTTCGTTCGCCATCTGCACGCCGTCGGTCCGCATATAGGTGATGAGGCCGACCGTGTCGCCGCCGATGTTGATGCCTTCATAGAGCCGCTGCGCCACCTGCATGGTGCGCCGCGCGGTGAAGCGGAGCTTGCGCGAGGCTTCCTGCTGCAGGGTCGAGGTGGTGAACGGCGGCGCCGGGTTGCGCCGGGTCTTCTTGCGCTCGATCTTGGCGACCGAGAAGTCGCGGGCCTCAATGGCGGCGACGGCGCGTTTGGCGGTCTCTTCGTCGGCGATGTCGAGCTTATCGAGCTTGTTGCCCTCGAAATGGGTCAGGCTGGCTTCGAACGGCGCGCCGTCCTTGGAGCGGAATTCGGCCTTCACCGACCAGTATTCCTGGGCGACGAAGTTCTCGATCTCGGTTTCGCGCTCACAGATGAGCCGCAGCGCCACCGACTGCACCCGGCCCGCCGAGCGGCTGCCGGGGAGCTTGCGCCACAGCACCGGCGAAAGCGTGAAGCCGACCAGGTAGTCCAGCGCGCGGCGCGCCAGGTAGGCCTCGATCAGTTCGCTGTCGAGTTCGCGCGGATGGTCGAAGGCCTCGATAATGGCGTCCTTGGTGATCTCGTTGAAGACCACGCGCTTGACGTCGACGCCGTCGAGCTTGTTGTCGCGCTCCAGAAGCTCGCGCACATGCCAGGAAATGGCCTCGCCCTCGCGGTCGGGGTCGGTGGCGAGGTACAGCTTGTCGGCTCCCTTCAACGCCTGGGCGATCTCGCGCACATGTTTCTTGGCTTTTTCGTCGACTTCCCAATCCATGGAGAAGTCCTGGTCGGGCTGCACGGATCCGTCCTTCGCCGGAAGGTCGCGCACATGGCCATAGCTGGCGAGAACGGTGTAATCGCTGCCAAGATACTTATTGATGGTCTTGGCCTTGGCGGGCGATTCGACGACGACGACGCTGCTCATGATGCGGGCCCGCTCCCGGAAAATGGTCAAAAACATCAGCCGCCGATGAGGGCGGCCGGCGTGAGGGAAGGGAGAATTGGCCAGTTCGCCGGCGATTGTCAACCAATGGATGGAAAATGCGATTTCGCCGGCGAACTGGAAATAAGCTCAATCACTTGATTGTGACACACGAATTCACATCGTGTTTCTTTCGCTATATCAAACGCTTCTCTATATATGACAGCATGTTCAAGAATGGCACCACCGAAGAGCAGATCATCGCCAACATGCGCGACGATTTCCTGGCGGATGCAGGCAAGCGCCTGGGGCTGCTGCGCGAAAACTGGGTACGGGCCCAGGCGCGGGAATGCGAGAGCGATCCCTTCGCGGCGTTCCGCGCCGAGGTGCATACGTTGAAGGGCATGGGTCAGGCGTTCGGCTTTCCGTCGCTGACCCTGATTAACCGCCGGCTCGAGGGCTATCTGCGCAATCACACCTCGGAGAATTTCGCCGCGGACGCGGAGATCGAGCGCTTTTTGATTTCCATCGGCGAGATCATCGAGGCCGGCGAGGAACCGTCCGACGATCGCCTCGATTCCATTCTCGACAGCCTGCCGGCGCCGGTTCCCGAAGACTGAAGCTCAACGTAAGGCCGGTTACGACGCAGCGCGCAGCGAAACACGTCCGCCCGGGTGGCGTTCGATGCGCCCACCCAGTTCCAGTTCCGTAAACACCATCTGCACCGTTTCGGACCGTGCGCCGGTGATGCGCACGACGTCGTCGATGCTTGTCGGCGCGGTGCTCAGCGCCGAGAGAATATCATGCCGTGTGTCGCTCGGCGGGGATTGGGCGGGTGCCGGTGCCGGCCGCGGTGCGCGGGCCGCCGTCTTTGGCGGGGCGGGCTCGGCGCGTTCGGCCGGCGCGAGGGCCTGCCAGCCGTTCGACCAGGCGTCGAGCACGTCGTCGGCGGTTTCGGTCAGGATGGCGCCGTCGCGCAACAACTGGTTGGTGCCGCGCCCGCGCGGGTCCTGTGGCGCGCCGGGGACGGCGAACACGTCGCGGCCCTGTTCACCGGCCAGGCGCGCGGTGATCAAAGAGCCCGAGCGCAGCGACGCCTCGACCACCACGACGCCGCGCGCGATGCCGGAAATGATGCGGTTGCGGCGCGGGAAATGGCGCGCCGTCGGGGCCTCGCCGGGGGTGACCTCGCTGATGAGTGCGCCGCTCTCGCGCATGGCGTCGTAGAGATCGCGGTTCTGGCGCGGATAGACCACATCGACGCCGCCGCCGAGAACGCCGAGGGTGCCGGTCCCGAGCGCACCCCGGTGCGCCGCCGCGTCGATACCGAGCGCCAGCCCCGATATCACCAACAGCCCGGCGCGGCCCAGGTCACGCGCCAGGGCCTCCGCCAGGTGCTGGCCGTTGGCCGAGGCATTGCGCGCGCCGACGATGGCGACCGCGCGCTTGCGCAACAGCCCCACATCGCCCAGCACCGAAAGCAGCGCCGGCGCGTCCTCGGTGGCGGCGAGCAGCGGCGGGTATTTGGCTTCTCCAAGAAAGACCAGTTCCGCGCCGGCCTTGGCATGAGCGCGCAATTCACGTTCCGCGTCGGCGATGCTCGCCAGCCGGGGCGCCTTGCCACCGGTTTGCCGGCAGATCTCGGGCAGGGCGTCCAATGCCGCGCCGGCGGTGCCGAAGCGTTCCACCAGGCGGTGGAAGGTCACCGGTCCGACATTGGCGCTACGGATCAGGCGCAAACGGTCGATACGTTCCTTTTCAGAGAATATCTTTGATATTTTCTCGTTCATAACGGGTATTGGACGATAAAGCCGCGCGCCTGTCAACCGGCGTCGCGATGGGATGGGGCTCTAAGCTTTGGCGCTGGGGCGTGCCGAGACGGTCTCGTGCCAGCGTTGCAGGTTGGGGCGGTCGTCGCCGACGCGTTTCTTGATGACGCGGGCGAAATCGATGCCGCAGAGCGCCGAAATGTCGGCGATGGTGAAATGCTCGCCGGCGACGAAGGGGCTTTCCGCGAGCCGCGCATCCAGCATGTCATAGAAGATGTCGGTGCGCTGCATGGCGCGTTCGGCGAGCTCGGGAATCTGTTCGAAATCGTGCGGGCCGGCGATGGCGCGGCCGGCGAAGAACGCCACCGAATTGCGCACCGCTTCGGAGATCGGCCCAAGCCCTTCCAGTTCCACCCGGCGGTGCCACATCTCGACCATCGCCTTTTCCAGCGCGCCGGTGCCGAACAAGGGCGGCTCGGGCTGGGTTTCGTCAAGATAGCGGCAGATGGCGACGCTCTCACAGATCACGGTGCCGTCGTCCAGTTCCAGTGCCGGCACCGAAACGCGGGGATTGATGGCCTTGTAGTCGTCCTGCAACTGCTGCGCGGTGCCCAGGTCGACCTCGACCTTTTCCAGTTCGATGCCCTTTTCGGCGGCGAAAATCCGCACCCGGCGCGGATTGGGCGCGCGCGTATAGTCGTAAAGCTTCATGATGCCTCCCCCTGGTCTACGCTTTCGGCGGCCTGTTTCTTGCCGCCGATCTTCGATTCCTCGCCCTTGATGAGCCGGCCAATGTTCTGGTGATGGCGGATCACCGCCAGCGCCGCAAGGCCCAACGCCATCAACGCCACCGCCGGCATGTTCATCCAATAGGCGTAAGCCGGCGCCGCCGCCAGCGCCACCAGCGCGGCCAGCGACGAATACCGGAAGATGCCGGCCACCAATACCCAGGTGGCGCAGGCGCCGACCCCGACCGGCCAGGCGGTGAACAGAAGCACGCCCAGCGTGGTGGCGACACCCTTGCCGCCCTTGAACCTGAGCCAAACCGGGAAGTTGTGGCCGAGCACCGCCATGAACCCGGCAATCAGCCCGGCCTCGGCGGTCCAGAGATGCGCCGCGATGACGGCCGCGGCCGCGCCCTTGCCGGAATCGAACAGCAGCGTCAGGAACGCCAAAACCTTGTTGCCGGTGCGCAAGACGTTGGTGGCGCCGATGTTGCCCGATCCGATCTGGCGGATATCGCCGAGCCCGGCAAGCCGCGTCAGCACCAGCCCGAAGGGCACGGATCCCAACAGGTAACCCATCAGGGCCGCCCAGGCCTGGAACGGTTCGATCGGCGGCATGGCCCTAGGGCTCGCGCACGAAGACGCTGCGCCCGTCGACCACGGTGCGCAGCACCTGTCCCTGCACGGGACGGCCATCGAAAGGCGAGTTCTTGGATTTGGAGTGCAGGCGTTCCTCGGTCACCTTCCAGCCGGCTTCCGGGTCGAACAGCACCAGATCGGCGGCGGCGCCGGGAACCAGCGCGCCGGCGGCGAGGCCCATCAGCCGCGCCGGCTTGGCGGTAATCAGGTCGAGCGCCGCAAGAAGCTCCATCTGGCCGTTGTGCACGAGTTCCAGGGTCACCGCCAAAAGGGTCTCGAGCCCGGTGCCGCCGCAGGCCGCTTCGGCGAAGGGCAGGCGTTTCGATTCCTCGTCCTCCGGCAAGTGGTCGGAGGCGATGGCGTCGATGGTGCCGTCCATCAGCGCGGCAATGACCGCCTGGCGGTCCGCTTCGGTGCGCAAGGGCGGCGACAGCTTGGCGAAGGTGCGGTAGTCGCCGACGGCCAACTCGTTGAGGGCGAAATAGGGCGGTGCGGTGTCGCAGGTGATCTTGAGGCCGCGCGCCTTGGCACGGCGCACCGCGTCCAGGGAATCGCCCGTCGAAAGGTGCGCGAAATGCAGCCGCCCGCCGGTCAGTTCGACCAGCCGGATGTCGCGGTCCACCATGATCACTTCCGCTTGCGCCGGAATGCCGTCGAGACCGAGCCGCGTCGCCGTTTCGCCCGACGTCATCATGCCGCCCTTGGCCAGCGCCGGTTCCTCGGCGTGCTGCACGATCAAGAGCCCGAATGTGCCGGCGTAGTCGAGCGCGCGGCGCATGACGCGCGCGTTGGCGACCGCCTTGAGGCCGTCGGTGAAGGCGACGGCGCCCGATTCCGCCAGCATCCCCATTTCCGACAGCTCCTTGCCGGCCAGGCCCTTGGTCACGGCGCCGTAGCAGTAGACCTTGGCGAGGCCGTGCTTGCGCGCGCGGCGCGCGACGAATTCCACCGTCGACATGTCGTCGATGACGGGCTCGGTATTGGGCAGGCAGACCATCGAGGTGACGCCGCCGGCGACCGCCGCGCGGACGGCGGTCGCCAGCGTTTCCTTGTGTTCCTGGCCGGGCTCGCCGGTGTGCATGCGGATGTCCACCAGGCCGGGCGCCAGGCAGGCGCCGGCGCAGTACACCACCTCGGCGTCCGCCGGCGCGCCGTCGGCGAACAGCCCGGCACCGGCATCGACGATGTGCTCGCCCTCGGTCAGGACGCCGCCCGGCGCGTCGGTGCCGCTGGCCGGGTCGAGCAGCCGGGCGTTGACGTAGGCGATGCGGCCCTGGGGATTGGTATCGGCGGCCATCAGAGGTTGGTCTCCACGGGCCGGTCGAGGTTCTCGGTCAGGATCTCCAGACAGGCCATGCGCACGGCGACGCCCATTTCCACCTGTTCGCGGATGACGCTGCGGCCGAAATCGTCGGCCACCTCGGCGTCGATCTCGACGCCGCGGTTCATCGGGCCGGGATGCATGATCAGCGCATCGGCCTTGGCGTTGGCCAGCTTGGGGTAGTCCAGGCCGAAGAAGTTGAAGTACTCGCGCACCGACGGGAAGAAGCCGCCTTGCATGCGTTCCTGCTGCAGGCGCAGCATCATGACGATATCGACGTCCTTGAGGCCCGCCGCCATGTCGTGGAAGACCTCGACGCCGAGGCGCTCGATGCCGGACGGGATCAGCGTCGCCGGTGCGATCAGGCGCACCCTGGCGCCCATCGCCAGCAACAGGTGGATATTGGAGCGCGCCACGCGCGAGTGCGCGATGTCGCCGCAGATGGCGACCAAAAGGCCCTGCAGGGTGCCGCGGCGGCGGCGGATGGTGAGCGCGTCCAGTAGCGCCTGGGTCGGGTGCTCGTGGCTGCCGTCGCCGGCGTTGATGACGGCGCAGTTGACCTTTTCCGACAACAGCTTCACGGCGCCGGAATTGGGGTGGCGCACGACCAGCACGTCCGGATGCATGGCGTTCAGGGTCATTGCCGTGTCGATCAGGGTTTCGCCCTTTTTGATGGACGAAGTGGAGACCGACATGTTGATGACGTCGCCGCCCAAGCGCTTGCCCGCCAGCTCGAACGAGGTGCGGGTGCGGGTCGAGTTTTCGAAGAACAGGTTGATGATCGTGCGCCCGCGCAGCAGCGATTTCTTCTTGTCGGTCTGGCGGTTCTGCTCGACGTAGGTTTCCGAGCGGTCCAACAGCGCGGTGATCTCACTCGGGGAAAGGCCTTCGATGCCGAGTAGATGGCGATGGGAATATGAAACCCGATCCGAAGAGCCGTCTTGCATGGCCGGCATCATAGGAGCGCGGAGGTTTCCAGGCAAGCCCGGAAGATCACTCGACGCCAGGTTGGATTGAACCTAAAGTCCGTGGCCATGGAAGGGTTTCGAGACGTCCAGGCGGAAGTGGCCGACGTGCTGGAAGGCGGCGTCGCCTTCATCGTCGGCGCCACGCGCTGGGCGCCGGCCTGGTTGCAGCAATGCCTGGACGCCTACCCCGACGTTTGCGCCCGGGGCGAGGCGCACCTGACCGACATCCTGTTCCCGCGCATGGCCGAGGTCATCACCGACTACAACACCCAGGCCGGCAAGATCGGCAACCGGCTGCGCGTGGCGGGATTGCCGGGAAACGCCGCCGGGCTGGAGTTCGAGGACATCGACCACCTGTTGCAGACGGCGGTGGGATTGATGTTCCGGCGCTGGGCGGCGCAGGCGGAGCGGCCGCCCGTGGCGATCGTCGAGAAAACACCCGAGCACGTGACGTCGCTCGATATCCTGCACCGCATCCTGCCGGGCGCGAAGATCATCCATGTCTACCGCGACGGCCGCGACGAGGCGGTGGCGGCCTGGGAGTTCAACCTCGGCCTCTCCAAGGGCGAGTTCCCGCGCACCTATCCCAGCTTCGCCGACTATGCCGAGGTGTTCGCCGGCAACTGGAACCGGGCCATCGACGCGGCCCGGCGGTTCGCGCGCTACGGCGGCGGCGGCCATTGCCTGGAGGTGCGGGTCGAGGACCTGATCGATCATCCCGATACGGTGGCCCGGCGGGTGTTCCAGTTCCTGGGCGTCGATATCGATGCCGATTGGCTGCGCGCGTGCCTGGATACCGCCTGGGACGTGGCGCCGCTGGACCTGGAACCGGGCGCCTGGCGCCAGACCTTCGATGTCGAGGCCGAGCGATTGTTCAACCGCCAGGCCGGGGAATTGCTGAAGCTGCTGGGATACGAGCAGCGCTAGGCGCTAACCGATGGCGTCGAGCGCGCCCTGCAGGATGTAGGCGGCCGCCATCTTGTCGACCACCTGGGCGCGGCGCTTGCGGGTCATGTCCGCCTCCTTGATCAGCACCCGCTCCACCGCCGCCGTCGACAGGCGCTCGTCCCAAAAGGCGATGGGGATATCGATGACGGCGAGCAGGTTGGCGGCGAACTGCCGCGTCGCCTGGCAGCGCGGGCCTTCGGTGCCGTCCATGCCGACCGGCAGGCCGAGCACGATGCCGCCGATGCCGCGTTCCTCGATCAGCGCCACGAGCTTGGCCGAATCGTCGCGGAACTTGCCGCGCTTCAGGGTATGCAGCGGGCTGGCAATGATCCGGGTCGCATCCGAGAGCGCCATGCCGATGGTGTTGGAGCCGAGGTCGATGCCGAGCAGGCATTGGCCGGGGCCCAGGGAAGCCTTCAATTCGAACGGTGTCATGATCGGCATGCGCCTGTTTACCCCGCGGCGGGGCCCGAGAAAAGAGTTTGGAACCGTTCGCAACGGTTCGGTATCATGTCGGCCGGAGGAGAATTACGTGCCGCGAGTTTACTCTGTTCTCGGTCTGGCCGCGCTGGCGTTTTCGCTCACCGCGTTCCCGGCGGGCGGGCCGCTCCGGGCCCAGGACATCGAGGGCGTGAAGGTCGAGCCGCATTCCGGCACCTACCTGGTGCTCAAGGACGCCAACGTGCGGGCCAAGCCCGAAACCCGTTCCAAGAAGGTCGGACGGCTGGAAGCCGGCGAGCGCGTCGAGGCGCGCGGCCGGGTGAAGGGGCCGTGGCTGCTGGTCGAGGCCGACGCCAAGACGCTCGGCTTCGTTTACGGACCGATCCTGATGCCTGTCATCGACGGGACCCTCGCCGATCCGCTGAAGGGCGCGACGGCCGATGGCCAATGCAATTACGTGCTGGAATTCCTGGGCAAGACCGGCGCCGACCACCAACGCTTCGAGTTCGCCGACTACACCGCCGAATGGCGCTGCGAGCGCGACGGGGCGCCGTTTCGGTTCCACACGCCCATGTTCCTGACCGAAGGCCCGCACCAGGGCACGGAGAATCCCGTACATCAGATCACCGTCGACCTGCTCGATCTCGTCGGCGGGCTGGAAGAGGTGTTTTCCGTGCACTTCCTTTGGGACCGGGACAAGAAGAGCCTGCGCTACGATTCCACCACGGTGAAGAAATTCGTCCATGCGGCGGCGCCCGAACCGGTGCCCGCCGACGATCTCTCCGCCGCCTTGACGGCCGCGCTTCGCCTGGCGGCCGATGTCTGGACGCCCGCCGTATGGACGGCGCTGGCCAAACGATAAATCATAACGCCCGCCAACCAAAAAAAACCGGATCGACAGGAGACCACTTCGATGATTGCCCACGTCATGGACAGCGAGCTGTTTCGCGATCAATTCTCGACCGCCGAAACGCGCGAGATCTTCTCGGACCGCATGACCGTCCAGAAATGGCTGGATTTCGAGGCCGCCCTGGCGCGCGCCGAGGCCGATCTTGGGATGGTGCCGGCCGCCGCCGCCGACGAAATCCGGCGGATCGCCGACGCCGCCCTCTACGATCTCGCCGCCATGAAGGCGGAGATGGACCGCACCGCGCACCCGATCGTGCCGCTGGTCCGCGCCATGGAACAGAAATGCGACGGCGATGCCGGCGGCTACGTGCATTGGGGCGCCACCACGCAAGACGTCATGGACACCGGCCAGATGCTGCAGATCAAGGACGCCTGGGAGGTCATCCGCCGCGACCTGCAAGGCCTCGCCGGCCATCTCGCCAGCCTGGCGCGCGAGCACCGCACGACGCCCATGGCCGGGCGCACGCACGGCCAGCAGGCGCAGCCGATCACGTTCGGCTACAAGGTGGCGGTGTGGCTGGACGAGGTGCACCGCCACCAGGACCGCATGGCCGAGGCCTGGAGCCGGGTGTTCGCCGGGCAGTTCGGCGGCGCGGTGGGCTCGCATGCCGCGATCGGTGCGCGCGGCATCGAGGTGCAGACGCGGATGATGGAAATCCTGGGGCTCGAGCAACCGGCGATCTGCTGGCACGTGGCCCGCGACCGCACCGCCGAGGCGGCCTCGGTGATGGCGATGATCGCCGGCACCATGGGCAAGATCGCGCACGAGGTCTATGTCATGCAGAAGACCGAGACGGCGGAAGTGGAAGAACCGATGCCGCCCGGCAAGGTGGGGTCGTCGACCATGCCGCACAAGCGCAACCCGTCCGTCTGCGAGGGCATCGTGGCGCTCGGCAAGGCGGCCAAGGCCTGCCTGGTGCCGGCCTTCGAGAACCTGATCGCCGAACACGAGCGCGACAAGATCGGCCTGCAGGCGGAGCGCGAATGGGTGGCCAGGCTGCACGGCATGACCCACGCGGCGGTGACCAAGGTGGCCTTCGTCATCGGCGGGCTCAACGTGCGCACCGACAACATGCGCCGCAACCTGGACATCACCGGCGGGCTGATGCTGTCGGAGGCGGTGATGATGCAACTCGCACCCGTCATCGGCCGCCAAGAAGCGCACGAGATCGTCTACCAGGCGTCGCAGCAGGCCGCGGTCGACGGGCGCACCATGAAGGACGCTTTGATGGCGGAACCGCAGATCACCGACAAGCTGAGCGAGGCCGAGATCGACGCGCTCCTGGACCCGGCGGCCTACACGGGGCTGTGCGCGGAATTCGTCGACAGGGTGACGGGCGGGTGACGGGCGGGAAACAGCCGCTTCGGGGCCTACTGGTGGCCCATCATGTTCTGGAAGAAACCGAAGGGCGAGGCGAAGGTGCGGGTGCCGCGGTTGACGTCGTAGGCGAGATGCCCGACCTGGCCGTTCATGGCGTAGAAGTTGCGCGACATGTGCTGCATGCTCTGCGACATCTCGGCCATGCGCTGGGTCGAGGCGGCCATATTGGTGCCGACCTTGGCCATGGAGACGCGCATGTCGGCCATGTCGTCGGCCATGGCGTTCTGGGTCTGGGCCATCTGTGCCAGGTTGTCGGCGACGCCGGCCATCACGGTGGTCATGGTGTCCAGGTTCTTGGCAATGCCGTAAACGGTATAGGTGAAGAAGCCCATGACGGCCAATATGCCGATGAGCGCCGCACCCTGAATGGGATTCTGGCAAATGCGATTGAACATGACCCGCCCCCGATAACACTTAATAAAAGTGTATAATAAACCTAGGCTCCTGGAATGACAGTGATAACGTCACATTTCCGCAAAAAGTCCAGCGACGCTGCCTCGCGCGCCCGGCGATGCTTGCCGTGGCTTGGGACGGGTGATAATTTCCGCGCCCGCAAGAACCTCAATCCCGGTGCCCCATGTCGCTGACCCGAGAAGACGTCCGCAAGATCGCGTTTCTGGCCCGCATCCGCATTGCCGATGAGGAGTTGGACTCGCTCGCGGGCGAACTCAACAACATCATCGGCTGGGTCGAACAGCTTTCCGAAGTCGATACCGACGGCGTCGAGCCCATGACCTCGGTCGCCGAGATGACGCTGCCGCAGCGCGTCGACGCGGTTTCCGACGGCGGCGTGCCGGAAAAGGTGCTGGCCAACGCGCCCGACCGGGAAGCGGATTTCTTTACCGTACCCAAGGTGGTGGAGTAGGCGATGACCGATCTTACCCGCCTGACCATCACGGAGGCCGCCGCCAAGCTTGATGCCGGCGAGGTCTCGGCCGTCGAACTGGCCGATGCGCACCTCGCCGCCATGGATGCGGCGCGTGACTTGAACGCCTTCATCACCGAGACGCCGGAGATTGCGCGCCAGCGCGCCGCCCAGTCGGACGCCAGGCGCGCCAAGGGTGACGCCATGGGCCCCATGGACGGCATCCCCATCGCGGTAAAGGACCTGTTCTGCACGGAGGGCGTGCTGACCACCGCCGGCTCGCACATCCTGGACGGCTTCACGCCGCCCTATGAATCGACCGTGTCGGCCAAGCTCCGCGATGCCGGCGCGGTGATGCTGGGCAAGACCAACCTGGACGAGTTCGCCATGGGGTCTTCCAACATCACGTCGTACTACGGGCCGGTGAAGAACCCCTGGAAGGGCGCCGACGGCAAGGAACTGGTGCCAGGCGGCTCGTCCGGCGGCTCGGCCGCCGCGGTGGCATCGGGCATGGCCATGGCGGCGACCGGCACGGACACCGGCGGTTCCATCCGCCAGCCCGGCAGCTTCTGTGGCATCGTCGGCATGAAGCCCACCTATGGGCGCTGCTCGCGCTGGGGCATCGTCGCCTTCGCCTCGTCGCTCGACCAGGCCGGTCCCATGACCCGCAGCGTCGAGGACGCGGCGATCATGCTGCAGGCCATGGCCGGGCACGATCCCAAGGATTCGACCTCCGCGCCGATGCAGACGCCGGACTTCCGCGCCCAACTCCGCGACGGCGCCAAGGGGCTCCGGGTCGGAATCCCGAAGGAATACACGCTGGACGGCATGCCCGGCGAGATCCAGGCGCTCTGGGACCAAGGCCGCCAATGGCTGGAGGACGCCGGCGCCATCTGCACCGAAATTTCGCTGCCGCATACCGACTACGCGCTGCCTTGCTACTACATCGTCGCGCCGGCGGAGGCGTCATCGAACCTGGCGCGCTACGACGGGGTTCGCTACGGGCTGCGGGTCGATGGCGGGTCCCTGGACGAGATGTACGAGAACACCCGTGGCGAAGGCTTCGGCGCCGAGGTGCGCCGGCGCGTGATGATCGGCACCTATGTGCTGTCGGCCGGCTACTACGACGCCTATTACGTCAAGGCGCAGAAGGTGCGTTCGCTGATTGCCCATGACTTCAAACAGGCCTTCGCCGACATCGACGTGGTCCTCGCCCCGACGGCGCCGAGCGCGGCGTTTGCCATCGGCGAGAAGATGGATGATCCCATCGCCATGTACCTGAACGACGTGTTCACGGTGCCGGCGTCCATGGCGGGTCTGCCGGCGATCAGCGTGCCGGCCGGTCTCGACGCCATGGGCCTGCCGCTGGGCCTGCAACTGATCGCGCGCCCGTTCGACGAAGTGACCCTGTTCCGCGCCGCCCGCGCGCTCGAGGACGCGGCCGGTTTCGAGGGGCTGAAGTGATGCTAAGCGCGGCGTATCCTTCGACACGCGCGCTTCGCACGCTGCTCAGGATGAGGATGGCGGAAATGCATGACGACACCCTCATCCTGAGCAGCCGCGATAGCGGCGTGTCGAAGGATATCGTGCCGGAACCGATGGGGACGCGTTTTATGAGCGCACATGTCTATATCGTGAAGTGTGCGGACGGGAGCTTCTATACGGGAACCACCCGTGCCGGATTGGAGCAACGCATGGCGGAACACAATGCGGGTAAGTTCGATGGCTATACCTCGTCGCGCAGACCGGTAGAGCTCGTCTTCACGGAAGAATTTTCCCAGGTTTCCGATGCCATTGCCATGGAGCGCCGAATTAAGGGGTGGAGCCGCGCCAAGAAACAGGCGTTGATCGATGGCGATTTCGATCGGCTAAAAGCGTTGTCCAAGCCAGGTGCAAAGCGTCAGGCATCCTTCGACACGCGCGCTTCGCACGCTGCGCAGGATGAGGATGGCGGAAATGCATGACGACACCCTCATCCTGAGCAGCCGCGATAGCGGCGTGTCGAAGGATGTGATGCCGGAATCCGGTGGTTCGGGAGCACTCCGATCATGACGTACATCATCCAAGGCGAAACGGGTGATTGGGAGGTCGTCGTCGGCCTCGAGATCCATGCCCAGGTGGTCTCGCAGGCGAAGCTGTTCTCGGGTTCTTCGACCGAATTCGGCGCCGAGCCCAACCACCAGGTGTCATTGGTCGATGCGGCCATGCCGGGCATGCTGCCGGTGATCAACGAGCATTGCGTCGAACAGGCGGTGAGGACCGGATTGGGCCTGAAAGCCAAGATCAACCTGCACTCGGTGTTCGAGCGCAAGAACTACTTCTATGCCGACCTGCCGCAGGGCTACCAGATCAGCCAGTACCTGCATCCCATCGTCGGCGAGGGCAAGGTCTTGCTCGATCTTGCCGACGGCAAGACCGCCGAGATCGGCATCGAGCGCCTGCACATGGAACAGGACGCCGGCAAGTCCATGCACGACCAGGACCCCAGGCGCTCGTTCATCGATTTGAACCGCGCCGGTGTCTGCCTGATGGAAATCGTCTCCAAGCCGGACATCCGTTCGCCGGAAGAGGCGGGGGCCTATCTCAGGAAGGTGCGCGCCATCCTGCGCTATCTCGGCACCTGCGACGGCAACATGGAGGAAGGTTCCATGCGCGCCGACGTCAACGTCTCGGTGCGTCATCCGGGCGAGGAATTGCGCACCCGCGCCGAGATCAAGAACGTCAACTCGGTGCGTTTCGTCATGCAGGCCATCGAGGTCGAGGCCCAGCGCCAGGTCGAGGTCTGGGAGACCGGCGGCGAGGTGGTGCAGGAAACCCGGCTGTTCGATCCGAACCGGTCTGAGACGCGCTCCATGCGGGCCAAGGAATTCGCCCACGACTACCGCTATTTCCCGGACCCGGACCTGCTTCCGCTGAACCTGGTGCCGGAATATGTCGACACCATTGCCGCCACCCTGCCGGAACTGCCGGACGAGAAGAAGGAGCGCTTCATCTCCGAATACGGGCTCACGGCCTATGACGCCGGCGTTCTGGTGGCGGAGAAGAAGACCGCCGATTACTTCGAAACCGTGATGCTCGGCGGGCCGGAGGGCAAGCGTGGCCAACGCGACGCCAAGATCGCCGTCAACTGGGTCACCTCCAACCTGTTCGGTGCCTTGAACGCGGCTGGCAAGGACATCGCAGACAGTCCCATTGGCGCCGACCAATTGGGTGAACTGCTGGACCTGATTGCCGACGACACCATCTCCAGCCGCATCGCCAAGGAGGTCTTCGACGTGATGTTCGAGACCGGCAGGGGTGCCGGCGACATCGTCGAGGAGAAGGGCCTGAAGCAGATCACCGACACCGGCGCCATCGAGGCCGCCGTCGACGCGGCCATCGCCGCCAATCCGGAGCAGGCCGAGGAGGTCCGTTCCGGCAACGGAAAGGCCATCGGCTGGTTCGTCGGCCAGGTGATGAAGGCGACCGGCGGCAAGGCCAACCCGCAGATGGTCAACCAACTGCTCAGGGACAAACTGGCGGGGTAGGGGCGGTCACCACCAACAGACGGAGCATTCAGCCATGAGCTACCATTTCACCACCACGCTTTCCGGCGATTTCGACGCCGCCATCGACAAGGTCACCGAGGCCTTGAAGGAAAAGGGCTTCGGCGTGCTCACCACCATCGACGTGAAAGCCACGCTGAAGGCCAAGATCGGCGCCGATTTCCACCCCTACACCATTCTCGGCGCCTGCAACCCGGGCTTCGCCCACAAGGCTTTGCAGGCCGAGAACAAGATCGGCACCATGCTGCCCTGCAACGTCGTCGTGCAGCAGTTGCCTTCCGGCGAGATCGAGGTTTCCGCCGTCGATCCGCTGGCCTCCATGCAGGCCATCGACAACGCCGATCTGGGTGCCATCGCCGGTGAGGTCCGGAGCCTGCTGAAGCAGGTGATCGACGGGCTCTAGGCATCGTCGTCCCCTGCCGTTCGGGACTTGAGCTACATCAAGGCCGATACCGGCCAATGCGCCTAAGCTGACATCGTCATCCCGGACGAGGAAGACTTCTCATGTCAGTCTGTTTGGCCTACGACGGATCCACCAACGCCGACTGGGTCGCACATTACGCCGTGCGCCTGGCCGCCGGTCACCCCGACCGCAAGCTCCGCATTCTGCACGTGGAGACGGCCGAGTTCCCGACCGCCACGCTTTCCGACAAGCTGGCCAACATCAGCGTCATCGCCGAAAAGGCCGGTGTCGCGGCGGATGTCGAGATCTGCCCCATGCACGACGGCGTCGTCGGCGGCCTGATCGAGCACGTGGGCCAGGACCCATCGGTGCTGATGGTCTGCGGCGTGCGCGTGCGCGGCGGCCGGCGGGGCTTCCTGGAGGATACCGTCACCTGGCAGTTGCTGCGCGACACCAGTTTCGACGTGGTCGCCTTCCGGGTGGTGCAACCGGGCGGGCTCGGCGTCGTGCGCCGGCTGCTGATGCCCGTCGCCGGACACAAGCCGGGCCACCGCGCCGCCATCAAGGTGCTGGAACTGATGGCCAATTACCTGCGCGAGCTTCGGCTCCTGCACGTGGTCGAAATGCCGGCGCCGAAGCTGCGCCGGTTGCAGGCACCACAGGCCGAGGCGCTCAGGCTGCAGGCCACGGCCTACCTGCGCGAGATCGAAGACAACCTACGTGCCGATCCCGTGCTGCAAGGGGTCAACCTGGAAACGGCGGTGCGGATCTCCGACGATTGGGCGCGCGAGGCGATCATCGACGGCGCCCAGCAGCACGCCGACCTGATCTGCATCGAGGCCGCCCGCAGCAGTCTCGACAAGGGCTTCCGCTACGGCGACCCGTTCGAGACGCTGCTGCGCGATGCGGCATCGGACGTCGCCATCTACCGGGGCGGGGTACACAATGGCGGGTAGCATTCAAAACCTCCCGACCGAAGACGTCTTTACCTACCTCGACAGCCGCGCGGACGGCTTGACGCCGGCGCAGGTGGAGGGACGGCTCCAGGAGCTCGGCCGCAATACTTTGGAGGCGCCGAACAAGCTCTGGTGGCTGAAAAGCCTGGGCCGGCAGTTCACCAATTTCTTCACCATCCTGCTCAACATTTCCGCCGCCATCTGCTTCGTCGCGCATTATCTGCAACCAGGCGAATCGATGGATATCCTCGGCTTCGCATTGCTCGGCGTTTCCATCCTCAACGCGCTGTTCAGCTTCTTTCAGGAATACCGCGCCGAGCGCGCCATGGAGGAATTGAAGAAGTTCCTGCCGCAGCGCGTGATGGCGGTGCGCGCCGGCGAGGAAGCCGAAGTGCCGGCCGAGGAACTGGTCCCCGGCGACGTCATCGTGCTACGTGAAGGCGACCGAGTGCCGGCCGACGTGCGCCTGGTCGAGTGCCGCGACCTGATGGTCAACAACGCGCCGCTGACGGGTGAATCGATCCCCATCTCGCTCACCGCCGACGCCGTCGACAGGGAACTGACGGAAAGCAACAACTTAGGGTTCGCCGGCTGCGCCATCCTGCGCGGCTCCGGCCGGGGCGTGGTCTTCGCCACCGGGTTCCGCTCCCAGTTCGGGCGTATCGCCATGCTGTCGCGCGATATCCAGCGCACGGTCTCGCCGCTGGAACGCGAGACGGCGCACATGGTTCGGGTGCTGACCATCATCGCCGTGGCCATGGGCCTGACCTTCTTTGTCTATGGCGTCGCCACTGGCCGTTCGCTCTGGGTCAACCTGGTGTTCATGATGGGCATCATCGTCGCCAACGTGCCGGAAGGCCTGCTGCCGACCTTCACCCTGTCGCTGGCCATGGGCAGCCTGCGCATGGCCAGGCGCAACGTCCTGGTGAAAAGCCTGAACGCCGTCGAGGCCTTGGGCGCGGTGCACGTCATCTGTACCGACAAGACCGGCACGCTGACCATGAACCGCCTGTCCGTGACCCGCGTCGAGCCCGAGGCCGCCGGCGATTGGGACCTGCTGGAGACGGCGCTCGCGGCGTGCGATTTGGACGCGGTCGAGGGCGGATGGAGCGGCGATCCGTTGGACGAGGCCGTGGCCGTGGCGTTCCAAGAGACGGGGAAGGACTCCCAGGCCGTTCTCGATGCGCAGACGGCGCGGTTTCCGTTCGACGTGGAGAAGCGCCGCGCCGGCGCCGTCGGCATGATCGGCGGCGCGACGGCCTTTGCGGTCAAGGGGGCGTGGGAATCCCTGCGTCCGCTGTTGTCGGCCGACGAGGCGGCGCTCGTTGCCGCCGACACCAAGGTCGAGGCGTTGGCCGCCGACGGCTTCCGGGTGATTGCCGTGGCCGCGCGCCGGTTGTCGGACGGAGAGGCCGTCGACGACCAGGGCGCGGCGGAACATGACTTGCGATTGGTGGGGTTTCTGGGTCTCGAAGATCCGATCCGGCCCGAGGTGCCCGGCGCCGTCGCCCAGTGCCATACGGCCGGCATCGGCACCATCATGATCACCGGCGACCATCCCATCACCGCCGAGGCCATCGCCCGCCAGGCCGGCATGATCGACGCCAGCGTGGCGCCCGGCGCGGCGACCCTGACCGGCCAGGACCTGGCGAAGCTGAGCGAACGGCAACTGGTCGGGAAGTTGCGCGACGGGGTCCGTGTCTTCGCCCGCGCCACGCCCGAGCAGAAGATGAAGATCGTCAACGCGCTGCACCAGATGGACCGGGTGGTGGCGGTGACCGGCGACGGCGTCAACGACGCGCCGGCGCTGAAGGCCGCGGACGTGGGCATCGCCATGGGCCGGGACGGCACCGACGTGGCGCGCGAGGCGGCACAGGTGGTGTTGCTGGACGACAATTTCGCCTCCATCGTCGCCGGTATCGAGGAAGGCCGCACCATCTTCGCCAACATCCGCAAGTTCACCAACTATGTGCTGGTCTCCAACGGACCGGAAATTCTGCCCTACCTGCTCTATATGCTGTTCCCGGTGCCGCTGGCCCTGACGGTGATCCAGATTCTCTCCATCGACCTCGGCACCGACATCATCCCGTCCATGGCGCTCGGCCAGGAGAAACCCGACGCCCAGACCATGCAGGAGCCGCCGCGCGCCCGCGAGCAGGGCCTCTTGACCCTGCCCCTGATCGCGCACAGCTACGGCTTCCTCGGCCTGATCGAGGCGGCGTTTTCGCTTGGTCTCTTCTTCTGGGTGCTGTTCGACGGCGGCTGGCAGTGGGGCCAGGAGATGGCAACCAACGATACGCTCTACCGCTCGGCCACCGGCATCGCGCTGTCGTCGATCCTGTTGATGCAGATCGGCAACCTGTTCGGGCGGCGCTCGCGCACGGGTTCGGGCATCGACGCCAATGCGTTCCGCAACCCGCTGATTATCATCGGCATCACCTTCGAGGCGCTGTTCTCCTGGGCGCTCCTCTACGTGCCGGCGGTCAACACCGTTCTCGGCACCGCGCCGGTGGACCTCGACATCTATCTCATTGCCTGGCTCGGCGTGCCGTTGATCTTCGGCCTCGATTACCTGCGCAAGCTGGTGTTTCGCGCCATCCGAAACTAGGTTGGCATCATGCTGCAGGTGCTCGACGAAACCCGCACCGACGACGAACTCGACCAGGCCACCGACGACGGCATCTACTGCCAGGCCTGCGGCGAGCGTGTGACGCGCGGGCGCTGGCGGCTCGATATGGACGGGCACGAGCACGTCGTCTTCAATCCCGCCGGCGTGGTCTTCCGGGTGCTCTGTTTCCGTGAAGCCCCCGGCATCTTCGACCACGGCGACCCCACCGACGAATTTTCCTGGTTCAAGGGCTATCTCTGGAACTTCGCGCACTGCCGGGGCTGCGGCCAGCACATGGGCTGGCGTTTTACCGCCGAGGCCGACCCGCCGCTGTTTTTCGGCCTGATCAAGGGCAAGCTGACTGACAAGCCACCTGATTGACGCCCGATGGCATCTTGGAACGGGCTCTCGTCCGGGTTACATAAGAGCGGGCGCGATTACTTCCGGACGAACGCATGCAGACCCTGATTGCCAACGCCATCGTCTTCGACGGCACCGGCGCGCCGCCGCGGCCCGGCTGCGACGTGGCGATTTCCGACGGCCGCATCGCCGCCGTTGGCAAGAACCTGCCGAGAGCGCCCGGTTGTGAGGTGGTCGATGCCGGCGGCCTGGCCCTGATGCCGGGCATCATCGACAGCCACACCCATTACGACGCGCAGGTGACCTGGGACCCGACCCTGGACCCGTCGCCGAGCCTCGGCGTCACCACGGTGATCATGGGCAACTGCGGCTTCACCATCGCACCCTGCCGGCCGGGCGATCGCGACCTGATCATGCGCAACCTGACCCAGGTCGAAGGCATGAGCCTGGAGGCGCTCAAGGCCGGCATCCAGTGGGATTTCGAGGGCTTTCCCGACTATCTCGACGCCATCGAGCGTCAAGGCGTCATGCCCAACGTCGCCGCCTTCGTCGGCCATTCGGCGCTGCGCACCTACGTGATGAAGGAAGCCGCCGTCGAGCGTGCCGCCACGGCGGATGAATTGGACGCCATGTGCGATATCGTATCCGACGCCATGGCCGCCGGTGCCGTCGGTTTCGCCACCTCGACCGCGCCGCAGCACAATGGCGCCGGCGGCATTCCGATGCCGTCCAGGCTCGCCGACGATGCCGAACTCGAAGCCCTCGTCGGTGCCATGGGCGAGGGCGGCAGGGGTGTGTTCATGCTGACCAAGGGGGACCGGACGGACGTGCCTTATCTCGAGGCGATGGCGGCGAAATCGGGCCGGCCTTTCGTCATCGCCGCGTTGCTGCACAACCCGACCAATCCGCAAGGCACCTTCAACGACCTGGCGGCCATCGCCGCGGCGCGCCGGCGCGGGCGCGAACTTTGGGGGCAGGTGAGTTGCTGCCCGCTGACCATGGATTTCACCATGCGCTCCGCCTATCCGCTGGAAAGCCTGAAGGCCTGGGCGCCGGCGATGAAAGTGTCGGGCGACGAATTGAAGGCGCTCTACGGCGATGCGGCGTTCCGCGACGCGGTGCGCGCGGAACTGGGGTCGCCCGCCGGCGTACGCCTGTTCAATGGCGAGTGGGACAAGATCGAGGTCACCCAGGCGGCGCTTTCCGGCAACCAAGACTTTGAGCACCGGAACCTGCGCGATCTCGCGGATGCGGCCGGTGCCGATCCGCTGGATTGGATGCTCGACATCGCCGTCGCGGAGGACCTGGAAACGGTGTTTACGGCGGTGCTGTTGAACTCGGACGAGGATGCCGTCGGGCGCATGATCCGCGATCCCAACGCCACCGTCGCGCTCAGCGATGCCGGCGCGCACCTGACTTTCTTCTGCGATGCCGGGTTCGGCCTGCACCTGATGGGGCATTGGTCGCGCGATCGGGGCGTCATGGCGCTGGAGCGCGCCGTGCATGAACTGACGGCGAAGCCCGCCGATATCTACGGCATTGCCGATCGCGGCCGGATCCAGCCCGGACAGTGGGCGGACCTGTTGTTGTTCGACCACCAGCGCGTCGGGCGTGGCGCCAAGCGGCGCCAATTCGACCTGCCGTCCGGCGCACCGCGCCTGGTCACCGACGCCGTCGGTGTCGAAGGGGTGTGGATCAACGGCCAGCGCGTTGCCGGCGCGGCCGGATTGACCGACCCGGGCTTGCGGCCGGGCCGGGTCTTGAGGGAATTCAATGCATAGGGAGAGATTGAGATGAGCAAGCAAACCATCGCCGTGGTGGCGACCGGAGACATGGGTCACGGCGTCGGCCAGGCCCTGAACGAACACGGCCACCGGGCCGTTACGTCGCTCACGGGCCGCAGCCGGCATTCGCGCGACCTGGCCGAACGCGCCGGCATCGAGGATCTCGGCAGCCTGGAGCGCATCGCCGAAGAGGCCGACATGTTTCTTTCCATCCTGCCGCCGGCCTTGGCGGTCGATCTGGCGACGGAGATGGCGGCGGCCATGACGGCGGTCGGGCGCACGCCCGTCTATGTGGATTGCAACGCCATCGCGCCGGAAACGGCGGCCGAGGTCGGACGCGCCGTCGCGGCGGCGGGCGCGCCTTTTATCGATGCCGGCATCATCGGGCTTCGGCCCGGCAAGGCGACGCCGCGCTTCTATGTTTCGGGCGACGACACCGGCCCGATGGAAGCGCTCGACGGTTGCGGCTTCAAGGTGGTGCCGATCCCGGGCGGCGGCTGCCAGGGCTCGGCGGTGAAGATGTGCTACGCGGGGCTGACCAAGGGCACCTGGACGCTGCACACCGCGATCCTTCTCGCTGCCGAACGGATGGGCGTCATGGCGCCCCTGATGGATGAATTCAACATCAGCCAAGTGGACGACCTGGCCCGCATGCAGGCAAAGGTGCCGTTCATTCCGGCCGATTCCGGTCGCTGGATCGGCGAGATGGAGGAGATCGCCAAGAGTTTCAAGGACGCCGGCGTGCCGGACGGGTTCCACCAGGGCGCGGCGGAAATCTTCCGCATCCTGGCGCGCACGCCTTTCGCCGCCGAGACCCGCGAGGACATGGACAAGTCGCGCACGCTCGCGGATGCTATTCCCGTCTACGCCGGGCATCTGGACACCGGTAAAAAATGACGGGGACGCCTCCAGGCGTGCCCGGGCACGGCGGCAATCTGGCCCGCGCGACGGCGCTCTACGGGGAGCCTGAAGCCGGCTGGATCGATCTGTCCACTGGCATCAATCCGGAACCCTATCCGTTCGATCCGCCGCCGTTGGCGGCGATGGCGCGGTTGCCGGAAGCGGCCGACGAGGCCGCGTTGGCCGACGCGGCGGGGCGTTTTTACGGTACCGACGGGGCCGTCGTTCCCGGTGCCGGCAGCCAGGCCTTCATTCAGTTGCTGCCGAAACTGCGGCCGACCGGGCGGATGGCGGTGCTGTCGCCGACCTATGCCGAACATGCTCACGCTTGGCGTGAAGCGGGCCACCAGGTCGTGGAAATCGCCCCCGATGCCGAACTCTCGGGTTATGACGCGGTGGTGGCGGTCAATCCCAACAACCCCGACGGCCGCAGGCTCACCGTCGACAGACTGCTGGAACTGCATGGGGAACTGGCAGCGCGTGGCGGCTGGCTGGTGGTCGATGAAGCCTTCGGAGATTGCGAACCGCTGGAGAGCATGGCGCCGTACGCGGGGTGCGCCGGATTGGTGGTGCTGCGCTCGTTCGGCAAGTTCTTCGGCCTCGCGGGGGTGCGGCTTGGGTTCGCGCTGACCGACACGGCCTTGGCGAGCGGCCTCAGGCGCGCGCTCGGCCCCTGGTCGGTGGCGGGGCCGGCGATTGCCATCGGCCGCCAGGCCCTTGCGGACGACGACTGGCATCGGCAAACCCGGGCACGCCTGGCGGCGGCGCGTGAAAGGCTGGACGGCCTATTGGCCGCGGGCGGCCATGAGGTCCTCGGGGGGACCGATCTGTTTCGACTGGTGGCGAGCGAGGGTGCAGATTTGCACGAACGCCTGGCGCGGGCCGGGATCTGGACGCGCGCCTTCGAATTCGATCCCGACATCCTGCGCCTCGGCCTGCCCGGCGGCGAGACGGATTGGCGGCGGCTGGCGGCGGCGCTGGCCTAGGCGCCGCCTAGGAGCAGGTCATCAGCGCGTCCTTGCAGGCTTTCTTGCAGGCCTTGTCGGATTTCGCGCAGGTCTTGTTGCAGCTCTTGAAGGTGCCCATGCAGTCGCGTGGCTTGGCCGGGCGCGTGGAGAGATTGGCGCAGCGCGACTTGCAGGTGGCTTTCTCGGCCTTGCCCTCCGAACGGATGCATTGCTCCATGCATTGCATGATGTTGCCGCTTTGCGCCAGTTCCTGTGGTGACGCGGCATCGGCCGGGGCTGGAAGGCCGGCGGCGGCGAGGGCGAGCAGGGCGGCAAGGCTCGCGAGTTTCAAGAAACGGATCGGCATGGGCGTTCTCCCCTTGGTGTTTCTGGATCGAGAAAACCATAGCATATCGGCAGCAATACCGGGAACGCCCGATACCAAATGTTAACGCGGGTCTGTTATCACGCTAAGCTTCATGCCCATTCCCGCAACCCGAAACGGCAAGGCCATGAAAACGGTATCCGCCCTGCAGTTGCTGCCCATCGCCGCCGGCCTGGTGCTGGTGGCGCCGGCTGGCGCACAGGAGGCCAAGCTGTCGATCTCGCGCGCCGACTGCCTGCGCGCGGTCCATCATCAACCGGCCGCGGGCGTCGCCTACAAGCCGGAAACCGAAATCCGCGGGCGCAAATTCGCACCGGCGGATGTGGACAGCGGGCTCAAGATCGACTTGCCCGAGGTGTTCGAGTTCAACGTCACCCGCGACGTGAATTACTACCTGGGCAAGCCGGAGAAGGACGCCGAGGCCGCCGAAGCCGCCGCCAATGCCGCGAAGAAGGCACAGGAAGCGGCCGATCAGGCGGAAACGGCGGCGAGCGCGGCGGAAAGCCTGGCGTCGCGGTCCCAGGCCCTGGTCGCCATCGAGGACGCTTCGGCGGCGGTCTCGGCCTTGAGCGACGAGCGCGACGCACTGCTCGCGGCCTACAATTCAAACCCCAAGAACAACGCCAATAAAGCCAAGTACGAGGCCGCCGACGCCGCGCTCACCTCGGCACAAAATACACTGACAACTGCCGAGACAGCCTACGCCGCGGGCACCTACGACACCGCCACCTCGACCGCCGCCACGGCGGTGTCGACGGTGACCGATGCCGGCGTCAGCGTTTCGGCCAGTTCCGCGACCTCGACGGCGGCGGTGAGTTCCTCGTCTTCCGCGGCATCGAGTGCGCGCGCGGCGGCCGACAGTGCCGATGGTTCGGTGAATTCCGCGACCAAGGCGAACGAGACCGCGAGTGCGGCGAGCAACGCCCAATCGGTCGCGGCGGAAGCGGCGGTCATCGCCGCCGACGAAGCCGTGCAGGGCGCCCAGACGCTTTATGACACGGCGGTCGCTGCCTATAAGGCCGATCCCGGCAATGCCACCAAGCGCTCGGCGGTCGAGACCGCCTCGACGGCGCTGACGTCGGCGGAAACGGCGCTTTCATCGGCCCAGTCGGCGGCGGCGTCGGGCGATGCGACGACGGCGTTGGCGCAGGCGGAAAGCGCGGTCGAGGCGGCGGCGGATGCCGGCTATGCGGAGGATGCCGACGTGACGGCCTTGCGCACGACGGCTTCCGATCTCGCGTCCACGGCATCGACCGCCGGCACCGAGGCGACGGCGGCGTCCACGGCCGATACCGAAGCCAAGGCCGCCTACAAGGAGGCGGCTTCCGTTCCCAACATGCAGCTCAACCTCGGCACCGTGCGCTTCAACGTGAAAACCGGCGAGTTGTTCTTCAACGGCAAGCCCATGAACGGCGCGCAATCCGAGGAGGTGCTTGCCAAGTGCCGGGAACTGCTCGGCCGGCGCCGCTAGTTTCGGCCGCTTGCCGCGCCTCCAAAACCCGCCATGGATTGCATGATTCATGCGAGGCCCTATAGTGGTTTTCGCTGCCCGCCGGGCAGAATGCGGACACCATCACGATAGACGGGAGACGACCTTGATCGATCTTTACACCTGGGCCACCCCGAACGGCCGCAAGGCCTCCATCATGCTCGAGGAAGTAGGCCTTGAGTACACCGTGCACGAGGTCAACATCGGCAAGGACGAGCAGCATCATCCCGATTTCCTCGCCATCAACCCGAACAACAAGATTCCCGCCATCGTCGACAGCGACGGCCCCGGCGGTCAGCCGATCACGGTGTTCGAATCGGGCGCCATCCTGATCTACCTGGCGGAAAAGGTCGGAAGCCCGCTGCTGCCCTCCGACCCGCGCAAGCGCATCGAGACGCTGCAATGGCTGATGTTCCAGATGGGCGGTGTCGGTCCGGCGTTCGGTCAGGCGCACCATTTCCTGAAGTTCGCCAAGGAGGACATCCCCTACGGCAAGAAGCGCTTCAAGACCGAGACCCAGCGCCTCTATTCGGTGATGGACGACCATTTCGAAACCAACAAGTATTTCGTCGGCGACGATTACACCATCGCCGACGTCTCCACCTATCCCTGGATTTCACGCCACGAGGTGCATCAGGTGGACCTGAACGAATACGAACACGTGAAGCGCTGGTTCGAGGAAGTGGGCGCGCGCGAGGCCGTGCAAAAGGGCATGGCGGTGCCGTTTCTGAACTGACGGAACAAGGGCGAGGGAGGCGGCCATGAGCCTGCTTGAACGCGATGCCGTGAAGAAGGTCCGCAAGGCGCTCACCGACGCGGGGCTGGACGATAGCGTCGTCGAACTGGCCGAAACGGCGCGCAGCGCCGAGGATGCCGCCGCCGCCATCGGCTGTGAACTCGGTGCCATCGTCAAATCGCTGGTGTTCACCATCGAACGGCGTTTCATCATGGCGCTGGTCGCCGGCGACCAGCGCTGCCTGGAGGACAACCTGCCGGCCGCACTGAATATGCAAGGCAAGGTGACACGCCCGCAGGCTTCCGAGGTGAAGGGGATCACCGGCTTCACCATTGGCGGCGTCGCACCGGTGGGGTTGACCCATCCGCTGCCCATGGTGATCGACCGTTCGCTGAAGCGGTTCGAGACCGTCTACGCGGCGGCCGGCCACCCGCACTGCGTGTTCGCCACCACGCCGGCGGCGCTGGCGCGCGTCACTGGCGGCATTGTTTCCGCCAGTATCGCCGAGCCCGTCGATCCGGCCGCGACGGCGGCGGTCGGACTCAAGGCCAGCCGCAGTTTCGCGTCGGGGAAGCAATCGCGCCTCGGCGGCGATCAATCGGGTTGATCGTACCGCCCATGCCCGGTATTTAGGGGCGTTCGCGCCGCCCGCGGTATCTTTGCCGCCGGCGCAGCGGGCTGGGATAGGTGGCCGAGTGGCTGAAGGCGCTCCCCTGCTAAGGGAGTATACGGTGTAGAGCCGTATCGTGGGTTCGAATCCCACCCTATCCGCCAGCGCGCCGAATTTTCGCACCAGCACGAGCGGTTTAGGGAAGGGATGTCTCGACGGTCCTCGGCCAGGGGAGGGGACTATTCCTCATGAAGCTGGGGCTCCGCCCGCATTTTTCTTGTGCCGTTTGATTGAAATCATGCCTTTCCGCCGTCACGGACCGCTAAGGTGTGGCCCCGCTTCGGGATCGTTTTGGGGAGGGCAGGGTGATCGGAAACGTTGACATTGCAGGCGTGCGCGAGGCCGTCAAACGGGACGGCTATTTCATCGCCAAAAGCTTGGTGCCGGAAGCGACGGTGAGGGAGATTCGGGAGTTCTGGCTCGCCGAATATGCGAAGGAACAGCCCGAGCAGGTGCTGATATGGACCCCCTATTATGGTGAGCCCAGCGGTATTCTGTTCGATCGCTCCCAAACACACCGCCTGTTTCGCAGCTACGATTACCTGTGGAATCCCCCGCAGCATGCCTTGACCCGTGAGCTTGCCCTTTCGCTCTCCCGGTTGCGCAACCGCGTGATCGAAACCGACGAGCGCGACGGTGAGACATTCGCGGTGGATCACTTCGCCACCTACGTGACCACGACTTACTATCCGCCGGACGGCGGTTGGCTCCACCAGCACATTGATGACGTGCCCGGTCACCTGCATTGGCATTTCCAGGTGCCCTTGACCTTCCGCGGCACGGACTATGCGTCAGGGGGCCTCTATTATTTCGACCGTGCCGGCAATCGGGTCGATGTCGACGGTGCCGTCGCTCCGGGAGACGTGCTGTTTTTCGATGCGACACAGCCGCACGGCGTCGATCCCATCGGCCCCCTGGCCCAGGGCGATGCCATCGGCCGCATGCAGATGTTCGCCATTCCAACGCTTATGGAAATGCCGCACGAGAACGATCGCGTGATCGATCACCTCAGTTGGACGCGAATTCTGAAAGCCAAGATCAGGCCGCTGAAGTGGAAACTGTTAGGCCGGCCCGATAGGAGATACGGCGAATAGGGGCCGCCGTGCGCCGCCAACCCGTCCTACAAACGCGCGTCCACGGCAGCGGCGAGTTTCTGGAAACTCTGATCTTCCGTTTGGCCCGCGGTGTCGATGGCGAAATCCGCCTTTTCGTAGAGCGGCGTGCGGGCCGCCAGGATGGCGCGCAGGTCTTCCATGGCTTCGGCGTTTTCCGCCATGGGGCGCATGTCGCCCTGGCCGACGACGCGTTCCATGTGTTCCTCGGGCCTGGCCTGCAGCCAGACGCAATGGGTGCGTTCCAAAAGGATCGAGAAGGTCTCGGCGTCGGTGACGATGCCTCCGCCGACGGCGATCACCGCCCGTTCGTGCCCGGCAATGGCATCGACGAGCGCGCGGCGCTCGTAGCGCCGGTACCCGGCCTGGCCGGAAAAGGCCATCAGTTCGCCGATGCCGGCGCCGTAGGCGCTCTCGATCATGCGGTTGAGCTCGATGAACGGCCACCCCTTGGCTTCGGCCAGGCGCCGGCCGAGCGTGCTCTTGCCAGCACCCCTGAGACCGATCAGCGAAATCCGGCGCGCCTTGCCCGGCCCCGCACTGGTGCCGGGGCCGCCGGTGAGGGCCTGCTTGATCAGCGATTCGGCCTCGGCCATCTCGGCGTCGCCGAGCCGGCTCAGCATCTGGATTGCGGCGGACGGGTCCGGCTGACCCGGACGGCAACCCGCCACCAAGGCTTCGAGCGGCAGGTCGAACACTTCGGCGATGCGGCGCAGCACCGCGATCGACGGGTTGGCGCTGCCGGCTTCCAGCTTGGCCATGTAGCGGTCGGAAATCTCCGCCAGTTGCGCCAGGCGCCGGCGCGTGGTGCCGCGCTGGGCGCGCAGCGTGCGCAGCTTCTCCGCCAGCAGGCTGAGAAAGACTTGGTCGTCTTCAAATCGGCGCGGGTCGTCAGGCAAGGGTGTTCCTTGTGGGGTAACAAAAGTGCATACCACCAGATAATATACGCAAAAAATCAAAATTAGAAGAATTATAGTTCTTGTTTTTGAAGCGAAGATTGGTGTAATTTTCCCCACGGAAATGAATTGCACCGCACGCCGTACCCGGCGCCCGTGATAAGATCGACAAAAGACAATCCGGGCATCCGGAAGATTCACTGGGGAGGAACCAAAGCATGACCGGCATGGCCGATACCCATTGGACGCCGCCCGCGCACTACAACGCGACGACCGGTTTCATCGACGACAACCTGGCTGCTGGCCGCGGAGACAAGGTCGCCTTCATCGACCGCTCCGGCGAGCATACCTACGGCGATCTGGCCAAGCGGGTGAACCGCTTCGGCAATGCCTTGAAGGCCCTGGACGTGCGCCGCGAGGAGCGGGTCGCATGCTGCCTCTTGGATACCATCGACTTTCCCACCGCCATGTTCGGCGGCATGAAGATCGGCGCCGTGCCGGTGATGATCAACACACTGCTGACGCCCGACACCTACCAGTACGTGCTGGGCGACTGCCGGGCGAGGGTGCTGGTGGTCAGCGCCGAGCTTTATCCCAGTTTCGAGCCCATTCTCGCCAAGGTGCCGACGCTCGAGCATATCGTCATCTCCGGCGAAGCCGTCGGCGGCCATGCCGCGATGGCGGATCTGATGGCGGCGCAGACGGAAGCGTTGGAGACCGCGCCCACCAGCCCCGACGAGGTCGCCTTCTGGCTCTATTCGTCGGGCTCCACCGGGCAGCCCAAGGGCGTCAAGCACCTGCATTCATCGATGATGTTCACGGCCAAGCTTTACGGCCAGCCGGTGCTCGGCGTGCGCGAGGACGACGTCGTCTATTCGGCGGCGAAGCTGTTCTTCGCCTATGGGCTCGGCAACGGCATCAGCTTCCCGATGGCGGTGGGCGCCACCACGGTTCTGATGGATGGCCGCCCGACCCCCGACAGCGTCATGGCAACCCTGAAACAGCACCAGCCGACCATCTTCTACGGCGTGCCGACGCTCTATGCGGCGATCCTCGCCAATCCGGACCTGGGGCCCGATGCGGGCTCGGCGCGCTTGCGCATCGCCGCGTCGGCGGGCGAGCCCTTGCCGGCCGATATCGGCAACCGTTGGGAAGAGCGCTTCGGTTGTGAGATCCTGGACGGCGTCGGCTCCACGGAAATGCTGCATATCTACGTCTCCAACCGCGAGGGGGACGTGCGCTACGGCACGTCGGGCCAGCCGGTGCCGGGCTACGACATCCGCCTCGTCGACGATCTTGGAAATGCCGTTGCCGACGGCGAGGTCGGCGAGATGCTGGTCAAGGGGCCGACGATGGCCGAGGGTTATTGGAACAAGCGCGAGAAATCGCTTTCCACCTTCGTCGGCCCGTGGATGTGGACCGGCGACAAGTACGTGCACCTGGGCGATGCCTTCTACCAATACGCCGGGCGCACCGACGATATGTTCAAGTCCGGCGGCAACTGGGTGTCGCCGTTCGATGTGGAATCGGCCCTGATCGAGCACGCCAGCGTGCTCGAGGCCGGCGTCATTCCGCATGCCGACGATACGGACAACCTGAAGCCCAAGGCCTTCGTGGTGCTGAAGGACGGCATGAGCGCCTCCGACGCACTTGCCGATGAGCTGAAGGAGCACGTCAAGAGCCGCATCGAGATTTGGAAGTACCCGCGCTGGATCGAGTTCGTCGACGAGTTGCCGAAAACCGCCACCGGCAAGATCCAGCGTTTCAAATTGCGCGAGATGGACCAAGGATAAAGAGCCAGATGACCCACATCGATTTTCAGACCCGCCCGGAAGACTACAAGCACTGGTCGCTCGAGATCGACGGCGCCGTGGCGCGCCTGAAGATGAGCGTCGATCCCGCCGGCGGCCTGTTCGAAGGCTACGAGTTGAAGATGAACTCCTACGACCTGGGCGTCGATATCGAGCTTTACGACGCCGTGCAGCGGCTCCGGTTCGAGCACCCGGAGGTGAAGGTGGCGATCATCACGTCGGCGCTGGAGCGCATGTTCTGCGCCGGCGCCAACATCAAGATGCTGGGTGGCGCCACCCACGCGCATAAGGTCAACTTCTGCAAGTTCACCAACGAAACCCGCAATTCCATCGAGGACGCGTCGGAATTCTCCGGCCAACGCTACGTCGCCGCCGTCAACGGCACGGCGGCCGGCGGCGGCTACGAACTGGCGCTCGCCACCGACCACATCATCTTGGTCGATGACGGCAACGCCGCCGTGTCGCTGCCGGAGGTGCCTCTGCTGGCGGTGTTGCCGGGCACCGGCGGGCTCACGCGGCTGGTCGATAAACGCAAGGTGCGGCGCGACCTGGCCGACATCTTCTGCACCACCGAGGAAGGCGTGCGCGGCAAGCGCGCCGTCGATTGGCGGCTGATCGACGAGACCGTGCGCGGCTCCGAGTTCGAGAACCGGCTGGCGGCGCTCGCGGGTGAAATCGCCGCCACCTCCGACCGTCCCGACGGCGCGAAGGGCATCCAACTGACGCCGCTCGATCGCACCATCACCGAGGGTGGGCTCGCATACCCGCTGGTCGGCGTCGAATACGACCGTGACGCCGGCGTCGCGACCATCACCCTCAAGGGACCGGAGAGCGACGCCCCCGCCGATGCCGCCGGGGTGCTGGCCGAAGGCGCAGCGTTCTGGCCGCTGGCCTTGGCCCGCGACCTCGACGACGCGCTGTTGCATCTCCGCCTCAACGAGACCGAGCTCGGCACCTTGATTTTCCGTTCCGAGGGCGATGCGGACAAGGTCGCGGCCTACGACGCCCTGCTTTTGGCCAATGCCGGCGACTGGCTGGTGCGTGAGATCATGCTCTACTGGAAGCGCACCATGAAGCGCATCGACGTGACCTCGCGTTCGCTGATCGCCGAGGTGCTGCCCGGTAGCTGTTTCTGCGGTTTCCTGGCGGAGGTGCTGTTCGCCGTCGACCGCTCCTACATGCTCGACGGCCAGTTCGAGGGCGACAACCGGCCACCGGCGGCGATCCGCCTGACGGCGTCGAGCTTCGGCCCCTATCCCATGGCCAACGGCCTTTCACGCCTGCAAACACGGTTCCTGGGCGAGCCCGAGACCCTGGACGCGGCGCGGGGCCTGATCGGCGACGACCTGGACGGGATGGATGCGCTCGATGCCGGTCTGGTCACCATGGCGCCCGACGACATCGACTGGGAGGACGAAATCCGCATGCTGATCGAGGAGCGCGGCAGTTTTTCCCCCGACAGCCTGGTCGGCATGGAGGCGAACCTGCGGTTCGCCGGGCCGGAAACCATGGAAACCAAGATATTCGCGCGCCTGAGCGCCTGGCAGAACTGGATTTTCCAGCGCCCCAACGCGGTCGGCCAGGAAGGCGCATTGCAACTCTACGGCACGGGCCTCCGGCCGAAGTACAACAAGGAAAGGGTTTGATCCATGAGCAGTGAAGCGATCACCAGCGACGACATGGTCGAAGTGAACTACGACGACCTGATCCCCAACAACGTCGATCTGGCCTCCGACCGGGCGCTGAAGCGCGCCATGGAGCGCTGGCAGCCCAAGTATATCGACTGGTGGAAGGACATGGGGCCGGACGGTTTCCAGGATTCCGAGGTCTACCTGCGTACCGCCGTCGGCGTCGACAAGGACGGCTGGGCCAAGTTCGACTACGTCAAGATGCCGGAATACCGTTGGGGCATCCTGCTGGCGCCGAAGGTCGAGGACCGCACCATTCCCTGCGGCAAGCACAAGGGCGAGCCGGCCTGGCAGGAAGTGCCGGGCGAGTACCGCTCTTTGCTGCGCCGGCTGATCGTCATCCAGGGCGACACCGAGCCCGCTTCGGTCGAGCAGCAGCGCTACCTCGGCAAGACCTGCCCGTCGCTCTACGATCTCCGCAACCTGTTCCAGGTCAACGTGGAGGAGGGGCGCCACCTCTGGGCCATGGTGCACCTGTTGCAGAAGTATTTCGGCCGCGACGGCCGCGAGGAAGCCGAGGCCCTGTTGGAGCGCCGCTCCGGCGACGCCGACAAGCCGCGCATGCTGGGCGCCTTCAACGAGGAAACGCCGGATTGGCTGTCGTTCTTCATGTTCACCTATTTCACCGACCGCGACGGCAAGATGCAGCTGGAAAGCCTGGCGCAATCGGGTTTCGATCCGTTGTCGCGCGCCACGCGCTTCATGCTGATGGAAGAGGCCTTCCACATGTTCGTCGGCGAGACCGGCGTCGGCCGCATCGTCCAGAAGACCTGCGAGGTGATGAACGAGCACGGCATCACCGACCCCAATGACGTGGACGCGGTGCGCGCGCATGGCGCCATCGACCTGCCGCTGTTGCAGCGCAAGGCCAACTTCCACATCTCGGTGACCCGCGATTTGTTCGGCGCCGAGGTCTCGACCAACGCCGCCACCTACTTCAATGCCGGTATCAAGGGCCGCTTCAACGAGGCCAAGCTGGAAGACGACCACCAGCTCGAGAACGAGACCTACAGCGTGACCCGCTACAAGGACGGCGCCTTCGTGGAAGAGGACGTGCCGGCGCTTAACGCCATCAACTGCCGGCTGCTGGACGATTACATCAAGGATTGCCAGGGCGGCATCAACCGCTGGAACAAGGTCATCGAGAAGGCCGGCATCGATTTCCAGATCGACCAACCGCACAAGGCCTTCAACCGCCGCGTCGGCGAGTTCTCGGAAATCCAGGCCACCGCCTCGGGCGAGGTGATCTCCGAGGCCGACTGGGAAGCGCGCAAGGACGAGTGGCTGCCGAAGCCCGAGGACCTGCAATTCCTCAAGGACCTGATGAAGCCGGTGACCGCGCCCGGCGAATTCGCGTCCTGGATCGCCGCGCCACGCATCGGTGTCGACAACAAGGAAGGCGACTTCGAGTACGTGCGCTTTCAATGACCCTCGTCCGCCAGCATGTCATCGACCCGGAGATCTGCATCCGGTGCAATACCTGTGAGGAGACCTGCCCGGTCGATGCCATTACCCACAACGACGACAACTACGTCGTCGATGCCGCCATCTGCAATTTCGGCATGAACTGCGTGGCGCCGTGCCCCACGGGGGCCATCGACAACTGGATCATGGTCTCAACGCCGTTTTCCATCGACGACCAGTTCGAATGGGAGGAATTGCCGGGTGACGAGGAAGCCGCCGCCGGCGGCGACACGGAGGTTTCGCAAGGCGGCGAAACCGGCATCGACGAGGAGGCGGCGGAAATCCTCAAGACCGCGCGCCAGGGCGCGCCCAGGGCCACGCTGGCGCCGGCCTCGGCACCGAAACCGACGGTCGATCTCTACCGCCGCGACGCCCCCGCCGTCGCCAAGGTGACCGGCAACATGCCGATCACCGACGACCGGCTCGGCGTCGATGTCCGCCACATCATCCTGGATTTCGGCTCGCAGGCGTTTCCGGTGCTGGAAGGCCAAAGCATCGGCATCCTGCCGCCGGGCTCTGATGCCAACGGCAAGCCGCACCGCATGCGGCTCTATTCCGTCGCCTCGCCGCGCGATGGCGAGCGGCCCAAGCACAACAACGTCTCGCTCACCGTGAAGCGCGTGGTCTTTGAGGAGGACGGCGCCGAGAAGCTCGGCGTCGCGTCGAACTACGTCTGCGATCTCCAGCGCGGCGACGAGGTCCGGGTGACCGGCCCCTACGGCACGGCTTTCCTGATGCCGGACGACCCGGAGGCCAATATCGTCATGATCTGCACCGGCACCGGCGCGGCGCCGTTTCGCGCCATGACCGAATACCGCCGGCGCAACGCGCGCGACGTGCCGGGCAGGCTGATGCTGTTCTTCGGCGCGCGCACGCCGAACGAGCTGCCCTATTTCGGGCCGCTGCAGAAGCTGCCGGAGACCTTCCTGGATAAGGAATTGGTCTATTCGCGCCTGCCGGGGATGGCGAAGGAATACGTGCAGGACCGCATCCGCGCGCGCGGCGACGACATGGCGGACCTGCTGGCGTCCAAGAACACCTACATCTATATCTGCGGCCTCAAGGGCATGGAAGCCGGCGTCGACGAGGCGCTGGCCGACGTGTCACGCACGCATGGGCTGGACTGGAAGGCGCTGCGTTCGGAAATGGAGAGCGAAGGCCGCTTCCACGTGGAAACCTATTAGAAAAAAGCCGGGCAAAGCGCCGCACATCCTTCGACACGGCGCTTTGCGCCTGCTCAGGATGAGGTTTTTCTCTGGCTTAGACCTCATCCTGAGCGCGGCCACGGGCCGCAGTCGAAGGATGGGCAAGCGATGAATGTCTACGGCGGCAAACGATCAGGCGGCGATCTGCAGCGGGCCGAGGACGGCGTCCAGGTTGGCGACGAATTCGTCGATGGGCCGGTTCTTGATGATATAGCCGCTTGCCCCGGCCTTGAAACAGGCGTCGCGCGTGGCCTCATCGCTGTGGCTGGTGAACATGAAAATCCGCGCGCCCGGATCGAGCGCCAGGATATCGCGCAGCACGTCCAGGCCGCTGCCCATCGCGAGCGAGAAATTGGTCAGCACCACGTCCGGGTGCAGCCGGCCGTAAAGCAGCGCCGCTTCCCTGGGGCTGCCGGTTTCGGCCACCACGTCGCAGCCGAGCATGGCCAGCGTCGGCTTGAAAAGCTCCCGCAGTCTGGCCTTATCCTCGACCATCAGCGCGGTCATGATCCGTTCCCCGGACATATTGAAATCCATCCCCGATTTTCTTCGGAAGGAAGAAAAGTAGGTGGCAATACCTTTCCAAAACTTTAACGAGCCGCACCCCGGTGCTAAAAGCCGAGGGCATTACGCCACCGCCTGAACGGAGTTCCCGCGCCATGTATATCAACGGTACCTGGACCGAAGCCGCCCCCGGCGCCGGTTTCGACGTCATCAATCCCGCCGACGGCTCTGTCCTGTCGCAGGTATACGACGGCGGCCGCGAGGCCGCGCGCGACGCCATCGACGCGGCGGCCGCTGCGTTCAAGGCCTGGGCCGGGACAACCGCCTATGAGCGTTCCGCCATTCTCTACAAGGCCTACCAGCTGATGCTGGAACGCAAGGAGGACCTGGCCCGCACCATGACGCTGGAGCAGGGGAAACCGCTGCGTGCCGCCCGCACCGAAGTGCAGTACGGCGCCGATTTCCTGCTCTGGTTCGCCGAAGAGGCCAAGCGCGTCTACGGCGAAACCATTCCGTCGGCCCGTTCAGACCAGCGCTTCATCGTCGCCCATCAGCCGGTCGGCGTGGTCGCGGCGATCACGCCCTGGAACTATCCGGTCTCGATGATCACCCGCAAGGTCGGTCCGGCGCTGGCGGCGGGCTGCACGGTGGTGTTGAAACCGGCCGAGGCGACGCCGCTCTGCGCCATCAAGGTGTTCGAATGCCTGATCGACGCCGGCGTGCCGGCCGGCGTCATCAACCTCGTCACCGGTTCGGACCCGGCCCCCATCGGCGAGGAGTTCGTCACCCACCCAAAGGTGCGCAAGCTCACCTTCACCGGCTCCACGGCGGTCGGCAAGATGCTGGCCGGCAAGGCCGCCGCCAACATGAAACGCGTGTCCTGCGAACTCGGCGGCCACGCGCCGTTTTTGGTGTTTGAGGACGCCGATCCCGTGCACGCCGCCAAGGGCGCGCAGTTGATCAAGTTCCTCAACACCGGCCAGGCCTGCATCAGCCCCAACCGCATCTTCGTGCACCGCTCCATCGCGGAGCCCTTCATCGAGGTGCTGTCGGAGCGCGTCGGCAAGCTCCGCGCCGGCAGCGGCCTCGATGACGGCATCGCCATCGGCCCGTTGGTCAACGATACCGCTGTCGCCAAGGTTTCGAACCAGGTGGAAGACGCGGTCGGAAAGGGCGCGCAACTGCATTGCGGTGGGTCGCGGCTGACGGATGGCGGGCTCGACAAGGGCTTCTTCTATGCACCGACGGTGTTGAGCGGCGTCACCGAGGAGATGCTGATCTACCGCGAGGAGACCTTCGGCCCCGTCGCCGCCGTGGTCACCTTCGATGATGACGTGCAGGCCTTGGAAATGGCCAACGACACCGACTACGGCCTGGCCGCCTACGTCTATACCCGCGACATCGGCCGCGCCATGCGCATGTTCGAAGGCCTCGACTTCGGCATCATCGGCATCAACGACATCAACCCGACGTCGGCCGCCGCTCCCTTTGGCGGCATGAAGGATTCCGGCCTGGGGCGCGAGGGTGCGCGGGAAGGGATCATGGAATACCTGGAAACGAAGATGGGCGGGTTTTCCATCTGAGGGGGTGTGGTCCCGCCCGGAAGCCAGGCGTCGTCGGCTATTCTTCCGGCAACGGAAGGTTCGCTGCGGGGGGGGGCGGAGGGGTACTACTAGCCATTTGCAGGCATCTAGGCGAGGCCAACATCACCGAGAACTCAAGACCTATTGAGAGGATTTGAAAATTACACTGTGGGACATATAGTCGTGTTTGGCGATGGTTTGGTGAGAGGAAACGTCAATGACTAAATTTAAATTGGCATTGGCTGTCACTATTTTTGGATGTGTTTTCACAGTTGGTACGGTTTCAGCCGTGCATGCGAAGGGCGACAAAGAAGTCTATTCAAAAGCGTGCAAAATCTGCCATGGAAGCGGAATGATGGGCGCGCCAAAATTCGGAGACTCGGGTGCATGGTCCCCGCGCATTGCCAAGGGCTTTGACACGCTTAGAAAACATGCAATTGACGGCTATATGGGATGTCCACCGAAAGGTGGAAAGATGAGCTTGAGTAAAGAGGCGGTTGTTGGCGGGCTGGCATACATGGTTGATCAAAGTAGGGGAATACTAAAATTCGCCTCTTCACCGAGTGGGGATATATTTATGTCTATGCTCGATAAGAAATGCATTGATAAAACAGGCTCGAATAGCAATAGCGCCGAAGCTCATGTATGGAGTTGCTCTGACAATAATAAAAATCAAATTTTTGATGTAATTGCTCGGGGATCGACTGGAACTGAGAAATTTAAATTCATCTCGCTAAAGAACCGGTTTTCAGGAAAATGTTTAGGAGTCGCTGGTGCATCCAAGGCTGATGGCGCCAAAATCATCCAATGGAATTGTTTGCCAGTCGGTAATCAGGCCTGGGAGGTTGTAAAGTCGAAAACCGACAATTCCTTCAGCCTGCGATTCAAACATTCAGGTAAATGTTTGCATATCGAAGGCAAGGGCAATGGTGCCAAGCTTACTCAATGGACGTGCAATTCTAAAAAACCTAACCAACGATTCGAGCTATATAATTAGCCAGAGCGGTCAGAACCTGAATATTGGTTTGAAAACTGCTGCTTGCTCGCGTCCGCCTTGGGTCACCAACGGAAGTTCCTTCACGGAACCGCCGGAGACCGCTTGCCGCTCGACATCGGACCTTCGTCCGTTGGCAGCCACAGGTCGAACCTATTAATAGGAATTTATTGACTTTTCGAATAGGGCGTGCTATATGCGATTCGCCGCGTCGGTTCCAGCCGGCGGCGGGCCGCTATTTTACAATCGAATCAGATTTGGGCCGGGGCCGATGGTTCCACACTCGGGAACGCATTGGGGCCGGCTGTTGGGAATAGGCCGCGCGCGGTGGAGCCGCCGCCGCATGCTTCGACACGCGCTGCGCGCTGCTCAGCATGAGGACGTGGTTTTGACCTCATCCTGAGCGAGGCCGAAGGCCTCAGTCGAAGGATTGGGCGAAGGATCGGCAAGCGGCGGCGCGGGAACGACGGGAGAAGAGAAATTGGGTTCGTTCCTGAGATTTTTTTAGAAAATGTTTGGAATCAACAGCTTCCAACCCGCAAACTTTTCGCTCGCCACCCGCTTTTTCGTCATGCCCGGACTTGATCCGGGCATCCACGTCTTTGTTGGTTGCGATACCGGGTCTTGAAGTCGTGGATACGCGGGTCAAGCCCGCGCATGACGGGTTAGTGGAGCGGTAGACGCCGAGACCGCTGGAGACGCGCGCCGCCAAGGCCCACTGGCGAGCCGGCCATCCCCGACGCGCGGCGGTGGGGTCAAATTGGGTTTGTTTCCCATATTTTTTTCGATGTCGTTGAAAATAAATTGTTTTTGACCCCCGAAAAACGGAAGCGAAACGATTTCCGCGCCGCCGATCCTTCGGCACGGCGCCTTGCGCCTGCACAGGATCAGGCCATGCCACTGACAAACCTCATCCCGAGCGGCGCGCGTCAGCGAGACTGTCGAAGGATGAGCGGGCGGTAGGTGCGTGGATTGCCGCCTTTCGATACAGGTCTTCATTGCGGCGTTGCTTCGCTTTTCCCCTGCTGTAGAGTTTTCGCCGAAAGGGTGGGGGATGGACGCAATCGTTCAGATGTTTACCGACGCGCTGGCGCCGGTCTCGGCGCTGCAACTCGTCGTGCTGGCGGCGGCGGCGGCGTTCGCCGGGTTTATCCGGGGCTTCGTCGGGTTCGGCGGGGCGCTGGCGGTGATCATGGCGCTCAGCCTGGTGCTCGGGCCCCGGACGGCGGTGGCGATTTCCTGCCTGTCGGGGTTGCCGACCATGTTCCAGCTGATGCCGAACGCGCTCCGGACCGGCGAGCGCGGGTTCATCGTTCCCTTCGTGCTCGCCAGTTTCGCCGCCGCGCCCGTCGGCACCTGGATCTTGGTCACCGCCGCGCCGGAGATCATGAAGATCGCCATTGCCGTCTTCGTGCTGATCATGGTGGGGCTGATGTACAAGGGCTGGCGCATGTCGCCGGGCGGCGGCCTGCGCACGCTGTTGACGGCGGGCGGCATCGCGGGGCTGGTGCAGGGGGCCGCCGGGATCGGCGGGCCGCCGGCGGTGGCCGTCGCGCTGGCCAGGCCCGGGACGGCCGAGTTGCAGCGCGCCAACGTCATCGGTGCGGTATCGGCGCTGGCCATCTGCAACCTGCCGCCGATCCTGTTCATGGGGCTGTTCACCCAGCAGGTGTTGGTGTTCACGCTGCTTTTGATGCCGTTCTATGCCGGCTTCACGACGGTCGGGGTGCGGTTCTTCTCCGGGCGCGGCAATGCCATGTTTCGCTCGGCGGCGCTCGCGGCGCTGGCGCTCATGGGGCTGGTGACGCTGGTATTGTCCGTGCGGGACTACTTGTCGGCCTGACGTTCACGCTTCGCCGAGGATGTCCTCGACCAGTTCCTGGACCGCCAGGGCGTCTTTGAAGGTGGCGAGGCCGTGCGGCTCGCCCCGGCAGAACCGGGCCGCGTTCTCGAGCTGCAGGCGGTAGCCTGCCTCGCGGGTATCGGGGATCTCTTCCAGGCGTTCGCGCCAGCCGGTGCCGTCATTGGTGCGCAGCCGGTTCCAGTCGTAGAGCCGGTAGACCTGCTTGCTGCCCCAGACCGTATATTCGACCCGGTCGGCGCCGCTGTTTCCGAGCCCGCCGGTGCCGCCGTTGAAACTGACCGGAATGCCGGAACAATCCATCATCGCCATGGCGTGGGTCTCCGCCGAGATGCCGTCGTCGGGGTAGCTGGCGGTGGCGCTCAGCAGCTCGATGTCGCCGAACAGCCTGCGCGTCAGGTAGGCGTAGTGGGAGAAGGTCTCGCGCACGAAGCCGCCCTGTTCGCGCCGGCTCAGCCAGGCCGCCGGCGCCTGCCAGTCGCGCGGCCAGCGGCAGAAGTGCAGGTGGATATCGACGCTTTCGACCTCGCCGATGTCACCATTCGCGAGCGCATCGGCGATGGCGTTGGCGGCCGGCGCCGACGCCAGCGAGAAGTTGACGATGGTGCGCGCACCCGCCCGCTCGATGGCTTCCACCAGGTGCCGGCTGGCCTCGACATCGGTGCCGAGCGGTTTCTCGCAGTAGATCGGCTTCTCGGCATCGGCGGCGGCGAGGGCATATTCGGCGTGATTGTCGGGCGGCGTGGCGATGTAGACCAGGTCGGTACTGCCGTCGGCGATCATCGCCATCGGGTCGGCGACGATCTCGATGCCGGGATGGAGCGCGCGTGCCGCGTCGCAGGCGGCCGGAGACGGGTCCCAGGCGCGGGCGGGATCGAAGCCGCCGGTCTTCAGCATATTGGCCAGCATGCGCTGGCCCATGACGCCGAGACCGACGATGGCGACGCGGGGGGCGCTGTCCGCGGTCATGCTCAGGCGGCGTTGCTGTCGGTGACCGCCGCCCGGTTCGGTTCCGCCTCGTCGCGCCAGGGCACGATGGCGACACGCGCCTTGCCGGCGTGCTCGTTCACCACCTCGGCGATGTAGCGCCGTTCCTGGGCGCGGCGCGCGGCCAGCACCGGATCGGTGATGTTCAGCGGCGCCAGGCTCTGGTTGATGACCCAGCCGTAGGTGGCGATGTCGGCGCGCCCCAGGTCGCGCTGCAGTTCCGCCGCCTCGTGCACGGGCGTGGCCTCGGGCAGCGCGCAGATCAGCACCCGCGTGAAGTCGGGATCGCGCAGCCGGGGCAGCAGGTTGGCCACGGCTTCCGGGACGCCGGTGGTCAGGCGCGAGACTTCGCGGTGATAGCTCTCCGCCGCGTCGAGCAACAGGATGGTATGACCCGTCGGCGCGGTGTCGAGCACGACGATCTGGTCTTGGGCCTGGTCGACGGTCCGGGCGAAGGCCTGGAACACGGCGATTTCCTCGGTGCAGGGCGAGCTCAGGTCCTCTTCCAGAAGCGCCATGCCGGCCTCGTCCAGGTTGGCGCCGGTGGAGGACAGGACATCTTTGCGGTAGCGCTCGACCTCGACTTCCGGGTCGATGCGGCCGACTTCCAGGTTCGGCGGCACCTCGCCGACCGCGTCGGCGACATGCGCCGCCGGATCGGTGGTGGAAAGATGGACCTTGTGGCCGCGTCCCGCCAATTCGACGGCGATGCGCGCGGCGATGGTGGTCTTGCCGACGCCGCCCTTGCCCATGGTCATGATCACGCCGTGGCCCTGCGATGCCAGATCGTCGATGACGGCCTCGATGCCCGCCGGCAGCGGCACTTCGGCGCCGGCGTCGGCGGTGGGCGGGAGGTCGTCGTCGCCGAGCAGTTGGCGCAGCGCCGGGACGCCGAGCACCTGGCCCGACTTCAGCGGCAGGTCGCGGCGCGGCAACAGGCTCAACGGCGCCGGAATCTCGCCCATGGCCGAGCGTCCGCGCGCTTCCATGGCGACGGCGACGGCATCGCCGGCATCGGTGGCCTTGAACACGCCGTTCAGCGCCAGCGCCTGGTTCTTGACGCCGATCTCCGCCAGTTCCTCGCTGGTGCGCGCCGCCTCGTCGAGCGCCGCGCGGTCCGGCCGGCTGACCAGGACCAGCGTCGTATTGTCGCCGTCGGCCAACGCGTTCACGGCCGCTTCATAGAGCGCGCGCTGCGTCTTCAGCCCTTCCAGCGGGCCGATGCACGACGTGCCGGCGGAGCTCCCCTCGATGAACCCGGTCCAGGCGGTCGGCAACGTCAGCAGCCGGAGCGTATGGCCGGTCGGTGCGGTGTCGAAGACCACGTGGTCGTAACCTTGGGTGACGTCGTCGTTGGAGAGCAGCTTCGCGAATTCGTCGAAGGCGGCGATCTCCACGGTGCAGGCGCCGGCGAACTGTTCTTCGATGCTCTTGATGGCGGCATCGGGAAGCACGCCCCGGTAAGGCCCGATCACCCGCTCGCGGTATTCCTCGGCGGCGGCTTCCGGGTCGACGTTCAGCGCCGAGAGGTTCGGGACCTCGGCGATGGGCTGGGCCTTGGTGCCGATATGCACGCCGAAGACCTCATCGATGTTGGATGCCGGGTCGGTGCTGACCAGCAGCACCTTCTTGCCGGAATCGGCCAGGGCCACGGCGGTGGCGCACGATAGGGACGTCTTGCCGACCCCGCCCTTGCCGGTGAAGAACAGGTTGGGCGTCGGTTTCTCGAGGACCTGCATGCCGGATCAACCGCAGCAGCTGGAAGCTTCCGCTTCCTCTTTGGCATCTCCCCCGCAGCAGCTCGACTGGGCCGGCTGGGAAACGATTTCGACACCGACCTTCTCGCCCAATTCGGCGCGGTTCAGGTAGGCGCCCTTGGAGACGATCTCGTCGCCGAGCAGTACCAGCGGCAGGCAATCCATGCCGTCGGTATCGAGGGCGTGCTTGACCACGGCGTTCTCGACGAAGGCGCCGGGCTGAGTGCCCATGTTGAAACGCGCCACGTCATGGCCGCCTTTCATCAGGGCGTCGATGGCGGACGCGAACTGCGCCATCTGGTCGCTCGTGCCGGGGTCGCAAACGCCGGTGGAGCAGCAGCCGGGCGGGTCATAGATGCTGATACGGGACATGATGGGCTCCTCGCTTTCGACAATTCTGGAAATATTGAAATATCACCTTTTATCTCATCTCAAGGGCGGTGCCGTCCAGGATTTTTCGCCCGCCGGAAGCGTCGTGGACATGGCTTTATGCGCCCCTTGCATGCTGGCGGGGGTCATGGTTGCGGGGATGCATGGGGATACATCGGGAAATGGACAAACGCCACGGTTGAGGATACATCATGGGGCATGAAATCCTCCAACGTGACCCGCGTGCCGCACCTTGTCGGCGAAGCCGAACGTTGGGCCCGTCAGGGTCACCGGGGCGGCGTGCTTTGGTTCACAGGGCTGCCGGCCGCGGGCAAGAAAACCATCGCCTATGGACTGGAAAAGCGGCTGTTCGAAAGCGGCTTCGACGTCTTCGCCTTCGATAGCGCCCGGATCCGGGCCGGGCTCTGTTCGGACCTGGGTTTCAGCCGCAACGACCGCAGGGAAAACATCCGCCGCGCCGGTGAACTGGCTGCGGTGATGGCGCGCTCCGGGGTGGTGGTGATCGCCGCCTTCATTTCTCCGTTTGAAGCCGACCGCGCGACGGTGCGAAAGGCGGCGGCGAACTATCACGAGGTGTATTTCGATGTGCCGGCGAATGTCTGCGAAACGCGTGACGATCAGGGGCGTTATGCCCGTGCACGGGCCGGTGCGCTTGCGGATTTCACCGGTGTTTCCGCGCCCTACGAGCGCCCGGAAGCGCCCGAGGTGACGCTGGACGCCGTGAACTTAGGCGTGGAACAATGCGTCGCGCAGCTTGCCGCATACGTGGAACGGCATTTCCGCTCATCCGAACCGTAGGATGTGGTAGTCTGCTGAAGGTCCGCGCAAGCCGGCCGACGTATGGAAGACTAGCCGACGGAAAGCCAAGCCGATGCCGCCTGAAGATTATTTGCGACATTCTCCGATTCGGTTCGATTCGCCGGACTATCAGGCCTGCTACGAGTATTGGCACCGGTTGAAGGGCGCGCGGAAGTCGCCGAAGTGGTCGGAGTGGGACTGGTTCGAATTGCCGGTCGAACTGATCCCCTATTTTCTGGTCGTCGATGTCAGTTACGATCCGATGGATTTCGTCTACCGTTTTTGGGGCACCGCGTCGGTCAGCATGCACGGCATCGATATGACCCACCAGTCGATCTCGGATATCCGTTCCGAACCGACGGCAATGCTGACGCGCGAACAATACCAGGACGTGGTTGATTCTCACGAAGCGATCGGTGCCGAATATTCGATGCAGGCAGGCAATAGCGGACCGAACTACATGCAGATCACGCTGCGAATGCCGTTTTCCGACGACACCGGGCGGGTGACGCAGATCGCCACCTATTGCGACTGGAGCCGCGACCGTTTCGACATCCGCCAGGATTACATCCGGGAATACGGCGACCCGGTACCCTGAGCGCATGTTTTCGGGATTTATTCGGCCGCCGTCGGCCGGCGCCGGTCGGCGGCGGAGACATCGGCGATTAACACCTCACTGGCGAAGCCGCCGTTCTCGAAGCGGTGCACCTGGAAAACCGGCCTGTCCTGCATTTCCGGCGCGAATTCGCCGAGCCTGAGGTCGATGGCGACGCTCGGCTGCGTGCTCACTTGGACGCCGGCAAGCTCGCTCATGTAGGCGCGGTGGCTGTGGCCGCAGAAGAGGCGCAGGACTTGCCGGTGCCTGGAAATGACGCTCCCCAGTTCGTCGCCGGCCTCGTCGCGCAGCCATTGCCAAGGGTAGTTGGAGGTCTCGATGGGCACCGGCGGATGGTGCATGAGGATCGCGGTGGGCCTATCCGGGGCTGCCGCCAAGGTTGTGTCGAGCCAATCCAGGCGCGCCTTGTCGAGGTCGCCCTTGCGTTGGTGGCCCTGGTCGCCGGTATCTTGCTTGCGGCCGGACTGGCTGTCGAACCCGATGAGTCGAACGGCATGGTCATCGACGGCGTAAAGGATCGGCGCATCGCCGGCGCCTTCCATATATCCGTCCTCACCGAAGGCGCGACGCATGTTCGTGCGGCTGTCGCGGTTGCCCGGGACAACGTAGAGCGGCGCCGTCAGCTCCGAGAGAACCTCGCGCGCCAACGCATACTCGTCGGGCAGGTGGTTATGCGCCATGTCGCCGGTGTGAATGACGGCGTCAACGTTGCCTTTGATGGCGTTGATTCGGGTGACGACGGCGCGCAGGTTGTGCAGCCGAGCGCCGGCGGCGGGGTGTTCGTCCGTCGGCAGCAAAAGGTGGCTATCGGTGATTTGCGCGAGGATCATGGCCGGTCCGGCAGAATGATGTCCGCGGGCGCGGGTGGCGCGGGCAGGGATGGAAGCGCGTGAAACCCGCACCCGCGCAGCGGGCCGATCTCACGCCGCATCCATGCAAACGTCCTGCTTACGGACGTTTCGGCGTGGTGTATTCGACTTCTTTCTGCCACGGCTCCCACGTGGTCTCGTAGCCGACGAAGCCCTTGTCGTTGGGCGCCATCTGCTTGGTCGAAACGTAGGCCGACTTGCCTTCCGGCACTTCGCGTTTGGTTTTCGGTTCGTCGCTCATAAGTCACCTCTCTCCGGGATATCGATGCGGTGGTTGCGTTAAAATCTACTCGGTACTCGTCTTGAATGATAGCGCCGGTTCAAATCGGCACCATGCGGGCTTGATCGACCTTCGGCGCCCGGCCGATGGCGCCGCCGGCTTCGATTTCGTCGTCGGTCGCGTCGCGGACGTTGAGCACTGTCAGCATGAAGATAACATGCCGGCCGCTCAGCGGGTTGTTGCCGTCGACCGTCAACGTCTCGTCGTCCATCCGCGTCACGATGAAGCTGCGGCTCTCGCCTTTCTCGTTCTCGGTGACGATGGTGGTGCCCACTTCCCGGTATTCCTCGGGCACGTTCTCGATCTTGTCGGTGAACACCAGCGATTCGTCCCGCGGGCCGTAGAGCGTATTGCAGTCGATCGGCACCTCGATCACCTCGCCGGCGGCCTTGCCCTGTAGCTCACCGGTGACGGCCGGGGCCAGGATGTCGTTGGCGCCGTGCACGTAGCCGATCGGAAATTCGACGGCGATCAACTGGCTCCCCGTCTTCTGGTCGAGCACCTTGTAGGTGAGCTCGACGTATTTTCCGTCTTCGATGGTGTCGCTCATGTCACGTCCGTGCCCAACAAACCCAACGGTCGATCAGAAGATCGAGGCGCCGAAAATCTTGATCTCATCGTCTTCGTAACCGAGGACCAGCCGGCCCAGCCATTCGCCCTCTTTCTTGGTGCTCCTCGTGCGGTACAGCACGGTCACGTGCTGGCCGCGCCGGATGGTGCCGAGGAACTCCACCGATTCCGACAAATTCCGCGTCAGTTCACTGTTGGCGAACTGTTTGCCGACCTCGATTTCGTTGAGACCGCGCAGCAGATTTTGCGAGAAGAAACGCACGAATTCGCCGTATTGGCCATCGTTGGAGGCCTTGATCAGGTGGCTCCAAAGCGGGTTGGCGATCTCCAGAATCTCGTCGTCGGTCTTTTCGATGATGTTCATCAGCGGTTCTCTGTTGCGGACTTTGATTTGCCGCGTCCGGCCTAACAAAAAAGATCAACACGCGTCATGTTGATCCCTTTTGCGAGGCCGGACAGGAGCTCGACGAGGAACTCCTGTCCGGCGATCGGTTAGTCGTCCTTACCGACCAAGTGGTAGCAAGGCGCTTTTTCCATGGTGTACTCGCCAGTCTGCGGATCGCGGCGCGACACCGTCAGCACATGCCAGTTCTCGTCGTCCAGCTTCATGGCGTCGCCACGGTAGTAGTAGCCGGGCCAACGCGTTTCCTTGCGGAACAACGTGTGCTGCATGACGCTCTCGGAGGTGCGGTGACGGTGCTTCAACTCCCAAGCACGGAGCAATTCGTGCACGTCCTTGGCGGCGATCTTCTCGAGATCCTCTTCCATCAGCTTCATCTTCTTAAGGCCGATGTTGAGCAGCTTGTCGTTGGTCATGTAGTTGACCGTGACGCCGCCGCAGTACTCGTCCATCAGTTTCTGCAGACGGTCGAGACCCTGGCGCGGGTTGATGTAGTTGGGATTGACGTCGCCGGCAACGATCTCGTTGCGATACAGCTTGTAGTGCTCCATCGGCTTGTAGATCTCTTCCTTGCGGGAGCTGATCTGCTTTTCGGAGACCTGGATGCCTTCGGCCTTGCCGTCGTCGATGTAACGGCAAGCGGCCTTGGCGGCGAGGCGCCCTTCGGTGAAGGAGCCCGACGAGAAGGCGTGCGGCGTGCCGCCGACGGCATCACCGGCGCCGAACAGGCCCTCGACCGAGGTCATGCGGTTGTAGCCCCAGAAGTATTCCGGCGGCGACACGTCCTCGGGCCCCGAGCACCAGGCACCGGAACCGGTGGCGTGGGAACCCATGACATAGGGCTCCGACGTGGTCAGTTCCGGGTTCTCGTTCTTCGGATCGACATCGGTGGCGGCCCAGAGCACGGCCTGACCGACGGTCATGCCGAGGAAGTTGTGCCAGCCGATTTCTTCCAGGTGCGGGTCCTGGAAGGCTTCCATGGTGACCATGTGGATCGGGCCGCGGCCGGCGTTGACCTCGGAGATCAGGGCATGGTTCCGCAGGCAGGTCGGGATCGGGCGGTGGGTCTTGTGCGACAGCTCCGGATCCAGGTATTCCTTGCCGACCATCTTCTGCAGTTCCGGGAACCACTTCGACTCGTACTCTTCGCCGTAGGCGTTTTGAGTGTAGGTCTTGAGGTGCAGGAAGTAGGCGCCGACCGGGCCGTAACCGTCCTTGAAACGCGCCAGGACGATCTTGTTCTCCATCTGCGTCATCTTGGCGCCGGCACCGATCAGGAGGCCGTAGGCGGAGCCCGACGACCAAGGCGCGTACCAGGTCCGGCCGCTGCCTTCACCCGTGGAACGCGGCTTGTAGATGTTCGATGCGCCACCCGCGCCGACGATCACGGTCTTCGACTTGAAGACATGATAGTCGCCGGTACGGACGTTGAAGCCGACGGCGCCGGCAACACGATTTTCCTTGGCTTCGTCCATCAGCAGATGCGTCAGGCAGATGCGGTTGTAGACCTTGTCGGCCGACTTCTTCGCGGCTTCCGCCACGATCGGCTTGTAGGATTCGCCGTGGATCATGATCTGCCAGCGGCCCTCACGGAGGTAGGTGCCCTTTTTCTCGTCCCGCATCAGCGGCAGGCCCCAATCCTCGAACTGGTGCACGGTGGAGTCCACATGGCGCGCCATGTCGAACAGCAGGTCTTCGCGGACCAGGCCCATCAGGTCGATGCGCGCGTATTGCACGTGATCTTCCGGGTTGTTCTCGCCGAAGCGGGTGCCCATGTAGCAGTTGATCGCGTAGAGGCCCTGCGCGACGGCGCCGGAGCGGTCGATGTTGGCCTTTTCGGCGATGACGATTTTCTTGTCCTGGCCCCAGAACCGGGCTTCGAAGGCCGCACCGGTGCCGCCGAGACCGGCGCCAGCGACCAGGATGTCGATGTTGTCTTCTGTGATCGTTTTGTAAGCCATCAGTAGTACACGCCTTTTTTCATCGTAAGCCCATTCGATTCCAAGGTATGCACACCGCCGTCGTCGAAGCGGATATACTTGGGCTCGTTGTACAGCAACTGGCTATCGCGCATTTCCTGCGACGGACCCTCCACATCCTTGAGCTGCGGAATGCCGCTGCCCCAGGGCTTGGTGGTGATCGGCGCAAGAAGGTTGAGATCCTTCTTGCCGTTGCGGAACTTGATCCGCCAGGCAATGACGCCCTTCTCCTCGTCGCGGTCGACGCGGACCGAGTGGCCGAGTGGCGCGAAGTCGGCATAGCCGCGGACATCGATGGCGTGCTGCGGGCAGGCCTTCACGCAGGAGTAACACTCCCAGCACATGTTGGGTTCGATATTGTAGGCGCGTCGATAGGTCTTATCGATGTGCATGATATCCGACGGGCAGATATCGACGCAGTGCCCACACCCATCGCATCGGGTCATGTAAACAAAAGTAGGCATGATACGGTTTCTCTCTAATCAGACGATTGAATTGGGTTCGATCTCAATAGTGCTTCGGCGACTCGCGCTTGATGCCGAGGCCCATGTTGGGCGGATTGGCACCCATGTATTGCGGAATATCGGGGAACTTCTTCTGCAGTTCGGGGTCCGTAAGATCGCCGATCTCGGGCAGGTTCTCGCGCGAGCCGTCCGCCTTGATCATGCGCTTTTGGAAAGCGGCCGCGGGCTTGAAGAACATGTGCGCGAACTTCGACCACAACACGCCGCCGAACAGCACCAGGCTGGCGCCGATGAACAGGATCAGGAACAGCGTCGAGGCGCCGTTGCCGCTGGCCTGCAGCACCGACCAGATCAGGCCGAAGGTGGTAGTGCCGAGCAGCGACAGGATGAACAGGTCGGCCTTGACGATCCGGTACCAGGGGTTGCCCTCGGCCGCCACGTCGACGCGGATGAAGAACCAGAACCAGTAGCCGCCGAAGCAGACCGACAGCGCGCCCAGGTGCCAGAGCTGCGCCACGATGCCCGGCGCTTCCCGGTTCGGGTAGGCGAAAACGAGCGCTACCGTGGTAATCACGAACAGGATGAACCCGTACATGGTGAACAGGTGCGACACGCGGCGGCGCGGGTTGCAGAACTCGCCCGAGGTCAAGACGTCCTCGGCGATGGTCTTCACCGCGATGCCGATCTTTTCGCCGCCGCCGACCTCGCGTTCGCGGGAGGCTTCGGCCTTTTTGGCGTTCTCGAAGAAATACTTGGCGCTCTTCTTGTGAATGACGTCAAGGATCGTGCCGCCCACCACAAGGATGAACATGAGGATCACGTATCCTTGGATGAGTTCCGGCGAGATGGATGCCGAAAGCTCGGCGAATGGATTGCTGGTGAACATTAGTTAGCCCCAACGTTGGTTATTCATAAACATCACACGCTCCGGACGATCCTGAGCCTGCGTCGATTTCGACATCGCCAATTTCAAGGATGGCGGCGCCATGGTGTTTCACGGGCCGCATCAAGGCAAGACCCCGGCCGTGAAAAAGGGGTCCTATACGCCTAAATTCTGGCAGATGAACGGTATTCGGCATGATTTACGTCGCGGTCCCCGTCGGTCGTGTGGAAGTCCGGAAACTGAATCGGCAAAGGCACAATCCTTGTGATGGTTTTATCCCAAGCTTGCGCGCTAGGCGATTCCCGCTATTTCGAAGTCTCCCGATTTAAAAAACTCAACCCGAGGGATTGCCCGTGGAATTGATTGCGTCCAGGTGGCGGCCAGGCCCCTATTATTGTTGTGACACTCTTCTGTATCCTAGGCCAACCGGTTCATATTCAATTTTTATATATTTAGTGGGCGGGGGTGTCAACGCGTACGGCGTGCGCTTTCGAAGCCTCTGAGAGCGCCCGTCCGGCGGCTTTGAGATCGTCGATCAGGGGCTCGCGCCCTTGCGTCGAGAGGCGCCCGCTGAGCGCCAGCACGGCAACAGCCCCGATGGCCGCGCCGGTGCCGTCCAACACCGGCACCGCCAGCACCGTGACGCCGGCCAGGTAGTTGCCGTCGTCTTCGGCGAAGCCGTTCCGGTTGACGGCTCTGACCTCTTCCATCCAGGTCGAGAAATCCGGCGTATCTTGCCATTCGAGATCGGCGAAGGCGCGTTCCAATGCCGCTTCGCTCCAGTTGCCGTGGGCGGCGAAGCAGCGTCCGGTGGCGCTGGTCAGTGCCGGGAAGCGGCTTCCCAAATTGGCGTGGACGCTGAAGTTGGTGGTCGCGCAGGCAATAGCCGTGACCGTCAGGTCCGGGCCGCCATCCCATTCGATGCCGAGCGCCGTGACGCCGTGCTCGCGCGCGAGTTGATCCAGATGCGGCTGGAATTGCCGGGCCAGCGGCGGGCTGCCGAGATAGGCGCGCGCCAATTCGACGGTGCCCGGCCCCAGCCGGTAGCGTTTCGATCCCGGTTCGGCGGCCGCCAGCCCCTCGTGCGCCAGGGTGCGCAGGATATGCAGCACGGTGCTCGGCACCAACCCAAGGTCGGTGGCGATTTCGGTCACGGTCAGCGGCCCCTCCGCCGCGCCCAGCAGCCGAAGAATGGCGGCGGCGCGTTTGACGGCGTTGACGGGACGGGCGGGGTTATCGGCGTTCATCGTCGAAACCTATGGGATTTTATAAAATTGTCAATAGACAATTATAAATTCGCATTTGACAATAAAATTTCTCCGGTGCTACCATCTCCGCCAACAATAAATCAAAGGCTTCAACCTCGGGGACGAAAATGGTCAAGCTGACCGAACTCACCAGCCATGCAGACGCGATGCGGCATTTTTCCAAGGCCGCCTTGTGGGAATTGTTCGATGGCGACCGCGAGCGATTGAACATCGGCCACGAATGCGTCGATCGCCATCCGCCCGAGCGCATTGCCATCCAGATCGCTCACGCCGATGGGCGCGACGAAACCATCACCTTCGGTGAGCTCAAGGCCTGGTCCAACCGCTTCGCCAAATGGCTGATGGCCAAGGGGGTTCGTGAAGGCGATCGGGTGGCGATCATGCTGGAGCCGTCGTTGCCGTTCTATGCCGCGCTATTCGGCGCCATGAAGCGCGGTGCCGTGGCGGTGCCGCTGTTCACGTTGTTCGGCCCCGAGGGGCTGGCGCTCAGGATCGGCGACTGCGATCCGGCGCTGCTGGTATTGGCGCCGGAAAAGGCGGAGCTTGGCAATGCCGCCAGCGTCCCTTGCGTTATCGCCGACGTGGCGTTTCTCGATGAGCTGGCCGGTCAGTCCGACGACTTCACACCGGATACGGCGGCCAACGACATGGCCATGTTCCAGTATACCTCGGGCACCACGCGGCAGTTGCCGGAAGCGGTCAAGCACCGCCACCGCGCCGTGGTCACCGTCGCCATCGCCGCGCTCTATGCCACCGGCGTGCGGCCCGGCGAGCGCTATATGTGCCCGTCTTCGCCGGCCTGGGGGCATGGGCTATGGCATGGCACGCTGGCGCCGTTGTCTTTGGGCGTCTCGATTGCGGCCTACGCCGGTCCGTTCGATGCGGAACGCCTGATGCAGGCCATTGAGAACTTCCATATCACCAACATGTCCGCCGCCGCCACCCACTATCGCATGATGAAACAGGCCGGCACCGCCGGCACCCATGCCTTCGGGCTCGAGAAACTCACCTTCACCGGCGAAGCCATGGACGGCGACACCGCCGAATGGGTGAGGGCGACCTTCGGCCAGGATGCGCGATCCATCTACGGCAGCACCGAGGTCGGCGTTATCCTTGCCGGTTATCCCGGCGCCGAGGATTTTCAGTTCAAGCCGGGCTCGCTCGGCAAGCCGGTGCCCGGCGTCGAGGTCGCCATCTTCCGGTCCGACGGCACCGAGACCGCGCCCGACGAGGTCGGAGAGATTCACGTCAAGCGCCCGGACGGCTGGTTTCCGATCAAGGACCTGGGGCACCTGGATGCGGATGGGCATTTCTATCACGACGGCCGCGCCGATGACGTCATCATCTCGGCCGGATGGACCATGAGCGCGCAGGAAATCGAGAACACGCTGATGACCCACGCGGACGTCAATGAAGTGGCGGTGATCGCCGTTCCCGACGAGACCCGCGGCCAGGTGGCCAAGGCGGTGGTGGTTTCCGGCCGCGCCGCTTCAGACGAATTCGTGGCCGAGCTTCAGGAATTGGCCAAGAGCCGCCTTGCGCGGCACGAGTACCCACGCCAGGTGGCCTTCGCGGCAAGTTTGCCCAAGACCCCCGCCGGCAAGATCAACCGCAAAGCATTAAGGGACGCAGAAAAATCATGATGGACGACACCCCCATGGACAACACACCCGGCAATTTCCCCCGCATCACCGAGCAGGGCCTCGACGAGCTGAGCCAGCGCATCGGCGTCAAGATCGCGAACGAGATCGAGCCCTGGTGCTTTGAGGCGACGCGCGACAACATCCGCCACTATGCCCACGGCATCGGCGACGACAACCCGCTCTGGTGCGACCCCGATTACGCCGCCAAGACCCAGCACGGTGGCATCGTCGCGCTGCCGTCGTTCCTGTTTTCGTGCTCGCGCATCATCTCGGGTTACGTCGGCGGGTTGCCCGGCGTGCATGCTATGTGGGCCGGCGCCGACTGGACCTGGCACAAATGGGTGAAGCGCGGCGACGAGCTTCGGACCGAATCGTATCTGAAGGAACTGATCCCGCATGAGACCCGGTTCTCGGGCCGCGCCATCCAGCAGGTCTATCACGTCGATTTCTATAACCAGGAAGGCGACAAGCTGGCCGAGGCCGATAGCTGGTGCTTCCGCACCGAGCGCGACACGGCGCGCGAACTCGGCACCAAGTACAAGGAACTGAAGGCCAAGCCGGCCGAGCGCTACACCGAAGAAGAGTTGACCGAGATCTACCGCCACTACGCGGAGGAGCACGTGCAAGGTGCCGAAACCCGCTATTTCAACGACGTCGCCGTCGGCGACGAAATCCCGACCATGGTCAAGGGGCCGATGACGGTGACCGGCTTCATCGCCTATGCGCAGGGCTGGGGCGGGCTCTACATTCGCGCCAACAAGCTCAACTGGAAACAGATCCACGCTCATCCGGGTCTCGGCATTCCGAACCGCTTCAACATTCCCGACTGCCCCGAACGCGTGCATTGGGAACAGGACCTGGCCCTCGCGGTCGGCGCCCCCGGCGCCTACGACTACGGCCCGGAGCGCTGCTCGTGGCTGACCCATCACATGACCAACTGGATGGGTGACGACGGTTTCCTGGTCAACGCCAAGAGCAAGATCCGCCGCCACAACCCGGAAGGCGACACCATCTTCATTCGCGGCAAGGTGACCGCCGTTCGCGATGACGCGGACCCGAATTTCGGTCTCGTCGACATCGAGCAGGAAGCCCGCACCCACACCGACGAAGTGTCGATCCTGGGATCGGGCACCGTGCGTCTGCCGAAGCGCGGCTGATGGGCGAGGGGGGAGACCAGGGGCCGTTGGCCGGCATCCGGGTGCTGGAATTCGGCCAGGTCCTGGCCGTGCCTTATCTCGGCCTGACGCTCTCGGACCTGGGGGCGGAGGTGATCAAGGTCGAACCGCCCGCGGGCGAGCCCAGCCGCGGCTTCAAACCGCCCGAAGTGGAAGGCCACTCCCCCTATTTTCTGTCCATGAACAGGAACAAACTGGGTGTCACGTTGGACCTCAAGCAGCCGGCCGCCATCGAGGCCATCCATGCCTTGGCGGCCAAAAGTGACGTGGTGATCGAGAACTACCGCGTCGGTGTCATGGAACGGCTCGGCATCGGCTATGAGGATTTCCGCGCCATTAACCCGCGCATCGTCTACGCGGCCATTTCCGGCTACGGCCGTACCGGCCCGCTCGCCGGGCGGCCCGGCTACGACCCGATCTCGCAGGCGGAATCCGGGTTGATGGCAATCAGCGGCGATGCCGGCGGCCCGCCGACCCGTACCGGTGTCGCCATCGTCGATGTCGTTGCCGGCCTTTACGCCGGGCAGGCCATTCTCGCCGCGCTCTACGCCCGTGAACGAAGTGGCCGGGGCCAGCGCATCGATGCCAACCTGCATGCCACGGGGCTCAACATGCTGGCCAACTTTTCCGGCCAGTCTTTGCTTTGCGACGACGATCCGACGCGTTTCGGTTCCGGCAGCCAGGCGGCGCAGCCCTCCGGCGTCTACCGGTCGAGAGATGGCGAATTCATGATGGCGGTCGCCGCCGACGCCATGTTCCGGCGCTTCTGCGAACAAGTGATCGAGCGGCCCGACCTGGCCGACGATTCGCGTTTCGCCATGAACGCAGGTCGCCTGGCCAACAAGGCGGCCATGGACGCCGAATTGGCACCGCTGTTCGCCACCATGACCAACGCCGAAGTGATCGAGCGCATGAACGCCGCCGCCATCCCTTGCGGTGAGATCATGGGCGTACGCGACGCACTGCGTTCGCCGACCACCGAGGCGCTCGATTTGATCACCACCGCGCATCACACGGAACTCGGTGATTTGAAGACGCTGAAGCCCGCATTCCAGCTTTCCGAAACACCGGTGCGCGAACCCGTCGGCGCGCCGCTGCTGGGCGAACACACCCGCGACGTGCTGAGCCGGGTCGCCGGTTTCGATGAGGCCAGGATCGACGCCATGATCGCCGAGGGCGCGGCGATCACTTCCTAGCGATATCGGGTTGCACCCGTGCGCCCCAGGTGCATGATCTGAACCATGGAGGCTTTCGATTACGTCATCGTGGGGGCAGGGTCCGCCGGCTGCGTGCTCGCCAACCGGCTGAGCGAGGATCCGTCCGTCAGCGTCTGCGTCCTGGAGGCGGGCCCGGTGGACTGGAACCCCTACATCCACATCCCCGCCGGCTTCATCAAGACCTTCACCGATGCCAGCGTCAACTGGCTCTATGAGACCGAGCCCTCCGAATGGACGGGCGGGCGGCGCATCGCGCAGCCGCGAGGAAAGACCCTCGGCGGGTCCAGTTCCATCAACGGCCACATCTACACACGCGGCAACCGCATGGACTACGACCACTGGGCACAGCGCGGCAACCGGGGCTGGGGCTTCGCCGACGTGCTGCCCTACTTCAAGCGCGCCGAGATGCGCGTGGGGGAGGGCGACGAAACCTTCCGCGGCCGCGAGGGCCCGCTCGCCGTCACCGACATCGATTGGAGCCATCCGCTGACCGAAGCCTTCATCGAAGGCGCCCAGACCCTCGGCATCCCGCGCAACCCCGATTACAACGGCGCATCCCAGGAAGGCGTTACCTATTCGCAGCGCACCATCCTGGGCGGGCGGCGCATGAGCGCGGCGCGCGCCTACCTGCACCCGGCGCGCTCGCGCCCGAACCTCAAGGTCATGACCAAGGCCCACTCTACCGGTCTCCTAATGGACGGAAAGCGCGCCACCGGCGTCAGCTACGCCAAGGGCGGGCCGCGCGGCAAGCCGATGCAGGTGATGGCCCGCAAGGAAGTGATCCTCGCCGGCGGCGTCATCAACTCGCCGCAGCTCCTGATGCTGTCGGGTATCGGACCGGCGGGGCTGCTGAATTCGTTCGGCATCGAGGTACGGCACGAACTCAAGGGCGTCGGCGAGAACCTGCGCGACCACTACGCGCCCCGCTTCACTGCAAGGGTCAAGAACATCGACAGCATCAACCAGCGGGTGCGCGGCCTCCGGCTGATGGGCGAGGTTGCCAAGTGGGTGTTTACCCGCAAGGGCATCCTGTCGCTCAGCCCCACCCTGGTCTATTGCTTCTGGCGTTCGGCGCCCGAGATCGCCAACAGCGACCTGCAGTTCACCTTCACCCCCGCCAGCTACAAGGAAGGCGTCCAGAACCAGTTGGACGACTTTCCCGGCATGACCATCGCGTCTTGGCAGCAGCGCCCGGAGAGCGCCGGCTACGTGCGGCTGCGCTCCGCCGACCCGTTCGACAAGCCGGTCATCCAGCCCAACTACCTGGTCGAGGAGTCCGACCGTCGGGTACTGCTCGCCGGCATGAAGCTGGCACGCCGGCTCCTGAGTTCCGAACCCTTGCAACCCTACTACGACTTCGAGACCTTCCCCGGTCCCGACGTGCAGACCGACGACGAGTTGATGGACGCCGCCAAGGCGCGCGGCACCACCACCTTTCATCCCATGGGCACCTGCCGCATGGGGCCGGCGACCGATCCGACGGCGGTGGTCGACGACGAGCTTCGGGTGCACGGGGTCCAAGGGCTGCGCGTCATCGATGCTTCGGTCATGCCGATGATGCCGTCAGCCAATCTCAATGCCGCGACGATCATGATCGCGGAGAAGGCGTCCGATATGATACGCGGGCGGACGCCTTTGGAACCCGTCATCCCGCCCGATACATGAACGACGCTTGAATAGGGAGAAAGCTCATGAGTCTGGACCAAGTGAAGGCCCTGACCTTCGATACCGGGGGGACCATCCTCGACTGGCACACCGGTTTCCGCACCGCGCTCGCCGAACTCGGCGCCAAGTACGGCGTCGAGCACGACTGGGGCATGCTGGCGAACGAGGTGCGCCGGCGCGGCCTCGGCGCCATGCTGAACCTGGGCGAACACGAACCGCCCGGCTACAACTTCGACGACGGCCACCGGCGCGCCGTCAACAGCGTGCTCGACGAGAACGGCCTCGAGGCGGCAACCGAGGAAGAGCGCCGCGCCATCTGGTGGGACCGGGCGCACAATTTCCAGTGCTGGCCCGATTTCCCGGCGGTGCTGCCGAAGCTGCGCTCCAAGTTCATCTGCGCGTCGTTCACCATCCTGAGCTTCCGCATCATCATCGACACGGCGCGCGCCAACGGCTTGAGCTGGGACGCGGTGATCTCGTGTGAGGCCATCGGCAAGTACAAGGTCCTGCCGGAGGCCTATCAGGGCGCGGCCAAGTTCCTGCAACTGGACCCGAGCGAGATCCTGATGGTCGCCTGCCACAACTTCGACCTCGACGCCGCCAAGGGCCAGGGCTTCAACACCGCCTTCGTCAAGCGTCCGGACGAGTGGGGCGCCGAAGGCCCGCCCGACCCGGAGCCCAACCCGATCCACGACATCGTCGTCGACAGCTTCCCGGAACTGGCCGCGCGGCTGGGCGTCGAGGTCTAGCGGCCGATGCGGGTCGTCGGCGCCGGGTTCGGCCGCACCGGCACCAAGTCCCTGAAGCTGGCGCTGGAACGGCTCGGCTTCGGGCCTTGCCACCACATGCTCGAAGTGGGCACCAACCCGGACCAGCTTCCGCATTGGCAGCGCGCGGCGGCCGGCGAGGCGATGGACTGGTCCGAGGTGTTCCGCGACTACGGCGCCTGCGTCGATTGGCCGTCGGCGCGCTATTGGCGCGAACTGGCGGCGCACTACCCGGATGCCAGGATGATCCTAAGTGTGCGCGACCCGGACGCCTGGTTCGACAGCGTGCAGCGGACCATCTTTCCGGTCATGCGCGACCACGCCAAGCACGCCGAGCCCGAGCGCCGCCAGCGCATGGCCATGGCGCATGAGCTGATCGTGCGCCAGACCTTCGACGGGCGCATGGACGAGCGCGCCCATGCCACCCAAGTGTTCCGCGACCACAACGCGGCGGTACAGCGCGAGATCGAGCCGGACCGCTTGCTGGTTTTCGAGGCGGCGCAAGGCTGGGCGCCGCTTTGTGCCCACCTGGGTGTCGAGGTCCCCGACGAGCCGTTCCCGCTGACCAACACCACCGAGGAGTTCGTCAACCGCCGCCGCAAGCAGAGCTGAGGCGGCATCGCGTGCGCCGCATCCCGTCGATCACCGCGCTCCGCGCTTTCGAGGCCGCCAGCCGGCATCTCAACTTCCAGCTCGCGGCCGACGAGCTCAACGTCACCCCCGGCGCCGTCAGCCGCCAGATCCAGAGCCTGGAGGCGGAACTCGGCGGCGCGCTGTTCCTGCGCCATCACAAGCGGGTCGAACTGACGGCGCTGGGTCGGCGCTACGCCGACGAGATCCGGGTGCCGCTCAAGCAGCTCGCCGAGACCACGGCGCGCATCCGGGGCGAGCAGCAGAGCCAGGCGATCTCCGTCCGCGCCTATCCCAGCTTCGCCATCCGCTGGTTCATCCCGCGCTGGGGGCGTTTTCACGACACGCACCCGCAGATCGACCTGCGCCTGACCACCACCCTCAATCCCGCCGACTTCCAGCGCGGCGACGACCACATGGCCGTGCAGGTGCTCCCCGAAGGCGGCCCGAGACCCGGGCTCGCGGCGAGGAAGCTGTTGGAGATCGACTGCTTCCCGGTGTGTAGCCCCGACCTGGCCCGGAAGCTCGAGGCACCCGCGGACCTGGCGGGGGTGACGCTGCTGCACGGCCACCCGCGGCCCAACGACTGGCCCCGCTGGTGCGCGGCCGCCGGCGTCGGCGGCATCGACGCCGGCAAGGGGCTCCGTTTCGAGAGCCTCAACCTGGCGCTCCAGGCGGCGATCGAGGGCTTGGGCGTCGCCATCGCCATCGGCGCCCTGGTTGGGGACGATCTCGCCGCCGGCCGGCTTGTCCGGCCCTTCGAATTCCAGCGCCGTTCCCAGCATCCGTTCTACCTGGTCTATCCCGAAGCCCGTGCCAGGGACCCGGGTGTCGCCGCCTTCATCGACTGGCTCGTGGCGGAAGGCGATGAAGGGAGCGGGGGCTAGACCGTCAGCGCGGCCTGGGCACGCTCCAGGCTCGGCGTCTCGCCGTCCAGCAACAGGGTCGCCGCCGCGTGTTCGGCGGCCTGGTCGTCGAGGCTCATGGGATCGTGCGGCCGGAGCCGGTGATCCATCACCAGCCTGGACAGCAGAAGCCGGCCGGCATCGCCGGACTGCTCGCCCATCATCGCCCCCTCGCGCGCCAGCAGGACGGCGCTCATGACGTGGTAGAGCGCGTTCGACGCCTGGCGCGAGAAGGATTCGTTTTCCGGCTTGGCCGCCACCTGATCGGCGAAACGCACGGCGCGGTCGACCATGGCCGACAATTCGCCCCGGTACTGGCCGGGGAGATCGTCGGCGCCCTCGATGGCTTCGTGCAGTTGCGCGCCCAGGGCCTCGTGCGCCTGCGCCTTGGGGATAGCGCGCTTGGTGACGTCCAGCGCCACGATCGACGACGTGCCCTCCCACACCACGCCCAGGTGCGCGTCGCGCACGAGGCGCGCATTGACCCATTCCTCGATGTAGCCGTTGCCGCCGCGCGCTTCCATAGCGGCGGTGGCGACCTTGACGTTGTCGCGGCACATGCGGCCCTTGATCAAGGGCGTGATGATGCGCAGCGCGCGCGCAGCTTCCTCGTCGCCGGCGTCGGCCTTTTCCATGACGCTGGCGGTGAACATGAAGCTCGACAGCGCCTGTTCGGTCGGCACCATGGTCTTCATGATCTGGCGGCGCATGAGCGGGTGGTTGATGAGCTTCTCGCCGAAGGTGTAGCGGTTGCGTGCCACCATCATGGTCTCGTTCAGGCAACGCCGCATCATCGCCGCCGCGCGCACGCCGTGCGAAAGCCTGGACAGGTTGACCATGTCGAGCATGTGCTTGAGGCCCTTGCCTTGCTCGCCCAGCAGGTACGCCTCGGCGCCGTGGAACGACACCTCGCCCGACGCCATCGACTTCGACCCCAGCTTCGGTTTCAGCCGCATGATCTTGTAGGCGTTGCGCGATCCGTCCTCCAGCGTGCGCGGCACCGCGAACAGCGACAGCCCGCGCGAACCCCACTCGGCGCCTTCCGGGCGCGCCAGCAGCATGATCAGCCCGCCGTCGGTGGTCGAGCAGAACCACTTGTCGCCATGGATGCGCCAGGTACCGTCTTCCAACCGTGCCTCGACCTCGATATTGCCGACGTCGGAGCCGCCGGATTGTTCGGTCATGAACTGCGCGCCGGTGACCATGTCGGCGTACTTGTCGGCGGTCATGCGCGGGTAGTAGCGTTCGCGGATGTCGGGCTCGGCATACTTGCCGACCAGATAGGCCGACGTGTCGGTGGCGCTGATCGGGCACATCAGGCCGAACTCGGATTGCACGAACAGGTACTGCACCGCGTACTTGGCCAGCGGACCCAGCTTTTCCGGCCAATCGAAGGCGCCCGGCTTGTGGCTCATGCGGTTGAGCGCGAAGTCCTCATAGGCCATGCGCTCCATTTCCTTGTAGGCGGGATGGTACTCGATCCAGTCCTCGTCGCGGCCGAAGCGGTCGCGGGCATGCAGCACCGGCGGATGCGCATCGGCGGTGCGCGACAGATCGTCCAGCTTGCCGCCGGCCAGCCCGCCCAGCCGCTCCAGGTGCGGCGCCATGTGCGCGTGCAGATCGGGCGCCATGTAGAACTTGAGCAGCGCCTGGAAGCCCTTGTCCAGGTGGTAGAAGTTCTCGCCGTGGCAATCGGGCGCCACCCAATCGGCGCCCGAGAGGTGCTGGGTGGCTTCCGGTTTGGTGATGCTTCCGTCCATGAGTTCACTCCCGCTCGGCTGGCAATGGCCTAGCCATAGAAAATTTCAATCAGCCGACACTATGTCCCGCCTATACACTGCCTTTCAAACGATTTATCCGCCGTTCTTGCGTGAGGTTTTCGCAATCACGGCTGGAATGGGCAGGTCGCCGGAAAATCGTTTCGGAAGCGTTTTTCCGGGGTCAAAAACGGTTTGTTTTCAAAGGCATCAAAAAAAATATGGGAAACGAACCCAATTTTCCCAGTACTGAGACGAACGGTGTTCGTTTTCGGCATCCCCCTCCACCCCGACTCACCCCATAAGGGGTTGGTCGGGAGGGGGTGACGCCCCGCCCGCACAAGCTGGTTCCAACCCGATCCGGCCGGCCGCAACGAAATCCGATTCACGATGTCCAATAGCGTGCCGCCGCCAGCGGAAACCAACGCGGCGAATCACCCATAACATGCGGTTTTTGAAAAGTCAATAAATTCCTAGTTAAAACGAATAAAATCGCAGCATGCTATCCGGCCGGCTTTTCCGACCATTGCTCTAGAATCAGTTGGTGGAAGATCTCAGCCGCCGGGGAAATACGTGCACCTTGCCGTCTCACCGTGCCCAGGACCCGTGAAACCGTCGGATCGACGAGCGGCACGGCGGACAGCAGCGGATGATCTTTTGCCGGCAGTGCCGAAGCCGGCACGGCCGTGACCCCAAGGCCCGCCTCAACAAATCCCAGCGCCGTGGAAAGGTGGCGGACCTCGCAAAACCAGCCGAGGGGTTTGTTCGAGCGGGCCAGAGCCTGATCGATCAGCATGCGGTTTCCGCTTCCCTTCCAAACGGCGATGAAACGGCTTTCGTCGATTTGGTCCCAGCGAATTTCAGGCCGCGAAGCCATGGGGTCTTGGCGATTGACGGCCAGGACGAACTCGTCATCGCGCAATCCCCGAAACTCGAGGCCGGGCTCCTGAACGCCGACAAAACTGATTCCGAAATCCGCGTCGCCGGATGCAACGGCTTCCGATACGTCGTTGGCCGAAAGGTCACTCACCCGAACCCGCGTATTTGGATGGGAGGATGTGAACAGCCGAATGGCGTGGGGCAGGATATTGAGCGTTGCCGTGGGGACGGCGGCGACCGTCACGATCCGGGCGCGTTGGTATTCATAACGCCCGACATCGTCGCCCACGGCCCGCATCGCCTCTCCGGCATCGTTGAGAAGCGCGGAGGCACGGTCGCGAAACGCCTTGGCCGCGATGGTCAATCGCATGGTTCGGGTCGTGCGTTCAATCAACGGCTGACCGAGCGCTTCCTCCAGCTTCTGGATGCGCCGGGAAAGCGCGGACTGCGATATGTGCAAGTCTTCGGCGGCGCGTTTGAACGACCCTGTATCGCTCACCGCAACAAAGGCTTCCAAGTCACCGAAATCAAAATTAATGCGCATATTGCAATAATAATATATTTCTTTGCGTTATTCAAATTTATCCGGTTCGGCTTTAATTCACTCAACACTCAATTGTCGATCAATCATCGGACGGATTTGAAAACCATGGGCCAACAAGCCATTTCCTTTCTCTTGATGCGCGCCGGAACCTCTCGCGGCCCCTTCTTCCTTCGCGATCACCTGCCGTCCGACCCGGACAGGCTTTCGAGGGTGCTGATTGCCGCCGTCGGGTCCGGCCATGCCTTGAACATCGATGGCATCGGTGGCGGGAACGCCGTCACGACCAAGGTCGCCATGCTGTCGAAATCGGAAGATGAATGGGCTGATGTGGATTACTTCTTCGCCCAGGTTTCGGTGGCAGACCAAAAGGTGGATTTCAAGCCGACGTGCGGAAACATGCTGTCCGGTGTGGGGCCGGCGGCAATCGAGATGGGGCTTCATCCGGTTGCCGGCGATATGACGGAAATCAAGATCAGGGCAGTCAATACAGGGGCGCGGGTGATCGCCAAGGTGAAGACGCCCAACGGGCAAGTCTGCTACGACGGCGATACGCGGATCGATGGCGTCCCCGGCGAGGCCGCCGCTATCGAACTGAGCTTCATGGACGTTGCTGGCTCATCCACCGGCGCCATCCTTCCGACCGGTGCGGCCCGAGACACGATCGATGGTATCGATGTGACGTGCATGGACGTCGCCATGCCGATGGTTATCGCGCGGGCAACGGACTTCGGATTGACCGGCCACGAAACCCGCGAAGAACTGGATGCGAATCAGGCGCTGTTCGAACGAATGGAACGAATTCGCCGGGCGGCCGGCAAAAAAATGGGGATGGGCGATGTCGCCGATTCCGTCACCCCCAAATTCGGACTGATTGCTCCGGCGATCAACGGTGGAACGGTCGCGGGCCGATATTTCATGCCCTGGACCACCCACCCCACCATGGCGGTGACGGGGGCGCAATGCCTGGCCACCTGCGCGCTGACCGAAGGCACTGTTGCGGACGGACTTGTCGACCGCCCGGTCGGCGTGCCGGCGACTGTCATGCTGGAGCACCCGTTGGGCAAGATGGATGTGGCCGTCGATCTAGCGAATGCGGGCGAAATCGACGTTCGGTCCGTGGGGCTCATACGGACCGCAAGGAAAATAGCCGCCGGTGAGATTTTCGTACCGGATGCCGCCTGGGGATGGGGCGAAACCGAAAAACCAGAAGCTGGCGCCAATCGCAAGATGATTGCGTGACGCCGGCACGAGTCCCGGCTTCGCGCCCGTCAGTGCCCGGCCGGCTTGGCCGCTTTCCCGCGCGGCTTCACCGAGGTTTTCTTCGGCTTTTTCCGCTTCAACGGCGCCGAGCCGGGCCGGTCCGGCCCGCTGTCCCTGGCGCCGGTTTCGGAGAAATTGGATTTGTAGCGTTTTTTGCCCTTGGTCTTTTTCGCCGTCTTGTCCCATGGCTTTTTACGCACCGGATTTTCGTCGGGCTTGCCCTCCGGCATTTCCCCCGATATTCCCCCCGATATTTCCCCCGGCTTTTCGTCCGGCTTTCGCGGGAATTCGCGCTTCTGAGTGGGTTTGCCGTACGGCTTGCCGTGGCTGTCGCCGCGAGCATTGTCGGATAACGCCGGGGCGCCTTCCAGGCGCGTTATGGAAATGGTCTTCTCCAACACCGGATCGGGGCCAAGCGTTTCAAAAAAGGTATCAACGCAATTCGGCGCCAGCTCGACGAAAGTCTCCGTCGCTTGAATCCGAATGGCGCCGATTTCGCGCTTGGTGATGTGGCCGGCCCGGCAAAGCATCGGCAGCAGCCAGCGCGGCTCGGCCCTTTGATCGCGCCCGATCGACAGGGAAATCCAGACGCCGTCCTTGAAATCGTCGCGTTGTTTTCGCGCGCGTTCCGGCGGCGCGGTATCGAGCAGCTCTTCCGGCGCCGCCTGGTCGGCGAAGTACTTCCGCACGAAGGCGGCGGCAACCTGTTCGGCGCCGTGACGCGCCAAGACTTCCTGGACGAGGGTTTCATCGATGGCGCTCAGCGGCGCCAGCAGCGACGGATCCGCGAACAGGCGTTCGCGGTCGCGCGCCATGACATCGTCTGCCGATGGCGGTTTCGCCCAGGTCGCCTCGACGTTCGCGCTTCGCAGCAATCGTTCGGTTCGGCTGCGCCAATTGTGCGGCACGATCAGTGCGCAAACGCCCTTGCGCCCGGCACGCCCGGTGCGGCCGCTTCTGTGCAGCAGGGTTTCCCGGCTTTTCGGAATATCGGCGTGAATGACCAGTTCCAGATTGGGCAGGTCGATGCCGCGCGCCGCGACGTCGGTGGCGACACACACCCGCGCGCGGCCATCGCGCATGGCTTGCAGGGCGTGGGTACGTTCGTTCTGGCTCAATTCGCCGGACAGCGCGACAACCGAAAACCCTCGGTTGTTGAAGCGGCTGGTCATGTGATTGACGGTGGCGCGGGTGGCGCAGAAAACCAGGGTGTTCTTCGCCTCGTAATAGCGCAGCACGTTGACGATCGCGTTTTCCCGGTCGTTGGGCGCGACGGTGAGGGCGCGGTATTCGATATCGACGTGCTGCGTCTGCTCCGGCGTCGTCGCGACACGGATGGCGTCGCGCTGGTAACGCTTCGCCAATGTGGCGATCGATCTCGGCACGGTGGCGGAAAACATCAACGTGCGACGGTCTCTCGGTGCCGCATCGAGAATGTATTCCAGGTCTTCGCGGAAACCCAGGTCGAGCATTTCGTCCGCTTCGTCCAGCACCACGGCCTTCAAGCCGGCCGTGTCGAACGAGCCGCGTTCGATGTGATCGCGCAGCCGCCCCGGCGTGCCGACGACGATGTGGGCTCCGCGTCGAAGGTCTCGGCGTTCGTCGCGCATATCCATGCCACCGACGCAGGATGCGAACGAGGCTCCGGTCAATTCGTAAAGCCATTCCAGCTCGCGCCTGACCTGCAATGCCAGTTCCCGGGTCGGCGCGACGATCAACGCCAGCGGAGACGGCGCGTGCGAAAAGCGCGCGCCGTCACCCAACAAGGTCGGCGCGATCGCCATGCCGAAGGCAACGGTCTTGCCGGATCCCGTTTGGGCGGAAACAAGGGCATCGGATTGTTCGAGCTCGGGGGCGAGGATCGCCTGTTGCACCGGGGTCAACGCGGAAAAGCCGCGTTTGTCCAACGCTTGGGCAAGCGCCGTAACGACGCCTTCGAATTCTGTCATTTGTCTTCTTTCGGAGTACCGGTTTCATGCGCCGGTTTGCGAGGCATGGGTATCGGGGGCGCACGTCGTCGCGATCGAAAGCGACGGATCAAATCGTCATGGTGTGTTGTACGTAGTGTTGGCCGGACCGTATAAAGTGAACGGGGATAAAAGTCACGCATCGTCGGCGGTTGCGGCGGCGCGGTTCGCCGCGGTCCAGACGGGCGAGCAAGAAAAGGGGAGGCAAGGGGACGGTGTCGACGCTACGCATCATCGTCTTGATCTGCACCGCGCAGACGCTGGGCCAGATCGGCGCTTTCTCGGTGCCGGCATTGTTGCCGACCTTCATCGATGCCTGGGATTTGTCGAAGACCCAGGGTGGGTGGATCACCGGCGTCTTTTATCTGGGTTACGTCGTGAGCGTGCCGGTACTGGTGGCGCTCACCGACCGGATCGATCCGAAGCGCATCTACATGTTCGGCGTCACCATGATTACGCTCGCCGGGTTCGGCTATGCCTGGCTCGCCGACGGGTTCTGGTCGGCGCTGTTGTTCCGCGCGCTTTGGGGGATCGGCTGGGCCGGCACCTACATGCCGGGCCTGAAAGCCTTGAGCGATTTCGTCGAGGGGCCCCGGCAATCGCGCGCTGTCGCCGCGCACGCCGCGAGCATCGGTATTTCCGGTGCGCTTTCCTTCGTCATCGCCGGCACCATCGCTGAATGGTATGGCTGGCGCTGGGGCGTCGGGCTCGGCGGCATGGGCGCGCTAGCGGCGCTGGTGCTGATGGGGTTGTTCCTGCCGGCAAGCCCGCCGAAGGTGCTCGAAGGCGAGGCGGGCGCACTGCTGGATTTCCGCCCGGTGTTCCGCAACCGCTCGGCCATGGCCTATTCCATCGGCTACTGCGTCCATACGCTGGAGATGAGTGCGCTCAGGAACTGGGTGGTGGCGTTCCTGACCTTCGCGGCGGCGAGCGAAGGTGCTGCGGGCGGCCATTGGCTGGCGCCGACAATGGTGGCCAGCGCCATGGGGTTGCTGGGTGTTTGGGCCAGCGTCACGGGGAACGAGCTTTCCATCCGTTTCGGCCGGCGCCGCCTGATCTTGGCGGTGATGGTCGCCGGCATGGCCGTCGCCGCCGGGCTCGGCTTTTCCGCCGCCGTCGCCTACGCGCTGGCGGCGGCGATGGTGCTGGTCTATGCGGCGCTGATCTGGGCCGATTCGTCTTCGCTGACGGCGGGCGCGGCGGGCAGCGCGGCGCCCGGCCAGCGCGGCGCGACGCTCGCCGTGCACTCGACGCTCGGCTACGCGGGCGGTTTTTTCGGGCCGCTGACGCTGGGTTTGGTGCTCGACCTCACCGGCGGCGGCGAGACGGCGATGAGCTGGGGCATCGCCTTCGCCGCCGTCGCCGCGATCATGGCCATCGGGCCGCTGGCGATGGTCGTGCTCAAGCCGGCGGGGCTCGCCGGCGACCGGGGGTAGCGTGAAATGTTTTTCGCTTGCCCATCCTTCGACTGAGGCCTTTGGCCTCGCTCAGGATGAGGGGCATCAGTAGCCGAGACCTCATCCTGAGCAGGCGCGTAGCGCCGTGTCGAAGGATGTGCCGCTCTTCAGTCCTTCAGGCTGCCGTAATAGCGCTGCAGCACGGCGACCACCTCGGGGCGCGAGAATTCGGGCGGGATGGCCTCGCCCTCGGTCAACATGCGGCGCTGCTCGGTGCCGGAAACCTGGATCTGGTCTTCCTTGCCGTGCGGGCAGGTCTTGGCCGTCGCCATGCCGTAGCATTTCTTGCAGTAAAACGTGATGTCGATCTTCAGCGGGCGCGTCTTCAGGCGCTCGGGGCCGACCTCATCGAAGATGTGGTGCGCATCGAACGGTCCGTAGTAGTCGCCGACGCCGGCGTGGTCGCGCCCGACGATCAGGTGCGAGCAGCCGTAGTTCTGGCGGATCAGTGCATGGAACAGCGCTTCGCGCGGCCCGGCGTAGCGCATCTCGATGGGATAGCCGGCCTGGATCACGGTGCCCGGGCGGAAGTAGTTGTCGATCATCGCCTGGATCGCCTCGGTGCGGACGTCGGCGGGGATGTCGCCGGGTTTCAACTTGCCCAGCACCTGGTGGATGAAGACGCCGTCGGTCACCTCGGCGGCGATCTTGACCAGGTGCTCGTGGCTGCGGTGCATGGGGTTGCGGGTCTGGAAGGCGGCGACCTCGGACCAGCCCTTGTCGGCGAACAGCGCGCGCGATTCCGCCGGGCGCACGTAGAGGTCCTCGAACATCGACGGGAAGTCGCCTTCATCGAGCACCGTCACCGGCCCGGCCAGGTTGACGTCGCCCTGGCCCATCACCTTCTCGACGCCGGGATGCGCCGTCTCGGTGGTGCGGAACACGTGCTCGCACTCCAGCGCCTTGTCGGGGCTGTATTTTTCCACCACCCGCATGATGGCCATGATGCGGCCGCTTTCGGCATCGACGAGCGCCACTTCCTCTTCGTCGTGGATGCTGTCGGCCAGCTCCCGGGTGGCTGAAAGCGTCACCGGAATGGGCCAAAACAGGCCGTCGGCGAGCGTCATGTCGACGCAGGCGCCGCGCCAGTCGGCTTCGTTCATGAACCCGTCGAGCGGTGTATAGGCGCCCTGCGACAGCATCAGCACGTCGGAGACCTCGCGGCTCGACATGGGCACCGGCTTCAGGCCCTCGGCGCGTTTCAGTTCCTCGGCGCGTTCCGTTTCCGGCGCCAGCAGGGGTTTCAGCGTTCCGCCGCCGTGCGGCTCAACCAGTCTCGACATGTCCTCGCCCTCGTTTTCGGCTGTTCAAGTGTTCGCGGTGTACATCACGCGCCCCTATTTAGCAAAAGCCCCATGCCCCCGGCCATGATTAATTGCGATTTTTCGAATATGTCATGTTTCGGCCTCGGCCCGCGCTTTGCCGCCGCCCACCGGTTGTGGGAGAATGCCGGCATGTTATCCGACACCGATTTGTTGATCCGCGATGTCCGCCCGATGGGCGGCACGGCCCAAGATATCCATATCGAGAACGGCGAGATCGCCGAAATCGGCGCCGGTCTTTCAGTGCCGGAAGGCACGCCGGTGCTCGACGGTGCCGGCCGGCTGGCGCTGCCCGGCCTGATCAACGCCCATGCGCATCTGGATAAGACCCGTTGGGGCTTGCCTTGGTCGGCGCACGCCGCCGGTCCCGACCGGGATTCCCGCATCGAGGCCGACCGGGAGATCAGGCGGGGCCTGATCGCCAGCACGGAAGCGCGCGCCCGCGCGCTCTGCGAACATGCCGCCCGGCTCGGCACCAGCCACATCCGCACCCACGTCGACGTGGAGCCGGAATTCGGTCTCGCCGCCGTGGAAGCCATCCTGGCGCTGCGCGACAAGCTGAAAGGGACGGTCGATTTCGACCTGGTGGCCTTCCCGCAGTTCGGTCTGGTCACCAATCCGGGCACGGCGGCGCTGATGGAGGCCGCCGTCCGCGCCGGCGCGGAGAGCGTCGGCGGCATCGACCCCGCCGGCATCGACGGTGACCGGGGTGGACAACTGGATGCCATCTTCGCCATCGCCGAGCGCCAAGGCGCCGGCATCGACATCCACCTGCATGAAACCGGCGAGGAGGGCGCGCTTTCCCTCGATGCGATCTGCGAACGCACCCGGGTGCTGGGCCTGGGCGGCCGGGTGGCGGTCAGCCACGCCTTCTGCCTCGGCACCGTCGACGACGTTCGCGCGGGGCATCTGATTGAGGCCATGGCCGAGGCCGGCGTCGGCGCCGTCACCTATGCGCCCGGCAACATGCCGGTGCCGCCGCTGAAGCGGCTCAGGGAGGCCGGCGTGACGCTCGCCGTCGGCACCGACGGGGTGCGCGACGCCTGGACGCCCTACGGCAACGGCGACATGCTGGAACGCGCCATGATGCTGGCCTACCGGCTCGGCTACCGGACGGACGGGGATTTGGAACTGGCGCTGGACGCGGTGATCGCGGGCGGCGCCGAATTGCTGGGGCTGGAGCGCCACGGGCTCGCCGTCGGCTGCCCTGCCGACATGGTGCTGGTTGAGGCCGAGACGATCGCCGAGGCGGTGGTTTCCAGGCCGCCCGAACGCACCGTCCTCAAGGGCGGCGTCAGTGTTTCGGGTGCTTCCTGCCGGTGAAGTCGATCTCGCCGCCGGGCAACAGGTAGAGCACCAATGCCTCGCCGCCGCGCACGGTGGGGAAATGCCCGGACCCCGGTTCGTTGACGCACCAGCCGGCACCCTGGCCGTCGAACTCGGCGCCTTCGGTCTGCGGCAGGGTCAGGCAGATTTCCCCGGTCGGGTGACGGTGGTGCGGGCCGATGATGTTTTCCAATTGCACCACGTCGACCGACAGGTCGCGGGTCTCGGGCGAGGGCTGGATGACCCGGCCGAAACGCCGGCCGGGGGCGCCCTCGGCGCACATCCAGCCGGCCTCGATGGCGGCCAGGCAAGCCCACTCGATCTCTTTGAACGTGTCGCCGCCGGCGGGAATGGCGTCGTTCAGGCGTGCTGCCAAATCGGCGTCGATGGCGCCCTCGGCGACGATATCGAAGACCGGTTGCAGCATTCGTTGCAGGTCTGCTGGTTGCATGGCTATCCCCTTCACAGTTGCGTCATTTCGCCTGTCGCGCTCACCATAATGCTCCTATGATGCGCCTGCAATTGGCTTGAATTGGGAGGCCCCGTCCATGCGAATCCTCATTGCCGCGGCAGTCTTGTTGGGCTCGGTTCTGGTGTTCGGACCGGCACTGGCGGAAACCGAACTGGCCGATCCGAAACCCAGTTTCGACAATCCCCGCCGCATCATGCTGCAACTGACCAGCGATGATCCCAAGGTGATGAACAACGTTCTCTACAATGCCATCAACCTGCAGAAGTTCTACGGAATCGACAACGTGCAGATCGCCGTCATCGGCTTCGGCGCCGGCATGAAGGCGTTCTACGAGAAAGACTCCCCCGTCGCCGACCGCATCAAGAGCCAGCTCAAGTACGGCATCGAATTCGTCGGCTGCGGCAACACCATGACGGCGACACACCGCGATCCCAGCGAACTGATCCCCGGTGTTTCGCATGTCACCGCCGGCATCGCCGAAATCGTCGAGCGCAAGCTGTCGGGATGGATCTATATCCGGCCATGAGTCTCGTCCTCTACGATCTCTGCGGTTCGAATGACTTGCGCTTCAGCCCTTATTGCTGGCGCACCAAGCTGGCGCTCAAGCACAAGGGGCTCGGCTACGAGACCGTGCCGGTGGCCTTCACCGACAAGCCGAAGATCGCCTTTTCCGGCCAGGAAAAGGTGCCGGTGATCGACGACGGCGGCACCGTCGTCTTCGATAGCTGGGCCATCGCCGAATACCTCGAGGACGCCTATCCGGCGGCGCCGGCCCTGTTTCCGGGCGCACGCGGGCGCCAGTACGCCAAGATGACCAACGATTGGGCGGACGCGCTGCACGGCATGATCCTGCGCTGCATCATCGTCGATATCCATGACCGGCTGGACCCGCCCGACCGGGCCTATTTCCGCGAATCGCGCGAGCAACGCTTCGGTGCGACCCTGGAGGACCTGCAGGCGACGCGCGACGAGACCTGCCGCGAACTGAGCGACGCGATGGCGTCGATGCGCGTCCACCTGATGGACGGGCCGTTCGTCTGCGGCGCGGCGCCGGCCTACGGCGATTTCATCGTTTTCGGTTCGCTCCGCTGGGCTGAGTGTTGCAGCGATTACCCGCTACTGGGCGACGACGACCCGGTTGCCGCCTGGTATCGCCGCCTCGGCGAGCGCATGGGCGTGTTCTGAGCGGTTGCGGCAATTGGAAAAGACGCGAGACATCCATATTCACTTTTGATAAAGTGTATGTGCATCCGGAAAATCAGGGAGATGGATGTGATACGCTATCTCTTTCTTGTCGTGCTATTGACCGGCGCCGCGTTCGCGGGCGTGAATGCGCCATCGCGGGCGGCGGAACTGGTCATGTTCGAGTCCGCCATGTGCGAATGGTGCGACGCCTGGCACGCGGAGATCGGCGCGGTTTATCCGAAAACCGAGGAAGCGCGCCAGGCACCGTTGCGCCGGGTCTCCATCGACGGCGACCGGCCGCTTGATCTCCGGCATCTCCGGGGCATCCAGTTCACGCCGACGTTCGTGATCATCGATGACGGCAAGGAGGTCGGCCGCATTCTCGGCTATCCGGGCGAGTCGTTTTTCTGGGAATTGCTGGACCTGATCTTGAAGAAACTGCCCGACGATTCGCGCCACGCCTGTTCGGGCGTGGCTGGGCCGGGAGAAAAGGGAGGACCGATATGCTGAAACGAATGCTGATGACATCCATGTTCGCCTGTCTGGTGGCGACGGGCGCGCAGGCCGCCGATGACGACGCGCTGATCTCGTTCAAGGTGATGACGCCGGAAACCGCGCTGGAGGCCGCCCAGGCGGCGCTTGCCGATTGCCGCCAGCGGGGGTTTCAGGTGGCCATTGCCGTGCTCGACCGCTTCGGCGTCACGCAAGTGATCCTACGCGACCGGTTTGCCGGACCGCACACCCCGGAAACGGCGCGGCGCAAGGCCTGGACGGCGCTCAGCTTCCGCACCGACACCAATGCCCTGGTCGACGTGACCCAGGCCGGTACGCCGCAGTCCGGCGTGCGTCACGTTCCCGGGGCGCTGATGATCGGCGGCGGCGTGCAGGTGCAGGCGGCGGGCGCGCTGGTCGGTGCGATCGGCGTTTCCGGCGCACCGAGCGGCGAAATGGACGACGCCTGTGCCAAGGCCGGAATCGCCGCGATCGAGGAAAAACTGGCGTTTTAGGTTTTACGTAACCTCAATGTATTATTAGCGATTTTACATTGAGAAACTATTTTTTTAGACTGTTAGGAGGCGTGCCGTGGATTCGACTGTCGCTGGGGGGAAATTTGCACCGGCGAATTGTGCTGTGGGAGGCACTGGCAAGGGGAAGACAAGCGTGGATGCGTTAGATACGACATTGATGAGCAACGCCAAGAGGGCGAGCGAGTTTCTCAAGGTGATGGCCAATGAAAACCGGTTGATCATCCTCTGCGCCTTGGCGCAGGGCGAGAAGAACGTCGGCGAGTTGGAGGACATCCTGGGCATCCGCCAGCCGACCCTATCGCAGCAACTGAGCCGCCTGCGTTCGGAAAACGTCGTCGTGACCCGGCGCGAATCGAAGCAGATCTACTACCGTATCGCCAGCGACGAGGTGATCGAACTGATCGGCCTCATGTACGACCTGTTCTGCACCAAGGAAATGGACGCGACGGCGACCGCCGAGGTCTCCGCCAACGTCGCCTGAGCGCGCACCCGCGCGTCTAATCGTTGGAATTGCCGATCACGTAGGTCAGGCAGAAAACCCGCAAACAAGAAGCCAGATTGTTCCGTTCCACCGGGCAGTGGTGATGGATCGATGCGATCACCGCCGGCAGGGAGCGGTTCTCCCTTTCCGCGAGTTCTTCAAGTACGTGCCAGAACGCCGCTTCCAGCCGGATGGTGGTGGAATGGCCGTGAATGCGGATCGATTTTCGGACCGGCGTGTAATCGAAAGCGGTTTCGTTGTCGTGCAGGTCGAGCGCGCGCCGGAAAGATGTCGTCACGGATTCCGCGTCGTTGGCCGGAGTCGGTCGGAAAGGTGCGTTTGCCATGATGGCCATCTTATCGACCGCCGCACTTCCGCACCAAGAAAAAAAATCCTTGTAGTCTCATTATACTACAGTATTTTGTAGTAATTGTGAGATAACTAAGTCCAACGAATAACACGGGTTTCCTCGTCCGGGTGGACGAGGATCAAGTGAAGCCCGGATCATGAAATCTGCCAGGAGGGACGAGGAGTCCAATGACGATGTCAAAGAAGTTTCGCCGCGCCGTGAGCGCTTTTACCGTTCTGACCGCGACCGCATGTCTGGCAGGTCTCGGCGCCACGACCGCACATGCGACGAACGGCATGGTGCAGCACGGTTTCGGCATGGGCTCCAAAGCCATGGCAGGCGTCGGCACGGCGCTTCCTCAAGACACGGCGGGGGTGATGCTTAATCCCGCGGGTATGGTGTACCTGGGTAACCGTTTCGATGTCGGCGTGGCGGCGTTCAGCCCGATCCGCAAGACGACGGCGACCGGTGGCGGCACCATGACCGACGGCACCTACAAGAGCGACGAGGAATTGTTCCTGATTCCGGAAATCGGCATCAACTACATGTTTGATGAAACCACGGCATTCAGTTTCACGGTGACGCCCAGTGGCGGCATGAACACCGAGTATCCGGTAAACCCCTTCGACGCCTATAATGCCGGTGTCGATTCCACGCCTGCCGGCGTGGATCTGTCGCAAATGTTCGTGTCGGCGACCGTGTCGAAGAAATTCGGCAACCACGCCTTTGGCATTTCTCCGGTGTTTGCCGCGCAGAAATTCAAGGCTTATGGATTGCAGGCGTTCACCGGGGTTTCGAAGGACTCCCGCCACGTGACCGACAACGGCTACGATCATTCGATCGGCGGCGGCTTTCGGATCGGTTATCTCGGCGAGTGGATGGACGGCTTGACCGTCGGCGCGTCCTATCAGTCGCGCATGTACATGAGCAAGTTCAGCAAATACAAAGGCCTGTTCGCTGACGGCGGCGACTTTGACGTCCCCGCGATGGCAAGTGCCGGCATGGCGTACAAGGTGCCGGAAAGCAAGCTGACCCTGGCCGCCGACTGGCAATGGATTTTGTACCGCGATATCGAGGCAATCGGCAACGACGGCGTGATGTCGTTGAATTCCCTGGCGACCGCAGGCGAAGCCCGCCTCGGCGGCACCAATCACGCGCCCGGGTTCGGTTGGAACAACATGCATGTGTTCAAGATCGGCGCCAAGTACGACTACTCGCCGGAACTGACCCTGCGGGCCGGCGCCAGCTATAACACCGGTGCCTACACCGATCACGACATGCTGTTCAACGTTCTCGCCCCGGCGACCATCCGCACCCACCTGACGGTTGGCGCGACCTATCGCATGGGGGAAAATCACTCCATCAACTTCGCCTATATGCATGGTCTGGCGAACGACATTAGCGGCACCCACGTGTCCAATGGCGCGGGTACGATCGAACACAGCATGTATCAGAACGAAGGCTACATCAGCTACAGCTACAACTGGTAACAGCCTGCGTCATAACGGCATTAAGGCCGGGGAGCGATCGCTCTCCGGCCTTTTTCGTTACCCCTGCTCACGTGGCCGGCCGGCGTTACCAGGCTGGCACGCCCTTGCCAGACGCGTTGAGCGCCGCGACCCGGCTTTTCAGGTACTTGTGGAAATTCCCCTGCGTATAGGCTTTTTCCTGCACGAACTGGAAAAAGGTCAGGAAATGGAACGGCCGCAGATAGCCCGGAATGCGCGCAACTTCGGCTTGCTTGCCGGTCTTGCCGTCGACCTCTTCCAAGCTGTCGGGGAAGAACTGGATGGTGGGTGTGAAGCGCACTTGGGACTGCTTGGCGAAATCGCGCTCGTTCATGCTTTCGCCGTCGAAACCGACGACCTTGCGCGATCCCTTGACGTCCAATTGCACGATCTCGAAATTGGCGCGGATGAAATCGGTGACTTCGGGAATGGCGAAGTTGACCAGGTGGGTTTCCCGGCAATAAGGGCAGCCTTCCAATTCCCACATGACGGCGAAGCGCTTGCCGTTGGCCTTTGCCTCTTCCAGGTCGTCGGCGAGCTCGAGAAAGCTCTCGAGGAACCAGGACTGGGTATAGGACCCAAAACGGTTGTCGCCCATTCGGATCGGCGCGTAATCGGGTGATATCGGTGCGGCGCCCATCGTCGGCATGGGAAATGCCGTCGCGGCCACTCCGCCAAGCGCCAGGCGGCTGAAATTCCTGCGGGAAAGGTTCATCGGTCTGTTGTGCCCCCAAACCACGAATAATCGGTGTTGTTTATCATATAGCAAATCATGCATGTGTCATATACTATCAACAACAAGTGATCGGGCCGGGGAGGGGCATCGCAAATGCGCGGATTCGTTCGTTTTATTCCATCAACGGTGCGGGTTTGGGTTCTGCTTCTCGGTGTTTTAATCGCCGCCTATCCCGGCACCGGCAAGGCCGACTCGGCGGCGGCTTTCCATCAGGCCGTATCCGATGCCTACGGTCACTACCGCGAGGCCTTCTTCTATCTGCGGCGCGGCAATGCCACGACGGCGGCCTTCGAATTGGAGGCGATGATCGAGAAATGGCAGGCGATGCTCAAAGCACATGGTGGGGCGCCGCCAGCACCCTATGCCAAGGATCCGAAATGGTTGGCGACCCTGAACGAGGTCGGCTCGATCGCCGAGGGCGCGCTGGAAAGTGCCGGATCGGGCGCCGCCGAACCCGCCTATGAGATGCTGAAGCCGGTGCGCGGGATGCTGCGCGACCTGCGCCAGCGCAACGGTGTCCGGCTTTTCCGCGACGAGGTGGAGGACGCCAATGCGGCCTTCAACGAACTGTTCGAATATCGACGCAATCCGCCCGATTTCAACGACCCGGCATCAGTCAATGGGCTGCGTGCAAAGCTGCAAAAGACCATCGATGCCTATCAGACCTGCCTCGACAAGGCGCCGCCGGCGATGGCGAAGGACGAGCAGTTCCAGCGCCTGCTCACCGACAGCCTGACATTCCTCAAGCGCATCGAACTGGCCATCGAAGAGAAAAATCCGACCACCGTCATCAACATCCTCAGGCGGGTGGTGTCGTCCAACAATATCCTGTGGATGCGTTTCGGCTGAACCGGTTCCCCGTCAGCCGGATTTGCCCAGTGCCGGGAAGGTTTCCAGCAGCCAGAAAGCGACGTCGGCGATGGAGCCGGTAAGGAACATCACGCCGGTGATGACCAGGAGGCCGCCGAGCACGCGTTCCACCATCAACATGTGGCGCCGGGCCTTGCCCATGAACGCCATGAACGGTTTCACCAACAGCGCGGCGGCCAGGAACGGAATGCCGAGCCCGGCCGAATAGACCGCCAGCAGCGACGCGCCGCGGCCGACCGAATCTTCGCTGCCCGCAACGAACAGGATCGCGGCCAGCACCGGCCCGACGCAGGGCGTCCAGCCGAACGCGAAGGCGAGACCGATGATGTAGGAGCCGATCAGGCCGGCGGGTTTGCTTTCCGCGTGAAAGCGCGCCTCGCGGTAGAGCAGGCCGATCTTGAAGACGCCCATGAAATGCAGGCCGAGAATGACAATTACACCGCCCGCGACCTTGGACAGAAGATCCAGATACTCGCTAACCACCTGGCCGATTGCCGACGCCGTTGCGCCGAGCGAGATGAAGACCGTCGAGAAGCCGAGCACGAAGGCGATGGCGGCGATGAACACGCGGCGCATGATCTTCGGGTCGGCGTCGGTGTCGCCGGCGACCTGGTCGAGGGTGACCCCGCCCAGGAAACAGAGATAAGGCGGCACCAGCGGTAGCACGCATGGCGACAAGAAGCTCAACAGGCCGGCACCGAAGGCGCCCGCGTAGGTAACGTCAAATCCACCCATTGATGGTTTCCCCCATGTGGTGTGGTCCGGACCGGGCGCTTAGGCGCCCTTGATCCGAATGTTCTTGTTCTCGGGTACGCTGACGACTTTCTTTTTGGAAATGTAGTCGGAGAGCACGTCGTAGATCGGCGGCCCCTCGGTGCCCTCGTTCACCGACGCCCAACCCGAGACCACGTATTCGCGCGACGGGTCGATCGCCTTGCCGGATTTCACCAGCGTCATGTCGGTGATGCGCGACCCGATCGGCTTGTGGATATCGATGGTGTAGGCCATGCCGCCGACGCGCACCATGTCGCCACCCTGCTGGTAGTAGGGGTCGGTGTTGAACAGGTTGTCGGCAACGTCTTCCAGGATGTCCTTCAACAGCTTGCCGGTCATCTTCGAGCGGTAGGCGTTGGGATAGGTAATGGCCGTCTGGTGATAGACGTGATCGACGGTGATGTCGGCGCCTGGCGGCAGGCTGGAGCCCCAGCGGAAGCCCGGCGACAGCGAGATTTCCGAATCCCGCTCCTCGATCAGCGCCTGGCAGATCAGGTCGTCGAAGGTGCCGTTGAAATTGCCGCGCCGGTACAAGAGCGAGTCGGTGCGGCCCAGCACCCGGTTCAGTTCCTTTTCGTGCGGTGCGCGGATCTTCTGGATCAGCGCGGCCATTTCCGGGTCCGGGGTGATGGCGTCCGAGAACACCGGAATCAGGCGGAAAGCGTAGTCGGTGACCTGCTTGTTCTTCACTTCGAGATCAAGACGTGCCAGGAACTTGCCGTGCGAGCCGGACGCCACCAAAAGCGTCTTGCCGACCTTCACCACGTGCGGCAGCGCGTCGTGGGTGTGGCCGGTGAGGATCACGTCGATGCCCTTGACCCGGCTGGCCAGCTTGCGGTCCACGTCGAAGCCGTCGTGGCTGAGCAGCACGACCAGGTCGGCACCACCGGCGCGCGCCTCGTCGACGCGTTTTTGCACCAGTTTTTCGCGGATACCGAAAGACCAACTCGGGATCATGTAGCGCGGGTTGGCGACCGGCGTATAGGGGAATGCCTGGCCGATCGTGGCGATCTTGACGCCGCCGCGTTCGAAGGTGGCGGTCGAATCGAACACCGATTCCTGCCATTCGTTGTCGACCACGTTGCCGGCCAGGAACGGGAAGTTGAGGGCGTCCTTCAGTTCCTCCACCCGCTCGGAGCCGTAGGTGAACTCCCAGTGCGCGGTCATGGCATCGACGCCGAGGGCGTTCATGACGTCGACCATGTCCTTGCCCTGGGTTTTCAGCGCCGTGTAGGAGCCCTGCCAGGTGTCGCCGCCGTCGAGCAGGAGGGTGTTGTCCGGACGTTCGGCGCGGATCGCCTTGACCAGGGTCGCCATGCGGTCGAGACCGCCGACCTTGCCGTAGGTGCCGGCCAGCGCGCCGAAATCCTCGCTGGTCAGCGCATATGCTTCGGGCGACTTGGCGGCAATGCCGAATTTCTCCAGGAAGTCCTTGCCGGTGATATGAGGCACCAGGCCGTGCACCTCGCCGACGCCGAGGTTGATCGACGGCTCGCGGAACCAGAGCGGCACCAACTGCGCGTGGCAGTCGGTGAAATTGAGCAGCGTCACCTGGCCGACGGGATCGAACTTCAGCAGTTCGTCCTGGGTGATGGCCTGTTGCGCGGCGGCGCGCGAAAGGGCGCCCGGCGCCCCGGTCAGGACGGCCGTCGCGGCGGCCACTTGAAGAAATTCTCGGCGGTCTAGCATCTCTCGGCTCTCCCCAAGGATCGCTCTTCGGCGATCATTCTGCGGTGGTTAGGCAAAAAGAAGGGGATGCGAAATGCTTCGCATCCCCCTGTTTCTTTTCCGTGACGGCTTAGTTCCGGACGGAGGGGGTTTCCACGGGAAGACCCCGGCCCCGCCAGGCGACGTAAAGCTCCAGGTTCACGTATTCGTCCGCGCCGTATTTCAGTGGCTGCGCGCGAATGTTCTTATTGCAACCGCGGAAGCGGCGGTGCACGGAACCGACCTTTTGCCACTTCAGGCGGTAGGTCGGGAAGCCGTTGATCTGGCCCTGCGTGAGGCGGTTGGCGCGGGCCATGTGGCCGGCGTTGTCCTCGTGGCAGTGCTTGCAGGCCATGTCGAGCTGGCCGCGGCGCTCGTAGTAGAATTCCTTGCCTTTGGCAAAGAACGGCGCCGCTTCGTCATCGATGCTGACGTTGACCGGCATGCCGCGGGACTGATGGCGCACGAAGATGGTCATCGCCAGGAGTTCGTTGGACTCCCATTTCCACGGTTTCGCCTGCATGCGCTCGGTGCGGCAGATGTTGATCTGCTGCTCGAGGCTCTTCAGCTTCTTGAGCTTCGGATCGTACTTCGGATAACCCGCAGCCACGCCCTTCATGGAATCGAAGGCGTCGTTGTGGCAGGACTGGCACGATTTGTTGGCGTTGCCGTCAACGGAGCCCCAGAGCTGTTCACCGTCCTCAACGAAGATCATCGCCGGATTTTCGAAGTCGTCATCCTGGATGGCCTTGGTTTCGGGTTCCATGTAGGTGTAACCGCTGCGCCGGTCATCGACTTCCATCTTGCCGAGCAGCGGGCTGTTGTGGTCTGCGTGGGTTGTCGACGCGAAGCTCGCCGCGATGAGTGCGGCGACGCCGAACGCCATGGCTCCCAGATAAGCCTTTTTCATAAGTCATCTCCCCCTGAATTGATTAGGACACCGTAACCTTGGCGGTTTTTTTCACGGCCTTTCCGGCATCATCGGTCCAGGTCATTTCCAGCGAACCGCTTTCCTCGGCCTTCACGTAGAAAGCCAGGTAGGGGTTGGCCGAAACGGCCGGGTGCCAATCGGCGGAGAAAACTTCCTTGCCGTTGTAGGTGCACACGAACTTGTTGATGATGTCGCGAGGGATCTTGTTGCCCTTCTTGTCCTTGCGTTGACCGGTTTCCATCTTGTGGGAAATCAAGGTCTTGATCTGGAAGGCTTCGCCCTTCTTGGCGGACTTCGGAGCCTTCACGCGAGCTTTGGTTTTAGCCATTTATCTAACTCCTTCTCTGCGCTCAGCCGCCGCAGCCGCCGATGGTGACTTTGACTTCGGCCTTCGCCATGGTGAACGAACCGTCGCTCATTTCGGCGAGCGTCACGACGTTCTGGGTCTTGGCCAGGCGAATACGGGTCGACACGTAGGCCTTGCCCGACATCGGCGTGAAGTGGAACGAGGCCACTTCGGGGCTCGGGTTGCCGTCGGCCCAGACATGCAGCGTCTTGACGTGGCTGGCGTCAGTCATGGGGCTGTCGACGTTCACCGTGATCGGAACGGTGGAACCGTTTTCCGCGATCTGCGGCACGTCCATGGTGATCTTACCCGATCCCGCGGCCTTGCCGCCGGTGATCTTGGCGATCGCGGCGTCAACGGCTTTGGCGTCGGCGAACGCGGGGCCGGCAATGCCGATTCCCATCGCCGCCAAGGTGCCGGCGCCGAACAGCGAAAACAGTTCGCGACGGCTGACCTGGCGCGTTTCCAAGGTCTTATTGGTCATGGTTTTCTCCTTAAAATCTTTGAAGCGTGGCTTACTTCAAGGTCATCAGGTAGGCGACGATGTCCTCCACGTCCTGCGCGGAAATAATCGTCTTGCCTTTGAACGGTTTCAGGACGGCCGTGTAGCCGCTATCGCGGTAGAACGACGGCATGATGGTGTCCGCGTTGAGGACTTTCGGATCGACGACGCGAAGGCGCAACTCGGCCTCCGAATAGCGCGACGCGACACCGGCCAAATCCGGGCCGATGGTGCCGTGGAACAGTTGTTCCGGGATCGGCATTTTGTGGCAGGCGAGGCAATTGCCTTTTTTGCGATGGATCGCCACTTTGCGACCGTTCGCCGCGTCACCGGCCTTGCCGGTCAGCGATTTGGGAATGCTATGTTCGTCGACGACTTTGTATTTCGCCATTTCCGCCGCGCGGACCCCATCCGCGGAGACGGCAAGCGACATCGCAACCCCGATGGCCGCAACGGCCAGAGTTCGTAGTGCCAAGGTTCTTCTCCTCCTCCAGATTTCACCATCCCGTATCTTCGATGGTCGTTATATTAATATTATTCGACCACGCAGACGAAGACAGCGTAAAAAAGTTTCCCTGATCGACTCGATCATATTCGAAAAATATAATACATCAAGTGTGAAACCACAAAAGTTGCGCGGATTACCATTGTGTTCGATACAGGCGCCGCTCACGCTGAATTGAGCGCCCGTGCCGGCGCGGCTTTCGGCTAGCCGTTGCGGCGAAACGGTGCCGCGGTTAACATCGAGCCTCAGACCATTGTATGCGGAGGCCGGTCCGGCCGTCCGTCCGCCAGGGGAGGGAGCAGGGATGAAAGCGCGTATTATCGCCGTCGTCGTCGCGTTGTTGGTCGGTCCGGTGCTTTTCGCCGGCCAGCCGTTCGCCAAGGAACAGAAACTGCCCAAGGCGGAGGTCAACGATTCCGGGCTGCATGTGCAACCATGGTTCCGCGACACCTTTCTCGATCTGCGCGAGGACATCGCCGAGGCCAAGGCCGAAGGCAAGCAACTCGCCATCATGTGGGAACAGAAGGGCTGCCCGTACTGCCGCGAAATGCATGACGTCAACCTGCGCATTCCCGAGGTCGTCGACTACATCAAGGAACACTTCTTCGTGCTGCAGTTGAACCTATGGGGCGACCGCGAGGTGACCGACATCGACGGCGAGCGGACCACCGAGAAGAAGCTTGGGCGGAAATACCGGGTGCAGTTCACCCCGACGATCCAGTTCTTTCCCGCCGATGCCGAGGTCGGCAAGGTGTCGGGCCGCGATCTCGAGGTCTGGCGGCTGATCGGCTATTGGAAGCCGTTCCATTTCAAGCACACCTTCCAGTACGTGCACGAGAAGGGCTTTGAGACGGAACCCAACTTCCAGCGCTGGCTGCAGGGCGTCGCCGCGGAATACCAGGCCCAGGGCAAGGAAGTGAAGCTCTGGTAGGCGACGGCGCGTAGGTGGTGGCGGACGGCGTCACTCGCCGCCGAACATCGCCCTCAGCGCGCCGCCCAGGCTGCCTTCCTCCAGGTATTTCATGCCGTAGATGCCGCCGGTGACGATCGACACCAGCGCGATCAGCGAACCTAGCGCCAGGGTCGACATGCCGGTCAGGCCCTGGCCGATGGTGCAGCCCAGCGCCAGCACGCCGCCGACGCCCATGATCGCGGCGCCGATAATGTGGCGCACCATGTCGTCCGCATCGTTGAAGGCTTCGAGGCGGAATTCACCGGCGCTTTTTGCGGCGAGGAACGATCCCACGATGACGCCGCCGACCACGGCGATGCCGAAGTTGATGGTGGTGCCCGAGAAGGTCATCAGGTACTGAATGCTCTCGCCGACCGGGTTGACGAATGTGAAGGAACCGAGCGGCGCCGGTTCGAAATCGTCGAATCCGACGACGCCGGTGACGTACCAGGCGGCCGGCACCAGGGCACCCAGGATCAGGCCACCGGCGATGTCGCGTTTCGAATCCCGGAACTCGGCGCTCTTGAAACAGAACACCAGCAGGCCGGCGACAAACACCGCGGCGACCGCGAGGCGCGCGGTTTCCGGCTCCATGCCGGTGAGCATGGCGAGGAAGTCGGGGATGCCCTGGGCGTCGAGGCCGGCCGCTTCCAGGTCCACGTTGGCGGCGGCTTCCAGTTCCACCCGGGCAAGGCCGATCAGTCCGCGCACCGTCATATAGGCGAAAACGCCCATGACCAGCGCCACCAACAGTGATTTCAGGTTACCCGCGCCGAGCCGCACCAGGGTCTTGTTGCCGCAGCCGCCGGTCATGGTCATGCCGAATCCGAACAGCAGGCCACCCAGGACGGCGCCGGCCCAGCCGAAATTGGTGGTCAGGTAGATCGACGAATCCAGATCGACCATCTCGCCCATATGCATGGCCTGGCTGCCGACGATGGCGACAGCGATGGCCAGCATCCAGGCGCGGAAGCGGTTCAGGTCGCCCATGAAGACCATGTCCGAAATGGCACCCATGGTGCAGAAGTTGGTCCGTTGCGCGGTTGCGCCGAACGCCATGCCGAGCACGAATCCCAGCCCGGCCACGATCCAGATCGTCGGCATGTCTTCCATGGTGAAACCTTCCCATTTGGTTCTGCGGTTTTGCGGATTCATAGATGGATTGCGATTCCACCGCAAGAATCACTTTACATTAATGTATATTGATATTTTTCTATGGCCCTGAAAAAATTGTGTGGCGCGGTGCAACGGCCGCGCCGGAGAAAGGAAACAGGAACGTCATGGCGACACAAACACTGGACGCGAAGGGGCTTAACTGCCCGATGCCGATCATGAAGGCGAAAAAGGCGATGAAGGGCCTGAGCTCGGGCGAAACGCTGGAGATCGAGGCCACCGACCCCGGTTCGGTGAAGGACTTCGAAGCCTTCTGCCGCGCCACCGGCAACGAGCTCATGGAATCCGGCGAGGACGCTGGCATCTACAAGTTCTTGCTCAAGAAAAGCTGAGCCCGGCACTCTCGCTTCTCAAGTCCTAGGGTTCCAGAACCACCTTGCCGACGGATTGCCGGCCGAGGACCGTTTGCATGGCCGGGTTGAAATCGTCCAGGGCGAACCGGTGCGAGACCACCGGCCGCAAGCACCCATCGGCGAACATCCGGGCCAGGTCGGTATGCAACGCGCCCAGGCGCCCGAGATAGGCGCCGCCGTCGTCGCCCGGACTCCAGCCCATGTAGGTGCCGAAGTTGAGGCCGATGATCGACATGTTCTTGACCAGGAGCAGGTTGACCGGTGGCGCCGGAATGTCGCCCGACGCATAGCCGACCGTCACCAGCCGTGCCTCGCGGCCCATGGCGCGAAGCGAGCGCGCCAGCACCTCGCCGCCGACCGGATCGATGACCACGTCGACGCCGCGTCCGCCGGTCCGCTCTTTCACCGGTGCCAGGAAATCGCCTTCCGAATAGTTGATCGCCAGGTCGGCGCCGTGTTCGCGGGCGACGGCGCATTTCTCGTCCGTGCCGGCGGTGGCGATCACCTCGGCGCCCTTGGCCTTGGCGATCTCCACGGCGGCAAGGCCGACCGCGCCTGAGGCACCGTGCACCAGCACCGTCTCGCCGGCAACCAACCCGGCCTTCCAGAGCAGCGCCGCATAGGCGGTCGGATAGGAGGTTACCATCAGGGTACCCTGTGCGAAGTCCATGCCGTCCGGCAACGTTCGGCAATAGACCGCGCGGGCGAGCGCCCGTTCGGCGAAGCCGCCATAGGTGATGGCGGCGAAAACCCGCGCTCCGGCCTCGAGGCCGGAAACGCCGTCGCCGACGGCACTGATGACCCCGCCGATCTCGACGCCGGGAACGAACGGCAGGTCCGGTTTGACCTGGTATTTTCCGGCGACGGTGAGGCTTTGCGCGAAGCTGACGCCAGCGGCCTTGACGTCGATCGCGACCTCGCCCGGGCCGGGAACGGGATCGGGCAGGGACTTGACCGTCAGGTTCTCGAAGGGGCCGTAGGCATCACAGACGACGGCGCGCATCACGACCGCCACGCACCCCGCGTGTCGATCAGCTTTTTGCCGGCCAGGCGTTCGTGGCCAAGCTCGCGGAACTCGCGATGGTCGGTAAGAAGCACCACCACGTCGCATGCGCCAAGCGCCTCTTCGAGGGCCGCGAGCCGGACATTGCCGAACGCTGCCAGCGCCGGCGGCAGCGCGCGCACGTGCGGCTCCACCACCATCAGTTCCAGCCCCTCGCGGGCCAGGATTTCAACCACGTCGACGGAGGCGCTTTCGCGCAGGTCGTCGATATCGGCCTTGTAGGAGAGGCCCAGGCAGGCGACGCGGGGGGCGCTCGATCCGGCCGTGGCGTTCCTGACCGCATCGGCAACGCGCGCCGGCCGGCCGTCGTTGACGGCGCGCGCGGCCCGGATCAGGTCGGTGTCATGGGGCGCCGAATCGACAATGAACCAGGGGTCGACGGCAATGCAGTGGCCGCCGACGCCGGGACCGGGATTGAGAATGTTGACGCGTGGATGATGATTGGCGAGCCGGATCGCCTCCCAGGGGTCGATGCCCAGCTTGCCGGCGACGTTGGCCAACTCGTTGGCGAAGGCGATGGAGACGTCGCGGTAGGCGTTTTCCGCCAGCTTTACCAGCTCCGCCGTGCGCGCCGTGGTCAGCAGGCACTCGCCATTGACGGCGATCCGGTAAAGCGCCGCCGCGCGGTCCGCGCAGTCCGACGTAATGCCGCCGACGACCCTGTCGTTGCGGGTCAGTTCGATCAGCACGCGGCCCGGCAGGACGCGCTCCGGGCTGTGGGCGACGGCGATATCCGCGGCGTCGCCGACGGCATGCGGGAAAGAAAGGTCCGGCCGGCTGGCAGCCAGGCGTTCGGAAAAGCGTTCCGTGGCACCGACCGGCGATGTCGATTCGACGATCACAAGGTTGCCCGCCCGCAGCACCGGCGCCAAGCTGTCGGCGGCGGCGTCCAGGTAGCTGAGATCGGGTTTGCGGTCTTCGGTGAACGGCGTCGGCACGGCGACGATGAAGGCGTCGGCCGGTTCCGGCTCGGTGACGGCACGCAGCTTTCCGGTGGCGACGGCACCGTTGACCAGGATGTCCAGGTCGGGCTCGACGATATGCACCTTACCGGCGTTGATGATCGCCACCGTGTCGGGATTGACGTCGACGCCGACGACATCGAGGCCGCGGCTGGCGAAAACCGCCGCCGTCGGCAGGCCAACGTAACCGAGCCCGATGACACAAAGTTTCGTTACTGTCTCCTCGTTAGACATGGCTGCGGCGAATCTCCTCGACGATGCGCTCCGCCGCCCGGCCGTCGCCGTAGGGATTGTGGGCGCGGCTCATGGCGGCGTGGGCAGCCTCGTCATCAAGCAGTAAGCGGGCTTCGTTGACAATGGTTTCGCTCACCGTGCCGACCAGTTTGACGGTGCCGGCGGCGATGGCTTCCGGCCGTTCGGTTACGTCGCGCATGACCAGCACCGGCTTGCCAAGCGACGGCGCCTCTTCCTGGATACCGCCCGAATCGGTGATCACCAGGTAGCTGCGATCCATCAGGTGGACGAACGGCAGATAGTCTTGCGGCGCCAGCAGGTGAATGTTGGCCCGCCCGCCGAGCAGGCGGTTGACCGGCTCCTGCACGTTGGGATTCAGGTGCACCGGATAGACGATTTCCACGTCGTCGCGATCCGCCAGGATCGAGAGCGCGCGGCAAATCTGTTCGAAGCCGGGGCCGAAGTTCTCGCGCCGGTGGCCGGTTACCAGGATCATGCGCTTGCTGTCGTCGAGGAACGGGAAGGCGCCCGCGACGTCCCGTGCCAGCGCATCGTCGCTGCGAAGCCGCTCGACCACGTGCAACAGGGCGTCGATCACGGTGTTGCCGGTAACGCTGATGCCCGCTTCAGCGATGCCGGCGTTGCGTAGGTTGTCGGCGGCGGCGGCGGTCGGCGCGAAATGCAGATCGCAAAGAACATCGCTCAGCGCCCGGTTCATTTCCTCGGGGAACGGCGCATAGCGGTCACCGGTCCGGAGCCCGGCCTCGACATGGCCAACGGGAATCTTGGCGTAATATCCGGCCAGCGCGGCGGCGAAGGTCGTGGTGGTGTCCCCGTGCACCAAGATGCGGTCGGGTTTTTCCTCCGCCAGGACCTGGGTCACGCCGGTGAGGACGGACTGGGTGATATGCGCCAAATCCTGGTTGGGGCGCATGACGTCGAGGTCGTGGTCGGGACTGATCTGGAACAGGGTGAGGACGGAATCCAGCATCTCGCGGTGTTGGGCGCTGACGCAGACCCGGCATTCCATGTCTTCGGCGGCGGCGATAGCGCGAACCACCGGGGCCATCTTGATGGCTTCCGGTCGGGTTCCGAAGACGTTGAGAATACGCATGGTTCCATTGGTCCGTGGCTGGCGGGGGGCAATTGCCGCCGTGCTCGAGGGGATGGATATCGCGGGGCCGCGCGATTGGCAAGCGTATTGGCAATTTTTCCATAGGATTCAAGGAGATGTTGTCTATCTCGTCATGTCTGAGTAGTATCGTTGTCGAACGGGGAATGGGTTTGATTTGAGTGCTTTTCCAACGATGAACGTACGCGGCGTCCTTAGTTTCGTTGTCGTGTTGCTGTTCGGCGCGCCCGCGCCGGCGGCGGAATTCGGTTTTTCCGGCATGCACGTGCAGGGCATGAAACCGGCGATCGCCGAAGCGCTCGGCATGAAAAAGGACGAGGGCGTGCTGGTGCGCGACGTGATGCTTGGCGGCCCGGCGGACAAGGCCGGCGTGCAGCGCGGCGACCTGATCGTGGAGTTCGACGGCGTCAAGATCGATACCTTCAAGCGCCTTGTCGGGGTGGTTACCAAGACCAAGCCGGCCCAGCGCGTGGAACTGCGCGTCAGGCGCGCCGAAGGCGAGGAAAAGCTCAACATGACGCTGGGCTTGAAGCCGCCGTCATGGGAGGTCGCTACCGGCTCGGTGATCGCCTTTAGCGAAATCGGCATCACCCTGGCGGCGGTGACGCCGAAAATCCGTAAGCGTTTCGAAATCCGCTGGGGTTCCCTCGGCGTGCTGGTGACCCTGGTTGATCCCGCGTTCGTCAATCGCATGCTGCTCAGGCGCGGCGACATGATCGTGCAGATCAATCAAAAGCCGGTCTGGCTGCCGCAACAAATCCGCGACGCCTACGACGAGGCCAAGAGCGCCGGGCGCAAGCAGTTGCTCATGCTGGTCGAGCGGACCAGCGGTTTCGAATTCATGATGCTGCCGGTGAAGTGAACGGCCGCGCGGATCAGCCGCCGCGCGCTTCTTCCACCAATTTCTTCAGGGTTCCGTAGTCGACCGCGCCAGGCACCAGTTGGCTGCCGATGACGAAGGCCGGCGTGCCGTTGATGTTCAGTGCCTCCGCCAGTCGGAAATTGCGGCCGAGCGCGTCGTCGATGCTCTTGTCGCCCATGGCGGCTTTCAATGCTTCCGGGTCAATGCCGGCTTTTTGCGCCGTGGCGGCGATCTTGGCTTCGGTGAACTCGCCGCGAGAGGTCATCAGGTCGTTGTGGAACGCCATGTATTTCTCGGGCGCGATCTTCCAGGCCGCCAGCGCGGCGCGGGCGGCGCTCAGCGATTGCGGACCGAGGATCGGGAATTCCTTGAGAACCAAACGGATGTTCGTGTCCTCGGTCAGGATCTTTTCGACCGTCGGATGCACCCGCTTGCAGTAGCCGCAGCGGTAGTCGAAAAACTCGACGATGGTGACGTCGCCTTTCGGGTTGCCGGCGACAGGGCTGGTCGGGTCGGAGACCAGTTGCTGCATGTGGGCGGCAACCGCTGTCTGGGCCTGTTCCTTTTCCACCGTTTCGCGCTTTTCCTGGTGGCGCCGAACTGCCTCGAGCAGCACTTCCGGATGTTCCAGAATGTACTGTTCCATCAGTTTCTCAAGTTGCTGTTTCTGGGCGTCGCTGAACCCCTTGTCGGAGTCTGCCTGGCTGGCGGCTGGAAACAGCCCCAGGGAAGCGACGGCGAGAACGGAAAGAGCGCGGGAAAGCCACATGGGGAAAATCTCCGAAATTAAGCCCGCGCATCATTAACGCTTAATTCCCACGCCGCAAGCGTCGAAAGCCTTGAGGTCACGCAATCGTGTGCCCGCCGCGCGAGCCGCCGCTCAGCGTGAAAGTCGCAATCCCGAGATTCTGACGGTGCCCGGGGTCTGCGTCCGCGCACCGCTGATACCGGCGAAAACGATGCGGCTGTAGGCCATGTCGACCATTGGCCAGGCAAGGGCGTGCAACTGCGATAGATCGATGTTCTCGGACCACCAGCGGTTCCGATTTTCGCGCCCGCCACGCACCACGTATAGCGCACTTGGCTTGCCATCCTCGGAGGCGTCACGGTTGGTCATGGAGCCGCGTTCCAGGGCGCTCGCCCCCCAGACCAACGCCAGGCTGCGCGAGAAGCGAGGGGGCTCGTCGCCGCGAAACAGGGCGGCCATGCCGCCGAGTTCGGTCGGCGGCGTGCCGGCGTCGGCGAAGCCGATCACCAGCCGCACCGGGTGACGCGGCGGCCCGCTGTCGATGGACCACGACCAGAACAGGAACGGCGTCGCCAGCAGTTGCGCGTCGAGACGGCGGATAATCGCGGCGTTGTCGCCGCCGGCGGTGATTTCCAGGGCGGGAACGCTGGATTCGTAGACGGTCTTGAGGGACAGCCCGTCACCGGGGCCGATCCAGGCCCAATCGCTGGCGCGGCCGAAAACCGGGTTGGTCGGGTCGTCGCTGAACACCTGCAGCTTGCCGTCGAGCCCGACTGGGGTTTGCGTCTCGGCACAGCCGAAGCCCAGGGCTAGGACGAATAGGGCGAGCCAGCGGGGAGGCCGAACGGTCATTTCTTTTCGCGTTGCTGGCGGCTCTTCATATCCTTGGCGGCGAGCAGGATATCGCCCGCCTGAAGCCACTCTCGCGTGCCTTCCTTGAACTGGCGCTGCGCCGCGCCGGCTTGGCGTTCGGCGATGTCCGCCTTGTTTTCCAGCAATGCTTCCTCGGCCAGCGCCAGGGAACTGCGCGGCTCGTCGCCGAGCCGCCCATGCGCGATGCCCAACAGGTGCCATGTGAAGGGCGAGCGGCGTTCCACGGCCAGGGACGCTTCCAGGTTGATGACCGCCGCTTTCAGGAATTCCGGCTTGTTGTACTCGATCTGCGCGCGCGCCAGTTCGCGCCGGATCAGGGCCGATCCGGGTGCCAGGTTGGCGGCCTTGCCGTAGCTGATCAAGGCCTCGCTCAGCCGCGCGTTTTCGAACAGCATCTGGCCGCGGAGTTCGTGGAAGTAGGCGTTTTCCGGCTCCTCGGCGATGAGTCCGTCGATCAGCGGCAGGGCTATGTCGAGATTGTGCTGGCGATAGTAACCGACTGATCGCGCGTACCGGCTCGGCACGCTCGTGTCTTCCTCCTTGTACAGCCTGAGGGTCTGGCGCAGCGGATTGACGAAGGCATAGATCTTCGCCCTCATGCGCTCATGCATCTGCTGCAGGTCCATGGGGATCGGGTGTTCGGAAAAACGCGACAGCCGAACATGCTCACTGACGGCGTGGATGCGGTCGCGGGTCAGCGGGTGGGTGCGCACGTAGGGATCCTGCTGGCGCGGGCTGAGCAGTTCCTGGTCGCCCAGCTTTTCCATGAAATCCAGCAAGCCTTTAGCGGACGTCTCGGTTTCGTCGAGGAATTTCAACCCGGCTTGGTCTGCGGCGGATTCCTGCACCCGGCTGTAGGCAAGGAAATTACGCATGGCGGCTGTTTGCCCGCCCATGGCGACGGCGGCGCCGACGTCGCCGCGTCCAGTCGCCAGGGTCGCCGCGCCGCCGAGGATCATCGCCAGGACCGAAGCCGCCGATCCTTTCGACAGGGCATCGTGCAACCGTGCCAAATGGCCGCCCGCGATGTGGCCGGTTTCGTGCGCGATGACGCCGATCACCTCTCCGGCATCCTCGGCGGCGAGGATCAGGCCGGTGTTCATGAACAGCTTCTGTCCGCCGGCCACGAAGGCGTTGAGGGCATTATCGTTGACGATATAGATGTTGACGTGCTCGGGATGCAGGCCGGCGGCACGGAACAGTGGCGTTGCATAGACGCGGATGGTATTTTCCACCTCCGCATCTCGGATGAATGAAAGACTTTTGGCAGCCTCGGCCGCAGATGGGCCGCCGAACAGGGCAAGCGAAAGGCCAATGGCAAGAATACGAAAAAGACTGAACACGTCGCGATTTCCCGAAATCACATTTGGCCGTACCGGCGCCCGACGACCGCACCTAGAAGGTAGTCATGCGCATGAATGGGGTCAATTGGCCATGCGCCGATCCCGCGTCGCGGCCGGTGTGGCGCTGGCGGGGTTCCTGGCCGGTTGCACGTCGCTGCCGTTCATGGATCACGAGCCCGAGGTACCGCTCGGGACCATCGGTTATGTGTCCGGGTTCTTCGGCGGCGCCGCCGCCGATGAGCCGCAGGCGGTGCTGGCGGGGCGCGATGTCCTGGCCGCCGGCGGTTCGGCGGCCGACGCGGCATTGGCGATGTACTTCACGCTGGCGGTGACGTTGCCCTCGTCGGCGGGGCTGGGGGGCGGCGGTATTTGCCTGTCGCGCCCGAACAAGGAAAAACGGATCGAGACCCTGGATTTTCTCGGCCAGCCCAGTTCGGGTCCCGGCACCAAGGTGCTGGTGCCCGGCAATCCGCGCGGTATATTCGCGCTGCATGCCAAGTCGGGAAAATTAAACTGGGGCGAGTTGATCCGGCCGGCGGAAAACCTGGCGCGGTTCGGGTTCCGGATTTCCCGCGCCTTCGCGGAGGAACTGAAATTGGGACAGGCGACGCTGGCCGCGTCACCGGACGCGCGTGCCCTGTTTTCCAAACCCGACGGGACCTTCGTCGGCGAAGGCGATCATTTGCGGCGCCCGAAACTGGCGGCTTTCCTCGCGCGCATGAGATCGCACGGGCCGGCGAATATTCATGTCGGCGCCGGCGCCGATCTGTTTGCGGCGGAAGCGGAGCGGCTGGGATTCGGTATCACGTCACGCGATTTGAAGGCGGCGCGCCCGTTCTGGCGATCGACGATCCGGGTCGGTATCGATGCAGAACGCTACATGCATTTCCCGTTGCCGCGCACGCCACAGGGGACGATGGGCGCGAAAATGGCGGCGATCCTGCTTCAGGGCGAGCGTTACGCCGATGCCGCCCCCGACCAGCGCGCGCACCTGGTCGCCGAAGCCATTCAGCGCGCCCATGCCGATCAGGCGCGGGGCTTCAAGCAGGTTGATATCAAAAAGGAATTTGGATCTTCCGTAGCCGGCCGTCGCACCGTGGATTTGACCTATACCCAGATCGACGACGACTATGTCGAAGGCCTGATGCGGGGATACCGCGCCGGCCAGTTGACCGAGCTGGCGGTGCCGCCGGGTCCGGAACTGCCGGTCGGGCGCCGGGGGGGCGAGACCAGTTTCGCCGTCATCGACCGGGACGGCGGCGCGGTGGCTTGCGCGTTCTCGATGAACGGGCCTTTCGGGACTGGCCGCCTGGTCCCCGATTCCGGCATCTTTGTGGCGCGCTATCCGAGTTCGACGGCGGTACGCGACCTGTCGCTGGCGGTGCTGATGATCGAGCACCGGTTTCGGGACAAGCTGTTCATGGCCGCCGCCGCCACCGGCGGGGCGTCCAGCCAGGCGGTGCTGACCCAGGTCGCCGTGGCCTCGGCGGTTTCGGGGATCACGTCGGTCGAAAATCCGATGTCGCGGGGGCGCGTGTTCCGCGATCCCGTGCGGCGGATCACCTATGTCGAGCGCGACGCCGGGGCTGAGTTCGCCAACACCCTGTTGCGGCGCGGCCACCGGTTGCAGACGGTACCGGGGCTGTCGCGCGCCAACATCGCCCATACCGGCACGGGCTTGCCGATCCGCGCGCCGCGCGATCCGATCGAGTTCAACGTGGAAACGGACCCGCGTGGGTTCGGGCTTGCCATCTCACCGGGTTGAGCCCCGACGACGAAAGAATAGGAAAGGAAGGTCACGCCGTGTCGCTCAAGGTTTCCAAACGCGGAGCCATCCCGCCGTTCATCGTCATGGACGTAATGCGCGAGGCCAACCAGCGCGAAGCACGCGGCGAGCGCGTGTTGCACATGGAGGTCGGCCAGCCGGGCAGCGGCGCGCCGGCGGGAGTGCTCGACGCCGTCCGCGACGTCATGAGCCGCGATCGCATGGGCTATACCGATGCCTTCGGCGTGCCGGCGCTGCGCGAGCGCATCGCCGGCCATTATCGGGACGACTATGGCGTCACCGTTTCGCCGGAGCGGGTGGTGGTGACGACCGGTTCGTCGGGTGCGTTCGTGCTGTCGTTCCTGGCCGCCTTCGACGTCGGCGACAGGGTGGCGCTGGCGAGCCCGGGGTACCCGGCCTATCGCAACATCCTGGCGGCGCTTGGGATTGAGGTCATCGATATCCAGACCGGCGAGGACAGCAATTTCCAGCCGACCGTACCGGTACTGTCTGCCGCCGTCGCGGCCATGGATAGGCCGCTCGACGGGCTGATCGTCGCGAGCCCGTCGAACCCCACCGGCACCATGCTGCAGCGGGACGAACTCAGCGACCTCGTGCGGTTTTGCGACGCTCACGGCATCCGCTTCATTTCCGATGAGATCTATCACGGCATCACCTATGAACGCCCGGCGGACACGGCGCTCGCCTTCGGGCCGAACACGGTGGTGATCAACAGTTTCTCGAAATATTTCTCGATGACCGGCTGGCGCCTGGGCTGGATGGTCCTGCCCGACGACCTACTCAGGGCCGTCGAGTGCCTGGGCCAGAACCTTTTCATTTCGCCGCCGACTGTTTCGCAGTACGCCGGCCTTGCCGCCTTCGACTGCCGTGAAGAGTTGCAGGCCAGCGTCGCGCGCTACGCCCGCAACCGTGAAATGCTGCTGGAGAAGCTTCCCCAGGCCGGGTTCGATCATTTGGCCTCGGCCGACGGCGCGTTCTATATCTACGCCGACGTCAGCACCCTGACCAACGACAGTCCCGAGTTCTGCCGCCGCATGTTGGCGGAGACCGGCGTTGCGACGACGCCCGGGACCGATTTCGATCCCGGGCGCGGTCATCGTTTTCTCAGATTTTCGTTTTCCGGCGCAGAGGCCGATATGGCCGACGCGGCCCAGCGCCTTATCGATTGGCGGCGCTGAGCCGGATTGTCAAAAGCCTAGCGGTCCCACCAGCCGGAGCGGCGAGGTTGTTCGCCGCCACCGGTGTCATCGCCGCCGACCTGAATGACGGTGGTCTTCGCCGCTTCGGAGGCCATTTCCGGGTCGACTGCCGGAACCTCGGGGGTGTCGTCGGCCGCTTCTTCCTGCGGCTCGACCGCCTCCGCCTCCGTGTCGGCGGCGGCTTGGACCTCGTCTTCGGCCGGCTCATCTGCCGTCTCGGTCTCGGCGTCCGCGGCCACTTCCGTTTCTTCCGCTTTCGCCCGACCCCTGCGCGAGCGTTTCGGCTTCGCCTCGGAATCGGTCTCGTCGGTAGACGCGTCGTCGCTCTTCCTGGCGCGGCTGCGGCGGCGTTTCGGTTTTTCTTCCGTCGCTTCCTCGCCACTGTCGGCAGCCGTGTCCTCGGCGGCATTGTCATCCGCCTTGGCCTTGCGCGGACGGCGGCGCATCGGCTTCTCTTCGGTTTCCGCTTCCGCGTCGGTTTCCTCGGCGGTTGCATCGGGCAACGCGATCACCTCTGCATCGTCGCTGCTCGGTGGCGCCAGCAATTCCGTCGCTTCGGGACCGGTGATCAGGGCCGCCGGTTCGGCATCGTCCTCGGCGTCGACGGCCTGCGATTCCTCGCCCTCGGCCGCTTCTTCCTCGCGCCGGCGCCGTCGACGACCGCCGCGGCGTCCCCGGCGGCGGCGTTTGGGCTGTTCGGAGTCGTCCGCGTCGCCGGCTTCCCGGGTCGTGGCCTCGTCTTCGTCGCCGTCGCCTTCAATGTCGTCTTCGCCATCGGCATCGTCGTCGTTCGCCGCTTCCACGGTGGTATCCGCATCGGCGCCGTATTCATCGTCGCGGCGCTTGCGGCGCGAACGGCGGCGCCGGCGTTTGCGCCCGCCGGAATCGTCGACCCCGTCGGCCTCGGCGGCACTGGTCGGGCGGCCCGGCTTGTCGCCGCCGATCACCTCGCCATCCCGCTCGATGCGGAGGTCCGGCGGGATCAGGGAGTCGTCGTTTTCCAGGATGATCTTGATCTCGAACCGTTCTTCCAGTTCCGCCAGCGAATCGCGCTTGCGGTTGAGCAGGTAGAGCGCCACGTCGGTCGGCACGAAGACGGTCATTTCGCCGCCGCGCTTGCGCATGCCTTCCTCTTCGATTTCACGCAGAACCTCGACCGCCGTCGTCTCGGTGGAGCGTCGCACACCGGAACCCCGGCAGTAGGGGCAAGGCGCGGAACTGGTCTCGATCAGGCTCGGGCGCAGCCGCTGGCGCGACATCTCCAACAGCCCGAACGGGCTGATGCGGCCGATCTGGATTCGCGCCCGGTCGGAGCGCATGGCTTCCTTCATGGCGCGCTCGACCTTGGTCTGGTTGCGATTGACTTCCATGTCGATGAAATCGACGACAATCAGGCCGGCCAGGTCGCGCAGTTTCAATTGCCGGGCGATTTCCTCGGCCGCTTCCATGTTGGTCTTGAGCGCCGTCTCCTCGATGTTGCGCTCCTTGGTGGCGCGGCCCGAGTTGACGTCGATGGCGACCAAGGCCTCCGTCGGGTTGATGACGATGTAGCCGCCGGACTTGAGGTGAACCTCGGGCTCATGGATCACGTCGAGTTGGTTCTCGATCCGGTAGTTGTGTGTCAGCGGGACGCCCACGTCCTTGTATTTCTGTACCTTCTTGGCATGGCTCGGAATCAGGATCTTCATGAAGTCCTTGGCCGCGCGGTAACCCTCCTCGCCGTGTACCACGACTTCGTCGATGTCCTTGGTGTAGAGATCGCGGATGGAGCGCTTGATCAGGTCGCCTTCCTCGTGCACCAACGCCGGCGCGATGGAACTCAGCGTCAGTTCCCTGATCTGGTTCCATAGCCTGAGCAGGTAGTCGTAGTCGCGCCGGATTTCGGCGCGCGAGCGTTCGGCGCCGGCGGTTCTGACGATCACCGCCATGCCCTCCGGAATGCCGAGATCGCCGACGATCTTCTTCAGTTTCTTGCGATCGGCGACGCTGCCGATCTTGCGCGAGATTCCGCCGCCCCGGTCGGTGTTCGGCATCAGCACGCAATAGCGTCCGGCCAGCGACAGGTAGGTGGTCAGCGCCGCGCCCTTGGTGCCGCGCTCTTCCTTGACCACCTGAACCAGCAGGATTTGGCGGCGTTTGATGACTTCCTGGATTTTGTAACGCCGGTGCTTGGCCACCGGGCGGCGCACTTCCACTTCCTCGGTGTCGTCACCGCCGAGCGTCTCGACGTGGGGCTCATCGGCACCGACCTCGGCGTCGTGGTCGGCATCCTCGGATCGCGCCTCGGCGCGTTCCTCGGCCAGCAGCGCTTCGCGGTCGGCGACCGGAATCTGGTAGTAGTCCGGATGGATTTCGCTGAACGCCAGGAAGCCGTGGCGATTGCCGCCGTAGTCGACGAACGCCGCCTGGAGCGAGGGCTCCACACGGGTCACCTTGGCGAGATAGATGTTTCCTTTGAGAGGCCGTCGGGTCTCAACTTCGACGTCGAAATCTTCCAGCCGGTTTCCATTGACGACCAGTACCCGGGTCTCCTCCGAGTGCGAGGCGTCGATCAACATACGTTTGATTGCCATTAAATCGTGAACTCCGCGGCACCCGGGGCTCCGGTCTCGTGAACGGGACGGAATAGCGGGGGCCGGTTGTAGTGATGCCGACGGCGCTTGTCAGCATGCCGACGCCACCGGTCGAAACCGGCGATCGGGTCGGCAGGGCATGCGCGGCTCTGTCAGACATCGGGTTAACCTCTGAGGAAAATCCTCGAAAGAACGTTGAACCCGAAAAGCTTTCGGGTGGCGGTGCATCTGAAAAACGAGAATAGATGTCCGTACCGGCCGAAATGGATTCCGGGGGGCGAGGGCATGCTGACAACTTCCAACATGCCGTTCGCTATATGTTAAGATAACGGTAGGATTTAGGTTCGACAATGGGCTTGTCGCGAAAAAATTCCCGATGGTCATCTCCGGCGGTCGCCGAAACATGGCGTGGGGGAGATCGTGATGATTGAAAATTCGCGGGAAAGCACCGTATATTTGAATTAACAAGGTTGGTTGACGCTAAATGTGGGGGGTTCGGGCCATTCTCCGACATTGCCGCCGGTTTCCACCAGGCGTTTTGCTGCTGACCGTCCTGGTCTGGGGCGGTCTTGTCGTGCCCGGCGGGCCGGCGCGCGCGGCGGCGACGGTGGTTACCGATATCCGAATCGGCTCCGCCGGCAACATCACCCGCATCGTGTTCGAGTTCACCGAACGCCTGTCGGCGCGGGTGTTTGCGTTGGCCGATCCGTACCGCGTCGTCATCGATCTGCCGGAAGTGGGGTGGCGGCTGCCGCCGAAACCCTTGCCGGCGGCGAGCGGCGTCTACGACCGACTGCGCTATGGTCTCTACAAGCCCGGAAATTCCCGTGTCGTTCTGGATCTCAGCCAACCCGCGCGGGTTGCCAACGCGGCGCTGATCGAGCCCAACGGCGCCTACGGCCACCGGCTGGTGCTGGAGTTGGCGCCGAGCAGCCGCGCCGCTTTCCTGACGGCGATGAAAGGTGGCGATGTCAGTATCGTTTCGCCGTCCCTGCAAAAAGCCCCCGCGGTTGCCGCCGTGGCGCCGCCGGCGCCGAATCCGCAGCCGTCGGCGACGCCCAGCGTTCAGCCTCGGCCCGAGGCGACCCAGGCGCGGTTCCAGCCGGCGCCCCGCAAACCCGCGCTCCGGCCCTCGTCCGAGCGTTACACGGTGGTGGTCGATCCCGGCCATGGCGGTGTCGATCCGGGCACCATCGGCAATTCCGGCATCTACGAGAAGCACGTCACCCTGGCCATGGCCCGCGCCATCCGCACGGCGTTGGAGAAAACCGGTCGTTTCAAGGTTAGGCTGACTCGCAACCGCGATATCTTCATCCGGTTGCGCGACCGCATCCGCCTGGCGCGCGAGGCGGGCGCGGACCTGTTCATTTCCATCCATGCCGACTCGATCAAGAACCGCAAGATCAGCGGTCCGTCCGTCTATACGCTATCGGAACGGGCCTCCGATAAGGAGGCCGCCGCGCTGGCGGACAAGGAAAACAAGGCCGACCTGATCGCCGGCATCGACCTGACCAACGAGAACGCCGACGTGACCGGAATCCTGATCGACCTGGCGCAGCGCGAGACCATGAACCAATCGGCCCGCTTCGCCGGCATGCTGGTCGGCGAAATGAAGAAGCGCACGCATGTGCTGCGCAACACCCACCGATTCGCCGGATTCGCCGTCCTCAAGGCACCGGACGTACCGTCGGTGCTGCTGGAACTCGGGTTCCTGTCCAACCCGAAAGACGAGCGCGCGCTGCGCGACCGGCGCCACCGGGCGTTGATGGCGGCGGGCGTGGCCAAGGCGGTGGACGCCTATTTCACCCGCGTCGAGCAGGCCGCCGGCCGCTGAGCCGCGGCCGCCGCCATACCGGCGCCACATTTCCACGCTAATCGGCTATGATGAAGCCAAGCCCTTATAGGTAAATTGTGCTACAAACGTATGCGGGTTCCCGGCATCGATGCGGGCCCCGACGGCGCCGGAACTCAGGAGCCGTAAGGTTGTCATCATCTGACCGGGTAACTTCGCCGCCATGATCCGCGCTCTGCTTACAACCCTCGGCATGTTGCTGATTCTGGCCGTGATCGGCGCCGGCGGCGCCTTGTTCGTGTTCTACAAATTCGGCCAGGCGTTGCCCGACTACCGCCAGTTGGCGGACTACGAGCCGCCGGTGATGACCCGCGTGCACGCCGGCGACGGCCGCCTGCTGGCCGAGTACGCCGTCGAGAAGCGCGTCTTCGTGCCCATCGGCGCCATGCCTAAGCGGGTGATCCGGGCGTTTCTCGCGGCCGAGGACAAGAATTTCTACAACCACGCCGGCGTCGATTTCACCGGCGTGGCGCGCGCCGTGCTGATCAACCTCAAGAACCTGGGCTCGTCCCGGCGGCTGGTCGGCGCTTCGACCATCACCCAGCAGGTGGCGAAGAACTTCCTGCTCACCAACGAGGTCTCTTGGCGGCGCAAGATCAAGGAGGCGATCCTCGCCTTCCGGATTGAGCGCGCCTTCCCCAAGGACCGCATCCTGGAACTCTACCTGAATGAGATCTATCTGGGCTTCGGCTCCTACGGCGTCGCCGCGGCGGCGCTCAACTATTTCAACAAGTCGCTCGACGAACTGACCGTTGCCGAATTGGCCTATCTGGCGGCACTGCCCAAGGCGCCCAACAACTACCACCCGATCCGCAAGCCGGAAGCCGCGCGCGGCCGGCGCGATTGGGTCGTCGGGCGCTTGCTGGAAGAGGGCTTCATCACCGCCGACGAAGCTGCCCGTGCCCGCGCCACGCCGCTGTTGATCGCCAAGCGCGCCGAGACCGAGTTCGTCACCGCCGACTATTTCGCCGAGGAAGTGCGGCGCGACCTCGAGGATCGCTACGGCGAGCGGCAGCTCTACAAGGGCGGCCTCTCGGTGCGCACCACCATCGACCCGAAGCTGCAGGCCATGGCCGACGCGGCACTGCGCGCGGGGCTGCGCGCTTATGACCGCCGGCACGGTTACCGGGGGCCGTTCGCGCACATCGGCGACGACGTGCGCCTCGATACCTCGCCCGACTGGCAGCGCGCGCTGGGCCGCATCGAGCGCCCGAAGGGGTTGTTGGAATGGTCGCTCGCCGTCGTCCTCGGTACCGATGCCGAACACGCCTTCATCGGCGTCGACGACGGCAAGAAGGGCCGCATCCCGCTGTCGCGCCTGACCTGGGCGCGCGAGGCCCTGGAAAAGCAACTGCGCGGCGCCAAGGTGGCCAAGCCCGCCGACGTCTTGAAGCGCGGCGACGTCATCGCGGTTTCCAAGGCCGAGCCGCGCAAGGACGACGAGACCGTGCCCGAGGACTACTACGGGCTGCGCCAGATCCCCGAGATCAACGGCGCGCTGGTGGCGCTCGACCCGCATACCGGCCGCGTTTTGGCCATGAGCGGCGGCTACGCGCCCGACATGAGCCAGTTCAACCGCGCCGTCCAGGCCTACCGCCAACCCGGATCGGCGTTCAAGCCGTTCGTCTACCTGGCGGCGCTGGACGCGGGCTACACGCCATCGACCCTGATCCTCGACGCGCCCTTCGTCATCGACCAGGGCCCGGGCCTGCCGAAGTGGCGGCCGGCCAACTACACCAAGAAGTTCTACGGCCCCTCGACCATGCGGCTCGGGATCGAGAAATCGCGCAATCTGATGACCGTGCGCCTGGCCCAGACCATCGGCATGGACCGGGTCGCGACCTACGCCGAGCGCTTCGGCATCGTCGACGATCTGCCGGAAACGCTGGCCATGGCGCTGGGCGCCGGGGAGACGTCGCTGATGCGCCTGACCACCGCCTACGCCATGCTGGTCAACGGCGGCAAGCGCATCACGCCGACCCTCATCGACCGCATCCAGGACCGCAACGGCCGCACCGTCTACCGCCACGACCAGCGTCAGTGCGTGAAATGCCGGGCCGAGTTCTGGACCCGCCAGCCGCCGCCGGCGCAACCCGACACCCGCGACCAGATCACCACGCCGGGCAGTGCCTTCCAGGTCGTCTCCATGCTGGAGGGCGTCGTGCAGCGCGGCACCGGCCGGCGCATCGCCGCTGTCGGCAAGCCGCTCGCCGGCAAGACCGGCACCACCAACGAAGAACGCGACACCTGGTTCATGGGCTTCGCGCCGGATTTGGCGGTCGGCGTGTTTGCCGGCTTCGATACGCCGACGCCGCTGGGCCGGCGCGAGACGGGGTCCTCGGTGGCGGCGCCGATCTTCCGCGACTTCATGGCCGCCGCCTTGAAGGACAAGCCCGCCATCCCGTTCCGGACACCGCCCGGCATCCGTCTGGTGCGGGTCGATTCACGCACCGGGCAGTTGGCGACGGCCTCGACCCGCAACGTCATCCTTGAGGCGTTCAAGCCCGGCACCGTGCCGAGCGGCGAATCGCAGGTCCTGGAAGGCCAGACCTGGCAAGCACCCGGCACCGCGGCAAGCGGCGCCATCACCGGCACCGGCGGCCTTTATTAGCGTCTTGCACGCAACGCCCCGACGCCGCATGGTTCGCCGGTGACCGACAGATGCGCCGGGGAGAGACCATGACCGACAATATCCGCGAACTGGCGGCGCGCGCCGCCAACATCGCCACCGCCACCTTCGCCAATGCGCTCGACGATTTCGGCCTTGCCGACGCGATGATCCTGCCGACCATCAAGGCGGTGGCGCCGAACATGCGCTTCGCCGGTCCCGCCGTGACGGTGCGGGAAAGCATCGGCCCCGCCGGCACCTATACCTCGGCCGATTTCCGGGTCGGCGCCATGATCGACGCGGCCGGCGCGGGCGACGTCATCGTCGTCGCCGGGGCCGGCGCCAATGTCTCCACTTGGGGCGGCATGGCGTCGTTTGCGGCGAAGAAGAAGGGCGTCGCGGGCCTGCTGGCGGATGTCGGCGTGCGTGACGTAGAGGAGATGGTGGAATTCGATTTCCCGGTTTTCGCCCGCCACCTGACGCCCCTGACGGGCCGCACGCGCCTCAAGATCGAGGCCATCAACGAACCGGTCGAGGTCGATGGCGTCGCGGTATCGCCCGGCGACCTGGTGGTTGCCGACGGCACCGGCGCCTTGGTGCTGCCGGCGGCAAGGGCAGCCGAGATCATCGCCAACGCGGAGCGCTACGGCGCCGATGACGCCGCCGCCATCAAGGACCTGGACGCCGGCCTGACGTTCTCCGAGGCAATGGCCAAGTACACGCGGATTTAAGCGCCCCCGGAGGCTATTCCTCTGTTTCGCTGGCGCGCAGCCGCCGGGCCGTCCATTCGGCGATTGCCACGGCCCCGCCATCCGGATCATTGGATATCTCGAACCGGCCGCCGCCCGCCTCGACAAAGCGCTTGCAGATATAGAGCCCGAGCCCGAAACCTCGCCTGGCATCCGAGGCGTGCTCCGGCGTGCCGACAATGAAGGGCTGTCCGTAGTTCTCCAGCACCGCGTCGGAAAAGCCTTCGCCGAAATCCCTGACTTCGAACATCAATGTATCTTCGTCCGTCAGCGACCACCGGACCGTGACGGCCGTTCCGGCGGGGGCATGGCGCACGGCGTTGGAAATCAGGTTGCTCTGGACCTGGGTGGCCACCTTCCGGTCCGCGCGGATGGTGGCGGGCATGTTTTCGGAATGGGAAAACGCGATACTCACGCCTTTTTCGCCAAGCATCGGCTGGAAGGTCTTGATCAGGTTTTGCGTGTGTTGGACGGGATCGAGGATCTCTGGCTCCAAACGGAACCGGTCGGCCTCCAATCTGCTCAGGTCGAGGATTTCCTCGACGAGTTCGAGGAGGTGGTCGGCGCTGTTTCGGATGATCTGGTGGTATTCGCGATACTTTTCGTTGTCGACGGGACCGAAGACTTCCTTCTCCAACAACTGACAGAACCCCAGGATGGAGTTCAGCGGCGTCCGCAAATCGTGGCTCATGGCGGCCAGAAATTCCGACTTGGTGCGGTTTGCGGCTTCGGCCGTTTCCTTTGCCGCGCGTAATTCGGCTTCCGCCTTTTTCTCGTTGGAAATATCACTTTGCACGCTGACGAAACCGCCCCGTGGTAAACGGCGGTCCGTCGTCTTGATCCACCGGCCGTCTTTCAGCGTGACGATGAAAGAGCCTTCCAGCTTTTCCCGGTATTCGGCCTTCCGTTTCAGATAGGCCTCGCCGCCACCGTATTCATCGCCAACCGCCACATTTCCCTTTTCGATATCGATTTTTCCGAGGTCGCGAAAATGCACGCCCAGGTGCGTTTCGGCTGCCGTATAGCCGTAGAGATCGCGGAAGTTCTGGTTGCAGAACACCAACCGGCCGTTGCCGTCATAAACGACCAAGGCCTCGGAAATGCTCTCGGAAACTTCCACAAGCCAATCCAACAGCTCATCGGAGCTTAAATTCTTGTCGAGGTTCAGCATGAAGGCTGCTGAGGAGGAAGACGTCTGATCGTTCGGCATCTGGCGCATGGGCGACTCGCAACCATAACTTTTCTTAGATAGTTACATAAAATTCGTTTAGGTTGAATCAATTTTCCTAGTGACAGCATGATTTCGTATTTCTGTTCAACAATCAAAGTTTTCAAAGGGCTAAGGCATAGCCTGACAGGCCGCGCGAGGTGGAGGCTATGGACCCAGTCCGGCTGGCCGCTTTCGTATGTCCGCCCCACCTGGAATACCGCCATGCGGACGAAAGTCTTGCAACGGCCGTTCGATGCCGTCATTACATATTCAAAATGTAGAATATAAGCGTCCGGCAAGGGCGCGGGGCTCACGCGTATTGAATTGCGAGACACGAAAATGGCACATAACATCCTCATCCTCGGCGCTTCCTACGGGTCGCTGCTCGGCACCAAGCTTCTCATGGCCGGGCACGATGTCACCCTGGTGTGCCGGCGCAAGACCGCCGAACTGATCAATGCCGAAGGCACCGAGGTGCGCATCAAGCTGAAGGGCGAGGACGAACACCGTTCGATCCTGTCCAAGGACCTGCCCGGCAACTTGACCGCCAAGACCCCGCAGGAGGTCGACGCCACCGAGTACGACATGGTCGGCCTCGCCATGCAGGAGCCGCAGTACGCCCACCACACGCTGCGCACCGTGCTGATCCGCATCGCCGAGGAGCGCATTCCCTGCCTCTCGATCATGAACATGCCGCCGCTGACCTTCCTGAAGCGCATTCCCGGCCTCGATACCTCGAAGCTCGGCGCCAGTTATACCGACCCGTCCGTCTGGGACCGCTTCGATCCGGATTTCATGACGCTCTGCAGCCCCGATCCGCAGGCCTTCCGCCCGCCGGAAGAGGGCGCCAACGTGCTGCACGTGGGCCTGCCGACCAACTTCAAGGCGGCGCGCTTCGCCGACGAGAAGTCGAATGAAATCCTCAAGCAGCTCGAAACCGATATCGCCGGCGTGACGCTGGACGGCTTGGACGTGCCGGTGAAGCTCCGCGTCTACGATTCGATCTTCGTGCCGCTGGCCAAGTGGAGCATGCTGCTGACCGGCAATTACCGCTGCATCACCCGCTCGGACCCGCGTTCCATCCGCGATGCCGTGCACACGGATTTGGACACATCCAAAGCGATCTACGAGTTCGTCGACGGCCTGGCGCAGAAGCTCGGCGCCGATCCGGCCGACGCGGTGCCGTTCGAGAAATACGCGAAGGCGGCCGAGAGCCTTTTGAAGCCTTCGTCCGCGGCGCGTGCCGTTGCCGCCGGCGCGCCCTTCATCGAGCGCGTCGACGTGCTGGTGCAGTTGATCGCCCAGGACCTGGGCCTTTCCAATCCGGAAATCGACGAGACCGTGAACATCGTCGACGATATGCTGGGCGCCAACGACCCGTTGTCGCGCTGAACCGGTTTAGTCCCCGTAATTGTCGAAATTGACGGCGAAGCCGCTGTCGTAGTTGCGGATGACGCGCGCCGGCCGGTCCTTGAGACTGGCCGAGCGGACGTCCACGTCCTGGCCGATGTCCAAGCGGGCGGGCACCGTTCCCTCCAGGTTGAACTCGATGGCGGCGCCGCTTTCCGAGACGTCGGTGACGACGCCGTCGGAAACCCCGCCGTCGGAGACGATGGTCGCCGGTTCGTTCACCGGGATGCGTTCATGGCGGCGGCCGCTGTCTGTCATGTGCAATATCCTATCGTTACCGGTAACGCCCGGCTGTGATCGCCGTTACAGGGCATCGAGCGCCGTTTCGGACGGCGCGAAGAAGTAGGAGCCGGTCTTGGCGTCGGAGAAATCGGTCAGGTGATCGTATTCGCCGTCGCCGGTGAGGCCGAACATGCTCGCCAGGACGGTGTCGAATCGGCTGATGTCGCAGGTGAACCCCAGGAAGTAGAGGCCGTGCTCGCCGGCGACGCCATAGGGGACGGAGCGGCGGTACATCTTCTGGGCGACGCCGTCGATCTTCAGATCCGTGCGGCTGACGTGCGACCATGGCGGCTGCGCGTCGCCTTCCAGTTCGATGCTGTCGGGCTTGGTGCGGCCGAACACGCGTTCCTGGTCGGGGACGTCGAGCCTATTGAAGCTCTCCAGGTCATGCACCCATTTCTGCCCCAGCACGAAGGCGCCGCCGGCACCCGGCCGGCCGTCCGCAACCAGGGCCGCTTCCAGGCGCAGGTCCTCGGTTTTGGGGTTGGCGGTGCCGTCGATGAAGCCGGTGATGTCGCGGGCGTCGTGGTACATGAAGCCCGAGATATCCAGCGCCGTCTCGGCGATGGCGTCCATGGCCAGCGAGACGGCGCGCATCAGGTCGAAGACGTCGTCGCGTTCGGCGCCGTGGATCCAGAACCAGACGTCGCGCTGGGTCGCCGGCGCGGAATGGCGCGGACCGTTGAGCGCATCGAACGGCCGCATCCCGTCCGGCACCTCGCCCGGCGCCAGCGCCTGCAAGGCATCGGCGCCGAAGGCGACGACCATGGCACAGGGACTTTCGGCGGCGGCGGCGCGCGCCTGCTTGACGGCGGCGGCGAGGTCGGAGAGGGCGGAACCGGGCTTCAGGTCATATTCCAGGAGGTGGTAGTGGCGGCTGCCTTCGCGGAAGATATCCTTTTGCGGATTGCCCATGTCGAAACCCTTTCCTGCGGTTGTCCGGTGTGCGTGCTGGCCGGGCGAGTTTAGCGCGATGATCGTAAAATGAAACCCGCGCGGCCTTGCATTTTCTTTGGCTTTGTCCTCTTATCGGCGCGCTGCCGATGGGCGGCGGACAACCACTTCAAGACGACGGGCCATGCGCGCAGAAATCGAAAACCTCGCCTCTGAAATCAAGCAGTCGATCGAACTGCTGAGGAGGCATCTTTGACTACGACCAAGCGAAACTCCGCCTCGAGGAGCTGAACGCCCTCGCCGAGGACCCGGACCTGTGGAGCGATTCCGAACGCGCCCAGGGCGTGATGCGCGAGCGCACGCGGCTGGAGCAGGGCCTCAAGGCCATCGACGACATGGAGCGCGAGCTTTCCGACTCGCTCGAACTGATCGAGATGGGCGAGGCCGAAGGCGACGCCGAGGTCGTTGCTGAAGCGGAAGCCACCATCAACGCGGTCAAGGAACGGGCCGGCAAGGCGGAGCTCGAGACGCTGTTGTCGGGCGAGGCCGACGCCAACGATTGCTACGTCGAAATCCACGCCGGCGCCGGCGGCACCGAGGCCCAGGACTGGGCCGAGATGCTGCTGCGCATGTATTCGCGCTGGTGCGAGGCCCACGACTACAAGGTGGAATGGCTGGAAGAGAGCCCCGGCGAAGAGGCCGGCATCAAGTCGGCGACCATCAAGGTTTCGGGCCACAATGCCTACGGCTGGCTGAAGACGGAATCGGGCGTGCACCGGCTGGTGCGCATCTCGCCCTACGATTCCAGCGCGCGCCGCCACACGTCGTTTTCGTCCGCCTGGATCTATCCGGTGATCGACGACACCATCGAGATCGAGATCGAGGACAAGGACCTGCGCGTCGACACCTATCGCGCGTCCGGTGCCGGCGGCCAGCACGTCAACAAGACCGACAGCGCCATCCGCCTGACCCATCTGCCGACGGGCATCGTCGTGCAGTGCCAGAACGACCGCTCCCAGCACAAGAACCGCGCCCAGGCCATGAGCATGCTGAAGGCGCGCTTGTACGAGGCGGAACTGCAAAAGCGCGAGGAAGCGGCCCAGGCCGAGCACGAGGCCAAGACCGACATCGGCTGGGGCCACCAAATCCGCTCCTACGTGCTGCAACCCTATCAGATGGTCAAGGACCTGCGCACCGAGGTGGAGACGTCGAACACCGGTGCGGTGCTCGACGGCGATCTCGATGCATTCATGGCCGCCGCCCTGGCGCTCCGGGTGCATTCCGGCGACGAGGCTTGATGCCTGCCGGTGCGCCGGTGACGGTGCGGCCCTTTAGCGAACCCGATGCCGATGCGGTCAAGGACTTGTTCACGCGGGTCAACCGATTGCTGGCGCCGGCCCACATGAAGGACGCCTTCGAGCGCTATATCGCCGCCTCCATCGCCGATGAAATGGGCCGCGTCGCCGATTACTACGCCGACAAGGGCGGCAGTTTCTGGGTGGCGGAGATCGGCGGGCGGCTGGTCGGCATGTTCGGCCTGGAACCTTCCGCGCCGGATGCCATGGAGCTGCGGCGCATGTACGTGGACCCGGATTTCCGCCGCCGTGGCATCGCTCGATTGATGCTCGAAGCGGCGGAGGATCATTGCCGCGCCATCGGCTGCGCCCGCCTCGATCTCTCGACCTCGGAAGTGCAGGCGGAAGCGCTCGCCTTCTACCGGGCATCGGGTTACGTCCAGGTCCGGGAAGAGGTGGCGGAGGCCGCCTCCAACAAGACCATCGGCGGCGGCATCCGGCGCTATCATTTCGAGAAGGTATTGTGACGCTTGCCGATCAGTATCGGGCACAAGCGGCTTGGCGCAATTGGCCGCAGTATCTGGCGCGTTTGCCGCTGGCGCCCGCGCAACGCGTGCTCGACATCGGGTGCGGTACCGGTGAGGTGGCGGCGCTGCTGGCCGGACAGGTGGCTGAGGTCGTCGGAATTGATCACGATCCGGCGCTTCTTGCGTTCGCGCGCAAGAGCGCACTCGGGAATTGCCGTTTCGTGCATGCCGGCGCGTCCGATTTCACTGTGCCTGGCGGTGCGCCGGTGGACGGCATATGGAGTAGCTTTTTGGCCGCCTATTTCCCGAACCTGTCGCCACTTCTAGCGTATTGGAAACGGTGCCTGAAGCCGGGAGGTTGGCTGGCGCTGGTTGAGATCGATGCCATGCTGGCCGGCCATGGGCCGTTACCTGCCGACGTTCGGAATGATCTGGTGGCCTTCGGTGAACGGGCGCGGGCCGGCGGGTCTTATGATTTTGACATGGGGCGTCGACTGGCGAAATTCGCGTCCTCGGCCGGGTTTCGGATTGAGGCCGAGTTTGCATTTGATGATGCCGAGTTGGCGTTCCACGGGCCTGCTGCGCCAGAGGTCGAAACCGCGTGGCGGCAGCGCTTCGAGCGTATGAGCGGCCTCAAACGGTTCCTGGGCGATGCCCGGTTCGCCGAAGTCCAGGAGGCCTTTCTGGCCTCGCTGGTCTCGGGGAGTCACGCCTGTGAGGCGCGGGTCGTGCTGGTGGTGGCGCGCCAGGACCAGTGATTCCAATGATCGGCCTGGGCGGACCGGTGCATGGTGCCGGGCCTCGGCATTTCCAGATTGGTGGCGGGTGTGTGGCGGACCGGTTCGGACGCGGATGCCGGCATCCGCTCATCGACGACGCGCTCGATATCGGCGCGGTCGATGCCGATGTCGTAAAGCAGGTAGTCGTCGAGCTCGTTCAGGTGACGGATGGCTTCGCGCCGTTCGTGCCAGCGCATGAGCCGGCGGTAGAGATCGTGAATGAGCGGGAGTAACATGGCTCGGGTCCCCTTGGTGCTGGTGGTTTCGATGTTTCCAACATACGCAATCGCTGCTGACACCATGGTGTCAGGAGGGGTTTGCTATACCCGTCACTCATGACAGATAGTGTCAGGAAGTCGGAACCACAGCGGGGAAAACGAAGGGATCGCCATGCGGCGCGCCGACCGATTGTTCGAAATCATCCAAATCCTCAGGCGCCGCAAGCTGGTGCGCGCCCAGGACCTGGCGGCGAAGCTGGAGGTCTCGGAACGCACCATCTACCGCGACGTGCGCGACCTGATGGCGTCGGGCGTGCCGATCGACGGCGAGGCTGGGGTCGGCTACATCCTGCGCGGCGGCTACGACCTGCCGCCGGTGATGTTTAGCGAACAGGAAATCGAGGCATTGGTGCTGGGCGCGCGTATCGTCCAGGCCTGGGCCGATCCGAAACTGGCCGCCGCCGCCGAGGACGTGCTGGCCAAGGTGGAAACCGTCATCCCCGACCGCCTGCGGCTGCATATGGCGGAAACGGCGCTGTTGGCGCCGGCCGATCACATGGCCGAGCCGATCACGATCGATCCCGGCGAACTGCGCGCCGCCATACGCGCGCGCAACAAGGTACATTTCGGCTACCGCGACGCCGAAGGCAAGGTGACCGAGCGTGGCGCCTGGCCGCTCGGCATGGCGTTCTTCGGACCTGTGTGGATTTTGGCGTCCTGGTGCGAGCTTCGCCAGGGCTTCCGCTCGTTTCGGCTCGACCGCATGAGCGGCCTACAGGTGCTGGAAGACACCTTCGATCCCGAGCCCGGCCGCACCATCGACGACTTCCTCTCCAGCGGCTGGGTGAAACGGGCGTAACGGTTGCCGCTTTTCGCCGGCGATGGTAGCTTTTCCACTCATGGCGCAACCGGCTGAGACAGGAGATGGCCCCGTGTATGACTTCAAGAAGCACACCGAAATCGCGCGTCAGGAGCTGCTGTCGGCGCGGAAAAGCCTGAACGCCGAAATCTCCTCCTATCCGTCGCCGATTTCCGGCTGCGATGCGCAGTTCAACCATCTGCTGGCCGAGCGCTCGAAGATCTGCCAGGCGTTGAGCGTGCTGGATTCCGAGCCCTGGGTGCCGACCTCGCGCGAGCCGATGCGGCCGGGCGAAATGAACCGGTCCTGACCGCGGCGGGCGGGGCTCAGTTGCCCAAGAGCGGGCTGCGCAGGTCTTTCTTGATGATGACCAGCCGGAACACGAAGACCCCCACCAGCACGACCCCGATCGAGCCGATGATGTAGGTGAAGCTGTGGCCGACGACGTTGGCCAGCGCCAACAGCCCGACCATCGCCAGGCCGCCGATGGCGGCGACTTCCTCGTAAAGTTCCCCCTTCAAGACGTCCGATTCCCGCGCCAGCACGATATCGCTGAGGATGCCGCCGCCGGCGCAGGTCATGGCCGCCAGGATCGGCGCCCAGAACCAGTCCAACTGCGCCACCAGCGCCACCTTGACGCCGATCACCGTGAAGGCCGCCAATCCGACCGTGTCGAACAGGTCCAAGAGCTTCTGCAGCAGTTCCTTCTTGCGTCCCGAGGCGAGCACGGTCTTCGAGAGCAGCGTGCCGACGATCACCACGCCGAAGACGATGTAGAGATAGGTCGGGTCGTTGAAGATGAAGGGCGGATGGCGGTCGCCGCCGACGATCACGTCCCTGAGCGTGCCGCCGCCGACGGCGGGCAGCGCGGTCAGCATGAAGGCGCCGAAATAGTCGTACCGGTGCTGATGCGCCTTCAGGAACCCGGCGATGGCGAAGGCCAGGGTGCCGAGCAGGTCGAGGTAGTAGAACCAGCGCATGTTGACCACCTCGGAGAGGCTGTCGAGGACAAGTGGGGTCAGGAAGAACGAATTTTCCGCCATGGTTCGCTTGCCTCCGTCGGTCGTCTATGGCGCGGTTTCCTGCCGGGTTTCCGCCCAGGTCTTCTGGATGACCAGGGCGTCCAGGCTGGCGCGGTGGCGTTTCTTGTCCATCTCGCGAAGGATCTCGTCCTTGGTGTCGTGCCAGATTTCCATCTGCTCTTCCGACAGGATCATCTCCAGTGAGCTGGTGGTGAATTGGGGCGCGATGCCGCAGGCGTCGAACATCTTGCCGATCCAGGGTTTGTCGACGACCCAGCCGTCCGTGTAGACGGTCTTGTTCCGCAAGATTTCGTTGAGTTCGTTCGCCACTTCGTCCATCGGTTTGCCGTATTCCTCCAGGAGGTCCCTGGAAACCCGGTGCACCTTCTCGGCGTCGTCGTCCCAATGGGTCCATTCGGGGGCCGGGTGCACCAAGGTGCAGTACTTGTCGCCTTCCTCCAGCGCCAGCCCGATCTCGATGGGATAGCTGTCGGGGCCAAAGCCGGAAGCCTCAATGTCGATGATGATCGGAAGCGGGCGGTCGGCTTGGGTCATGGCGGGCGCATCGCTCGGTTTCGGTGGCGGTTTCGCCTGCCTACATATTACAGATGCATTGCCAGGGGAAGCGCCTGTGGGTATTTTCCCGGCCCACTCCAGACCGACAACGGATCGCATCATGCCCATTGAGCCCGAGAAGACCATCACCGAGGACGGCACCATCGAATGGCGCCTGAAAGGTGAACTGCACAAGGAGGACGGCCCCGCCGTCGAGCGCCCCGACGGCGTCCGTGTCTGGTTCCTGGCCGGCAAGCAGCACCGCCTCGACGGCCCCGCCGTCGAATACCTGGACGGTACCAAGGAATGGTGGGTATTGGGTGAACTGCATCGCGAGGACGGCCCCGCCGTGATCGAGGCCGACGGCACCCAGGAATGGCACCAGCACGGCCAGTACCACCGCGACGACGGCCCGGCGGTGATCCGCTGGGACGGCGTGCAGCAATGGTGGGTGAACGGTGTTCGCCACCGCGACGACGGCCCGGCGGTGGTGGAGGAGGGCGAAATGCGCCAGTGGTGGACCCATGGCCACCTGCACCGCGAGGACGGACCGGCCATCGAATACGAAGACGGATCGGCCGACTGGTACCTGCTCGATATCCCGGTGGACGAGGAAACCGTGATGGATGCGGACAAGCGCCGCGCCTTCATCGAGGCGCATATCAATCCGGAACCGCCCGCGGAAGGCTAATGAATCAACAGCCCGCCGTTGGCGTCGATCACCGCGCCGGTGACGAAGCTGGACAAGGGTGAAGCCAGGAACAGGCAGACGCCGGCGATTTCGTCCGACGTGCCGAGCCGGCCCAAGGGCACGCTCGCGGCGATGCTGTCCTTGATCTCGCGGGTCATGGCCCCCTTGGTGAAGTCGTTGTCGATGGGGCCGGGCGCGATGGCGTTAACGCGGATGGCATCGGGCGCCAGTTCGCGGGCCAGAGCCTTCGCCAGCCCCATGATCCCCGCCTTCGACGCGGCATAGTGCGAGCGCCCGAAGACGCCGCCGCCGTTCTCGCCGGCGATGGACGACATCAGCACCATGGCGCCGCCGCCGGCCTGTTTCATCATCGGCGCCGTGGCGCGCGCCATGTTGAAGCTTCCCTTCAGGTTGACCGCCATGATCTCGTCGTATTCGGCGTCGGAGACCTCCATCAGCGGCGTGCCGAACACCAGCCCGGCGTTGTTGACCAGGATGTCGACGCCGCCGAGCCTCTCCGCCGCCTTCGCCACCGCCTGTTCGCAAGCCGCGCGCTCGCGCACGTCGCAGCCGAACGCGGCATGGCCGTCACCGAGTTCCGCCGCGCGGGCCTCGGCCTCGGCGATGTCATGGTCGAGCAGCACCACCCGCGCGCCGTGATCGGCGAACAGCCTGGCCGCGGCGAAGCCGATGCCCGACGCCGTTGCCGAGCCGGTGACGATGGCGCGCTTGTCCGCCAGCAGGGGGCCGGGTTGCATCATTGCAGCAGGAAGTCCTTGAACAGAATGCCGTGCACCCGCGCCGGCGCGATCACCTGGTTGATGATGTTGACCAGGTCGAAGCGCAGCTTGTCGGTACCCGCCTTGCCGACCAGGTCCTGGCGCTCCTGTTCGCGCAGGTGCGAGCGCACGCGGTCGACGATCGCCGTCTCGTTGTCGATCAGGAGGTCGACGTCGTTCTTGTTCACCTGCACCACCACCTCGACGCGGAGGAACGGCGAACGGCAGCGCCCGGTCTTGAGGTCGGCCTTGATCACTGGCAGCGGTTGGCGCACCGGCACGCCGAGATCGATCTCCAGCCTGGTTTTCTCGCGCTCGATACCGAGCAGGGAATCCAGCCAGCCCATCATATAGGCGCCGCCGCCCCCGACGATCAGCAGTGCCAGCAAACCGCCGCCGCCGATCATCATGAGCTGCTTCTTGGACCGCGCCTTCTTCGGCTTGTCGTTGCCGTTGCCTTCGTCGTCGATGTCTTCCAGACCTTCGCTTTCGTCGGCCATGCCGGTCTCCCCGAATCAATGTGGTGAAAGGCTAGAATAAGGCAAAAAGCGCCGGCCGTGGCAAGTTCTAGGTCGGCGCCGCCAAGGGTTCGTAAAATGCGCGCTCCATGCCGGCCTCGGTACGCGCGGCGTGGTTGAAGGGCGGCTTGATCTGGCCCATGAAGCGTTCGCGGATCAAGGCGTGGAAAGTCGTCGGCGCATCGACGCCGCGCCGCTCGGCCAGGAACCGGAACCAGCGCACCCCGGCGGCGACATGTCCCATCTCCTCGGCGCCGATGACGGCGAGAATTTCTGCACTTTCCGCGTCGCCGTTTTCCCTGAGCTTCGCCACTGCCGCCGGCGTGGTATCGAGGCCGCGCGCCTCCAGCACCATGGGCACCACGGCGAGCCTGGCCATCAGGTCGTCGGCGGTGTCGGTGGCGGCATGCCAGAGCCCGTCGTGGGCGGGAAGCGCGCCGTAACCGCCGCCGAGCGCGGTCATGCGGTCTTCCAGCATCTGGAAATGCCGGGCTTCGTCGTCGGCCACTCGCACCCAGTCGTCATGGAAGGCCCGGGGCAGGTCCTCGGAGGTGAAGCGCGCGACGATGTCCCAGGCGAGATCGATGGCGTTGCATTCGATGTGCGCGATGGCGTGCAGGAACGCGAGGCGTCCCGCCGCGCCGCCCTTGCGGCGTTTCGGCATGTCCCTCGGCAGGCGCAGTTCCGGGCGTGCCGGGCGGGCAGGGCGTTGCGGCGGTTCGGCGGTGCCGACGCCCTGGATTTTCCCGGACGCCCAAGCTGCGGCGAATTCGTGGGTGAGAGTGACCTTGTCCGCCGGTTCCGGCGTGCCGAGAACCCGAAGTGCCGCCTCCGAGAGCGTCGCGGGCAGGCTCACAGCGCCTGGACGGCTTCCAGCACCTCTTGGGCGTGGCCTTTCACCTTCACCTTGGGCCAGACCTTGGCGACCTTCCCCTTGGCGTCGATGATGAAGGTGGCGCGCACGATGCCCATGAACTCACGCCCGTAGAGCTTCTTTTTTTGCCACACGCCGTAGTCCTCACAGAGCGTCCCTTCCTCGTCCGAGACCAGTTGGAAGTTGAGGTCATGCTTGGCCTTGAAGTTGTCGTGGCGCTTGACGCTGTCCTTCGACGCGCCGACGACGACGGCGCCGGCCTTCTCGAACTGTTTGGCGAGATCGCGGAAATCCTGCGCTTCCGTGGTGCAGCCCGGCGTCATGTCCTTGGGATAGAAATAGAGCACCACGGTCTTGCCCTTGAGGTCCTTCAGCGACAGCGTGCCGCCGCCGTCCGTGGGCAGGGAGAAATCCGGGGCCTTGTCGCCGACGTCCAAAGTCATGAGAAGCTCCTTGTCTTAAAACCGATGCCGATGCGACCTTAAAATCGTTCCTGTCGGCGCCCGAATCAAGGCGTTATGATCCGGCCCCGTTGGAACAGGAGAGGGATCGCGTGGCGAGCTTCGTATTGGTGCATGGCGCCTATCACGGCGCCTGGTGTTGGGACCGGCTGCGGCGGCGGCTGGAACTGGCCGGGCACCGGGTGTTCGCCGACGACCTGCCGGGCCATGGCGCCGGCTTCGATCCGACGCAGATGACGCTCGCCAATTACGCCAACGCCACGGCGGCGCTGGTCACGGGGCTCGGCGGCGGCGTGCATCTTGTGGGCCATTCCATGGCCGGGGCGGTGATCGCCGAGGTGGCGGAACGCATCCCGGATGCGATCCGCCGGCTGATCTTCCTCACCGCCTATCTGCCGGCCGACGGCCAATCGATCTCGGAACTGGCGCGCATGGACGAGCAGGTCCGCATCACCCTGGAACGCCGGGACATCGACGGCGTGCCCTGTGTCGACATGGACGAGGAGGTCCTGGCCCGGCATTTCTATCCCGATGCCAACCCCGACCAACTGGCCTGGGTGCGCGGCAAGGTGCACGCGCAGGCGGTCGAGCCCTTCGTCCATCCGGTGCACCTGTCGGTGGACGGGTTCGGGCGCGTGCCGCGCGCCTATGTGCATTGCGAGAAGGACCGCGCCATCGGGCTGTTCCTGCAGCGCCGCATGGAGGCGGCGATGCCCTGCGACCCGGTGCTGCGCCTGACGGGCGATCATTCGCCCTTCGTCACAGACGTGGACGCCTTGGCGTCGGTACTGCACGAACTGGCCGGCTGAGGCGCTATTCGTCCTTGGCGTTGTCGTTGCCGCGGTAGCTGCGGGTGCCGCCGCCGCCGTCGCCGCCGGGGTCGGTGTAGTAGCTCGAATTGCCGAGCGCGCTCAGGGTCTCGCGCAAGGCGGTCTCGACCGCTTCGCCGCCGATCCCGTCCAGGCGTTTCCGGAGCGCGCGCTCCTGGCGCACGGGGATGACCACGCCGGCCAGCGGCTTGCCGCCGGCGAGCAGGTCGCCCGGCTTGAATTCGCGGCCCGACGCCCATCCCGCGATGCGGATCAGCCAGGCCTGGGTCATTTCCCCCTTGCTGATCCATTTGTCGCCGTCCAGGTCGTAGGCGCGCAGCCACTGGGCGGTGTTCAGGAACGATGCGGCGGAGACGGAAAACGTCGGCAACGGCAGGCCCAGCCGCCAGGCTTCCGGCTCGTCGAGGGCCACCACCTGCAGGTAGGGCTTTACGGCGCCGCCGTCGCGCAGCGACAACTGGGCGAGGTCGCGCTCCTCGGCGCCGGCCTCGGAAACCATGCCGGCCAGAAGGATCGCGGCGATCGGAAGAAAGCCAAGTTTCATGGCGGGAAACCTCAAGGTTATCAGGGGGTTATTATACCGTTCATGGCGCCCGCGTTCAATCGGCCCGTCGGCCCGAGGCAAGGCTCAGATCAGCGGCACCGGCGCTTCCTCATTGTCGCCGGTGGGTTCCGGCAGGGCTTGGGCGGGCGCCTCGACGAGGTCCTGGAACAGGCCGTAGGCCTCGGCCGCGTTGAAATGCATGACGGTTTCCAGTTCGGTGAAATCGCCGGCGCCGCCGGCCCTGGCCAGGCGGTGCTTCAGCGCCTCGGGGAACTCGGCCACCCGTTCGGGCGTCGGGTCGTCCTCGACCGTCAGGCTGAGCATCCCCTGCAGGGCATGCCAAAATTTCAGCGTCGACGCGAGGCGCCGCTCGATGGCGCCGTCCAGCACCCCGGCGGCGGCCAGGTTGTCGAGCGCCTGGCTGGTGTTGGACGAGAGGATTTCCGGATGCTCGGCGGCGTGGCGCAGTGTCAGGTACTGCTGGATGAATTCGATGTCGACCATGCCGCCGCGAAGCTGCTTCAGCGACCATAGGCATAGCGCCGGTTTCTCCCGCGCCAGGCGTTCGCGCATGTCGGCGACGTCGCGCAGCAGTTTGTCCGGATCACGCGAGCGCACCAGGACGTCGCGGATTTCCGCTTCGACGGCGGCCCGGTAGGTATCCGAAGTGGCGAAGACCACGCGCGCCCGGGTCATGGCCATGTGTTCCCAGGTCCAGGCCTGCTCCGCGTGATAGAGCCGGAAGGCCTCGGTGGTGGTGGCGACGGGCCCCGCATTGCCCGACGGGCGAAGCCGCATGTCGACCTCATAGAGGCTGCCCTCGGCGGTCAGGGCGGTGATGGCATTGATCAGCCGCTGGCCCAGGCGGGCATAGTACTGGGTCGGCGCCAGCGGTTTGTTGCCGTCGGAGACCTCGGCGTCGGCCGGGACATCGTAGACGAACACCAGGTCCAGGTCCGAGCTGGCGCTCATTTCGCGGCTGCCCAGCTTGCCGAGCGCGACGATGGCCATCTCACCGCCGGCAATGACGCCGTGGCTGTTGGCGAATTCATCGGCGACCGGATGGAACAGCCGGCCGACGACGGTCTCGGCGATGTCGCTCAAGCCTCGCGACGCGGTCTCGGCGTCGATGCTGCCCTGCAGGCGCAGCACGCCCACCTGGAAGCGATGGTCATGCGCCCAGCGCCGGGATGCATCGAGTTTGGCTTCGAAATATTCGGCGCGGCGGAGCACCACGTCCAATTCCGCCGCCAGGCTGTCGGCGTCCGGTAGCTCGCCGAAGAAGTCGCCGGTCAGCACCGCGTCCAGGACCGAGGGATGGCTGCTCATGTGGCGCGCCAGGCGCGGTGCGGTGCCGATGATCTCGGCGATCAGGTCGAGCAGGTGCGGGTTGGCCTGGAACATGGAGAACAATTGCACACCCGCCGGCAGTCCCTTGAGAAAGGCATCGAAGCGAAGGAAGGCGGCATCCGGGTCGGCGGTGGCGCCAAGCGCGCGCAGCAGGCGCGGCATCAGTTCGGTCAGGATTTCGCGCGCACGCGTGCTTTGCGTCGCCCTGTGGTGGCCGTGGTGCCAGGCGCGGACCAGGCTGTCGACCGTTTCCGGCGCCTTGAACCCCATGGCGCGGATGGTCTTGAGTGTGTCCGGATCGGGATCGCCGCCGGTGAACACCAGGTTGCCGCTGCCCTCGGCACCGAGCGACGGCGCCTCCGGGAACAACTGCGCGTAATGCTCGTGCACGCGCCGCAGGTGCATCAGCAGGGTATCGCTGAACGCATCCGCCGAGCCGAAGCCGAGGAACGTGGCCAGGCGCGCGTAGCCGTCGTCATGGTCCGGCAGCACCTGGGATTGCTCGTCGTGGATCATTTGCAGCCGATGTTCGACGCCGCGCAGGAAGACATACGACTCGGTCAGTTCGCGCGCCGTCTCGGGGTCGCACTGACCGAAATTCGTAAGCTGCGCCAGGGCCTCGACCGTCACCGGCGAGCGCAGGCTGGGTTCGCGTCCTCCCCAGATCAGTTGCTGGGTCTGGGCGAAGAACTCGATCTCGCGGATGCCGCCGGGCCCGAGTTTGATGTTGTGGCCGCGAGTCTTGATATCGGTGCCGCCCTTGTGTGCGTTGATCTGGCGTTTGATCGAATGGATGTCCTGAATGGCGGCGAAATCCAGGCTTTTGCGCCAGATAAACGGTTGCAGGAACTTGAGAAACGCCTCGCCCGCCTCCATATCACCAGCAATGGTACGGGCCTTGATCATCGCCGCGCGCTCCCAGTTCTGGCCGATGCTCTCGTAGTAGGTCTCGGCGGCGAGAACCGACATGGCCAGCGGCATAGCGCTGGGGTCGGGGCGCAGGCGCAGATCGGTGCGGAACACGTAGCCGTCGGCGGTGCGCTCGTCCATCAGCTTCACCAGGTTGCGGGTCAGGCGCACGAACCCCTGCTGCAACCGGTCCGGTTGGGAAGTTTCGACCCTGTCCGTGTCATAGAGAACGATGAGATCGATATCGCTGGAGTAGTTGAGTTCACGTGCGCCGAGTTTGCCCATGCCGATGACAATGAGCCCCGAACCCTTGAGCGGGTCGTCCGGATGCGGCAGTTGCAGGACGTTCTGCGAAGCCGCTTGGCGGAGCAGGTGGCGCAACGCCAGTTCCAGGGTGCCGGCGGCGAAATCGGATAACCCGCCGGTGACCCGTTCCAGGGGCCACGATCCGGCGATATCGGCGAGCGCGATGGTAATCGCCGCGCGCCGCTTGGCGATCCGGAGGATTCGGGCTATGTCATTGTCATTAAGGGATTCTTCGTATCTCTCCGTTAGATCGGAAAGAATCCGCGTGAAGGCCGTATCGGGTCCGTCCCGCAGCAATTCGCAGACGAATCCGGCGTCGCGCAATACCGCCTGGCCAAGGAAAGGGCTGTTGCCGAAGAGACAATCCATGAGAGCGCTGGTCGCGGGGTCGGTGAGAACCGATGCCGCGAGGTCGTGCTCGGCCCTGTCCAGCCAGTCCTGGCGCGATGCCTTCACGGCCGCCGCGTCGAACGGCGCGGGGACGGATTGCATGCTGTCGGTGAAGACGAAATGAGGCATAATGGGGCTCGATTTACGGCGGCAGACTGCGGGATCGACCGGCATCGGTCAAGGTCGGTTCGCGGCGTTTCCCACAAGGGTTTGAGGTAGCGGCATGGTGCGGCGCACCGCAAAGGTGTTCATTCAACTTTTCGGCGGTTTAGGCGCGGGTTTTGCCATCGTCGTCAGCCTGGTCGCCTGGCAGTTGTCGAAGGGGCCGATCTCGCTCGGCTTCCTCACCGAATACCTGGAAGACGCGGTCAATTCCGGGCATGCGGACTTTCGCCTGAAGCTCGGCGACACCATCCTGACCTGGGCCGGCTGGCAACGCGCGCTCGATATTCGTGTTCTCGACATCAAGGTAATGTCCAAGGACGGTCCGACCGTCGGCAGCCTGCCGGAGATCTCGTTCTCGCTCAGTGGCGACGCCCTCATTCGTGGCAAGGTGGCGCCGCGCAGCATCGAGTTCTACGGGCCCCGCGTCGCCGTGCGCCGTGCCCGCGACGGCTCCATCGACGTCGGTTTCGGCAGTGGCGCCGGGGGTGACGACGCGCTCGCCAATTCCCGCGCCATGGCGCGCAACTTCATCGATCAGTTGATGGCGTCACCGTCCGACGACCACCCCATGAGCCACCTGACGCGGGTGGCGATCATCGGTGGCGCGGTGACGATTTCCGACGAAGTGCTGAACAAGCAATGGAATTTTCCGGTCGCCGATATCCGCCTGCAACGCCTGATCGACCGCTTGCACGGCGAGGTCAACCTGGTCCTCGACGACGCCGGCCGGACGACGGAACTGGTCGGCAGCGGCGCTTTTCTTTTCAGTGACAGGCGCGTCGATCTCAACTTCGATTTCACCGGCGTGGCGCCGATGGCCTTCGCCGATCTTGCCGCCGACCTGGCGCCCTTGAAGGCGCTCGACATGCCGCTTTCCGGCAAGGTCGGCCTGTCGTTCCCGATCGACGGCGATCTCCAGCGGGTGGTCGTCGATATCGACGGCAAGGACGGCCGGCTGACGCTTCCGGAACCGGCACCGCAGACCCTGAAGCTCAGTGCCGCCCGCCTGTCGGCGGTGTTCGGCCGCGACAGCGGGGTCGAGATCAACAACCTCGACCTGCAACTGGCGCCGGGCCAGTCGATCCATCTGCCCAAGCCCTACAGCTATGCCGAACCGGTCCGCCGCCTGTCGTTCAAGGGCAAGCTGCCGGTGGATCGCTCGTCGCTCGAGATCGGCGAGTTTGTCGCCGATTTGAACGGGCCGGTACTGAATCTCACCGGCGCCCTCACCGGGATCGACGACGGCAAATCGCCGCTGATGCTCTCGGTCGAGGGCGGGATCGACCGCATGGAAGTCGATGCCCTGCCGACATACTGGCCGATCGGCGTCGGCCCGGACCCCCGCGGCTGGGTCACGACCCACATGAAGGACGGCGCGGCCGAGGACGTCACCTTCAAGGGGGTGATCGAACTCGGCGGGAGCAAGAGCGGCCCCAAGGTGCGGTCCTTGAGCGGCGGCATGAAGGTCGCCGGCACCACCGTCGATTACCTGCCGCCCATGCCGCCCGTGACCGGCGTCGACGGCAGCATCCGGTTCGACGAGAAGACCATGACCATTTACGCCGACAAGGGCTCGTCGAAAGGGCTGGCGCTTTCCAGCGGCCGCATCGTGCTGACCGGCCTCGACCAGGTCGACCAGTTCGCCGATATCGATTTGAAGATCAAGGGCAGCCTGCCGGAGAAACTCGCCTATATCGACAACAAGCCGTTCGAATTCACCTCGGCGCTGGATCTCAATCTCGACAAGGCGGCCGGCGATGCCGACACGCGGCTCAAGCTGTTCTTCATCCTGGAGAAGGACCTGCATATCGATCAGGTCAAGGTCTGGGCGCGCTCGCAGGTGCGGGGCGTCCGCCTGGGGAACGTGTTCATGGGACGCGGTATCGAGAGCGACAGCCTCGACGTGCGCGTCGACGGTCTCGGCATGGACGTGCGCGGCAAGGTCAAGATCGCCGATATCGAAGCCGACCTCGCATGGCGCGAGAACTTCTCCGACAAGCCGGAGTACCGCAGCCGCTACCGGTTGCGCGCCGCCGTCGACGACGTGCGCCACGTGCGCGACATCGGCTTGGACATGCATCCCTTCTCGGGCGATTTCATCCACGGCGGCGTCAAGTCGGACATCACCTTCACCGTATTCGACGGTTCCGACCGCCGGCTCGAGGTGAAGGCCGATATCACGGACGCCGCGCTGTCGGCGCCGGCCTTCGGCTGGTCGAAGAAGGTCGGCACGGCGGGGACCGCGCAGGTAACGGTCGATCTGGAAAACGAGCTGGTTACCGACATTCCCAAGTTCAGCCTCACGGCCGCCGATCTCGACATCCGCGGCACCGCCAAGTACGCGCTCGACGGCACCGGGCTCGAGCGCATCGATTTCGCCCGTATCGCTTACGGCCGCACGGATATGAAGGGTGCCCTGATCCCCAAGACCGACGGCGGCTGGGAAGCGGGGTTTCACGGGCCGCAGTTCGACCTGGCGCCGATCTGGCGCGAAATCACGTCGGCAGCCATCACGCCCGAGGACGACCACCCGCTGCTCGACCGCCTCACCCTGGCGGTGGAGTTTGACCGGGTATGGCTCGACGACGCGCAGCAACTGCAGGACGTTTCCGGCACCTTCGCGCGCGCCGACAACGTCTGGCAGACGGTCATCATGAACAGCCGCATCGGCCAGGACGCGGTGTTCGACATTTCCATCAGGCCCCGTCCCGACGGCAACCGAGACTTCGCCATGCATGCCGACAACGCCGGCGAGGTGCTGAAGACGCTGGAGCTCTATCCCAACATGGTCGGCGGCAAACTCCGGGTCAGCGCGATGTACGACGACGCCGCGCCGACCCAGCCCCTGAACGGCGTCATCACCGTGACCGACTACCGGATCATCAATGCGCCGGCGCTCGCGCATGTGGTCTCGATCATGTCGCTCACCGGCATCCTCGACGCGCTGCAAGGCGACGGACTCGCCTTCAAAAACCTGGAAATCCCCTTCGAACTTTCGCAGGGCGTTTTTCAGTTGAAGGAAGCCAAGGCGACGGGAACCTCGCTCGGGTTCACGGCGTCTGGCAAGGTGTTCCGTCATGCCGACGTGGTCGACCTGGAAGGCACCGTGATTCCGGCCTATGCCATCAACTCGGCGCTCGGCCACATCCCCGTGCTGGGCGATCTGTTCACCGGCGGTGAAAAAGGCGGCGGCGTGTTCGCCGCGACCTACACCGTGACCGGCCCGACGGAGGAACCCGTGGTCTCGGTCAATCCGCTGAGCGCCCTGGCGCCCGGCATATTGCGCAACGTTTTCGGCATCTTCACTAAGAAGGAAACCGACGCCCCTGAATAATGGCGCCACGGCTGAGGCCGGCGGGGCAGGGGGCGATCCAGGACATCCGAGCGACGATGGATCAACTTACCAGCGCCTGGAAAGACCTCCCGCGGCCGTTGGCGGTCCTGTTCGGCGGACGCCGCGGCTTCCTCACCGCCTTGCTGGCCTATGTCGTGCTGTTGTTCGTGCTGCGCCTCGTGCTGTTCAGCGGCGCTTCCGACGACGATGCCGAGCAATTGCTCTATGCCCAGGAATGGCTGTGGGGTTACAAGCCGAACCAGCCGCCGCTGTTCACCTGGGTTTTGATGGCGGTCCAGGCACTGATCGGCCCGAGCGCCGGCTCGGTGCTGCTGGTCAAGTTCACGGGCCTCGGCGCCTTTCTGCTGTTCTTCTTCCTCTGTGCCGAACGGGTGTTGCGCTCGCACGCGCCGGCGGTGCTGGCGACGCTGACGGTGATGGGCTTCTTCCACATCGGTTGGGACACGGTGGTCAACTATTCCAACAGCGTGTTTTTGCTGGCGGCCATCATGGCGACGATCTGGGCGGCGCTGCGGCTTGCCGACGACGGCGGCTGGGGCGGCTACGCCATCTTCGGCGGGGCCATCGGCCTGGGGCTCTTGAGCAAGTTCAATTACGCGGTGTTCATTGCCGCCTGGCTTGCCGCCATGGCCTGGGAGCCGGCATTCCGCGCGCGGCTGTTCGACCGGCGGATCGCGGTCGCATTGGCCTGCGCCCTGGTCATCGCCGCGCCGTTCTACGCCTGGTACCTGTGGGCGCCGGAGGGGCTTCAACGTGCCGAGGTGGCGTCGGCGCCGTTCGCCCGCTCCGGCAGCTTGGTCACGGATATCGCCGTCAGCCTCGGCCAACTGGTACGCAATGCAGGCGCTCTGGTGGTGCCGGGTCTGGCGATCCTGGTCGCCGTCTTCTGGCCGGCCCGGCGGCGCGATGCGGCAGCGGTCGAGACCCCGGAGTTGCGGCTGATCGGAATCTACCTGCTGGTCGCCGCCGCCCTGGCCGCGGTGATGGTGGCGGGGCTCCGCGTCACCGACGTCAGGGTGCATTGGCTGTTCGTGTTCATGCCGGTGCCGATCTTCGCGGCGGGGCTGATCGACCCCGACCGTGTCAGCGCCATCCGCGCCAAGGGCTTCCTCTGGGCCATGGCGGTGCTGCTGGCGGTGGTGCCCGCGGCGCTGCTCGGGCGCGGCCTCATGGCACCGGGGTTCTGCAACAAGTGCAACTTCTTCCTTCCCTACGCCGAACTGTCGGCCGAGCTGCGCGATGCCGGCTTCGGCGGCGGCACCATCATCGCCTTCGACAACCCCAACATCCTGAGCGGCAATCTGCGCCGCTTCTTCCCGGCGTCGCGCATCGCGTCGACCCGCTTCATGCCGTTCCTGCCCGGCCCCAGGACGGCAGAGGGGCAATGCCTGATCGTCTGGAACGGCGTGCGCGGCGCCGACATCCTGGACGACAGCCGCCTGAGCGGCTACGCCCGCGACACCGTCGGCGCCGAGCTTCCCGACGTGCCGACGATCGGCTCGGTGTCGGCGCCGCTGGCCGGCAATCCGGACCGCCGGATCGAGCTTCGCTACGTGCTGCTCGACGGCAATGGGGACTGCCACTGAGCTAGCGGCAGGTGCCTCGCGCCGGCGCCAGCAGAACATCGAGGTGGAACGCCCGCCCCGGCGCGCCGGCGAGCGGGCGGGTGAGGCGCATCGGTTTCGCGTCCGGCTCGATGCCGGCGCCGAAGCGCGCGTTGGCGAGCGCGATCAGGTGCGCCGGATCGCCGCCGCCGGACCAGAGCAAAAGGCAAGCGGGCTGCCCGTCGGGCATGGGATCGCGCAGCGGCGCGATGACGTCCGGGTGTTTCGATGAGATCACCCGCGCGCCTGGCAGACGGGCACGGAAGTTGCCGGCCAGCGGGTCCGGATGCCAGCCGGCGATGAGGGTGCCGCCCCGGAAGCCGGCGGCCTCGAGGTCGGCGGCGAGGGCGTCGTAGGGGATGTGGTGCTGGCAGCGGCCGCAGCGCTCGGGCTCCAGGAGATACTTGCCGGCGAGTCCGCCCGCCAGCGTCGCCGCCGCGGCGAAGAGGAGGGCGGCGAAGAGGCCGATGCGCGCCGCCGGCACGTCACGTCCCAACCTCCAGAACAGGAAGGCCGGAACGAAGGCGAGGGTGAACATGTAATGCGAGCGCACCCGGTCGGCGTCGATGGCGGCGACGCCGATGCTGGCGATCACCAGCAGGACCGCCAGCGCGCGCAGGAACAGCCGCCAGCGCCAATCGTCGCCGCCGTGGCGCAGCGCGGGCCAGAAGACGGCCGCGAACAGCACCAGGAACGGCATCGGGAAGGCGATCGCCAGGCCCCAGAGGCGCGCCACCTGCTTGAGGCCGTCGAGGAGAGAGCGCCCCGCCGTCTCCGCCGGCAGCGCTTGCGCCAGGCGCTCCGCCAGCCAGAGCCCGTGCGGCGCGTAGACCGCCGCCGCCACCGCGAGCGCGATCAGCAGGCCCACCGGGCGCAATTGCGCGCGGTAGTCGCGGTCCCAAAGCGCGGCGGCCAGCAGCGCCACCATGAACAGCCCGAACACCGGCTTCGCCAACAACCCCAACCCGATCCCGAGGCCGAACAGCGCGTAGAGCCGCAAGCCGGGGTCGTCCCTGAGCCGCAGCAACTGGATCCAGGCGACCAGCACGAACACCGTCACCAGGACCGAGTGGCTGAAGCCGAGCATCGAATCCCAGCCCAAGCCGTAGATCGCCAGCGGCGAGGCGCCGGCCAGCGACGCCAGCCGGTCGTCCGTCCCGAGCTGCACCGCCAGCGCGCGCAGCATAAGCGCAATCGTCACCAGCAGCCCGAACTTCAACAGCAGGACGGTGTGGGTGCCGACCCCGACGAGCCCCTGCAGCGCCATCACCAGCCAGGTGTAGAGCGGCGGGTTGCGGAGCTGGTAGCCCCACTGGAACGACTGCGCGAAGACCAGTTGCTCGCCGTCGTCGCCGCCGAGGCCCGGCAGCAGCGCCCAGCGGAGCCCCATGAGCAGGCCCAGGGTGAGCGTGATGAAGACCTGGAAGCGCCGGCGCCCGGCGATCAAATCGGCCCAGCGCTCGAGCCCCATGGCCATGCGATCAGGCGGCGTGAACCAGGACGTGGCGCTTCTTCCCGGCCGACAGCTTGATCAGGCCGTCGGCATTGCCGTCGGCGGCGGTGACCACCAGGGTCTCGTCCGAGATGACGCTGTCGTTGAGCCGCCCGCCGCCGCCGCGAATGAGGCGGCGCGCCTCGCCGTTGGAACCGGCCAACCCGGCGCGGCAGAAGAGCTCGATCACCGCGATGCCGGCGGCGAGCTCCGCCCCATCCACCTCGATGGTGGGAAGGCCGTCGGCCAGGGTGCCCTGCTCGAAGGCCTGCTCGGCGGTGGCGCGGGCCTCGCTCGCGGCGGCCTCGCCGTGGCAGAGTTCGGTCGCCGCATCGGCCAGCACCTTCTTGGCGTCGTTGAGCTCGGCGCCTTCGAGCGCTTCCAGCCGCGCCACCTCGTCCAAGGGCAGCTCGGTGAACAGGCGCAGGAACTTGCCGACGTCGGCGTCTTCGGTGTTGCGCCAGAACTGCCAGTAGTCGTAGGGCGGAAGCATGTCCGAATTCAGCCACACCGCGCCGGCGGCGGTCTTGCCCATCTTGGCGCCCGACGCCGTGGTCAAGAGCGGCGTCGTCAGCCCGATCAGCTGCGCGTCGTCGATCCGCCGGCCCAACTCGACGCCGTTGACGATATTGCCCCACTGGTCCGAGCCGCCCATCTGCAGGGTGCAGCCCTGGCGCCGGTGCAGTTCGAGGAAATCGTAGGCCTGGAGGATCATGTAGTTGAACTCCAGGAAGGTGAGGTGGTGTTCGCGCTCCAACCTGAGCTTCACCGAATCGAACCCGAGCATGCGGTTGATGGAGAAATGCCGGCCGTAGTCGCGCAGGAATTCGATGTACTGCAACCCGTCCAGCCAATCGGCGTTGTTGACCATGACCGCGTCGGTGGGCCCGTCGCCGAAGGTGAGGTACTTGGCGAAGACCTGCTTGATGCCGTCCATGTTGGCGGCAATCGTGGCCTCGTCCAGAAGCTGGCGCGATTCGTCCTTGCCGGACGGATCGCCGACCTTGGTGGTGCCGCCGCCCATCAGGACGATCGGCTTGTGGCCGGTCTTCTGGAACAGCCTGAGCAGCATGATCGAAACCAGCGAGCCCGCGTGCAGGCTCGGCGCCGTGCAGTCGAAACCGATGTAGGCGACGACCGGTTCCGAGCCGGCGGCCTTGGCGTCGAGCGCGTCGAGGTCGGTGCACTGGTGCATGTAGCCGCGCGCGACGACGCCGTTGAGGAAATCCGATTTGTACTGGCTCATAAGCGTCACTGCCTTTTCGATTCCGCACCCCCGGTTGCGGATCAAGGGTTTATGACATAGACCGGAGAAGTGCAATCCCGCCCTCAGCCTCGCCAGGGGAAACCGCGATGCCCAAGGACGCCGACAATTCCGCTCCCAGCCGCCTCACCGCCATCGGCCTGATGAGCGGCACGTCCATGGACGGCATCGATGCCGCCCTGATCGAGACCGACGGCGACGAGATTTTCGCCTTCGGCCCGACCGCGTCGGCGCCCTACGACGCCATCTTCCGCCAGCGCCTCAAATCCCTCGCCGGGCGTCGCCCCGACGATGCGCCCGAGACCGAGGCCGCCGTCCGCGACCTCACCGAACGCCACGCCGAGGTGGTGCTGAGCCTCGTCCGCGACGCCGGCCTGGCGCCCGCCGACATCGACTTGCTCGGCTTTCACGGCCAGACCGTCTTCCACGACCCCGGCGCCGGCGAGACCTTCCAGATCGGCGACGGCGCGCTGTTGGCCGAGCTCACCGGCATCGACACCGTCGCCGACTTCCGCTCCGCCGACATGGCGGCCGGCGGCGAGGGCGCGCCCCTGGCGCCGGTCTACCACGTCGCCTTGAGCCGGCCGTTGGAGCGGCCGCTCGTCGTCCTCAATCTCGGCGGCGTCGCCAACGTCACCTGGATCAGCCCCGACGGCGGCGCGCTCGCCTTCGACACCGGCCCCGCCAACGCGCTCATCGACGACTGGATGCAGCGCCGATGCGGGCAATCCCGCGACGAGGGCGGCAGACTGGCGCGCAGCGGAAACGTCAACGAGGAAGCGCTCGGCTGGCTCATGGACAACGCCTATTTCGACGCGCCGGCGCCCAAATCCCTCGACCGCGACGCCTTCGCCACGGCGCTCGAGACCTTGGGCGATCTTTCGGACGCCGACGGCGCGGCGACGCTGACGGCATTCACCGCCCGTTCGGTGGCCCGCGCAAGCGGGCATTTTCCGGCACCGCCCTTGCGCTGGCTGGCCACCGGCGGCGGCCGCCACAATCCATCCTTGATGGCCGCGCTCCGCCACGCCTTGGACGCCGACGTGGAACCGGTGGAAACGGTCGGCTGGGACGGCGACGCGCTCGAAGCCCAGGCCTTCGCCTTCATGGCCGCGCGCTCCGTCGCCGGCCTGCCGATCAGCTATCCGCAGACCACGGGCGTCTCGAAACCGACCACCGGCGGGCGGCTGTTCAAGGCCGGCTGACGCCCCGAAAATTCGTTTCGGAAGCGTTTTTCGCGGGTTGGAAGCCATTGATTCCAAACGAATCATAAAAAAATCTCAGGAACGAACCCATTCGCAACTGCAGCGCGCCGGGGCCGGCCGGCCCGGCCGGCGCGCGTCTCCATTGGTCTCGGCATCTACCATACCCCCCCCCACCCTGACCCTTCCCCACAAAGGGGGAGGGAACCCAAGCGGCCGCGCTTCGTCTCCTCCCCCCTCGATGGGGGGAGGTCGGGAGGGGGGTGACGGGGGGGAAGTGCACAGGCCATGGCCGCAGCCACAAACTCCACCCGTCGCCCCGGCGAAGGCCGGGGCCCACTTGATGCCGCAGGCATCATCCCTCACAAGACCGGCTCCAATCGCCCCCAACACCCGAAAACGTCGGCCCCGGCCCAAATCCTATTCGATTTTGAAATAGCGTGCGGCGTTGGTCCCGGAGGATCAACGCGGCAGATCTCCTATAACACCGCGATCCAGTAATGTCAATAAAAACCTATTTGACAGAAAAAAGTCAAATTACTGAATGGGCTTTGTCGGTTTGGTTCGAATAGGTTGCTAACTATTCAATAGCGGTTTGCAGTATCGGTTCAATGATCGTAACAGTTTTTGCTTTCTTCAAATAATTTAGCGTAGAATATGCGCATGAACGACTATTTAAAGATGTGCTCGGCTGCCAACACTATGCGAGCTTATCGTTGGATTAATACCAATTCGGATGCGCGTTATAAAAATCTTTTCCGTGATTCTTATGCTGCGTTTGCGATTTCATCTGGTCGAAATCTTTCGAGGCTGAAGCAGAGTTTAGTAAGACATGCCTATGAGCCGAGTCACGCGAGTAAAGTGTACCTTCCGAAGCCATCTGGCGTTCTTCGTCCGTTCACTCTTCTCACCACTAATGATCAGATTGTCTATCAATCTTGCGTTAATATAATTGCAGAAAAATTGAAGACAATTACAAAGCAGCGTTACAGAAAACGTGTTTTCAATCATCTTTACGCCGGAAAATCATCCAGATATTTTTATTTAAAGTGGCAAGATAGTTATCGGATGTTTTCTGATGATGTCCGACATCTACATAATTCAGGCTACGTATGGGTTGCCAACTTCGACCTTACTTCATTTTATGATTCTATTGATCACAATGTTCTGAGGCATTTTCTTCGTGAACTCAAAATCGATGAAGATTTAATTCAATTCCTTCTCCGATGTTTGAAAGTTTGGACATCCTCGACTTGGTCAAATCAATCCAACACAATATACCACGAGCATGGTATCCCACAGGGCCCTCAAGCATCTGGCATGTTGTCAGAAGTCGTCCTTCAACATCTTGATGCTGTGGGCGAAAAAGGACGGCGGACGCATTATCGCAGGTATGTCGATGACATTAAGGTGTTTGCGAAGAAAGAAAATTTCCTGCGGCAAAAATTGATAGCGCTAGATTTGGCCTCCAAGGAAATCGGGCTTTTCCCTCAAACATCAAAGATTAATATTCGAAAAGTATTGGATCCGGAGGATGAGATTAAGTCCGTGAGTATTCCACCGGAGCCCTCGTTGTCGGGTTTTTTGAATCAAGCGAAGCTTAAAAAGAGAATATTGGAGTTAACGAGAAGAGGGACCGTTTCTGCGGAGCTAAATACGCGTTTCAAATACCTTCTTGGTCACGCAGAGCCGAATTATGAAATCAGCAATAGAGTCGTAAAATTAATCGAAAGGCATCCCGAAAACTGTGAAGTAATATGTAACTATTTGAGAAAATTTTCTAAGCTTCCGAAAAAAACCGCTCAATACGTATTTCAATACATTAACGGAGAAGAGCATTATCATTTTGTTCACGGAAGCTTAATTCTATCTGTTATTGATAATATCCAAGCGCCGGAACGCCAGAAAATTTCTCAATTTTGTTATGATCGCCTGTTTAAGACTAAAACGCCTCGAAAATGGATGTTGCCACCTCAAACCACATACAAATCTGCTCTGATTTCGTGGGTGTTGAGGGAGAACCTGATCAACTTTTCAGAATTGGTAACGCTCAGGAATGATGAAGTCGACTGGTGGGTGCGAAAGTCAATTTTGAGAGAGTTAACAGTGGACCATTATGGCAAACCCAGTGTTGAGACTTTCTTGAATCAGTGTTTGCATCTGAGTGAATCTGAAGTTTCGCGTTGTGCTGCCGCGTCAATAATAAAAAATCGGATGAAGGTCGTTAGTCCCTATGGTGCGGCTACCATTGAAGCAAAAGAATGCCTAAAATCTGCGGGCCTGATTAGGTCTATTGGGCGGCCTCCTAGTCTAGTTGGTACGGTGCTAAAATACGTTTTGGGTGTTGCCTCAGAAAATTATGATTGGAAAAAACTTTTAGGTCCTAATCTGCATAGAGATGCGGAAGCGTTAGCCGTAACGATTAAGCAGGGCTTTGAAGTTGATATTGATTCATTCTTGGTTCGCTTGGATAGTCTTTTCGATCTAATATTTGCTGAGGTCGGAAAGCGGATAAATCCGGGATTCACTTATACAAATTATGGAGTCCCTCTAAATTCTCCGCCGCGAGCGCTTCGAACTGGTATCCCAGATGTTTTGGCGGGGTTCAAGGCGCTACATGATACGCGAATTTCGTCATCCACCGCCCACCCTCGATCACGCCGAATAGGTGTCTCAACCCGTCGCCTAAAGCATAGCGATTTTTATAGAATTCGAGCGCAAATAGTCGCGGGGATTGATGAAATTATGGCTAATATCACGCCATAGGAAAATCATAAACAATTTATGTATTGATCGTGGGATTGAAAACTAATCAGCATTTTTCTTTTTATGCGTTTGTTGTAGATCATCAGAGGCATTTCATGCGCTTAGTCTTTGCATTTAGAATTGAGTAAGGTCTATCTGAACCTCCTCCCCTGAACCCCGAAATTTCCCCACCTCCCTCAACCGCCCACCCGAGCGCATAAAGCCCGGCCGAAGCTGCCGTAGAACATCACCACGTCGCGCCAGGGCGCGTAGTAGACGAGAGCGCCGGGGCGGGTATTGTCGGCGAGCGGGGGCGTCGGCGGTGAGTTTTTTCGGCGGGTAGAAGATTTTCTCGAGGCCGCCGTAGTCTTCGACCGTGAGGGTGAGCGGCAGTTGCGCGTCGAGATCACGGACGGCCGCTAGCGTTGAGTTCGAAGACGATAGTGTGCCGCCGGCATCGCCGCGCTGACGGAAATGCGCGAAGGTGCTTACGGCCGGGTTTCGGTGGTCCCTTCGGCAGCCACGGTGCGATCAAACGAGCCGGCGATGGAGAGGGCGCAGGAAATCAGAACGACAATGAGAGAACGGGTCCGGCGTGCAAAAGCCGCCCGAAACCGGTGAAGCCGGGGAGCTAATCCTCCCCCTTCTTCAACGCCGTGTCCAGGTAGTCGTCGACCATTTTCATCAGCTCGACGCAGTGGTCTTGCAGGAAGTGGTCGCCGCCCTTCAGCACGCGGTAGTCGATCTCGATGTTCTTCTGTTTCTTGAGCTTCTGCGCCAGTTTGTCGACGCTGACGATGGGGACGATGTCGTCCTTGTCGCCGTGCACGATCAGGCCCGACGCCGGGCAGGGCGCCAGGAACGAGAAATCGTGGATGTTGGCCGGCGGGGCGACGGAGATGAAGCCCGAGATTTCAGGCCGGCGCATCATCAGCTGCATGGCCACCCAGGCGCCGAAGGAAAAGCCGCCGATCCAGCAACGCCGCGCGTTCGGGTTATGCGCCTGCATCCAGTCCAAGGCCGTGGCGGCGTCCGAGAGCTCGCCCTGGCCGTTGTCGAACACGCCCTGCGAGCGGCCGACGCCACGGAAATTGAATCGCAGAGCCGAGAAGCCGCGCTTCACGAAACTCTGGTAAAGCGCATAGACGACCTTGTTGCTCATGGTGCCGCCGTGCTGCGGATGCGGGTGCAACAACAGCGCCACCGGCGCGTTGGCGATCTTGGAGTGATGATAGCGGCCTTCGAGGCGGCCTTCGGGTCCGTTGAAGATGACTTCCGGCATGAGTTGGATTAATCCCCAAAAAATTTGCGAGCAATTTCAGGTACTTTTGCCAAAAGGTCAATATCGGCTTTGATTTGCAAACGTTTATCGTTCAAAAGTCAGTCCATTATACTTGATCGTTTTGGTCGGAGATCATATATAACGTTCACAATCGAACGCGCCGATTTTGATCGGTTTTGACAACACCGCGTTGGCCTGCCCGTCAGGACCGGCGCCAAAATATCCGGTACGCCATGGTTTTCAAGGAACTTCGCGAGGATATCGCCGCTTACATGGAACGCGACCCGGCCGCCAAGAGCTCGCTGGAGATCGTTCTGTGCTACCCCGGCTTCCATGCGCTGATCTTCCACAAGATGGCCCACTGGCTGTGGGCGCGGCGTCTCTACCTGGCAGGGCGCTTCGTTTCCTACATCGGGCGCTTCATCACCGGCATCGAAATTCACCCGGGCGCCGAGATCGGCCAGCGCTTCGTCATCGACCACGGCACCGGCGTCGTCATCGGCGAGACCGCCGTCATCGGCGACGACGTGACGCTCTATCACGACGTCACCTTGGGCGGCACGGCGCCGAGCGTCGACAGTGCCGCGCAGGTGGGGCGCAAGCGCCACCCGACGCTGGAGGACGGCGTCATCGTCGGTTCCGGCGCGCAGATCCTGGGGCCCATCGTCATCGGTTCGCACGCGCGCGTCGGCGCCAACTCGGTGGTGACCAAGGACGTGCCGTCTTCCGTCACCGCCGTCGGCGTGCCGGCCCGCGCGGTGATGCCCAGGGACCGCGGCAAGGCACACGAGTTCCATGCCTACGGCACGCCGTCGGGCGAGTGCCCCGATCCGGTGCTGCAGACCATCGAGGCGCTGCGCCAGCAGGTCACGGCCCTGAGCCAGCGGGTCGAGGAACTGGAGACCGAAGCCGATACGAATTCCGACGCCGCCAAGGAAAACACGCGGCGCAAGCAGGCAGGGTAAGGCATGAAAAGAGGAGACAGGACGTGAAACTCAGCACCAAAGGCCGCTATGCGGTGATGGCCATGGTCGACCTGGCCAAGCAGTCCAACGGCGGGCCGGTGGCGCTCGCCGACGTGGCGGAGCGCCAGGAAATCTCGCTCTCGTACCTGGAGCAGTTGTTCGGCAAGCTGCGGCGCGGCGGGCTGGTGAAAAGCGTGCGCGGACCGGGCGGCGGCTACCTGCTGGCGCGCACGTCGGCCGATACGCGCATCTGCGACATCATCATGGCCGTCGACGAGCCGATCCAGACGACGCGCTGCACGCCCGGTTCGCCCACCGGCTGCAAATCCAACCAGAGCCGTTGCCTGACGCACGACCTCTGGGAGGAACTCGGTCATCATATCTATCTGTACTTGAGCTCGGTGTCGCTGGAAGACGTGGTCGAGAAACGCGTGCTCGGCCGCTCCAACCAGTTGTTCCGGCCCGATCCCATGTCCGGCATGTCCGGCATGGCCGCCGGCGCCGAAGTGGCGGCGGAATAACCCGAACCGAACCGGACCGAACGGAAAACCTGGCATGACCCCGGACAGCACCGTCTATCTGGATTACAACGCGACCGCGCCGGCCCGGCCCGGCGTCATCGACGCCATGGCCGAGACGCTGGCGCTGGGCGCGATCAATCCGTCGTCGGTGCATGGCATGGGCCGCCAGGCCAAGAAGCGGGTCGAGCGCGCCCGCGCCCAGGTCGCCGCGCTCGCCGGCGCGGAGGCCGACCAGGTGGTGTTCACCAACGGCGGCTCGGAGGCCGACAACCAGGTCATCAACGGCTCGGGACGCAAGCGCATGCTGGTCTCGGCGGTGGAACATGCCGCCGTGCTGAAGACCGCGCTGATGCGCGCCGCCGATTGCCAGGTGATCGGGGTTTCGGGCGACGGCATCGTCGACCTGGCGGCGCTGGAAGCGGCGCTCGCGGCCGACGACGAGCCGGCGCTGGTGTCCGTCATGACCGCCAACAACGAGACCGGCGTCCTCCAGCCCATCCGTGACGTGGTCCGCATCGCCAGCGGCCACGGCGCTCTGGTGCACACCGACGCGGTGCAGGCGGCGGGCAAGGTCGAACTGGATTTCGCCTCCCTCGGCGTCGATTTCATGACCCTGTCGGCGCACAAGATCGGCGGGCCGCAAGGCATCGGCGCGGTGATCTGCAAGGACCGCGCGGCGCTGCGCCCATTGGTGCTCGGCGGCGGCCAGGAATTCGGCCGGCGCGCCGGCACCGAGAACGTCGCCGGCATCAATGGCTTCGGCGTCGCCGCCGAACTGGCGCTGGCCGAACTCGCCACCGAGGCGCCGCGCCTGCAGGGGCTGCGCGAGCGGCTGGAGGCGCGGCTCAAGTCGCAGGCGCCGGCGCTCAAGATTTTCGCCGAGGCCGCGCCGCGGCTGCCCAACACCACCTGCCTGACCATGCCGGGCGTTCGAAACGATACCCAGGTGATGGCGCTCGATTTGGCCGGTTTCGCGGTCAGCGCCGGGTCGGCCTGCGCGGCGGGCAAGGTGGAGCCGAGCCATGTGCTCGACGCCATGGACGTCGACGAGGCGGACGCCACCCAGGCGATCCGCGTCAGCCTCGGCCATGGCACGACCGAAACCGAAATCGACGCCTTTTGTGACGCCTGGCTGGCGCTCTGGGCCCGCAAGGGCGCGGACCGCGACGCCGCCTGAACCGAATGATGCAGAAGCAAGGACAGCAATAACATGCCCGCAGCCACCGATACCGCCCAGCAAGTGCGCGAGATGACGGAGGAGAAGTACAAGTACGGCTTCGTCACCGATATCGAATCGGAAACCGCGCCCAAGGGCCTGAGCGAGGACATCGTGCGCTTCATCTCGGCCAAGAAGAACGAGCCCGAATGGATGCTCGACGCGCGCCTGAAGGCTTACCGCCATTGGCTGAGCATGCCCGAACCGAATTGGCAGAAGCCGAAGTTCCCGGCCATCGACTACCAGGACGCCTTCTACTACTCGGCGCCGAAGTCGGCCGGCGACAAGCCGAAAAGCCTGGACGAGGTCGATCCGGAACTGCTCGACACCTACAACAAGCTCGGCATTCCGCTGCACGAGCAGGAAATGCTGGCCGGCGTCGCCGTCGACGCGGTGTTCGATTCGGTTTCCGTCGCCACCACCTTCAAGGCCAAGCTCGAAGAGGTCGGCGTCATCTTCTGCCCGATCTCGGAAGCCATCCAGCGGGTGCCGGAACTGGTGCAGAAGTATCTTGGGTCGGTCGTTCCCTACACCGACAACAAACATGCCTGTTTGAACGCGGCGGTGTTTACCGACGGCTCCTTCGTCTACGTGCCGAAGGGCGTCAAATGCCCGATGGAGCTTTCCACCTATTTTCGCATCAACGCCCAGAACACCGGCCAGTTCGAGCGCACCCTGATCATCGCCGACGAGGGCTCCTACGTGAGTTATCTGGAAGGCTGCACCGCGCCCATGCGCGACGAGCACCAGTTGCACGCCGCCGTGGTCGAACTGATCACCATGGACGACGCCGAGATCAAGTATTCCACCGTGCAGAACTGGTACCCCGGCGACGAACAGGGCAAGGGCGGCATCTACAACTTCGTCACCAAGCGCGGCGCGTGTCGCGGCCGCAACTCGAAGATTTCCTGGACCCAGGTGGAGACCGGCTCGGCGATCACCTGGAAGTACCCGAGCTGCATCCTGCAGGGCGACAATTCGGTCGGTGAGTTCTTCTCCATCGCCATCACCAACAACGCCCAGATGGCCGACACCGGCACCAAGATGATCCACCTCGGCAAGAACACGTCGTCGAAGATCATCTCCAAGGGCATCTCGGCGGGGCGCTCGGACCAGACCTACCGCGGCCTGGTGCGCATGGGCCCGAAGGCTTCGGGCGCGCGCAACTATACCCAGTGCGACTCGCTCCTGATCGGCGACAAGTGCGGCGCCCACACGGTCCCCTACATCGAGAGCAAGAACAAGGACGCCATGGTCGAGCACGAGGCGACCACCTCGAAGATCAGCGAGGACCAGCTCTTCTACCTGCGTCAGCGCGGCATCGGCGAGGAAGCGGCCGTGGCGCTGGTGGTCAACGGCTTCTGCCGCGAGGTCTTGCAGCAGTTGCCCATGGAATTCGCCGTCGAGGCACAGAAGCTCGTCGGCATCTCGCTCGAAGGCAGCGTCGGGTAAAAAGAACAAAATCGACTGAAGGTATAAAAGAATGTTGGAAATCAAAAACTTACACGTCAGCGTCGAGGGCAAGGAAATCCTCAAGGGCATCGACCTGGCGATCAACGCCGGCGAGACCCATGCCATCATGGGCCCCAACGGGTCGGGCAAGAGCACGCTCAGCTACACCATCGCCGGGCGCGACGGCTACGACATCACCGAGGGCGAGATCGTCTACAAGGGCAAGGACCTGACCGGCATGGAACCGGAAGAACGCGCCGCCGAAGGCGTCTTCCTGGGCTTCCAGTATCCGGTCGAAATTCCGGGCGTGCCCAACACCACGTTCCTCAAGGAAGCGCTCAATGCCGTGCGCCGCTACAACGGCGAGGACGAGCTCGACGCCATGGAGTTCATCAAGCTGGTGCGCCAGAAGACCAAGGAGCTCGGCATCGCCGACGACATGCTGAAGCGCGCCGTCAACGTCGGCTTCTCCGGCGGCGAGAAGAAGCGCAACGAGATCCTGCAGATGGCGATTCTCAACCCGGCGCTGGCGATCCTCGACGAGACCGACTCGGGCCTCGACATCGATGCGCTGAAGGTCGTCGCCGACGGCGTCAACGCGCTGCGCTCGCCCGACCGCGCGACCCTGGTCATCACCCACTACCAGCGGCTCTTGGAGCACATCGTGCCCGACCACGTGCACGTCCTGGCGCACGGGCGCATCCAGCGTTCGGGCGGCAAGGAACTGGCGCTGGAGCTCGAAGAAAAGGGCTACGCCGAGTTCACGGAGGTCGCCGCCTGATGCAACCCTCCGACGGACCCATCGACGGCTTCCTGGCCGATTTCGAGGCGACCGCGCCGGGCCTGCCCGGGCACGGGCTGCAGTGGATGGATGCGCTCCGCAAGGACGGCATCGAGCGCCTGCGCGACCTCGGCCTGCCGACGGCCAAGGTCGAGGACTGGAAATACACCCGCCTGCGCCCGCTCGACGACACCCGCTTCCGCCCCGTCACCGAGGCCGACGGCGCGGCCAGTGTCGACCGGCTGCCGAGCCTGTTTCCGGCCGGCGCTCACCGCATCGTCTTCGTCAACGGCTGCCTGCGCGCCGACCTTTCGCGCCTCGACGGGTTGCCGGACGGCGTCGTGGTCGAATCCCTCCCCGAGGCCATGCGCCGCGACGCCGATTGGGTGGAGGGATATCTTGGCCGTATCGCCGAGCGCGACCGCCACCCGCTGATGGCCCTCAATACCGCGTTGATGAACAGCGGCGCCGTCGTGCACGTGAAAAAGAACGTGCGCGTGGAGAGCCCCATCGAGGTGGTGTTCGTCGCCGGCCTTACCGATGCGCCCGTCGCCTATCATCCGCGCAACCTGATCGTCATGGAAGACGGCAGCGACGCAACCCTGGTCAAGCACCACGCCGGCAGCGGCGTCGGCGCCTATTTCGCCAATGCCGTCACCGAAATCCACATCGGCGACAACGCGCGGCTGCGCGACTACCGCATCCAGACGGAAAACCTGGAAGCCACGCACCTGGGTTCCGTCCATGCGCGGCTCGGGCGTGACGCCACCTTCGAGACCTTCGGGCTTTCCGCCGGCGGGCGGCTCTGCCGTACCGAAACCTACGTACGCCTGGAGGGCGCCGGCGCGCACTGCGGGATCAACGGGGTCTACCTGATGAAGGGCCGCGAGCACTGCGACAACACCACGCTGGTCGAGCACCTGGTGCCGCACACGAGTTGCCGGGAAGTATTCAAGGGCGTGCTCGACGATGAATCGCGCGGTGTCTTCCAGGGCAAGATCGTCGTCCACAAGGACGCCCAGAAGACCGACGGCCAGATGCTGTCGAAGACGCTGTTGCTTTCCGACAAGGCGGAAATGGACGCCAAGCCGGAATTGGAAATCTATGCCGACGACGTCAAGTGCGGGCACGGCGCCACCACCGGCCAGTTGGACACCACGGCGCTGTTCTACCTGCGCTCGCGCGGCATTCCGGATGCGCTGGCGCGGAACCTGTTGGTGCAGTCCTTCGTCGCCGAGGCGCTGGACGAAATTTCCCACGAGGCGGTGCGCGAGGCGCTGACCGACATGGTCGTGCACCGGTTGCCGGCGCAATGCTACCTGTCGGAGGAATGGACCCGCGAGGACGCCGCCCAATGAGCAAGGTCACGCCCATCGCCAATGCGGCCGCCGGCGACAACTCCACCGCCGCCTTCGACATCGACAAGGTGCGGGCCGATTTCCCGATCCTGTCGCGCGAGGTCTACGGCAAGCCGCTGGTCTACCTCGATAGCGGCGCCAGCGCGCAGAAGCCGCGGGTCGTCATCGACGCCGTGCGCGAAGCCTACGAGAGCTACTATTCCAACGTGCACCGGGGCGCCCACTACCTGAGCCAGCGCTCCACCGACGCCTACGAGGAAGCGCGCTCGATCATCGCCAGGTTCATCAACGCGCCGAGCGACAAGAACGTCGTCTTCACCTCCAGCGTCACCGAGGCCATCAACCTGGTCGCCGCGAGCTGGGGGCGGAAGTTCCTCAAGGCGGGCGACGAGATCGTCGTCTCCGAAATGGAGCACCATGCCAACATCGTGCCCTGGTACATGCTGTGCGAGGAACTGGGCACGAAGCTGCGTGTGGTGCCGATCACCGACGCCGGCGAATTCCGCATCGAGGATTTCGAGGCGGCGCTCGGCCCCGCCACCAAGCTCGTCGCCATCACCCAGGTTTCCAACGTGCTCGGCACCCGGGTGCCGATCAAGCGCGTCACCGAGATCGCGCACGCGCGTGCCATCCCGGTATTGGTCGACGGCGCCCAGGGCATCGTCCACCAGCCGGTCGACGTGCAGGACCTGGATTGCGATTTCTACGGCTTCACCGGCCACAAGCTCTACGGGCCGAGCGGCATCGGCGTGCTCTACGCCAAATCGGAGATCCTGGAAAGCATGCCCCCCTACCAGGGCGGCGGCGACATGATCGAGCGCGTCAGTTTCGACAAGATCACCTACGCGCCGCCCCCGGAACGCTTCGAGGCGGGAACCCCGCCCATCGTCCAGGCCATCGGCCTGGGTGCCGCCGTGCGCTACGTCGAGGGCCTGGGCATGGACGACATCCATGCCCACGAGCAGGGGCTTTTGGCCTATGCCGAGCAGCGCCTGAGCGCCGTCGAAGGCTTTACCTGCCACGGCACCGCGGCCGACAAGGCGGCGATCATCTCGTTCACGGTGGACGGCCTGCATCCGTTCGACGTGGCGGCGATCCTGGACCGCCAGGGCGTTGCCGTGCGGGTCGGCCAGCACTGCGCCGAACCGCTGATGGACCGCCTCGGCATCGAGGGCACGGTGCGCGCGTCCTTTGCGCTCTACAACAACCGTGACGACGTCGACGCCCTGGCGGCGGCGATCGAAAAGGCCAAGGGGATGCTGGGATGAGCGCGCTTCCGGAACTCGACCGTTATGAGGAATTCGTCGGCGCGCTGGAGCTCATCGACGACGAGGACCTGCGCTTCGAATACATCATCGACATCGGCAAGAAGGCCGATGCCGCCGGCTTCGACGAAGCCTGGAAGACCGATGCCAACCTGATGCACGGCTGCATGTCGAAGGTCTGGATCGTCGATAGGGTCGAGGATGGCCGGCACTATTTCCAGGGCTTCAGCGATGCCATCATCGTCAAGGGTCTGGTCACCATGATGGTGCAATCCTTTTCCGGCCTTACCGGCGACGAATTGGAAGTCTTGAACGAGGGTCACGTGCGCAAGCTCAACCTCGGCGCGCTGACGACACAACGGCAAGTCGGCATGATGGCCATGCTCGAACATATGAAAAAATTGGGACGCAAGGGCGGCAACGTGACCGCCGGCGCGGCTTGAGGACGGAGGAAAGCTATGTATCCCGGATACGGATCGACCATGCCGGTGGACACCACGACGGAATTTTCCGCCACCGCCGGTACACCCTTGGAGGACACCTCCAGCATCGCCAGCGAGGAAATGCTGATCGATGCGCTCAAGACCGTCTATGACCCGGAAATCCCGGTGAATATCTATGACCTGGGCTTGATTTACACCACCGACATCAAGGACGACGGCAACGTCTACATCGAGATGTCGCTGACCGCGCCGGGCTGCCCGGTGGCCGGCGAAATGCCGGGCATGGTCGCCGACGCCGCCGCCAAGGTGGAGGGACTGGGCGAGATCGAGGTGAAGATCGTCTGGGAGCCCGCCTGGACGCCGGAACGCATGTCCGAGGACGCAAAACTTGCGCTCGGCATGTACTGAGCCTATGTAGAAACGATAGGTGATAAATCATGAACGCTGAACTTGAACGCCCGCCGCTCCTGACCCTGACCGATGCCGCCGCCGACCGCGTTAAGTCGCTGATGGCGAAAAGCGACAAGCCGGTCACCGGCTTGCGCGTCGGTGTCTCCTCCAAAGGCTGCTCCGGAATGTCTTATGTGTTTGAATACGCAGAGGAAAAGATCGGCCTGGAAGAAGAGGTCGAAAGCAAGGGTGTGAAGATTTTCGTCGATCCCATGGCAGTGATGTTCATCATGGGCAGCGAGATGGATTACAAGGAAGACAGGCTGCAGTCGGGTTTCGTCTTCAACAATCCCAATGCCAAGAACGTTTGCGGCTGCGGCGAGAGCTTTTCCGTCTGAGCGCCGCCGCCGGTCGATGCTGCATATCACCTTCATCGACGCACAAGGCCAATCCCACGAATTGGAAGCCGAAGAGGGCGTGACCGTCCTCGACGTGGCGCGCAAGCATGGCTTCGACCTGGAAGGCGCCTGCGAGGGGTCGATGGCCTGCTCCACCTGCCATGTCATCGCCGACCCCAAGTGGTTCGCGAAACTGCCGCCGGCCAGCGAGGAAGAGGAAGACATGCTCGACCTCGCCTTCGACGTGCGGGAAACCTCGCGCCTCGGCTGCCAGATCGTGCTGACCCCCGAGCTCGACGGCCTGGTGGTCACCATCCCCGACCAGCACTACAATCTGATTGGCGCCTGAAGTCTCGGCCACGCGCCACGCGTTGGCACGATGTCGGTGATCGGATTGGCAGCCTTTGTGCGGGGGGAGGGTGCCGGCGGGACGAATCCCGCCGGCCCTGACGTTCAGGCCGCGGCGCGGACATGAATGTGGCGCGAGGTGCAGCCTACGTGGCGGTGGTCGCTGCCGCAGCAGCCGCCGATGACCCGAAGCCCCGGCAAATTCGCACTGATGTCGGCGTGCAAATGGCCGAACTCTTCGGGATCGCCATCGTCCAACGCCTCGGCCACGTCGAGTTCGGCGTGGCTCATGCGCGAGGCATTTGCCCGTAATCCACCGATCCGCGAGATCCACGGTTCGTTCGCGGACAGTGCGCCCTGGAAGTGATCCGGATGGGCGCAATTGACCATGTAGTAGAGCGGGGCCTCGTCCGTTGCCTCGTCGGTTGCGGCGATTGCCTCCGCCAGCGTCTCGCCCGTGGGCAGGCGGCCGTCGGTTTCGACCGTGAAGGAAATCACCGATGGGAGACCGTGCCGCGCCGCAGCCCGGGCGATGCCGATGGCTTCGGGCGAATTCGTCATGGTGAGCGCCGAAATCATGTCCACGCCCTCGGCGGCGAACACTTGCATCTGGGGCAGGTGCGACGTTTCCGCCTGTTCGGCGTCGGGCGCGCCGTCGGCCACGTATCCGTCTCCCGCCGGGCCGACAACGCCGTTGACGATGATCGGGTCGACACGCATCGACCAAGCGGCGCGGATATCGTGGGCGAACCTCACCGCGTCTTTCGTGAGCCGCAGAATATCGATGTCGGAGAGGCCGATCTTGGGGGCCCACTCGACGCAGCCGCGCCATGTGTTGGTATCGAGCACGAACCCCGTGCCGGCATTTTCGGCCAGGGTGAGGAACCGGTCGAAATAATGGCGCATTTTCTCGCGGGCGCTGTCGTCGTCCATCAAGACGAGAGCCGCGAATTCTGGAGCTTCGAAGCCTTCAACGAAGAACATCCAGGTTTCGAACCCGCCGTCGGTCAGGAACGGTTTGTCGGTTTTCATCAGTTTTTGCACGCTGGCCATTTTTTTCTCCTGCAAGCTGTACGTTGTCGGAGAGGTGTATACGTCGCCGTGGCACGCAGCGAAAGTCGACCCGTGGCATGGTTTGAACGACATAAAATTGGTTTGTAATACAATAAGATAAGGAAAATTCCGACGGTCTCGGGGGCTGCATTGCGCCATTTGGTGTACTGCTGGTACAGTACCGCCGGTTCGGTTTTTCGAGAGATTTTCATGGTGTCGCGAGGCGAGGAAACAAGAAGACGAATCATGGACGTCGCTCAGGAATCGGTTCTGGCGAAGGGGTTCGACGCGACTTCGATCGACGAGATCGTCGCCAACTCAAACATCACCAAGAGCGGTTTCTTCTATCATTTTCACGACAAGAATGCCCTCGCGGCGGCGTTGATCGAGCGCCATATCAAGGTCGAGGATCAACTTTTCGACGATCTGTTCGGGCGCGCGCGGGAACTCACTGACGACCCATTGCAGGTGGTCCTCATCGGGTTGAAGTTCATGGCCGAACTGATTGAGGATATGCCGAACGGCCATCCTGGATGTATCGTCGCCACGGCCGTCTACCAAGACCGCCTGTTCGACCGCGATGTCCGTGCCGCCAACGAACGCGCGGTCATGGGATGGCGCCGACGCTTCCGCGCGATGTTCGACGATGTCGTTGCCGTCTATCCGCCACGCGACACCTTCGAACTCGATCACCTGGCTGACATGGTGAGCGCTGTCATCGAAGGGGGCATCATCATGGCCCGCGCCGTTGGGGAACCTGCGGTCACGGTGCAGCAAATACTGATGTTGCGGTCGTACCTAAAACTCTTGTTTGCGCCGCGTGACGTCTGACGAGGGCGTGTCGTCAACGGAGATCGCGTCTCCTTCAGGGCATTTGCCGCGGCTAGAATTCCCGCCGCCTTGGCGGCGGCCGGCCTGTCAGCCTTCCTCGGCCGGAAGCGACAGTGTCGCGCGCGTGCCCTCGCCGGGCAGCGGCGTCAGGTCGAGGCTGCCGTCATGGGCCTCGGCGATGGATTTGGCGATGGCCAGGCCCAGCCCGGTGCCGGTCTCCGCGAACCGGCCGGTGGGGTCGAGGCGTTGGAACGGGTTCGATGGCGCGCCGGTACTGGCTTCCGGAAATCCGGGGCCGGTGTCGGAAACGATGAATTCCACCTGTGCCGGGTCTGTCGGGCGCTTGCGCCGGCGGACCTCGAGGGTGACCTCGCCGCCGCCGGGCGTGAACCGGACCGCCGCGCTGAGCAGGTTGTAGACGGCGCGCTCAATGCGGCCGGGATCGCCGGTGACGCCGGGGAGGTCCGGCGCAATGCGGCTTTGCAGTTGAATGTTCTTCACTTTGACATCGGCGCTGACGGCCTGGCGGCAGCGTTTGACCATGCCCGGAACGTCGAGGCGGTCTGGCTGAATCGGCATGGTCCCGGTGACCTCGAATTGCGACAGGTCGATCAGGTCGTCGATCAGGTCCGAGAGCCGCCGCGCCGCCACGTGGATGTCGGATGCGTATTCGATATATCCGGCCGGCCGGAGCCGGCCCAGCATTTCGCCCTTGATGGCCTCCGAATAGCCGATGATGGCGTTCAGGGGCGCGCGCAGGTCGTGGCTCAGATAGGCCATGAAAGCCGCGTCGTCGTGGCTGGGTGGGGCATCGCCGCTTGTCAGCGGCTCGGGAACCGTCGGCATCGTCAGGCGCTGGAAATCCTCATGGCAATCGACGATGAATTCCTCGAGCAGCCGGGTGTAGGCATCGTTCAGGTGAATGAAGCGCTGGCGCCGGTCGTCGATGCCTTCCGTGCGGTGTAGGACCCCGACGCTTTCCAGCCGGTTGAGGCACGTCGTCGCGGTGCCTTTCGACAGGCCGGTGGCCAGGAAAACCTCGGACGCCGTCGGCACCTTGCCTTCCAACCAGGAGCGCAGCAGAAAGAAAACGATTTCCCAGATATTGGCGTTGCGGACGGTATCGCCCAGTTGCCTTTCGCCGGCCAGCCCGGAAATTCGGTGAACCAGGCGGCGGTGCCGGTACAATTCATACCGGAGGATATGACCGATGACGGCGGCGCGGGTCTCCGGTGCGAGTTCGGCGTCGTCTGCAGCCACGCGAATGTCTTTCCCTTGCCGCCCGTTAGCGCGAGCTTGTGATTAACCCCATATGTTTCAGTAAATGCAACCTTACGAACCGGATGTGGAAAGAAAAGCGCAAATAGGTTTAACGTTGAACTCATGAAAGGCCGCCTTCCGCTAGAATTGATATTTATCAATTCGATTTTCTAGAGACTTTCCCCGGTGGCAGTTCCGTGCGGATCGCAATACCGAGGCTGTGTCTTGTATTGAGCGGGCCCGAGCCTATATTCCGGCCATGGCTTTGGATTTCGTGAACAAGAAACCGGCGGAGACGCGAGTGGTGGTGGCGATGTCGGGCGGGGTCGATTCCTCGACCGCGGCGGCGCTGATGGTCGAGGCCGGCTATGAGGTCATCGGCATCACCCTGCAGCTCTATGACCATGGCGCCGCCGTCCGGCGCCAAGGGGCCTGCTGTGCCGGCCAGGACATCCACGACGCCGGCCGCGTCGCCGAGACCCTCGGCATTCCGCATTACGTGCTGGATTACGAGAGCCGCTTCCGCGAGGAGGTCATCGACGAGTTCGCCGACAGCTACCTGCGCGGCGAAACCCCGATCCCCTGCGTTCGCTGCAACCAGACGGTCAAGTTCCGCGACCTGCTGGCCACCGCCCGGGACCTCGACGCCGACGCCATGGTCACCGGCCACTACGTGCGCCGGGTCGAGGGCGCCGCCGGTCCGCAGCTCTATCGCGGCGCCGACCCGGCCAAGGACCAGAGCTATTTCCTGTTCGCCACCACGCGCGGCCAGTTGGCCTACCTGGATTTTCCGCTGGGCGGCCTGGACAAGGCGGAAACCCGCCGCCATGCCGAGCGCTTCGGCCTCCAGGTGGCGGAGAAGCCCGAGAGCCAGGATATCTGTTTCGTCCCCGATGGCGATTATGGAAGGCTGCTGGAGCGCCTGCGTCCCGGCGCCTGGGAACCCGGCGACATCGTCGACCGGGACGGCAAGCGCCTCGGCGGACATGACGGCATCGTGCATTACACCATCGGCCAGCGCCGCGGCCTCGGCATCGCCACCGGCGCGCCGCTCTATGTGGTCGGCATCGAGCCGGAAACCCGTCGGGTCGTGGTCGGGCCGAAGGAAGCGCTCAAGTGGCAGGCCTTCACCGTGCGCGACGTCAACTGGCTGGGCGACGGAGACGGTCCCGCCGCGGGCACCGAGGTCTCGGTGAAGATCCGCTCCACCACCGAACCGGTGGCGGCCCGGATCGAGCCCCTGGACGGTGACCGTTGGCGGGTGACCTTCGCCGAGCCTGATTCTGGCACCTCGCCGGGCCAGGCGGCGGTATTCTATGCCGGCGAGCGGGTGCTCGGCGGCGGCTGGATCACCCGCGACGCCGCTTAGGCCGCGCCGCCCTGGGGCTGCGGCCGGGCGAGTTCAACTTCACCTGTCTGTTCGAGCGTCTGCAGGGCTTCCGCCGCCTGCTGCTGGCGGTTCCACATGTCGGCATAACGCCCGCCGGCGACCAGGAGGTCCAGGTGGCGGCCGCGCTCGGCGACGGCGCCGTCGTCGAGCACGATGATCTCGTCGGCGTCGATGATCGTCGACAGCCGGTGTGCGATGGTGATCGTGGTGCGGTCCTGGGAGACCTCCTTGAGGGCGGAAAGGATGTCCTGTTCGGTCTGGCTGTCGAGGGCCGAGGTCGCCTCGTCGAAGATCAGGATGCTCGGGTCCTTCAAGACCGTGCGGGCGATGGCGACGCGCTGGCGCTCGCCGCCGGAAAGTTTCAGCCCGCGCTCGCCGACGACGGTTTCGTAGCCTTCCGGCAGCGCCATGATGAAGTCGTGGATCTGCGCCACCCGGGCGGCATGCTCGATTTCCGCCGGCGAGGCGCCGGGCCGGCCGTAGGCGATGTTGTAGAAGATGCTGTCGTTAAACAGCACTGTGTCTTGCGGCACCATGCCGATGGCGGCGCGCAGGCTTTCCTGGCTGACGGTGCGGATGTCCTGGCCATCGATGCTGATGGAGCCGCCGGTGACGTCGTAGAACCGGAACAGCAGGCGTGAGATGGTCGACTTGCCGGCGCCGCTGGGGCCGACGATGGCAATGGTCTTGCCCGGCGGCACCGTGAACGAGACGTCCCGTAGGATGGTGCGCTCGTCCTGGTAGCCGAAGGCGACGGCGTCGAACGCGACCTCGGCGCCGGCGACGGCCAGCGCCGGGGCGCCCGGCTTGTCCTCGACCTCCATCTTCTCCTCGATCAGGTCGAACATGGCCTCCATGTCGGCGAGCGAGCGCTTGATTTCGCGGTAGACGAAACCGAGGAAGTTCAACGGCAGGAACAACTGGATCAGGTAGGTGTTGACCAAGACGAAGTCGCCGACCGTCATGGCGCCCGATTTCACCCCGAAGCCGGCCATGACCATCATCAGCGTGACGCCGAGCGAGATGATGACGCCCTGGCCGATGTTGAGCAGTGCCAGCGAGGAGCCGGAACGGATGGCGGCGTCCTCGTAGCGCCGGAGTGAGTGGTCGAAACGCTCGGTCTCGTGGTCCTCGTTGCCGAAATACTTCACCGTCTCGAAATTCAGCAGGCTGTCGACGGCGCGGGTGGTGGCCTGGTTGTCGGTCTCGTTCATGGCGCGGCGGTACTTGAGCCGCCATTCGGTGATCGCCGTGGTCCAGACGATGTAAACGACCAGCGTGGCGAAGGTCACCAGCCCGTAGACGAAGCCGTAAAGCTTCCACAGGATGCCGCAGACCAGGAAGATTTCCAGCAGCGTCGGCAAGATGTTGAAGAGCATGAACCGGAGCAGGAATTCGATGCCCTTGGTGCCGCGCTCGACGGCGCGGGTGATGCCGCCGGTCTGGCGGTCCAGGTGGAAGCGCATGGACAACCGGTGCAGGTGGCGGAAGGTGCGAAGCCCGGCGCGGCGGATGGCACGCTGCGCGACGCGGGTGAAGACGGCGTCGCGCAACTCGCCGAAGCCCTGCGACAGCACCCTGGCCAACCCGTAACCGACCAGCAGCGCGACCGGCACGGCGATAATGGCGTCGGTGGGGCCGCTCAGCGCATCGACGGCGCCCTTGTAGAACAGCGGCACCACCACGTTGGCGCCCTTGGCCGCGACCAAGAAAAGCATGGCAATGACGACGCGGACCCGCAGCCCCGTCTCGCCTTCCGGCCAGAGATAGGGCAGCACGGTGCGGATCGCCTTGATATCGCTGGCGGTGCTGGATCGGTTGGCGGTCTCGGAAAACGAACGCATGTTTCGGTTCCGTAAGGAGGTTGTCAGGAAAGAAGTGGATACGTTCCCCCTATATATGCTGGTTCTCGCGGGAAATCAGGGGCCGAGTGCGGCCAAGGAGCTTTTTTCCAATGAATTCCGGTTACGATTTCAGTGACCTTCGGGTATTGGTCTGCGACGACAGCCGGCAGATCCGCTCGCTCATCAACTCGTTTCTGATGGGATTCGGCGTCAAGGACGTGGCCGAGGCGATCGATGCCGACGACGCCTTCGCCCTGATGGTCGAGTACGACCCGGACCTGATCATCACCGACTGGAACATGCCGCCGACGGACGGGTTGGAGTTCGTCAAGAAGGTGCGCAACAGCGAGGAATCGCCCAATCCCTACGTGCCGATCATCATGCTGACGGGCTACACCGAGCTTCACCGGGTGAAGATGGCGCGCGATTCCGGCATTTCCGCTTTTCTTGCCAAACCCATCAGCGCCCAGGCATTATACAAGCGGTTGGTTTCCGTCGTTGACGACCAACGCCCGTTCGTCCGGAACGACAGGTTTTTCGGCCCCTGCCGGCGCGTCCATCGACGCTCCAGCTATCCCGGCGCGGAACGGCGGAAACAACCGCAGTGACCCGCTAGCAAGAGCAAAGGCGCATGGCCGACGACGCTCAAATCATCCGCCCGAAGCGGCATATCTCCAGGAAGGTTCCGAAGACCGGCGGTCCCAGGCCCGACGAGGCGATTCTGCGCGCGCTCAATGCCGCCGAGGGGCTGATGGATCAGTACCAGGGCTGGGCCGTCGACGACCTGGCGCTGCTCTGGCAGCGGTTCAACGAACTGGCCGGCGAGGAAGACCGCGAGCTGGAAGCGGTGGAAATCCTGGATATGTTCAATATCTCGCATGAAATCCGCGGCCAGGGCGGCACCTTCGGTTTTCCGCTGATCTCGCTGATCGGCGATTCGCTTTGCAAGTTCCTGGAAGACCGCAAGCAGCTCACGGCGGTCGAGTTGGAAGTCATCCGCGTGCACGTGTTGGCCATGAAGGCGGTGTTCCGCCAGGAACTGCGCGGGCCGCAGACGCCGCTCCGGCGCGACCTGGACGAGATGCTGCAGATGCTGCGCACCAAGGTCGACCTGCAGAGCCGCTTCGGCCAGGGCGTGGACGAGGACGACGCGGAAGACGCGTGAGCGACACCGGCTGCCCGCCCGAAATTCAAGCCATCCTGGAAGCGTCAGGCCTCGGCTTCGAAGTCGTCGAGTGCGATCCCGCCGACGCCGAAACCGCCGTCTTCGCCGAGAAGTACGGCTACGCCCTGGAAGATTCCGCCAATTGCCTCCTGGTCAAGACCAAGACCGGTGCCGAAAAATTCGCCGCCTGCGTGGTGCTGGCGACGACGCGCCTCGACGTCAACAAGCGCGTTAAGAAACTCCTGGGCGCGCGCAAGGTATCTTTCGCCGGCGCCGACGAGGCCCGCGCCATGACCGGCATGGAGCTGGGCGGCGTGACGCCCCTGGGCCTGCCGGACGGCCTGCCGCTCTGGATCGATGCGCGGGTGATGGCGCGGCCCCGGGTCGTGCTCGGCGGCGGCAACCGCCATTCCAAGATCGTCGTCGCGCCGGCGATCTTCGACTTCGTCCCGAACGTGGAAGTTTTCGAGGAACTGGCGATCCCGCTCGGCTGAGGCCGGCGGGGAAGGGCGTCAGTCCATGCCCTCGAACAGGCGGATATCGCGATCAGCGCCGCCGTCCAAGGCCTTCAGCGCGTTCTGGTAGCCCTCGCTCTCGTAAGCCGCCACGGCGGCCTCGAAGCTCGGGAATTCGATCAGGATGGTGCGTTCGACGATGCCGTTTTCCTTGGCGATGACATTGGCGGTGGCCGCCAGGTACTTGGCCCCCATGGCCTCCAGCGCCGGTTTGGCCAGCTCGCGATAAGCGTTCGACTTCTCCGGATCGGCGGGGCTCCGGTGCGCGCTCAACATGTAACCTTTTGCCATGGTGTCTTTCCTCCCGAAATGATCTGGCCTATTCCCACTCGATGGTGCCGGGCGGCTTCGAGGTGATGTCGTAGACCACCCGGTTGATGCCGCGCACCTCGTTGATGATGCGGCTCGCGACGCGGCCCAGGAACGCGTGGTCGTAGGGATAGTAGTCGGCGGTCATGCCGTCGGTGGAGGTGACGGCGCGCAGCGCGCAGACATGGTCGTAGGTGCGCGCGTCGCCCATGACGCCGACGGTCTGCACCGGCAAAAGCACGGCGAAGGCCTGCCAGATGGCATCGTAGAGCCCGGCGTTCCGGATCTCGTCGAGGTAGATGGCGTCGGCCTTGCGCAGCGTGTCGAGCTTGTCCCTGGTGATGGCGCCGGGAACGCGGATCGCCAGCCCCGGTCCCGGGAACGGATGGCGGCCGACGAAGGTCTCCGGCAGGCCCAGTTCGCGGCCCAGGGCCCGGACCTCGTCCTTGAACAGCTCGCGCAACGGTTCCACCAGGTCCATGTTCATGCGTTCCGGCAGGCCGCCGACGTTGTGGTGCGACTTGATGGTGACGGAAGGGCCGCCGGTGAAGGAAACGCTTTCGATGACATCGGGATAGAGCGTCCCCTGTGCCAGGAACTTGGCCCCGCCGATGCCCTTGGCTTCGGCCTCGAAGACATCGATGAACAGCTTGCCGATGGTCTTGCGCTTGACCTCCGGGTCGGTGACGCCGTCGAGCGCGCCCAGGAACATTTCCGAGACGTCCTTGTGGATCAGCGGGATGTTGTAGTGGTCGCGGAACAGGCCGACGACCTCTTCGGCCTCGTTCATGCGCATCAGGCCGTGGTCGACGAAGACGCACTGCAACTGGTCGCCGATGGCCTCGTGCAGCAACACCGCGACGACGGACGAATCGACGCCGCCGGAAAGTCCGCAGATCACCTTGCCGTCGCCGACCTGGGCGCGGACCTTGGCGATGGCCTCGTCCTTGAAGGCGGCCATGGTCCAGGCCCCCTCGCAGCCGCAGACCCGGTGGGTGAAGTTCGATAACAGCTTGGCGCCGTCCGGCGTGTGCATGACTTCCGGGTGGAACTGCACTGCATAGAAACGTCTGTCGTCGTTGGCGATGGCGGCATAGGGCGCGCTTTCGGTCACCGCCACGGGGCGGAAACCATCGGGCAGTCGGTCGACCCGGTCGCCGTGGCTCATCCACACCTGGTGCGTCTCGCCGGGGCTCCAGACACCGTCGAACAGCACGCAGCCATCGGTGATATCGAGCATGGCGCGGCCGAATTCCTGGTGGTCGGACGGCGTCACCGCGCCGCCCATCTGCTGCACCATGGTCTGCTCGCCGTAGCAGATGCCGAGCACCGGCAGCCCGAGCGAGCCGTCGAACACCACGTCGGGTGCGCGCGGCGTCTCCATCTCGTGCACGGAGGCCGGGCCGCCCGACAGGATGATGCCCATGGGCGCGAATTCACGGATGCTCTCGGCGCTGACCGCCTGGAACGGATGGATTTCGCAATAGACCCCGGATTCCCGCACGCGGCGCGCGATCAGTTGCGTCACCTGGGAACCGAAATCGACAATGAGAATGCGTTCGGAATGGGTGTCTGTCATGATATTTTGCTTCTAGCGCCTCCGGCGGTTGGAGTCACGCCGCGATCGCGCCAAAGGCTTAACGTGAAAGGACGGAACGCATGGCCGCACCCATCGCCGCGCTCACCATGTACGGCTACGACTGGCTTCGGGCCGACATCCGCACCTTTTGGTCGGCCGTCGCGGCGCGCCTCAAGGATGCCGGCATGAAGGGCGTGCCGGCGCGGCTGACGTGGAAGATGGAGGAGCAAGCGCAGTGGCGGGCCCCCAACCTGTTGCTCGGCCAGACCTGCGGCTATCCCCTGATGAAGGGCCTGACCGGCCCGGTGCGTCTGGTGGCGACACCCACCTATGAAGTGCCGTACTGCGAGGGATCGCGCTATCGCTCGCTGGTGGTGGTGAGGAAGGACGAGGCGGCGACCAGCCTGAACCGGCTGCGCGGGCGCGTGGCCGCGGTCAATTCATTCACCTCGCATTCCGGCATGAATGCGTTTCGCCGGCTGGTGGCGGATTACGTACGCCAGGGCGATGGGCCCAGGGGCCGCGCGCCGGACCGGGCCGGCGGCGTGCGGTTCTTCGGCGATGTCATGGTTTCGGGCTCGCATCTCGAATCGCTTCGTGCCGTGGCGGCGGGGAAGGCGGACGTGGCGGCGATCGACGCGGTCAGCTTTCACATGATCGCCAAGGGCGAACCGGCGCTCGCCGATTCGGTCAAAATCCTGACCGCCACCTTGCCGGCGCCGGCCTTGCCGTTGATTACGGCCGGCGGGCGCGACGATGCCGAAGCGCGCCAGGTGCGACTCGCGGTCATGGACACCCTGGCCGACCGCGATGCCCGCAATGCATTGAGAAACATGGGAATTACCGGATTTCAGGTGCTCGGCCGCGAGGCCTACGGCGAGATTCTGGCGTTCGAGCGCCAGGCCGAGGACATGGGATACCCGGTGCTTGCCTGACGGCTAGCTGACAAGCGCCGTCGTCAACGCCATTCCTTTGCGCTTATCATCTACATATGTTGTTTTTCGTCGCCGCGAATATTTCGATATCGTAACGTTTTTCTCACCTGCAACCGAGGGGACCTGAGATGGGAAAACGAGCCGAGACCATTTGGACGATCTACGAGAACCTGCGCCACGATGTGATGGTGAGCGAACGCTGCTCGGCGCTCTGCAACGAGACGCTGGTGCATTTCGTCAATGCCACCGCGAAACCCGCGAGCGATGAGGCGGGGCGCGAACTGCCGGCGACCCCCGACAGCCTTCGCTATGCCTGCGACGAAGCCCTTTATGACGCCGACCGCGCCATCGAGCGGGCGGTGACCGGCATGTCCTGATTTTAATCTGGAAAGGAGCGATCCCATGGCACGGGACAAGACCGACGCAAAACGGCCCGAAGACGACGAGATGGAAGACGACCTCACCGTCGTCGCATCGCACCTGGACGACAAGACCCATGCCGAGCTGCGCATGCTCTATGCCGAATCGACGGAAACGCTCCGCTTCGTCAAGAACCACCAATGGAAGACCGTCGGTGCGACGCTGCTGACCTATCTGGGGCTGATCTTCGTTGCCGGTTGGACCGACGCCGGACCGGCCATGATCAACAAGCTGATGGCGATCACCATCCTGTTGGCGACGGCGGTGATCTTCACCCTGGTGATCTACCAGTTCTGGTCCCACAACGAGGCCGCCAAGATCGATACCATGAACCCCTACATGTCGGACCTGTTCCGCCGGGTGCGGGCGGTGAAATCTCGACGCGAGGGCAATATCCACCGCTATACGCTGCTCGTCTTCATGGCCATCGTGGTGACGCTTGGCGCCGTCGTCGTGCACCTGGCGCTGGAACGCATCGCCACCTTGCCGCCGGGCGGCTGAATGTTCCGCCGGGGGCTTGCCACCCCGATGGGCCGGTTTTAAGGTCTCCCGCAGCCAGGGAGGGACATTTTCCATGACAGCAGACCACCCGCACGCCGAATGGTCCGGTGTGATGTTCGACTTGTTCCGCGCGGCCGGCGTCAAGCTGTTCACGCATGTGCCCGACGCCGGCAACGATCAACTGATCCAGTTGGCGGAATCCCACAACGAAACCCGAACCGTGCTGCTCACCACCGAGGAGGAGGGCGTCGCCATCTGCGCCGGCGCCGATCTGGTGGGGGAGCGCGCGGTGTTGTGCATGCAATCGAGCGGCCTCGGCAACTGCCCCAACTACCTGTCGCTGGCCAAGGGGGCCAGGTTCCCGCTGTTGATGATGATCTCCATGCGCGGCGACTACGGCGAGGAAAACCCCTGGCAGTATCCCATGGGTGACGCCGTCGAGGCGCTGTTGGAGACCATGAACGTGAAGATGTTCAAGGTCGAGCACCGCGACGAATTGGAAAAGGCGACCCGGGCCGCGCTCGGCGCCACCGGCAACGGCGCGCAGGCGGCGGCCATCGTGCTCAGCCAGAAGTTTCTCGGCGCGAAGGGGTTCTGATCATGGCCAAGGCACCGAATGCGAAGATCGACCGGCGCGAGCTGCTGCCGCACCTGTTCCCGGCGCCGGACGAGTGGCTGTTCGTCTCCGGCCTCGCCGGCGCGTCCCGCGACGCCGCCGCGCTCACCGACGACGGCGCCAATCTCTACACCATGGCCGGCGCCATGGGCGCTGCGGTGCCGATGGGGCTCGGCGTCGCCTTGTCGGCGCCGGAGCGAAAGGTCGCGGTCATCAACGGCGACGGCGAGATGCTGATGGGTATCGGCGCGCTGGTGACGGTGGCGTCGGCGGCGCCCGCCAACCTGACCATCGTCTGCGAGGACAACGCCATGCACGGCGAGACCGGCCGCCAAACCGGCCACACGGCGTCGATGGCCAACCTGGAGATGATCGCCAGGGGAAGCGGAATCGAATCCACCCTGACCATTTCCGAACCCGGCGAGATCGCCCAGGCCGCCGCTTTCATCAATGAGGCGCCGGGCCCCCGCTTCCTGTTGGTCCGCGTGCTGCCGACCGACCCGGCGGCCTACCGCCGCAACATGGACATGGCGGAATGCCGCGTGCGGTTTCGTAACGCCTTCATGGCCGGTGGCTGAGGTTGAGACTGGAATAGAAAAGGGCGGGCGCCTTGTGGCGGCCCGCCCTTTTTATTGTCGTGCTGACGAGGCTTATTCCGCCGCCGGCTTGTTCAGGTAGTCTTCCTTGTAGAGTTCGGAACCCTCTTCCTTGAACTTTTCCGACATCTCTTCCATGCCGTTTTCGGCGTAGTCACGCACCATGTTGGTGATTTCCATGGCGCAGAACTTGGGCCCGCACATGGAGCAGAAATGCGCCGTCTTGTGCGCATCTTTCGGCAGCGTGCGGTCGTGGAAGTCGCGCGCCCGGTCGGGATCGAGGCCCAGGTTGAACTGATCCTCCCAGCGGAACTCGAAGCGTGCACGGGAAAGCGCATCATCGCGGGCCGCGGCGCCCGGATGGCCTTTCGCCAGGTCGGCGGCGTGGGCGGCGATCTTGTAGGTGATCACACCTTCGCGCACGTCCTGCTTGTCGGGCAGGCCGAGATGTTCCTTCGGCGTCACGTAGCAGAGCATGGCGCAGCCGTACCAGCCGATCATCGCCGCCCCGATGCCCGACGTGATGTGGTCGTAGCCAGGCGCGATGTCGGTGACCAGCGGGCCCAAGGTGTAGAAGGGGGCCTCGCCGCAGGTCTCCAACTGCTTTTCCATGTTGACCTTGATCTTGTGCATGGGCACGTGGCCGGGACCCTCGACCATTACCTGGCAGCCCTTCTCCCAGGCGACCTGGGCGAGCTCGCCGGCGGTCTCCAATTCGGCGAACTGCGCCGCGTCGTTGGCGTCGGCGCCGGAACCGGGGCGGAAACCGTCACCGATGGAATGCGCCACGTCATAGGCGGCCATGATCTCGCAGAGCTCTTCCCAATTCTCGTAGAGGAAGCTCTCCTTGTGGTGCGCCAGGCACCACTGCGCCATGATCGAGCCGCCGCGGCTGACGATGCCGGTGACGCGGTTGGCGGTCAGGTGGATGTGACGCAGGCGCACGCCGGCGTGGATGGTCATGTAGTCGACGCCCTGTTCGCACTGCTCGATGATGGTGTCGCGGTAGATTTCCCAGGTCAGGTCCTCGGCGCGCTCGACCTTTTCCAGCGCCTGGTAGATCGGCACCGTGCCGATCGGCACCGGTGAGTTGCGCAGGATCCATTCACGGATGTTGTGGATGTTGCGGCCCGTCGACAGGTCCATCACCGTGTCCGCGCCCCAGCGCGTCGCCCAGACCATCTTCTCCACTTCCTCGGCCACCGACGACGTCACGGCGGAGTTGCCGATGTTGGCGTTGATCTTGACCAGGAAGTTGCGGCCGATGGCCATCGGCTCCGATTCCGGGTGGTTGATGTTGTTGGGGATGATGGCGCGGCCCTTGGCGATCTCCTCCATGACGAACTCGGGCGTCACGTATTCGGGAATTTCAGCGCCGAAGCTTTCGGCATCGGCAATGGCCTTGGCGGCGGCGGCCGGGTCGTGCTCGCGCGCCATGTTCTCGCGGATGGCGACGAATTCCATCTCGGCCGTGATGATGCCCTGCTTGGCGTAGTGGTACTGGCTCACGGGGGTGCCGTCCTTGGAACGCAGCGGCTGGCGCTTGTTCGGGAACTCGGCGACCAGCTTGTCCTCGCCGACGTTGCCGTTGTCTTCCGGCTTCACGCTGCGGCCCTGGTACTCCTCGACGTCGCCGCGCGCCATGATCCAGTCGCGGCGGAGCGGCGCGAGGCCTTTCTCCAGGTCGATGGCGGCGTCGAGGTCGGTGTAGGCGCCCGACGTGTCGTAGACCACCAGCGGCGGTTCGTTGGCCGATTCATGCAGCGAAATTTCGCGCATGGGGACGCGCAGGCCGGCGTGGCGTTCGCCGGCGACGTAAATCTTGCGGCTCGACGGCAAGGCACCGGTGGTGACGCTGGCGGTATCGGGTTTGCGGATGACGTTCATAGAAGGATCTCCCTGACGATATGTTGGCGGAGATCCGGGAAGTGCGTTGGTTCTTGAAACGGGGATGGATGTTCGTCCCCCATGTTCCGATCCCTACGCCGGTTTCACCCGGATCAGGTTCAACGGGTCTTCTTGGGGGCGGCATCGCCGCTTCCTCAGAACTCTCAGCCGCATGATGTGCATGCGGCTCCCCGTGGAACAGTGAAAATGTGGAGGTTTTGCCGCGCCGGGTCAAGGGGCGTGGCGCAATGGGCGTACCATGGGGCACGACCGATCCCGCCCCCGGCGCGGCCCTAGGCACGCGGCGCCGGGTCGACGGTGATAATTCGGATGGCGCCGTTCTACTCGATGGCTTTCAGGGAGCCGGCGGCCTCGCGTCCGTCACGGCCCGGGACCAGCTCGAATTCCACCTTCTGGCCTTCCTGAAGCTGCTGCATGCCAGCTTCCTGGACGGCGGAAATGTGCACGAACGTGTCCTTGCCGCCGTTATCGGGTTCGATGAATCCGTAACCCTTGGTGGCATTGAACCATTTTACGGTACCTGTAGGCATTGTGCTTGCCTCTGTCCTGGTTGTCGATCGAGGAAGTCGTTGGTCGCAAGCACTTATTCTTGGCCTGTTGTGACGTTAGACCGAGCCTCAGAATACAATGACTTGACGCAAATCTTCTCCGGCGTCAAGTCGGTCGAAAGCCTCGTTGATTTCACCCAGTGGAATTTTTCGGGTGATCAACTTGTCCACGGGCAGCAATCCGCGCTGGTAGAGATCGATGTAGCGGGGGATATCGCGGACCGGGACGCAGCTTCCCAGATAACAGCCTTTGATGGTCTTTTCCTCCGCCACCAGATTGACGTGCTGGATCGAGAAACTGGTATCCGGGTGGCTCAGTCCGACGCTGGTCACGGTGCCGCCGCGGCGTGTCACCTTGTAGGCGGTTTCCATGGCCTCCACGGTGCCGGCGGCCTCGAACACGTACATCAGGCCGCCGCCGGTGGCGTCGCGCACGTTGTCGACGCAGTTGGGATCGGCGGCGCTGAACGTATCGGTTGCGCCCAACTGGCGGGCGTGGCCGAGTTTGCGCTCGTCGGTGTCGATGGCGACGACGCGCTCGGCGCCCAGCATCTTGGCGGCGAGCAGCGCATTGAGCCCGACGCCGCCGCAGCCGACGACCGCCGCCGTGGCGCCCATCGGCATCTGCGCGGCGTTGAGGACGGCACCGACGCCGGTGATCACCGCGCAGGAGAACAGCGCCGCCTCGTCCAAGGGCAGGCTCTGGTCGATCTTGATCAGCGAGCACTCGGAGGCGACGGAATACTCCGCGAAGCACGAGACGCCGACCTGGTGGTTGACGTGGGCGCCACCCTTCCAACTCAGGCGCTGGCCGCCGCCCAAGAGCGTGCCTTGCGCGTTGGCTTCGGCGCCCGGCTCGCAGAGCGCCGGGCGGCCCGACATGCAGGGCTCGCAGTGGCCGCAGCTCGGCACGAAGACGAAGGCCACGTGATCGCCGGCCTTCAGGCGCTTGACGCCGGGACCGACCTCCTCGACGACGCCGGCGGCCTCGTGGCCGAGCACCATGGGGATCGGGCGCGGACGCGCGCCGTTGATGATCGAGAGATCGGAGTGACAGACACCGGCGGCGGCCACCCGCACCAGCACCTCGCCCTCGCCGGGCGGGTCCAGCTCCACGTCGGCGATCTCGACGGGGCGCGATTGAGCATAAGGTTTGGGCGTTTCCGTGGCGGTCAGCACCGCCGCGCGCATCTTCATCGGTCATCCTCCCAGACGGTTGTTTTTCTTGGCTTGGGGGAAAGTGTAGCACGGCGGCGGTCACCGGCAAGATGCACCGGCGGCAAGGAAAACGGGCCGGCAATGCCGGCCCGTGATCTCAATCCGCGCGGGAGACGGATCAGCCCTTGTTCAGGCCTTTGCCCTTTTCGGTGCCCTTGCCTTTTTCCTTCTTGCCCGAGCCCTTCATCTCTCCGTCCTTGCGCTTCGAATCCTTGTCCTTCTTGCTCTTTTTGGTCTTGTCGTCGTCATCGTCATCGTCCTTCGAGGTCTTGTCCTTCTTGCCTTTTTTCTCTTTCTTTTCCTTCTTCTCTTTTTTGTCCTTCTTGTCTTTCTTGTCGGCCGCCAGGGCGGTGCCGGCGCTTAGGCCATCGGCATGGAAGCTCACCGGCGCGGCGACGCCGCCAAGCACGAACGCGGCGAACAGGAAGGCGGTCAGAATGTTGCGGATACTCATCAACAAAAACTCCGAATTGGGGGTTGGCAGTTGGCATATACCTTTCGATCATAATACGTAACCGTCTATGACGAAAAGTTTAGTTTTTTCCTTGTTTCGAGGTGGCTTGCCCGTGGGGGGCGTGGCAAGCTCTCCGCCATGAGCGAAACAGCGCAATCGGCGGACGTGTTGGTCATCGGCGGCGGTATCGCCGGCGCGTCGGCGGCTGCCGAACTGGCCGTCGGCGGCGCGCGGGTGATCTTGCTGGAGATGGAACCGCAGCCCGGTTACCACACCACCGGCCGCTCCGCCGCGACCTTCGTCAGCAGTTACGGCAACGATACCATCCGCCTGCTCAACACCCTGAGCCGGCCGTTCTTCGATGCACCGCCCGGCGATTTTTCCGAAGTGCCGCTGCTGGCACCCAGGGGCGCGCTGTTCGTCGCTGACGAGCCGCAGGTGGCGGAGCTTCAGGCCGCCCTCGACGATCCGGCCAACGCGCGGTTGCTGGTCGCGGTCGATACCGCGGCGGCGCTTGAGCTCTCGCCGGCGCTGCGGCCGGAGGCCGCCGCCCTCGGCGCCTGGGAGGCGGATGCCGCCGACATCGACGTGGATGTGCTGTTGCAGGGCTATCTGCGCCAGTTGCGCCATGCCGGCGGACGGGTGGTGACCTCGGCGATGGTCCGAGGCTTGCTGCGCCGGGCCGGCATCTGGGAGGCGGAAACCGACGCGGCCATCTACGCCGCGCCGATCGTGGTCAACGCCGCCGGTGCCTGGGCCGACGAGATCGCGGCCCTGGCCGGCACGGCGTCCATCGGGCTGGTGCCGAAACGGCGCACGGCCCTGACCGTCGACCCCGGCCTCGACATCGCCCGCTGGCCGCTCACCATATCCGCCGACGAGAGCTGGTATATCCGCCCGGAAGGCGGCGATCTGTTGATTTCGCCGGCGGACGAGACGCCGCAGGCGCCCGGCGACGCGCAGCCCGACGAAATGGACATCGCCGTCTGCATCGACCGTATCCAATCCAAGACCACGCTGCGCGTCGAACGCCTGGTCTCCAAGCGAGCCGGGCTCCGCTCATTCGTCTATGACAAGAGCCCCGTCGCCGGGTTCGCCGACGACACGGACGGCTTCTTCTGGCTGGCCGGGCAGGGCGGCTACGGCATCCAGACGGCGCCGGTGATGGCCGCCTATAGCGCCGCCATGATCCGTGACGGCGAGCCGCCGGCCGGGCTGCGAGATGCGGGTCTCACGGCGGCGACACTGTCGCCCGCCCGTCTCCGCGCTGAATAGCTCCGGCGGTTGCAAACGGGCGCCGAGCGCCTATTCTTCACGTCATGAAAATGAAAGCCGCCGTTCTGCGCGAGCCGGGAAGGCCTCGCCCTTACGCCGAGAGCCAACCGCTGACGATCGAGCAACTCGATCTCGACGGTCCGGCGGAGGGTGAAATCCTGGTCGAGATCGCAGCCGCCGGTCTCTGCCATTCCGATCTCTCCACCATCGAAGGCATCCGCCCCAGGCCCTTGCCGGCCGTGCTCGGCCACGAGGCCGCCGGCATCGTGCGCGAAGTCGGGCCGGGCGTCACCGCCCTCAAGCCCGACGATCACGTGGTCATGGTCTTCGTCATGAGCTGCGGCACCTGCCCGGACTGCACCGGCGGGCGGCCCAACCTCTGTGGGTCCTCCATTGCCGCCAAGGCCAAGGGCGAATTGGTGGCCGGCGGGCGGCGCCTGCATTCGGGCGGATCGGACATCAACCACGCTGCCGGTATTTCGTGCTTCGCCGAATATGCCGTCGTCGACCAGCGCTCGGTGGTGAAGGTGCCGGCAGAAGTGCCGCTCCAGGATGCAGCCTTGTTCGGCTGCGCGGTGATCACCGGTGTGGGCGCGGTCCTGAATACCGCGAACGTGCCGGAAGGGGCGTCGATGGCGGTGTTCGGCCTCGGCGGTGTCGGGCTCAACGCGGTGATGGCGGGCGCGCTCGCCGGCGCCGGCCAGGTGATCGCCGTCGACGTGCACGAAGACAAGCTCTCCCTGGCCCGGGAACTGGGCGCCACGCACGCCGTCAATGCCGCCTCGGCGAATGCGGTCGAGGAAATCCGCGACCTCACGGGCGGCGGCGTCATGCACGCCTTCGACATGGCGGGAACGGTGAAGGCGCTGGAAGCGGCCTACGCCAGCCTGCGCACCGGCGGCGTTCTGACCAGCGCCGGCCTGGCGCCGGCCGACGCGCTGTTTCAGCTCAAGCCCTACGAGATGGTCTCCCGGGAGCTCCGCGTGCAGGGCAGCTACATGGGCTCATGCTCGCCCGCCCAGGACATGCCCAAGTACCTGGAATTCTATCGCCAGGGACGGTTGCCGGTGGACCGGCTGTTGTCGGGGACGCTGGGCTTGGACGGCATCAACCTCGGCTTCGATAAGCTGTCCGACGGCGAAGTGGTCCGCCAGATTCTCAAGCCCTAGTGGGTTTCGAGTTGGCCATCCTTCGACACGGCGCTTCGCGCCTGCTCAGGACGAGGGTGGAGAAACCGAAAAGCCTCACCCTGAGCGGCGCGCGCCAGCGCGCCCGTCGAAGGGCGTCAGCGGAGCGTGAAGTGACCTATTCGGCGGCCTCGGCGGTGCCTTTGATCGCGACGTAGTCGTCGTTCTCGAAACCCAAGCCGTCGTCGAGGATGCGCTTACGCATATCCAGTCCATTGCCGCCGTGCGCGGTCATCTGTTCGGGCGGTGTCGGGTTCGTCACCTCGGGCCAGTGGCCGGGTTGCGGATCGGCGCCTTCGGCGGCGATGGCCATGGGTTCGTCATCCTGGATGGCCGGCGGCTTGGTGACGGTCATGATGTCCCAGGAGAGTTCCAGTGGGATGTTGTTGGGGTCGAAGAAATAGATCGACCAAATCGTGCCGTGATCGACGGCGCCGGTGACCTCGAGGCCGGCCGCTTCCAGCTTGTCCTTGAAGCCGAAGAGCGCTTCGCGCGTCTCCACAGTGAGGGAGAGATGATCGAAGCCGAGCGGCTTCTCGGTGGGGGAGCCGTGGAACTTGCGTTCCATGACGCTGGCGCCCTCGTACTCGAAGAAGGCGACCTGGGTGTTGCCGCAGCGGAAGAAATAGTGCCGGTAGCCGTCGTGGCCGATGCCGGCGTGCAACTCCATGCCCAAAAGGTCGCGATAGAAGCGTACCGTTTTGGTCATGTCGTCGGTGATGAAGGCCAAATGGTTGATGCCGGTGATTTGCATGTGAACCTGCCTTTGCTTGTCCGTGGTTTCCTGTCCTACCCCAATATAGGCATTCAGAAGTTGATGGTCATCCCGGCGTCGATCACCAGCACGTGACCATTGACATAAGACGCCGCGCCGGAGGCCAGGAACACCGCCGCGCCGGCGATCTCGTCGGGCCGGCCCCAGCGTTTGAAGGGAATGCGCGCCTCGACGAATTTCCGGACCTCCGCGTCCTCGACCCAGCGCGCGTTGGCCTCGGTGGCGAAATAGCCGGGCGCGATGGCGTTGCAGCGGATCCCGTCGGGCGCCAGTTCCACGGCGAGCGCGCGGGTCAGGGCCTCGAGCCCACCCTTGGCGGCGGTGTAGGCGGCGTCGCCCGGCCGGGCGCGCGGCCCGGCGATGGAGGTGATGTTGACGATGGAACCGGCGCTTCCCGCCCGGCGCAGCCGGAGCGCCACGCTCCGCGTCAGGTCGTAGGCAGATGCGAGATTGCCCTCCAGCACGCGGCGAAAGGCGTCGGGCGGGCAGTCCTCGATGGCGTGGCGATGGCGGATACCGACGTTGTTGACCAAGATATCCGGCACGTCCGGCTGCGTGTCCAGCCAGGCTTCGGCGCCGGCGCTGTCGAAAACATCGAACGCGGCGGGTGCGGCGGCGAGGCCGGCATCGGCAAGCTCCCGGCAGCGGAGCGCCAGCGTCTCGGCGTCTCGTCCGTTGACGAAGACCTGCGCACCGGCCTCGGCCATGGCCTGGGCGATCTCCCAGCCGAGCCCGCGCGCCGCGCCGGTGACCAGCGCACGGCGGCCGGCGAGGCTGAAACGGTCCCGATGGCCTGTCATACCTTGGGCCTGGCGGCGGCCATGTCGTAGTCGCGGAAGACTTCGGCGACGCGAATGCGGTAATCCTTGAAGATACCGGCGCGGCCTTGCGTCTGCGCGTCGCGGTGGCCGGCGACGGCGTACCAGGCCTCCACCGCGTCGCGGTCACGCCAGAACGACAGGGACAGGTATTTGCCCTCTTCGGTCAGGCTCTGGAAGCGCTCGACGGAAATGAAACCGTCGATCCCCTCCAATTCCTCTCTCAGGCCGGCGGCCAGGTCGAAATACTGCTGGGCCCGGTCGGGGTCGGGAAGGACCTCGAAAATGACGGCAATCATATGTACGTCTCCGCTACAGGGTTGACCCGGTCGGGCCGGCGTGGTTTGCCTGATTTAACCATCAACCGCGGACGACACAAAGAACATGACCGAAAAAATCGTTTTCCTGGATTCCGACTCGCTGCCGCCGCATATCCCCGTGCCGCGTCCGGGCTTCGACCACGAATGGGTGCAATACCCCGCAACGCCGCCGGACCAGGTCACGGAACGCCTCGCCGGCGCCACCTTGGCCATTGTCAACAAGGCGCGGGTCACGGCCGAGGTGCTGGATGCCTGCCCGGACCTGAGGATGATCTCGGTCGCCGCCACCGGCACCGATATCGTCGACGTGGCCGCCTGCCGCGAACGCGGCATCGTCGTCTCCAACGTGCAGGGCTATGCGGTCGATACGGTGCCGGAGCACGCCTTTACCCTGATCCTGGCGCTCAGGCGCGCACTCCTGGGTTTCGCGGCGGACGTGGCCGACGGTGCCTGGTCGCGGGCCAACCAATTCTGCCTGTTCACGCACGGCATTTCGGACCTGAAGGGCAGCCGACTCGGCATCATCGGCAACGGCGAACTGGGCCGCGCCACGGCGGCCATCGGCGCCAACGGCTTCGGCATGGAGGTGGTCTACATGGAGCACGCCACCGTCACCGACACCCAGCGTGCCGCCATGAACTTCGTCGGCTTCGACGAGATATCGGAAACGGCCGACGTGATCTCCATCCATTGCCCGCTGACGCCGAAGACGGAAAACCTGTTCGACATGAGCGCCTTCAAGCGAATGAAGAAAACCGCGATTCTGATCAACACCGCACGCGGTGCCATCGTCTCGGAACCCGATTTGGTGACGGCGATCGAAACGGGTGAAATCGGCGGTGCCGGCATCGACGTCCTGGCCAAGGAACCGCCGGCGGAGGGGCACCCCTATTATGCGCTGCTGGGACGGCCGAACTTCATCCTGACCCCGCATATCGCTTGGGCCAGCGATCAGGCGATGAGCACGGTCGCGGCCACCACCATCGAAAACATCGAGAATTTCGTCGCCGGCCAGCCGACCAACGTGGTGAGCTAGACGCTTCTGATGAAGTCGCGGATGCGCGGCGCGATGTGGGCGCGCCAGCGGCTGCCGTTGAAGACGCCGTAGTGGCCGACGTCCGGTTCGATGTAGTGAACCTTGTCCGCCGGCTTCAGGCCCGAACAGAGTTCGTGTGCGGCGATGGTCTGGCCGGGCGGGCAGATATCGTCCTTGCCGCCCTCGACGGTCATCAGCCGGGTTTTCTTGATCAGCGCCGGATCGACCTTGATGCCCTTGTGCATCATCTTGCCGCGCGGCAGTTCGTGGTTCTGGAACACGCGCTCGACGGTTTCCAGGAAGAACGCCGCCGGCAGATCCATGACCGCCAGGTATTCGTCGTAGAAGGTGCGGTGCTGGTCGGCGGAATCGCCGTCGCCGACGATCAGGTGCTCGAAATACTTGAGCTGCGCCTCCACGTGGCGGTCCAGGTTCATGTACATGAAGCCGGAAAGCTGTAGGAAACCGGGATAGACGCGTCGCAGCGCCCCCGGGTGCGGCATCGGCACGCGGGAAATGACGTTGCGCTCCAGCCAGGCGATATCGTGACGCATGACCAGTTCGTTGGACTCCGTCGGGTCGATGCGGCTGTCGATGGGGCCGCCCATGAGGGTCATGGATTTCGGCTGCATGGGATCGTCCAGCGCCGCCATGTGAGCGATGCCGGCCAACACCGGCACGGCCGGCTGGCAGACGGCAATGACATGCAGATCGGGGCCCAGGAAGCGCATGAAGTCGATGCAGGTGTCGATGTAGTCGTCGAGCCCGAACTCGCCCAGCGCCGCCGGCACCATGCGCGCGTCGGCCCAGTCGGTAACGTAGACGTCGTGGTCCTGCACCAGTGTGGCCACGGTGCCGCGCAGCAGCGTCGGATAATGCCCGGACATGGGCGCCACCAGTAAAACCTTGGGAAGCTTTTTCCGGCTGCCGGTGTTGAAATGGGTGAGGTTGCAGAAGGTCGTGCAGAGCTTCACCTCGGGCTCGGCGCCTTCGACGCCCCAATCGGGACGGCCGTAGCGCCGTGTGGCGCCGTCGAACCAACGCAGCGCGGCATCGGTATAGCGGCCGGCCGGCGTGTCGATCCACGGATTCAGGCCGGCGTCGGTGAAGACTTTTTGGGCTTCGCACAGCGCCTTCATCGGGGCCAGGGCGGCATGCGTGAGTTCGTAGGCGTGATAGAGCATGCATCAGGTATAGCAGTTGGGTGCCGGAGGGAAAGTCTATTGTGCAGTGCACAAGCCAAGGATGTTCCTCTTGACCGTGATGCGCGGGCGGCTAGGCTCTCGGAATAACCCCGCCACCCCCACGCAATCGGGAGACAGCACATGGTTTTCGGCCTTTTCGGCAAGAGCGACGCGAAAATCCAGGAACTCATCGACAACAAGCAATTCGATGAACTGCCCATCGAGGTCATCGACGAGTTGGGCAAGGACCTGATCGTCACCACCGAAACGACGCTTTCGGGCTACGAAATTGAGGAGCGCATCGAGATCATTACCGCCGAATGCGTGTTCGGCATGAACATCTTCCGCGACATGTTCGCCGGCATCCGCGACATCTTCGGCGGCCGCTCGTCGGCGTCGCAGAAGGTGCTGCGCGACGCGCGCCGGACCTCGATGACGGAACTCCGCAGAGAAGCCTTGATTGCCGGCGCCAACGCCGTGATCGCGGTGGATCTGGACTATTCCGAGATCTCCGGCGACGGCAAGAGCATGCTTTTGGTGGTTGCCAGCGGCACCGCCTGCCGGGTGCGTAAACTGTGAGCACGGCCATGGCAGCCGATGGGGCCGCTGCCGAAACCGCGGCGCAGGTCGAGGCGCAACTGGCGCAGCAGGTGGAGACCGTCTCCAAATGGGTCGACACGGTGATCGAGTTCGGCGTCACCTACGGATTCCAGATTTTCGGTGCCCTGGTCTTCCTGTTCATCGGGCTCAAGCTCGCGGGCTGGGCCGGCAAGCGGGTCTCGGGCCTGCTCGAGATCAAGCATATCGACCAGACCCTGGCGCGTTTCATCGGCAACGTGGTGAAGATCATCGGCGTGGTGTTCCTGGTGATTATCACGCTCGGCAACTTCGGCATTTCCATCGCGCCCCTGATCGCGCTCGCCGGCGCCTCGGCCTTCGGCGCCACCATGGCGATCCAGGGGCCGCTTTCCAACTATGGTGCCGGGCTGTCGATCATCCTGGCCCGGCCGTTCGCGGTCGGCGACACCATCACCGTCAATCGCACCACGTCGGGCGTGGTCGAGGACGTCTCGCTCGGCCATACGCTGCTCGTGGGCGAGGATGGCGAGCGCATCACCATTCCCAACAAGGAGATCGTCGGCCGGGTGATCGTCAATTCCGACGAGCGCCGCGTCGTGCAGACCCGCATTTCCGTCGGCGAGGGCCAGGACATCGAAACGGCGCTGGCGGCCGTGCGCGAGGCGCTGGGCGGGCTCGAGGATCTGGCCGGCGGCCCGGCGCCGCAGGTGGGAATCCACGATTTCACCTACGGCGGTATCGTCATCGGGGTGCGATTCTGGGTGCCGAGCGCGCGCTATTTCCAGGTCCGTTACGCGGTCAACGGCGCCATCCATGCGGCGCTCGTCAAGGCCGGCATCGCCATGCTGCCGGCCGGCGCGCTGGCGGTGACGGCGGCCTCGCTGTCGGCCGACGAGGATGAAGAGGACGCCGGCGGCGCCATCACCTGATTATTGGCGTCCCGGGTGCAGCGCCTGGATCAACTGCTCCGTCGGGATGCCGAGACGCCTGGCCGCGCTGTCGAAATCGGGCGGTGGCGGACCGAGCGCCTGATGCAGTTCCTGCACGGAAATCCCCAAGCGCTGAGCCGCCGCGTTCAAATCCGGCGGGCCGCCCATGCGGCCGCCCATGCGTCCCCCTTGTGGGCCGCCGAAGCCGCCGCCCTGGCGCATGCCGCCCTGTTGGCCGAAGCCCGGACGTCCGAAACCACCGCCCATGCCGCCTGGCGGCGGTCCCATGTTGGTCGGGGCGCCGATGTTGGCGGGCCGAGAGCCGCCGCCCGGCGGGCCCATTTCATGCGGCAGGCCGCTGCCGGCGCCAGGGCCGCCGCCGCCGGGGGCGTTGCCGGGGCCGCGCATGGTGAAGCTGCCGTCGGGCCGGCCGACCCAGCAGCGCGGGATGAATGGGAAGCTGGCGGTGATGACGTAATGGTAGGTGCCGCCTGGGTATTCCGGCGTGACGCCCTCGCGCCCGTTGCAGGCATCGAGGTCGCCCAGTCCGGCTGCGAACTCGTAGTCCTGCACGAAGGTGCCGTCGTAGCTGCCACCGGGACCGGACGGGCGGTTGCCCGACTTGATCCGATAGCTGGCACGCAACTGCACCACCGGGCTCGCCGCATCGGCGGGAGCGCGATAGCCATAGGGTCCGTAGATGGGAAAGCCGTCGGCGGCATAACCGAGCAGCGCCGGCTTGTCGCGGTAGGGAAATTGTTCGATCAGTCCGGTGGGCAGCGCGTGGTAATGATAGGCACCGCTCGGCTGCACGTGGGCATTGTGCTGGTCCAATCCCAGGTCCATGGCGCCGGACATGGCCTCCAGGTTCCAACCCGAATTGCGGTCACGGTTCCAGTATTCCGCCGTCAGCGGATCGAAGGGCACGCCATTGAGCGCAATACCGAAGTTCTGGTGGCCGAGTGGCGTGATGCGACCGGTTTTCGCCGGGTGCAGCGGCACGCGGAAATCGTAGTTCTGCTCCTTGATGGAATGCGGATTGCCGCTGTTGGGAAAGCGGCCCGGCTGGTGGTCAGGCAAGCCGTCGGCACGGACGAAGCGGTAGCCCGCGCTGGTATCGATGGAAATGCGCGCCGCCGCCTCGGCCGGGTTGAGCAGGAAGGACCAGGGATTAAAGGCTTCCGCCTTCTTCGCCCTGGGCACCGAACCGGCCGTCGGCTTGACGCCGTGCGCCAGGGCCGTGCCGCTGACGGTGGCGGCGAGCGCGGCGGAGAACACGGCGGCACCCGCGGCAACGATGCTGATCTTCCGGCCCATGGCACTTCCCCTCAGTCGTTGTCCATCGCGTCATAGTGTCCGAGATGTCGGAGGAAGGTTGCAACGAATTTCTCCGGCGCCTCGTACATCACCCAATGGCCGGCACCGGGAATGATGTCGAACAGGCAATCGGGCTGCCATTGGCGGAACAGCTCGCGCCGTTCCTCGATGTCTTGCAGGCCGCCGCCGGTGATGTCGAGATCGCCCCAGATGCCGCCGATGCGGGCCCGGATGCGGGGCAGGGCCTCGATCAGCGCGGCGCTGACGGAGATGCGCCGACTGCGCAGGCGGCCGCGTTCGATGTTGGTGCGATGGATGTGCACGGCCAACGGGTCGATGGAGGCCTCGTGCGCCAGCATCAGGAGCTTCAGGTTGTTGCGATGCACGGCGTCGATCTCGCCATCCGCCAAGCGCGGGTCCGGCACCTGGATGCCCTGCACGATATAGTGCAGCGGCCCGAAGCCGGCGGCGCCGACGGCGGTGTAGCTGCGGCAGCGCTCGGCGAAGTGCGCCGCGGTATGGGCGCTGGCGACGCCGCCGAAGGAAAACCCGGCGATATCGAAGGGCGCTTCCGTCCCCAGCAGGTCGTCGATACCGGCGGCGATCACCGGCACCAGCGGGTCGATGGTAGTGGGACGGCCGATGGCGGCGGAATCGCCCATGCCCGGTATGTCGCCGGCGAGCACCGTGGTCCTGGCCGCCAGCGCGGGGATCGCCTTGATCCAGTGCGTCCAGGAGCCCCAGCCGCCGTGAAAAAGCACCACGGGCGGCTTGCCGGCCGAACGGTTGTCCGGGCCGGCCCAGCGGTGCCAGACCATGGTCCCGTCGCCGCAGGGTGTTTCGAGCCGCTCGCCCTTGGCGGCCACGGCGGCGACCACCGATTGCGGGTCGGCGCTCCAGTCGATGTCGAAGGCGAGGGGGATGGGCGAAGTCATGACGGCGGCCATTTTCGGTGCCGCGGCCGAAATTGCAACGCGAAAGCGCCGCCAAGATGCCGGCGCAGGCGCCGGCGCGGGCCGGAAATGAGAGGCCCGCGTGCCGAAGGCGGGACGCGGGCCTTTCTGGAATTCGTCAGTCGGTCGGGTGCGGACCGTTCAGCGGATGGTCTGCACTGCTGGGCTCGATCGCATTCATGGTCGTTTCTCCTTCCGTGCTTGGCCATTCTGGCCCATCGCCACATTGGGCCGAGAGCGCAAGCACGTCAGTGACGGCGATCACAACAGGGTATGAGGGAAAATCTTGCCAACAGGTAAACGGGGAAGGGGCGGTGTAATTGAAAACGGCGCCAGCCGCTGAAGACACCCGGGTCCGAATTTAAGATCGGAAACTGTCGGGATCGCCAGTGGCCGGCGCCGCATGTCACAAACCGGGAAGGCTAGGCCGCGAAGCTGCCCTCGCGCCAAGCGGCGGTGCTTTTGCAGTTGGTGCAAACGCGTTCGCCGATATGGCTGGACGTGAATGCCTTGCCGCACATGAGGCAACTACGCTCCTTGCGGATCGGCGGTTGGTCCGGTTCCGGTTTCTTATTGTTACTTCTGGACGACATTCATTCCCTCCCGGATGTCAATTCCATATTGATCTCATGACATTAGCGAAAAACCTTCTTCTGCGGCGCCGGGTTTTATCCGAACTGCCGCACCCCCGTTTTCGAAATGTCATCGTGTACGGCTTGTATCCTACAGCAAAGGTTGAAATTTTGCAAGGACTTAGCTAGTTTTGCATGGTGAAACGGATGATTCCAAAACCGAGCAAAAAAATCCATCCGTTCCCGTAGAAGCTGGTGTCAGCCGCAGGCCCGGCCCGGTGGGCGGCGGTGCGCCACCGATGGTTTCCGACCAGACGCGGTCGATGGGCAACGCCTGGAAGTGGGGAAAATGCTCCAGGAACCAGGCCATTTGCCGCTCGTTTTCCGTCGGCAGCAGCGAGCAGGTGGCGTAGACCAACCGCCCGCCCGGACGCACCATGGCCTGGGCGTCGGTGAGGATGCGGCGCTGGCGTTCCACCAGATCATCCAGGTCGGTGGGCGTGAAGCGCCATTTGGCGTTGGGGTCGCGCCGCCAGGTGCCGGTGCCGGTGCAGGGCGCATCGACCAGCACGCGGTCGGCCCGTCCGGCCTGCTCCGCCACCCAATTGTCGTCCTGGGCGGAAATGACGCGGCATTTCACCTGGTGCGCGCCGGCGCGTTTCAGGCGCGGCCGCAGCCGGTCGAGGCGCGTCCGCGAGATATCGCAGGCGATCAGCTTGCCGGCAACCCGGCCGTCGCGGCCCATGGCGGCGGCCAGCGCCAGGGTCTTGCCGCCGACGCCGGCACAGTAATCCACCACCGTCATGCCGGGCCGCGCATCGGTCAGCAGCGCCAACAGTTGCGAGCCCTCGTCCTGGATTTCCACCAGGCCCTGCTTGAAGGCTTCCGTGCCGCCGAGCCGGGGCCGGCCCTCGACCCTGAGACCCAGGGGCGAGAACGGCGTCTCGGCGGTGTCGACGAAGGCCCGTGCGAGTGCGAGCTTGGCCTCTTCGCGGGTCGTCCGGAGCGTATTGGCGCGCAGATCCACCGGCGCCGTCTCGTTCAGGGCGGCCAGTTCCTCCGTCAGGCGCCCGCCCCACAGACTGGTGAAAGCATCGGTCATCCAGGCGGGGAATTCGTAGGCGACGTCGGGCGGCATTTCCGCGTGGTTGAGCGGCCGGCCGTAGAGCGCCTCGGCGAGGTTCGCCTCGCCGGTGCTCAGCGCCGCCGGGCAATGGCGGCCGCCCGAGAACAGCCCCGCGACCTCGTCCGGAGACGTGCGGTCCTCGAGTGTGAGCGCGGCGATCAACAGCGCGCGCGGGTCGGGCGCCGCGCCCTCGTGGCCGAGGTCGATGCCGGTGCGTTCCACCCACCACGAAAGCCGGGCCCGGCGGCGCAGCACGCCATAGATGCGTTCCTGGATGGCGCGCCGGTCGGACGAACCCGCGTAGCGGCGCTGACGGAAATAATCGTCCATCAGTACGTCGGGCGGCGTGGTGCCGCCCCAGACCGCGCCCAACAGTTCCGCAGCCGCCTGTAGCCGTGCTCCCGGTGTCATGAAAAACTCCCTGAAATCATGCCGGCAACGTAGCACCAAGCCGCGGCCAGGCCACGGTCAATTTCCCGTGTTGGTGCCAGGGCGCGATTCCCCTGCGCTCGCCGCTTGCGCTATGATCGAAACCGGTTGGGAGGGGTTATATCCATGTATCGACATCTTCTGTTGGCGCGCTTCGGGCTGACCAACCTGGTCGCCGCCGGGTTGCTGGGGGCGGCCTACCTGCAAGGCTGGTTGAAACCGGTCCTGGAAGCCGATTTGGTGGAGTTGAGCGCCGTCATCGCCGCGTTGTTTCTCTACGGTTTCGTCCGCTGCGCCGTCGCGCTCGTGCGGATCAACGCCGAACTCAACGATGTCGATGCCGGCGTTCCGGCGCTGGGCTCGCACGCCCGGCGCTACCTGGACGCCGTCGACGGCGCCGGCAGGGCGGACGAGGTCGCCGCCGGTGTGCTGCGGCTGCGTCTCACCAACCGCATCTCGGTCGTGCGCCAGATCGCCAACTCATTGGTATTCTTAGGTCTCATCGGCACGGTGATCGGTTTCATCATCGCGCTGTCCGGCGTCAATCCGGAGGCCGCCAGCGACGCCGAGCGCATCGGCGCCATCATCACCAACCTGATATCGGGCATGTCGGTGGCGCTGAATACCACGCTGGTCGGCGCCGTGCTCTACGTCTGGCTGATCGTCAACCACCGGCTTTTGGCCACCGGCACGGTGTCTTTGCTCACCGGAACGTTGGAACTGGGCCAGCGCAGGGGCGGCGGCCATGGACGAGCTTGATTATCTCGACGACGACAGCACCGGCACCGTCTTTCGCGACGTGATCTTGCTGGCGCTGATCGGCTTCGTCGCCATGGTCATCATGCTGTTGCCGCACATCAGCCCGAAGCAGAAGGAGGCCGAGGACACCAAGGCACCCGGCAACGTGATCGTGGAAATGCACTGGCCGAGCGACATGCCCTACGACGTGGATCTCTGGGTCAAGGCGCCGAAGGAGGGGCCGGTGGGATTCTGGAATCAGGGCGGGCGTGTTTTCAACCTTTTGCGCGACGACTTGGGCGCGGAGGGCGATGCCACCGACGAGAACTACGAGGTCTCTTACTCGCGCGGCATTCCACCCGGCGAATACGTCGCCAACGTGCATATGTACGGCCACCTGAAGCCGGGCGTGCGAATCCCGGTGAAGGTGGTGGTCAGCGTCAAGCAGCCGAACATCGATACCCGCCAGCTCCTGCAAACCACCGTGATCCTGGAGCGCTCCAACCAGGAGTTGACGGCCTTCCGCTTTCGCCTCGACGCCGACGCCGACGTTGTCGAGGGCAGCGTTTCGACCCTCAGCTACCCGCTGATTACCGGGCTCCTCTAGGAGAGTGACATGGATACACTGATCTACGTTTTCATCGCCGCCACCGGCGTCATCGCGGCGCTTGCCAGCCTGGCGATCTGGGCGCCGAGGAAATCGGCCGTCAGGCTATCGGCGGTGCTGGTGGCGGCGCTGGCGATCCCGGTTTTCTACGTGCAGTTCGTCGAGTTCCTGTCCAAGCCGAAGCCGAAGACCTTCGAGTGGTTCGAGCGCGACGTGGAGGAAGCGGAAATCCTCGGTGTCAGCCTGAGCGAGGGCGAGGCCATCTACATGTGGCTGCTGTTCGCCGGCACCACCGAACCCCGCTACTACGCTTTTCCCTGGAACCTGAAGCAGGCCGAACAGCTCGAGCAGGACATGGCCAACGCCATCATCAGCAATTCACGCATCAAATTGAAAAACCCGTTCGAACGCCGTCCCGACGGGGACCCGTTCGGGGAGTTGAATATCGAAATCGTGCCGCCGGCGCGGATGCCGATGAAGCCGCCGCGCATCCCGCCGCGTATCTTCAACCCGCGCGGCCACGACGTGTGAGGGACAGGCGCCTGTCGGGCACTTGGTTCGCGGCGATCAAAGATTGGGGAGAAACGCCATGCTCGGCTGCGGGGCCGTCGTCGGGATCATCACGCTGACCGTCGTTCCGGTACCGACCTCGCTTTCGATGGACAGTTGACCGTCGTGCAACTCGACCAGGGACTTGGTAATCGCCAGGCCGAGGCCCCATCCGTCGACGGGCTTGTGTGGATCTTGCTCGAGCCGAAAGAAAGGCTTGGTGAGATCGACCAACCGGTCGGCTGGAATGCCGCTTCCCGTATCGGTCACGCGGATCAGGGCTTGCTGTTTGGCGTCGCTCACGGAAACCAGAATATTGCCTCCTTTCGGCGTGTGCTTGATTGCGTTGGTCAGGAGGTTGAGCAGGACCTGCCGGATTGCACGCCGGTCCGCGAAAACGGTCGGTGGCGCGTCGCTGAACCGGGCCGATACGGTGACGCCCTTTCGCTCTGCCTCGCCGGCGATGAAATGCAGGCTGTCGGCGACGATCTCCTGCGACGGCAGCATCTCGCGCGTCAATGAGGCTTTTCCCGCTTCGATGGTCGAGATGTCGAGCAGGTCATTGACCAGTGAAAGCAGGTGCTCTCCGCTGTCGTGGATGTCCTTTGCGTATTCGGCGTATTTTTTCTCTCCGATCGGACCGAGGTGCTGACGACTGATAATTTCGGCGAAACCAAGGATTGCGTTCAGTGGCGTGCGCAGTTCATGGCTCATTGCGGCAAGGAATTGGGATTTGGCCTGATTGGCTTGTTCCGCTTCGGTCAAAGCCCGTTGCCGTTCTTCCTCCACCCGTTTGCGTTCAGTGATATCGAGCAGCAATACGGTGAAAAGTTTTTCTCCATTTACCTCGAGTTTCGATACGGAAGCCGAGGCCGGAAATTCCGAGCCGTCTTTTCTCACTCCGAGAATAGTGTTCCGTTCATCCATCATTCGGTAGGTGTTTCCGGACCGTTCGAATTGAGCAATGTGTTCGCGATGGCTGTCGTGTAGACGTGCCGGAATCAAGACGTTCATCGACTCCCCCAGCACTTCGTCGGCCCGATAGCCGAATATCCGCTCCGCGCCCTTGTTGAACAACTGAATGTTCGAATCTACCCCAACCGTGATCACTGCTTCCGGCGCAATGGCGAATATTTCCTTCAGCCGCGCCTGGGAGTCGCGGAGAGCCTGTTCCGAGCGCTTTCGTTCGGTAATGTCGCGGGAAATGCTGATCATCATGTCCTCGCTGCTCATCCGCAGTAGGCTGAGCGAGACCTCGACCGGAATCGCTTCACCGGTCTTGGTCATGTGGACAGTTTCGAATACGTAAGGCCCGACGGTTTTCAACCGAACCAGCGCGCGTTCGAAATCCTCCAAACTCGCGGCGTGATCGAAATCATTGATGTGAAGTTCGCGAAGCTCTTCCGGCGTGTAGCCCAGGAGTTTGCTGGTGGTATCGTTTGCGTAGACGATTTTGCCGTTATCACCGAAAACGATGGCGGCGTCGCCGGTGTGATCGAGGGTGAACAACGCCTTTTCCAGTTCGCCTTCGATGCGTTTGCGTTCCGAGATGTCTTGCAGCGTGCCGATCGATCGGATTGCCCTGCCGCTGTCATCCAACAGTGGTTCGCCCATCTGGCGGACTTGACGCACCGTTCCGTCGCGCCGGACGACGCGGAACTCGATGTCCAGTGGTTCTACATCGTGCGGCTGCGTACGTAGATCGGTGTGGTATTGCCGGGTAATACGGGTGAAACGGTCCCGATCTTCCGGGTGAACGAACTCCAAGGGGGCTTTCGCGTCGGTGAACAGTGTCAGGCATTCGTCGACCGATATCCCAAGAATGTCGGCGAACTCCTCGGAACACGAGACCATCGCGTTTTTCGTTTCGTCCCATACCCAATGCCCCAGGAATGCGATTTTTGCCGCTTGCCGGTGGCGAGTGGCGGAATCGCGTAACTGTTCCGTCCTTCTGCGGACGGTTCGTCGAAGTACGACGATGAACACGATCGAGCCGCCGGCAACGATACTGATGATCGCGATGGCGATGTGGGTGAGTTCGCGGAGGAACTCCCGTCGTTCGCTACGCAAGAGTTCGGGATCGAAAACAAATCTGTTGACGTCGAGGTTGCCGGACACCAAGCCCGCGTGCTTAAGCGCGCTGTGCATATTCAGCCAGCGTCTTGGGTTGTCGTGCCCGACTTCGACGATCGGGAAAAGCGATAGATTGAGGACTTCGTGACTCTGAAAAAGGTTGAATTCCAGTGGGTTCTCAACCGGAAAGGTCCGCTTCAGGTCCTTGGCAATCCGTTCCGCGATCTCCGCCGGGTGACTGAGGGCATAACGCCATCCCTTGATGCTCGCGGCGACGAACCGTTCGACGAGGTCCGGGTCGCCTTCGATCAATCGTTCGGTGGTAAACAGGGTATCGCCGTAAAAATCGACGCCGTAAGTATTCGGGCGCATGACGCGAAGCGCCATATTGTTGTTTTTTGCGCGCCAGAGGGCTGTTAGCGTGAAACCGGTATAGGCGTCGATATGGCCGTGTTTCAGGAGATCGAAACTCCGCCCTTGCCAACCTTCCAACGATACCGGTGGCACTCGCATAGGATCGATCCCCTCGGTGCGCAGCATCGCCTGAAACTCGGCGTCCGTGGTCTCCCCAATGATGCGCTGGACCTTGAGGCGGGTCAGATCGGCAGGCGTGGACAGCTTCGTATCCTCGCGCGCAAAAACGGCGATCGGGCTCTGTTGGAAGATGACGGCAGTGACCGCAAGCCTGGCGCCCTTGTCGTGGGCGATGAGGATGTCGGCGGAACCGATGCCGAAATCGGCGCGTCCCGAAACCACCTCGTCGATGGCGGAAAGTGTCTTTCCCGTCGGCGCGACGGCCGAGCGGATATCGACATTCAATCCGGCTTCGCGGTAGAAGCCAAGCCAATTGGCCGCATAGTAGCCGGCGAATTGGAACTGGTGATCCCATCGAAGCTGCAGGGAAACATTGTCCAATGCTTTTGCCGACGGCGTCACCGCAGCAAAAAAATCCCGGCGAAGACAGGTATAAACCGGCCGCTCAAGAAGTTCACGACGCCACAATTCGCAAATCGTTGCTCCTCATATCGATATTGTATGTGTCGACGATTGAAGTCAGCTAGAATCGGCTTACAATAAGCAATTAAAAGTAGAATAAAGGACGTCGCTCCTAGCCATGATTTGACGTCAAGCAGTGAAAGGGCGTAACCGGTCGTTGGTTGCCGGGCTTACGATCGCCCGTCCAACGCGCCACCGTCGGCAATGAGCGCGTCGATTTCATCCGCCGAGAGGCCGTGTTCGGCCAGCACGTCGCGGGTATCCCAACCCAAGGGCTGTGCGGGGTGGCCGGCGGGCAGTTTCTCGCCCTCGACCAGGACGGTCGGGCGGATGGTGGTGACGGTGCCCTCCGTCGGGTGCTCGACCTGGGCGGTGAGGCCGACCTGTCGAATGTGCGGGTCGTCCGGCAGGGTCTCCAGGGTATGGCAGGTCATGGCCGGCACGTCCTCGGCGGCGAGCGCTTCCAGCCAATGGGCGGAGGTGTTTTCCGTCAGCGAGTTGGCGCGCAGGTCGAACCATTCGGTGGCGTGCTTGAAGCGCGCCGCGATGGAGCAGAACCGGGGATCGTCGATCAATTCGGGCTTGCCGACGGCACGCAGGAAACCCGCCGCCTGGGCGTCGTTGTTGGCGGAAATGCTGAGCCAGCCGTCCGACGTGCGCACCGGCAGGTTGTTCGGGTCAAGCACCCGCGCATCGCCGGCGCGCCCGAGCGGCGGGTCGAAACTGGTGGGGCCCAGGTGTTCCTGCATGACGAAGGCGGCCATAGTTTCGAACATCGGCACTTCGATGGCTGTGCCCTTGCCGTCGCGGCTGCGTTTGTAGAGCGCCATGGCGATGGCGCCGGCGGTAATCTCGCCGACCGTGTGGTCGCAGAGCAAAAGCGGCGCATAGCGGGGCGTGCCCTCGCGCCGCTCGAACAGGCCGGCGACGCCGGAAACGCCTTGCACCACGGTGTCGTAGGCGGGTCGGCCGCGATAGGGGCCGTCCGGGCCGAAACCGGTGATGGTGCAATGGATCAGCGTCGGGTTGCGCGCATGACAGCTTTCCGGATCGAGGCCGAGCCGGGACAGGGCTTCCGGGCGCATGTTGGAAACGAAGACGTCGCAATCGGTCAGGATTTTGTCCAAGGCCTTGCGCGCGTCCGGGTTCTTGACGTCCAGGCAGACGGATCGCTTCCAGCGGTTGAAGTGCATGTACTTGCCCGAAAGCCTGCCCGAAGGCGACGGCCCGCCCAGTTGGCGCAGCGCATCGCCGGCGGGCGGTTCGATCTTGATGACCTCGGCGCCCTGATCGGCGAGACGCAGCGTTGCCGTCGGCCCGACGACGATGGATGTCATGTCGAGGACGCGGATGCCTGAAAGGGCCCTGTCGTCGTTTTCCGTGGCATCGTTTTGGGCGTCGCTCATGTGGCCTTGACCTCCAGAAGTACGTTGGCGTTATCGTCCTGCACCCAAAGCGTCCAGCCGCTCTCGGTGTTCATGCCGCAAAGCCGGATCGGCCGACCGCAGATGACGGCGCCGGTGTTGCGCGCCTCGAAGCTTTTCGGTTGCTGATCGAGCTTGCGCTCCAGAAGATCGACCAGCAACAGCGCCGTCAACCCGCCGTTGACGATCAGGCCGGGATAACCCTCCGTCTCGGTGGTATAGGCCTGGTCGTAGTGGATGCGGTGGGTGTTGAAGCAGATTGCGGAATAACGGAACAATTGCTGCGGCTCGGTGACGATGTCGTCGAAGAAGTCGGGCTCGCCGGGCGGTTGCACGCCGGCGCGCGATCCTTTCTTGGCGGCACCGGAAGCGGCCTCCTCGCGGTAGATGGTGTCCTGTTCCTCGATGATGGCCGGCGCGTCCGCTCCCTCGCGGTAGATGGAATGGCGCAGCGTCACGATCACCAGCTTGCCGGACCGGCCTTCCTTGGGGGTGATCGCGGTCACCTCGCTCACCCGCCGGAGCCGGTCGCCGATGACCACCGGCGCGTGATAGTAAAGCCGCCGGCCGCCCAACATGCGGCGCGGCAGCGGTGCTGGCGGCATCAGGGTATCGACGGCGGCATGGCCGTCGCCCTTCAGCTCGCGCGTCAGGGTCAGCGGCGTGAACAGGCACATCTGCCAGCCGTTGGGCAGCGGATCGCCTTCGCGGAAATCGTAGGGATCGCGGTTCAGCAGCGCCGCCACCCGGCGCACCAGCATTGCCGAGCACTCATCAAAGGCGTCCTCGCTCTTGCCGATCCATTCGGCCAGTTCGCCGATATCGTCGCTCATCCGTTCGGTCCTCTCATCCCTTGCCGTTTCCGTCTTCGCCCCCATTTTCCTCCCAGGTCCTCGGCGGGAAGGCCGCCATGAGGGCATCGAGCCGTTCGGTCGCAGCGTCGTCGTCCGCCGACAGGCCGGCAAACAGTTCCGCCGCGCCGGAGAACATGCCGTCGCCTAGTTCCGGGCCGGCGAAGTCGGCGATTTCCTGCATTTCGGCGACCCAGCGATAGGTCTTGGGGTACATACGCGCGATGCGTTCCTCGAGCCAATGCTTGAGTGCCGGCTGGCTGCGTTCCAACTCGGCCATCAATGCCTGTTCGGCGCCGACCCGCGCCGCCGCCAGATAGCTGGCAGCGCCGAGGGCCTGTAGACCTTTCATGACCGCCGCGAAGCTCATTTTCAGTGCCGAGGCGGCACCGTTGGGACCGTCGAGGGCGAGCAGGTTGAGGCCATGTTCGCCAAGCTGCATGGCTGCGTCCCGGTCGGGACCGGAGACGTGAATCCATGGGCCTTCGTAGCCGTCGCGTGGCTCGGTGCCGACGATGCAGCCGTCGACGAAGCGGGCGCCTGCGGCGGCGGCGATGTCGCCCACCTTGAGTGCCGTATCCGGGTTGATGGCGTTGAGATCGATATAGGCCGGCTTCGCCGTCGTGCCGTGGAGCGTTTCGGAAAACGCCTCGGCGGCGGCCAGGGCCTGGCCCGGCGGCACGACGGAAAGGACCAGGTCCGCTTGCGCCAGTTCGTCCGGCCCGCAGGCGTATAGGCCGGCCGCTTCGGCGCGCGCCCGGCTTTCGGCGCCGCGTCCGGACAGTTCGCAACGGACCCGCGCGCCGTGTGCGTTCAGCCGCCGGGCGAGGGCGGTTCCCATGCGGCCGGGGCCGATGAGGCCGATTTCAAGCTGGGACATGACATGAAGGCTGCAAAGACATGCCGGAAGGCTAAGAGCGGCGGTTCAGCGCTTCAAGCCAAATTGCACCGAGAACGGTTGATGCCCGCATTTCTGGAACCGATAATGCCGGCCGGCAGCGCGAAAAGGGGACTCTCCATGGTCGAAGGCGGCAGGAACCGGGCGGCGAAACTGCCGTTCTTCTTCGGCTGGGTGATCGTCGCCATCGCCTTCGTCACCATGGCCTTGAGCGTCTCGGCGCGCACCGCCTTTTCACTACTGATGCCGCCTCTGATCGAGGAGTTCGGCTGGCAGCGCGGCCTTGCCGCCGGTGCCTTTTCGTTCGGTTTTTTGGTCTCCGCCGGTTTGAGCCCCTACATCGGGCGCCTGGTCGATAGCCGGGGGCCGCGTCCGGTGATCCTGACCGGTGTCGCGCTGATGGCCGCCGGCATGCTGCTGGCACCGGGAATTGCGGTGCCCTGGCATCTATACCTGACGCTCGGCGTTCTCGTCGGTTGCGGTGCCAACCTGATGAGTTTCACCGTGCAGGCGCTGTACCTGCCGAACTGGTTTCGCCGCCGGCGCGGGTTGGCGATCTCCATCGCGTTCGCCGGCGTCGGAGCGGGCGCGATCGTGGTGTTGCCTTGGCTGCAATCGATCATCGAGGCGAGCGGCTGGCGTGAGGCCTGCCGCGCCATGGGGATCTTGCTGATCGTGGTTCTGGTGCCTTTGAACCTGTTCGTGCGCCGCCGTCCGGAAGACATGGGCCTGGAAGCGGACGGCGGCGACGGCCGCCGAGACGGAAAACCCGCCAAGCGCACCATTCGCATCGTCGATGAAGACTGGGCGGCAAGGGAATGGACCTTGGCCCTCGCCATGCGCACCGGGCGGTTCTGGTGGTTGGCGCTGGCCTTTTTTTGTGCCCTGGTCGCCTGGTATTCGGTGCAGGTGCACCAGACCAAGTACCTGGTGGAAATCGGATTTTCGCCGATGCTTGCGGCTTGGGCGCTCGGTATCGTCAGTGTCGTCGCGGTGCCGGGACAGATCGGGTTCGGCGCACTTTCCGATCGGGTCGGCCGGGAATGGGTCTGGTCCATCGGGTGCCTGGGATTTGCAATCTGTTACGTCGCCTTGATCGCCATGGAACACCATCCGACGGACCCGTTGTTGTACGTGATGGTGGTGGCGCAGGGATTCCTCGGTTACGCCATCACCTCGGTGCTGGCGCCGGTGGTCGCCGAGATCTTCGAGGGGCCGCACTATGGCGCCATTTTCGGCACGCTGACGGTGTTCATGATCGCCGGCGGCGCGGCGGGGCCTTGGATCAGCGGCGTCATCTACGATATCACCGCCAGCTACACGCCGGCCTTCGTGTTCGCCGGGGTTTGCGCGGCGGTCTCGGGACTGGCGATCTGGTTTGCGGCGCCCGGCAAGGTGCGGGCGGTGCCGGGACGGGTCAGGCCTTAGACGCGGCGCCGGCCCGGCGCGCGACGGCCATCACCGCGAGCGCGGCGAGCACGAAACCGGCGGCCGACCAGAACACCAGGCTCGGGTGGCCGGCGTCCAGGAACCAGCCGTTGATCACCGGCGACGCCGAGGAGCCGATGGCATAGCCGACGAAAACGAAACCGAACACCTTGCCGGTCTCGCCGGCCGGCGCCACCTCGCGCACCATCAGGTCGCGTGCCGGCAGCGCGCCGCCCATGCCGACGCCCGCCAGTGTCAGCACCGCCACGGCCGACCAGGGGCCGAGGCTGACGTTCGCCGCCAGCACCAGGAAACAGGCGGCGAAAGCCAGCGCCCCCGCGGCGGTCGCCAGGTGACGCGGGGTCCTGTCGACGACGACGCCGGCGAGCAAGATACCGGCGGTCAGGCCGAACAGGTGCCCGGTCAAGGCGGCGTTGGCCTGTGGCAGGTCGAGGCCGTGCTGATTGATCAGCACCGACACGATGAAGGAGGTGAGGCCGCTCGACGCCATGGCGAACAGGACGAAATAGGCAAGGAACAAAAGCACCGCCGGCGACAGCACCACGGCGAGGCCGGCCTGTTTTGGGGGAGAGGGGTTGGCCGGGTTGGCCGTCGGTTTCGGCGGCTCGCCCTGCATGACACCGCGCCGCGCCGCCATGACGGCCATCACCGCGAGCCCGACGGCGCCGCTGACGCCGAGCGCGGCGCGCCAATCGGCCCAGCCGGCCAGCGCCAGCATGCAGATCGGTGCGATGGCGCTGCCGGCATAACCGAGGAAGGTATGCAGCGAAAAGGCGCGGCCCAGCCGCTCTGGCCCGATGGAGCCCGCCAGGATGGCGTAGTCGGCGGGATGGAAGACGCTGTTGCCGATGCCGGCGATCAGCGCCAACAACAGCAGCACGCCGTAGCTCGGCGTGAAACCCATGAGCATGACCGAGCCCGCCGTCAGCGCGAGGCCGGCGAGCAGCACGCGGGTCGGTCCCCAGCGGTCGACCAGGAAGCCCACCGGCGCCTGCAGCACGCCGCCGAGCAGGTTGTAGGCGGTCATGGCCAGGCCCAGTTCCACATAGCTGACCCCGAACTCCGCCTTCAGCAGCGGGAACAGCGGCGGCAGGGCGTAGATATAGTAGTGGCTCAGGAGGTGCCCGGCGCCGATCAGGCCGTTGACCCAGCGCTCGCGCGTCTTCACCTGAATTTCGGGGGGCAGGGCCGCCGCGGCCGCGTCGCTCATGGCTGGCCTCAGTTGCGGTCCGAGAGGTCCATGGAGCGGACGAAGTTACCCAGGTTCTTCTGGCGTTCGCGCCGGGCCCGTTCGGCGGCGAGGATCGAATTGGCGGTGGCGACGCTGGTCTCGATGTCCTCGTTGATGATGATGTAGTCGTATTCCGCCCAGTGGCTCATCTCGGCGTAGGCGCGGTCCATGCGGTTTTGCACGACATCGGCCGAATCCTGGTTGCGGGTCAGGAGCCGGCGCTCCAGCTCCTGCAGCGACGGCGGCAGGATGAAGATGGTGACCAAGTCCTCGAGCGCGTTCTGGCGGAGCTGCTGGGTGCCTTGCCAGTCGACGTCGAACAGCACGTCCTTGCCGTTTTCCAGCGCCGCCATCACCGGGCCGCGCGGCGTGCCGTAGGAATTGCCGAACACGGTGGCGTGCTCCAGGAATTCGCCCAAGCGCACCATCTTGTCGAATTCGAGCTGGTCGACGAAGTAGTAGTCCTTGCCGTCGATTTCTCCCGGGCGGATCGGCCGCGTCGTCGCCGACACCGACATGGCGAGTTCCGGGTGACTGTCCAGGAGCGCGCGCGAGATGGTGGACTTGCCGGCGCCCGAAGGCGACGACAGCACCAGCATCAATCCGCGGCGGGTTACCTGGTCGGGGGTCACGGGTTTCGCCTGGTCCTTCATTCCACGTTCTGCACCTGCTCGCGCATCTGCTCGATGGTCGCCTTCATCTCAAGCCCGACGCGGGTGAGCTCGATATCGGCGGATTTCGAACAGAGCGTGTTGGCCTCGCGGTTGAACTCCTGGCAGAGGAAATCGAACCGGCGCCCGACGGCGCCGTCATCTGATAACAGCGCGCGCGCCGCCTCGCAATGGGCGGCGAGACGGTCCAGCTCCTCGCGCACGTCGGCCTTCAGCATCAGCATCGCCGCTTCCTGCGCCAGACGGTCTTCCGGCAGCGCCGGCACCGCGTTCATCAGTTCCTTCACCTGTTCGGCCAGGCGTTTTTTGATCGCCTCGGGCTGCGCCGCGGCGAGGCTCTCGGCCTGGCCGCGAAGCGTCTCGATGGCCGCCAGTTGACCCTTGATGACTTGCGTCAGGTGTGCGCCCTCGGACCCCCGCACCTCGGCCATGCGCGAGAGCGCCACTTCCAGGTCCGCGAGCAGCGCCTTTTCCAGCGCCTGGCGGCGGTCCTCGTCCATTTCATTGTCGCCGGCCTCGACCACGCCCTTGATGCCCAGCAGCCCATCCAGGCTGGGCGGATTGCAGTCCGGGAAGCGCGCCTGGATCTCGGCGGCAGCACCTTGGACCTGGTCCAAGGCATCCAGGTTGATCTTGTAGACGGTCGTCGGCCGCACCCAGTTGAGCCCAAGCGAAACCGACAAGTTGCCGCGCTGGAAGCGGGCCTGGGCCAGTTCGCGGATGCGCGGTTCCAGCGCATCGAAGGCGCCCAGCCGCGAACGCACGTCGAAGCCCTTGGCGTTGACGCTTTTCAGTTCCCACACCCAGGCGCAATCCTCGTTGCCGCCGTCGGCGCGGGCATAGCCGGTCATCGAATTGAGCCCCAACACCGTCTCCCTTGCTGATGGTCATTTATACTCGCGAACATCCGGTGGCAAAACCCCCGGCGATCGCCACATAATGGTCCATGGCCCACGCGCGTGAACCCCGTTCCGTCCTCATCACCGGCGCATCCAGCGGCATCGGCGCCGCCCTGGCCGAAGCCTATGCCCGCCCGGGCGTCCGGCTGTTCCTTGGCGGGCGCGATGCGGCGCGTCTGGACGCGGTCGCGGCGCGCTGCACGGCCGCCGAGGTGGAGACCCGCGTCCTCGACGTCACCGATGCCGCCGCCATGGCCCGGTGGATCGCCGAGGCCGACGCCGAGGCGCCGCTCGATCTCGTTATCGCCAACGCCGGCATCTCCGGCGGTACCGCCGGGGCCGGCGAGGGCGAAGCCCAGGTGCGGCGCATCTTCGCCGTCAACCTGGATGGCGTGCTCAACACGCTGTGGCCGGTCATTCCGGCCATGCGGGCCCGGCGCTCCGGGCAGCTCGCCATCGTCTCCTCGGTGGCCGGCTTCCGGGGCATTCCCGGCTCGCCGGCCTATTCGGCGTCGAAGGCCGCCGTGCTCGCCTATGGCGATGCGCTGCGGGGCGAGTTGCACGCCGACGGCGTCCATGTCGCCGTCATCTGCCCCGGCTACGTCGTCAGCCGCATGACCGACGCCAACGACTTTCCCATGCCCTGGCTGATGCCGGCGGAGAAGGCCGCCGGGATCATCAAGCGCCGGCTGGCGCGCGGCAAGGGGAGGATCGTCTTCCCCTGGCCGATGCTCTGGACGGTGCGCGTGCTTCAGGCACTGCCCATCGCACTCACCGATCCCTTGCTCCGGCGCCTGCCGAAGAAGGGCTGAGCGCGCTCAGCCGCCGATGATGGCGTTGAGCGTCGCGCTCGGGCGCATGGCCGCGGCCACCTTGGCCGGATCGGTCATGTAGTAGCCGCCCAAATCCACCGCGGAGCCCTGCGCCGCATCCAGCTCGGCGACGATCTCCGCTTCCTTCGATGCCAGCGCCTCGGCGATGGGCGCGAAATGCGCGGCCAGCTCGGCGTCGTCCGATTGTGCCGCCAGCGCCTCCGCCCAGTAGCGCGCCAGGTAGTAGTGGCTGCCCCGGTTATCGAGTTCGCCGACCCGGCGCTTGGGCGACTTGCCTTCGTCCAGGAGCTTGCCGACGGCGGCGTCGAGGGTCTTGGCCAAGACGCCGGCCTTGGCGTTCTTCGAGGTCTGTTCCAACAGTTCCAGCGAGGCGCCGAGCGCGCAGAACTCACCCAAGCTGTCCCAGCGCAGGTGGCCTTCCTGGACCATCTGCTGCACGTGCTTGGGCGCCGAGCCGCCGGCACCGGTCTCGAACAGCCCGCCGCCGTTCAACAGCGGCACGACGGAGAGCATCTTGGCCGAGGTGCCCAGTTCCAGGATCGGGAACAGGTCGGTCAGGTAGTCGCGCAAGACGTTGCCGGTGGCGGAGATCGTGTCCTGGCCCTTTTTCATCCGTTCCAGCGAAAGGCGCGTCGCTTCCGCCGGCGCCATGACATGAATTTCCAACCCCGACGTGTCGTGGTCCGGCAGGTAGGCCTCCACCTTCTTGATCAGCTGCGCGTCGTGGGCGCGGTCCTTGTCGAGCCAGAAGACCACCGGCGTATCGGTGATGCGCGCGCGGCTGACGGCAAGGCCGACCCAGTTCTGGATCGGCTTGTCCTTGACCATGCACATGCGCCAGACGTCGCCTTGCTCGACCGCGTGTTCGTGCAGCACGTCGCCATTGGCGGCGACGACGCGCATTTTCCCGTCGGCCGGCACCTCGAAGGTCTGCGGGTGCGAGCCGTATTCCTCGGCCTTTTGCGCCATCAGCCCGACGTTCGGGCAGGTGCCCATCTCGGCCGGGTCAAACGCCCCGTTCTCGATGCAGAAGCGGATCGTCTCGTCATAGATCGAGGCATAGGATCTGTCGGGGATGACGCACTTGGTGTCGTCTTCCTTGCCGTCCGGGCCCCAGCCCTTGCCGCCGCCGCGAATGAGGGCGGGCATGGAGGCATCGACGATGACGTCGGAGGGCACGTGCAGGTTGGTGATGCCCTTGTCGGAGTTGACCATGTACATGGGCGGGCCGGCCTCGAGCGCGGCCTTGATGTCGGCCTCGATCTCGGCGCGCTGGGCATCGGGCAGCCCGGCGACCTTGCTTTCGACGTCGCCGAAGCCGTTGTTCACGTTGACGCCGATCTCGTCGAAGGTCTTGCCGTGCTTATCGAACAGTCCCTTGAAATAGGCCTTCACCGCGTGGCCGAAGATGATCGGGTCGGAGACCTTCATCATCGTCGCCTTCAGGTGCAGCGAAAACAGAACGCCCCTGGCCTTGGCGTCTTCCACCTGTTCGGCCAGGAACGCATCCAGCGCCTTGGCGCTCATGTAAGTCGCGTCGACCACTTCGCCGGCCAGCAGCGGCGTCGCTTCCTTCATCACGCTGACGGCGCCGTCGGCGGCGACGAACTCGATGCGCGCGTCGCCGGCTTGGGCTTCGGTCACGGTGGTGGATTTTTCATTGGCGAAGAAGTCGCCGCCCGACATGGAAGAAACGTGGGTCTTGGACGTCGGTGCCCAGTCGCCCATGGAGTGCGGATTCTTCTTGGCGTAGGCCTTGACCGCGCCGGGCGCGCGCCGGTCGGAGTTGCCCTCGCGCAGGACCGGGTTCACCGCCGAGCCCTTGACCCGGTCGTAGCGCGCCAGCGTGTCGCGCTCCTCGTCGGTCTTGGGGTCGTCCGGGTAGTCCGGAATATCGAAACCCTTCGCCTGCAATTCGGCGATCACATCCTTCAACTGCGGCACCGAGGCCGACACGTTCGGCAGCTTGATCACGTTGGCGCCGGGTTGCTTCACCAGTTCCCCAAGTTCGGCCAAGTCGTCGGACTGGAACTGCGCATCGGTGAGCCGGTCCGGAAACTGCGCCAGCACGCGGCCGGCGAGCGAGATATCCTTGGTGCCGACGTTGATCCCGGCGGGACCGGCGAAGGCCTTGATGATCGGCAGAAACGAGCCGCTCGCCAGTTCCGGCGCTTCGTCAACCTTGGTGTAGATGATGTCGATGGGGTCGCTCATGGTGGTCAAACTCCGAATAAAATATCCCTGCTAAGGCGGGGCTAGTTTTACTGCCCGGCGCGCCCGGACGCAAACGTTGCTGCAGTGCAGCGCCCGCGCCGCCGGACCCGGATTTTTCGCACCCGAAACGGTGCACGTAAGGTGTTGATTCCAAAGGTTTCAAAATTTTTTTGACGGAACGAAGCCAAAGGGAAGGGCGAGGCCGCCGGGCGGCGAAATTTCCGTTCGTGGCATGTCCGTCGGGAGCGTTGGCGGTTTCCTATCGGCTTGGGTTGAATGGAAACGACCAATATAGATAAAAATTCCTATTTGTCAATAAAATCCGGTTCGTGCAGGGGAGGGACTCATCTGGTCCGAATCGGTGATTTCGTCATGCGCGGGCTTGACCCGCGTACCCACGACTTCAAACCGGCAAATCCGGTTACGGCTATATCAGGTTCTGGATTGGCTACGGTCGATTGCGCACGGCTCGGCATCGGACCGCAATTCGCCAGGAGCCGCCATTCTGCCCCACCTCGCCATGGCCGGGCGTGACCGGGCCATTCACGTCTTTGGTTGCCGCTGGAAAGAAAGACGCGGGTAAGCGGGTCGAGCCCGCGCATGACGGTCTGTTTTGGGTTCGATAGCGGAAGAAATCTGGAGACGTGGGCGCTTTCCGCCAATAGCCATGTGTGGACCTGTCGATCCCATCTGTCATTCCATCCTTCGACACGGCGCTAACGCGCCTGCTCAGGATGAGGTCGGAGTACACCTCCTCATCCTGAGCAGGGCCGAAGGCCCGTGTCGAAGGATGGGATGACGGATAAAGTCTGCAAGACCGCAACGGGTCACTTTGAGACAACGTCCAGCCGACGGTTTTTTCCGCTCTACCTCTAAGGCCCGTCATCACCGGACTCGGCCCTGCGATCGACGATTTCAGCCCCGGCGCCGATGGCGAAGTCGTGGATAGGCGGGTCGAGCCCGCGCATGGCGGTCTTTTCGTATGGGGAAACTGCGATCCGCGCTTGTGCCGCTTGCCACCGGTTCAGGACTTCAGGCGCCTGTGTTGCCGTTCATCGTCCGCCCAACACCTCCGGCAAATCTCGGGCGCCGTGCAGGATGCGCGGGATCAAGGGCGGCGTGCGTTCCGGCGTGTAGACGACGACGTAGGGAAACCCGCGTAGCGGCAAAAAGCGAATGGGCGGGGAGGCGATCTCAGGCCGTTCCGTTCCCATTTGCGGATGCTCGCCGAGGGACCGTGCGCAAGCCTCCACCGCAACGACCAAACCCCTGGCGGCCAGCGGGTTGTCGGCGGCAATCCATTCGACGATTGCGGTCAGGTCGCGGTCGGCGGCGGGGGAGATCTGAGCGGGGCTCACCGTTCGGCGGCGTCGACGATGGCGTTGGCCCGTGCCACGGCATCGTCGAGCGCGACGGCGCCTTGTTGATCCGATTCCCGGGTGGTTTCGGCGATCATGGCGTCGAAGGCGTGTTTGCGCTCTTCCTGTTGCTTGAGCAGCCGCAACGCCGAGCGGACCACTTCGCTGACGCTGTTGTAGTCGCCATCCTCGACGCGTTCGCGGGCGAAGCTTTCGAGTTCCGGCGTCAGATGGACGTTGGTGGCCATGAAACCCTCATATGTCAAAGATTGACATATGATTCGCCGGTTTGCGTTCGAAATCAAGGGCGGATCATCGCCCGCCTCACAACAACTGATCGAGCGCCGCTTCCAATCGCGCGACGGTGCCGTCTACGTCGTTCAGTTTGTCGAGGCCGAAGAGCCCGAGCCGGAAGGTCTGGAAGGTTTCCGGCTCGTCGCATTGCAAAGGAACGCCGGCGGCGATTTGCAGGCCGACGCCGGCGAACTTCTTGCCGGTTTGGATGTCCGGGTCCTGGGTGTAGCTGACCACCACGCCGGGTGCGCCGAAGCCCTCTGCCGCGACGGACTTGATCTGGCGGCCCGCCAGGGCGGCGCGGACCTTGTCGCCGAGGCGCCATTGCCGGGCGCGGATTTCATCGAAGCCCATGGCCTCGGTTTCCTTCATGGCGTCGCGGAACTTGACCAGCGCGTCCGTCGGCATGGTGGCGTGATAGGCATGGCCGCCGTTCTCGTAGGCGTCCATGATCTCGGACCATTTCTTCAGATCGCAGGCGAAGCTGGTGCTGGTGGTCTCACTGACGGCCTTACGGGCCGCCTCATTCATCATCACCAGGCCGGCCGCCGGCGATGCCGACCAGCCTTTCTGCGGGGCGCTGATCAGGACATCGACGCCGACCGCCTCCATATCCACCCAGATGGCACCCGACGCGATGCAATCGAGAACGAAGAGGCCGCCGTGGCGGTGCTGGGCGTCGGCCAGCGCTTTCAGGTAATCGTCGGGCAGGATGATGCCCGACGCGGTCTCCACATGCGGCGCGAACAGCATGTCGGGCTTTTCCGCTTCGATGGCGGCAACGGCTTCGTCGATGGGGACGGGCTGGAACGGCGCCTGAGCGCCGTCGCCGATCTGGCGGGCCTTCAGGACGGTGCAACTCGCGGGGATGCGGCCGGCGTCGAAAATCTGGCTCCAGCGGAAGCTGAACCAGCCGTTGCGGATGACCATGCATGTCTTGTCGGTCGCCAATTGGCGCGCCACGGCCTCCATGGCGTAGGTGCCACCGCCGGGCACGATGGCGACGGCGCGGGCGTTGTACGCCGTCTTCAGTGTCGCGGAGATGTCGCGCATGACGCCCTGGAACGATTGCGACATGTGATTGAGGGAGCGGTCCGTAAAGACCACCGAGAATTCCGCCAATCCGTCCGGATCCACCTTCGAGCGCGAGTCACCCATGATCTCATTCCAAGTCCGATTGTTTGTGCCTGTCGTGCCCTTTCTTATAAGGACTTCCCCGGCGCGGCAAAACAAAACCCCCGGGGCGGAATCTGCGGCACCGGTCTCCAGCTTAAAAAGCGATCTCGCCGGACTTGACCAATGCCAGGCAGGCCTTTGCAACGGCCGGATCATATCGGGTGCCTGCGCCCCGGCGGATTTCAGACGCCGCGGCCTTGATGCCCAACCCCGGCCGGTAAGGCCGGTGATTTGACATGGCTTCCAACGTATCGGCAACACCGAGAATACGGGCTTCGATCAGGATATCCTCTCCGGCAAGACCATCCGGATAGCCGGTTCCGTCAAGGCGTTCGTGGTGTTGACGGACGATATCCGAAATCGGCCATTCGAAATCGATTCCCGTTATGAGATTTGCACCAACGGCTGAATGTTCTTTGATCAATTCAAACTCCGCCGGAGTTAGCCGGGTCGGTTTGCTGAGGATCTCGGCAGGCACGCGAATTTTGCCGACGTCGTGGATCGTTGCCGCGAGTTGCAGCCCCTCCAACCGGTGCTTGTCGAGCCCCATTTTTCGACCGATCAGCTCCGAAACCTCTGCCACGCGTTGTTCGTGGCCGGCCGTATAAGGGTCACGTGCCTCAAGCGCGGCGGAGAGGACATGAACGGTCTTTTGAAGCGCCGCCGACACCGACGCCGCGGTATTTTTCTGTTCGGTAATGTCTAGAAGCAATGAATTCCATATGGTGTCGCCGTTCGGCAACCGGTGCGGGGTCCCGATGCCGCGCAACCATTTGAGTTTCCCAGAGGTAGTAACGATTCTCCATTGTGTATTCCAATGTGAGAGTTGTTCCGCTGATTTTTTGATCGACTCTTCGACATGCGCCCTGTCGTCCGGATGGAATGTTTCCCACACGGGAGTTGGATCGAAGGGGCATTCCAGGTCTGGCAATCCGAAGGTCTCGCCGAACCCTGTATTGGCGAACAGCACCTCATCCGTTCCATCCATATGACGGACGTATTGATAGACCGCGCCCGGCAGATCATTGGCAACATCGGTTAAGCGCGTTTCATTTTCACGTTCTCGGGAAATGTTCATGCCGTATAGATTGAAGGTGCTTCTATCCGAACTTGGGACGATCTCAAAAAGATAAAAAATAGGCGGAACGGACAACTCTCTCTGTGATCTCTGGCGGCATTGCCTGGCATCGGAAAGCAATTTCGACCACGCTTCGAACCCCACTTTGCCGAAGGCTCCGATCGAGCCAATCAATTTTTGTGCCGCCGGGTTGGCCAACAGGACATCGCCATGCCTGTCGATCCGCAGGACCGGACTGGGCTTTTCCGTGAGCAATTTGAATAATTCCCGGGTCTGTCTTTGGGTCATTTCCGCCCGGTTCGATACCACCAGTTGCCGCGCATAAAGGGCAAAAAACGGCACGATGGTTTGCAGCATTCTCCGTACAAAAAATATGTTCGGTTCGACATTGCGGCGGCTCGGTTTTTGGGCGAGAAAAACCGCGATCTTGCCGACCGCCTTGCCTTTGTCGACAACGTCCGCCTCGATCGCCTGGGACGATTCGAAAATCCTGCCGCTCTTGGCGATCACGTCGCATATTTCAATCCGCGCCGCGAGAATTCTCGGTTCCGAATCCAATGACATGAGAGCGTCGGTGCATTGTTTCAGAACCGCTTGTGGCGATAGTGTGTCGTCGAGGATTCTTTCCAAAATCTCATAGATGAGGAAAATTTCTTTATTTTCCTGGCGCAAGGCATCATTTGAAACTTCAGCCGGCGTGGAGATGAGAGCTTCGCCTTTGAAGGTCACGACCGCCTCGTCATCAAATTCGGCATTGTGGCTGCCAACGCTCTCATAGCGCCACCAGATCCAGGCCGATCAACGCTTGTTCCCTGTCCGACAAATCCCCGATGACTCGCCGAACTGGTTCCGGCAATTCCTTGACCACCGTCGGTGTTGCGAGAATTTTTTCGTCCTTTGCCAATTGCGGATGCTTGAGGATATCGATCACATCGACGCTGTATTCGTGGGCGTTGGAGACTTCGGCGCAAATCTTTTCAAGATTTGCAATGGTGCGTCGTGCAACGGGCGTCTCGCCGGCGATATAAACCTTCAAGACAAGTTTTATGCTCATGCCGCCACCGAGGTGTCGCCAAGCAGCAACCCTTTCTTGGTCATTTGAAACTCGACAACCTTGTCGGAGGTGGCTGAGCCGCGTGATTTGTGCACATGGATCGAGCGGAAATACTGACCATCGCGTTCGACACGGTTGACCCGTACCCACGTATCGGTAACTGATGACACGTTCATGTGGGAAACGTTTTTGGAATTATCTGGAATAAGTTCGGTAAGCACGACGGTCGTTCCGCTTGCCTTCAAATGATTGAGGAGGCGCAAAACCAGGTGCTTGAACAGCCGCGCGTCACCTAGATCACCCAGTGAACTTATCGGGTCGATGAAGATAAGATCGGGACGTGTAGTATCCACCAGACGCGCAAGCCGGATGATATGTTCTTCGACGCCCAACTCCGCGACGCCAACAGAGACGATGTTCAGGTTTCCCGTTTCGGTATGTTTTTTTAGGGCGATTCCGATGGATTTCGCATTTCGGATGATTTGTTCAGGCGCTTCTTCAAATGACGCATAAATCGCAGTCTTGCCGGCATTGCAGGCGGCATGACACATACTGATGGCGAAGATGGATTTACCGGTGCCGGATTGGCCCGAAAACATGACCACGCTGCCTTCCCAAACGCCGCGTTCGCCGAGCATTCGGTCGAGACCCGCGATGCCCGTGGAAAGCCGGCGGTTGCTGGATTTTGCGCTGAGATGAATGCCGGTGACGGGGATCAAGGATATTCCGTGATCATCGATCAGGAAGGGGTACTCATTGGTGCCGTGGCCCGTGCCGCGCAGTTTCAAAACATTCAAAATCCGGGTTACGAGGCCATTTTCATTCCGCCGGTCGAGCAAGATCACGCAATCGAATATGTAGTCCAGGATCCCCGTTGAGGCACGATAATCGGAATCCACGCCACTTGTGGCGACCAGCGTCACGCCTCTCCCGACGCACCAGTTGATAACACGGTGTAATTCCCGCCGAATTTGCGTCCTGTTCTCAAAAGCTTCGAACAGCACGTCGATGGCGTCCATGACGAGACAAGCCGCGCCTGCTTTCTTGAGGGCGAGGTCAATACGAACCAGCATCCCGCCCAATTCCGGCACTTCCCCAGACACCAGCATTTCCGGGTCGGGCCGGAAATCCAAAAACGACAGGTCTGAGCCAAGTCCCCAATTTGCCGCGTAGTCCTTTAGGCGTTCCGGTGCCTCGTCAAAGGTTGCGAAAACGGTGGGAGAGTTGGCCGCCGCGAACATCAGCGCAAAGTTCGACTTGCCGGCACCGCTGGCGCCGCGGATCAACGTCGGACGCCCGGCTAAGAAGCCGCCGCCGAGCACGGTATCAAGGCCTGAAACGCCGGTCGTTAAGGGTTTGGTTTTTCTGGGGCGCTTTGACAAGATCTTCGTCTCCGCTAAAGCGGGACCGAGTCCCACTGGCGACGACTATATGTCAACTCGCGCCTTGTGGAAACTTCAAACTGCAAACCTTCCGAGCAGGTTGCAAACAATGCACAAAGATAAAGCGAAAGCCGGCAAGTGAGGCGCGAGCACATGATCGGATTGTCTAAGCAAAGGCCTTGCGAGCCCTATTCCGCATGACCTCATGGCGACGTGCCGGCCGCCAGCCGACGGCGGCCGTTGGCAATGGCGAGAAACAAAAAACCCCGCGCCGGTCTCCCGGCGCGGGGGGGTTGGTTTAGCGTTTGAGCGCGATCAGAACTTCAGGCGGCTGAGGCCGGCGAGTTTGAGCATGTGCTTCTCGTAGCCCGGCTGGCTGATGCCCTTGCGGATCTTGCGCAGGAAGTACTTCTCGAAGGCGATCTTGGCCATGTGCACCCATTTGCCCTCCGAAGACCAGTTGATGTTGCGGGGTGGGATCTGCGGCACCGCGACGAAGGCCGCGCCACTGTCGCCGAAGTCGGCGAGGCAGGCGGCGCTCCAGGTGCCTTCGTGGGTCATTTCCTTGCCGTCGATGAGGTCGCGGATGTTGTGCGCCGTCGCCGTCACCATGCTTTCGATCATGAAGCCGGTCTTCGGGCAACCGGTGGGCACGGGCGTAACCTCGACCGGCGGGATGGCGATGCACACGCCGACCGAGAAGATGTTCTGGTAGGTCGGATTGCGCTGGTGCTTGTCGACGATGATGAAGTCGCGCGGGTTGCCGAGGCCCTCGATGCCGGCGACGGCGTCGATGCCCTTGAACGCCGGCAGGATCATCGACCACTTGGCTTCCAGCTCATGCGTGGCGATGGTGTTGCCGGCGTTGTCCACTTCGGTGGCGTGGATCTTGCCGGCTTCGGCCTTGTCGATCTTGGCGTTGCAGATCCAGCGGATGTGGCGCTGGCGGAACTCGGACTCGACCATGCCCTTGGTGTCGCCGACGCCGCCGAGCCCCAAATGCCCCACATAGGGTTCCGGGGTGACGTAGGTGATCGGGCATTTGTCGCGGATTTTCTTCTCGCGCAGGTCGGCTTCGATGATCATCGCCATCTCGAGCGCCGGGCCGAAGCACGAAGCGCCGGGCGCGGCGCCGATGACGATCGGGCCCGGGTCCTTGCAGAATTCCTCATAGGCCTTGCCGGCCGCCACCGCGTGGTCGACGTGGCAGACCGAATGGGTGTGGCCGTCGGGGCCCAGGCCCTCGACTTCCTCGAAGGCCAGGTGCGGGCCGGTGGCGATCACCAGATAGTCGTAATCGATGGAGGTGCCGTCGTTGAGTTCAACCTGGTTCTTGTCGGGATGCACCTTCTTGGCGCCGGCGGAGGTGAAGTTGATCTTCTTCCTCGCCATCACGCGCGGCATGTCGACGACGATGTCTTCCTTGGAGCGCCAATTGACGGCCACCCAGGGGTTGGAGGGGACGAACTGGAAGCTGTCGGAATTGGAAATGACGGTGATTTCCTCGCCTTTCCGCATCAGTTCCTTCATTTCATAGGCCATCGGCACGCCGCCGATACCGGCGCCCAGGATCACGATATGGGTCATTGTTATGCACTCCCGTGTGACACGCGCCATGTTTCGCATGGCGTCGCGGTTATGTTTTCGTGCGCAAGCCGGTCGAGCCACCGGCCAACGGTGATTCCGGTGCCGCCGTATCTTCAGCGGTCACGCGAATGGAACCTACCCTGTCGAACGTCGAGGCCGATCGGTTGCGTTCATCGTCACGCCGTCAAGAGAGGTGTGAAAAGCCGGTAGGGCCGGCCATGTGGTCTCGGCGGCGCCTATTCACAGAACAGGCCAACATTAATCGTAATAATGGTACGGGCTTTACATTCAGTCAAACTTAATTGACCCGATGCCGTGCCGGAGGGGTGGGGTCAGTCGCGCCCCTGCGACTGGCGCTTGCGCCTGGACGGTCGGAAGCGGCGCACCGCCACCTGGGTGACGCCGGACGGCGTGCGGTAGGTGACGTGGCGCGAGAAGCCGGTGTCGAAGGTGCCGTGATCGGCCAATACCAGGAGATCGGGATGCCAATCGGTAATCATGTCGAGCGTCGCCTCGCGCGGGTCCTGCTTGTTGGAGATCAGTGCCTCCGAGGCGGGGAAGCCGGCGCTCGACGCGAGCCCGCTCAGGCGCGCCTGCGCCGGGCCGCGCAGGCTGGAGACCAGCGAGTCGGAAACGATGTTCAAGGCGAGCGCGCTGTGGTGGGTGATGTCGAACTGGATGACGCTGCCGAGCGCCAACTCGGAGCCGTACTCGGTGGCCAGGCGCGCCGCCATCTCGACGGTTTCGCGCGGATAGGTTTCGAGATCGACCAGCGCCAGGATGCGCTTCGGATTGATTTGTTTGGTCTTGGCCTCGGCGGCGGCGGGGCTTTCGGGCTTGGCCGCCGCGCGGGCCGGGGCCGCGGCCGGCGCCGGGGTATCGGGTTCCGGCGGCAGGTAGGGCGTCATCGCCGGATGCACCGTGCGCGGCAGATCCACGGCATCGTCGTCGGTGCGGCATTCCCAGAAGATGCGCTTGGTGCAGCGCTTGCAGATGTCGCGCTCAAGGCGCCCGTAAATGGAGGCAAAGGCGGCGGTCTTCGATTGGAAGATGTTATCCTCGCCGATGGCGTCGATCAGGCCGGTCTTGCGGAGCTGCTGCTCGACGTTGGGCGTCATTGCCACCAGATAGAGCGCGCCGCCCAGCTTGCGCAGCGTCTTGGCTTCGTTGGCCAGGGCTTCGGCGCCGGTGATGTCGATGAAATGCACGCCCGACGCCAGCACGATCAGGTGGCGCTGTTCGGGCGAGCGGCCCTCGATGCGGTGCAGGTCCTCGACGACGCTGGCGACGGCGCCGAAATAGAGCGCGCCGTCGATGCGGATGATCTTCGCCTGCGGGCATTCCGGCAGGTTCGGCCGGTCCGAGAACTGGCGCCGGTCGTCGACGTTGCGCGGCGCCAGCACGGCGATGTTCGGATGCGAGGTGCGGTTCAGGTAGAACACCAGCGAAAGAATGACGCCGGCGAAAATCGCCAGTTCCAGGTCCAGGAACAGCACCGAGAAAAAGGTCACCGCCAGCACCGCCGCCTCGGAACGGCTGGAGGAGACGATCTGGCGCATGTGATGGATGTCGATCAGGTTCCAGGCGACGAGGAACAGGATGCCGGCCATGCCCGCTTTCGGCAGGAAGATCGCGAGCGGCGCCACCACAAGCACCACGCCGACCAGGAACAGGCCGGCGAGGATGGCGGCCATGGGCGTGCGCGCGCCGGAATCGTAGTTGAGCCCGGACCGGTTGAACGAGCCCGTGGCGACATAACTGGAGAAGAAGCAGCCGACCAGGTTCGACAACCCCTGGCCGATGAATTCCTGGTTGCCGTCCACGTGCTGGCCGCTGCGGATGGCGAGCGCGCGCGAGATCGACATGGCTTCCGTCAGCGCGAAGATGGTCACCGCAACCGCCGTCGGTGCCAGGTCGCGGATCGTGTCGGCGGAAAGGTTCGGCGCCGAGAGCGGCGGCAGGCTCGCGGGGATGGCGTCGATGGTGACGATGCCGGCGGCGAAATAGTCGTTCAGGACCCAGGTCATCACGCAGGTCCCGACCAGCGCGAAGATCATGTTCGGGATGCGCGGGAACAGCTTCTTGGCGATAAGGCCCATGGCGATGGCCGAAAGCCCGACCGCGAGCGCCGGGGGCGAAAAGTTGTGGATCTCGTGCCAGACGTTGTACAGCGTATCGTAGAAATGCCGTCCACGCTCGATCTCGACGCCGAGCAGATTCTTCAACTGGTTGACCGCGATCAGGATCGCCGCGCCGGCGGTAAAGCCGACCGCCACCGTATGGGAGATGAAGTTGACCAGCGCCCCCATGCGCATCAACCCCATCAACAATTCCAGGAAACCGACCATGAAGGTCAGCGTCAGCACCAGCGACACGTAGTCCGCCGTGCCCGGATGCGCAAAGGCGCTGATGGAGGTGAAGATCAGCAGTGACGCGGCCGTGGTCGGCCCCGACACCAGGTGCCAGGACGATCCGAACAAGGCGGCGATGATCGCCGGTACCATGCCGGCATAGAGGCCGTAGGCCGGCGGCATGCCGGCCAGGGTGGCGAAGGCGACACCCTGCGGCAGCACCACCAGCGCACCGGTCAGCCCGGCGGTGAGGTCAGCGCCGAAGGTCTGGCGATTGACCAGCGGCAGCCATTCCGTGAAAGCCAGGAGCGGGTTCTTGCGAGGCTCGCGGTTTTCGGCGTTCTCTGCTTCTTCTTCGTGGCGGGCAAAAGCCTCGGGAGGAGCCATTTCAACGTTCGATTTTCGCTTGGGTTGCTGGTGGAAGGCCGGGGAAAATGCGCAAGATTCCGGCGGCTCGACTGGCAAAATACCACATTGTGCGGCGCACAATTAAACCTTACGGAATGTGATGTCAAACGCTAAGCGGCGGGACGGCGGATTTTCGAGCGCCCGGGCCGGCTCAGCCGACGTCGATGACCAATTTTCCGAAATGGTCGGCGCGGCGCATGCGATGGTAGCAGGCCCGGGCGTCGGTGAAATCGAATGCTTCGTCGATGACCGGCTCCAGGCCGTTTGCCTCGATCGCCCGGTTCATGTCCTCGAACATGCGCCTGGATCCCACGTAGATGCCCTTGACGGTGATCGATTTCCGCATGATGTCGGTGGGGACGATCTTGCCCGCCGCGCCGGTCAGCACGCCGATCAGGGAAATGGCGCCGCCGACCTTGGTAGCGGCGATGGATTTCTGCAGCGTGCCGGGGCCGCCGACCTCGACCACCCGGTTGGCGCCGGCGCCGCCGGTCAGGTCGCGCACCGCGTCGTGCCAGTCCTGCACGTCCGAATAGTTGATGGTCTCCCCTGCGCCCAGCGCCTTCATGCGCTCAAGCTTGGCGTCGCTCGAAGAGGTGACGATGGTCCGGACCCCCATGATGCGGCAGAACTGTTGCGCGAACACCGACACCCCGCCGGTCCCGAGCAGCAAGACCGTTTCGCCCGGCTTGACCGGCTCGGGCGCCGTCAATGCATGCCATGCGGTCAGCGCCGCGCAGGGCAGTGTCGATGCCTGACGCCAATCCAGGTTGGCGGGCATGTTGACGATGCCGCCGGCGTCGAGCACCGCGTACTCCGCCAGCACGCCCTGGCGCGCGCCGCCGAGCGCCGAGTTCATGGCGCGTGCCGAGATCGGTCCGGCCGGCCATTCCTGGAAGAAGCAGCTTGCGACCCGGTCGCCGGTTTTGAATCCTTCGACCCCCGGACCGACGGCGGCGATCTCGCCGGCGGCATCGGAATTGGGAATGGTCGGGTAGGGCAGGCCGCGCACCACCGGGTCCTCGATGGTGGTCAGGTCGCGATAGTTGATGGACGATGCGCGGACCTTGACCAGTACCTGGCCGGGACCCGGTTCCGGCATCGATTTCTCGTTCAGCTCCAGGGCGTCGACGCCTTGGTCGGAAGTGATTTCCCATGCGCGCATGATGCTCTCCCGCTTGCTTACCCGAGCACGTCGGGGTTGACGACGTTGATCGGCTGGCCGCGCTCGAAGGCCAGGATCTGCTCGAAGATATCGGTGAATTGAATCTCGTATTCGTCCTTGGTGACGTAACCGATATGCGGTGTCGCCACCACGTTCGGCATGTTGAGCAGCGGATGGGTGGTGTCGCGCAGGGGCTCTTCCTCGTAGACGTCGACGGCGGCCATGCCGGGCCGCCCGGCCTCGAGAGCGGCAACCAGCGCGCCTTCCTCGATCAGCGCCGCACGCGATGTATTGACCAAAAGCGCGCCCGGCTTCATTTGCGCAAGATCGCCTGCGGTGACGATGCCGCGGGTCGAGGGGTAGAGGCGCAGGTGCAGCGACAGCACGTCGGAGGTGGCGAAGAAGGCCTCGCGGCTCTCCGGCACCTGCCAGCCGTCGGCCCGGGCGCGCTCGCGCGATGCATCGCTGGCCCAGAACTGCACGTTCATCTTGAAGGCCTTGGCGATCTCGGCGACGGCGGTGCCGATGCGACCGTAGCCGTAGACGCCCAGCGTCTTCATCCGGATGCTGTCGCCGATGCCGTTCTGCCAGCCGCCCTGCTGCAGGGATTTCATCTGCTGCGGAATTTGGCGCATGGCGGCCAGGATCAGGGCCCAGACCAGTTCCACCGTGGCGAACGACGGGGTTCCCGGATGCTGACCCGACGAAACCACGATGCCGCGCTCGGTGCAGGTATCGACGTCGATATGGGGAAAGACGCTGCGTTGGCTGATCAGTTTCAGGTTCGGCAGCTTCTCCAACAACGGTGTCCTGATCTTGGTGCGCTCGCGGATCAGCACCAGCGCCTCGGTATCCTTGAGGCGTTCGGCCAGCGCATCGGTCTCCTGCAGGTGGTCGTTCCATATGGTGACCTCGTGCCCGTCGAGCATGGCGAAGCAGGGCAGGTGGCGGACGGTGTCGAAATAGTCGTCGAGGATGGTGATTTTCATGGGCGTTTCTCCGGCGCCACTATCGCGCGCCCGCTTCCATGGAGCAACCACCGCGCAATACCCAAGCCGCGGATTGCACTTTCCACCGTTCGCTTTAATCTCCGGTGCCATGATATTGGGAAGAACACCGGAAGAGGCGGCACCCGGCGCCGCCGACGTACACGTCAACGGCCGTGACTACCGGCTGACGGGCTTCGTCGGCGCGGCGCCGGTGCGCGGGTTCTATCAGGAAGGCGCCGAGGAAGCCGACGACGGCCTGCCGCAGGGGTTCCTCGTCGACCAACCGCCCGGCGCCGTGACCAACCCGCATTTCCACGAGACCAACCAGTTCCAGGTTTTCGTCGGCGGGTCCGGCACCTTCGGCAAGACGGAGATCGCGCCGCTCACCGTGCAGTATGCCAACGGCCACACGCCCTATGGGCCGATCACCGCCGGGCCGGAAGGATTGTTGTATTACACGCTGCGCGGCCGCTGGGACCCCGGCGCCAAGTACATGCCGGCGTCGCGCGACAAGCTGATCAAGGGCAACCAGCGCCAGCGGCTGATCGACGGCGTTCACCTCAGCAGCGACGAGGAAAGGGCGAGCCGCTGGGGTGCTGAATTCCAGTTGATCCTGGACGAGGAGCCGGACGGCCTCTCGGTCTATCTCGCGCGCTTCGGCCCCAACGCGACGGCCGGCGTGCCGGCCGCCGACGGTTCTGGCGGCCAGTACTGGGTGGTGGTCGGCGGCACCATGACCATGGGCGGCAGGGAATACCCCAGGCTGTCGTGCCTGTTCGCGCCCGCCGACGATCCGTTCGAGATCATCGGCGCCGGCCCAGGCGGCATGGAGATGCTGGTGCTGCAACTGCCGGAGAAGAACCACGTCGGCCTGGCGGCGAGTTGATCTTGCGCCGCGTTGCCGCGCGCGATACACAGGTTTTCATTAGGCCTGATATATCAGAGGACGCGAGATCATGGACGCCGCCGATAGCCCGCTGAAAACCATCACCGCCGCCGACAAGGCGCGCTACGCCGAAGAGGGGTATCTCTCGTTGCCGTCCTTCATTGTCGGCGATTGGCTGGACCGCCTGATCGAAGCGACGGCGCGCATCGTCGAGGAGAGCCGCGCCGAAACCCAGTCTGGGCCGAAGTTCGATATCGAGCCCGACCACACGGCGGAGAACCCGCGCCTCAGGCGCCTGGTGTCGCCGCAGGATCACGACCCGGCCTACTACGATTTCATGACCGGCGGACCGATCGTCGACCTGGCGGAGGACCTGCTCGGGCCGAACCTCAAGTTCCATCACGGCAAACTCAACTTCAAATGGGCCGACGGCGGCGCCGAGGTGAAGTGGCACCAGGACATTCCGTTCTGGCCGCACACCGGCTATGAGGTGCTGACCATCGGCCTGGCGCTGGACGACATCGACGACGCCATGGGCCCCATGGGCGTGCTGCCCGGCAGCCACAAGGGCCCGATCTACGATCACTTCAACGAAGCCGGCGACTGGCGCGGCTATATCGGCGAGGAAGACGCCGCCGGGATCGACCTGGATGCGGCCGACTACCTGAAAGGCCCGAAGGGCACGGTGACGGTGCATCATTGCCGCATGGTGCACGGCTCCAAGCCCAACACCCACCCGACCAAGGCGCGGCCGTTTCTGCTGTTCGCCTATTCCGCCGCCGACTGCCTGCCCTTGATGCCCTACAACTCGCCCTCCAAGCATTCCGGCAAGATCGTCCGCGGTCGCCATCCGGCTTATCCGAAGTTCGATCCGGACGTGTGCAAGCTGCCGCCGCTACGCGACCAGTCGGGTCCCTACCGCTCAATCTTCGCCTCGCAGCAGGGCGAGGATTCAGAGGGCAAGGCGGCACCCACGATGATGTGAGGCGGCCTAGCCGCCGAGCGTGCGCGGGAGCGCCGTGACCACCTGAAGGTCGTGGCCGGGAATGATGCGCGCGCCCTTGTCCCTGAGGTTGCGCAATCGCCCCAGGCTTTCGCGCTGCCGGTCGAGATCGAACCCGAAACTCGGCAGGGCGCCGCCGTCCAGCGTGCGGGCGAAATAACAGCAGTCCGACGTTAGCACCACCTCGTCGCCGCTCGCGAGGCGCACCTTGAGGCTCTGGTGCCCGGCGGTGTGGCCCGTCGTCGGGATGCAGACCACGGCGCCGTCGCCGAAGACGTCGTGGTCGCCGTCGATCAGCACGAGGTCATGGCCGAGATCGAAATCCTCCCTGGGGTGCACGCTTGCCGGGTTTTCCGCCGCCGCCAGGCCCGCTTCCCACTCGGCGCGCTGGATGATGACGCGCGCGTTGGGGATCATCGAAAGTCCGCCCACGTGGTCGAAATGCAGGTGCGAGACGACGACCATGTCGACCCGCCCGGGATCCTGGTCCTGCTCTTCCAACTGGGCGGCCACGGTGTCGGCGCCGGCAAATTCGATGGCGAGGAACTTGGAGATGCGCTCGGTGCGTTCGGTCGCGGCGGTGAACGATGCCGGCATGCCCGCATCGAACAGTACCGAGCCTTTCGGATGACGCACCAGCCAGGCGTTGACCGGCAGCGTCACCCGGCCTTCGCCGCCGGTTTCGAACATGGCGAGATCGCCTTCCAGGCGGCCGCAATCCAAGCGCGTCAGGCTGGTCATGGCGGCGGCTATTCCCCCTCGACGATTTTCAACCCGTCCGGCCAAAACGAGACATGGTCTTCCAGCGCTTTCGCGAAATCGTAGGTGCGGTAGCTCCAGGCCGCTTCTTCACCGTCGATGGCGTGATAGTCGGCTTCGCCCTTGAGCGGGCAACGGGAGGTCTTTTCGAGCTTTTGCAGCATCGCCGTCACGTCGGCCATGGGAATGTAGAGGCAGGGCGCGTAGGCGCGTTTGGAAATCTCCACCACCCGGAGCGCCTTCCTGGTATCGGCGACCATCTCGCCGTTCCTGTAGATGCGCACCCGGCGGGGCACGGGCTGCACGACCATAAAGTGGTCCGGATTGTTCGGATTGTGGATCGCGCCTTCGGGGTAGGTGCGTTCCGGCATCTGCGCCTCAGTTCTGGCTGCCGTAGTTGGGCGCCTCGCGGGTGATGGTCACGTCGTGCACGTGGCTTTCGCGCAAGCCCGCGCCGGTGATGCGGCGGAACTCGGTCTTGTTGCGCAAATCGTCGATGGTGTGCGAGCCGGTATAGCCCATGGACGCCTTCAGCCCGCCGACCAACTGGTGGATGATGGTGCTGATGGGACCCTTATAGGGGACGCGTCCCTCGATGCCTTCCGGGACCAATTTCAAATTATCGGAGACCTCCGCCTGGAAGTAGCGGTCGGCGGAGCCGCGCGCCATGGCGCCGATGGAGCCCATGCCGCGATAGGATTTGTACGAACGCCCCTGGTAGAGGAACACCTCACCCGGGCTCTCATCCGTGCCGGCGAACAGCGAGCCGATCATCACGCATTCGGCGCCCGCCGCGATGGCCTTGGCGATGTCGCCGGAATACTTGATGCCGCCGTCGGCGATGAACGGGATGTCGGCGTCGCGGCAGACGGAGGCCACGTCCATGATGGCGGTGAGTTGCGGCATGCCGACGCCGGCGACCATGCGCGTGGTGCAGATGGTGCCGGGCCCGATGCCGACCTTGACGCAATCGGCGCCGGCGTCGATCAGGGCGCGTGCCGCGTCGCCGGTGGCGATGTTGCCGCCCACCACCTGGGCGCGGTTGGAAAGCTTCTTGATCTGGCCGACCGCATCCAGGACGCCGACGGAATGGCCGTGCGCGGTATCGACGACGATCACGTCGACACCGGCGTCCAATAGCTTCTCGGCGCGTTCGATGCCGGCATCGCCGACACCGGTGGCGGCGGCGACGCGAAGCTGGCCGTTCTCGTCCTTGCAGGCGTCGGGGTGGCGTTGTTCCTTCTCGATGTCGGTGACCGTGATCAGGCCGACGGAGCGGAAATCCTCGTCGACCACGAGCAAGCGTTCGATCCGGTTTTGGTGCAGCAGTTTCTTCGCTTCCTCGCGCGCGATGCCTTCGCGCACGGTAATCAGCGGACGGTCGACCGTGTGCCTGGTCATCAATTCGCTGACCGGCTGGTCCATCTTGTCGGCGAAACGCACATCGCGGTTGGTCAGGATGCCGACCAGTTTGCCGGAACCTTCCTCGACGACGGGAAAGCCGGAGAACCCATGCCGTTCCTGAAGCGCGACCGCGTCGGCGAGGGTCGCGTCCGGCGGCAGTGTCAGCGGGTTGATGACCATGCCGCTTTCGAATTTCTTCACCCGGCGCACTTCCTCGGCCTGTTCGTCGGGCTCCAGGTTCTTGTGGATGACGCCGATGCCGCCGGCCTGGGCGAGCGCAATGGCGAGGCGGCTTTCGGTGACCGTGTCCATGGCCGCCGATACCAGCGGGATGCGCAGCTTCACGGTGCGGGTCAGGCGGGTACGGGTGTCGGCTTGCGAGGGCAGGACATCCGACCGTGCCGGGACCAGCAGGACGTCATCGAATGTCAGTGCTTCGGGGATACTCGCCATGCCAACCTCCGGATAAGGGCCAATCGGGTTGGCGCTTGATCATACATATCGCCGGGTGGAATCCAAGCGGCTTCGCCGGGTGTTTTCGCTCAGGTATGCGGCGCGCCGTCGACGAACGGCAACACGGCGGTGAAAAGCGCGTCGTTGACCGGTGTCGGGATGCCTTCCTCGCGCCCCATGCGTGCCACGGCACCCGACAGCCACGGTGCTTCAAGCGGCTTGCCGGCCTCCAGGTCGACCAGCATGGAGGCTTTCATTTCCGCCGGTAAGCCCTTGAGAAACTTCATTTGCCGCGCCACCAGGTCGTCGGCGAGGGGGATTCCCCTGGCGCGGCCGACGGTCCAGACCTCCTGCATGGCGGCCTCGAAGACGGCTCGGCTGATCGGGTGTTCGCGGATCGGGCCCAGGGAGGTGCGCGACGCCGCCGTGGTGCCGCTCATGGCCACCAGCACGGTGAATTTTTCCCACAGCGCCTTGGTGATATCGGTATGCAGGGTGGCGTCGATGCCCGAATCGGCGGCCGCCGCGCGGAACGCTTCGAGGCGCTCGCTGGCGCCGCCGGCCCGTTCGCCGAACAGCAACCGGGCGAAATCGCCGACATGGCGGATGCGTCCCGGCGCCTCGATGAAGGCGGAGATGTAGGCGACGCCGCCGCAGGCGTGGCCGTCGCCCAGCACGCGGGCGAGCACGTCGGGCGCATCGACACCGTTGAGAAACGGGATCACCGCCGTGCCGGCGTCCAGGAGCGGGCGGATACTCTCGGCGGCGGCTTCCATGTCGCCCAGCTTGGTGGCGAACATGACCACGTCGACGGGGCCGATCTCGGCCGGATCGGCGGTCGCCGTGGGCGAGGGCAGGTGGATGTCGCCGAGCGGGCTCGCGACATGCAGGCCGTCCGAGCGGATGGCGTCCAGGTGCGCGCCGCGCGCGATGAACGAAACCTCGTTGCCGCCGTCGGCCAGCCGCGCGCCGAAATAGCCGCCGACCCCGCCGGTGCCCATGACCGCGATCTTCATGATGGCTTCTCTCCTCTGTAGCCGGTGGCGACGACGTAGGATTCGGACGAGTCGTCGCGGCTCGCCGGCGGTTTTGCATGGCGTACGACGCGGAATTTCCGCTTCATCGCCGCCAGCAGGTCGTTTTCGGTGCCGCCCTTCAAAACCTTGCCGACGAAGGCGCCTTCGGGTGCCAAAACCTCATAGGCGAATTCCAGCGCGGTCTCCAACAGCGCCATGATACGCATGTGGTCGGTGGCCCGGTGTCCGGTGGCGGACGCGGCCATGTCCGAAAGCACCACGTCGGCCTGGCCGGCGAGCGCCTGGATCAGGATTTCCGGTGCGTCGTCGGCCATGAAATCGTGTTCGAACAGGATGGCGCCCTCGATCGGGTCCATGGCCAGCAGGTCCATGCCGACCACGTGGCCGCGCTGGCCCTTGGTGTTGGTGCGTTCGACCGCGACCTGGGTCCAGCCGCCGGGCGCCGCGCCGAGATCGACGATGCGTCCTCCCGGTTTCAGGAAGTGGAACTGGTCGTCCAGCTCGATCAGCTTGAAGGCGGCGCGCGAACGGTAACCCAAGCGCTTGGCCTCGGCCACGTAGGGGTCGTTCAACTGGCGCTGCAGCCAGCGCGTCGAGGAGGTCTTGCGGCCCTTGGCGGTGCGGACGCGGGTCGTCAGGTTGCGCGCCTGCACGCGCGCACTGCGGCCCTTACCCTTGCCGGCGCCCTTGCCGGCGGATTTCCTGCCGGAACCGCGCTTGCCGGAGCCGCCGGTGTTTCCGCTGTTTCGTTCGGCCATTCGCTGGGTGTATCAGAACGCCCGCGCCGCTGGAAGCACGGAAAGGGGTTCGGCTTCGGTTTCGGCGTCGGCGACGGATTGGGGCGGCCGCATCATCTCGTTCAAAAGTCCCTCGCGGATACCGCGGTCGGCAATTCGCAGCTTGCCCACCGGCCAACGGTTGCAGATGCCGCCCAGCAACGCGCAGCCCATCAGCATCAGGTCGGCGCGGCCATGGCCGATGCAGGGAATCCTGCGCCGTGCCTCGAAATCCAGTTCGGAAAGCTCGGCGGAAAGCGCGCGGAGGGATTTGAAATCGACGGTCAGTCCGTCGACGCGCGAGCGATCGTAGCGCCCGAGCCCCAGGTGCAGGGCGCCCAGCGTCGTCACGGTGCCGGACGTGCCCAGCATCTGCACGGCGCCGGCGGCGATGTGGGCGTCGATGCCGTTGCGGTCGGTGAAGGCGTCCAGGTGAATGGCGATCTCGCTGACGATGGCGGCGTGGGTTTCCTCGGTCATGGCGCCTGTGCCGTAACGCTCGGCCAGCGTCACCACGCCCACCGGCAGCGACATGACGTCGATTGCCGTCGGGACATCGCCGCTGCCCTTTCGCGGGATATCCACCCACTGCACCTCGGTGGAGCCGCCGCCGATATCGAATATGAGGGCGCGCTCGTGGCCGGTGTTCAACAGCGGCACGCAGCCGATCAGGGTCAGTTCCGCCTCGCGTTCGGGCGAAACGATTTCCAGCGCGAGACCGGTCTCGCGCTCGACGCGCTCGATGAAGGCGTCGCTGTTGGCGGCCTGGCGGCAGGCTTCGGTGGTGACGCACCGCTTGTGCCGCGCGCCGCGCGCCGCGATCTTGCCGGCGCAGACGGTCAGCGCTTCGATGGTGCGGTCCATGGCTTCGCGGCTGAGCGCGCCGGTTTCGCCCAATCCCTCGCCCAGGCGCACGATGCGCGAGAAGCCGTCGACCACGGTGAAGCCGCCGTTCGGGACGTCGGGATCGGTGGGCCTGGCGATGAGCATGCGGCACGAGTTTGTGCCGAGGTCGATGGCGGCGAATTCCTGGGCGTCACACCAATTGCGCCGGCGACGTGTGCGTCGGCGCGCCCTGGATTTCTGCCATCGCTGTCTCACGGTCCGCCCCCTGTATGCGGCAAGAATTTCTTATTTCTTATCCATTTGCATAGCGGTGATGCGCAAACGGGACAAGTGGTATATTAGGATGGTGGCGCCCGGCCAGCGAAGGTCAAGTGTTCTGGGCGGGAACGATGTCGAAGGCGATGCTGATGCGGACTTCGTCGGAATTGAACGGGATCGTGCGGTGGGTCAGATAACCCGGAAACAGGAACATCGAGCCCAGGATCGGCTTGTAGGCTTTCGCCGTGAAATCGCCGGTGGAGACGAAATCGTCGGGTGGCGCGCCGAATTCGATCCAGCCTTCGTGACCGCGGTCGTCCTTGGATACGACCGGCGGCAGTTTGGCGTAATAGCAGCCTGAAATCCACGCACTCGGATGGTAGTGCGCGATTTGGTGGCCTTGGTTGTTCATGGCCACGCCCCAGATGTCGATTATCCATTCGTCCGGCTGGCGCGAGGCGAGGAATTCGTTGGATTCGGTTTGCCGCAGGAAGGCGACGTAGTCGTCGATCGATGCGGCGATGGCGGCGCGTAAGTCCGCGAGTGCGCCGGAATCGAAGCGCAGGTTCCCCGTATGTAAACCGTTGCGCGTGGCGTTGACCTCGCCGGTGTCGTGCAGGGTCGGATGGTCGAGGACCTGATCGGCCAGCGCCTTGATGAAGGCCTCGTCGCCGGCGTAGCTCTCGGGCGCATCGACTTTCACGGTCTGGATGATCCTGTCGAAACGGTTGTAGCGCTCGTCTTCCTCCGCGGGGCCGTGTTCGGAGGCAATATGCGCCAGACAGGCGAGGCTGTTGGTATCGCCCGGGTGACTCTCGAGATACCGGTGACAGACCGCGCGCGCTTCATCGACGTCACCGGCTTCGATGTGCGCAGAGGCGAGAAGGAACGAGAGCCGCGAATTGTCCGGCTCGATCTTGCAGGCACGCTCGAAGGTCTCGATGGCCTCGGCGAAATTGCGGTTCTTCTGATAGGTCTGACCGAGGGATTTCAGGGACTCCACGGACTTCGGATCGACCTCGGCGGCGCGGTTCAGCGCCTCGATGGCCTCGTCGAAGCGCTCGGCGCGGTGATAAGCCACGCCGAGATTGTACCAGACCTGGAACTGGCGGGGGTTCATGGCGATCGAACGGCGCAGGTATTCGATGGCCGCATCGAAATCCTCCAGCGCCACGCTAAGCGCGCCATAACTATTGATCGCCAGCAGGTGATCGGGATTGACCTTCAGCGCCGACAGGCAGGACTCTCTGGCATCCTCCAGGTCGCCCAATCCGCGTTGCGCGTTGGCCAGGCCGGTCCACACAGCGGGATTGTTCGGCGCCACGTCGAGCGCTTTTCGGTACTGCTCGCGGGCTTCTTTCGCCCGGTGGCTGGAATCGAGATGCACCGCGAAGCAATACAGCGTCTCGGCATCCTTGGGAGCAATTGAAAGGGCGTTGGTAAAGGCGCGGTCGGCGTCCTTCAGCCGCTGCATCTGGCTGAACAGGATGGCGAGATTGCGATGCACGACGAAGCTATCGGGGCGAACCTTCACGGCGTCCAACAGGAACCTTTCGGCTTGCGGCTTTTTTCCCTGCGCAAGCGCCGCCTGCGATGCCAGCAGATAAGCGTCGACAAAGCGCGGTTCGGCTTCCAGCACTTTGGCACAGGCCTTGATGCAGCGGATGAATTTCGACTGCCGATAATAAGCGACAGCGGTTTCGAAATCCGAAGGCGTGGGCATGGTGGAGTCCCGGTTGCTCAATTGCTTCATAGCCTAGGCCCGGACGGGCGGAAGGGGCAAGGCGGGTTGCCGTGCGGGCAGCGGTTCGGACTCCGACGCGTTCAAAAAAATCTGGCGAAATCGGGCCGGCGCATTATAAAGAGGGCCGCATCCCAGCCGTCGGTTCGCCGTCGGTATCGGGACGCCCTTGGGGTATGGTGTAATTGGCAACACGACGGATTCTGATTCCGTTATTCCAGGTTCGAGTCCTGGTACCCCAGCCAGCCATAAAAAAACCAACAAAAACAAATAATTAGCCGAAAGCGACGGAGCGATAAAGTCGGCCATTCGTGTGGCTGGGTCTTAAGCCGGATCGGAAACGTAGGGTTTTGGACAATCGCCGGGGTTTTCTTCGGCGCGCCTCCAGAGATAAATTGCTCGGCGTCTTTTTCACCCACTCGGTGTGGGAGGAGGGGGCGCCCGCTGGGCGATTCAAGATTCCTTAACGACTCGAGCCGATACTGTTCCGACAACAAAAATGTCCCAGGTTCGGAGTCGCGCCATGATCGCCGGCAAATCCCATGCTTTCGTCAAACCGACGCCGCTTTCGGCCAAGCGCTTCTTTATTCGCAAGTTTTCGGAAACGCCCCGCGAACTGCTCGGCACGAAGATGGAAAAAGAAAGGTATCTCAACGCACTGGCGGAGAAAACCTTGTCGGTCGTCGGGGTCCACCCACAACAAACCTAATAACCGCTCTTGCCAGGGAAGGAGATTCAACGCCCCAGTTAAGGTAGACGTCAGTTTCACATTTTATATAATGTGCTGCGATGCACAAAAACATGATGCATCGCAATAGCGTTTCGTGTATACGGGCGCCGTTACGATTTAATGACAATTTTGGAAATTTGTGGAGTATCTGCAAATGGCGAAGCTTGAGCTTGTGCGTTATCTGAACGATAGCGCTGAAGAACTCATCGAAAAGGCCGAATCCGCGAGTCCCGCGGAAGCCAAAGGGCTGCTGGATGAAGCAGAGGAACTGCTGGCGCTGGGCGTCAACATCCTTTCCCATGACACCATGGAAATCGAGACGAAGGAGGCAGCGTAATGGCCTCTCGCCGTACCGATACCAAGAAGCCTGAACCGGATCGCGCGCCGGTGAAGAAAAAGCGCAAATGCCTGATGTGCCGGAACGAGTTCAACTCCAACCACATCGGCGAACGGGTTTGCCCGTCCTGCAAGGAGACGTCGGTCTGGCGCTCCGGAGGTATCGCCGCCTGAGGCGAGACTTGGAACCGGCTTCATGGGTCTTTGGGGAGAAGACCCATGGCGCCGATCCGCTCCCTATCCCAACGATGGCATTCGGCCCGCAACGCCCGGCGTTGCCAGGGCTGTGTTGCGCAATTGACCTCGCGGAAGGGCGGGTTACAATCTGAGCCATGTGGACGCCCAAGGATCACGAACCGATCGACGCGCCGGCCAAGGTGCCGCGGGTGATCGCCATTGCCAAATTCGAAATCGGCATGCAGGTGCGGCACCGCAAGTACGGGTTCCGCGGCGTCATCTTCGACGTCGATCCGGTGTTCAACAACTCCGAGGAATGGTGGGAAAGCATCCCCGAGGACGTGCGTCCGAAGAAGGAGCAGCCCTATTATCACCTGCTGGCGGAAACGCCGGAGCCGGAACGCTCCCCCTACATCGCCTACGTTTCGGAGCAGAACCTCATTGCCGAGGACGGTGACGAGGAACCCATCAGCCATCCCGACCTGGACGAGTTCTTCATCGGCCAGGAAGATGACGGCCGTTTCGTTCCCCGCGCCAAGGCCAACTAGCGCCTTTTCAAATCAATCGCCATCGGGCGCGTAGAGGGCGAAGACCTCGGCGCCGGTCATGGCCGGAACGTCACCGGCGAGATCGTAGAACGCCGGCTTCTCGTCGATGAATATCTGCTGATGCAACGGGCCCGCCGGTTGCGTGTCGAGCAATCCCGCCGGCACGTAATAGGAGCCGTCACCGACAAGCCGGTAAAACAGGCTGGTGCCGCAGTTTTTGCAAAATCCCCGTTCCGCCCACTCGGACGAGCGATAGACGCCAATCAAATTGGCGCCGGCTTCGGTATCGGTGAAATGCGCGTCGGTGCCGCAGGGGATGGCCATCAGCGGGCCGCCCCCGCCCCAGCGCCGGCACATTTCGCAATGGCAGGCACCGACGCGCGGTTCCGCCACGCTGGCCTCGAAGGCGACGCCGCCGCAGAGGCAGCGACCGGTCAGTTTTTGCGTCGTCTCGTTCATGCTTTCAGCTCCGTCCTATTGTTGCGTTCCAGCAGTGCCGGCAATTGAGTGATGTCGTCGAGCACATGGTCGGCGTCGGCGGCAAGGTCGTCATGCGCCGACGTGCCGGACAGGACCCCCACCACCAAGCCGCAGCCGGCCCGGCGCCCCATGGCGAGGTCGTGGCCGTTGTCGCCGACGACGGCGACCGCTTCCGGTGCGAGACCGACGGCCCGGCAAAATCCGAGCGCCATGCCCGGGCCCGGCTTTGATCCGTGGCCGCTGTCGTAGCCGGCCAGATAATCGAGCTTGTCGAGGACACCGAAGGGCGCCAGCATCGCCCGCGCACCGGCCTCGCTGTCGTTGGTTGCGATGCCGAGCCGATAGTCGCGCCGGCGCATGTCATGGAAGAATTGTCCGAGGTCGGTCACCGGTACCGCCGCCTGGGCACTGCCATCGGTGAACAGGGTGTCCATCGCGTCGGTCAGCGCCGCAAGTTCCCAGCCCTCTGCATGCTCCAGCCACAGCGCCGCCAGGTCTTCGGTGCAGGCGGCGGCGATGGGGCTGCCTGCAAGGACGCGATCATTTTCCGAATCCCAACCGGTTTCGATCAGCATCCGCCACGCCCGGCCCTCATCACCGCCGGACGCCAGGGCGGCGGCGGCATGGATCAAGGGCATCCATGTGCCGTGGAAATCGAACAGCGTACCGTCCTTGTCGAACAAAAGCGCACGGATGCTCATCGGTCGTTGTCCGGGCCTTGCCCTAGAGCCGCCAACTGCCGGTCGTGAAACCCGGAAAGCAGCACCAGCGCCGCGAATGCGCCAATCAGCGCCATCAGCATGTCCGATTGCGTATCCCAGGGATCGCCCTGGGTGCCGAGGAAATCGGTCGATTCGGCGCCGAGCGCCACGGCGGCGCCGTATTCCAGCAATTCATAGAAGGCACTGAAAGCGAGACAGACCGAGACCACCAGGAAAGCCAGCATTTTACCGGGCGCCAGCGGTGTTTTCCTGAGCAGGATTTCGCGCGCCAGGATCGCCGGGATAAAGCCCTGGGCAAAATGGCCGATGCGGTCGTAGGGATTGCGCGAGAGCTCGAATAGGTCTTGCAGCCAGAACCCGAGCGGCACCCGAGCATAGGTGTAGTGGCCACCCAGGATCAGGATCAATCCGTGTACGAAGATCAGCAGATAGAGCAGCCGCGTAAGCGGGAAGGTGCTGCGTGTCGGGACCATGAGGGCGGCGCCGATGATGACCGGAAAGACCTCCAGCCCCCAGGTCAACCAATCGTGCGGCTGCAGCCCCGAGGCCGCGAGCGCGGCGATCCAAAGCGCGAGCAACAGAGCGGGAAGACGGGTGTCCGAAGCCATGGCGAGAGCATAGCAGGCGCCGTTCGCCGCGAAAGCGCAATTGCGTGGTCGTTGGTCGCGCGCGCCGTACCGAGTATAATCACGGCGCAACTGGGAAAGGCCGCAACGCATGCACAGAATTGGTGTCATCCCCTTCGACACGCGCGACCAGATGGTGGCGCTGCTGTTCGTGACTTCACAGACGCGGGGGCGCTGGATCCTGCCCAAGGGAAAGCAACATAACGGCGAAACCCACGTCGATACCTGTCACCGCGAGTGCCTGGAAGAGGCCGGTGTCAAGGGCAGGGTGATCGAGGATTTTCCGATCACGGCCTTGATCTCGAAGCAGACGGATAGCGGAAAACGCCGGATTCCCGTCACTTATTACCCCTATCTGGTCTACGAGCAATTGGACGAATGGCCGGAGATGGGAAAGCGCCAGCGCCATTGGGCGCTGCTCAAAGACGCGGCCCGGGTCGCTTACCGGGAGGACCTGTTGGCGGTGATCGAACGCTTCGAGGAACTGCTTCCCTGGATCAGAGATGCCGCAGAACGAAAAGTAGCATAGCCGCGAGAGCCGCCGACGCCGGCACGGTAATCACCCAGGCAGCGGCGATGGAATAAACGAATCGGCGGCGTACCAAGCGCCGTACGGAGCGGAATCCGACGCTGTTGAAGGCATCCTCGGCGGTGGCGTTGAGCCGATGGCCGGGACGCAATTTGCGTTTGTTGGGATTTTCCAGGAACTCGCGCAGGAAACCGACGCCGAACACCGCGCCGACGGCGATGTGGGTCGAACTGACCGGCAGGCCGAGCGTGGTGGCGATCAGCACGGTGATCGCCGCCGACAGCGCCACGCAATAGGCGCGCGGCGAATTGAGCCGGGTGATCTTCTCGCCGACCACGGCGATCAGCTTCGGTCCGAACAGGCCGAGACCGAGCGCGATGCCGAAAGCGCCCACCGCCATTACCCAGAGCGGAATCGTCACCTGCCGGGCGATCTCGTCGCCGGCCCCGACGGTCGACACGATAGCGGCCAGCGGGCCGACGGCATTGGCGACGTCGTTGGCGCCATGCGCGAACGACAAAAGCGCGGCGCCGGCGATCAACGGCAGGTCGAACAACGGGTAGACGTCTTTCTTGCGGTTGGCGATGCCGGCGACGCGCTTGGCGATATAGGGGCGGGAAAACAGATAGGCGGCGGCATAGGCGAGACCCGAGATCAGGGCGATCTCGAAGACCGAGGCCTTCCAGACTTTCTTCAGGCCCTTCATGGACATGTAGGCGGCGAAGGCGGCGGCCATCACCGCGATCAGGATCGGCACCCATTTGCGTGCCGCCTCGGGCCGGTTCGCGGCATTGAGAACCTTGACCTTGATAAAGAACAGGATACCGGCGGCGAACAGCGCCCCCAGCACCGGCGAGATCACCCAGCTCGCGGCGATTGCCGCCATCGTCGTCCAGTTGACCAGTTCCACGCCGGCCGCCGCGATACCTGCGCCCAGCACCCCGCCGACGATCGAATGCGTGGTCGAGACCGGCGCGCTCATGATCGTGGCGAGGTTGATCCAGAGCGCCGCCGCCAACAGCGCGCTCAGCATAAGGTCCCGGAATTCATCCACCGAGACCCTGTCGCCCGGCGAGATGATTCCCTTCGAAACCGTTTTGACCACGTCGCCGCCGGCCAGCAGCGCGCCGGCGCTTTCGCAGACGGCGGCAATGACGATCGCCCCCATCACCGTCAGCACTCGGCCGCCGACCGCCGGTCCCATGTTGTTGGCAACGTCGTTGGCTCCGATGTTGAGCGCCATGTAGCCGCCGAAAACCGCCGCCGTCACCACCACCAGCCAATCGTCGCCGAAGGTATTGTGCGAACCGGCGACCAACAACCCGACCAGCACAAGAAACAGCACCGACAGCCCGGCCGGGATGACGACGCCCCTGAACTTGTGGGATTGCTGTTCGATGTACCCGTATCGGCGCAGGTCGTTGACGTATCGCTGCGCCGGGTTCTTCCTGGACTGACTCAAAGCGCCACCCGGTGTCATAAAATAGTAATAAATTTGTCACACATGGCCGCCGCCAAGTACAGGGTTCGGCGGTCGATTGTCGTGGATAAGTTTGCCGCCGGCGGCTTTAATATCGCCCGTCATGGCCAAGGTCACGCTCAGTTTCGACAATGGTCCCGACCCGGCGGTGACGCCCCGGGTGCTGGATATCCTCGCCGCGCATTCCATGGCCGCGACGTTCTTCGTCATCGGTGAAAAACTGGCGTCGCCGGGCGGGCGCGATCTGGCCGTGCGGGCGCGGGCCGAAGGTCATTGGATCGGCAACCACACCTACACGCACGTCACCCCGTTGGGCGAGGATCGAAGCACCGACGCGCCGGAACGCGAGATCGGCGCCACCCAGGCCCTGATGCAGGGGCTTTCGGACGAGCGTAAACTGTTCCGTCCCTTTGGCGGCGGCGGCCATTTGGACAGCCGCGTGCTGAGCCGCGCCGCGCGTGATTACCTGGCGGCGGGCGGTTTCACCTGCGTGCTTTGGAATAGCGTTCCCGGCGATTGGAAGGACCCGGACTGGGCGGCAACAGCGCGGGTGCAGATCGCGTCGCAGCCTTGGACGTTGGTGGTGCTGCACGACATTCCGGGCGCCTGTGTCGAAGGGCTGGATGCTTTTCTCGGCGGGCTGGAAGACGATGGCCACGCCTTCACCCAGGATTTCCCGCCCGAATGCGTGCCGATGGAACGCGGCCACATGGTGCGCCCGCAAGCCTTGCCGGAACCGGCTTTCTAGTTTTCGCCTAGGCCGCGCAGACCCGGTCCATCAGCCGCCCCAGGAAGGCCTCGCCGGCCTTGACCTGCTCAAGGGTGATAAACTCGTTCGGCTTGTGCGCCTGATCGATGGAGCCGGGGCCGCAGACCACGGTCGGGATGCCGGCGCGCTCCTTGAACAGGCCGGCTTCGGTGCCGAAGGCGACCTTGGCGTGGTCGTTGCGCCCGGCCAGTGCCTTGACGAAAGTGACCACGTCGTCGTCCACGTCCATGTCGAGGCCCGGCATGTCGTTGACGCATTCCACATCGATGCCGGTGTCGGGATGGATCGCCTGCATGGCGGGCTCCAGCACGTCACGGGCGTAGGCGCGGATTTCGTCTTCCAGGGCGTTCGGGTCCTCGTCGCCGATATAGCGGAACTCGCACTCGAACCGGCAATCCTTGGGCACGATGTTGAGCTGCGTGCCGCCGGTGATGGTGCCGGTGTGCACGGTGGTGTGAGAGACGTCGTAGAGTTCGTCGAAGGGGCCTTCGCCCTGAATGCGCTCGGCGATGTCGCGCAGCTTGGCGATATAGCGCGCCGCGAACTCGATGGCGTTGACGCCTTGCGGCGCCAGGCTGGAGTGCGCCTCGTAGCCGCGCACGTGCACCTTGTAGCTGCGTTTGCCCTTGTGGCCGGTGATGACCTGCATGGATGTCGGCTCGCCGACGATGCACATGGCCGGCTTCACTGGCATGCCGTTGAGCTTTTCGATCAGGCGGCGCACGCCGATACAGCCGATCTCCTCGTCATAGGAAAAGGCCAGGTGCAGCGGCGTCTTCAGCCCGCGCGCCTGGAACTTCGGCAGCATCGCCAGCGTGATGGCAATGAAGCTCTTCATGTCGGATGTGCCGCGCCCGTAGAGCTTGCCGTCCTTTTCCTCCATCTTGAACGGGTCGGTGAACCAGTTCTGGCCGTCGACCGGCACCACGTCGGTATGGCCCGAAAGCATGACGCCGGATTTTTCCGGGTCGCCGACGGTCGCGTAGAGGTTGGCCTTGGTGCCTTCGACGTTGTGTACCAGTTGGCTGTCGATGCCGAGGCCGTGCAGGTAGTCCTGGACGAATTCGATCAGTGCGAGATTGGATTCGCGGCTGGTGGTATCGAATGCAATCAGCTTTTCGATCATCTCGATGGACGTGGGATCAGGCATGGGGACTCCTGGAGGGCGGTCGCGGGGTGTATAATCAAAATTGACGCGCCCGCGACAGTTTGCAAGCTTCTTCCGGCAAGGCGAATTGAATTTTTGCTTCGGAGACCTGAACGCCCATGGCGGACGACAACACGGAACCGGTGATCGAGGCCCCGACGAGCCTGCGCAGCTATTTGGTCGCGCGGCGCGCCGAGCAGTTCGCCTTCCTGTCGGCGCTGGTGCGAATCAATTCAGAAAACCCGCCGGGCGAAACCGGTGCCGTGGCGGCGAAGCTCGAGCACTTGATGGCCGGGATGGATTTCCAGGTGTCGCGCCACCCGGTCGACGAGAAAGCGGCGAAGGCGCTCAGCCGCCAACCCTATGAAAATCTGTCGATCATGCTGGAATTCGGTGACGAGCCCAGCCAAGGGCCGTCGCTGGTCATTGCCTGTCACGCCGACACCGCGCCGGCCGGCAACGACTGGACCCGCGATCCGCAAGGTGCGGCAATCGAAGGCGGGCGCATGTACGGCCGCGGCGTTTCCGAAGGCAAGGGCGATCTCGCGGCCTACGCATACGCCCTGGCGGCGGTGCGAGATTGTGCCGACGGGATGCAGGGCCGAGTCGAATTGCTGATCGGTTTCGACGGTGCGTCGGGTGGCGATCTGGGGCCGCACGCCATGCTGGCGGATATGATGCCGAAGCCCGATTTCGCCGTCGTCCCGGGCGGTGCCCGTGCCATCGGCACCACCGCCACCGGTGTTCTCGATCTCGACGTCACGGTGCGCGGGTCGCCCGCGCCCGCCGGCGTGCCGCAGGCCGGCGCCGACGCGCTGGAAGGCGCCAGTGCCGTTTTGGCGGCGCTCTACAAGCATCGCAACACCCTGTCGGCGCGGAAATCGGAAGTGCAGGGGATCGGCTCGCCGACCCTGGTGGTGACCGAGATCCGCGGTGGAGCCGGCGCGCTGGCGGTGCCGGATCGCGTCACGCTGCTGGTCGACCGGCGGCTGTTGCCGGAAGAAGACCCCAAGGCGGTGGAAAGCGAATTGACCAACATCATCGGCCGTGCCGCCGCGCCGGTGCCGGGTGTCGTTTGCCGGGTGCGGCGCCGACGGTTGCTGCCCGCCGTGCTTCCGGGCGATGAGGTGAAGCCGTTGGTGGAGAAACTGCGGGCCGCCGGCCAGGACGTCATCGGTGAACGACCCGCCGTTTACGGTGCGGCTTTTGAGACCTCGGCGCGCGATTTCGCCGCCGCCGGCGTGCCGGTGGTGATGTACGGGGCCGGCGGCGTCGGTGCCAGCGGGCACATGGCGACCCGGCCGGACGAGGCGCTCACCCTCGACGAACTCAGGATCGCCACCGAGGTGCTGGCCAACGTGGTCGTCGAACTGCTCGGCGGTCACTCGCCGCCCAACGACCCGTAGCCCGGCGAGAACGGCACACTCAAACCGAAATGCCGGCGGAGTTCGTGGGGTGTTGTGACGGTCACGGTCTCAACGTTCGCCGCCCAATCGACGGCGCCGCCGATGCCGTCGCGGATACGGACCAAGCCGTCCGCGATCCTAATAGCCCTGTATGCCGGCAATCCAAAACCGTGGTGGCGGCCTTCGAAGCCTTCGATCGAAAAGCCCAGGCATTCGGCACGGGCTTCGTCGCCCAACCGGAACAGGCCGAGATCGAGCCGGCCTGGCTCCTTGCCGTCATGTTTCGGTGTCGCGTGTGCCAGCACCGAACGATAGGCGTCGCGCTGGCGCGGCGCGGCGGTGTAGACGTAGCTGCCGGGATCTGCGAGCCAGTCCTCGCCGTCGATGTTCAACTCCACCGCCAACTGGTCGTTGTGGGCGTGGCCGCCGCGGCCGTTCTGGCCGATCGAGCCACAACGGATGGAAAGAAAGAAACGGGGGGTTGTCAGAATATAGAGGCCGAAATCCGGATAGGCGATCGCCGAAAGACCGTCGAGCACGGACGCGTCGGGCAGCATGATCGTCGTTTCGGTTTGATTCTCGGCGATTGAGGCCGAAGTCTCTTTCAGCGGCACGGAAGCGGGCGCGGTTGGGGCCGTCGCGGGTTGGAGTCGGCGCCCACCGGCCAGGGCGCCGACCAATTCGGTTTCGAAAGCGAAGGCCGGGCCAGAGAAGGCGGCGAGGTCGTCGGCGCCGGCGATGATGGCGCCGATGGCCGCAACCAGCCCGCGGTGGTCCAGGTGGTCTTCCTCGAGATCGGCATCGAAGTGCGCCGCCGACAACTTGAAGAACCGGCCCGAATCGTTGTCGCCGATCTGCGCGACGCGGCCGTTCGGCTTGGTCGCGTCGATGCTGAAGCGCGCCATGCGGTACAGACGCTCGGCGAAGCCGGCGGGAAAGGCCCCGTCGCCGTCGCGCCCCAGGATCAGCGCCGCGGTATATGCGACCATCTCCGCCGAAAGGCGGTGGTAGCTAGTCGATGCTTCGAAGTTGGTGCCGTCGGGATGGAACTGCCGGGCACTTTCGGCCAGGACCTCACCGACGGCGAAACGCCACCACCCGAGCGTCTCTTCGGATTCCGGAAGCGCCGCCGCGACGAAGGCGAGACCGCAGACGTCGGCGAGGTAGTGATTGCCGCGAAAGCCTTCAGTGTCCTCCAGGTTGGTGACGATGTGGCGGCCATGCGCCAGCAGTGCGGCGGCAAGATGTTTCTCGAAAGTCTCGTCGCCGGTGCCGATGATCCAGCGGCAGAGCACCAGGTTGGCGGCGCGAATGGCGACGTCCATGGTGCAAAGCCAATTGACGCCGAACCCGGGTGGATTGGCGGCGAGGAAGTCCAGGATCTGGTCGCGGCATTCGCGTGCGACGTTTGTGTCCTCGCGGCCGACGGTCGCCAGCAGCGGCAGATGCTGAAGCCTGGCCAGTTCCCACGGCACCTTGACGTCGACGCCGGGTTCGTGGCCGAGGAGCAGGGTCTCGCTCCAGCGGTCCTCCTTCCAGCGATAGCCGGACCGGAAATCGAGTTGCCAGTCGATCGGCTCGTATCCGGGCGAAATTGCGGCGCGGATTTCGGCGGCGCGCTGGCGGTTTCCCGGCGACAACGCGCGTGGGCCGGGCATCGTATAAGCAGCGCCGGTGAATCCCGGGCAGGACATGCCGTGGATGACGTGAACCCATCCGCTGCCCAGAAGATTGAACCGATGCGCCCGATAGTGGCGGGCGAGGGCGCGGCTGTGGGCGTCCGCTGAGGGACGGTGAAGGAATGCCTTCCCGCCATTGATGCGGATTTCGGGCCCGGGGTCGACATAGGTGCAACGGGTTTTGACTGCGGCCGCTCGCAGCCGTGCCCCGATCTGCCGACCGATCAGCGCCGTGCCTTTTCTCGCGGCTGCGCCGAACGAGAGGGAGCGGGCTTGGGTGAACAGGTGTCGCAGGCTCATGCGGGGGGTTCCGAAATAATTCGCCGGTCGGATTTAGGCCGGCATTAGCGCATCTTATTGTTCGCTCGACAGCGGATCAAATCTTGGCTAAGCCCATGCCATGCGAGTTATCGTTAACGCCATCTCCGCAAACACCGGCGGTATCGTTACCTATACGACCAACCTGATCGACTACCTGTCGCGGGAGAAGGTGGAGGCGGAAATATACGTGCCGTCCGGTTTCGACCGAGACGTCGCCGGAAACGGTAGCGTTAAGGTCATCCCCGTGGAGAAGAAATTCTGGGGACCGCTGCATCGGTTCCTCTGGGAGCAGATCGGTTGGCGCCGGATCGTCAAGAGGAGCGGCGCCGACGTGCTGTTCTCGTCGGCAAACTACGGGGTGCTGTTCCCCCCCATTCCGCAGGTGCTGCTCGTTCAAGGCGAAATTTACCTCAATCCGGTGTACCGCGAGATGGTACTGCCGAGGCTCAGTTGGCGCGAGCGGCTGTCGGCGCTCATGCGCCGCTACTTGATGCTGTGGTCGGCGCGGTGCTCGCGCGAGACCGTGTTCCCGTCGCAAGTCGCATTGGAGGCGGCGGCGGATTTCGATCCGGAACTGGTCGATACGGCATCGGTCAATTACCTTGGGGTCAGCCCACGGTTCGATACGCATGATCGCCGCCGGCAATGGGCGGAAGACGGAACCATCCGGCTTCTCTATGTGTCGGTCTATTATCCGCACAAGGACCCGCTGACCCTGGCCGAGGGAACCCGGCTGTTGAACCAAACCGGGTTGGAGACGAGAACCCGAATCACGATGGAATCCGGGGACTTCGCGGCCTGGGATAATGCCGGGGCTGAATTGAATGCGCTCCGGGCCGGGAAATACGCCGATTGTCTGGAAATGGGGCGTATCGACCATGCCGAGTTGGGCGGCGCATTGGGTGAATATGATGCGTTCGTGTTTCCTTCGATGGCGGAGACGTTCGGCTTTCCCATGGTTGAGGCCATGCGCGCGGGCGTGCCGCTGATTGTTTCCGATATTCCCATCCACCGGGAAATCTGCGGCGATGCCGCGCTCTACTATCGTTTGGGGGATGCCGTGGATTTGGCGGCGCGGGTACGTGAACTGAACGCCGACCCAAGCCTCCGCAGCGCCATGGTGGAGAAGGGGCTGGTTCGTATCGAGGGCAAGTTTACTTGGGAAAGTCATGTCGCGAATCTGATCGCCTCCGTACGCGATATCGTTACAGAGCCATTCCATCGCATCTTGATCAATGCCTTGCACGCGCGCACAGGCGGTGGCGTCACTTATCTGCGCAATATGCTGCCATTGATGGCGGAGGACGATCGTTTGAAAGTCCACGTCTGCTTGCACGAGGATCAGAGGTCCGTCTTGCCGACCGAGTTGGAGAATGTCTCCTACCATTATCAACGCTATCCTCGCGGGTTCTGGCGCGTTTTGATCCGCGAGCAAATAGACTTGCCGCGCCTTGCCCGCCGGTTGGCGGTCAATGCAACGTTTTCTCCGGCCAATTACGGTCCGTTTCTGGCCAGGAACCATGTCGTCATGGCAAGGAACGCGGTCAGTGTCGGCTTCGTCGAGCGGCGCCCGCTGAAACTTGCTTATTGGGCCTTGCTCTATCTGGCGACCTTCGTTTCGTTTGCAGGGTGTAAGCAGGCGATTGCTGTTTCCGACTATGCCAAGCGCGGTGTGCAAAAGGCGTTTTTCGGTCTTTTCGGGGCAAAGCTCGTGACCGTGCCGCACGGCGTCGAGGAGACTTTCCTGGAATCCAATACCAAGCGGAAACGTGAGCCGTTCATCCTCGCGGTATCGGATATTTACGTGCAGAAGAATTTCACCAATCTAGTGCGCGCGCTACAGCCGGTGTTCGAGCGGTTCCCGGACCATGTCCTGCGGGTCGCGGGACGGCCGGTCGACGACGACTATTTCTCCCATTTGAAGGAACTGATTGCCGCGTTGGGGTTGGGGAAGCGGGTTGAGTTTCTCGGTCACGTGGAGGCCTTGAAGCTCCGCGATCTGTATGAGAGCTGCGAGCTGTTCGTCTTTCCTTCCACGGTGGAGACTTTCGGAAACCCCTTGGTCGAGGCAATGGCTTGCGGCGCACCGATTGCCAGTTCAAATACGGCGGCCATGCCAGAGGTGCTCGACAACGCGGCGAGATTTTTCGATCCCAACGATGTCAGGGAAATGAGCGACGTCATTTTTTCGTTGTTGGCGGACGAAGGGTTGCGCCATGACCTGAGCGCACGCGCTCGGCGGCGGGCAACGAATTTTTCCTGGCAACACACGAAGGATCGTACCGTCGAAGTTCTCCTGGTGCCGAGAGGCGTTTAATGTCATTTCGAATTTCGCAGTCATGCCTTCGCGCACACTGATCACGACCTTGCCGCCGATGGTCGCCGGTGGTGTAAGCGCCAAGGCGCGGATTCTTGCCGATGCTTTGGCCGCTGCCGGTCGCGAGGTGACCGTCGCTTACTATCGTCTGCCCGGAAACGATGATGACGGCGCCAAGGTTATTGGTCCGTATCCCAGGGTCGCGGTTGATTGCCGGTTGCCGGTGCTGGAGCAAAACTATACCGCTGATTCACAGGCATGGCGGCAGTTGATCGCGGAGCACGACCGCCATGTGGCGGTTGGCGGGACGGTCCTGATTGCGTACCCGTTGGCGAAGGCGAAGGTTCGTCATCTGGTCTGGTGCGCGGCCGACCTTCACGGAGACCGATCCTATCGTGAAGCCGGCATGCCTTGGTGGCGCCGCGGCCCCGACCGATGGTTGGTGCGTCCGGCATTGGAACGCCAGCAGCGAGAAGTTCTCGAGGCGGACAACAGGATCTTCGCGATTAGCGGCGATACGGTTTCGCGTCTTACGCGGTTAGCGCCGGGCCGGACGGGCGAGATCGCGCGCATGACCGTTCCGGTCGATACGAATTTCTTCACGCCTGATGGCGATGGAGGAAGCGGGCTGGTGGCCGGCTTTGCCGGCCGGCTCGATGACCCGAGGAAAAATGCATCCTTGCTGTTCGCCGCCCTGGCCGAGGTCCGCCGGCGGGGAACGGACCTCCGCCTCATGGTCACGGGCGACGAGACACCGCGGCTGGCGGCGATGATCGCCCGCCATGGCCTCGGCAGTCACGTTGCCTTTACCGGTACCCTGGATCGGGAGGGCTTGCGGGGATTTTATCGGTCGCTCGACCTGTTCGTCCTGACGTCCCGCCAGGAGGGTTTGGCGATCGTCGCCATCGAGGCAATGGCTTGCGGGGTGCCCGTGGTGGCAACCGACTGCGGCGGACCGGCGGATTACGTGGTGCCCGGTGAGAACGGCATCCTTACGGGTTTCGCCGTTTCGGAGGTGGCCGACGCCATATCGCGGATTGCCGGTACGCCCGAGCTTCGGCGAAAAATGTCGCAAACCGCGCGCAAGACGGCCGTAAGCGGATATTCCATGGCCGGGTTCGATAACGACATTCGGCGCGCGTGGCACGACACTTGGGGCGAAGACCTGTGACGGCCGGCCGGCGGCTGTTGCGCAACACGGTCGTGCTCGCCGGGGCGCATGGTGTCTCCGTGCTTACCGGCTTGGTGACCACCGTGTTTTTGGCCCGGGTTCTCGGTCCCGCCGGATATGGTATTTTGGGATTTGGCATCGCGCTGGTTTCCTATCTTGGACTGGCCGTCAACTTGGGCATGGATGTCCACGCCGTCCGGGAGATTGCCAAATCCCCGGACAGTGGACGCAGCATCGTCGGCATTGTGCTGACCAATAGATTGGTGCTGGCGGCGCTGTTGATCGGATCGGTTTTTCTGCTTTCACCGCACATGGGCTGGTCGGCGGATGCGGAGAGCATCGTCAGGATCCAAAGCCTCGGCCTCGTCGGTAGCGCGTTGTTGATGGATTTCTATTTCCAATCGCGCCAACGCATGGAGGTCTTGGCGGTGCGCCAGATTGTGACGGCGGTGGTTGGCATGACGGCGGTTCTGATGCTGGTACGGGGCGCCGGGGACCTGGAGATCGCGGCCGCGATCCCGGTGACGGCATTGATCGTCAGCGCGGTTTTGCTTTTCGGCTTCTACCTATACAAAGCCTTCCCGGCGCCGAGCCGTAGGCCGACAGATAGCCGTCTCGGCTTCATCAAACGTTCGGCCCCCCTGGCGTTGTTGTCGGTGCTGGTCACCATTCTGGTCAATCTGGACATCGTGATCCTCGGGTATCTCGTGACCGAGAAACTTCTGGGCCACTACGTTGCCGCGACCCGGGTCCTGGCCGTGGCGATCATCCTTCCCAGCTTGTTGCATAGTGTATTCTATCCGGCCCTGGCGGAGGCGATGGCGGACGACGCCAGGCGAAGCCGGCTGGCCGAAGACCTGTCCCGGGTATTGGCATTTTTCGGCTGTGCCGTTGCCGGTGCCGGGGTGATCCTGGTGCCGGTGGTGATACCGCTGTTGTTTGGCGAAGCCTACGATGGTGCCGCCGGTGCGTTACGAATTTTGCTCGTGCATGCGGTCTTTGTTTTTCTGACGTCGGCGTATGGTACCGCGCTCTTGGCCTGGAACTGCGACAAGCCCTATACCGTGCTTCTGACTGTCGGCGCGGCCCTCAATGTTTCGCTCAACTTCCTGCTAATCCCGCGCTTTGGCATCGAAGGCGCGGCCGCGGCGACGCTCGTCAGCCAGATCGTCATGTGGCTGAGCCTTGCGGCGGTTGTCCGGAAAGCCTTTGGCCTGAAGCTGCTAGCGAACCAAGTGCGCGCCCTTGCCGCGGCATTGGTTGCCGCCGTTCCGGCTTACGCGCTGCTTGCCAACATATCCGCATCCGGTCCCGCAGCGCCCATTGTAGCGGCCTTGGTTTTCGTTGCCCTGGTTGCGGTCATTTCACATGTTTCTGGCGTTATCGACCTGCGTCGGCTCTCGGCGCTGCTACCGGCTCGGCGCTGACGCATCGTCGGACTGGGACGCGGGACTTATCGCCCAACAAAGGCCGGGCGCACTCTCAACTTCCTTCAAGCCGACATCCTTGAGAAGCGCCGCGACGCGGTCGTGGTGCTGGCGTTTCTCGAACCTGGCACCGTACCAGTCGAAGGTGTCGAGCAGCGTCCAGGCGTGTTGCTGATCCGGCGTCAATTGCGAATCGTGAACGCTGGCGATGGGAATGAAGTGATTGAGGATGCGGACCTTGCGGATCGACGCGAGCCTGCGCGTCAGGGGATAGAAGACGGCCACCAAGGCCTTCGATAGCGCCAGGTTGGCATCCACCGAAAGGAACGGCGTGATGAGCCGGAGCGCATACTTGATGACCTGCAGTCGCCGCCAGAGCCCTTCCTCATAGAAGTTATAGGCGAGCCGGCCGCCCGGCTTGAGAAACTTCGGCAGGTTCCGCATCAGCGCCACGGGGTCGGGGGTGTGCTGGATCACGCCCATGCAATAGACGGCGTCGAAGATGCCGGGTTTCAGCGGCAGTTCGAATAGCGACGCCTGGATGCAATCGACCCGGCCGCCGGGCCCGCCGCCGTGTATGGCGGTGGTCTCGCGGCAGGCGTCGATGGCGGCGCTGATGTCGACGCCGACGACCCGCGCGCCCAGACCTGCCGCCACGTCGGCGAAGCGCCCGGCGCCGCAGCCGGCGTCGAGGATGGTCTTGCCGGCGAACCACGCGCGCGGCCAGCGGCTATCGGCGATCAGCCGCTGTTCGGAAAGCTTGTGACCGCTCAGGCGGTCGACCTGCAGGGTGCGCCAGGCTTGCCATTGAAAACCGAAGTTGCCGCAGTAATCGTCGGCGGGCGCGACGAAGCGCGGCACGGAACGTTCGATTGGATAGGCGACGCCACACGATGGACAGGCGAGAGTGCCGGTGACGACGTCACCGTCCTCTGCGATTTCGCCCGCCGTGAGTTCGAGCGATCCGTCGCCGCCGCAAACCGGGCAGGCAAGCAGGTCCAATAAATCCGGGCGCAATGGCTTCTTCCTTTAACTCCGGCGTGGGACGACGTTATATAACTGACCCTCGACCACCACAATAACCGCCCCGGCGGGAGATCGCCCCTTGCCCGAGCCGCGCTACCGTCTTTGCTACCTGGTCAGCCACCCGATCCAGTATCAGGCGCCGCTGCTGCGGCGAATCGCCGCCGATGCGGACATCGAACTGACGGTGCTGTTCGAGACCTTGGCGACGGCAAGCGCCTACCTGGATGAAGGCTTCGGGCGCGAGGTGCAATGGGACGTGCCGCTGACCGAGGGCTACGCGCATCGCCAGGCCATGGGCGAGGCGGACCTGCGCCGGCAGTTGGCGGAGAGTGACGCCCTGTGGCTGCATGGCTGGGACAGCGCCCTGAAACGCCGGGCACTGGCGCTGGCGGCGGAGGCCGGCGTGCCGGTATTGATGCGGGGCGAGAACACGCTTTCGGCGATGCCGGACGGTGCCGGGCTGCGTGGCATGGTCAAGCGCCACTACCTGAAAAAGATATTCCGCGGCTGCGGCGGATTCCTGTGCATCGGGTCTGAGAACCGCGCCTACTACGCGCGCTTCGGCATCGGTGCCGAGCGCCTGCATGACATGCCCTATGCCATCGACAACGGTTTTTTCGCCGCCCGGGCCGCCGAGGCGGCCGAACGCCGGGACGAGTTTCGGGCAGAACTCGGTCTTCAGGCCGGCCGGCCGGTGGTGCTGTTCGCCGGCAAGCTGCAAAGGCGCAAGCACCCGCTGACGTTGCTCGAAGCATGGCGGGGGATGGCGGGTGACAGGCCTTATCTGCTGTTCGTCGGTGACGGCGAGGAGATGGGGGCGCTCGGGCGCGGCGCCGAGGGGGAAGACGGCGTGCGGCTGCTCGGATTTCGCAACCAGACCGAACTGCCGGCGTTCTACGATCTCGCCGATGTCTTCGTGCTGGCGTCGGAACGCGAACCCTGGGGGCTTGCCATCAACGAGGCGATGGCGTCGGGCACGGCGATCATCTCTTCAGACCAATGCGGCGCGACGGCGGACCTGGTCGGCGACGAAATCGGCGCCGTGGTGCCGGCGGGTGATGTGCGGGCGCTCGGTGATGCGATGACGACGGTGTTGTCAGATCCCAAAGCCCTTGCCGCCATGGGGCGGGCCGCAAGGGAAAGGATCGCGAATTGGGATTTCGAGGCCGATGTTGCCGGTCTGAAGTCGGCGCTCAGGGCGCACGCTCCATCGCGCGGGCGAGCATGAAACGCATCCGTTCATCGTGGGAATAGCCGTCCGTCAGGCAGCGCGCGCGGCCGGCGGCGGCAATGGCGGCGCGCTCGGCGTCGTGCTCCAGGAAATAACGCGCCTTGGCGACCATCTCGTCGGGATTTGAATAGAACGCGGCCTCCTTGCCGTCGTCGAACAAGCGTGCGTGTTCGTCGGAATATTCCGCCAGCATGAATCCGCCCGATGCCGGTATCTCGATGCTGCGGTCGGTCTGCAGGTCGCGGTTTTCCTTCCTGAGAAAGCCCAGGTTGATGCGCGTCGCGGCGATCCCCTTGGTGTAGGCGAGATCGCTTTCGGTGTTGACCAACGCACGGCGTTCCACCGCCAAGTTCGCGTGATCGCCGCTGAACGCCTGCCAGCCGTTGCCCCAGACCCGGACCTTGAGGCCAGCCTCCGCCAATCGCAGCACGTCGCGGCCGCGTTCCGGCGCATAGGTGCCAATGAACCCGACGTCGGCGCCATAGGCGGCGATGTCCGCGTCCGTCACGTCGATCGGGAAGTGCTGGTCCGGATCGTAGGCCTTGTCGACCATGACGCAGCGCCGGGCACCGAGCGCCGGCAGTTCGCCCGGGTCGGCGTTGTAGGACTTGGTCGTGAACACCACGTCGTAGTGCCGAAGGCCTCGCGTGAAGGCGCGGGTGCGGTTCAGTGAATGGAACATGTCGTCTTCGGAATAGGCGGCGATGACGGCGTCCGGCAGCGAGCGTTTCAGCGCCGCCAATGTTGCCGGGCGGACCATGTTGCCTTTCTCGATCCAGATCAGATCCGGCTTGAAGTCTCGGGCAGTGGCGGGAAGGGCGCGATTGATGCCTTCCGTGTCCAGATGCCGTCCCAGTTTCCAAGCCAGCCGGAAGGCCAGCGAGAAATCCGGATGGCCCTTGTCGTCGCCGCCGATGGCGGTATGGCTGAGCGCTTTCATCTCGGCGCCCAGTCGTTTCAGGGCGCGCAACCGCGCATGTCCCTTGGCGTAGACGTTGAGATCGGCGACGAACAGGATTCGCGGCATTTCCGACATCCGACAATCAATGGCAGCAGGCGCGGGGCTGTCAACGCGAAAGCGACCGCGACCTTGCCAGCGGCGTGGCGGTCGTGGCCGGCCTGTGCTTTATTGCCGCAGGACAAGGATTGACGACGACATGTGTGGAATCGCTGGGATCGTCGGCCGCCGCCCCGTCAACGCGGGTGCGGTCCGGGCCATGACCGATCTGTTGGCGCACCGGGGCCCGGACGACGCCGGGCTCTGGTCGTCCGCCGACGGGCGGGTGGTGCTCGGCCATCGGCGTCTCGCCATCATCGACCCGACGCCTGCCGGCCATCAGCCCATGGCCAGTGCCGACGGCAATCGGGTGGTGACCTACAACGGCGAGATCTACAACTACCTGGAATTGGCCGGACGCCTGAAGGCCGAGGGACACCGGTTCTCGACGCAATGCGATACCGAGGTGTTGCTGGCGGTTTATGAACGTTGGGGCCCGGAAGGTTTCAACGAGTTGAACGGCATGTTCGCCTTCGCCATCTATGACGCCGGCGCCGACAAGCTGATCTGCGCCCGTGACCGGTTCGGTGAGAAACCGTTTCTCTATGCCGAGGGCGACGGTTTTTTCGCCTTCGCTTCCGAATACAAGGCGTTGCTGGCGCTCGACGGGGTGGCCTCGGACATCGCCAACGACAAGCTACTCGGTTTCCTGCATCAGCCCAGGCAAGGCCTGGATGACGGACGCGATACGGTGTTCCGTGGGATCAAACAATTGCTGCCGGGTGAGATGCTGACGCTCGACCTCCGTTCGCTTTCGTCCAAGGTTTCACGCTATTGGAGCCTCCTGCCCGATCCCGAAGCCAGGAACCTGAGCGAAGCCGACGCGGCCCGGCGGTTCGGCGAACTGCTGGCCGATGCGGTGAAGCTCAGGATGCGGAGCGACGTCGAGGTGGGGTCCTGCCTTTCGGGCGGGCTCGATTCCAGTTCCATCGTCTGTCTCAATCGCCGCGCGCTGGGGGCGGACGTTCCGTACCATACTTTCACCGGCCGCTTTCCCGGCACGCCCGCCGACGAATGGCGATACGCCCATCAGGTGATCGAGGCGACCCGCGTCGAAAGCCACGAGACCGAACCGACACCGGACGGACTGGCGCGGGAGTTGGCGTCATTCGCCTGGCACAATGAATTGCCGGTCGGGTCGTCCAGTCAGTATGCGCAATGGTGCGTGTTCCGCTTGGCGAAGCAGCACGGCGTGACGGTGCTCCTGGATGGCCAAGGCGCCGACGAGTTGCTCGGCGGCTACGAACAATACTTCCGCAATTACCTGCGCTCCCTGGTACAGGCCGGCGATGCGGTGAAGGCGCTTGCCGAGGAACCGCTGATCCGCAAACGCTATCCGGCGGCGCTCGACGATGCGGCGGGCGTCTGGAAGGCCAGGCTGCCGTTCGGGCTCAGGCGCGCGCTTGCGCGTGCGCTCGGCAAGGGCAGCGATTTCCGTTTCGGCCTGACGCCGGACGGCTTGGCGATGATGGCGAATACCCCCGTTGGAACAGGTGCGCTGGCGCTTCCGGAAGCGCTGCTGGAGGATTCGTTCCATGCTCACCTGCCGACGCTGCTGCGCTATGGGGACCGCAATTCCATGGCGCATTCGCGCGAGGTGCGTCTGCCGTTCTGTGACCACCGGCTGGCCGAGTTCGCTTTTGCGCAGCCGGTCGAATACCTGATGGGCGGCGCCGAGACCAAGCGTCTGTTGCGCCAGGCGATGAAAGGCGTCCTGCCTGAAGAGGTGCGCACGCGCTGGAACAAGCAAGGCTTCCTGCCGCCGCAGGACGCATGGCTCGGCGGTGCGCTTGGCAGGTTGGCGCAAGAGACCTTCGAGTCCGAAGCCTTCCGCCAGCGCGGCTATTGGGATGCCGGATGGTGGCGGCGTCTACTCAGAAGGTGCCAGGGCGGCGAGGGGCACCTCGCGTGGACGCTCTGGAAGCCGGTCATGGCCGAGGCCTGGCAGCGGCATTTCGTCGACGTGACACGGACCAGCGCCAAGCACGCCGTCTTTCAGGAGGCCGAAGGGTGAGGGCGGTCTTCATCAACCATTGCCACCCGGAGCGCGATCACGTCTGCGGATTGCGCGCCGGACGTTTCGCCGATGCGTTGGCGAAGCGTGGCCACGAGGTCGTTTTGCTATGCGAGGCGATGCCCGGCGGGCAACCGGCACCCGCGCCGGGCACATTGGCGCCGGCCCTGCAATCGCATGACTGGTCTCGCCCTTTCGTGCTGGCTTGTGAGCCCGCCGGCTACGATTGGGCGCGAAAGGCACGGGCCGGCGCGCTGCCGGGCGGCATTCGCCAGGCTGCGGTGCTATGGTCCTATCTCGCCAACGGCGGCATGTTTCCCGATTGGCAGGCGGGCATGGCGCCCTACCTTCCCGTGCTGGCCGACGTATTCCGCCCGGACGTGGTCTGGGGGACGTTCGGCAACACGGATACCTGGCGCACCTGTCGGACGCTTGCGGCGCTGTCCGGCGCGTCCTGGGTCGGTGACTTCAAGGACAACTGGCACGCCTTCCTGCCGACCGGCCTCGGCCGTTGGATGGCGGCGCGCGTCGGCGATGCGGCGCACATGACCGTGTTCTCCATGGCGCATTGCGACCAAGCGGACGAGTTGTTTCCGTCCCTGGCCAAGACGGTACTTTACAGCGGTGTCGACGACATCGCCGAAGGCGAAGACGGACCCGCTGCAGGTGAACTGACGCTGACCCTGACGGGCAGTGTCTATGAACCCGAGCATCTGCGCGCCCTGTTCGCCGCCATTGTCGCGTGGGCCGGCGCCAATCCGGACACGCCGGTGCATCTCGGCTATGCGGGCGGCGATACGGCACGGGTGCGTGCCGCCGCCGATGCCACGGGCCTTGCCGTGCAATACCTGGGCTACCTGGCGCAGGATCCGCTGCACCGGTTGCAAGCCGCCTCGAGCGCCAACATCTACGTCTACAATCCGCGCTGCCTGCTGCACCACAAGGCGGTGGAGCTTTTGGCGCAGGGGCGGCCGGTGATCGCCTTCCCCGGCGAAACCGAGGAGGTCACGGGCCTCGCCGCCGAGATCGGCGGCGCGATGTTCGCCTGCGCGGATCATGGCGCCATCATCGGGGCGCTCGATATGATCGCGCGGAACCCACCGCCGGTTCCCGCCCGTGCCCGGCGCCAGGCCCTGACCTGGACGGCGCGCGCGGCGGTGCTGGAGCGCGTCCTGGCCGATGCCGCCGGCAAGGGCGGGAGGCGCGGATGAAGGTCTGCGTTTCCGTACATGGGCGGTTTCATGCCTTCGAACTGGCGGCGGGGTTGGCCCGGCGCAGCGCCCTTGCAGCCCTGTTGACCACCTATCCCGGTATCGCCGTTCGCCGGCTGACGGGTGCGCACCTGCCGGTGCGCGCCGCCTGGTGGCTGGAAGTCCGGCGGCGGATCTCGGCGCTGGCGATGCGGGACGCCGATCTTGCCCGTGCTTTCGGGGCTTTTGCCGCTGCAAACCTGCCGGCGGACGCCGACCTTCTGGTCGGTTGGAGCGCCGCCACCCTGGAAGCCATCGAACCGGCGCGGGCGCGCGGCATGAAAGTGGTGATCGAGCGGGGCTCCACCCACATCGCGCACCAGACCGACCTGCTGCGCCAAGCCTATGGGGCGCAGGGGCTCAGCTTCGATGGGACCGCGCCTGAGATCATTGCGCGCGAGGAAGCGGAATATGCCGCCGCCGATGCCATCGCCGTGCCGACGCGTTTCGCCGCCGAGACCTTTGAGGCCCGCGGTACTCCGGCGGAGAAGCTGCTGATCAATCCCTACGGCGTGGATCTGTCCCGGTTTCGGCCCACGGTGCGCCCGGCGGATGCGAGGCCGCGCATCCTGTTTGTCGGCCGGGTCGGCATCCGCAAGGGGGTGCCGGCGCTGCTCGAGGCGTTCCGGCCGCTCGCCGGCGAGGCCGAACTGCACCTCGTCGGTCCGGTGGAACCGGCGATGGAGAAACTGTTCGCCGGCCTGCCCATGGCGGGCGTCACGGTGCGCGGTCCTGTCCCCGCCGTGTCGCTGCCGGCGGTCTATGCCGAGGCCGACCTGTTCTGTTTGCCGTCCCTGGAGGAGGGTTTTCCGCTGGTGCTGTTGCAGGCCATGGCGGCGGGATTGCCGGTGGTGACCACGCCGGAATGCGGTGCCGCCGATATCCTGACGCCCGGCCGCGAAGGCGAGGTGGTGGCGGGCGATGATGTTGAGGCACTGATGGCGGCGCTCGCCGGTCTCGTGACCGATCGGGATCGGCGCGTTGAAATGGGCGCCCAGGCGCGTGCCCGCGTCGAGACCGGCTGGAGCTGGGACGACTACGTCGACCGCGCCATGGTGCTTTATGAAAAGGTGCTCGCCTAGACGAGCCAGCGCCCTAGGAAATCCAGTGATCGTGCCAGGCGGTCAGGTTGTGCAGCGTCCACAGATGCAGTGCATGGTCCGCGCCGTGACGGCGGTGTTCGTTGAATAGGCGGGCGATATAGGCCTTGTCCAATGGGCCACCATTGACCAACGGTGAATTCATGACCGCCCGTTCGGCCTCGGCGCCGAATTCACCCCGCAGCCAGTCGGCGACCGGCGCGGCGAATCCCATTTTCGGTCGATGGATGATCTGGTCGGGAATGAGGCCCTGGACGGCCTCTTTCAGCACATGTTTCTTCACGTTGCCGGGGCCGAGCTTGGCGCTCATGGGAATGTCCATCGCGTATTCGACGAGCGCGTGATCCAGAAACGGCACGCGGCCCTCGACGGAGGTCGACATGGTGACCTTGTCGACCCGCATCAAAAGCAATTCCGGCAGGCGCAGGCGGAACTCGGCGTGGGTCATGCGGGTCAACTGGTCGCTGCCGGGATGTGCGTGGTCGAAGACTTGCATATAGCCGCCGGCGACGTCGCCGCTGTCATGCGAGGCCAGCCCGGTGATGTCGAGACCCATGGCCGCAAGCTCGCTCAGATCGGCGTTTTCGCCCAGATTGCCGAGCAGCCGTTCCTTGTGCACGTTCCAGAATGCATTGGCGCCGCTCCAGAACAGTTCCTGGCCGCGACCGGCACGGAGCAGCGCCTCGACGCCTTGGGCGCCGGCCGAGCGTTCGCTCGGGGCCCAGGTCTTTGCCAGGCCACCGACGGCGCGCCGCAGCGGACCCGGTACCCAGCGGTGATAGGGCTGCCAGAATTTCCGGTGGAACTTCAGGTAGGTCATCCAACTGTCATAGCCGCAGAACTGCTCGTCCGAACCTTCGCCGACCTGCACCACGGTGACGCCGGACTGCTTGGCCAGCTTGGAAACGAAATACAGGGGCACGCAGACCCAGTCCGCGATGGGCTCGTCCTGGTGGTGGACGAGGTCGGCCAGGTACCCTTGCATGTCGGAGCTGTCGATCAGTACCTCGTGATGGTTGGTCTTGAAGGTATCGGCGATCAGCCGCGCGTGATCGAGTTCGTTCAGGTGCGTGTGGTCCTTGAAGCCGACGGTGAAAGTCTCTACCGGCCGTTCGCTGACTTGGCTCATCAGCGCGACGTTGGCGGATGAATCGATACCGCCTGACAGAAACACCCCGAACGGAACATCCGATATCATGCGCTTTTCAATGGCCACCGCCAGGCGCTCGCGGACACCGCCGGCATAGTCGGCGGCGCCGGCGTTTCTTTCCGTCGAAAGCGGCGAGCGCCCGGGGACGGCATCCCAGTAACGTCGTGCCCGTGCCCGGCCGCCGGCATCGATTTCCATGACGTGGCCCGCGGGCAGTTTGTAGATGCCCTTGAACAGCGTCATCGGCGCCGGCGCGATCATGTAGCTGAGGTAATGGGTGAGGGCATGCATGTCGGTCCGGCGCACCACCGCCGGATCGCTGAGGATGCCCTTGATCTCGGAGGCGAAGCGCCAGGGCCCGCCGAGGCGCGTGAAGTACAGCGGCTTGATGCCGATGCGATCACGCGCCAGCGAGAGCTTGCGCGTGCGCACGTCCCAAAGCGCGAAGGCGAACATGCCGTCCAGGCGCTGAACCAGCCCGTCCAGGCCCCAGGCGCCGTAACCGTGCACAATCACCTCGGTGTCGGAATGGTCGGTTCGGAACGTGTAGCCTTCGGCCTCCAGTTCCCGGCGCAAGGCCGCGTGGTTATAAATCTCGCCGTTATAGGTGAGATAGACCGAACCTTCGGCATTGGTCATCGGCTGGCGGGCATCGTCGGAGAGGTCGATGATCGCGAGCCGCCGGTGCGCGAGGCCGATCCGTCCGTCGTCGCTGGTCCAGAAGCCGTCGCCGTCGGGCCCGCGGTGCGCCATCGCGTCCGCCATGCCCGACAACCGGCCGCCGAGCGCCGCCGGTGAGGGAAATGTCAGGCTTTCAGGATAAAAGATGCCGGCGATGCCGCACATGATCGGAGAATTTCCTCAAAACGCACTGTTTCGGCGAAGAATGCGCGCAAATGTCGGCGATTGTCCAGAATTGGTCGGGCGAAAGTCAGTCTATTTCAGATTTTTTACGGTCTACTCCTAGCGTTTTCGGCGTTTGTCGTGTTAGGCTCCGGGAAACAGCGGCCGAAACGGCCACAAACAGATGTCGCATGGGGGGCGGTCCGTGTCGGCATTAGAACAATAACGAGACGGGAAATCGGTTCTTTATATGGCTGAAAATAGCGATGTGCTCGTTCGCTTCGATGCAGTGCAGAAGAGTTACGACGGCGAGACGTTGGTCGTCAAAAACCTCAATCTGAATGTGGCACGCGGCGAATTTCTAACCATGCTGGGGCCATCCGGCTCCGGAAAAACCACCTGCTTGATGATGTTGGCCGGGTTCGAACCCGCCACCCACGGCGAGATCTATCTCGACAATCAGCCGATCAACAATGTGCCGCCGCACAAGCGCGGCATCGGCATGGTGTTCCAGAATTACGCCCTGTTCCCGCATATGACCGTGGCGGAGAACCTCGCATTTCCGCTGCAGGTCCGCAAAATGGACAAGTCCGAGGTCGAGGCGCGTGTCGCCAAGGCGCTCGACATGGTGCAGCTCGGCGGTTTCGGCGGCCGGCGCCCGGCACAGCTTTCCGGCGGACAGCAGCAGCGCGTCGCCGTCGCCCGCGCCTTGGTCTTCGATCCGGTGCTGGTGCTGATGGATGAGCCCTTGGGCGCGCTCGACAAACAACTGCGCGAGCAGATGCAGTACGAGATCAAGCATATCCACGAGAGCCTCGGCGTCACCGTGGTCTATGTCACCCATGACCAATCCGAGGCGTTGACCATGTCGAACCGCGTCGCGGTCTTCGAAGACGGCGTCATCCAGCAGTTGGCGCCGCCGGACGATCTTTACGAGCGCCCCGACAACGCCTTCGTCGCGCAATTCATCGGCGAGAACAATACGCTGATGGGCACCGTGCGCGCCATCGAAGGCGAGGTATGCGTCGTCGACGTCGACGGCGGTGGCGAGGTCAAGGCAAAGCGGGTCAATGTCGAGGCCGCCGGCAACCGGACGACATTGTCGTTGCGGCCGGAACGGGTCGAGGTCGATCCGCCGGAAGGCAAGTATCCCAACGTATACGAAGCCCGGGTCGAGGAATTGATTTACCTGGGCGACCATATCCGCACGCGTGCCAACGTCTGCGGCCACGACGATTTCGTCGTCAAGGTGCCGAACGCCTCCGGGCACGTGCACCTCAAGGAAGGCGAAACGGTAAACTTCGGATGGACCATCGAGGATTGTCGGGCTCTCGATGCCTAACGCGGGTCGTTCCCGCCGAATTCCGCGCACCAGCGGAAAGACCGGCCCAATCGGCCAAATTATAAATGCCCACGAAAACCATGTGTTCAATCACTTAGGGAGAACATCAGATGATTAAGACTTTCAGAGCTATCGCGATGGTCAGCGCCGTTGCGGCCGCGGCGGCGCTTGCGCCGCAGGCGGCGAACGCGACCGACATGACGATCGTGTCCTGGGGCGGGGCCTATTCCAAGTCCCAGCTCAAGGCCTATCACGAGCCCTACATGAAGAAAAACCCGGGCGTGAAGATCATCAACGACGAAAGCTCCGCTGAAGCCGTGGCCAAGCTGCGCGCCATGGCGGAAGCCAAGAACACAACCTGGGACGTCGTCGACGTGGTGGCTTCCGACGCCATCCGGCTTTGCGACGAAGGTCTGGCCATGCCGATCGACGCCGACAAGCAGCTCGCGCCGGCGCCCGACGGCACGCCCGCGTCCAAGGATTTCGGCAACCTGCTGGTTTCCGAGTGCTTCATTCCGCAGATCGTCTACTCCACCACCTTTGGCTATCGCACCGACGTCAAGGAGTGGGGCGGCAAGGAGCCGAGCAACATTTGCGACGTGTTCGACCTGAAGAACTTCCCCGGCAAGCGCAGCTTGGAAAAACGCCCGATCAACAACGTCGAGTGGGCGCTGCTGTGTGATGGCGTGTCGCCGGACAAGGTCTATGAATTGCTCGGCACGCCGGCCGGCGTCGACAAGGCCCTGGCCAAGCTCGATACCATCAAGGACAACGTCATCTGGTGGTCGGCCGGTGCCGAAACCCCGCAACGCCTCGCCGACGGCGAGATCGTCATGGGTTCCACCTACAACGGCCGTCTGTTCTCGGTCATCGAAGAGCAAAAGCAGCCGGTGAAGATGCTGTGGGACTGGCAGGTGTTCGACCTCGACGGCTGGATCATCCCGGCCGGTCTTTCGGACGAGCGCAAGAAGCAGGCCCTCGACTACATCTACTTCGCCACCGACACCCAGCGCCTCGCCGACCAGGCGAAGTACATTTCCTACGGTCCGGCCCGTAAGTCCTCGGCACCGTTGGTCGGCAAGCATGCCGATCTCGGTATCGACATGGCGCCGCACATGCCGACCGATCCGAAAAACGCGAAGACCACCTTGCTCTATAATTACGAGTTCTGGGCGGACAACCGCGACGACATCGACGCCAAATTCCAGGCGTGGTTGACGAAGTAAGGCCATTCGGCCGGGGGCGGGGCTTCCGCTCCCGGCCGGCTTTATTCATTAAAACGGCGGCAAAGGTGTTTCGGAGGCGATCATGAGCGACGTTCAGGTGAACGACGGCCCGATGTTGGCCGCAGACGGCACGCCGCTGAAAGTCAGTATTCAGCGGGCGCTGAGACGCCAGAAAATCCGCGCGTTACTATTGGTCGCGCCGCTGTTCCTGTTCATTTGCATTACATTCCTGGCGCCGATCGGCGACATGCTTTTTCGCTCGGTCGAGAACGCCATCGTGCCCGAAACCCTGCCGCAGACCGTGGTCGCGCTGAAAACCTGGGATTCCAAGTCCGGCGAGGCACCGTCGGAAAAGGTTTTTGCCGCGCTCTATGCCGATCTCAAGGTGGCGGTGAAGGAAAAGAGCCATACCCGCGTCGCCAGCCGGCTGAATTACGAAAGCCCGGGCGTCGCCAGCCTGTTCCGCAAGAGCGGACGCCGCATCAAACGGATGCAGGAGGGCAACTACAAGGAACAGTTCATCAAGATCGACAAGGACTGGGGCAAGACAGTCGTCTGGGAAACCATCCAGCGGTTCTCCGGGAACTATACCAAGGGGTATTTCCTGGCTTCCGTCGACGCCAAGGAAACGGTCGACGGGATTTCGATGAAGCCCGAGGGCGAGCGCATCTACCTCTATATGCTGCTTCGCACGATGATCCTCTCGGTGGTCATCACCGGAACCTGCGTGCTGCTCGGTTATCCCATCGCTTATATCCTTTCGGTGCTGCCGCTCCGGACGTCCAACCTGTTGATGATCCTGGTCCTGCTGCCGTTCTGGACCTCGCTGTTGGTGCGCACGTCGGCCTGGATCGTGCTGTTGCAGCAACAGGGCGTCATCAACGACCTACTGGTGTCGCTTGGGATCATCGGCGACCAGAACCGGTTGGAGTTGATGTATAACGAGACCGGCACGGTCATCGCCATGACCCACATCCTGCTGCCGTTCATGATCCTGCCGCTCTATTCGGTGATGAAGACCATCGCGCCGTCCTATGTGCGCGCGGCGAAATCGCTGGGGGCGTCAGACTGGACGGCGTTCTGGCGCGTCTATTTCCCCAATACCATCCCCGGAATCGGGGCCGGCGGGGTCTTGGTGTTCATCCTCTCCATCGGCTACTACATCACGCCCGAACTGGTCGGCGGCACCTCGGGGATCTTCATCTCCAACCGGATTGCCTATCACATTTCGTCCTCGCTCAATTGGGGGCTGGCGGCGGCGCTGGGCGTCATGCTGCTGGTCGTGGTCATGGTTCTGTATTTCATCTACGACAAGATCGTAGGCATCGATAACGTGAAGTTGGGATAGCAAGATGTCAGCCCTTCCTCCCTATGCATCGACCGGCCAGAAAGCCTGGTTTTACACGTTCCGGACCATCTGCGGGCTGATCTTCCTGTTCCTGATCATGCCGATCCTGGTGATCATTCCGCTGAGTTTCAACGCCGAGGACTTCTTCACCTTCACCAAGGCGATGCTGGCGCTCGATCCGGAAGGCTATTCGCTCAAGCACTACAAGGACTTCTTCACCAATTCCGATTGGCAGAACGCGCTGGCCAATTCCGTGCGCATCGCGCCGATGGCGACGTTGCTGGCCACCGGGTTCGGAACGCTGGCCGCCATCGGCCTGTCGCAGAGCTACATGCCGTTCCGCAGCGCCGTGATGGCGGTGATGATTTCGCCGATGATCGTGCCGCTGATCATTTCCGCCGCCGGCATGTACTTCTTCTATTCGCGCATCGGCATGCAGGGCACCTACTGGGGCGTCGTGCTGGCGCATGCGGCCTTGGGTACGCCCTTCGTCATCATCACCGTGACCGCGACCCTGGTCGGCTTCGACAAGAGCCTTGTGCGCGCCGCCGCCAACATGGGGGCAGGGCCGGTGCTGACTTTCTTCAAGGTGCAGATGCCGCTGATCCTGCCGGGTGTCATCTCCGGTGCGTTGTTCGCTTTCATCACCTCGTTCGACGAGGTGGTGGTGGTGCTGTTCGTCGGTTCCGCCTCGCAGAAGACACTGCCCTGGCAGATGTTCACCGGCTTGCGCGAGCAGATCTCGCCGACGATTCTGGCGGTCGCCACGGTGCTGGTGACGATCTCCATCCTGCTGCTGACGACGCTGGAACTGCTGCGCCGCCGCTCCGAGCGCCTGCGCGGCATGTCGCCCGGCTGACGCTCGAAAAGGCGCTTCCCAAGGTTCGCAAAATCATCGTAGTGTGATTTCGTTCTCATGGGAGCGGACATGACCAACGACGCGGGCGCACCCTATCGGGTCGGGTTCTTCCTGGTGCCGGATTTCACCATGATCGCCTTCGCGTCGGCGGTGGAATGCCTGCGTCTGGCAAATTGGGTCATGGGCCGCGAGGCCTATGCCTGGACGATGGTTTCCGCCGACGGAAAGCCGGTCAAGGCCTCCAACAAGCTTGAGATTGCCGCCGCCGGCACGCTCGCCGATTGCGGGCCCCTGGATGCGGTGTTCGTTTGCGGCGGCCAGGATGTCCACGGTTTCGACGACCGTTCCGTGCTGGCCGGGTTGCGCCGACGGGTGGCGCACGGGGCGACGCTGGGGGCGCTTTGCACCGGCACTCACGTGCTGGCCAGCGCCGGGCTCCTGGATGGATACCGGTGCACCATCCACTGGGAGAACATGCCGGCCTTCGTCGAAGCCTTTCCCGAGGTGCAGGCGACGACCGAACTGTTCGCCGTCGACCGCAACCGCTATAGCTGCGCCGGCGGTACTGCGGCGTTGGACCTTATGCTGCATCTGGTGTCCGCGCACCACGGCCCGGAGGTTGCCGCGGCGGTGTCGGATGAGCTGATCCATCATCGCATCCGCGATGGCCATGAGGGCCAGCGCATGGACCTGCGCACGCGTTCGGGCATCGCGCATCCGAAGTTGTTGGCGGTGGTGGCGGCCATGGAAGAAAACATCGAGCACCCCATGAGCTGTTCCGAACTGGCCGCCGACGTGGGCCTTTCGACGCGCCAGTTAGAGCGCCTGTTTCAGACCTACCTCGCGGTGCCGCCGACCCGATACTATCTGCGCATGCGGTTGGAGCGCGCGCGCTTTCTGCTCCGTCAGACATCGATGCCGGTATTCGACGTGGCGCTGGCAACGGGGTTCATCTCCGCCTCGCATTTCTCGAAGTGCTACCGCGAGCAGTTCGGCTCGCCGCCCAGTGCCGAGCGCCGCCGCGGCGTCAGTGCGGAGCCGCCCCCACCGTTCGAGACAGACGCGGATAGCGCAGTGCTAGGGTGACGGCGCGCGCCGCCATGTAGATGGTGATGGCGAACCATAGACCATGGTTTCCCCACGTCGGCACGAACACCACCAACGCTGCGCCATAGGCGAGTGATGCCGCGACCATGGAGTTGCGCATCTCCCGCGACCAGGTGCTGCCGACGAATATGCCGTCGAGGACAAAGCTCCACACCGACACCAACGGCATGAAGATGGACCAGGGCAGGAATTCACGCGCGACCTCCCGGACTTCAGGGACGGTTGTCATCAGGTCGATGAAAAAGGGGCCGCCGGCCCAAAAGATGACAGTCAGGACCGTACTGCCGATCACGGCACCCCGTCCGGCGGCCTTGACCGCATGGCGGAACGAGACCGGGTCGCGCTTGCCGACGGCTTCGCCGGTCAAGGCCTCAGCCGCATTGGCGTAGGCATCGAGAAGGTAGGCGGTGAAGGCGAACAGGTTGAAAAGGATGGCGTTGGCGGCCAGCGTGGCGGCGCCCAAACGTGCGCCGACGGCGGTGATCGCGAGGAAACTGATCTGCAGGATGATGGAACGGATGAAGAGGTCGCCGTTCACTCGCATCATCCAGCGGATTCGATCCATGTCCGCCAGGCGGCGGAGATCCCAATGGCCACCGATGCGCCTCAGGTGGGTGCCGGCCAGTGCCAGGCCCAGCATTACCGCCGAGCATTCAGAGATCACGGTGGCCAGCGCCACGCCTTCGACGCCCCAACCCAGGCCGGTCACGAACCAGATGTCGAGCACGATGTTCAGCCCGTTCATGAACACCTGCGTGACCAGTGCCGTCCGCGTCGCCTGAATTCCGAATAGCCAACCGAGCAAGGCGAAGTTTGCCAACGCCGCCGGCGCCGACCAAATTCGGATCAAGACGTAGTCTTCCGCGAGAACCGCGATTTCAGGTTCGGGGCCGATGACCGATATGCCGAGCCAGGCGATCGGCGACTGCAAGAGGATGATCAGGAGACCGATGGATCCGGCCAGCAGGCCGGCCCGTCCCAGCCAGGCTCGAATCTCGTCGGGCCGTCCGGCGCCGAGCGCTTGCGCGGTGAATCCCGTGGTGCCCATACGCAGAAACAGCAGGCCGAAGTATAGAACAACGAACACACGCGATCCGACCGCCACTGCACCGAGGTATTCCGGTCCCGGCAGGTGGCCGACGACCGCAATGTCGACGGCGCTCAGCATCGGTGAGGAGACGTTGGACAAGATCACGGGCCAAGCGATCCGCCACGCCCGGAGGTTCCAACTTACGGTCATGGCGCGCGATCGTCAGTCTCTGGGTGGGTACCGGTCGCCGCGCCAAGCGGCGGACGCGGTAGGACATATATGTCGACCCGCGCCGTGCGTTTCAACGAAAGATTGCGTCGGCGGTTTAGCCTTCAGCGGCCATCCGGGCGGCGGCGGAACCCTGGCGGGTCTTCATGAAATTGGTGGCCGCTTCCACCGCCACCGTGGCGTCGCGGCAGTAGGCATCGGCACCGATCTCATCGGCGAAGTTCTCGTTCAGGGGGGCGCCGCCGACGATGACCCCGTAGTCGTTCCTGAGGCCGCGTTCCTCCAGGGTGTCGATGACCACTTTCATGTAGCCCATGGTGGTGGTCAGCAGCGCCGACATGCCGAGGATATCGGCGTCGTGCTCCTTCATGGCCTCGATATAGGCGTCGACGTCGGTGTTGACGCCAATGTCGATGACATCGAAACCGGCGCCCTCCAGCATCATGCCGACCAGGTTCTTGCCGATGTCATGGATGTCGCCCTTGACGGTGCCGAGCACCACGGTGCCGACCTTGGGCGCGCCGGTCTCGGCCAGCAGCGGGCGCAGGATGGCCATGCCGGCTTTCATGGCGTTGGCGGCGAGCAGCACCTCGGGCACGAACAGGATGCCGTCGCGGAAGTCGATGCCGACGATGCGCATGCCCTCGACCAGCGCCTTGTTGAGAACGTGGTAGGGTTCCCAGCCGCGGTCGAGCAGGATTTGCGTGCCTTCGAGAATCTCGTCGGCAAGGCCGTCGTAGAGGTCGTCGTGCATTTGGGTAACCAGATCGTCGTCGGAAAGTTCCGAGAGGACGATGTCGTCTTGTTGGTCGTTCTCGCTCATGGCGGATCCTCGCAGCCGTTCATTCACCGTGGCCACATGGGCTCACGTGAGCCCATCACTCTGAATACAGGAATAATTTTCGCTGCGAAAACAATCTGTCCCATGGCGGACAGCTTGTTTTCCAATTACGACACTGGTGTGTTTTTCGCTGCCGGCGGGTGCCCGCCGGGGTCAGCTTTCCGGCCGCAGGTCGATTTCGTTCTGGGCGATCATGATATTGGCGACCACCTCTTCTTGCCGGCGCTCGGTGACGGCGAAGGTGAACACGGCGGAATCGCCTTCGATGCGCGCCACGGTGCCGGGCACTTCGCCGATGCCGTCGACGACGACGATGCCTTCGGTGCCGGGCGACAGCAAGCCGCCGGCTTGCTCCGGATCGTCGAACACGAACTTGGCCCCTTGGTTGGAGACATCCTGCAACAGTCCCATGAGGGTCGCGTCTCCGACCCTGAGAAACATCATCTTCCAGAGATCGACCCGCTCATGAATCCGGCGGTCGGCGTCGTCTGCATTTTCCGACATGATTTTCCTCGGCGCGATTTTGGTCAGGCCGCGATTGTAGCAGATTTTGGCGTCGCGCCACCCCCATCAGGCCCGAAGCTTTTCGTTGTCCGGGTCGTAGGGGCTTTCGGGGATGACCGTCACTTTGTGGCGGGTGCCCAGGATGTCCATCTCGAGTTTGGTGCCGGTCTCGGCGAACTCCGGCCGCACCATGCCGAGCGCCAGGGATTTGTTGACCCGGAAACCGAAGTTGCCGCCGGTGGCACGGCCGACCATTTGGCCCCTGGCGTCGAAGATGGCATTGTTGCCGAGCGGGTCGGCATCGGTGGTGTCATGCACCTCCAACGTCACGAAGGTATTGTCGAAACCGTTCTGCTGCCAGCGCACCAGCGCGTCACGGCCGATGAAGTCGCCCTTGTTGGGATGTACGAAACGGTCGAGGCCCGACTCGAAGGCCGCGTATTCGATGGAAAGCTCGGTGCCGACCAGGCGGTAGGATTTCTCGATGCGGAGTGAATCCATGGCGCGGATACCGAAGGGCTTGAGCCCCAAGTCCTCGCCAGCCTCGAACAGTTTGTCGAAGATGTGGTTCTGGTACTCGATGGGATGGTGCAGTTCCCAGCCCAGTTCGCCGACGAAATTGAGGCGCTGCGCCAGGGTGGGCGCAAAGCCGACCTCGATCTGTTGGCCCGACAACCAGGGAAAAGCCGCGTTGGAGAAGTCGGCCTTGGACACCCGCTGCATCAGCTCGCGTGCCTTCGGCCCCGCCAGCACCAGAACGCCGATCTGGTTGGTGAGTTGGTCGTAGCGCACCGAGCCGTCTTCGGGAAGGTGCTTCTTCAGGTAGTCGTGGTCGAAGCGCTGCAAGGCACCGGCTGAGACCAGATAGAACGAATCCTCGGCCTCGCGCATGATGGTGAATTCCGAACGCACGCCACCGTTGATGTTGAGTGCGTGGCAGAGCCCGACGCGGCCGATCTTCTTCGGCAGCCGGTTGGCGACCAGATGGTCGAGCCATGCCTCCGCGCCGGGGCCGGAGATGCGGCACTTGGCAAAGGCCGACATATCCAGCAGCCCGACGTTCTCGGCGACGTTGCGGCATTCGGCGCCCATGGGCTCGAACCATTTGGAGCGGCGGAAGGACCAATCGTCGACGGGCTCCATGCCTTCCGGCGCGAACCAGTTGGCGCGCTCCCAGCCGAACTTATGCCCGAACACGGCGCCCATGTCCTTCAAGCGGTCGTAGCACGGCACCGTGCGCAGCGGCCGGGCGGCCTCGCGCTCCTCGTCCGGATAATGAATGGTGAAGACGTTGCGATAGGCTTCCTCGTTCTTCTCGATGAGGTAGCTCTTGGTGCAATAGTCGCCGAAGCGGCGCGGATCGACACCCAGCATATCGACGCTGGGCGCGCCCTCGACCATCCACTCGGCGAGTTGCCAGCCGGCACCGCCGGCCGCCGTAATGCCGAAGGAATGGCCTTCGTTGATCCAGAAGTTCTTGAGATCCCAGGCGGGGCCGACGATGGGGTTGCCGTCCGGCGTATAGCAGATGGCGCCGTTGTAGACCTCCTTGACGCCGACCTCGGCAAAGGCCGGGACGCGGTTGATGGCGGCCTCGATGTGCGGCTCCAGGCGTTCCAGGTCTTCTTGGAACAGCTCGTACTCGCAGTCGTCGGACGGGCCGTCGACGTAGCAGGCCGGCGCACCGTGCTCGTAGGGGCCGAGGATCAGCCCGCCGGCTTCCTCGCGCAGGTACCAAGACCCGTCGGATTCGCGCAATACGCCCATCTCCGGCAAGCCCTGTTCATGGCGGGCGAGGATTTCCGGGTGCGGCTCGGTGACGATGAACTGGTGCTGCACCGGGATCACCGGGATGTCGAGCCCGACCATGCGCCCGGTCCCGCGGGCGAAAGACCCGGTCGCCGAGACCACGTGTTCGCAGGTGATGTCGCCTTTGTCGGTGGCGACCTTCCATTCGCCGGATGGTGTGCGCGAAATGCCGGTGACGGCGGTGTAGCGGTTGATCTCGGCGCCCATGGCGCGTGCGCCAGCAGCCATCGCCTGGGTCACGTCGGCTGGCTGGATGTAGCCGTCGCGCGGATGCACGATGCCGCCGACCAGGCCGTCGGTGTTGCAAAGCGGCCAGAGCTCCTTGATCTCGTCGGGGGTCAGGAAGTTGACCTCGACGCCCAGCGTTGCCGCGACGCCGGCGTATTGGTGGTACTCGTCCATGCGATCGGCATTCATGGCGAGGCGGATGTTGCCGACCTGACGGAGACCCACGTCCTTGCCGGTTTCCGCCTCCAGGGTCTCGTAGAGTTCGACCGAGTAGCGGTGCAACTGGCCGACGCTGTAGCTCATGTTGAACAGCGGCAGCAATCCGGCCGCATGCCAGGTGGAGCCCGACGTCAGCTCCTTGCGTTCGATCAGGACGCAATCGGTCCAGCCTTTTTTCGCCAAGTGGTACAGCGTCGATACGCCGACCACGCCGCCACCGATTACGACCACGCGCGCCTGGGTTTTCATGAGGCTTCCTCCCGGATTTCAGCGCCAACGCCAAGGTTGGAGCACGACACTATCAAGGGTGTGTTAGGCCGTTCAGGGGGGCGACGTTTTCCCCACATCGACACTTGTTTGGCCATTTCCGCCGCCGCTTGACGGTTTTCGGCAAAAACATGGCGTTCGTCGGCCAATGGCCGGCGGCAAACAGGGATAATGGAAGGACAATGACCAAACTTGTGGCGGGAGGCAGGATCATGGCTGAAGCATCAGGAGGGGGCCGCCGCGGCGGCCGTGCCGCCAGGCGCCAGATGCGCGAGGATAAAGCGAATGCGATGGGCGTCTCCGGTTCCATCGTTCGCAATATTCCGCTGACCGAGCTCTGTTCCGAAGAAGGCCTGGAGATCATCGAGGCCAACGCGGACACGGTGCTCGAGGAAATCGGCATCGACTTCAAGGGCGATCCAGAGGTGTTGGAGCTATGGCGCGGCGCCGGCGCCGACATCACCGGCGAGAGGGTGCGCTTTCCGAAGGGGCTGCTGCGCTCTTTGCTGTCGACGGCGCCGGCCACCTACGTGCAGCACGCCCGCAACCCGGCCCGTAGCGTCACGTTTGGCGGTGACAACGTCATCTTTGCGCCGGTCTACGGCCCGCCGTTCGTGCACGACCTGGATCAGGGGCGGCGCTACGGCACCATCCAGGATTTCGAGAACCTGGTGCGGCTCGCCTATGTGGCGCCGCATATTCATCATTCCGGCGGCACCGTCTGCGAGCCCGTCGATATCGCCGTCAACAAGCGCCACCTGGACATGGTCTATGCGCATATGCGTTTGTCGGACAAGCCGTTCATGGGCTCGGTCACGGCGGCCGAACGTGCCGCCGACACGGTGGCCATGTGCGAGATCCTGTTCGGCGCCGATTTCGTCGATGCCAACACCGTCTGCACCAGCCTAATCAACGTCAATTCGCCGATGACCTTCGACGAGGTCATGCTCGGCGCGCTCAAGACCTACGCCCGCGCCAACCAGGCGGTGATTGTCACGCCGTTCATCATGCAAGGCGCCATGGCGCCGGTGAGTGCCGCCGGCACGCTCGCCCAGGCGCTGGCCGAAGCCATGGCCGGCATGGCCTTGACGCAGGTGATCCGCCCCGGTGCGCCGGTGGTGTTCGGGCTGTTTTCGTCGGCGCTGTCGATGCAGTCGGGGGCACCGACCTTCGGTACGCCGGAGCCCAACCTGGTGCTGTCGGCGGCCGCGCAACTGGCCAGGCGCCTGAACCTGCCGTTCCGGTCCGGCGGCTCGCTTTGCGGCTCCAAGCTTCCCGACGCCCAGGCGGCCTACGAAAGCGCCAACTCGCTGATGCCGGCGGTGCTTTGCGGGGTCAATTTCGTGCTGCACGGCGCCGGCTGGCTGGAGGGCGGCCTATCGTCCAGTTTCGAGAAATTCGTCATGGATTGCGATCAGCTCGGCATGGCGGCGACGCTGCTCAAGGGGTTCGACCTGTCAGAGGACGGGCAGGCGCTCGATGCCATCCGCGAGGTCGGTCCCGGCGGGCACTATCTCGGCTGCGCCCATACCCAGGCGCATTTCGAGACCGCTTTCTACCGCTCGACGCTCTCCGATAACAACGCCTTCGAACACTGGGAAGCCGATGGCCGCAAGAGCATGGCCGACCGCGCCAACGCCATGTGGAAGGACTGGCTGCACAAATACAAGCAGCCGCCGTTGGACCCGGCCATCGACGAGGCCCTGCGGGCCTTCATCGCCGAACGCAAGGAAAGCATGGAGGACCGCTGGTCATAGAGCCGGCGTTCAGGTGAAGGTGACGCCCGCCGAACCCAGTTGATCGATTTCCACCGTGACCTCGCAGGGGCCTTCCGGGAACTGCGCCATGGTCAGGCTGCCGGTCAGGATGAATTCACCTTTCTGCAGGATTTCCCCGCGCGCTGCCTTCATATTGGCGAACCAGGCGACCGCCTCCAGGGGGTGGCCCATGACGTCGGCACCGACGCCGGCGCTCTTTTCCTCACCGTCGATCATCACCCGGCCGGTAAGCGCCGCCAGGTCGATGGCTTTCCAGTCGCGAATTTCGGGACCGAGCACGGCGCCGGCGGCGGAGAAATCGTCGGCGATCATGGTCGGGATGCCGACTGCCGCCGGCCCGCCCTGGGCCCGGCGGTCGATGATCTCGATGGAGGGGGCGACGGCGCTGATGGCCTCGACGACACGCTCGCGGTCATAAGGTGCGTTGTCGGGTGACAGGTCGCGCGCCAATATGACGCAGATTTCGCATTCGACGCCGACATTGATGAAATCCGTGTAGGGCAGGCTCACGTGGTCATGGAAGACTTCGGTGTCGCTGATGGAGCCGGCGCAGGGATGGTCGACACCGATCATCTGCTGCATCACCGGCGTCGTGCAGCCGATCTTGTAACCGACGCGGCGCTCGTTGTTGTCGTCGCGCAACAGGCCATGCAGAACTTCCTGCACGGAATAGCCTTCGTCCGGTGTCATCGGGCGGCAATTTTCCGGCAACGGTGCCAACGGTGCTTTCGCGAGTCGTGCCGCGGCGATGAGACGCGCGGCGGTCAAATTCTTGGACATCGATTTCCCCTCTCCATGTTTCAAAGCTTGCCACTTTCGCTTATGGAATGGGAGAGAGATTTTCCGATCGAGGCGGCTAAGCGCAGGCGGGTGCGCCTATTGGGCGCGCCCGGAAAGGTTGCCTCCGCCAAGCGTGGTGGCGATGATGAGTGGGGAGGATGTGATGACGAAATTGCGAAAAGGCGATCCCTGGATGCCGGCGCCGGACTACGGCCGGTCGCTGAAAGGGCTCGGGATCAACCTGCTGGTTGCCGACGTCGCCTGCGCCGCCGAATACCAAAAAGAGGTTCTCGGTGCCGAGGTGGTCTATGCCGACCCCGACTTCGCCGTGCTCAAAGGCTATGGCGCGGAATGGATGCTGCACGCCGACCATACTTATTCCGACCATCCGCTGAAGGGCAGCCTGTCACCGACCCTGGCGCGCGGCATCGGTATCGAACTGCGTCTGCACGGTTGCGACCCGGATGCGGCCGAAGCCAAGGCGCGGTCGCGCGGCGAGACGGTGCTGGCCGGGTCCATGGACAAGCCGCACGGCCTGCGCGAGGCTTATTTGGTCGACCCGGACGGTTATCTATGGGTGCCCGACGTGCCGACCGGCGGGAATTGATCTGGGCTCAGGCGTCGGGTTCTCCGTCGCCCTCATAGTGATCGGTGGGTTGCGGCGTGACGGTCAGCAGGGTGACGCCGTTCGGCGCATGGAACCGATGCCAATGCCCCGTCGGTACCACGATCATGTCGCCAGTGGCGATCTCGCGGTCCTCGCGCCCCGCGTCGGTAATTAGGCTCAGCGTGGCGCCACCGCCGATCACCTGCACGATTTCCTCGGCCGGGTGTTTTTCCCAGGCGCTGGTGCCGGAGAAACCGCCGGCGAAGATGCCGCCGTCGCGGTAGGTCGCGAGGGTGGCGAAGGTGCCGGCGGTATCGCCGTCGGGGGTGCGGCCATCCAGGAACCGGACAGAGGCGAGGGCTTTGTCGATGTTTGAAAATTGCGGCATGCAAAACTCCCTCGGTCAGCCGCCCGATTGCGCCGGTTGCCAGGCACGGATTCGGCGCTCGGCATCGGCCAGTTGGGCGGCGCTCAAGGCTGCCTCGAGCTTGCGTTTGGCGGGCTTGGCCCTGGGGTAGCCGCGCTCGGCCGAGAGCGACAGCCATTTGTAGGCTTCGGCCGGATCCTTGTCGACGTTATGGCCGCCGGCATAGAGGACGCCCAGAAAGTACTGCGCCTGGGCGTGGCCGTGATCGGCGGCCTTGCGAATCCAGCGAATTCCCAATCCCGTGTCGCGTTCGACGCCGAGGCCCCGAAGATAGCGGCTGCCGACGGTGAACATGTCGCGTGTCGACCCGCCTTCCGCGAGGGCCACCATGGCCTCGAACTTGTCCTGGCGTTTTTGTTCGGCGGCGGCGACGGCTTTGTCGGCAACGCCGCTTTCACGCAACGCGGCGATGTAGTCGTCGAAATGGACCAAAAGCTTCGGCACATCGGGCTTGCCGAAATTCCACACCGTATCGGCGTTGAGGCCCTTTTGCGTTAGGTGGTGGCGGAAATCGGCGCACCAGTTGTTCTTGGTATCGGAGCGGAAACGCTGCATGTCGTCGGTGTCGCGGCGCACGCCGAAATCCTGATAGGCGCGTTCCTCGTAGATCAGCGCCTCGCATTCCTTGTCGATGCGGCGGTCCTTGCCGGTGCGGCCCTTGAGGTGCTGCAGCCCATGGCCGACCAGTTCGTGGACGATGACGGCGGCGAGCTTGTCGGCCGGCCATTTGACGCCGTAGCGGCTGACGGCGACCAGGAACTCCTTGCGCCCGCCTTGTTCGGGCTGGAAGTAGTCGGGAAAGAAGGCGGCGATGATCGCCGAGGCCATTTTCGCCGGCGGGAATGCGGCATCGTAGACCAGCGTCACGCGGCCGTTCTTTTTCAGCGTCTCGATGCGCTCGGCGCTGAACGGCGAGCGCGCGTAAATGGCTTCGATGGCGGCGCGAATATTGGCCAGTGCCGGCTCGATGCCGATCGTCTCCACGTCCTGCGACCCGGCGGGCGGTAATTCGACGGCGAGCAGTTGGATGCCGCGGTATTCCGATTTCGACACCACCGCGCGTGCCTCCGCCGCCGGCGCCGCGCCAAGCGCCAATAGAAAGGCACAAAGCAGGGCCAGGCACCGGGTCATGACCAGTCCTTCTGGTGGTCCGGCACGTCCTCGCCGGCCGGCGCGCCGCGCCGATAAGGAATGGCCTTGCCGGCTTCCATGTAGGCGTGATCGTGGATGACCACCCGGTCCGCTTCCAGCAGGCAAACCGCGTAGGCCGGATCCTCGGTGCTGGCGGTCAGCGGCGTTTCGTCGTCGACGATCAATGCTACCTGGTGGGCCGTGGCCTTGACGGTGGAGAAGGGGAGGCCTCGCCATGATCCGTGACAGTTCCGGTGCAAGTGGCCGAAGAACAAGTGGCGCACGTGGCTGAAGCCGCGCAGGCAGGCGGCTAGGTCGTCACCGTTGGCGAGTCGAATACGGTCGAGGCCATTGACGCCGACCTTGAACGGCGCGTGGTGCATGAACACGTACACGTCCTCCTTCGCCGCCAGGCTGTCGGTCAACTGCCCGCGCAGCCACCGCAGCCGCGCTTCGCAAAGCCGGCCGCCGGACTTGCCGGCGTCGACGCTGTCGAGCACGACGAAGCGGCCGGCCGGCGTGGTCAGCGCGTAGTGCAGGAAGCCGTCTTCCGACCAGGGTAGGGCGGGGAGTGCCGCGCGAGCGGTTTCGCGGGTGTCGTGGTTGCCGATCAACGGGTGCCACGGCATGGCGAGATCGTCCAGGATTTCGATCAGCGCCGCGTAGGCGCCGTCTTCGGCCCAATGGGTCAGGTCGCCGGTGACCATGCAGAGTGCGGCGTCGCGGTGTTCCGCGTTAATGCTGCGGACCGCGTCGCCGAGTCGCTTGCGCCCGTCGAGGCCGAGCAGCGTTTGCGGTGGCGCGACAATGTGGGGATCGGTCAGGTGGATAAATTTCATGGGCCCATCATAAATGCCCTGGGCCGGCGAAAACATGAAATTTCCGTGTCGTGCGTCTCCCATCGGGCGTTTGCGGTTGTTGCCCGCCGGATGGTGAGCTAGGTAGGCTGCATCGGTTGGGTCCCGTGCCCGGCGATAGCTTGGTGTGCGGGGCAACCCGGGATTAGAGGGTCGAGCGTTGAGCAGCACGAAAAAATGGGCCCGTGTGCTCACCGTCAATCTGGCGCTATTGCTGGCGGGTTGCTTGGTGATCGAGCTGATTTTCGGATCCATCTTTTTCGGCACCAACTACGGCCTTTTGGTCGTCGACCGCAACGTCAGCCGCGAGTCCGACACCACCGGCCGTTACGCTGGCGGCGGCGTCATCGAATTTCATCGTGACGAGCATGGCCTGCGCGGTCGCTACGACGATCCCGCGAATATCGACATCCTGACGGTCGGCGGCAGCACGACCAACGAAATCCTCATCGACGAAGGCAAGACCTGGTCGGACCGCCTGGCCAAGGCTTTCGCCGAAGTCGGCCGGCCGATGGTGGAGGTCAACGCCGGCGTCGACGGTCAGTCGACGGTCGGCCACCTGAAGGTGTTCGAATTGTGGTTTCCGAGAATCCCGGATTTCCATCCGCGATACGTGCTGGCCTACATCGGGATCAACGACTTGAGCCACTTCATGACCAACCTGCCGCCGAACAAGTGGGAACTGATGACCGAGCAGAACAAGACCCTGAAGCAGTTCCTGGCCAACAACAGCGCAATCTATGGTCTCTATCGGACCATCAAGGGGATGATCCGCGCGCAGGACGCGATGCTGGTGCATTCGACGCGCAACGAGGGCTTCGAGTGGCGAGAGCCGGCGCTACAGCCTGACGTGGCGGCGGAGGAAAGGCGCCTCGCGCCTTACCTAGATGCCTACGCCAAACGAATCCGGCTGTTGATGCGGCGCATTCGAGGCCTGGACGCCCAACCGATCATCGTCACCCAACACACCGGGCACTATCGCCTGGCCGGCGAGCGGGTGTTGGGGCGGGTGCTGAAGGCGGACTGGCGCGACCCTTGGGCCGGCAAGGTGAAGAAAGCCGGAACCCTCGATCTCGGTCCCTATGCGGCACTGATGGCGCACAACCGCCGCGCCATGTTAACCTGTCGCGAGGAAGGTGGAATCTGCATCGACGTATCCCACGATCTGGTCTTCGAGCCGGATGACTTTTACGATCTTGTGCATACCACGCCGAAAGGCTCTGAGAAGGTCGCCCGGTTCCTGTTCGAACATCTGAAAGCGACCATCCACTGAAGCCCGCCGCCGACCGGGCGAGGGGATCCATGGAGACGTGAATGAGTGAAAAGCCGACCCTGTTGATTACGCGCAAGTTGTCCAAGCGCACCGAGGAACGTGCGCAGCGCGACTACGACGTCATCCTCAACCCGGAAGACCGGGTGTTCACGCCGGACGAACTGTTGGCGAAATCGGAGGGGGTGGACGCCATCCTGCCCTGCCATTCGGAGCACTTCACCGCCGACGTGGTCGCCAAACTGCCCGACAGCGTCAAGATCGTCGCCAACCATTCCGTCGGCGTCGACCATTGCGATTTGCAGGCGCTCGCCGCCAAGGGCGTCGTCGTCACCAATACGCCGGACGTGCTTTCCGACGCCACCGCCGAGATCGCCATGCTTTTGCTGCTGGGCGCCGCGCGCCGCGCTAGCGAGGGCGACCGCATGATGCGGGCGGGCGAGTGGGCGCATTGGAGCCCGTCGTTCATGGTCGGCACCCAGGTGACGGGCAAGCGCATCGGCATCGTCGGAATGGGCCGCGTCGGACAGGTCATGGCCCGGCGCGCGCGCGGTTTCGACATGGAGGTGCATTACTACAACCGCAACCGTCTGTCGGCGGACAAGGAAGCCGGGGCCATCTATCACGATGATATGGCGTCGCTGCTGGCGGTCTCGGACTTTCTGTCGCTGCATTGCCCGGCGACGCCGGAAACCACGGGTTTCCTGAATGCCGACAAGATCGCGCTGCTTCCCGATGGCGCCGTCGTCGTCAACACCGCGCGCGGCGCCCTAATCGACGAGGCGGAGCTGATCGCGGCGCTTAAATCCGGAAAGCTCGCCGCAGCCGGATTGGACGTATTCCAAACCGAACCGGGCGGTAACCCTGCCTTTTCGGAAATCGATAATGTGTTCATGCTGCCGCATATCGGCAGTGCCACCTTTGAGACCCGCGACGCCATGGGGTTCCGGGCTTTGGACAATCTGGATGCGTTTTTCGCCGGAAAAGAGCCCGGTGACCGCGTCGCCTAGGGCCAAGGCGGCGATTGCAGCCCCGTTTTATTTACACTTGTGAATATTTTTCAAAGATTTCAGGGGAATTTCTTGCCCTGGAAGGGCGAGTCCGACCTATAATGGTAACCAATGACCATCGTTTCGAAGGGAGACTGGGACGGTGGCCACGGGAGGGAGCCAAATCACGAGTTAAAACCTGGCGCTCGCCGGATCATTCATCGTCCGACGCCGATGGCGTTGTACGCGGCGGCGCGCTGAAAACCCGGAGATCGGCTCATTTTCTTTAGACCATACTAGGGAGACGAAAGTCATGGGAAAGACCAAGGAAACGAAACTGACGCGCCGTAAGTTCCTCAAAACCGGGACGGTGGCCGCGGGTGCGGCGGCGGCCACGACGCTGGCTGCGCCGAATATCGCTACCGCGGCGCCAACGACGCTGAAGGTCCAGGCGGCCTGGGGCGGCGGAATCTTCCTCGAGAACGCCAAGAGCTACGTCCAGCGAGTTCACGACATGGCCGGCAAGGATCTGAAGATCGACCTGCTGCCGGTCGACTCGGTGGTGAAAACCAGCCAGATGCAGGATGCCGTGCACCGCGGCGTGCTCGATGGCGCCCACTACGTGACCGCCTACTGGTATTCCAAATCCAAGACCGCTTCGCTGTTCGGCACCGGGCCCTGCTTCGGCTGGTCGGCGCAGGAAATGCTCGGCTGGATTCACTACGGCGGTGGCAAGGAACTGTTCAACGAACTGATGGGCAAGCTCGGCATCAACGTGGTCAGCTTCTTCAACAGCCCGATGCCGGCGCAGCCGCTCGGCTGGTTCAAACAGCACATCACCGACGCCAGCCAGATGAAGGGCCTCAAGTACCGTACCGTCGGTCTGGCCGCCGACGTGCTCCTGGAAATGGGCATGTCCGTGGTGCAGCTGCCGGGTGGTGAGATTCAGCCGGCCATGAAGTCCGGCCTGATCGACGCGGCCGAGTTCAACAACCCGACCTCCGATAAGGACTTCGGCATGCAGGACGTGTCCAAGCATTATCACTTGGCCTCGTTCCACCAGTCGCAGGAATGCTTTGAGATCACCTTCAACAAGAAGAAGTTCGAATCGCTTCCGTCCGAACTGCAGAAGGTTTTGGAATACGCCTCCGAGGCCGAGAACTCCAACTTCTACTGGCACAATACGTCGCGTTACGCCGACGACCTGGTCAAGCTGAAGAAGGACTACGGCGTCAACGTTTATCGCACGCCCGATAGCGTCATGGCCGACCAGCTCAAGGCCTGGGACATCGTTGTCGACCGGATTTCCAAGGAAGATCCGTTCTTCAAGAAAGTCATCGACTCCCAGAAGGCCTATGCCGAGAAGGTGATGAACTACCTGCTTCTGAACCAGCCCGACTACGGCCTGGCCTACAAGCACTACTTCGGTTGATTCGACCGCAAGTCACATTGCCGAACCATCCGGCAATGATGCCAAGGATGGGAGGGACAGCCGAAAGGCTGTCCCTCTGGCATCCTGAGTTCAACGAACCGCACGGGAGAACGACACCGTGACATCGATCATCCATTCCATCGAAGCCTTCAACATCTGGATCGGGCGCGCTTTCGGCTGGTGCATCCTCATCCTCACCTTGTCGGTCTCCTACGAGGTTTTTGTCCGTTACGTGCTCAACGCGCCGACGGTCTGGGCTTTCGATATGATGGTGCAAATGTACGGCGCACTTTTCCTGATGGCCGGGCCCTATGCCCTGGCTCAGGACAGCCATGTGCGCGCCGACGTGGTGTACCGGCTGATCCAGCCCAAGTGGCAGGCCAGGCTGGACTTCATTCTTTATGTCTTTTTCTTCTTCCCCGGCATGCTGGCTCTGTTTTGGTTCGGCTGGGAAATTGCCGCCGATTCGTGGCGCTACAAGGAAGTGAGCTGGAACAGCCCGGCCCGCATCCAGATTTATTTCTTCAAAACACTGATTCCGCTCGCCGGTGCCCTGATGATCGTTCAGGGGGTTGCCGAATGCCTGCGTTGCTACAAGGCGATGCGCGAGAACGCCTGGCTGCCCAGGCTCGAAGACGCCAAGGAAACCGAGGACCTGCTGCATGAACAGGTCCACAGTTTCGATGACCTTCAGCAACATCACTGAGCCGCTTGAGCGGATCCCCGGACGGGAAACCAAGGAGTCGACGCCGAGATGACCAACCCCGAAGTCGCAATTCTGATGCTGTCGCTCTTTATCGTGATGGTGATGCTCGGTTTCCCGGTCGCCTTCACGCTGCTCGCGATGGGCGTCGGCTTCGGCTACTACGCCTATTTCGAAGCCGGTAGCATCCAAACCATCGCCGATGCCTTCAATAACAAGATCTTCTATCTCCTGAACCAGAACACCTATTCGGTGATGGAGAACGACACTCTGGTGGCGATTCCACTATTCCTGTTCATGGGATATGTGGTGGAGCGCGCCGATATCGTCACGCGGCTGTTCTATTCGCTGCAGATGGCGGCCCGCAACCTGCCGGGTTCGATGGCCATCGCCGCCTTGATCACCTGTGCCGTGTTCTCCACCGCCAGCGGCATTGTCGGTGCGGTGGTCACGCTGATGGGGCTGCTGGCGTTTCCGGCCATGCACCAGGCCGGGTACAACAAGAGCTTCGCGTCCGGCGTGATCTGCGCCGGCGGCACCCTCGGCATCCTGATTCCGCCGTCGATCATGCTCATCGTCTACGCCGCCATCGCCGAATTGTCGCCGCTGCGGCTCTACGCGGCGGCGGTGTTCCCGGGCTTCCTGCTTGCCGGCTCCTATATCGTCTATGTGATCATCCGTGTGCTGATCAATCCGAGCATCGCACCGAAACCGCGGGCGGAAGACGTGCCGCCGCGCAGCGTCGTCTATCTGCAACTGCTAACCTCGTTCGTGCCGTTGACGGTGCTGATCATGCTGGTGTTGGGCTCGATCCTGGGCGGCCTGGCGACACCGGCGGAAGCCGCCGCCATGGGCGCGCTGGGAGGGCTGGTGCTGGCTGCAATCTACCGTTCGCTCAATTGGCAGATGCTGAAGGAATCGGTCTACCTGACGGCCAAGGCGACGGCCATGGTCTGCTGGCTGTTCGTCGGCTCATGGACCTTCGCATCGGTATTCTCGTACCTGGGCGGGCATGAAACCGTCGAGCACTTCATCCTCGGCTTCAATCTGGAACCCTGGCAGTTCCTGGTTCTGGTGCAGGTGATCATTTTCCTGCTCGGCTGGCCGCTGGAATGGTCGGAAATCCTGATTATCTTCGTGCCGATCTTCCTGCCCATGCTGGATAACTTCGGCGTCAATCCGTACTTCTTCGCCATGCTGGTGGCGCTCAACCTGCAAACGTCGTTCCTGACGCCGCCGATGGCCATGTCGGCCTATTACCTGAAGGGGGTGCTCGGCAAGGTGATCGAACTGGTCGATATCTTCCGCGGTATCATGCCCTATCTGGCCATCGTCATCGCGGTCATGGTGCTGATGCATGAATTCCCGCAGATCGCCCTGTGGCTGCCCGATTGGCTATTCGGCGAGTACAAGCCCTAAGACGGAAGGAAACGCGACCATGTCACAGAAGACCTTCGAAAAGTTCGCCGGTTTGACCGCCGCGCTGCTGGTGGCGGTGTTCACGCTCGGCCTGTCGCATTCCATCTCGACGGGGTTCGCGGGTTTCTGGGGCGGCTTCCCGTTCCTGGTCATTACCGTCTTGGTCCTCGCCCTGGTGTTCTACGACTACTGGGACAGTTGCCTGCGCAAGAACGGCGCCAAGAAGGAATAGCGCCGAGCCGGCCCAGATCATGTCATTTTCCGAACTCTCCGCAATCGAAGCCGTCCGCCTAATCGGCGAAGGTACCGTGACCCCGCAGGAGTTGCTGCGCGATTGCTTGCAGCGCGTCGACTTGGTCGACGGCGAGGTCCGGGCCTGGGCGCACCTCGATCCGGCCTATGCCCAAGCACAGGCGGAAGCGCTCGACCAGCACCGACGCGCCGGTCACCCGCTCGGGCCGCTGCATGGCGTGCCGGTCGGCATCAAGGACATCTTCGACACCCAAGGCCTGCCGACGGAGAACGGCACCGTCCTCGATGCCGGACGCAAGCCCTGGAACGACTGCCACGTGGTCAGCCGATTGCGCCAATCGGGTGCGGTAATCATGGGCAAGACCGTATCGACGGAACTGGCCGTTTACGGCCCCGGCAAGACCCGCAATCCGCACAATCCGGCACACACGCCGGGGGGATCGTCGAGCGGTTCGGCGGCGGCGGTGGCCGCCGGGATGGTGCCACTCGCGGTCGGCTCGCAGACCAACGGTTCGGTCATCCGGCCCGCTTCCTATTGCGGCGTCGTCGGGTTCAAGCCGACGTTCGGGCTGATCTCGCGCGCCGGCGTGCTCAAGCTTTCCTATCTGCTCGACCATGTGGGCGTCTTCGCCCGCAACATCCTCGACGCGGCGCTTCTCGCCGATGTCCTGGTCGGCTTTGATCCGGCCGACCGGGCGACCCGGCCGAGGCCGCATCCCGGTATCCGTTCGGTCGCCGAGACCGAGCCGCCGGTGCCGCCCCGGTTCGCCTTCGTCAAGACACCTGCCTGGCCGAAGGCGGACGCCGACGTGCGTGAAGGTTTCGCCGAACTGATCGACGCCATGGGCGAAAGCGTTGAAGAGATCGAACTGGGCCAGGGCTTCGATGCCGAACTGGAACAACAGGCGTTGATCATGAACGCCGACCTGGCGCACAACCTGGCGTCCTACCGGGAGCGCGGCGAGGATCAACTGAGCGAGCGCCTGCGCGGCATGTTGGCCGATGGTGATCAGGTTCGGGCCGTCGACTACAACCGTGCCGCCGACCATATTGAACTGCTCAACGGCGCCCTCGATGAGGTGTTCGACGCTTTCGACGCGATCATCACGCCGGCCGCCACCGGTGAGGCGCCGGCCGGCCTCGATGCCACCGGCGATCCGGCCTTCGCCACGCTCTGGTCCTATCTGGGAACGCCGGCAGTGTCGCTGCCGTTGCTGCAGGGATCCAACGGGCTGCCCATCGGCGTGCAACTTGTCAGCCGCCGCGGCGATGACGCGCGGCTGATGCGCACCGCGCGCTGGCTCACCGCCGAAATCGAAAACGGCGGCTGACGGCCGCGGCCCGGGATTCGGGCAACATTCTTTCTTCCGCGATATATAGCCTTTGATATAGGTCATGTTATTGATACCATGGCCCGATTAAGCTTGGGCATCCGTCACGCAAGAGGATAGTGCCATGGCACGACCGACCATCCCACCGACCGGTGTCGAGCGCACCTTCGATCCGGCAGATATCATCGTTTCCAAGACCGACCTGACCGGGGTGATCACCTATGCCAACCGGGTTTTCTGCAACGTGGCGGGATACGACGAGCATGAACTGGTCGGCCAGCAACACAACATCGTTCGCCATCCCGATATGCCGCGCTGCGTCTTCAAGTACCTGTGGGACACCATCGCCACCGGCAAGGAAATCTTCGCCTTCGTCATCAACCAGGCGAAAAACGGCGACCACTATTGGGTGTTCGCGCACGTGACGCCGTCCTATGACCTGACGGGCCAGAACATCATCGGTTACCATTCCGTGCGCCGGGTCCCCGACACCGGTCCACGCGACATCGTCGCCGGGCTCTACCAGCAGATTCTGGCCGAGGAACAGAAACATGCCAGCCCCAAGGAAGGCATGGACGCCGGGCTGGGACTGCTCGTCTCGGTGCTTGAGGAAAAGGGCATGGGCTACGACGAGCTGATTTTCACGCTGCTCGGCAGCGGTTGACCGCAACCGCCGAATTGTTTTGTTGAAGAGCCGGCCATTGGCTTTAATGCACCCGTAACCGGCGATAAGGCGCCCGGCGAGGCGCCACGCGTGGAAACGGGGGACGACAAGCTTGCGGTTCTTTTCCGACGCCAAGCGGCCCGTCCACATGGGCCCCTATCCGACCGAGCGCCTGGGGCGTTCGGACCTGATGCCGTCGATGGAAGCGATGCCGGCCATGCGGCCGCTGGAGTTTCGACGCCCCGATGCACCGGATGCCATCGTCAACGCCATGGGCGAATATCAGGCGATGATGGATGCCATTCGCGACGGCCTCGTCAACAAGGCCCGCGCGGTCTGCCCGGACAGCCCGGCGGAGCGAGCCAATCATCTGAAATCCTTCGGCTATTTTTCAGATGCCTCGATCGTCGGCGCTTGCGAACTGCCGCTGGCGGCGCTGCTGACGGAACCCATCCGCAATCCGGATATCGACCGGTTGGCCGAAGAATTGCGTACCCGCCAGACCAAGACGCTGGCATCGGGAATCGACGTCATCATGGCGGACCTGAAGGAATCGATGGAGGCGCCGCCGGCGACCATCGACGGCCACAGCCATGCACTGGTGTTTCTCTACGAGTATCCGCGCGATCCGGCGGAAGGCGAGCCCGGCTGCGAGTGGTTGACGGATGCCCAGGCGCACCGCGCCAGCCTGCGCGCATCGGAAACGGCGGTGGTGATCGCCAATTACATCCGGCTGTTGGGCTTTGACGCCCGCGCCCATACGGCGACGTGTTCCGACGTGGACCTTGGCCGGCTCTCGGTGGCGGCGGGATTGGCCACTTGGGAGGACGGGGAACTGGTCAACCCTTATGTCGGTCAGCGCTTCGGGGTCGCCGCGCTGACGACCGAATTTGCCTTCGCGCCCGACCGTCCGTTGAAGCCGGCGGCCGAGCAGCCCCGCGGCCGTACCCATGGCCTGACCTGGAAACTGGGGATCGGTTCGGCCAAGAACGCCCTCAATCGCGAGCCCTTTGCCCGGCGCCGCTATGTCGATGGCGCGCATCCATTCGAGAAACTGAAGCGCGTCGAGGAGCCGACCACCTTCATCGACGAGGCGCGCGTGCCGCGCGTGCCGAAGCGCACCGACATGTTCGCCCGCGCCCAGTTCGGCGACATGGGCAAAAACCTGCAAGACGGCGCCAGGAATGGCCACTATGCCCGAAAGGCGGCGACATCGATGGCGCAGCGGCGCATGCTCGGTGCTTTTGTATTGCTGCAGGACGGCGCGCCGGTGCCGGACCGTCGGGCTACCGCGCCGGACGTGCGACGCAACGCGGAGAACATCAAGGCGGCGTCCTATTTCCTGGGGGTCGACGCGGTCGGTATTTCGCGCTGCCCGGATTGGACCTGGTATTCCCACGATGCCGCTGGCGAGCCTTTGGAGCCGCCACATGGCCAAGCGATCTCGATGATCATCGACCAGGGCTACGAGACCATGGAAGGGGCGTCCGGGGACGACTGGATCTCCGTCTCCCAGTCCATGCGGGCCTACTTGCGGTTCTCGCTCCTGGGCGGTGTCATCGCCAAGCAGATCCGCAACATGGGCTATTCCGCCAAGGCCCATTCGGTGCTCGACGGCGAGGTCCTGCAGCCGCCGCTGCTTCTTCTCGCTGGCCTCGGCGAGGTCAGCCGCATCGGCGAGGTGATCCTCAACCCCTATCTCGGCCCGCGCCTGAAGTCCGGCGTGGTCACCACCGACATGCCGCTGGAGCATGACAAGCCCATCGACTTCGGCATGCAGAATTTCTGCGAGAACTGCAACAAGTGCGCGCGGGAATGCCCGTCCGGCGCCATCACCGCCGGGCCGAAACTGATGTTCAACGGCTACGAGATCTGGAAGTCGGACAGCCAGAAATGTGCAACCTACCGCATCACCACGCCGGGCGGCGCCATGTGTGGGCGTTGCATGAAGACCTGCCCATGGAACCTGGCCGGGCTGGTGGGCGAGGCGCCGTTCCGCTGGGCGGCAATGAAGCTTCCCTGGGCGGCGAAATGGCTGGCGCGGCTGGACGATTTGGCCGGCAACGGTGACCTCAATCCGGTAAAGAAGTGGTGGTGGGACATCGAGATCGAACCCGATGGCGGCTACCGCCCGGCCAAGGCGCCGGTGAATGCGCGCGGGCTGCAACTCGATCTCGACCTCAAGTACGAGGACCAGACACTTGCCGTTTATCCCGCCGACCTGGCGCCGCACCCCTGGCCGTTTCCGTTCCCGATGGACCGCGAAAAGGGGATCGAGGCCTATCAGGCGCTGATAACCGCCGACGCCTACAAGGCGCGTCTTTCCCGCGGCGAAATCGACGGCCTTGCGCACGAATACCGTACCTGGGGCGACGCACCGGTGATCCGCGTCCAGGTTTCCAAGGCGGAACGCATGACGCCGGACATCACCAAGTATGAATTCACTTCGCTGGACGGATCGCCGTTGCCGGCATGGACCGCGGGCGGACATTTGGAGATCGTCGTGGCGCCGGAGTATCTGCGGGAATATTCGCTTTCCGGCGACCCCGCCGACCGGAGCGTCTATCAGATCGGCGTATTGCGCGAAGACGGGGGCCGAGGCGGGTCGGCGCTGATGCACCGGATTTTCGCGCAAGGGCGCAAGGTCTTTATCTCCAAGCCGAAAAACCTGTTTCCGTTGGAAGAAGGCGCGGAGAAGAGCTTTCTCATGGGCGGCGGCATCGGCGTCACCCCGATGATCGCCTTCGCGCACCGGCTGCATGCACTCGGGCGCGATTTCGAATTCCACTATTCGGTCGGCCAGCGTCGGGCCGCCGGGTACCTGGACGACCTGGCGGCCGTTCCCTGGCGCGATAGGATAACGCTGCATGTCTCGGATGAAGGCACGCGCGCCGATCTGGACGCTTTGCTGGCGGGTTACCAGGCGGGTTGGCACGTCTATGCCTGCGGGCCGGACCGCTATATCGCGGGCGTCTTGGAAGCCTCCGAACGCCGGGGCTATCCGGACCAGGCGCGGCATTTCGAATATTTCTCGGCACCCGAAACGCCGGACTATGAAAACCATCCCTTCGTCATCAAGTTGACGCGCGCGGGCCGCGAGGTGCAAGTCCCGGCCGACAAGAGCGGCGCCGAGGCCCTGATCGAGGCCGGCATCCATGTCGACATGAAATGCGACGACGGCATCTGCGGGGTCTGCCGCTGCGATTTACGGGCCGGCGATGTCGAACACCGCGACTTCGTGCTGTCGGCGAAACAGCGCGAGACCGGCATCATCCTCTGCCAGTCGCGCGCCGCGAAACCGGACGGCGTGATCGAGATCGATCTTTAAGCGGATTGGGAACGGAGCGACTAGCCGCGGCGGCCGCGGGTGTCCTCGTCGAACAGTTCGGCCAACTGGTTCATCATCGTGCCGCCCAGTTCCTCGGCGTCGACGATGGTCACCGCGCGACGGTAGTAGCGGGTCACGTCGTGGCCGATGCCGATGGCGGTGATTTCAACGTCGGAGCGGCTCTCGATCCATTCGATGACGTCGCGCAGATGCCGTTCCAGGTAGTTGCCCGGGTTGGCCGACAGCGTTGCATCATCCACCGGCGCACCGTCGGAAATGACCATCAGGATGCGCCGCTGCTCGGGCCGGCCGAGCAGGCGCTGGTGTGCCCACATCAAGGCCTCGCCGTCGATGTTTTCCTTCAAAAGGCCCTCGCGCAGCATCAGTCCCAGGTTCTTGCGCGAACGCCGCCAGGGCTGGTCGGCGGACTTGTAGACGATGTGGCGGAGATCGTTGAGCCGGCCCGGGTTCTTGGCCTTGCCGTCGGCAACCCATTTCTCGCGCGCCTGGCCGCCCTTCCATGAACGGGTGGTGAAGCCCAGGATCTCCACCTTGACGCCGCAACGCTCCAGCGTGCGCGCCAGGATGTCGCCGCACATGGCCGCCACGGTGATCGGCCGGCCGCGCATGGAGCCGGAGTTGTCGATCAGCAGCGTCACCACGGTGTCGCGGAAATCGGTGTCGCGTTCCAGCTTGTAGGAAAGCGGGTGCTCGGGGTTGGTGACGACGCGCGACAGCCGCCCGGCGTCCAGCAGTCCTTCCTCGAGGTCGAATTCCCAAGACCGCGTCTGTTTCGCCATCAATCGGCGCTGCAGCCGGTTGGCGAGGCGCGAAACGACGCCTTGCAGGTTGGAAAGCTGCTGGTCCAGTTGATGGCGCAGCCGGTCCAGCTCCTCGGAATCGCAAAGGTCATCGGCGCCGACGATCTCGTCGAAGGTGTCGGTGTAGGCCTTGTAGCGGTCGTTGGTGGAGGGGGCGTTGCGCTCCCAGGGCTCGTTCCAGCGGCTTGGGCCGGCGGGCTCTTCCTCGCCTTCGCCGCCCATGAACTGTTCCTCGTCGCCGTCGGCGAATTCGCCTTCGTCGGACATCTCGATCTCGCCGGTCTGGCCGGCCATCATGGATTCGTCGCCGGTGTCCGAGTCCGTGCCCTCGTCGGACTGATCGGAGTTGTCCTGGGAATCGTCGTCGCTGTCCTGGTCTTCGGGATCGAGGTCGGAGGCATCATCCTCCAACAGATCCAGTTCCTGGATGATCTCGGTAACGACGTCGGAGAAGCGTGCCTGGTCGGCCGGGCAGGCGGTCAGTTCCGACAGTTGCTTGCCGATCCGCTTCTCCAGGTCGGTGCGCCAGACCTCCATTAATTTCTCGGCGCTGGCCGGCGCCGGAATGCCGGAAAGCTTCTCGCGCACCATCATCGAGACGGCATCGATCAGGTTCGCCTCGTTCTGTTCGGTGACGGAACCGAAGCCGCGTGCCTTGCAGCGTTCATCGACCAACGCGCCAATGTTGTCGGCGACGCCGGTAAAGCGCCGGGCGCCCAGGCTCTCGCAGCGCACCTGTTCGATGGCCTCGTAGACGGCGCGCGCCTCGGGACCCTTCGGCATGTGCTCGCGGTGCACCGCGGCGTCGTGGTAGCGCAGCCTGAGCGCCAGTGCGTCGGACACGCCGCGCAGCTTGGTCAGGCCGGTCTGGTCGAGTGCCCCGACGGGGGTCGGCAGGATCGCGGTGTCGCGTGTCGCAGACGCCTGGCCCGGGGAATAGCTGACGGTCAGGTCCTTTTCCGCCGCCAGCGCCTTGAGGGCGGCGGCGGTGACACGTTTGATCAGGTCGTTGGGCTCTTCCTTGCGATACATGATCGATCCGGGTCTGGTCCGGCGGCGCGCGGGTTACTGGACGACGGCGCTGGCCGCCGATTCGGGCAATTCCTTGCCCATGCAGCGCTGGTAATATTCGGCCACGACGGGACGCTCGATTTCGTCGCACTTGTTGAGGAAGGTGAGACGGAAGGCGACGCCCACATCGCCGAAGATCTGGGCGTTTTCGGCCCAGGTCAGCACCGTGCGCGGCGACATGACGGTAGAGATGTCACCGTTGATGAAGCCGGCGCGGCTCAAGTCCGCAACATCGACCATGGCGCTCAAGGTATCGCGGCCTTCCGAGGTGTCGTAGGCCGGCGACTTGGCGAGGACGATGTCGAGTTCGGTGTCGTGCGGCAGGTAGTTCAGGGTGGCGACGATGTTCCAGCGGTCCATCTGGCCCTGGTTGATCTGCTGCGTGCCGTGATAGAGCCCGGTGGTGTCGCCCAATCCGACCGTGTTGGTGGTGGCGAACAGCCGGAAATAGGGGTTCGGGCGGATGACGCGGTTCTGATCCAGCAGGGTCAGTTTGCCCTCGACCTCGAGCACGCGCTGAATGACGAACATCACGTCCGGACGGCCGGCGTCGTATTCGTCGAATACGATGGCGGTCGGGTTCTGCAGCGCCCAGGGCAGGATGCCTTCACGGAACTCAGTCACCTGCATGCCGTCCTTCAGGACGATGGCATCCTTGCCGATCAGGTCGATACGGCTGATATGGCTGTCCAGGTTGACGCGGATGCACGGCCAGTTGAGGCGCGCCGCGACCTGTTCGATGTGGGTCGACTTGCCGGTGCCGTGGTAGCCCTGGATCATCACCCGGCGGTTGTGCGCGAATCCCGCGAGGATCGCCAGCGTCGTGTCGGGATCGAAGCGGTAGGTTTCGTCCCGGTCCGGAACGTGGTCCTCGGCCTGGCTGAAAGCCGGCACTTCCATATCCGAATCGATACCGAACACCTGGCGAACGGAAAGCGTGATGTCAGGCTCCTGCATGGCAGCGGATTGGGCGGACTCGGCGGACGTACTCATGTGGAAATTCCATTTTCGCTGGTTGTCGTGAATAGATCGGCCCCGCGAGGAGGCCGAAACGCCCGCCAACGGAAGGCGAACCCAAGACACCTAGGGGGTCAGGGGCCTCTCGTCAAGACCGTGGCGCGGCCCTCGATCAGCTCGTGAGAAAGCCGAGAATGATCTTGTAGGCTTGGTTGATGTCCTTGATGCGATCGTCGCTGCCGCCGGCCTCGGCAGCGTCCGGGTGATAGCGTTTGACCAACGCCTTGTAGCGGGCCTTGACGTCGTCGACCGTGACCGGCGGTTCCATGCCGAAAACATCGAGGGCGTGGCGAACGTCGTCGGCCAAGGCCGGGCCCATCGCGTCGTCTTGCTCGCCCCTGTCACGGTCGTGCCGGGCCTTGGACCCGAGCAGGTCGAACGGGTCGGCATAGGCACCGCGCCAGAATTGGCTGGCTTGTTCGGGCGTCGGCGGGCCGTCGCCGAGCGGCCAGGACGGCCGCCGCCAGACGGTATCGGCACGGCGGTCGGCCTCGACCTCTTCGTCGGTCATGCCATCGAAATAGTTCCAGCGCTTGTTGTATTCGCGGGCGTGCTCCTGGCAGAACCAGCGATAGGCGTTGAGCTCATCGCGCGAACGCGGTGCGCGATGCTCGCCTTCCTCGGTGCATTCCGGCCACTCGCAGAGCCGCACGCCGGGTTTTTTTACCCGTGTGAGAATCTCCAGCGTTGGCATGTCCGGTTTTTGTGCCATGGTCCAAATATGCGATGGAGCTTGTTCGCAGGCAAGCGGGAGGTCGCGTCGGGAAGGAATTATTGCCGAAAGGGCCTGATGATAGAACTTTTGCGATACGGGCAGGGCTATCGGGATATTGTTTTTATCGGACGCCTCCCCCCATTGTTAGGAACTGCCAATTCATCGCCCTGGCGGAGAGACCGCGCTCTCTCAAGGGGCATCGTTAAAATGTGAGTGGGGTACCCCGTGGCCTTGGCCTCGGAACACGAACGTAGGGGGTTCAGACACAATGAGCAGCCTTTTGGTCAGCCGTAACATCGTCGTCAACGGCCGTAGGACCAGTATTCGGTTGGAGAGCGCGGCGTGGGATGCGCTCGATGATATTTGTTACATGGAGAACGTCAGTCTCAACCAGCTCTGTTCGTTGATCGAGTCGCGGCGCTCGCGCGGCAGCCGTACTTCGGCAGTGCGTGCCTATATCGTCAGCTACTACCATCAACTTGCCCTTGGCGCGCGCCAGGGCAAGGAGCCATCCAGAACCGAGAAAGCCGCCGTCAACGAATAGGCGCTACTCCGCCTCTTCCTTGTAAAACTGCGGCCACATGCGTTTGACGATGGGGCTGGACGGATCGTAAGCGACGCAGGTGCCGAGCACCGCCGGCTTTCGCGTCACCGGCTTGTCTGCGTTCATGCGGTTGCGCATGGGGATGATGGTCTGGTAGGCGGCCTGCGCCAATGGTCCCGTGACCATGTCGCGGATATGGGTACAGCCCTTGGTGCGGCCCAGGACCTCGCGCACCGCGTTGCGCCATCCGGGCCCGAGTTTCAGACCTTTCAGCCCGGCCACCGGCGGCGCGCCGTTGGTGCAGATGCCGAAGGGCGAGCCGATGGTTTCCGCCTCCGCTTGTTGGATTTCCATTTCGTCGTCGACGGTGATACGCACCGTCATGTGGTGGATCGGCTCGCCGGCGGCGATGCCGCCGCGCTCGATATTGCCGAACGAATAGGTCTTGCGGTCGATGATCGTCGCCTCGATGTCCCACAGTCCGTCTTCGCGCTGGAAACCCTCGCAGGTGATCTGACGGGTGTGAATGTGCTGGCGGGGCGCGGGTTTCGAAAGGGCCATGGCCAAGTATCCTCTCTCGGGCGGGCAGGTGCGGGCATCCATGCCAACTGCCGGGGCCTCTGTCAATTTCCCTGCGGGCTGTGATCGGGGACTTTACTTTTAACCTAACAAATGTTAGTTAGAATTCATGTCCACAGCAACTGCCCCCATGCGAACCGGAACGCAGCCGCGCCGCGATAACCGCCGGCCGCAGTTGCTCGATGCCGCCGCCCGGAATTTCCGCCAACAGGGCTATGCCGCCGCTTCCATGCGCGATATCGCCGCCGACGCCGGCATGAAGGCCGGCTCCATGTATTACTACTTCGATTCCAAGGCGGACTTGTTGATCGCCGTGCACGAAGAAGGGATTCGCCGCATATCCGACGCTGTCGATGCCGCTGTCGCCGGTGCGCCCGACGATCCATGGTCGCGGTTGCGCGCCGCCATGAGCGCGCACCTGAACGTGCTTCTGGACGGGGGCGACTACACGCAGGTGGTGATCCGTGAACTGCCGTATGAGGAACAGGCGGTGCGGGTTCGCCTGGTACCGTTGCGCGATGAGTATGAAGCGCGTTTCGCGGCGCTGTTCGATCATCTGCCGCTCCGTGCCGGCGCGTCCCGGCGACATCTCCGGCTGATGGTGCTCGGCGCACTCAACTGGTCGCAGACCTGGTACCGGCCGGGCGGCGACACACCGGACGAGATCGCCGGCGCCTTTCTGGATTTATTGAAACCCTTGTCGTCCGCGGACCTTTGAGGAGAAATTTCCGACCATGAACGCCACCGCCACCGTGAGCGAAGCTCCTGTTTCGACGGATCAACTGAAAGCCATGCTGGGCCGGCCGCCGCGCGTGCTGGTGACCAAGATCGGCCTGGACGGCCACGACCGGGGCTCGCGCCTGGTCGCCGGTTTCCTGCGCGACGCCGGCATGGAGGTCATCTATACCGCGCCCTGGCAGGCCATCGAAACGGTGGTCAACCAGGCCATGGAGGAAGATGTCGATGTCATCGGAATCAGTTCGCTGGCCACCGATCACCTGTTGGTGCCGAATTTGATGGACGCCATCCGCGCGGCAAAGCTCGACGACGTCGCAGTGGTTGTCGGCGGCATCGTTCCCGACAACGAGGTGCCGCAACTCACCGACGCCGGCGTGGCGGCGGTGTTCCATCCGGGTTCGTCGCGCCAGGAAATCGTCGCAACCATCGCCAATTTGATCGCCGAACGCCGGGCCGGCTAGGCCCCGAACGGCAAAGGAAGACCGAAATGACCGATCAGAAATACAGCCAAGCCAAGCAGAAATGGGAACAGGCCTACGGCGCGTCCATGCCTGCGGACGACAAGCGCTTCAACCGCTCCGGCATCGAGGTGAAGCCGATCTACACGCCGGAGGACTGGAATTCCGACAGCTACATGGACGACCTCGGGTTCCCGGGGCAGGCGCCCTGGGGGCGCGGCATCTATCCTTCCATGCATCGCGGCCGCACCTGGTCGCAGCGCCAATTGATCGGGCTCGCCACGCCGGAAGAGTACAACACGCGCATGCGCAAGATCGTCGATGCCGGCGCCACGGCCTTGAGCCTGATCCCCTGTAATTCCGTCTATCGGGGCTACGACATCGACGAGGTCGATCCTGTCCTGCTCGGCACCTGCGGTACCACCGTCAACACGGTCGAGGACATGGACATCTGCCTCGACGGCGTGCCGATCGAAAAGACCTCGATCGCGCTCAACGATCCGTCGCCATTCACCTTGCTGGCATTCTTGCTGGCGGTGGCGAAGCGGCGTGGCATCGGCTGGGACAAAGTCACCGGCACGTCCAACCAGAGCGATTTCATCTCGCATTTCGTTGCCAACCACATGTTCTTCCGTCTCGCCTTGGATGGCGCCCGGCGCGTGTTCGTCGATCACGTCGCCTTCGCCAACCAGCACGTGCCTGGCTGGAACCCGGTTTCCGTGGTCGGCCAGCACATGCAGCAGGGCGGTGCTACGCCGGCGGAGGCCATGGCCTTCACGCTCTCGACCGCGATCCAGTTCGCCGATGACTGCGTGGCACGCGGCATGGATCCGGATACCTTCTTGCCGCGCTTCACTTTTTTCTTCGATATCTCCATCTCGTTCTTCGAGGAGGTGGCCAAGTTCCGCGCCGGGCGGCGGATCTGGGCCAAGGTGGTGAAGGAACGCTACGGCGCCAAGGACGAACGGTCGCACCGCTTCAAATTCCACGCCCAGACGTCGGGCGTCGACCTCACCCGCCAGCAGCCGCTGAACAACATCGCGCGGGTCACGGCGCAGGCCATCGCCGGCATTTTCGGCGGCCTGCAATCCATGCACACGGACGGCTACGACGAGGTCCTGAGCACACCCACCGAGGCAGCGGCGAAGATCGCGGTGGCGACCCAGAACATCCTGCGCGACGAGGCGCACCTGGTCGACGTCATCGACCCGCTTGCCGGTTCCTTCTACGTCGAGACCATGACCAACGAGATGGAAGCCAAGATCGAGGAGGTCATGGCCAAGGTCTCGGACGCCGGCGGCATGTTCGAGGCCGTGCGCAAGGGACTGGTTCAGGGAATGATCGGCGAGTCGGCAATGAAGTTCCAGGACCGCATCGATTCCGGCGAGCAGACCCTGGTCGGCGTCAACCGCTACGTCGAGGAAGAAGAGGGTTCCGTGCAGTCGCTGCCGCGCCCGGAGACCGACGTCATGCAGCGGCAGTTGGACCGGCTGGCCCGGTTCAAGACGGAACGTTCGCATGCCGCCGTCGAAAAGGCCCTGGACGCGCTGGCGCGCGCCACCGAGGACGAGGCCGACAACATCTTCGGCCGTATCGTCGAAGCGGTCGAGGCTGGCGCCACCAACGGTGAGATCTGCGGCCGGTTGCGCCAAGAGATGGGTTTCGGCAATCCGCTGGTGGCCGCATGAGCTACATGCCGGTCCCGGTCGCGGACCTCAATGCCCGCGATCCGCTGTGCCGCCACATGGGAATCGTCCATGTGGACTCCGGTGACGGCTTTGCCATCCTGGAGGTGACGCTGGAGGCGCATCACATGAACTTTCTCGGCGGATGCCACGGCGGCGTGTTGTTCGCGCTTGCCGATTCCGCCTTCGGCTCGGCCTGCAACGCGACCGGCAACGTGTCGGTCGGCATCGATACCCACATGGCCTACATCAAGGGCGCCAGGGTGGGCGACGTGCTGCGCGCCGACGCCCGGCGCGTCAATGGGTCATCGAAGACGGAAGTCTACCGCGCCAACGTGCTGCGCGGCGATGAGGTGCTCGCCACCTTCACCGGCACGGTCATCAAGACCGGCCGCCATGTTCAGGATCACTTGCTTCAGGCGCCGTAGCGGTCGCCGAACACAAAGGCCTGGGTCTCGCGGATGTCCTGTTCCAGGGCTTCCTTGACCGAAGAATAGAGATCGCGCACGGAAACCACGGCGAGACATTTGCCGTTTTCGACCACTGGCAGGTGCCGGTACTTGCGCGTCTGCATCAGTTCCAACGCATCGGAGGCGGAATCGTTCGGCGCCAGCGTGTCCGGATTTGCCGTCATGACGGCGCTGACCGGTGTTTTCGCGGCGCTCAGCCCCGCGGCCATGACCTTTTGGCAAAGGTCGCGTTCCGTGACGATGCCGGTGATGTTGCCATCCCCGTCGACGACGATCATCGCGGCGATATTCTTGCCGGCCATGAGCTTCGCCGCCTGTTCGGCACTCTCATCCGGTCCCATGGTCAGAATATTTGTCGCCTCGACGATATCGGGAATAATTTTCCTGTTCATCGACCCGTCCCTCCGAATCATGCGTTCCCCAGCGGTCCCTGCATGATTGTCGCTAAAAACTGGCCGTTCAGGCAAGTGATATCGTGTGCGCGGCGAGACCTATGGCTGCGGCTCGGCGCTATCGGTGCCGGAAACGGCTTCCGCCGCTTCCTCGCCGTCTTTCGGCGGGGTGATGCGGATTTCAGTGATCTGATGGCGTTCGCGCTGGACGATGTCGAAGCGGAAGCCGAAGAACATGAAGCGCTGGCCGGCCTCGGGGATGCGCCTGGCCTCGTGCAGGATCAGGCCGGCGATGGTCGCCGCTTCCTCGTCGGGCAGGCCCCATTCGAACTCGCGGTTGAGGTCGCGGATGGTGACGCGGCCGTCGACCAGGAAACTGCCGTTGGGCTCCATGGTGACGCCGGATACCCGATCGTCGTGCTCGTCGTCGATCTCGCCGACGATCTCTTCCAGGATGTCCTCCAGCGTAACGATGCCCAGGAAGCTGCCGTACTCGTCGACCACCAGCGCGAAGTGCTCGCGCCGGGCGCGGAAGGCTTCCAGCTGGTCCAGCAGCGGCGTCTGTTCGGGAATGAACCAGGGCGGTGTCGCCAGTTCGTCGACATTCAGCGCATCCAGGTCCAACTCGTCGCTCCACACCCGGCGCAGAAGCGCCTTGGCGTGGAGGACCCCGACGATGTTGTCGGAATCGCCGCGCCACAAGGGGATGCGTGTGAACGGGCTGTCCACCACCTGCTTGACCAGGTCCGCCGGCGCGCAGTCGGCGTCGATGGCGGTGACGTCCTTGCGATGGGTCATGATTTCCGCCACCTGCACGTCGTCCAGGTCGAGGACGCTGCGCAGCATGGCACGCTCGTGGCGGATCGCCTCGCCGATGCCTTCGTGCAGTTCGATGGCGCCGCGCAATTGACGCTCGTCCACTTCGTCGGGCGTCAGTCCACGGGCGTCGACGCCGCACAGAATCAGCGTACCGCGCACGATGGCGTTGATGGTGCGGGTAATCGGCGACAGCACCACCACCAATGCGTTGATGATCGGCGCCACGCTGAGCGCCGACTTGTCGGCGTTGTTGATGGCGTAGGTCTTTGGCAGCACCTCGGCGAAGACCAGCACCAGAAGCGTCATGCCGAGTGTCGCATAGGCGATGCCGGCCTCGCCGAAAAGCTGGATCAACAGGCTCGTGGCCAGTGCCGAAGCCAGGATGTTGACCAGGTTGTTGCCGAGCAGGATGGCGCCGATCAGGCGCTCGTTATCGTCACGGAGACGGTTCACCAGGCTAGCGCGGTGGCTGCCGTTTTGCTCCAGGTGGTGCATGACCGGGCGCGACGCGGCGGTCAGCGCGGTTTCCGAGCCGGAAAAGAAACCGGACAGAACCAGCAGAAAGGCGATGATGCCCACGGTTTCCAACATGGAAGTCTCCATTACGATGCAAGATAGTCTTCAAGATAGCCGGCCAGGTCGGCCAGTTCCACGTCCCGCGAAATGAAGGCCTCGCCGATGCCGCGTGCGAGGATGAAGGTGAGCCGTCCGCCTTCGGTCTTCTTGTCGCGGCCCATGTGCTCGATCATTCGCTCCGCGGTCCAGGAGGTCTCGCGCACGCCGGAAACGCCGGTCGGCAAACCGACGGACGCGAAGTGGCGGCGCACCCGGTCCACGTCCTGGCCCGGGCACAATCCCAAACGCTGCGACAGGCCAAAGGCGGCGACCATGCCCATGGCGACCGCCTCGCCGTGCAGCAGGCTGCCGCCGAACCCCGCCTCGATCTCGAAGGCATGCGCGAAGGTATGTCCCAGGTTGAGGAGGGCGCGTTGGCCGGCCTCGCGTTCGTCATCGGCGACGATGCGGGCCTTTGCCAGGCACGACATTTCCACCGCATGGGCCCGCTCCGGGCCGCCGCCGGCGGCCAGGGCCGGACCGTTGGCCTCGCACCATTCGAAGAAGTCCTTGTCGCCAAGGAGGCCGTATTTCACCACCTCGGCATAGCCCGCCATGACCTCGCGCTCCGGCAGGGTGTCGAGCACATCCATGTCGGCGAGCACCAGTTTCGGCTGGTAGAAGGCGCCGACCAGGTTCTTGCCTTGCGGTGTATCGATGGCCGTCTTGCCGCCGACCGAACTGTCGACCTGGGAAAGCAGCGTCGTCGGGACCTGCACGAAGGGAATGCCCCTGAGTGCGATCGCCGCCGCGAAACCCGCCAAATCGCCGATCACGCCGCCGCCGAGCGCCACCAGCATGGTCTTGCGATCGATACCGGTTTCGAGCAGCCACTCCGAGACTTGGCGCAGATGCTCGAAATCCTTGGTCCCTTCGCCGGGCGGCAGGATCAGTTCATGGCCGTCGATGCCGGCCGCGGCCAAGGATGCGCGATACGGGGCGAGCCAATGGCGGGCGACGTTCTCGTCGGTGACGGTGACCACGCGCGGTTGATTGAGTAGCGGCTTGATATGGCTGCCGGCGTTCGCCACAAGGCCGTTGCCGATGACGATGTCGTAACCGCGCTCGCCCAAATCGACGCGCACGGTTTTCGATTGCGGGGCACTGTTCATGTTTCTTCGCCTTCCAAAGCCCTATAGACCCGCTTGGCCGTTGATTCGGTGCTTTCGTTGCCGGTTTCTACGGTAATGTCGGCAAGGGCATAGACCGGATAGCGTTCCTCGATCAAGGCGCGCAGTTTCTCGTGCGGGTTTTGGTCCTTGAGCAGCGGCCTGTCGGTGCGGTTCGACGTGCGCGCCACCAACACCTCCAACTCCGCCTTCAGCCACACGGCCGTGCCGCCGGCGCGGATGACGTCGCGCGTGTGTTCGTTCATGAAGGCGCCGCCGCCGGTGGCGACCACCGTCGGGCCTTGTTCCATGATTCGCTGGATGACCCGTGCTTCCACGTCCCGGAACGCCGGTTCGCCGTAGATCTCGAAGATATCGGCGATGGAACAGCCGGCGGCGCGCTCGACTTCTTCGTCCGAATCGACGAACGGCAGGCCCATTCGTTCCGCCAATTTGCGTCCGATGGTTGTCTTTCCGGCGCCCATCAGGCCGATCAGGACGATGGACTTTCCAGCGGATGGGTCGGATTTGGCCATGAAACGTCCTGAAATCGAACCTGATGGGAATACCGGGGCCGGGCGCCGTTGAAAGCCAGCCGCAAAAATGACACAGTCTGTACACAGAATTCACGCATAACATACCCGCTGGCGGGCCCCGTCAAGTGAGGCGCCGGGGAGCCGGCGCGTGAGATGCGGGCGTCCCCAAACGGTTCGAGAGGTGTCGATGAAAGGATTGTCGCGGTTGGTTTTGTTGCTGGTATTGCTGGTCCTTGTCGGCGGTGGTGTTTTCCTCGCGACGTGGGATATCCCGGCGCCATCGAAGACCGTCGAGAAGAGGATTCCGGATGCACGGTTCCCGAAATAACCGGCGCGTGGCGCGGCTCGCGGCGTTGCTGGTTTTCGGCACGGCCGGCCTCGCCTGGGCGCAGCAGGAACAGCCGAAGGAACCGCCGCAAGTACAGCCCATGAGCCTGCAGCCGCCGACGCGCCTGGCGCCACCGCCGCCAGCCGCCGATGCGCCCGCGGCCGGCCCCGGTCAACTCGACCGGCGGCTCCCGGCCTACAAGACCGGCCCCGGCGGCCAGTCCGTTACCACGCTCAGCTCCGTCGGCGCCACCGGCATCGAAGTCGACCGCCTGCAGGTGGTGACGCCCGATTCCGCCGGGATCATGAGCGCCGAAACCGGGGGCTTCGGCGGTGACATGTGGCGGGGGACGCCACGCGCGCGGGCGCTCGCCATGTTGGATGCGCTACCCTACCGGACCCAATCGCCGACTTTGACCGGCTTGGTGCGGCGTTTGCTGCTGAGCGCCGCGGAACCGCCCGCCGGCGATACCGAACCCGGGGCGCTCGCGGTGATCAGGCTTTCACGGCTGGCGGCGATGGGCGATTACGCCGGCGCGCTCGATCTGCTGAGCGTCATGCCGCGCCAGGGGCGTGGCCCGGAGCTGGTGCAGGGCGAGGCCGAGTTGCGGTTCCTCAGCGGCGACTTGGTCGCCGGCTGCGCGCTGGTCGGAAACGAGGTCCGCCGCAGCCAGCGGGCCTTTTGGCAAAAGGCGCTGGTATTCTGCCAATTGCTGTCGGACCAGCGGGAAAAGGCCGAACTGGGACTGACGCTGCTCCGCGAGGTGGGGGAGGCCGATCCCGAATTTTTCAGCCTGGCCGACGCCATGATGGCCGGTCCCGAAGCCGGTGTCGTCGAGACCGGCGCGCTTGAACGCCCATCGGCGCTGGCGTTGGCGATGCTCGGCCAGATGCAGGCGATTGTCGATCCGGCCAGCCTGCCCCGCATGGCGCCGGGCGCGCTGCGGGTGGTGGCGCTGAACGATCGCCTTCCGGTCGCGCTGCGGCTCGCGGCGATCGAGCACCTTGCCGGCACCCGCGTATTCGGCGATAGCGCGCTGGAAAAGGTCTACATCAAGACCATTGCCGCGCTGCCGGCGCCGGAAGCGGACGCTGAACAGGCCTGGAGCGATGCCGAGCGGCGGGTCGTGCAGCGCGCGCGGCTGTTCGCCACGGCCAAACGTGCCAACATCGCCGTCGCCAAGGCCGAGGCCCTGTCGCAAGCCATGCAACTGGCCGCCGCCGATGGCCGACTGGGGATCGCGGCACGGCTCTACAAGGCCGAACTGACGCAGATTCCCGTCAGTTTCGATTTCAAGTGGTTCGGCGTGTTCGCCTACTTGGGCGCGGTGGTGAACGGCGACGATCAGGCCGCTGAGGGATGGTTCAACGTCTTGCGCCGCGCGGCGGCGCTTTCCGACGAAGACGCACCGGCATTGCAGGCGATCGCCCCCGTTGCCGCCGTGGCGGCGGCGGATGGGGGGCAACCGGCGGGTCTCGAGCCTCGGCGAACGGTGCTGCTCGATGCTTTGCTCGAGGCGCTTGGGGCGGACGTCGATGCGGAACGCTGGCTTCAGCGACTCGGCAAAAGCGATACCGCTGCGCCGCCGATGGCGCCGCCGGCGCTTTGGTTCGCGCTCCGCGCAATGAACGCCGAGGCCGAAAAGGACAGCACGTCCGCGCCGGCCGTCGCGGCGCCGGTCCAGGTGACGGCGGATATCGCGGCCGTTACCGTTCAGGCGCTGGGCGCGCCGACGGCGGGGACCCGATCCGACGTGAAGCGCAAGGCCGAGCATGTGCTGCTGATGGTGCAGGCGCTGGGCAGTGGCACGCCTGGCGGCGCCAATCCGATCGTGCTGAGTGAGGTGGTGCGTGGCTTGCGGGTGCTCGGTTTCGCCGAGGAAGCGCGTGCCCTGGCCCTGGAAGCGGTGATGGAGGCGGGCCTTTGAAGGCACCGGCAGCCGCGCCGGGTGCGGGCGGAGCCGGCCGAAGCTCGCGGCATCTGGAAAACTTTCTCGATATGATGGCGGCCGAGCGCGGCGCGGCGGACAATACGCTCGATTCCTATCGCCGCGACCTGGAGGACTTCGCCGGCTATCTGGCCGGGCGTAGGCGTTCGGTGGAGGACGCTTCCGTTACCCATGTGCGCGGATACCTGAAATCGATGTCTGAACTGGGCCTGGCGCCGTCGACGGCGGCGCGGCGGCTGACGACGCTCCGGCAATTCTTCAAGTTCCTCTACGACGAGCGCGTCCGCGACGACGACCCGACGACCACGGTCGACAGCCCGCGGCTGCGCAAAAGCCTGCCCAAATATCTGAGCGAGGACGAAGTCGACCGCTTGCTGGAGGCCGCCGGCGCGATCGGCGGGGCCCAGGGGCTCCGCATGGCGGCGCTGATGGAAATTCTCTATGCCACCGGCCTCCGGGTGAGCGAACTGGTGGGGCTACCGCAAACGGCGCTCAGCCGCGACGGCAACGTCATCGTCGTGCGCGGCAAGGGCGGCAAAGAACGCATGGTTCCCCTGGGCGAGCACGCGGCAGCGGCGATCAACGCCTATCTCGGCGTGCGCGACAGTTTCCTGGGCAAGAAGGGGCGCAAGGGCGATGTCTCCGACAGCCCCTTCATGTTTCCGTCACGCGGCAAGGATGGATACCTGACGCGGGTGCGTTTCCACCAGATGCTGAAGGAATTGGCCATCGCCGCCGGGCTCGATCCAAAGCGGGTGTCGCCGCACGTCCTGCGGCATTCGTTCGCCAGTCATTTGCTGGCACACGGCGCCGATCTCCGCTCCCTGCAGCAGTTGCTTGGCCACGCCGATATCTCGACCACGCAGATCTATACCCACGTCCTGGAGGAACGCTTGCGCCAACTGGTGGAAACCGCGCATCCGCTCGCGGACATGAGCTGATGGCGCCGAAACCCTGCTTGAAACCGCGGATGTTCTCCCGCATCTTCCGGACGCCCGATCCATCCAGTTTCAGGAGAATTCAATGAGCTTCAAAGTCGTCGAGCAGGCGCCGGCCCGTCTCAATCGATCCGAACTGGCCGTTCCCGGCTCCAACCCGCGTTTCATCGAGAAGGCGCTGACCAGCGCCGCCGATGTGATCTTCCTCGACCTGGAAGACGCCGTCGCGCCGGACGACAAGGCGCAGGCGCGAAAGAACATCATCGAGGCCTTGAACGACCTGGATTGGAGCCACAAGACCGTGGCGGTGCGCATCAACGGTTTGGATACGCACTATTGCTACCGCGATGTGGTCGATGTGGTCGAACAGGCGGGCGCCAACCTGGACCTGATCATGATCCCCAAGGTCGGCACCGCCGCCGACGTCTATGCCATCGACATGATGGTGACGCAGATCTGCGAGGCCAAGGGCATCAAGCGCCGCATCGGCTTCGAGATGATTATCGAGACCGCGCTCGGCCTGCAGAACATGGCGGAAATCGCCGCCGCGAGTGCGCGCAACGAATCGCTGCACTTCGGTGTTGCCGACTATGCCGCCTCGACCAAGGCGCGCACCACCGGCATCGGCGGCCCGAACCCCGACTACCACGTGCTCACCGATGCCGACGCCGACGGCAACCGCGAAATTCATTGGGGTGACGTCTGGCACTATCCGATCCACAAGATGGTGGTCTGCGCCCGCGCCAACGGGCTGCGCCCCATCGACGGGCCGTTCGGCGACATCCGCGACCCGGACGGCTACGCCGCGCAGGCGAAACGCGCCGCCGTGCTGGGCTGCGAGGGCAAATGGGCCATTCATCCCTCGCAGATCGATATCGCCAACGCCGTTTACAGCCCGTCCAAGGAAGAGGTTGGCAAGGCCCGCGCCATCCTCAACGCCATGCGCGTCGCCCAGAAAGAGGGGCGCGGCGCGGTGACGCTGGACGGCCGGCTGATCGATATCGCCTCGATCCGCCAGGCGGAGGTGATGGTCAAGAAGGCGCGCGAAGTGGCGCGCGCCGAAAAGGAAGCGGCCGCGCCCGCTCCGGCATCTTCGAAAAAGAAACCGGCGGCGAAAAAGAAGAAGTAGGGGTGGGCCGCGACGGCGGCGCCATGCTAGAAAGTAGCCATGCACAACTACCTTGATTTCGAAAAGCCCATTGCCGAGCTTGAGGGCAAGATCGAAGAGCTGCGGCACCTGAGCAGTTCCGGCGAGGTCAATATCGCCGATGAGGTCTCGAAGCTGCAGACCAAGGTCGACAAGCTTTTGGTGCAGACCTACGCCAAGCTGTCGCCCTGGCAGAAAACCCAGGTGGCGCGCCATACCGACCGGCCGCACGCCGTCGACTATATCCGCCACTGGATCGCCGATTTCACGCCGCTTGCCGGCGACCGCGCCTTTGCCGAGGACCAGGCCATCGTCGGCGGTCTCGGACGCTTCCGCGGCCGTTCGGTGGTCGTCATCGGCACCGAGAAGGGCGCCACCACCGAGGCCCGCGTACGCCACAACTTCGGCATGGCGCGCCCGGAAGGCTACCGCAAGGCACAGCGGCTGATGAACATGGCCAATCATTTCGGCCTGCCGGTGATTACGCTGGTCGATACCTCAGGGGCCTATCCCGGCATCGATGCCGAAGCGCGCGGCCAGGCGGAAGCCATCGCGCGTTCCATCGAGACCTGCCTCGGCCTGAACGTGCCGCTGGTCACCGTGATTATCGGTGAAGGCGGGTCCGGCGGCGCCATCGCCTTGGCCGTGGGCAACAGCGTCCTGATGCTGGAGCATTCCGTCTATTCGGTGATTTCGCCGGAAGGCTGCGCCTCGATCCTGTGGCGATCGGGCGAGTTGGCTCAGGAAGCGGCCTCGGCGTTGCGCCTGACGGCGCAGGATCTGCTGCAACTCGGTATCATCGACGCCATCATCACCGAACCCGTCGGCGGCGCGCACCGCGAGCGCGAACGCGTCCTCAACGACACCGGCGATGCCGTCGCCGGCGCGCTGGACGAGCTCTGCGTCTACGACGGTGCCCAACTCAAGGCCAAGCGGCGCGAAAAATTCCTGGCCATGGGCAAGAACGGGCTCGGCTGAGCGCGCGCTCCACTTGCCTCCCTTCCGCGACCCCGTAAGATGGCTCCGGGGTCCAATTTCCCGGGGAGGGGAACATGATCGAAAACCTGGCCGAGGCCGCCAACGCCGATGCGCATCTGGTCCACGCAGGTGCCAACGTGAGCATGGATATCCTGGTCGGCGTCGGCAACGACGGATACATCGTCGCCATCGACGAGGGCTGCGTCGCCTCTGTGCGTCCGAGGGCGGTGGCGCTGGAAAGCGGCGTCTTCGCCGTGCGCGCGGCGGCCGATGTCTGGGAAGAGCACTGGCGCGCCATGCCCAAGCGCGACTACCACGACCTGTTTTCGATGATCTCGGCAGGATTGGCCCGGGTCGACGGCGATCTTAGGCCGTTGATGCAGAACCTGCTCTATTTCAAGGGCCTCCTGGAAGCGCCTCGCGCCAAGGCCGAGGCGCCCGAGCATCCGGCGCCGCCGGCCGTCGGTGACGGCTTCGAGCCCATGCTCGGGCGTTATTTTACCCTCGACGTGGAAGGCCGCGACCATCGCATTTATGTGGAGGAAGCGGGCCAAGGCATTCCGCTGGTTTGCCTGCATACGGCGGGGTCCGACGGGCGCCAGTTCCGCCACCTGATGTGCGATCCCGCGATCACCGACCATTACCGCGTCATCGCCTTCGACATGCCCTGGCACGGCAAGTCCAATCCGCCCGCCGGGTGGCAGGAAGAGACCTATCAACTGACCACCGATGGCTACAAGAAAACCATCCGCGCATTCTGCGCCGCCATGGAATTGGACCGGCCGGTCATCATGGGGTGCTCGATGGGCGGGCGGGTGGTGCTGCACCTGGCGTTGGATCACGCGGAAGAGTTCCGTGCCGTTATCGCGCTGGAAGGCGCCGACAGGCTCACGCCCTATTACGACACCGGCTGGCTCAACCGGCCGGACGTGCACGGCGGGCGAGTCTGCGCGGGGTTCGTATCCGGCCAGGTGGCCCCGCAAAGCCCGGATGAATACCGTTGGGAGACGCTTTGGCATTACATGCAGTCGGGGCCCGGCATCTTCGGCGGCGATCTCTATTTTTACTGGCAGGACGGCCATTTCGACGATCGCTCGCACCAGATCGACACCGGCAAATGCCCGGTCTACCTGCTGTCGGGCGAATACGACAGTTCCTGCACGCCCGAACGATCAGAAGCGACCCACGCGCGTATCAAGGGCTCCAAGCTCAACGTCATGCAGGGCATCGGGCATTTTCCCATGTCGGAAAATCCGGGGCTGTTCCGTACCCACATCCTGCCGGTGCTGGACGAGATCCGGGGCTAATTGGGAAAGACGACACGGGCCATGATGCCGTGGTGGTCGCTGGGCAGGGTTTGGTCGCCCGCGGGCTCGTCCATGACCCGCATCACCTGCGAAACGCCCAACGGTGGCGCCACAAACAGGTGATCGACGCAGCGTTCGCAGCACGAAAGCGTCGGTTTGTTCATGTCGATGCGATGCAGCGCGATTACGTCCTGGGCGAGGATCCACTTCAGCGCCGGGTCGTCCGGTTCGGCGTTGAAGTCGCCGCCGACGATCGTCGGCATGTCGTTGGAACCCGCCTTCAGCACCTCGATCATGCGCTGCGCCTGTTTCAGCCGCGCGCCGTCGCCCTGGGTGACGCCGCCGTCGATGTGCGTCAGGTGGGTGTTGACGACCCGCACCGGCTGGCCGGAGGTTTCGATGACGATGCTCTGTGCCCAGCGGTCGCCGTCGCCGTCGGTGCCGGGCAGCGGGAAAGCATGGTGGTCGCGCTGACGGCCATGACTGAGGATCGCCAGTCCGGAATAGCTGCCGGAGGGTGAGCCGTCGACGCAGCGTTTTTTGAACCGCGCCGGATGATAGGCGCGTCGCATGTCGAGGGCTTCGGCCAGGTGAACGCTGGTGTCCCAGGCGCCGTCGGCGGAAGCGAACACTTCCTGCAACAGGATGATGTCCGGATCGAGCGCCGCCAGTGCGTCGGCCATCACTTGCAGCCGCCGAACATAGTCGCCGTCGCACTTCCATGTGTTGAGGGTCAGGATCGTGAAGCTCGCCATTGACCCCGAATATCACCCGTCCGTTACGGAATTGGGTCAGTTTCGGAAAGACCGGGTGAAACTCCCCGCTCAGGCCCATCCGCCGGCGATCGGCACCACGTGGCCGGTGATGAACCCGCAGCGGTCGGAGGCGAAAAAGGCTATGGTTTCAGCGACTTCTTCCGGCTTCCCCAGGCGTTTGGCGGGAATGTTCGAGAGCATCTTGCTCATCGCCTTGTCGTCGGCCAGCAACTCCGGCGGGAAGTAGGTGGGGTTCTCGATGTAGTTGGGCGCGATGGCGTTGACCTGAATGTCGAATCGGGCGAGTTCCAGCGACAGCGACTTGACCATGGCGTTGCCGGCGCCGCGCGCGGTGGCATACATGGAATAGTTGGCAAGCCCGCGAAGCGGCGCCGCCGAGGTGATCATCAGGATCTTGCCCCGGCCCCGGGTTTTCATCGCCGGTACGGTGGCGCCGATCAACCGGTAGGGCCAGGTCACCAGGGCGTCCAGTACGCGCTGCATCTCATCGGGCAGGGCCTCGTCCACCGGCGCGCGGACGGCGGGGTAGGCGTCGTTGCAGACCAGCACGTCGATGCGCCCGAAGCGTTCGATGGCTTCCGCCGCCAAGGCTTCCGGTTCCCGCGCCAGTGCGATTTCGGCGCCCGGATGCGCTGTCGTGAAGGCATCGCGGGCGTCGGCGTCGATGAAGGCTTCGTCGTGGCAAAGCACGGTGGCGCCGTATCCGGCCAGGACGTCGGCGCTGCCCGGGCCGACGAAGTGGTTGGCGTGGGTGATGACGACGATACGGTCTTGCAGCATGGCGAGGCCTTTCGTTACGGGTCCGCGGGTTCGAATTCGGCGACGACGCGAAGGAAGCTCTCGGCGAACTTCTCCAGCTTGGCGGCACCGACGCCGTGGATGTCGGCGAAATCGTTTCGGCTCAAAGGCCGGCGGCGCGCGATTTCGGCCAGGGTCTTGTCGGGGAATACGGCGTAGGCCGGCACGCCCCGTTCCTTCGCCAACGCCAGCCGGTGTTCCTTGAGCCGGTTGAACAGCGTGGTTTCGCCTGAATTGAGATCGGCGGCGGCGGGCGGCGATTTTTTGGCACGGCCGGCAGGGCGCGCGCGTTCAACCGCGTCAACGCGATAGTGGAAATCCGTCTCGCCCCGATGCAGCGCCCAGCCTTTCTCGGTGATGTTCAGGCCGCCGTAGCCCTTGACGTCGAGCTCCAGGAAGCCCGCCGCCACCATCTGCCGCGCCAGGGCGCGCCAGGCTGTCTTGTCCAGGTCCTTGCCGGCGCCGTAGCCATCCAGCCGGTCGTGCCCGAAACTGCGGATGCGCTCGGTGTCCGCACCCGCAAGCACGTCGATCACGTGCACGGCACCGAAGCGCTGGCCGGTTCCTTGAATGACGGCCAGCAGCTTCCGTCCCGCCTCGCTGCCGTCGGCCAGTTCCGGCGGGTTCAGGCAGACGTCGCAGTTGCCGCAGGGCTCGGTGGTCTCGCCGAAATAGTCGAGCAGCATCCGGCGGCGGCAGGCGGGCGCCTCGCAGTAGGCGATCAGTGCGTCGAGGCGTTTGTGTTCGCGCCGCTTGTGGTCGTCGGCGGAATCCTCCTGATCGATGAACATGCGGCGCATGCGGATGTCGTCGAGGCCGTAGAGCATGTGCGCCACGGCGGGCGCGCCGTCGCGTCCGGCGCGGCCGATTTCCTGGTAGTAGGCCTCCATGGTACCGGGAAGGTCCATGTGGAAGACATAACGCACGTCCGGCTTGTCGATGCCCATGCCGAAGGCGATGGTGGCGACGATCACCGTGCCGGCGTCGGTCATGAAAGCACCCTGGTGCTCGGTGCGGTGGCGGCTTTCCATGCCGGCGTGGTAGGGCAGCGCGGGGATGCCCTCGGAACGCAGGAACGCGGCCGTTTCCTCGGTCTTCTTGCGCGACAGGCAGTAGACGATGCCGTTCTCGCCGTCATGGTCTTTCAGGAAATCCAACAACTGGTGGCGGCCGTTGGCGCGGGCCTCGACTTCGAGGCGGATGTTGGGCCGGTCGAACCCGGTGACGAAGACGCGGCCGCGGCCGCCGAACAGCTTGCCCGCGATGTCCTGGCGGGTGGCCTCGTCGGCGGTGGCGGTCATGGCGGCGATGGGGACGCTCGGGAAGTGCTCGCGCAAGTTCGACAGAGCCTCGTAGTCGGGCCGGAAGGCCGGCCCCCAACGCGAGATGCAATGCGCCTCGTCGATGGCAATGAGTGCGACCGGCAGGCGTTTCAAGGCCGCCAGCATGCGCTCGGTCATCAGCCTTTCGGGCGCGATATAGAGGATGCGGGCAAGGCCGGCGGCGGCGCGGCGCCAGCTTTCGGCGTTGTCCTCATAGGCGCGTGACGAATTGATGGTTTCAGCCTCGACGCCGGCCAGCTTGAGTGCCGCGACCTGATCGGTCATCAGCGCCACCAGCGGCGAGACGACGACGGTTAGCCCGTCCAGCACCAAAGCCGGCACCTGGTAGCAGAGCGATTTCCCGGCGCCCGTCGGCATCACGGCGAGCGCATGTTCGCCCGCCAAAAGGGTGGCGATCACGGGCTCCTGGCCGGGGCGGAACCCATCGAAGCCGAAGGTCTGTTTGAGAACGTCGAGTGGGTCCGGCCGGGCCACGGCTCAGTAGGACTTCGGCAGGCCCAGCACCCGCTCGGCGATGTAGTTGAGCACCAGTTGCTGGCTGACGGGCGCGATGCGGTTGATCATCACTTCGCGCATCAAACGTTCCACGTGAAACTCCTTGGCGTAGCCCATGCCGCCGTGGGTGAGCACCGCGCGCTCGCAGGCGGTGAAGCCCACTTCCGACGACAGGTACTTGGCGGCGTTGGCTTCCGCGCCGCAGGGCTCGCCGGCGTCGAACAGGCTTGCGGCCTTGAGGCACAAAAGCCAGGCCGCCTCCAACTGCGCCCAGCTTTCCGCCAGGGGGTGCTGGATGCCCTGGTTCTGGCCGATGGGCCGGCCGAAGACGACGCGCTCCTTGGCGTACTCGGATGCCCGCCGAAGCGCTTCCTGGCCGATGCCGATGGCTTCCGAGCCGACCAGGATGCGTTCCGGGTTCATGGAATGCAGGATGTAGCGGAAACCCTTGCCTTCCTCGCCGATGCGGTCCTCGACGGGGACCTCGAGATTGTCGATGAAGACCTCGTTTGAATCGACCGATTTGCGGCCCATTTTGTCGATTTCGCGCACATCGCAGGCGGAACGGTCGAGATCGGCATAGAACAGCGACAAGCCGTCGATGCCGCGCTCGCATTCCTCCTTCGGCGTGGTCCGTGCCAACAGCAGGATCTTGTCGGCCACCTGGGCGGTCGAGGTCCAGACCTTGCGGCCGTTGACGATATACCTGTCACCCTTCAATTCCGCGCGGGTGATGATCGAGCCGGTATCGAGCCCGGCGTTGGGCTCGGTGACGCCGAAGGCACTCTTCTGTTCGCCCTTGATGATCGGCGGCAGCCAGCGCTGTTTCTGCTCAGGCGTACCGAATAGCGCGATGGCCTTGGGACCGAACACGTTCATGTGGATGGCGCTGGCCGCCTGCATGCCGCCGGATGACCCGGCGATGGCGCGCATCATCACGGCCGCCGACGCGATGCCGAGGTCGGCGCCGCCGACCTCTTCGGGGAAGCTGACGCCGAGCCAGCCGCCTTCCGCCATGGCGCGGTAGAATTCTTCCGGAAAGCCGCCCACCTTGTCCCTCTCGAGCCAGTAGTCGTCGCCGAAATCGGACATGATCTGGCCGATGCCGTCCTCGATGGCGCGTTGCTCTTCCGTCAGATTGAAATCCATGAGTTGCCGTCCCCGTTGTCCAAGCTCCCGTCAAGATGGCCAATGGCGAGGGCGAGGGCAAGCCACCGAAAGCGACTTTTCACAGACAGAAACGCTGCCTTCCGACCGGTTATTCGTAAAGCGCGTAGGAGAGGATTTTGTAGGCCAGCTTGGCGGCGAGGAAGTCGCAGGCGTGCAGGTTCGGCTTGGGCGCCAGTTCGACCACGTCGGCGCCGACAATCTCGCATACCCCGGCGGCGGCGCGAATGATAGCCAGTGCGTCATCCCAGAACATGCCGCCCGGTTCCGGCGTGCCGGTGGCGGCCATCAGGCTGGCGTCGAAGCCGTCGAGATCGAACGTCAGATAGACCGGCCGGCCGGCCAGCGGCTTGACGATCTCGGCTGGATCCCACGAACGCATGTCTTTGGCCCAGTGGATGTGAATGCGCTCGCGGTTGGCGTCGAGGAAGGGAATCTCTTCGGCCGAGATGTTGCGGATGCCGAGGCTGACCAGTTCCATGTCGCCCTGATCGAGGCAGCGGCGTAGCGCGGCGGCATGCGAGAAGGGCTCGCCCTCGTAGCCGTCGCGGAGGTCCGCATGGGCGTCGAAATGCAGGATTGCCAGATCCGGATACCGGGCGACGAAAGGCCGGATGGCGCCGGCGGTGAGCGAATGCTCCCCACCCAGCGTCAGCGGGAACTTGCCGGCGTCCATGATCCCGCGAACGGCATGCTCCAACTGGTCCAGCGCCGCCGCCACCGGCAACACAGGCATGAGCGGCGCCAACGTCGCGACGCCGTAGTGGGCGACGGGCTCGCACCAGAATTCCTCGTCGAACAGTTCCACCTGGCGGGATGCCGCCAGGATCGCGGCGGGACCCGCCGCCGTGCCGCCACCGTAACTGACCGTGGCCTCAAGGCCGAACGGCACGATCACGGCGCGCGCGTCGGTGGCGGCCGGATAGGCTTCCTCCGCCGGCAGGCCGAGGAATCCCTGATCGGACGGAAGGACGTTCATCCCTATTTTTCGAACAGTTTGGCGAACCGGCGGCGCTCGCGGCCCTGCCAGTGGCCCCGGTGGTAGGCGTCGGATGCCAACAGCGGCAGCACGCTGCCGGCTTCGGCAAAGACCATCTGTTCGCGCGCGGTGTCCACCTTGCCCCAGGAACAGGCTTCCTTCAGCGTCGAGGACGAGCAAGCACCGTCGCGCACGTCGGCCACCGTGATCTGAATGGCGTAGGCGTGCATGGGCACCTCGTGGCCGAGAATCTCGGCGCAGACGACGGTGTCCTGGGCGAAATTCTTCGGCACCCCGCCGCCGATCATCAGAAGACCGGTCTTTCCGGCCTCGATCTTGATGTCGGTAAGCTCGCGGAAGTCGCGGATACTGTCGAGGGTCATGTGTGCATCGGCGTTGCGTGCCTGGTGCAGCACCAGCCCGAAACCGGCGGACGAGTCGGTGAAGGCCGGGCAGAACACCGGCACGTCGTGATCGAAGGCGCGCTCCACCAACGAGCCCGGTTTCTTGGCGTGGGTCTTCAGGTAGCGGCCCATTTCGTGGATGAACTCGCGCGACGAATAGGGGCGCGCTTCCAGGCTGTCGGCGATCTCGGAGATGGCGGCGTCGCATGCCTGCAGGTCGTTCTCGTCGATCAGGGTGTCGTAAATCCGGTCGATGTAGTTGTCGCGGAGCGCCCGGTCGTCCAGCGTCGCGTCGCCCTGGTAGTGCTTGAAGCCCAACGCTTCGAAGAAATCCATGTCGACGATGGAGGCGCCGGTGGCGACGACGGCATCGACCATGCCGTATTCGATCAGGTCGGCATAGAGGTTCATGCAGCCGCCGGCGGATGTGGAGCCGGCGATGGTCAGGATCACCGAGCACTCCGGGTCGGCCAGCATGTCGTTGAAGATGGCGGTGGCGCGCGCCAGGTCACGGGACGTGAAGGACATGTCGTCCATGGCGTCGATGATCGGCCGCGCATCGAACGAGGTGATGTCGATATGCTTGACGGTGCGTGAAAGCAGGCCGGCCTTGAGCTCATCTGGGGTGATGTCGTTGTCTTTCATAGTTCGTCCTCCAAGATCATGGCGTCGTCGCGGCCGGCGTATTCGGGCCAGGTCTCCGGCGCCAGGCCGAAGGCCGACATCATCGGCGCGTCGGCAAGTTCGGCGTAGGCACAGGATTCGTAGCCGTTGAAACCGGTGCGCATGGTCAACGCATAGGCGCCGAGCTGACCGATTTCGATATAGTCGCCGGTGGCGGTGTCGGCCGGCAGGATGAACGGCCCCGGCATGTGGTCGATGCTGTCGCAGGTGGGGCCGTAGAAGCTGAAACCTGCCATCGACCGGGCGCGCGCCGGCTGCGTGCCGTCGGCCAGGCGGGCCGGGAAAATCCATCCCGGCATGCCGGCGTCGAACAAAGAACCGTAGGTACCGTCGTTGATGTAGAGGGCATCGCCCCGGCGCTGTTCGACCCGAACGATCAACGATCCAGATTCCGCCGCCAGGGCGCGACCGGGCTCGCACCACAGATCGCAGGTCTCGGCCACGGGCATTTCCTCGAAGGCGGCTTCGACGGCGGCGACGTAGCTCTCCATGGCCGGCGCGGCCATGCCCGGATAGGGAGCCGGGAAACCGCCGCCGATATCGAGGATGTCGATGATGACGCCGGCGCGGCGCAGGATATTGCCGATCTGATCCATGGCCAGTGCCAGTGCCTGCGGCGCCATCAGTTGCGAGCCGGCATGAAAGCAGACGCCGAGCCGTCCGGCGGTCTGGCGCGCGGCCAGCAGCAATTCGACGGCGGCGGCGCCGAACGCGCCGAACTTGCCGGCCAGCGGATAGGCGGAATGGCTGCCGGCGACGGCGAGGCGTACGAACAGCGTGACTTCCGGGTCGCGGCCGGTGACCCGCTCGATCTTCTCCAGTTCCTCGGCACTGTCGAGGCTGAAGGTGCGCACGCCGAATTCATGATAAGCGCGACGGATGGAGGCCTCGCTCTTGACCGGATGCATGTAGGCCATTTCCGCTTCCGGCAGCACCGAGGCGACCTGTTCGATCTCGGCCAGCGAGGCGACGTCGAAGGTCGTCACGCCGCCGTCGGCGAGGGCTTTGAGAATAACCGGCGAGGGGTTGGACTTGACCGCATAGAGCACGCGGCCCGGAAACCGGGTGGTGAACCAGGATGCGGCTACGCGCGCGGCATGCGGGCGAAAACAGTAGACCGGCGTTTCAGGACGGAGTTCCCGAACCGCTGCAAGTGCGGATGAGTAGCGCTGCATTGCATGACATCCCCGCTTCGCAGTTGACCCAAGCCCGATCCGTCCTGGTTCAGAGATGCCATCGCATGATCGGAAGCCGCTCTTTATCGCTGGGTTCGGTCGCTGTAAAGGAAAAATTCTTGCCTGCAAACGACAGGAAACATGTCGCAATCAGACAGGAAAAAATCGCGGATTTCCGGCGTTTTTTGGCGGCGCTCAGACGGATCCGTGGCAGCGCTTGTATTTTTTCCCCGAACCGCAGGGGCAGGGCGCGTTCCTGGACACCCGACCCCAAGTGGACGGGTCGTTGGGATCGACGTCGTCGGCGGCCTTGCGGCGGTTCAGGGGCACGGCGGCGAGCGCATGGTCGTTGATTTCACGCTCGTCCGTCATGGCGGCGAAGGCGGGGTCTTCATGGCTCTCGATCATCTGTTGCTCGCCACGCCCGAAGGGGTCTTCCTCGTTCGGGTCGTACATCTGCAGCTCGACCTGGGCCAGGACCTGGGTGACGCGCTCGCGCAGCGAATCGAGCATCTTCTCGAACAGTTCGAAGGCTTCCTGCTTGTATTCGTTCAGCGGGTCGCGTTGGGCGTAGGCGCGCAGCCCGATGCCTTGGCGCAGGTGATCGAGGGTCAACAGGTGCTCTTTCCAAAGCTGGTCGAGGAGTTGCAGCAACAGGCTCTTCTCGACGCTGCGCATGATTTCGGGGCCGTAGTTGGCGGCTTTTTCGGCCATCTTGCGGTTGACGGCGTCGAGCAGGCGGTGGCTGATCTCGGCGTCGGCGATGCCTTCTTCCTTGGCCCAGTCCTGCACCGGCAAGTCCATGTTGAGGATGCGCAGCGTCTCTTCGTGCAGCCCGTCCACGTCCCACTGTTCGGCGTAGGCCTTCTCGGGAATGGCGCGCGCCACCATGTTCTCGACCACTTCCTCGCGCATCGACTGGATCTCGTCGGAGACGTCCTCGGTGGCCATCAGTTCCTTGCGCTGTTCGTAGATGACCTTGCGTTGGTCGTTCATGACGTCGTCGAACTTCAAGAGGTTCTTGCGAATCTCGAAGTTGCGCGCCTCGACCTTTTGCTGTGCCTTCTCCAGCGCCTTGTTGACCCAGGGATGCATGATCGCCTCGCCCTCTTCGAGGCCGAGTTTCTGCAACATGCCGTCGATGCGCTCGGAGCCAAAAATGCGCATCAGGTCGTCTTCCAGCGACAGATAGAACTTGGACGCACCGGCGTCGCCCTGGCGCCCGGCACGGCCGCGCAACTGGTTGTCGACGCGGCGGCTTTCGTGGCGTTCGGTGCCGAGCATGTAGAGCCCGCCGGCCTCCATCACCACCTTGCGCCGCTCGGCGATCTCGGCCGCGATCTTGGCGGCGGCCTGGTCGTAGGCTTCCGTTCCCGGTTCGGCGGAGACTTCCTGCTTCAGGCGCATCTCCACGTTGCCGCCCAACTGGATGTCGGTGCCGCGGCCGGCCATGTTGGTGGCGATGGTGACGGCGCCGGGTTCACCGGCCTGGGCGACGATGAAGGCTTCCTGCTCGTGGTGGCGCGCGTTCAGCACCTGGTGCGGGATGTTCTTCTTCTTCAAGAGTTCGGACAGGAACTCGGATTTCTCGATGGAGACGGTACCGACCAGGATCGGCTGTTTGCGTTGGTGGCATTCGATGATCTGTTCGACGATGGCGTCATACTTCTCGGCCGCGGTGCGATAGACTTCGTCGTCCATGTCGTCGCGGATGCATTCGACGTTGGTCGGCACCTCGACCACTTCGAGCTTATAGATTTCCGCGAATTCGCCGGCTTCCGTCATTGCCGTGCCGGTCATGCCGGCAAGCTTCGGATAAAGCCGGAAGTAGTTCTGGAAGGTGATCGAGGCCAGCGTCTGGTTCTCGTTCTGGATATGCACGCCTTCCTTGGCTTCCAGCGCCTGGTGCAGGCCTTCGGAATAACGCCGGCCTTCCATCATGCGGCCAGTGAACTCGTCGATGATGATGACCTGGTTGTCCTTGACGATGTAATCGGTGTCGCGCTCGAACATGGTGTGGGCGCGCAGTGCCTGGTTGGCGTGATGCACCAGCGACACGTTGTGCAGGTCGTAAAGCGTGCCGTCGGTCAAGAGCCCCGCTTCGCCGAGCAGGTTCTCGATAGTTTCATTGCCTTGTTCGGTGAACGAGACGGCGCGGGATTTTTCGTCCTTCTCGAAGTCGCCGGGACCGAGCTTCGGAATCAGGACGTTGATGGCGGTGTAGAGCTCCGAGACGTCCTCGGTCGGGCCGGAGATGATCAGCGGCGTCCGCGCTTCGTCGATGAGGATACTGTCGACTTCATCGACGATGGCGAAGTTGAATTCGCGCTGCACCATTTCTTCGAGGGTGAACTTCATGTTGTCGCGCAGGTAGTCGAAGCCGAGCTCGTTGTTGGTACCGTAGGTGACGTCGCAGGCGTACTGCTGGCGCCGGGCGTCGTCGTCCAGGCCGTGCATGATGCAGCCGACACTGAGCCCCAGGAACCGGTAGACCTGGCCCATCCATTCGGAATCGCGCTCGGCCAGGTAGTCGTTGACCGTGACCACGTGCACGCCCTTGCCTTCAAGCGCATTGAGATAGACCGCAAGCGTCGCCACCAGGGTCTTGCCTTCGCCGGTCTTCATCTCGGCGATTTCGCCCCGGTGCAGGATGGCGCCGCCCATGAGCTGCACGTCGAAATGGCGCTGGCCCAGCGTGCGTTTGGCGGCCTCGCGCACGGTGGCGAAGGCGTCGACCATGACGTCGTCCAGGCTCTCGCCGTTCTGAACGCGCTCACGCAGCCACGGCGTGCGTGCCTTCAGGGTTTCGTCGTCGAGTGCCTCGATCTCCGGTTCCAGCGAATTGACCGCATCGACGATGGGCTGGAGTTTTTTGACGTAGCGGTCGTTGGCGCTGCCGAACAAGGATTTGGCGATGGCTTGGAGCATGAATACTCACCCTGGACGCGCCGGATTTCATGGAATGTCGGGCCGACCCTGAACGGGCGAGGGCCTAAGGGTTTTGGCGCGAGAAAGAGATACGGTCAAGGCGCCGGCCTGTCAATGCAGGCGGCGGTTTATCGGGCGAGGAAGCGGGGAGGGGGCGGCGGTCCGCCCGCCGCCCTAACCGGCCGCCTTGGCCATCCAGGCGTCCTTCAGGCGGTTGACCTCGCTCGTGTGGTGGCGCGCGGTGTTGTTGGTCGGCGGCAGGGCTTCGTCGTAGAAAAAGGCCGGCAGTTCGTCGTCTGCCTCGGTGAAGCCGGCATCTGCGTTGAATTTGTCCTCGAGCTCGATGGTCTCGCGCCCCAGCGTGCGCAGGAAATCTCCGGGGAGCGCGGTGCCCAGCGCATCGTTCAGCGCATCGATGATCATTGCGTGGTTGACGTTGGTGACGCTGCGCCCGAAGACGCAAAGGCCCAAGGAATCGCCGGCGGCGCAATTGACCTGGGTATCCAGGCTCATTTCCACGAGTTCGGCGGTGGAATCCTCGCGCCCCGTATAGGCCGGCAGGTTGCCGGTCGTGTGGTCGGCGCCCTGCGCGGTGGTCATCATCGAGATGCAGGTGACCTCGACGACGCGCGGGTCGTAGGCGCTGATGGCCTGTTTCTTGATGACCGGCACGCGCTTGGCGCCGAAATGCTCGCCGACCCGCGCGGTGCCTTGCGCCAACAATCGCCCGCGCTCGTTGCCCTGGCGGATGTCGTCCAAAACCTTGGCCATGAACTCGACGTCGCCGAATTCGGCCTGGCCTTCCTCCATCATCACCGCGATCAGGGCGCCGGTCTCGATGGTGTCGATACCCAGATCGTTGGCGGTTGCGTTCAGGTAGGCCAGGTCGTCGGGCTCGGTCAGGCCGCAGTTGGTGCCCAACAGACCAATGGTCTCGTATTCCATGGGCGAGACGATTTCCTTGCCGTCCTTGTCGGCGTAGACGTTGGAACACTGGATCATGCAGCCGGGCATGCAGGCGTGGGTGGTCTCGCCGCCGCGCTCCAGGTTCTGTTCGCGAATGAAATCGCCGCCCATCTTCATGGTTTCCGTGGCCGGATCGACCAGCCGCCCGGCGGAGAAGTTCTTCACCGGCAACCCACCGGTCAGGTTGGTGATGTCGGCGACCATGGCGGTACCGCGCAACCCCAGGTTCTGCACCGCCGCGTCTTCCTTCAAGAGTGCGGTGTAGTTCCTGATCTTGCCCATCAGGCTCTTGCGGTCGTGGAAGGTGGGCATCTTCACCTGGTCGGCGACGATGGCCTTGACCTTCTTCGATCCCATCACCGCGCCGACGCCGCCGCGCGCCGAAATGCGCACTGGCCGGCCTTCCGGGTCGGTGAAGGCGATGCCGGCGATCAGCCCGCCCCATTCGCCGACCGGTGAACAGATGGCCATGCCGACCTTCTGACCGTATTTTTCGTACAGTTTCTCGGCGGTGTCGAACAGGCCCTGGCCGAGGTATTCGTCGGCCGGCTCGAAGGTGACGGGGCCTTCCTTGGGGATGCGGATCACCACCCAGTCGTCCGACGCGCCTTCCAGCGTGAATCCGGCGATTTCCATCTGGCCGAGCGCGAAGGCGAAGTTGCCGCCGGCGTTGGATTCCTTGACGCCGCCGGTGAGCGGGCTCTTGCAACCGACGGAGATGCGGTTGGCGTTGGAGAAGTTGGTGCCGGCGAACGGCCCGGCGGAGAAGATCAGCGGGTTCTCCGGAGACAGCGGGTCGATGGTCGCGAGACCGCGATCATTGAGGGTCTTGGCGATCAGGTAGCGCCCGGCACGGGCCAGCGCCTCGCCTTCCAATTCCTCGGTTTCGATGCTTCGGTCGTTCAGGTTGATGTGCAGGTATTTACGCATGTGGGCCACCTCGCAATCCGGACAAAATCGAGCTCCCGCCGACTGGCGGTTACATAATGCGCCGAAACCGATGATACAAGGATTCATGGCGTGTTGCGCGATGTGCTCGCGCATCTCGCGGGGCTGCGCTAATCTCCGCGAGGACTGCCGCCAGGAGGTGCCGCCATGGCCGATCTGAAACGAAAACTGATGCTCGTGCCGCCCATCGTGATCGGGGTCGCGGTGGTGGCCTTCGTGATGTCGCGCAAGGAACCGCCGCAAACCAGGCCGCCGAGCGAACTGGCGCGCGCGGTGCGGGTGGTGGAAGTGCGCGAGACCGACGTGGTGCCGCGCGTTACCGGGTTCGGCGCGGTGACGCCCGGCAACAAGTGGGCGGCCACCAGCCAGGTCGGCGGCGAGATCGAGTTCGTGCACGCGGACTTGAAAAAGGGCGCCATTCTCAAGGCCGGCACCGAAATCATCCGCATTTCGCCGGCCGACTTCCGGATCAAGGTGACGGAAGCCGAGGCCAACATCCGCGCCAGCGAGGCCCGCCTGAGCGAATTCGGCGCCAGCGAGGCCAATACCGGTGCCGTGCTGAAGATCGAGGAACGCGCCCTGGAACTGGCGGAGAAGGAACTGGCCCGTCAGCAGAAGCTGCTGACCCAGGGCAACGTTTCGCAAACCGCCGTCGACGCCAAGACCCGCGAGACCCTGACCCAGCGCAAGGTGGTCCAGGAGTTGAACAACGCGCTCCGCCTGATCCCGATCCAGCGCAGCGCGGAACGCGAACAGAAGGCGATTTTCGAGGCGCAACTGCGGTCCGCGCAACTGGACCTGCAACGCACCCGCATCCAGCTTCCATTCGACGCCCGTGTCGTCGAGGTCGACGCCGAGGTGGCGCAATACGCCCAGCCCGGCCAGACCCTGGCGACGCTCGACGGCGTTGAAACGGCGGAGATCGAGGCGCAGATGTCGATCACGCGCTTTCGCAACATGGCCCAGGCGGTGGCCGGAAACGGCGTGCCCCGCGGCATCAGCAGCGGCACCGTGCACGAAATGGTGGCGCGCGCCGGGCTCGAGGTGGCGATCAAGCTGCGCACCGGCGACCAGGTGACGACCTGGCCGGCGCGGTTCGCGCGGATCAGCGATACCATCGATCCCAAGACCCGCACCATCGGCGTCATTGCCGTGGTCGACGGCCCCTACGCCCAGGCTGTGCCGGGCTCGCGCCCGCCCCTGACCAAGGGCCTGTTCGTCGAAATGGAGGTGCGCGCCAACCCCATCGCCAAGCAATTGGTGGTGCCGCGCGCCGCACTCGGCGACGGCACCTTGCTGGTTGCCGGGCCGGACAATCGTCTCGTCGTTCGAAAGGTTCGGACCGGCCTTATCCAGGACGACATCGTCACCATCTCCGACGGCCTTGTGCCCGGCGACCGGGTGGTGGTCTCGGACCTGAGCCCGGCCATCGAGGGCATGCTGCTGAAGCCCGAGGTCGACGTCGAACTGGCGGCCGATCTTGAGCGCCAGGCCGGCGCGGGGGCTTCGCGTTGATCCGCTATTTCGCCGACCACCCGACCGTTGCCAACCTGCTGATGCTCGGCATCATGGTGGTCGGCCTGGTGTCCTGGCCGACCCTGCAGCGCGAGACCTTTCCGCGCACGGAACCCAGCAAGGTCGAGGTCCGCGTCGTCTACCCGAGCGCCCGCCCGGAAGAGGTGGAAGAGGCCATTTGCCAGCGCATCGAGGATGCCGTCGACGCCGTTACCAACGTCTATGAAGTGATCTGCGAGTCCAGCGAGGGTCTCGGCAAGGCGGAGATCGAGATGGTGGAGGGCAATGATTTCGACCGCTTCACCAATGACATCAAGACCGAGATCGAGGCCATCAACGATTTCCCCGATACCGCCGAGCCGCCGACCGTGCGGCAGTTGGGGCGGACGGATTTCGTCGCCTCCGTCGCCATTACCGGACCGGCCGGGCGCACCGACCTCAAGGCCTACGCCGAGGAGGTCAAGAGCCGCATGCTGCGCTGGGGCGGCATCCCCAAGGTCGACGTGAAGGGCTTTTCCGACCACCAGGTGCGGATCGAACTGGCCGACGCGACGCTGCGCCAGTACGGCATCAGCGTCGCCGACATCGCCGCCACCATCCAGCGCCAGAGCGTCGACTTGCCGGCGGGTTCCATCAAGACCTCGGCGCGCGAGCTGTTGATCCGTTTCGCCGACGAACGGCGCAAGGTGTCGGAGTTCCGCGACCTGGTCGTCGTTTCCAGTGCCGGCGGCGGCCAGGTGCGCCTGGGCGATATCGCCACGATCACCGACCGCTTCGACCTGGACGAGGTGAAGACGCTGTTCAACGGCAAGCCCGCCGCCATCCTTGATATCACCAAGACCGAGAACGAGGACACGCTGGAGGTCATCGACGCGGTCAATGCCTTCCTCGACAACGAGCGGCTGACGGCGCCAAAGACCATCTCGTTCGACATCACCCGCGACATCTCGTCGATCGTCCGCGACCGCTTGCAACTGTTGTTGAGAAACGGCGGCCAGGGGTTGGTGCTTGTGTTGGCAACGCTCTGGATCTTCTTCGGCTTCCGCTATTCGTTCTGGGTCGCCATGGGGCTGCCGGTATCGTTCCTGGGCGCCATCGCGATGATGAGCGTCATCGGGTACTCCATCAACATGCTGACCATGGTCGGGCTGCTGATCGTCATCGGGCTGTTGATGGACGACGCCATCGTCATTTCCGAGAACATCGCCAGCCATCGGGCGAAAGGGAAGTCGCCGCTCGACGCCGCCGTCGACGGGACGCTGCAGGTCATGCCCAGCGTGTTCGCGTCGTTTGTCACCACGGCCTGCATTTTCGGTTCGCTGGCGTTCCTGAAGGGCGATATCGGCAACGTGCTGCGCGTCGTGCCGGTGGTGATGCTGCTGGTGCTGGTGGTGTCATTGGTCGAGGCATTCCTGATCCTGCCCCGGCACCTGAGCCACGCGCTGTCCCACGGCGCCGAGCACCAGGGCGCGGTGCAGCGGGTCATGGATCGCTGGATTTCGAGCTTCATCGACCGCGTCGTCGGCCCGTTGGCGGAGGCAGCCGTGCAGTGGCGCTACCTGACGCTCGGCCTGTCGCTTGGCTGCATGTTGCTGGCGTTCAGCGCCATCGCCGGCGGGTTTCTGAAGTTCTCGGCCTTTCCCGACCTCGACGGCGATGTCATGGAGGCGCGCATTCTACTGCCGCAGGGGACGCCGCTGGCGCGCACGGAACACGTGGTCGAGCAGGTGAATGCGGCGCTCGGGCGGGTCAACGCCCGGCACGCGCCGGCGCAGCCGGATGGCCAGGCGCTGGTCCGCAACGTTACCTTCAAGTTCAACGAGAACGCCGATGCCTACGAGACCGGCCCGCACGTGGCGACCATCGTCGCCGATTTGCTCGGATCGGAAACCCGCACCGTCGGCGTCGACGACGTCCTCGCCGAGTGGCGCGACGAGACCGGGAACCTCGCCGACGTGGTGTTCATCAAGTTCACCGAGGCCGCCATCGGCCCCGGCGGCCTGGATATCGAAATTCGCTTGGAAGGCGACAACCTGGAAGACCTGAAGTCGGCGGCCGGCGAGCTGAAAGCCTGGCTGGCGCGTTACCAGGGCGTCATCAACCTGATCGACGACCTGCGGCCGGGCAAGCCGGAGGTGCGCCTGAAGCTCAAGGACGGTGCCTCGACGCTCGGCATCGATGGCCGCGCCATTGCCGACCAGCTCCGTTCCGCCTTTTACGGCACCACCGTCAACGAAATCCAGCAGGGCGCCGAATCCTATGAGATCGACGTGCGCCTGGACCCCGCCGACCGCGACAGCATGGCCGATCTCGATGATTTCACCATCACCACCGCGGAAGGCAAGCAGGTGCCCTTGAGCGCCGTTGCCGACCTCGCCATCGGGCGCGGCTATTCGCGCATCAACCGGGTCGACGGACGGCGCACGGTGACCGTGCAGGGAGACCTGGAACCGGGCGAGGCCAACGCCGCCGAAATTCTCGCCGATACCCGCAAGAATTTCTTTCCCGGGCTGTTGGAACGCCACCACGGCGTGAAACTCTCGTTGGAAGGCTCCGAGAAGGAGGGCGGCACCACCCGGCAATCGATGATCCGGGGCTTCCTGCTCGGCCTGGTCGGCATCTTCCTGTTGCTGAGCTTCCAGTTCCGCAGCTACCTGGAGCCCTTCGTGGTCATGGTCATCATTCCCTTCTCCTTCATCGGCGCCGTCGGCGGGCATCTGTTGCTGGGGTTGGAGTTCACCATGCCGAGCATCCTGGGCTTCGCCGCGCTGGCCGGCGTGGTGGTCAACAATTCGATCCTGCTGGTGAATTTCATCAAGCATTACCATGGTGAATCGGAACACGTCATCGAGGCGGCGCCGAAAGCGGTGCGGGCGCGCTTTCGCGCCATCCTGATGACGTCGCTGACCACAATCGCCGGATTGTTGCCGATCCTCTCCGAGACCAGCCTGCAGGCGCAGGTGCTGATTCCGCTGGTCACCAGCCTGGCGTTCGGACTGTTGGCGGCGACGGTGCTGGTGCTGTTCGTGGTGCCGTCGGTCTATGCCATCCTCGACGACATGGGGGTGGCGAAGCTCGACTGAGCCGCCGGACGGACTATTTCCCGGGACGCAGCTCGCTCAGGATGGTCTTGCCCATGGCGATGGCGTGCTCGCGCGGCATGCCGACGGTGATGCGCGGGTCGTAGAGCATCTTCAGCATCCAGCGGTCGTGTTCGGTAAGCTCGAAGTAGCGGCTTTTGTCGTTGAAGATCGACGGCGACACCTCGGCCGAATCGTTCGGCAGCCCCATGACCTGGGTCATCTCCTCGACCACGCAGGCGCGCATGTAGTCCTTCGGGTGCTCTGCCGGAAACACCGAGATCGCCCACTTGATCTCGTTCTGCTTGGTGCCGAACTTGGCGAAGCAGGTGGATACATTGATCATCTGGCGCACCTGGGCCTCGTCGTCGTCGAAGTACTTGGCCACCGCCTTGGGGATGTCCTTGGTCGGCATATAGAAAAGGATGAAGTTGACCTTCTTCGGGTCGAAGTCCTTGGCCAGGCGCTTTTGCTTGTGCAGCGACCAGGAGTAGTAGAGCTCGATCGGGTGGCCGGTCAGTTCCCAGATGTCGCGGATGTGCTGGCGCACGTTGGCCTCGAAATAAGGCGGGTAGTCCTTGCCCTGGATGCCGACGCGGATCGGCTGCTTCCATTTGCGCACGAATTTGTAACGCCGGCCGGTGTATTCGTTGCCGAAGGCGACGATGTTGAAGTTGCGCAGAATCTTGGCGTTGCTCAGCTCCTCGGCGTGCACGGTTGCGCCGCCGGTAGTCACGCCGACGACCAGGCACAGAAAAGCCGCGATGATAAACCCAACTCGCATTGCGCTAGAATCCGCCAAGCCCGTTAATTTTCGTTTAAGTGATGAAAAGGCTCGGGAAAGTTCGGAATTCACACACCATCGTGATTTCCTTAGGCGAAGGAGCCCCTTATACTGCCGCCTCCAAATTCAAGAGGAAGCTTCACATGTCCGTCATTCGTGCCCGCCTGATCGCCGCCGCTTTCGCCACCGCCGTCGCCATGCCCATCGCCATGTCCGCTGGAGCCGCCGACGACCCGGTGGTGGCCACCGTCAACGGCGACAAGATTACGAAATCGCAAATCGAGGCCGCCTACCAGCGCCTGCCGCAGCAGTACCAGCAGGTGCCGATGGACCAGCTTTTCCCGGCCCTGGTCGATAGCGTTATCGACACCAAGCTGGCGGCGGCTGACGCGCGGGCGCGCAAGCTGCACGAAGAGGCCGATTTCCGCCTGCAGATGAAGCGCATCGAGGACCAGTTGCTGCAACGCGTGGTGCTGGAGAAGGAAATGACCCGCGACGTCAGCGACGCGGACATGAAGGCGCGCTACGACAAGATGGTCGCCGGGCTTTCCGAGAAGGAAGAGGTGCACGCGCGTCACATCCTGTTGAAAACCGAGAAGGACGCCACCCAGGTGATCCAGGATCTGGACAAGGGCGGCGACTTCGCCGAACTGGCGAAGAAGAAGTCGACCGGCCCGTCGGGGCCCAACGGCGGCGATCTCGGGTATTTCGGCAAGGGCCAGATGGTGCCGGAGTTCGAAACCGCCGCCTTCGCCATGAAGACCGGCGAATACAGCAAGCAGCCGGTGAAGACCCAGTTCGGCTTCCATGTCATCAAGGTGGAAAGCCGGCGCAAGGCCGAAGTGCCGAGCATGGACAGCGTCGCCGATCAGTTGCGCAGCGAAATCTCGCAGGAACGCGGCGCCGGTTACATCGAGGGGCTGCGCAAGGACGCCAAGATCAGCCGCTTCACCCTTGACGGCAAACCGCTGACGGACCAAAAAACCGAACCGAAAAACAACTGAGGACGGCGCCGGATACGGGGCCGGACGACGCCATGAAATCCAGCCCTCCGGTTTCTCCCCTGGCCCCCGAGGCCTTTCCCGAACTTCCCGCCGTCGCCGGCGTGCGCCTGGCGACGGGGGCCTGCGGCGTCAAATACAAGGACCGCACCGACGTGCTGTTGGCCGAACTGGCGCCCGGCACGTCCGTAGCCGGTACGCTGACCAAGTCCAAGACCGCCGCGGCGCCGGTACTCTGGTGCCGCGATTGTTTGGCCGAGGGCGAGGCGCGCGGGCTTTTGGTCAACGCCGGCAACGCCAACGCCTTTACCGGCGTCAAGGGCCTGGAAGCGGTGGAGGCCAGCGTCCAGGCGGTGGCCGACGTGCTTTCGTGCCGGCCGAGCCGGGTGTTCGCCGCCTCCACCGGCGTCATCGGCGAGCCCTTGCCTTATGAGCGCATCGTCGAACACCTGGAGGGCATGGCCGGGAACCTGGTGCCGGCGGCAACGCCGGAAGGGTGGCTTGCCGCCGCCAGCGCCATCATGACCACCGACACCTTTCCCAAGGGTGCCGCCAAGAAGGTGAAGATCGGCGACGCCGAAGTTGCCATCGCCGGCTTCTGCAAGGGGTCCGGCATGATCGCGCCGGACATGGCGACGATGCTTTGCTTCATATTCACCGACGCCAAGCTGCCGGCCGGCGTGCTGCAGGCAATGCTGTCGCCGGGCGTCGAGAAGAGCTTCAACGCGATCACCGTCGACAGCGACACCTCGACCAGCGACACGGTGCTGCTGTTCGCCACCGGCGCGGGGGCCGAACACCCCGAGATCACATCCGCCGACGATCCGGCGGTGCGGGAATTCCGCCATGCGCTGGACGCGGTGCTGCTCGATCTGGCGCACCAGGTGGTGCGCGACGGCGAGGGCGCGACGAAATTCATTTCCGTCACCATCACCGGTGCCGAGGACGACGGCGCGGCGAAGCGCATCGGCCTCGCTGTCGCCAACTCGCCCCTGGTCAAGACCGCCATCGCCGGCGAGGACGCCAACTGGGGCCGGATTGTCATGGCGGTGGGCAAGGCCGGCGAGGCCGCCGACCGCGACAAGATTTCCATCGTCATCGGCGGCGTGCCGGTGGCGGAAACGGGCATGGCGGTGGACGGCTTCGACGAGGCGCCGGTGGCCGAGCACATGAAAGGCCAGGAGATCGACATCCAGGTCGACGTTGGCGTCGGTTCCGGCCGGGCCACGGTATGGACCTGCGATCTCACCCACGGCTACATCGAAATCAATGCCGATTACCGGTCCTGAGCCCGGTTGCTACGACGCCGCCGAACGCGCCGAGGCCGGCACGCTGCCGGTGGTGCTGGTGGTCGCGGCGGCGATGGTCGATGTGGACAACCGCGTGCTCCTGCAACAGCGCCCCGAGGGCAAGTCCATGGCCGGGCTTTGGGAACTGCCGGGGGGCAAGCTCAACGACGGTGAAAGCCCCGAGGCGGCCCTGGTGCGTGAGCTCAAGGAAGAACTCGGCATCGACGTCACCCGCAGTTGCCTCGCCCCGCTGACTTTCGCCAGCCACCGCTACGACGACTTCCAACTGTTGATGCCGGTTTATGCCTGCCGGGTGTGGAAGGGCACGCCCAGCGGGCGCGAGGGCCAGGCGCTGAAATGGGTGCGGCCGGTGAAGATGTCGGAATTGCCCATGCCGCCCGCCGACCTGCCGCTGATTCCGCTGCTCAGGGATTTTCTCTAGGCGTCGTTCTGGACGACAAGCTTTCGGTTGACGATCCTTCGACACGCGCGCTCGGCGCGCTGCTCAGGATGAGGTTTTCCAGGTCTCGTTCTCATCCTGAGCGAGGCCGGAGGCCTCAGTCGAAGGATAGGCGGCGGATTGCGGCGTTTTAGCCCTCGGACTCGATCTCTTTGGCCGAGCGGCAGAGCGCCGCCACCGCATCGTCGAAATAGGCATCCAGCTTGGCGCGCATGGCCGGCGACAGCGAGATCAGCTTGGAACGCGCGTCGGCCGGGTTCTCGGTCTCCACCAGGAAACCGTATTCGATGGCCGCGTCGATATACTTGCCGGCCGTGTGCGGGCTCTTGATGCCGGTCATGAACGACAGCGCGTCGGTCTTGCGCACCGGCGCGGCGTGGCTCCAGACCTCTTTCAACAGATCCCAATAGGGGGCGGAATAGAATTCCGTATTGCCCTCGAAAATCTCCAGCCAGCGTTGGCCGAGGCCGTCGAGGAAGTCCAGATAGAGGCGTCTTTGGGAATCGGAGTAGGGCATGGTCATAAGAGAATCACGTGATGTTTCAATGGCTTCAATATAAGGGGCAAAAAAATATATGCAAATTTAAATTTAAAAATTGACATTAAAAATAGATGCAATTATGCTTATAACAATTAGGGCCCTAAGGGTCTCATAACGACGATTGCCGGTGCTCTTGTTCGGTTCATTGGGGTTTTCACCGGAGACGGAGGCTAGAAAGATGCGTTTCAAGGTTTTGATGTCCGCGACGTTGGCGATCGCCCTTCTGGGCGGTTGCGTCACCAATCCCGACACCCAGCCGAAGCAGACCGCCGGCACCTTGATCGGCGCCGGCATCGGGGGGCTTTTGGGCTCCAAGATGGGCCGCGGCCGCGGTCAGTTGGCGGGCGTCGCCATCGGCGCGCTGGCCGGCGCCATGATCGGCGCGTCGATCGGCGAATCCCTCGACCGGGCCGACCGCGCTTACCTGAAGAACGCCCAGGAAGAGGCGCTGGCCGCGCCTGTCGGCCGCTCCATCCAGTGGCACAACCCCGACACCGGCCACGGCGGCGCCGTGACGCCGAAGCGCGAGGGATACGACCGCATCACCGGCGACTACTGCCGCGAGTTCGAAACCACCATCTACGTCGACGGCCGCGAGGAAGTGGGCTACGGCACCGCTTGCCAGCAGCCCGACGGGTCGTGGGAAATCCAGTCGGCGCGGCCTGGTCGGCGCATCGCGGCGCGCTGAGCGAACGTCCGGTTCCACCGTTTCGACACTGGAGGCGGCTCCCGCAAGGGAGCCGTTTTCTTTGTCCGCGCCATGCTCTAGATTGCCGCCATGTCTGAACAGAAAACCGTCACCGCGGCGCTCGCCATCATCGGCAACGAAGTGCTTTCCGGCCGTACCCAGGACGCCAACCTGCAGTACCTGGCCGAGAACCTGAACGCCATCGGCGTGCGCCTGATGGAGGTGCGCGTCATCCCCGATATCGAGGACGTCATCATCAAGACCGTCAACGAACTGCGGGCGGCCTTCGATTATGTGTTCACCACCGGCGGCATCGGCCCGACCCACGACGACATCACCTCGGCGGCGGTGGCCAAAGCCTTCGGGCTGGAGCTGGTGTGCGATCCGGAGGCCGAGCGCCTGGTGCGATCCAACTACGCCAAGCCCGAAGACGTGACCCCGGCGCGGCTCAAGATGGCCCACGTGCCGGCCGGCGCGGCGCTGCTCATGAACCCGGTCAGCAAGGCGCCGGGTTTCCGGGTCGAGAACGTCTACGTGCTGCCGGGCGTGCCGCGCATCATGCAGGTGATGTTCGACCTGATCCGCCACGAACTGGTCGGCGGCGAGCCGATGCTGTCGCGCGAAATCCGCGCGCATCTGCCGGAAGGCAAGATGGGCGGGCCCCTGGGCGAAATCCAGGACCGCTTTCCCGACGCCGAACTCGGCAGCTATCCGTTCTACCGCGAGGGGCGGCTCGGCGCTTCCATCGTTGTCCGCCATCACGACCAGGCGCGGCTCGACGCGGCGGCGGCGGAGGTCTACGCGATGATGCGCGCGCTTGGCGGCGACCCGATGGAAGACTAGGGGGTGCGCGGGGCGGGGCGAACCAACCTGTTCTTTACCGTCTACACCGAAAGTTATAAAATTTCCGCCTTATCCTCGCCGGGGCCCGGCCTCGCATTGGGGACCGGCTGGAATTGCCGGATCGGCCGAGATCGACGAGAGGACATCAGGTGCGTTCCAGCTTCAAGCTCCTAGGTAAAACGCTTTCGGCAACCCCGTTTCCGACCCGCGCCGCGATTCTGTCGGTGCTGTTCCTCGCCGTTTCCATCGCCGCCGTCGCCTATTTCCTGCGCGTCGCGTCGGTGCGCGAGAACGCCATCGTCGCCGAGAATTCCCTGCATATCGCCCAGGCCGCCTTCGACGTCATGCACGAACGGGTCGCCAACTGGGCCAAGGATTACGCCTGGTGGGACGACACCGTGGATTTCGCCGCCGACGGCACCAACGTGGAATGGGCCGAAGACAACATCGGCAAATACCTGCATGAGACCTACGGCATCACCGGAACCTTCCTGCTCGAGCCCGGCGGTGAGACGCTTTACCACTCGTCGGAGGGAAAGGTCTCGAAACGGCCGGTGCGCGAATTGCTGGGCGATCAGACCGAGCGGTACCTGGCCCGGGTGCAGGGTTCCTCGCTGGCCGAAAGCGAAACTGTTTCCGCTTTCCAGCGCGCCGACGGCAAGGTCTATGCCGTTGCCGCCGCGGCGGTGACGCCGGAAAAGCCGACGCCGGCGCAGCTGAAACCGCATCCGCGCCCGGTTCTGGTGCTCTACAAGGTGCTCGACGCGGACACCATCGCCGGCATCAGCCGGCGCTTCCTGCTCGCCGGTCTCCGGCTCGACGCGGCGCCGCCGCCGATGGGGGCATCCGGGTTCGATCTGAAAAACCTGGCCGGCCAGGCGGTCGCCGCGGTGCGCTGGACGCCGGCCCGACCGGGCGACCAGATGTTTTCCGAACTGCTGGTGCGGATCTCCGTCGTCGCGGCGATTCTGACGGCGGCGGCGCTGGCGGTGTTCCTCGGCTGGTGGCGGACGGCGTCGGAGGCGAACGAGGCGAAGTCGCGCTTCCTGGCCAAGATGAGCCACGAGCTGCGCACGCCGCTGAACCCGATCATCGGGTTTTCCGAGGCCATGGCGCGCGGCGACCTGGGTGAGTTGCCGGAAAACCTCAAGGGCTACGCCGAGGACATCCTCCGGAGCGGCCGCCACCTGGCCGAGATCGTCGATGACGTGCTCGACCTGGCACGGATCGAATCGGGCGAGGTGGAAATCTCCGAGGCACCGATCGACTTCCAGCAACTGAAACAGAGCCTGCCGGGCGCGCGCATGCTGCTGGACCCCCGGATCCGGCGGGTCAGCGGTGCCCGCGCGCCGGATATCGCCTGGCATATCGCCGACGGCATGCCGCCGCTGTTGGGCGACGAGCTCAGGATTCGCCAGGTATTGCTCAATCTGCTGTCCAATGCGGTGAAGTTTTCCGACGGCCAGGATATCGACGTCTCCATCGACCAGGTGGGCGGCCAGGCGCGCATCGTCGTTGCCGATCGGGGCATCGGCATCGCGCGCGACGATATCGCCAGGCTGTTCACCCCTTTCGTCCAGGTCGGAACGGACATGGACAAGCGCTCGCACGGCACCGGGCTCGGGCTGTCGATCTCGCGCGAACTGATGGCGCTGCACCAGGGCACGTTGGAGCTGGAAAGCGAACCCGGCGCCGGCACGCGGGCGATCTTGACCTTTCCCAAGGCCCGGACATTGCCTCGATAGCCGATCCGCAGAATTCCGTTTGCGCTTTCGCCAAAGCCCCCAAATAGTGGGGGCGGGGTATCGATGCCCCGGCCACAGAGGAGACCAATATGACCATCGAACGTTTTTACGGATCGGCGACGGGCCGCTGCCACGTCAACCGCCACGCCGGCCTCGTCTACGCCGTCGCCACCGCCCCCGGCGCGGACATCGCCGAGCAGATGCGCAACACCCTGGCGGGGCTGGAAAAGAACCTGGAAACCGGCGGCAGCGACCGCACCCGCATCATCCAGGTCACCATCTACCTGAAGCACATGGCCGACAAGGATGTGATGGACCCGATCTGGATCGAGTGGATCGGACCGAAGGAAAATTGGCCCCAGCGCGCCTGCGTCGGTGCCGACCTGGCCGGCGACTGCCTGGTCGAGATCGTCGCCGTCGGCGCCGCCAAGGACGCCTAGTCCGGCCACGCCGGCAAGGCAGGACCCCCGCAAATGACCGCGAAAGAAGCCCCGCACAAGCCGGTGCTCCGGTTCTTGATGTCGCACCTGTTTTACGGGTCGCTGGGCGCCGTGGTCTTTTGCTGGGCCATCCTGCATTTCGACGTCGCCGGCATCGGCACCATGATCGAGCGCTCCAGCGAGCCGCTGCTCTGGCAGTTCCTGCTGTTCTTCGGCAACTGGGTCACCTTCGGCGGCGTCGCCATGGCGGTGGCGATCATGCACCTGGGCGAGGAGACCGACGACGACCCCGGCCCGTCGCAGAACGAAGACGGCTAATCCGCCCGCCTCAGCGCTCGATGATATAGCCCGAGACGTCGACGCGTTCCTGCCAGCCTTCCCGGTGCAGTTCCGGCACGTCGGTTTCCTCCGCCGGATAACCGAGACAGAGATAACCGATCAGCTTCCAGTGCCCCGGCACGTCGAGGCTTCGGCGAAGTTCGTCCGGATCCAGGATCGATACCCAGCCGAGCCCGATGCCGCGTGCGCGGGCCGCCAGCCACAGCGTATTGACGGCGCCGACGACGGAGTAGGCCAGCGTCTCGGGCATGGTTTTGGCGCCGAGCCCGCGGCCGAGTTCGGTCTCCGCGTCGACGAACACCGCCAGATGCACCGGCGCCTGTTCCAGCCCGGCGAGCTTGAGGCGCGCATAAAGATTGGCGCGCTCGTCGGCGTAGTCAGCCAGCGCTTCGGCGTTGCAACGCTCGAAATTGGCACGCACGCGCGCACGGCGTTCGGTGTCCGCCACCTTGACGAAACGCCAGGGCTGGCTGTGGCCGACCGACGGCGCCAGGGCGGCGATGCGCAAAAGCTCGTCCACTGCCTTGGTGTCGATGGCGTCGGTCTTGAAATGGCGCACGTCGCGGCGCCAGCGGAACAGTTGTTCCAGCTTGGCGAGGAACGCCGCGTCGAACTCGGGCCGGCCCGCCTGCTCGGGAAAAAGTTCGTTCATGGCGCCACCATAGCGCGCCCCCCAACCCCTTGCCAGCGCCCGCGCCCTTGCCTAGGGTCTGGGGCCATGCGGGCGTGGTGAAATTGGTAAACACAAGGGACTTAAAATCCCTCGGCTTCGGCCTTGCCGGTTCAAGTCCGGCCGCCCGCACCATCTTCACGTTTCTGGCCATTTCCGCGCCGCCTTTGCCGGGGCGTGAACGGGAAACGCGATACCTTCGCATACGATAATACTTGTCGATCCGGGTTCGCTCCCTAATTATCGGTTTAATGTACTCTTGCCGCGCAACGGTAACGGGGGAGCGACAAGTGAGCCAGAACGACGACGACGTGCAGATTTTCATGCCGCCGAACGAAATCGCCAAGAAGGTTTCGGTCGGTGGGCCCGGCTCGGTGACCGAGGACCAGCTCGACCGGGCCGATACGAGCATCAAGGTCAACTTCGGCGCCCAGTACCCGGAATGGCTGGCCGACGACCTCAAGACCTTGGAAGACGCCTTCGCCGAGATGATCGACGGCATCGCCGCCGACCATCCCGCCGTCCAGGCCTGCCGCGACTGCGTGCACGAGATGCGCGGCATGGGCGGCATGTTCGGCTATGACCTGATCACCGCCATCGGTGACCAGATGTACCGCCTCGTCAGTTCCTGTGAGACCGTCGGGCCGGGGCGGCTGGCGGCGCTTCGCGTGCACCACGACGCGCTCAAGCTGGTGGCCGGCGAGAAACTGCAAGGCGACGGCGGGCCGCTCGGCCAGAAGGTGTTCGCCGGCCTGCAACAGGTCTATGCCAAGTACGCCGCCTGAGCGCCCGGCGCCGGCCCGGCGCCTGCGCGCGCATAAGCGTTTATCCATATCGATATGGCCTCCCGTTAGCGGTGACATTTCCCGTGGCGTTGCTATGCTGTGGGAAAACCACGAACGCGTGTGCGAAGAGGGAACGGCGTGGCGCAAAACCTGGCAGGCAAGACCTTCGAGGTGCAGACCTCCGACGGCGAACGCTGGCTGACGGCCGGCGTCCATCCCGGGCGCAGCCAGGCCTTGGAACAGGCCGAGGAATTGCTCGGCGCCGGGCGCTGGATGGGCGTCAGGGTGATCGCCGACAGCGAGCGCGCCGGCACCGAAACCGTTTTCGAGAAGATGCTCGATGCGGCGGAAAAGCCGCTGCAGGTGGTCGCCATCGACAGCGCCGCGGTTTGCCGCACGACCGACGATCTTTACGGCTTCGAGGCGCGGCGCACGGTCGGCCGGCTGATGCGCGAATACCTGGACGAATACGGCCTCTCGGCCCTGGAATTGGCCTTCGACGCGATGCGGTTGATGTTGCTGGAGCGCGACGAGCGGCTGTTTCCCCAGGCGGTGCAGCGGGTCGCCGGCCTGCAGGCCAAGGAACTCGGCGTCAAGCCGGTCGAGCGCTCCGAGTGGCTCTACGCGGCCGTCGGCGAGGCCAAGGACCATGCCCGCGACGCTGCCGCCGGCGAGGCCGCCGACGCCGTCGCGGCGATTATCGCCGAGCGCGGCCTGGCGGCGGGCTTGGCTCAGGTCAAGACCTCGGTGCCGGGCAAAGAGCGCCCGCGCGCGATCCGTTTCGCGCTGGCGCGATACCTGCAGGGCGGCGGCGATTGGAATGCAAAGCTCGACCGCCTGGCGGCCCTCGGTGCCGAGGACCCGGGTGACGACGCGCGGCCCTACCTGGACGAGGCTCTGGCCGAGATCCTCGACGGCGCGGCGGCGGTCACCGACCTGCTCGGCGGCCAACCGGATCTCGGCACCGCCAACCAGGCCCTGATCCGCCTTGCCGTCGGGCGTTGCCCGATCCCACCCAACCCGATTTCCTGCATCGAGGCTGTCAACAGCGTCTTCGGCCGGCTCAAGCTGCCGCTCAGCCGCGCGATCCTCTATGAGCGCGTGGCGCGGGAGCTCGGCTCCACCCGCGCGCTCACCCGCGAAGGCCCCGACCGTGACCGCGACATGTTCGTTACTCTGATGCGCGACCTGGTGGAACTGGCCGGCCTCGAGGGCGGGCCGGCGGTGGCCCAGGCGGTGGTGCGGCGCGCGCGCATCGTGCTCGGCGGGGATGAGAACCTGCAGCTCGCCGACGGCATTTCCCGGGTGCTCGACCTGTTGCCGCACCGCGCGGTCAGGCTCGGCTTCCTGCTCGATCTCGCGGTGTCGGACCTCGGCGCCGAGAACCAGACCATCGTGTTCGGCTTCGTCGGCCGCCTGGTGCAGCAGATCTCGTCGGTGACGGCATTCCTGCCGCCGGGCTCCAGCACGGAACAGCTCCATGCCACGGTGGAATCGCTGAAATCGCGCCTTACCGCCGAGGGCTTGCCGGAATCCTGGCGCACCGGCATTGCCGAGGCGCTCGACAGCGTCAGCGAACGCGGCGCCGCCGCCGCCGCTTCGGGCATTGCCGCCCGAAGCTATGCAACCGATGAGGAAACCCGTAGGATCATCGCCATGAATCCCGACCACGAAAATTTCGCCGCCGGCAACATGCTCTTCGAGGAGGGCGACCCCGGCGACCAGGCCTACCTGATCAAGTCCGGCGAGGTCGAGATTGTGCGCAAGTTCGGCAACGAGGAAATGGTGCTGGCGCGGCTCGGCCGGGGCGAGATTTTCGGCGAAATGTCGCTGATCGACAACCAGCCGCGCATGGCCGGCGCGCGCATCGCCGAGGACGCCGAACTGGCCGTCATCACGCGCGAGAATATCGAAAGCCGGCTCGGCCGCCTGGCCCAGTCCGACATGGTGATCCGCCGCCTGATCGATGTCTTCGTCACCCGCATCCGCGGTGAAGCCCGCCTGTACGAGTAGCCCGCACATGGCCCTTTTTGATTTGCCGGCCTTGTCGCTGGCGGTGATCGCCATCGGTTTCCTCATCGGCGCCGTGGCCAAGGGTGCCTTGGGCGCTGGCCTGCCGGCGCTCGGCCTGCCGATCATGGTGATGGTCATCGAGCCGGCCTACGCGGTATCGCTGTTCGTGGTGCCGGTGATGCTGTCCAACGTCTGGCAGGTGTTCGACGCCGGCCACTACCGCGAGGCGTTCAGGCGTTTCTGGCCGTTCCTGGTGATGCTGGTGGGCGGTGTCTGGTTCGGCGCCGGGGTGCTGACCCGTGCCGACCCCAAGGTGATGGCGCTGGTCTTGGGCTGCGTCGTGGTGGCGACGACGCTCGGCCAGATTTTCGTGCGCGAGGTGAGGGGACTGCGCGGGCGCAGCCGCTTCGTCCATCCCGTCGCCGGAGCCATCCTGGGGGTGTGCGGCGGGGCGACGGGCATGTTCGCGCCGATCATCGTCTATTTCGCCGCGCTGCGGCTGGAAAAGGACCTGTTCGTCACGCAACTGGCGCTGGTCGCCATGACCGGCTCTTTGCCGCTCTATGCGCGGCTGGTCTATGACGGGCAATTGCACTGGGACCAATTGACGGCATCGGCCATCGCGCTGGTGCCGGCGGGCGTTGGGTTGGCGATCGGCTTTTGGGTGCGGCGCCGGATGTCCGAACTGACCTTCCGCAAGGCCGTTTGGGCGGCGCTCCTGGTGCTCGGCTGTGCCCTGATCTGGCGCGGGCTGGCCTGACGCGCCTCAATGTCCCCAGGGGAAGTCCGACCTGGGCGGCAGGTTTCCGTCGGCGGGGAGGCCGTCGGCGGCGGCGCTGATCGCCTCGGCGATGCGCAGCCCCTCGTTCCATTTCACCATCCGCTCGGAGCGGCTGAACGAGCCCACCTTGAGTTGCTGGATGCCCCAGCCCACCCCCAGGTGTGTGATGGTGGCGTCCTCGGTCTCGCCGGAGCGCGCCGACACGATGGCGCCGAAGCCGGTGTCGCGCGCCGCTTGCAGCGCCGCCAGGGCCTCGGTCATGGTGCCGGCCTGGTTGGGTTTCACCAGAACGGCGTTGCACGCCTTGGCCCGTGCCGCTTGGCGCACGCGCCCGGCGTTGGTCACCAGGAAGTCGTCGCCGACCACCTGCACGCGCTTGCCGACCGCCCAGGTGAACTTGGTCAGGCCGTCTGGGTCGTCTTCGCCCAGGGGGTCCTCGATGGAGACGATGGGATAGCGCTCGACCCAGTCGACCAGCATCCCCGAGAGCTCGTCCGACGATAGCTCGCGGCCGTCCTGCGCCAGGCGGTAGCGGCCGCCCCGGCCGAACTCGCTGGATGCGATATCGAGGGAAATCGCCATCTCGTCACCGGGCTTGAGGCCCGCCCGTTCGATGGCGCGCACCAGGGTCTCCAGCGCTTCCTCGTTGGTTTCGAATGCCGGCCAGAAGCCGCCTTCGTCGGCGACGCCCTGCAATCGGCCGCTGTCGGCCATGATCTGGCCCGCCGCGCGGTAGACCTCGGCGGTCCATTCCAACGCCTGGGCGAAGCTCGCGGCACCGACGGCGATGACCATGAAGTCCTGCACGTCGACGCGCCTGGCGGCGTGCGCGCCGCCGCCGAAGATCTGGATTTCCGGCAGGGGCAGGACGTCGCCGGCGCTGCCGCCCCGGAACGGGCCCAGGTACTGCCAGAGCGGCATTTTCTCCGCCGCCGCCGCGGCATGCAGCGCCGCCATGGAGACCGCCACCAGCGCGTTGCCGCCGAGGCGCGATCTGTTCTCGGTGCCGTCGAGCTCGATCAGCCGGGCATCCAAGGCGGCCTGGTCGTGCACATCCATGCCCTTCAGCGCCGGTGCGATTTCGTCGGCGACGGCGCGCACCGCGCCCATCACGTCGAGGCCGCCGAAGGCCGGGCCGCCGTCGCGCCGTTCCACCGCCTCGCCCGATCCCGTCGATGCCCCCGCCGGCGCGATGGCGCGCCCCATGGCGCCGTAACGCAGGATGACATCGGCCTCGACGGTGGGCCGGCCGCGCGAGTCCCAGACCCGGCGGGCACGGACGGATTTGATGGTGGACTTGCTCACGCGCGTTCTCCCGTTCGGCGCCTCAAACAATGACGCCTCGTTTACCAGCCTTGCCCCTGAAAGCAATGGTAATGAACTGAAACATTCGGACACGCGGGTGCAAACCGGTTGACACATGGGTGGGCTAGGTTGGCATGGATCGGGTCGCGGTTGATCCCCCTTACCGCAGCGACCCTTTGTCAGGGGAATGACCCCCATGACCCTGACAGCCTCCCTGTGATAACTCGCCGGCCCTGTTCAGGGCCGGTTTTTTTTGGCCTTCGGCGCCGGACCCCGCGTGCTAGACTCACGCCCATGACCATGCCCGATCTCTTCGCCGGCGCCGGCTTCCAGATGTGGACCACCTTCGCGCTGATCCTCGGCGCACTGGGCTTTTACGTCCGCGAGCGGGCGTCCATGGAACTTACGTCGCTCGGCATCATCTGCGTGCTTTTGGTGTTCTTCCACCTGTTCCCGGTGATGGACGAGGCGGGGCGCATGGTGGTGACGCCGACGCGCATCCTGCAAGGTTTTGCCAACCCGGCGTTGGTCACGGTGCTGGCGCTGCTGGTCATCGGCCAGGGCATGGTGCGCACCGGCGTCCTGGACCGGCTGGCGGGCGTGTTGCTGGATTTCTGCGGCGCGCGCGGCGGCTTGCTGTTCGGCCTGTTGGCGCTGTTGCTGACCGCCATCCTCATCAGCGCCTTTCTCAACAACATCCCGGTGGTGGTGATCTTCATCCCGATCATGCAGGCGCTGGCGCACCGCTACGGGCGCTCGCCGTCGAAGCTGTTGATCCCCTTGAGCTTCGCCGCCGTGCTCGGCGGCATGACGACGCTGATCGGCTCGTCGACCAACCTTCTGGTCAACTCGGCGCTGATCGAGATGCACGTGGAGCCCTTCGATTTCTTCGATTTCTCCGTGCCGGGGCTGGTTTTGGCGGCGGCGGGGCTGGTCTACGTGCTGTTCGTCGCGCCCATGCTGTTGCCGGACCGTTCCGGCCTGGTGGACGAATACACCGACGGCCAGGGGCGGCAGTTCATCGCCCAGATGAGCATCGGGCCCAATTCGGAACTGATCGGCGAGCGCGCGCCGGGCGGGCATTTCGCGGCCCTGCCGGGAAAGACGCTGCGTACCGTCTACCGGGGCGACATGGCGATCTTGCCGCCGTTCGAGAACTATACCGCCCAGGCCGGCGACGTCCTGGTGGTGGCGGCGACCCGCCAGGTGCTGACGCGCAGCGTTTCCAACGACCCGGGCTCCTTCCATCCGAAGCTCGAAGACGAAAGCGGCGACGAGCGGGTGGGGGTGGCCGAACCCTGGACCGCCGGCGAGCAGGTCCTGGCCGAGGTGATGATCGCGCCCGGCGGCGGCATGGCCGGGCTGACGCTGCAGCAGATCGGGTTTCGCTACAAGACGCACTGCGTGGTGTTGGGCGTGCAGCGGCGGTCCCGCATGTACCGCTCGCGCATCACCGATATCCGCCTGGAGGCCGGCGACGTGCTTTTGGTGCAGGGCCAACCCGCCGACATGGCCAGGCTCCGGGGCTCGCGCGACGTGGTGGTGCTGGAGGGCTCTTCGCAGGAACTGCCGGCCCTGATCCACGCCAAGCGCGCCAGCTTGATTTTCCTCGCCGTCATCTCCATCGCCGCGTCCGGATTGCTGCCCATCGTGGTGACGGCGCTGAGCGGCGCGGCGGCCATGGTGGTGGTCGGCGTCATGAACGTGCGCCAGGCGTTCCAGGCGGTGGATCCCAAGGTGGTGACGACCATCGCCGCCGCGCTGGCCTTGGGCGTCGCCATGCAGGAGACCGGCGGCGCCGCCTATCTGGCCGGGCATCTGGTGGCGGCGCTGCACGGCGCCGCGCCGTGGGTCGTGCTGTCGCTGTTCTTCCTGTTGGTGGCGGGGCTCTCCAACCTGATCTCGACCAAGACGGCGGCGGTGCTGTTCACGCCCATCGCCGTCGACATCGCGCGCGAGATCGGCGTGCCGGTGGAGGCCTTCGCCGTCGCCGTGGTATTCGCCGCCAACTGCTCGTTCGCGTCGCCCTTGGGCTACCAGACCAATCTCCTGGTGATGGGCCCCGGCCACTACCGGTTCGGCGATTTCGCCCGCGCCGGGTTGCCGCTGATCTTCATCGTGTGGATCGTCTTCACGCTGTTCGCGCCGATGTACTACGGGCTCTGAAGCCCGGCCCTACCAGCCGCGTTTCAGGGTCTTGGCGATGAACGGCGCGATCTCGTCCAGCGCCAGCACGGCGGCGCAGATGCCGGCCTTGGCCGCCGCGCCGGGCATGCCCCAGACCACGCTGCTCGCCTCGTCCTGGGCGATGACCGTGCCGCCGGCCTCGGCGATGGCGCGCCCGCCCTCGCGCCCGTCGTTGCCCATGCCGGTCAAGATCGCGGCCAGCACCCGCCCGCCATAAACCTGGGCGAGGCTCTCGAACAGCGGATCGACCGCCGGCCGGCAGAAGTTCACCGGTGGGTTCTGGTCGAGTTGGATTTCCGGCCCGCCCGCGCCCTTGACGACGCGCATGTGATGGTCGCCGGGGGCCAGGTAGATGTGGCCGGGACGAAGCGGCTCGCCGTCGCGCCCCTCGGTGCAGGCGAGCGCGCTGTGCTTGGTGATGTGGCCCGCCAGCAGCGCCGTGAAGGTGGCCGGCATATGCTGGGTGATGACCACCGGCAGCGCCAGGTCGGCGGGCAGCAGGGCAAGGACGTTGAACAGCGCTTGCGGCCCGCCGGTGGAACTGCCGAAGGCGAGGATTTCCGGCGCCAGTTTCGACGCCGGGCGCAACGTGACCGGCACCGCCGGCGCCGGCGCGGGACGCGGCGCGGGGGCGCCCTGGCGCACCGGCAGCCGGCGCCCCTCGATGACGCGATCGGAACGGCCGAAGGCGACCAACACATCGGTGACGCCGGCGGTGAAATCGGCCTCGCTCATGGCGGCGTGCGCCGACGGCGTCGCGACGAACTCCGCCGCGCCCTCCATCAGGCCCATCATCGATGTCTTGACGTTGGCAAACGACAGGCTGCCGACCATCAGCACCTTCAATTCGGGATCGACGCGGAACATGCGCGTCAGGGTTACCTTGACCTGGGATTCGGGCTGGCCGATGTCCAGCACCACCCCGTCCACGGCCTGGCGACGGAGCGCGCTGACGGCGCTGACGCCGTCGGCGACCTGGGCCACCAATTGAAACCGAGGGTCGCTTTCGATGATCGCATGTATCTTGTCGCCGACGAAGCCGGGGTCGGCGACGATCATCACCCGGAAGGGTTCGCCCTTGGCGGGACCAACCTCCGATTCCCGTTTCACTTCAGCCATGGATGCGCGAAACCCGATAGAATGCGTGAAGGATTTCAGCCTAGCCAGTTTGCCGGGCGGGCACAATTACCGGTTCACCGCCATTCGAGAGGCGGTGAACCGGGGCCCATTCGAGCCACGCTAGTAAATGATACCGACTTTCTGGTCCGGCCCCACGGCAATGGCCACGGCGCCGACGTTTCCGCTCAGGAACAACTGCCACTGGCCGGGTGCGGAACCGTGGCGGTAGATCTTGTAGCCGAAGGCCCGTCCGCCGCCCGGCGTGGTGTGGGTTTCGGTACTGATCTTCCAGCCGCGCGGGTCGTTCGGGGCGAAGGCGAGGTCCTTGGCCTGGCTGCCTTCCAGTTGCCAGCCGCTTCGGGTCCGCATGACGATGGCATCGCTGTTGATCGTTATCCAGGGCTGTCCATCCAACACGGCGATTCGCTCGGCCTTGAAGGGGTTCGGAAATTGGCCGACGCGGACATCGATGGCATTGCCGGCCTTCGGGTAGAGCATCTGGACCCGGCCGTTTCGGTCGGTGATCCAGACCGTGGCACCGTCGCTGGCGATGTCGCTGGCCTTTGCCTTGGTGCGCACGCGCTTCCAGGTCTGGCGCCTGGGATCGGTCATCTGCGCGACGTCGCCCTTGGCGGTGACCACCCAGGGCAGGTTTTTCGGCCCAACGGTGATGCGCGTGCCGCCGCCGGACACCGGATCCCACTGCTTCATCTCATTGAGCTTGTAGAGGCGCGAGTCCTTTCCCTCCAGGGCCTCCAGCAGGCGTTTGATGTCCTTGGGATTGAACGAGAGCTTCACTTGCTCGGTCTCGCTTTCGAGGTTGTCGAGGCCGACGATCCACACGCTGCCGTCGGCGCCGACGGCCACGTCCTTGCCGCCGAGCGGCGTCTTCGCCCAGTAGGGGTTGGACGTGGTGCCGTTCATCAGTTCGGCGACGTAGTAGAAGGGTTCGATCCGGCGCTCCGCGGTGGCGGTGGTGGCGCCGGTTTCCTGCAGCAGGCTGCTGCACTCGGCATAGCGCCGGAACAAGTCGCGGCCCTTGGCGACCGAGTTGAACTTGCCGATGATGGCACGGGTCTTCATGACGTAGTGGAGCAGCCGGCCCAGTTTCGAGTTGTCGCCGTCGATGCGCGGGAGATAGCGGTTCATGGCGGCGACGAAGGCCATCTCGCCGACGCTCTGACAGGCCTCGCCGCTGGGAACGGGCGAGCGATTGCCGTTGCTCAGGACGAACTCGAACTCGGCGTTTTCAACCAGCTTGCTGATGCATTGGTAGGTGGTGACGACCTCCTGGCCGATGGCCATGGTGAAACCGCATCCTTGCTTTACGCCGGGAGCCTTGTTGGCGCAGGGTGCCTGTTCGGTGGCGGTGGCGATGCTCGCCATGGTGTCGCCGACGTTCTCCACGGCGCCGAAGAAACCGGGTTGCTTGAACACCGAACAACCGAAACCGGCAACGAAGTTCTGGGTGCAGACGGCCGCGGCGTTGGCATTGGCCTGCACGCCTTCACCCAGCGGGCCGAGACCCAAGGTCTGGGCGAAAGCGCCGGAGAAATTGCCGGCTGGTGCCGTCAAGGTCGAGACGCAGGCTCCCCGGATGTTCTGGAAGCCGTCGCGGATATCGTTGTAGACGTCGACCAACTCCTCGATGCCGGCGCCGACGACGCCGGCCGCCGTCGACGAGCAGGCCCGCCCGGTGTTGACGGGTGCCATCGTCCGGTACCAGTCGGCCGGGCAGCGCCAGCACGAGCCGCCGTCGATGGGATCGAAGAATTCCCGGCTGCCGGAGCAGCTCCAGATATAGGCGTGGGACCTGGTTTTTTCGGCGGGGCCGTAGGAGGGGTCCGCCTGCACGAGATGCGAACCGAGCGCCGTAGCGATAAAAACCGCAAAGGCAATGAAGCCGCTGCTCAACCAGCGGCTGGCAAGAAAGAGTCTCATGGCTCACCTCTCGAATTCCATCGTCCGCCGGATTGCGGACGGCTCATGCAACGGCGTGAATCCTAACGCCGCCGCCGCCGCAACGCATTGACATGGCTCACGAAATTTCTTCTTTGTGGTGGGGTTGGCGCAATTGCAGGCCCATCGGCGCAAATCCCATTGACCGTACCCGGGGTGGGGCCTATAAGCGCTGTGGGCCACGGCGTCCCAACGCGCCGCGACCCTTCTGTAAGGAAGGGAGTACAACATGACAGACCTACAGAAGCCGGCGACCCTGCCGGCGAATCCCCGTTTCTCATCCGGTCCCTGTGCCAAACGTCCCGGTTGGACGTTGGAGGGACTAACTGACGCCGCACTCGGCCGCTCGCACCGCGCCAAGGTCGGCAAGACTAAGCTACGTGACGTCATTGAGAAGACGCGCGCCATCCTCGGTATCCCGGCGGACTACCGCATCGGCATCGTGCCGGCGTCGGACACCGGCGCCGTCGAGATGGCGCTCTGGTCGCTCCTGGGCCCGCGCGGCGTCGAGATGCTGGCCTGGGAAAGCTTCGGCAAGGGCTGGATCACCGACGTCACCAAGCAACTGAAACTCGACGACGTGCGCACCATCGAGGCCGACTACGGCGAACTGCCGGATCTGACCCAAGTGGATTTCGACTGCGATGTGGTCTTCACCTGGAACGGCACCACGTCCGGCGTGCGCGTGCCGAACGGCGACTGGATCGCCGCCGACCGCCAGGGGCTCACCATCTGCGACGCCACCTCGGCGGCGTTCGCCATGCCCATGGATTGGGACAAGCTCGATGTCGTCACTTGGTCGTGGCAGAAGGTGATGGGCGGCGAGGCCGCGCACGGCATGCTGGTGCTGAGCCCGCGCGCCGTCGAGCGGCTGGAAAGCCACACGCCGGCCTGGCCGATGCCGAAAATCTTCCGCCTGACCAAGGGCGGCAAGCTGATCGAGGGCATCTTCGAGGGCGCCACCATCAACACGCCCTCCATGCTGGCGGTCGAGGACGCGCTGGACGGTCTCGCCTGGGCGGAAAGCATCGGCGGGCTGGATGCGCTCATCGGCCGCACCAACGCCAACATGGCGGCGATTGAGGCTTGGGTCGCCGGTAGCGGCAACTTCGCCTTCCTGGCCAAGGACGAGCGTTTCCGCTCGCCGACCTCGGTCTGCCTGGTGATTACCGCGCCCTGGTTTACCGCGCTCGACACCGACGCCCAGGCCGCCGCCGCCAAGGAGGTGGTCAAGGTGCTGGAAGCGGAAGGGGCGGCGCTCGATATCGGCGCCTACCGCGACGCGCCTCCGGGGTTGCGCATCTGGGCCGGCGCCACGGTGGAAACCGCCGATCTGGAAGCGCTCTTTCCGTGGCTCGAATGGGCCCTGGCCGAAACCCAAACGTCGCTCGAAGCGGCGTGAAGAACGGGAGACACGACATGGTCAAGGTTCTGATTTCCGACAAGATGAGCCCGCTCGCCAAGGATGTCTTCGCGGCGCGCGGCATCGAGGTCGACGTGAAGCCCGGCATGACGCCGGAAGAGTTGATCGCCTGCATCGGTGAGTACGACGGCCTTGCCGTCCGTTCGGCGACCAAGGCGACGGCGGAGGTGATCGAAGCCGCCGGCAAGCTCAAGGTCATCGGCCGCGCCGGTATCGGCGTCGACAACATCGACGGCGAGGCGGCGACGGCCAAGGGCATCGTCGTCATGAACACGCCCTTCGGCAATTCCATCACCACCGCCGAACATGCGATTTCGCTGATGCTGGCACTGGCACGCCAGATCCCCGCCGCCGACGCCTCCACCCAGGCCGGCAAGTGGGAGAAATCCAAGTTCATGGGCGTCGAACTGATGGGCAAGACGCTCGGCATCATCGGTTGTGGCAACATCGGCGCCGTGGTCGCCGACCGCGCGCAGGGGCTGAAGATGAAGGTTGCGGCCTTCGATCCGTACCTGTCGCCGGACCGGGCCAAGGACATCGGCGTCGACAAGGTGGAGTTGGACGAGCTGTTCAAGCGCGCCGACTTCATCTCGTTGCACACGCCCTTGACCGACGCCACGCGCGGCATCATCGACAAGGAAGCCTTCGCCAAGATGAAGGACGGCGTGCGCATCATCAACTGCGCACGCGGCGGCCTGGTCGTCGAGGCGGACCTGAAGGAAGCGCTCGACAGCGGCAAGGTCGCGGGCGCGGCGCTCGATGTCTACGAGGTGGAGCCGGCGAAAGAGAACGCGCTGTTCGGTCATCCGAACCTGGTGGCGACGCCGCACCTGGGTGCGTCCACCACCGAAGCGCAGGAGAAGGTCGCCGAGCAGGTCGCCGAACAGATGGCCGACTACCTGCTGACGGGTGCCGTCACCAACGCGCTCAACATGGCGTCGGTGTCGGCCGAGGAAGCGGCGCGGCTGAAACCCTACATGGCATTGGCCGAACAGTTGGGTTCCTTCGCCGGCCAGGCGACCAACAGCGCCATCAAGGAAGTGACCCTCAGTTTCGAGGGCCAGTGCGGCGAACTCAACTGCAAGCCGTTGACCGCCGTGGTGCTGCAGGGGTTGCTGTCGCCCTTGATGGAGGGCATCAACATGGTCAACGCGCCGGCCATCGCCAAGCAACGCGATATCGTCATCAAGGAAGTCCGCTCCGACGACGCCGGGTCCTACCAGACCCTGATCACCGTCGACGTGGTCACCGAAACGCAAAGCCGCTCGATCAAGGGCACGCTGTTCCACGACGAGCCGCGCGTGGTCGAGATCAAGGGCATCTCCATCGACGCCAAGCTCGGCCCCAACATGCTCTACATCACCAACCACGACAAACCGGGGCTGGTGGGGAACCTGGGCAAGACCTTGGGCGATGCCGGCATCAATATCGCCACCTTCCACCTCGGCCGTGCCGAGGAAGGCGGCGACGCCATCGCGCTGATCGAGGTCGACGGCACCCCGCCGCCCAATGTGCTCGACCAGCTCACCCGGCTCGATCACATCGTCCAGGCGATCCCGATGCGGTTCTAGAAATGCGAAACGGCCGCCACGCGCGGCCGGTTCTGCGCCTGTCAAATTAGCGTCATTTGACATCCCGGGTTCGGCCCTTACCCTGGGCGTCGATGTTTGTTCCCCGCATCCGCGTCGCCATCAGAGCCCGTTTCCTTCGCGTCTCGACTGTTTGAGCGCCTGCTTCCGGCGGGCCGTTTCTTTGCGCGTTCGTCGTAACTCCCTGAAAAGAAAACCAAAAAGGACTTTAAAATGCCCGATCTTGTGGAAACCGCCGAAGAAGTCTCGGCCATCGCCTTTGGCTTCATGGCGTCCAAGGCGCTGTTCGCCGCGCTGCATATCGATGTGTTTACACATCTGGCCGGCGGCGCGAAAACCTGCGCCGAGTTGTCCGGCGCCTGCAGCGTGCCGGAAAGCCGTATCGTCACCTTGATGACGGCGCTCGGCAGCGTCGGGCTGGTGGATTGGGACGGCGAGCGCTACGCCAACGCGCCGGGCGCTGAAGCGTTCCTGTCGAGGACGTCGAACTACGATTTCGGCGACTACCTCCGCTACCAGATCGACCAGCAGATGTATCCGTTCCTGGGTCAGTTGAACGAGGTGCTGGACGGTTCGCTCGGGCCCGATGCGGTCGATTCCTACCAGCACTGGATGTCGGACCCCGACCAGGCGGCGCTCTACAGCAACGCCCAGCACGCCGGCTCACTCGGTCCCGGCAAGACCATCGCCCGATTGGTCGACCTGACGGGCGCGAGATCGCTCTTGGATGTGGGCGGCGGCACGGGCGCCATGACCATTCGGCTGTTGCAGGCGAACCCGGATCTGATTTCGACGATCATCGATTTTCCCAACGTCAGCGAAATCGGCTGGCGCTTCATTTCCGAGGCCGGCATGGTCGATCGGGTGCGCTACATTCCGTCCGACGCCATTCGGGCCGAATGGCCGGGTGAGCAGGATGCGGTTCTCATGTCCTACCTGTTCAGCGGCATCCCCGGGACCGAGGTGCCGAAACTGGTGCAACGCGCCTTCGATTGCCTGGCGCCGGGCGGCAGCTACATGGTGCACGACTTCATGGTCGAGGACGACCGTTCCGGCCCGGCGCTAGCGGCGCTGTGGCAGCTTCAGCACATGGCTTTCACGCCGGATGCTCATTCCGTGACCGCAGGATGGCTGCGCACGGAAATGGAGAAGGTCGGTTTCACGGATATCCGCGACGACCAGGCGATCCCCGGCATGACGCATCTGGTGCACGCCCGTAAACCGGCTTGATCCAGCCGGCCTTACGCCTCTGAAATCAGCCGCTCGTACAGGTGCCAGGACGCGTGGCCGAGCACCGGCACGATGAAGATCACGCCGATGAACAGAGGCGCGATGGCGATGAGCGTCAGCGCCCCGATCACCGCGCCCCAGCCGAGCATGACGACAGGGCTTTTATGCACCGTCTTCATCGAGGTGATCATGGCGGTGACGAAGTCGATGTCCTTGTCCATCAACAGCGGCATGGCGATGACGGTGAGCGCGAACAGGAAACTCGCCAACAGCGCGCCGGCGACGGAACCGACGAGCAGGAACAACGCGCCCTCCGGCGTCGTGACCACGATGGTGGCGAGCTCGTCGAGCGACCGCGTCGCCTGGTTTTGCAAGAAGATCGCCAGCCACAAGCGCACCTGATAGGCCCACATCCAGAACACGAACAACGCCACCAGCGCCATCCAGCCGAACTCGCGCCGTTGCTGGTTGAAGATCACCAGGAAGATGTCGGAAGCGCGGAAGGCACTACCCAGCTTGAAGCGGCGCGACATCTCGTAGAGCCCGGCGGCCAAGAAGGGTGCGACCAGCGGAAAGCCGACGCCGACCGCGATTAAAATCCAGACCTGGTCGAAGACCATCAGGCCGGCCATCAGCACGGCGCCGAACAGCGCGTAGACGAGGCCGAAAAAGAAACTCAGCAAAGGGCGCTTGGTCACGTCCGCCAGTCCCGCCCGGAACGCAGTCTTCACGTCATCGGCGCTGGCGGCCTTGATCGTGAGGCGGATGGGCTGGGCGGGTTGCGGTTGGTCGGCCTGCATGGCGTGAGGGAACCTGGAAAATTCCTCAAGCTGAACGAATAATCAAATAACTATTCGCTGCAAAGAACCCTATCAGTTTTTCACAAGCATTTGCAGTTGTGACGATCTAAATAGAAAATGCGCTAATCCGATCCATTGCGCGCTGCAGGCTCGCGTTTTCGCCGGCTGCAACTTGTGGGTTCCATTTATCGCGAACGAATTGAGTTAGAAGAGTGTTGTAACCAAGTCCAATTACAGCATCATTGCCTGGACCGGGAAGTAGTCCGTCTTTGATTGCTCGAACACGCGATCTTCGGGCCAAATTGAGGAGGTATTCCTTCGGATCAACTACATCGACTTCTATGTTTCTGCCTATGACGTTGGGATTTATGCCAAGAAAATTGGCAAGACCTGCTCGGTCAGCCAGTAACCACGCCTCGACTTCACGTACAGCAATGCAAAAAATAAAATTATCAGGTAATGGGACTGTTGCTCTCGCTGAGTTGAGCCATTGGGCCCGAAGCGAAGGCGCGCATTCTGTTTTGTCCAAATCGGTTAGCACTAATACAATTTCGCGTAATGCCAATTCCAAATATTTGGGCAATTGAGATCGAATGAACTTGTTGCCACCTTGCCGTGAGCCTAGTTCACGCTGATAGATATCAGGTCCAAGGCACTCTGCTACCAATCTTTCAATGACAGCGCCACTTAGCCTGTCTTCGACGGCAAAGTAGATATTCATAGCTCCAAAATTAATTGGGTGTAGTTGCTAACCTTCTGAGCAGCCGGCAACACAACTTCAGCTGGAGAAAGACCTGTTCGCAAGGCATTCGCTTCGCTTTCACTAGTCTTTCTAATGGTTGACCCTTCTTCTGTGGGCTCAATCACTATTAGTCCCTTTGGATCGATTCCTGGGTTTGAAAGTAGCGCTTGGCTGTGAGTAGTGATTATGACTTGCTGCTGAGATCGCGCGGATTTTCTCACCTGGTCAATCACATATGGGATTTGGGAAACAATCTCTTCGTTTAGCGATAATTCTGGTTCTTCCAGCAGGAGAACGGAATCGCTCCGCTCCTGCAACAGCCATAATATTGAGAGGAGGCGCAATGTACCGTCTGAGAATTGATCCTCTCTCTGTTTCGCACCGTGAGGCCGGTGATGTTTAAATTTAATTTCGAGATGAGGATATCCAGTAACTTCATCGTTAATAAATTTTAGGTTCTCCAAGTGCGGAACAATTGACTGGAGCGCACCCTCAATTCTTCGAAGACGCGCGTCCCGCGTTCGAGCTTGTGTTTTTGCGATTCTAAACAGAAATTCCTGGCCGAACGGGTCATCGTCAAGAATTCGCCCGCCGATTTGATCGGAGAACTTCAATAGTTGAGGAACCAGATGAACGTAAGTGATAGTTCCGAAATAATTGGAGATTTCTCTGAATTTACTGTTGGCTCCAATTTGCTCGAGATGTGTCTCACGCCTACGGAGCGGGTCTTCACGATCCAAAGAATCGGGTCGGTTTAAAATCTCTTCCAATTTGCCATTTTCAGTTCGTTTTGTGACGCGTTCCTGGGTGATATGAGGTTCGCGATGTCCTGTTGCGGGAATATTGAAACCCAACTGGTATGTCCATTGGACTGAATTTTCTGATCCAAGAAAATCAACTTCTAGCAAGACTTCGGTATCTTTTCTGGCATGGAGACAGCGGATTTTTTTCATTCCTCCGCGGTCTTCAATCGCGGACTGTAGCCCACCTCCTTTCGGTTTTGCTATGTCTCGCAAAAACCGGAGAGCGTCTACAAAATTTGATTTTCCAGACGCGTTTGGGCCAAGAACATAGGTCACGTCGGCGAAATCTGGAACCTCAGCATCTCGAAAGTTGCGCCAATTTTTTAGTCTAACGCGGGTGATTTTCATGCGGGCTCTCTAGTTTCGAGAAATTTCAATCATGGCTACTTTACTCAATCTCCGTCTATTTCGTCACCATATCGTAAATCCAGGGCGCGCCCAACCAGCAACAAACTAATTTACTATAAGCCTTCTGAGAGCGTAATTAGAGAGGTTTTTCAACCAAAGATACCCAGGGCGAACGAGCGAACAGTTGGATAAACTTATCAAAGGGCAGCACCTCCTTCGAATAGGCTCAATAAAATTGAAATAGGAATTTATTGACTTTTATGAATTAATAGCTATATTAGTGCCGTATCGCCATTCGAGCGGCGACGGCACGCTATTTCACAATCGAATCAGGTATGCGCCGGGACCGATGGGAAGCCGTTGGGTCCGGTTGGGTGTGACAGAACCCACCGTCGTCCCCGCGAACGCGAGGGCGACGGATGGTCATTGCGGGTAGGAAACCGAAATTGGGTTCGTTCCTGAGATTTTTTTGGGAATCGAATAAAATCAAACGCTTCCAACCCGCGTTTTTTCGCGCTTGCTTCCCGAACGGGTAGGGGAAACGCCGAAAGGCCGGGCTATTCGGAACCGATGTCGCGGATGTCGTAGGGCGTCGTCTGGTAGATCATGTTGAGCCAGTTGCCGTAGAGCAAATGGCCGCTGGAACGCCAGCGGCTGAGCGGCTTGGCGGCCGGGTCGTCGCCGGGGTAGTAGTGCGCCGGCAGTTGAATGTCAGTGCCCTTGGCGGCGTCGCGCTGGTATTCGTCGCCCAGCGTGCGGGCGTCGTATTCCAGGTGATTGAACATATGCGCGTGGTTGAGCTTGTGGTCGATCACCATGCAGATGCCGGCCTCGTCGGAATCCATGACGATCTGCAGGTTGTCGAAGCCGTCGAAATCGGGCGGGCGGTTTTCCGTGTGGCGCGACACCGGCACCGGGATGACGTCGTCGAGGCCGTGCATCATCATCGTCGTGTGGTCCAGCACCTTGTGGTCGAAGATGCCGAAGCGCTTCTGCGGGAGCAGGTATTTGGGAATGCCGTAGAAATGATAAAGCGCCGCCTGCGCGCCCCAGCAGAGGTTGAAGCTGCGGTGCACGTTGGTGAGCGACCAGTCCAGGATGCGGCGAAGTTCGTCCCAGTAGATGACCTCTTCGAAGGGCATCTGCTCGATCGGCGCGCCGGTGATGATCAGGCCGTCGAACTTCTGCTCGGCGATGTCGCTGAACGGGTGGTAGAAATCGAGCAAGTGCTGCCGCGGCGTGGTCTTCGGCGTATGGGTTTCCAGCGCCACCAGGGTCATTTCCACCTGTAGCGGGCTGGACCCCAAGACACGGGCGAGCTGCGTCTCGGTTTTGATCTTTTCCGGCATCAGGTTGAGGATGGCGATGCGAAGCGGGCGGATGTCCTGGTGCGCCGCGCGTTCCTCGCCGATCAACAACACGCCTTCCGCTTCCAGCGTCTTGCGGGCGGGCAGGCCGTTGGGGATCTTGATCGGCATCGGTTCGGGCGTTCCTCTCTCAAGGGCGGTTGGCGGCGCGGGCGTCGGCGCGGCGCCGGCAGGCCTTTACATAGGTCTCCAGGTTCGCCTTGGCAACGTCCGAGGTCGCGGCCTGGGCCACGACCGCCGCATGCAGGCGTTCCAGGAACAGATCGGTGTCCGGGATGGTGCTGCCCTCGGCATCGGGCGCATAGAGGTCCTTGGCGTGCACGGTGAAGCCGTGGGCGTCGGCGATTTTGGTGTAGCGGGGTTTCCTGAACTCCAGCAGCTCGGGGAACAGCGGCCGGGCGAAATCCGGCGGGTCGATGCCTTCGCCGCTGTCGGGCTTGCCTTCCAGGTGGGGCGCGATGAAGGCGGGGTTGTAGAACAGCGGCTTCGGGTGCGAGCGGGCGCGCTCCTTGAGCTTCTGCTCGAAGGCGGTGTCGGCCTGGATATAGAGGATCAGGCTGTGCTCGGTGAGCGATGCAATGACCGGATCGTTCGGGTCGTCGGGATCGACGATCTCGCAGAGCGAGCCCGACGCGTCGTTGATGAAGTCCTTGCAGCCGTAGATCTGCCAGGCCTTGTCGATGAAACGCTCGGCATCGAACATCGAGCGCACCTCGGCGCGGCGGTAGTCGTCCTGGCGCTCCAGGAAGGTCTTTTTGTCGAGGCCGCCCAGCTTCGGGTCGCCGTACATGCCGAGGTAGGTGGAGACCGGTTCCAGGTTGTCGACGGTGATGTTGTGGTTGATGTAGATGGAATCGGAACGCAGCAGGTTGGCGACGAACGGGTCCTCCATCCGCATGATGCGTTCCTTGATGTTGTCGAGGATGTGCTCGACCAGGTAGCGGGTGCCGATGCGGTAGTCGGCGGAATAGTGGTACCAGTTGGCGCTTCGCCGGAGCGAGGTCGAGAGCACGGTCTTGCCGGCCCCGGACATGCCCAAGAGCGTCACCGCGTGGTGCAGGGATCTGAATTCGTCGAGGCCGATCATGGCGAGAGTGAAATGGTGTGCGGCGCTTCTGTCAAGCGGAGCCGGTGCCGCTCACAGATCTTCCAACAGCCGCTCGGCCGAGGTCTCGCCGAAGCCGTCTTGCTCGAAGTGAACGGCCGTCACGGTGCCGTCGTCGACCAGCGCCGAGAAGCGCTTGCAGCGCGGCCCGTAGCCCTTGGCGCTCAAGTCGACCTCGAGGCCGGCCCAGCGGGTGAACTCGAGGCCACCGTCGCCGACCATCATCACCTTGCCGATGGCGCCCTTGCTTTCGCCCCAGGCGTTCATCACCCAGGCGTCGTTGACCGAAAGGCAGACGATCTCGTCGACGCCCTTGGACTTGATGGCGTCGGCATTGTGGACGAAGCCCGGCAGGTGCAGCGCCGAGCAGGTCTTGGTGAAAGCGCCCGGCAGGCCGAACAGCGCCACCGTCTTGCCGGCGAAGATGTCCTGGGAGCTGATCGATTCCGGTCCGTCGTCGCCCATGTGGAAAAGCTCCAGGTCCGGAATCTTGTCGCCGATGGCCAAGGTCATGATGGTTTCTCCCCTTGTCGATGGTGCTTGGAATGGTAGTCCGGTTGCGATTGGTCCATGAAATCGCCGATCTCCGCCAACGTGAAGGCGGGCCGGGCCTGGACGGCCGCCCACCAGGCGGCCGCGTGCGGGCGGGCTTCGGCGCTCAGTTCGCGGGGCGCCAGTTCCGCCAGGCGCATGGCGTAGGGCGTGGCGTTGATGTCGGCGAGCGAGAAGGCGCCGCCGACCAGCCAGCCGCCGTCGGCGCAGCGCCCCTCAATGCGGTCGGCCATGTCGCGCAGGATATCGAGCGCGGCGTCGAGTTCGTCCGCGGTATACGGGTCGCGGGCCATGCGCCACCAGACGTGGCGGCGGTTTTCGGTCGGAATGGCGGTGAGGCGGCGCTCCAGCTCTTCGTCCGACCATTCACGCGCGATGGGGTGGTATTTCATCATCCAGTTGTGCTTCTGGATCGCCGGCAGGCAGACCTCGTCGATGTACTTGGACCAAAGCCGCATGTCGTGGCGTTCGAGCGGATCGGCGGGCCGGAGTGGGGGCTCGGGGAAACGCTCGTCCAGGTACTCGTTGATCAAGTTGCTTTCGACCAGGGGTTCGCCGTCGATCACCAGCGCCGGCACGACACCGGACGGGTTGAGTTTCTTGTACCAGTCCGCGTGGTGCTCGAGCTTGCCGATGTCGAGAGTGACGGAGAGATAGTCGAGGCCCTTTTCGCGCAGGCAGAAGCGCACCTTGCGCGACGCGCTCGACGGCCAGGCGTGATAGAGGGTGATGTTCGGTTTGGTCATGGGCGCCGCGCCTCCCCGTCGCGTTGTCCGGTTTCGACGGTAATGCAACGACCGTGACTTGGAAATGCACGATTTTGTCCGAAAACCCTCAACAATTCCGAGGCCATGGGATATGATGGGCGCCATCAACAAGTCCGCGAATAGCGGGCGGCTCAGGGTAGGTGTGATCGAAGTGGGCCGGAGGCTGTCTCAGCCGCCGGAAAATCGGCCAAACTCCCTGCCGCCGCCCGCCAACATGGGAGGATACTCCATGCAAAAATCTCTAAATATCGATCCGGAGAAGTGTACCGGATGCCTGCAATGTGAATTGGCCTGCTCCTACGACAACGAGGGAGTGTTCAATCCTTCCAAGTCGCGGATCAAGGTGTTCAAGTTCGAGGACGCCGGCCGTTTCGTTCCCTACACCTGCACCCAGTGCGACGAAGCCTGGTGCATGCAGGCCTGTCCGGTCGACGCCATCACCGTCGATGCCGCCACCGGCGCCAAGGTGGTCAACGACGCCACCTGCGTGGGCTGCAAGGTCTGCACCATCGCCTGCCCGTTCGGCACCGTGAATTACAACGCCGCCACCGGAAAAGTCATCAAGTGCGATCTCTGCGAGGGCGAGCCCGCCTGCGCGACCGCCTGCCCGACGGAGGCCATTACCTTCGTCGACGCCAACTGGACCGGTTTGGACAAAATGCGGGCGTGGGCCGAGAAGACCGATTCCGGCGCGCAGGCTCAGGCTTGAGGAGGGATGCATCATGGCATGGACTAAGAACGTTCTGCGGGTGAACCTGAGCAAGGGCACCTGCACCAACGAACCGCTGAACATGGATTGGGCAATGAAGTATCTTGGCCAGCGCGGGCTGGCGACCAAGTATTTCGTCGAAGAGGTCGATCCCAAGGTCGACCCGCTGTCGCCCGACAACAAGCTGATCATGACCACGGGACCCTTGACCGGCACCGGTGCCTCGACCTCGGGGCGCTATTCGGTGGTCACCAAGGGGGCGCTCACCGGCGCCATCGCGTGCTCGAATTCCGGCGGCTTCTTCGGCAACGAAATGAAGAATGCCGGCTACGACATGATCATTTTCGAGGGTAAGTCCGATAAGCCGGTCTACCTGATGATCGAGGACGACGACGCCAAGCTGCTCGACGCGTCGGGCTATTGGGGGACGTCGGTCTGGGATACGGAGGAAGGCATCAAGAAGGCGCATGGCGATCCGCAGATCCGAGTCGCCTCCATCGGCATCTCGGGCGAGCAGGGCGTCAAGTACGCCTGCATCGTCAACGACATGGACCGCGCCGCCGGCCGTTCCGGCGTCGGCACCGTGATGGGTTCCAAGAACCTGAAGGCCGTCGCCGTGCGCGGCACCAAGGGCGTGCGCGTTGACGACGTGCAGAAGTTCCTGGCGGCGTCCGCCGCCGGCAAGAAGGTGTTGGCCGAGAATGCCGTCACCGGGCAGGGACTGCCGGCTTTCGGCACCCAGGTGCTGATGAACGTCATCAACGAAACCGGTGCGCTGCCGACGCGCAACCACCGCGACGTGCAGTTCGAGGGCGCCAACAACATCTCGGCCGAAGCCATGGCCGAGCCGCGCGCTTCGGACGGCAAGCCGAACCTCGTACGCAACTCGGCCTGCTTCGCCTGCACCATCGCCTGCGGCCGGGTGTCGACCATCGACCGCACCCACTACACGGTGAAGGACCGGCCTGAATACCAAAAGGCTTCCGGCGGGCTCGAATACGAGGCCGCATGGGCGCTCGGTGCCGCCACCGGCGTGGATGATCTCGACGCACTGACCTTCGCCAACTTCATCTGCAACGAGCAGGGCTTCGACCCGATTTCCTTCGGGGCAACGGTCGGCGCGGCAATGGAACTGTTCGAGGACGGCGTCATCACCACCGACAACACCGGCGGGATCGAGCTCAAGTTCGGCTCCGCCGAGGCGCTTACGTCACTGGCGGAACTGACCGGCAAGGGCGAGGGATTCGGTGCTGAAATCGGTCTCGGTTCCAAGCTGTTGTGCGAGAAGTACGGCCGTCCGGAACTGTCCATGTCCGTCAAGGGCCAGGAGTTTCCGGCCTACGACTCGCGCGGCATCCAGGGCATGGGCCTGACCTACGCCACGTCGAACCGCGGCGCCTGCCATCTGCGCAGCTACACCGTGGCCTCCGAGGTGCTGGGCATTCCGGAAAAGACCGATCCGCTCGCCACCGACGGCAAGGCCGGCCTGGTCAAGGCCTTCCAGGACGCCACCGCGGCGTTCGATTCGTCGGGGCTCTGCATCTTCACCTCGTTTGCCTGGACGCTCGATGACGTGGCGCCGCAGGTGGACGCGGCTTGCGAGGGCGACTGGTCGGCGGAGAAGCTTTTGGAAGTGGGCGAGCGCATCTGGAACCTGGAGCGCAAGTTCAACAACGACGCGGGCTTCACGGCGGCGGACGACAATCTGCCCGAGCGCCTGGTCAAGGACGCGGCCAAGACCGGCCCGGCCGAGGGCCTGGTCAACGGCCTCGCCACGATGCTGCCCGAATACTACGAACTGCGCGGCTGGACCCAGGAAGGCGTGCCGTCGAACGAGACGCTGGACCGTCTCGCGCTGTAACGGTTGACAGGGAGGGGATGGCCGAAGGGAGCGGGGCACCGGCGACGGAGCCCGCTCCCGGCGGCTTTCCCAACCGTGACGACCCTTTGGATACCCGAGGGAGAATGACATGACCTATGTCGTCGTGGGCGCCGGGCCGGCCGGCGTCGTCGCCGCCGAGACCCTGCGCAAGACGGATCCGGCAACCGATGTCGTGCTGATCGGCGGCGAGCCTGAACCGCCGTACTCGCGCATGGCGATCCCGTACTACTTGACCGGCAAGATCGGGGAGGCGGGGACCTATCTCCGCAAGACCGACGGCCATTACGATAGGCTCGGCATCAGCTACCGCCAGGGCCATGTGGAAAGCGTCGATGCGGCGGCCGGCAAGCTGACGCTGGCGGGGGGCGAGACCCAGGACTTCGACAAGCTTCTGGTCGCCACCGGCGCCAGCCCGATCAAGCCGCCGGTGGAGGGCCTGGAGCTTCCCGGCGTGCACCATTGCTGGACGCTGGAGGATGCGCGCAAGATCGTCGGTCTCGCCGGCGAGGGTGCCGACGTGGTGCTGATCGGCGCCGGTTTCATCGCCTGTATCATTCTGGAATCGCTGGTCGAACGCGGCGTCAACCTGACCGTCGTGGAGATGGAAGATCGCATGCTGCCGCGCATGATGGACGAGATCGGCGGCGGGATGATCAAGCGCTGGTGCGAACGGAAAGGCGTGCGGGTGCGGACTGGTGCCCGGGTGACCAAACTCGAACCGCGTGCCGGTGACGGTGAGGACACATTGAACGTCGATCTCGACAACGGCGAGCAGATCCCGGCGCACCTGGTGGTGGTCGCCGCCGGCGTCGCCTCGAATACCGGCTTCCTGGAAGGCTCGGGTGTCGAGGTGAAGACGGGGATCGTCGTCGACAAGCATTTGTGCTCGACGCAGCCCAACATCTATGCGGCCGGCGACTGCGCCGAAGGGCCGGACTTCTCCACCGGCGGTTGGATGGTACACGCCATTCAGCCGACCGCCACCGAGCACGGCCGCGTTGCGGCGCTCAACATGGCCGGCCGGACGATGGCGTACCAGGGCAGCCTGATCATGAACGTGCTCGATACCATGGGGCTGATCTCGGTCAGTTATGGCCAGTGGGAAGGCGTTGAGGGCGGTGAGCGTTCCGTGGCCGTCGACGAGGACGGGTTCAAGTACCTGCGGCTTGAGTTCGACGGCGACCAACTGGTCGGCTGCCTGAGCCTCGGGCGCACGGATCATGTCGGCGTGCTGCGCGGCCTGATCCAGTCGCGGCGGCACCTGGGCGAATGGAAACAACGCCTGATGCAGGATCCGCATCGCTTCATGGAAGCCTACGTGGACGGTTCGCAATAGTGAAGGTCACGCTCAAGCTCTATGCGCTGCTCGGCAAGTACCTGCCGCCGGAAGCGAAGAAGAACGAGGTCCCGCTGGAGGTCGACGCGGGCACCAGCGTAACGGCGCTGCTCGACCGCTACAACGTGCCGCGCGAGATGTGCCACCTGGTGCTGATCAACGGCAGCTTCGTGCCGCCCGGCACGCGCGACTCGGTGCTGCTGAAGGACGGCGACGCGCTGGCCGTTTGGCCGCCGGTTGCCGGCGGCTGAGCGGGACGGTTCCGATGCCAGGCGGCGACCCGGTCGTCATCACCAAGGAGATGGCCGTCACCCATGCGGACTTCTTCCGCTCGCTCACCCATGCCCTGGACGGCGAGGCGTGCACGATCACCGGTACCACGGTGCGGCTGCAAAGCGCGGAAGGCACATGGCACATCGAATTGGGGCCCGAGGGGAAGCGCCGGATCGCGCTCTTGGCGGTGCCGGCGACGCCGGTGACGTTGATCTTCGAGGGCTACAGCGAAGCGGCGCGCGAAGCCGCGCTGCAGCGCTTCGATCGAGCCTTCCAGCGTGGCGGCGGATAGCTTCAGGTGGGGCTCACGCCGGCGCCATTGGCGGCAATTCCCGGCATTCGAACCCAGTCTCCTCCGTCGCCGCATCTTCGCGAATGACGATGGAGACAAGACGCACGATCGATCCGTCGGCGCCCTGGAACGGATAGACCAACCGTTCGTAGTCGAACATGCGCTGCACCGGCGGGCCGAAACGGCGTTCCTCATTCAGATGCACGCTCGCCAGGGTCCAGAACGACCGTGCCTCGTCACGGCAGCGGCGATAGACCTGCATTAGTTCGTCCTTGTGTTCGCCGAGGTCCACCTGGTCCATATAGAGACCCGTGGTTTCCCGTCCGAACAATGCCACCACGCTGGTGCCGGCATAGCGCACCAGAAAGCGCTCGGAGCTGGGTTGAGTGTCGAGAATCACGAGATGTGGCGCGATGGAAAAGAGGTCCATGACCTCGAAATCCCCATAGCGAGGCGGCCACACATCTGCGCAGAGGCTTTGGACGTATGTCCAGAAGGATTTCACTGCATCCGTCCGAACGAACTCGGGCGGTGTGGCTCGCGTCTGCATTGCAGGAATATGCCATGTATCGCGCAAAAAATGAACCGGAAACGGCGTTCAGCCGCCCAGGCGGGCGATGAAATAGCCGGCGACGACGGCGGTGCCGATAACGCCGGCTACGTTCGGTCCCATGGCGTGCATGAGCAGGAAATTGGCGGGGTCGGCGCGCGCGCCCTCCACCTGGGAGACGCGCGCCGCCATGGGCACGGCGGAAACGCCGGCGGAACCGATTAGCGGATTGATCGGTTCCTTCGAGATCAGGTTCATGAACTTCGCCATCAACACGCCGGACGCCGTGGCGATACCGAAGGCGACGACGCCGAGCCCCAGGATTTTGATGGTTTCCGGGGTCAGGAACCGCTCGCCGGTCATGGTGATGCCGACACTGGTCCCGAGCAGAATGGTGACGACGTTGATGATCTCGTTCTGGGCGGCCTTGCTGAGCCGTTCGGTGACGCCGCTTTCCCGCAGGAAGTTGCCCAGCATGAGCATGCCGATCAGAGCCGACGCCGCCGGCACCAGAAGGATGCAGACGACAGTCACCACCAGCGCGAAAATCAGTTTCTCCAACCTGGAAACCCGGCGCAGCGAGCGCATGCGGATACGGCGTTCGTTCTCGGTGGTCAGTGCGCGCATGATCGGCGGCTGCAGCATCGGCACCAGGGCCATGTAGCTGTAGGCGGCGACCGCAATCGGTGCGAGCAGTTCAGGCGCCAGCTTGTTGGAGAGAAAGATCGACGTCGGTCCGTCGGCGCCGCCGATGATACCGATGGCGGCCGCCTGTTCGGCGGAAAATCCGAGTGCCGCCGCGCCGAGATAGGTGGCGAAAACGCCGAACTGCGCCGCCGCGCCCAGCAACAGGGTGCGCGGATTGGCGATCAGGGGGCCGAAATCGGTAAGCGCGCCGACGCCGAGGAAGATCAGCGGCGGGTAGAGTTCCAGGTGCACGCCCTGGGAGATGTAATAGTAGAGCCCACCGACGCCGTCCTCGCCGGCGGGCGGGTTGACCATGCCCTGCGTCGGCAGGTTTGCCAGGAGCGCGCCGAAGGCGATGGGCACCAGCAACAATGGCTCGAACTTCTTGTAGACCGCCAGGTAGAACAGCAGGCCCGAAAGCGCCCACATGACCATCATCTTCCAGGTCACGTCGCCGATGGCGGTCAGTTCGAGCAGTTGCTGGGTGGATTCCATCGACGTCTATCCGATGGTCACCAGGACCTGGCCTTCCTGAACGGAATCGCCGATGCCGACATCGACGGATTTGACCGTTCCGGAATTCGGGGCCACGACCATCGATTCCATCTTCATGGCTTCGAGGCGCAGCACCGCATCGCCGGCCTTGACCGCCGCGCCGACACCGACCAGGACCTCCAGGACCTTGCCGGCCAGCGGGCTCGCGACCTGGCCGGGAGCGGCCCCGGCGCTCGCCGGGGACGGCGGTTGCGCCGCAGTTGACGGGTGGGGCGAAGCGGCGGGAGCGGGCATCGCTGCCGGAGCGGCGACGGTGGGCCGGGATGCGGTGTCGTCGATCTCCTCCACGGTCACGTCGTAGGGGACGCCGTCGACGGTGATTTTCAGACGCTTCATCATTCGGCTTGCTCCTGGTTGCGGAAATCCATGCTTGCGGAAGGTTGCCGGCGGCCCGGCGCGGCCCAGGAAAAGCGGTTGCGCGGGACATCGTGACGTCCGAGACGGCCTTGTTCGGCCCATGCAGCGGCGACATGCGGCGGCGGCGCGACGCTGACCACCCGCCAGGCGCCGGGCAGACTGGCGACGGCGGCGGCGATGGCCGCCACATGCCCGGGCGGCGTGCCGGCCGTGACGGTTGGGGCGGGCGGGGTCGCCGCTTCGACATCCAGGCGCCGGAACGCCCAGCCGACGGCCGCGCAGATTCCCCAAAGCGCCGCCAGCACGCCCATGACGATACCGAAGCCCGATCCGATGAAAACCAAATTCCCCACCGCCTGCGGTCCCTTTCCTAGAGTGGAATGTTGCCGTGTTTCTTCGGCGGACGCTGCTGACGCTTGGCCAGCAGGCTTCGAAGCGCCAACGCCAGGCGCGCGCGCGTCTCGGCCGGTTCGATGATGTCGTGCACGAACATCTTGCCGGCCGAGAGGTAGGGGGATGCGAACTCTTCTCGGTACTCGGCTGCCAGTTCAGCGGCGCGCGCGTCCGGGTTCTCGGCTTCCTTGAGTTCGTGGTGATAGAGTACGCGCACCGCGCCCTCGGCGCCCATGACGGCGATCTCCGCCGTCGGCCAGGCGAGCACCAGGTCGGCGCCCATGTCGCGGCTACACATGGCAAGGAAAGCGCCGCCATAGGCCTTGCGCATGATGACCGTCAATTTCGGCGTGGTCGCGGCGCCGTAGGCGAACAGCATTTTGGCGCCGTGGCGGATGATACCGCGGCGTTCTTCGGTGACACCGGGCAGGAACCCGGGCACGTCGACCAGGGTGACGATGGGGATGTTGTAGGTGTCGCACTGGCGGATGAAGCGCGCCGCCTTGTCGGCGGCGTCGATATCCAGCGCGCCGGCCTTGACCATCGGCTGGTTGGCGACGAAACCGACGACGATGCCGCCGATGCGCCCGAAACCGACGACGATGTTGGGCGCGAACTCGCGCTGCACCTCGAGGAAACGGCCGCCGTCCGAGAGCCGGCCGATCACCTGTTTCACCTCGAAGGGCGATTTCTGGTTTTCCGGCACCACCGCGTCGAGATCCGGATCGGGCGCCAGAACCAGGTCGTAGTCCAGGTCGTGCGGCGGGTCCATCATGTTGTTGGAAGGTAGGTAGCCCAACAGCTCGGCGACGATCTCCACCGCGTGGCCGTCGTTCTCGGCAATGAAATGGATATTGCCGGAGACCGCGGCATGCGCCTCGGCCGAGCCAATCTCCTGCATGGTGGTCTCCTGCCCGGTGGCGGCCTTGATCACCTCCGGCCCGCAAATGAACATCACCGCGTCGGAGCGGGTCATGACGATGTAATCCATCAGCGCCGGCGAGTAGGCGGCGCCGCCCGCGCAACTGCCGGCGATTACCGCGATCTGCGGTACCAGCCCCGACAGCCGGATGTTGCGGTTGAAGACCTGGCCGTAGCCGGATAGCGATTCGACGCCGTCCTGGATGCGCGCGCCGCCGGAATCGTTGAACCCGACCACCGGCATCCCGGCCTTTTCCGCGTAGTCCATGACCTCGCAGATCTTGGCCGCATGGATCTTGCCGAGCGAACCGCCGGCGACCGTGAAATCCTGGCTGAAGGTGGCCACCGGCCGGCCGGCCACGTAGCCGATACCGGTGACCACGCCATCGGCGGCGAGCTTTTTCTTCTCCATGCCGAAATGGTGTGTCTCGTGTTGGGCGTGCAGGCCGAATTCCTGGAAGGTGTTTTCGGTGAACAGCGCCGCCAGCCGGTCGCGCGCCGTCATCAGGCCGCGCTGACGCCGTTTCTCCAGCTTATCCGCGCCGCCGCCGGCCATCGCGGTTTCGCGTTTGGCCCGCAACGTATCGAGCAGTTCCTTGGGAATGGGCATGGTGGGCGACTTTCGCTGATCTTCAGGGGATCAGGCTAACACACTGGTGTTTCGCGTCAAAAGGAACCCGCGCCGCCGATCGGTGCGCGACCGGAATCACTTCTTCTTGTCGTCGTAGGGGTTGGCGCGCTTGCGCACATTGAACCTGAGCGGCACGCCCCAGAGCCCAAAATCCTCACGCAGGCCGTTTGCGAGATAACGCAGGTAGCTCTCCGGCAGTTTCTCGGCACGGGTGGAAAACAGGATGAAAGTCGGCGGGCGGGATTTCGCCTGGGTAATGTAACGGAGCCGGATGCGCCGCCCGGCGACGACCGGTGGCGGATGCTGGCTCGTCATGTCGGCCAGCCACTGGTTGAGGGCGGCGGTGGGGACGCGCCGGTTCCAAAGCGCGTGCAGCTCGAACACCTGTGGCATCAGGTTCTCGAGCCCCTTGCCGGTCTTGGCCGAGAGTGTCAGCACCGGAATGCCGCGCACTTGCGGCAACGAGGTCTGCAACCGGTCTTCCAGGCGCTGCAGGGCGGCCTTGCGGTCTTCGGCCGCGTCCCATTTGTTGACCGCGATAATCAGCGCGCGGCCTTCCTCGATCACCTGGCGGGCGAGGGTAAGGTCCTGCTTTTCCAGGATGGCGTTCGAATCGAGGACCAGCACCACCACTTCCGCGTACTGGATGGCGCGACGGGAATCCTGCACCGAGAGGATTTCCAGTTTCTCATCGATGCGGCCCCGGCGGCGCATGCCGGCGGTGTCGACGAGACGCACTTCGCGTCCTTCGTACTGCCAGGGAATGGTGATGGCGTCGCGGGTGATGCCGGCCTCGGGGCCGGTCAGCATGCGGTCCTGGCCCAAGAGCTTGTTGACCATGGTCGACTTGCCGACGTTGGGACGGCCGACGATGGCCATTTGCAGGGGCGGAAACTCCGTCTCCTGGTCACCGTCGTCCCCCGGTCCGTCATCGTCGGGTTCGGCAAAGGGACGCAGCGCATCGAACAGATCGACCATGCCGCCGCCGTGCTCGGCGGAAACCGCCAGCGGATCGCCGAGGCCCAGCGCGTAGGCTTCCATGCGGCCGGCTTCGGCGGCATGGCCCTCGCATTTGTTGGCGATCAGGATGACCGGTGTTTCCTGGGTGCGCAGCCAGTTGGCGAAATGCTCGTCCAGCGGGGTCAGCCCGGCACGGGCGTCGATCATGAATAGCGCCACGTCGGCTTCCGCGACGGCGCGCTCGGTCTGCAGGCGCATGCGGCCTTCGAGGGCGTCTTCGTCGGCGTCCTCGAGGCCGGCAGTGTCGATCAGGTGGAACTTCAGGTCGCCGACGCGGGCCTCGCCCTCGCGGCGGTCGCGCGTCACGCCCGGCGTGTCATCGACGATGGCGTGCCGCTTGCCCGTGAGCCGGTTGAACAGCGTGGACTTGCCGACGTTCGGACGTCCGATGATGGCGACGGTTAGGTGCATCTTCGATTACCATTGCTGGCCGAGGCCGCGTGGGTTGGTGTGGCCGCCTTAGCGGTAGGCGACGAGTTCGGCGCCGTTGGCGAGGAAATAGACGCTTCCATTGGCGACGACGGGCGCGACGGTGACGCCGTCGGGCATTTCGACGACACCCAGCAGCCGGCCGTTATAGGGTGAAATGGCGAGCGCTTCTTCGCTCGATCCGGCGACGATCAACCGATCACTGGCCAGCACCGGGCCGGTCCAGACAATCGGGTCTTCTTTGTCTTCCGGGTCCTCGAAGCGGGGCAGGCCGCGCACCCAATGGACCTTGCCGGTCTTGCGCGACACTGCGGCCAGCTCGGAATCCGTGGTCAGCACGAAGATATAGTCGCCTGCCACCCATGGCGTTTCGATACCGGCGATCTCGTTGGTCCAGATGCGTTGTCCGGTGCGAATGTCGATGGCGGTCATGACGGCGCCGTTGGAGATGGCGATCACCAGGTCGCGGTCGATCACCGGATGGCCGCGAATGCCGGCCAGGTTGGAGAGCACGTCGGTGCGCCTGGCGGCGGTCAAGGCATCCTGCCAGAGCACGCGGCCGTTCTCCACCTTGAGCGCGATCAGTTCGCCCGAGGTATAGGGCACCACGACGACGCCCTTGTCGACGGCCGGGCTGGCACCGCCCAGCACGCTGGCGATCTGCGGCAGACCGCGATGCTGCCAGAGCGTCTCGCCGGTCTTGGCGTTGAGGGCGAACAGTTGATTGTTCATGGTGACGACGAACAACCGGCCGCCGCGCGCCGTCGGTGCGGCACGCATGGGCGCGCCCAGGTTCTTGCGCCAGACCAGCTTGCCGGTGTTGGCGTCGAGCGCGATGGCTTCCGCGAAGCCGGTGGTGACGAACAGCATGCCGGCCTCGTAGGCGAGGCCGCCGCCGATATGGGCGTCGTCGTCATCCTCGGGTTCCAGCTCGACATCCCACACGAGGTTGCCATCCTTGGCGGCGAAGGCGCTGACGCGGCTGTGGGCGTCGATGGTGAAGACCTTGCCGTCGGCGACCACGGGCGTGGCGTTGAGGCGTTCCTCATCGTCGGCGCCAGCGCCGATATCGGCGGACCAGGCGCGGTTGACCGCATCGGCCACCTGAATATGGTACATGGCGTGGTTGGCGTAGCCGCCGGCCTGCGGCCATGCGGCGTTCGGCGTCGGCTGCGGCAAAAGGATCGGCTGACCGGCGAGGTCCTCGTCCGCCGACAGGCTGCGGTCGTTTTCCAGGACCGAGATGCGGGTGCCCGGCAGCGGCGGCTGGGGGCCTTTGCCTTGCCAGCGGTCCATGGTGTCGCTGATGGTGTCGCAGCCGCCGACGGCGACCAGGGCCAACAGCGCCAAGAGTGCCGCCGGGGCCGAAAATCGCCGCGTCAAAGGCCGGTTTTCCATCATGTCAGCCATTCGAATCGATCCAGTTCCGCGCGTCAATTGGTTTTGGCGCTGGGTTGCGCGCCGGTAATGGCGAGCATTTCGTTGGCGCGCGAACGCACGCCTTGGGGCGCGCCCGCGGTCTCGGACAATTCCTTGAAGATCGTGCCGGCGGTCTTCATGTCGCCGCCCGCCAGCGCCGCCAGGGCCTGGACCTCGCGCGCATTGTGTTTCCACGCGGTCTCGCTCGCCGCCAGTTCGCCGGCGCGGGCGACCAACTCGCCGCCGGTTCCGGCGTCCAGTTCCTGCAGCGCGCCGAGCACCACCGCGAGATCGCGGTAGACGGCGTCGAGGCCGCTGTCGGCGGCGAGCCCGGCATAGAGCTTGGCGGCGCCGGCCGGATCGCCGTTCTTGCCGGTCAGGGCGGCGGCGCGGAAACGCGCCAGCATGGCGTAGCCGGCATCGGCGTTCTGGCCGAGCGCATTCAAGGCGCCGAGCGCGTCTTCCGCCTTGCCGTCGTTGGCCAGTTTGGCGGCGTCGGCGAAACGCTCGCCCTGCTGCATGCGCTGGTCCAGGTCATAGCTCTGCCAGGCCTTGGTGCCGGCGACGCCAATTACGACCGCCAACGCACCGGCGATGGCGTAGTTGCCATAGGTGTTCCAAAGCTTTTCCAGGCGCTCCTGCTTCAGATCCTCTTCGATCTCGCGGAGCAGGACGTCTTGTTCGTCGGCCACGTCACTTCCTTTTCAAGGTGATTGCCGGGAATGGCGGCACACCATACTTGTGCCCAGGGGCATTCTCAAGCGGCGTTGGGGCTATTCGGCGGCTTCCGCGCGCCACTTGATCGAGCAGCCCATGGAGGCCGTCTGCCGTTCGGGGCCATGGCCGGTTTCCGCCACCTGGGTCATGGCTTCCAGAAGCTCGCGTCGGGCGCCGACGGGGGCCGGTTTGGCGCCGGATTCATCCAGCCGGCCGCGGTACTGCAGCTCCAGATCGGCGTTGAAGCCGAAGAAATCCGGGGTGCAGACGGCGTCATAGGCGCGCGCGATCTCCTGCGTGATGTCGATCACGTAGGGGAAGGTAAACCCGTGTTTTTCGGCAAACAGCTTCATGTTGTCGAAGGAATCGTCAGCATTGTATTCTGGATCGTTGGACATGACGGCGATGACGCCGATGCCCTTTTCCTGCAGCACCTTGACGTCCTCGACCAGGCGCTCGGCGACGGCCTTCACATAGGGGCAGTGGTTGCAGATGAAGGCCAAGAGCAATCCGTTCGGTCCACGGACATCCTCCAGAGAGTATGTTTTCCCGTCAGTGCCAAGCAGTTGAAAATCAATTGCTTTCCAACCGAAATCACAAATCGGAGTTGAAACAGCCATTTTTTACCTCCGTCTGAAAATTATCATAACCAATTGATAATTTGTAATAATATCGCACGAAAGAATCCAAATATGGACTTCCCAGCCGGGGCTTTGCAGTGATTCCCTACATCTAAGAAGTCCGAAGATTTATGGTTTTAGAATGGCAGAGACACAAGCCATCCCTTCGCCATCGCCATCATCACGAAAAAAATGCCAAGAAGGATGTAGAAAATTGCTTTCTTGCCCATGTTCTCGTTTGAAACTCCATCTCGGGGAAAATTTCTACCAACGGTAACAGAACTGGACGATCAAGAAAGTATACAACACTACTTGCAGATGAACATCACCAGCGTGCCGTTTGGGCCTTTGACGTCGGCGAGCGTATAGGTCTTGCCGTCGGTGCCTTCGAGGGAGAAATCTTGAGCTTTCCAGCCAAAGTCACAAATTGGGGTTTGGACAGCCATGGGTCTCACTTTCCTCGGATGGTGGGAACGCCGGGCGTTGTAACATTTTTCCCGGTTTAGGGAAACGGAAACCCTGAAATTCCCTGGTGTTTTGGGCGGCTTCGGTGCGGCGTGGTTAATGCGCTGTTAAGGGAATCCGTACTAAATTCCGCATCCTAGAGAGCGAGAGGGCGCATTCCATGACAGATGCCATTTTTCGGCGCATTGCGGCCGTGTTGACGCTGTTATCGGTCGGGCTGATAAGCGCCTGCGCGGCGCCGACCGTCGCGACCGGCGTGCCTGGCGTCGCTCAACTCGACATGATGACGGTGGTCGGCACCGACAAGACCATCCTCGATCACGTGGTTTCCTATTCCAGCGGCAAGGACTGTTCTTACGTCAACGTGGAAAAGGGCAACGAGTACTGCAAGGAAGACGAACGCGTGATCAAGCCGCAGGTCTATTGCCACAACACGCTGGGCAGCGTCACCTGTTATGAGCGGCCCGATCCGTACGGAAACGGCGAACGGGTGAACGGCAATAACGAACACAACATGGTGACCACGCAGAAGTCGCGTTGAATTTCGTTTCGCGCCGGCTGATTTCCTTTTAAAACCGACGACCATGCGGGTTCTCTATTGGATCGTCGTCATCGGGGCGCTGTTGCTTTCCGGCGCCAGCGCTTTCCTGTTTTTCGGCGAAACCAACATGGACGCGGAGGCCCTGGCGCGGGCCAAGTTCGATGCCGAGCTGGCGGCGGCGAGCGCCGAGGCCGAAACCGGCGGCGCGGCGGCCCAGTATCGGCTGGCGAAGACGCTGCTGGACGCGCCAGACGACCTTCGTGATCCGGGCGGGGCGCGGGTTTGGCTCCGCAAGGCGGCGGAGCAGGGGCATATCGACGCGCAGTTCGAGTTGGGCGTGCTGTTCGCACGTGGCGACGGCGTGCCGCAGAGTTATCATCGCGCCGCGGACTGGCTGCGTTTGGCGGCGGGATTGGGCCGCCACCGTGAAGCGCAGTTCCGGCTCGGCGACATGTATTTCCATGGCCGCGGCGTGCCGCAAGACTACGGCGCGGCACTCGGCTGGTTCCTGAAAGCGGCCGAACGCGGCCATCCGGTCGCCCAATATGTGATCGGCGTGATGTACGCCGAGGGCTGGGGCGTCGAGGTCGACAACATCGAGGCCTACAAGTGGTTGACACTGGCCCTGCCGGCGCGCGATAGGGTTCGGGCCTACGATTCCAACCAAGATCCGCAGGCCGTGCGTGAAACCCTGCTGCTGCGCATGAACCAATCGCAAATCGACCTGGCCCGCAAGAAACTGGCCGCCTGGAAGTCCGCCCAATGACCATTGTCAAAGCCGTAACCTTCGATCTCTGGGACACCATCATGTCGGATGAGTCCGATGAACCGAAACGCGCCCAACAGGGATTGAAAAGCAAGCCGGAAACCCGCCACGATCTGGTGCTGGCAGCGCTCAACCGCCACCAGCCGATCGCGTCCGACGAACTGGCCATCGCCTACAAGGTCGCCAACGCAGCTTTCGTCAAATGCTGGCAGGGGCATGCCATCACCTGGACGGCGCGCGAACGGCTCGAGGTTCTGCTTGGCGGATTGGGCCGGCAGCTTCCCGAGGGCGAGCTCGACGACCTGGCCGACGCCATGGTGCGCATGGAACTCGACGTGCCGCCAGATCCCATCGCCGGTGCCGCCGACGCCATCGCCGAACTGGCGACGCGCTATAAGCTCTGCATCGTTTCCGACACCATCATCACCTCGGGGCCGGGGCTGCGGCAATTGCTCGATATCCACGGCCTGAAGCGGCATTTCAGCGGCTTCGCCTTCTCCGACGAGGTCGGCCACGCCAAGCCGCATCCCGACATGTTCGAGAGCGCGCGGCGCCAGATGGGCGTGGAATACGAAGAGATGGTGCATATCGGCGACCGCGACCATAACGACATCAAGGGCGCCCAAGCCATGGGCATGCGCGCCGTGCTGTTCACTGCCAAGCGCGACGTCGACGCCGATCGCACATCGGCCGACGCCATCTGTGCTTCGCACGCCGAGCTGCCGGCGGTGATCGAGGGACTGAACCGATGAGCGGCCTCAGGTTCTTGGTCGCGGAAGGCAATACCCGCGAACGCAACGCCGAAGCCAAGGCGGCCGGCGGACGCACGGGGGTGGACTGCTTTACCGAAATCCTGACGGCCACGGTACCCGATTGCATTATCGATGCCGTCAACCCGGCGGATCTCGATACGACCCTGCCGTCGGGTTCCGGGTTGGAGCAGTACGACGGGTTTTTGATGAGCGGCTCGGCGCTCAACATACCGGGCGGCGAAGACGACCCCCGCGTCGTGCGCCAAGTGGATTTGGCCAAGGCGGTGTTCGCGGTCGGCGTGCCGTTCTACGGTAGCTGCTGGGGCCTGCAGGTGGCGGCGGCGGCAGCCGGCGGCACCGTTCAGGCGAGCCCGAAAGGTTGCGAAATGGGGGTGGCACGCAAGGTGACGCTGAACGAGCAGGGACGCGAGCACGCGCTTTACGCCGGCAAAAATCCCGTGTTCGACGCGGCGGCGGTGCATGTCGACGAGGTCACCGCGCTTCCGCCCGGCGCAACGCTGTTGGCTTCGAACGGATTTTCGAACGTGCAAGGCGCCAGTTTCGACTACGACAAAGGAACGTTCTGGGGCGTTCAGTACCACCCGGAGTACGATTTGGCCGACATGGCGGTGCTGGTGAAGCGCTATACCCAACGACTTGTCGACCAGGGCTTTTTCGCCACCCCTGAAGCCGCCGAGGCCCACGCCGACCGATTGGCGGTATTGCACGGAAACCCAGGGCGGAAGGACCTAGCCTGGTCGCTGGGGCTGGACGATGACATCCTGGACCCCAGGGTTCGCTGGCGCGAGATCGTCAACTGGATCGAGTTCGCGGTCAAACCGAACCGCTGATCAGGTGCTGATCAGGCCGCTGCTTTTCAGGCCGTCGAACACGAACTGCACCGCCAGCGCCGTCAGCAACACACCGAACACCCGCGATATCACGTGCAGCCCGGTAACCCCGAGGATGCGCTGCACTTGCGTCGCGATCAGCAGCAACACGAACGTAATGGTGATGACACTGAGCATGGCGCCGGCAACTGCCGCCGCCAGTTTCAGATCGCCGTGGGTGTTGCTCATCAGCAGCACCGACGCACCCATGGCACCCGGCCCGGCGATCAACGGCGTCGCCAGTGGGAACACGGAAACGTCGTCCTTCTGCGTCGCCTCGCGGGTTTCGTCGGCGGTGGTCGACGTACCGCCACTGGGTTCCGCGAACACCAGTTTGATGCCGATCAGAAGCAGCAAGATTCCACCCGCCGTCCGCAGCGCCGGCAGGGTGATGCCCATATAGGTTAAGACGCCGTTGCCGAAAATCAGGAAGGCGGAAAGGATGGCGGCGGCGATCACGCAACCCTTGATCGCCATGCGGCGGCGCTGTGCCGGCGGGTTGGAGGCTGTCAGTGCGGCGAAGATGGCGGCCACGTCGACAGGGCCGATTGTGGCGAAGAACGTCGCGAAGGCGACCAGGGCTGTTTCCAGGACCGGCGGCGTGATCAAAGTCTTCCCGCCATAGCCGCCTGGTACATGGTCAGCATTTCAGCCTTGCCGGCGGGCACCGGATTGCCGCCGGCGGTCGGGTCCTCGGCCGCCATGGCGGCAAGCTCATCGAGCCGAGCTTCCTCGACCCCGAGGGATTCGGGGGTGTGGGGAATGTCGAAAGTCTCGCGCAGCTCCAGCGTCCAATTCAGCACCGCCTCGAAGCCGTCGCCCGGTAACCCAAGCCAACGCGCCAACCGTTCCAGGCGTTCGGCGATCGCGGCGCGGTTGTTGACCAGCACGTAGGGGGTGAACACCGCATTGGTGAGCCCGTGGTGGGCGTTGTAGATGGCGCCGACGGGATGGCTCAGCGAATGGATGGCGCCGAGGCCCTTCTGAAACGCCGTCGCGCCCATGGCCGCCGCCGACATCATGTGTGCGCGTGCTTCCAGGTCGGCGCCTTCGGCGACCGCCTTGGGTAGCCACTCCTTGATCAGCCGAAGCCCTTCGACGGCGATGCCATCCGCCATCGGGTGGTAGCCCGGCGCGCAATAGGCCTCCAGGCAGTGCGCCAGGGCGTCCATGCCGGTCCAGGCCGTCAGGTTGGCCGGCAAGCCGGCAACCAGCGCCGGATCGCAGATCACCGTCGCCGGCATCATCTTGGGATGAAAGATGATCTTCTTGGTATGGGTTTCCTCGTTGGTGATGACCGACGCCCGGCCCACTTCCGAACCGGTGCCCGACGTGGTCGGCACGGCGATGATGGGCAGGATGGCGCTCTCGTCGGCGCGGGTCCAGTTGTCGCCGATGTCCTCGAAATCCCAAAGCGGGCGGGTTTGGCCGGCTGCGAAGGCGATGGCTTTTCCCGCATCCATGGCGCTGCCGCCGCCCCAGGCGACGACGCCGTCATGGCCGCCGTCGCGCAACACCCGGACTCCGGCCTCGACATTGCTCGCCACCGGGTTCGGTTGAATATCGGAGAACAGCGCTGCCTTGAGCCCGGCTGCGTCGAGAGCGGCCAAGCCGTCGGCGATCATCGGCAAGCCGGCGAGCCCCGGGTCGGTGACCAGCAGCGGGTTCGTCATGCCGGCGGCGCTGCACACCTTGGCGAGTTCGGAGATACGTCCGGTGCCGAAGCGGACGGCGGTCGGATAGTTCCAGTTGGCGGAGATCGTCATGTTGTTGTTTTTCCTTCAGCGCCGTTCGGAGACGGCCAAGGCGAAGCCGCCGATGGCGAACACGGCGGCAAAAAGTCGGTTGCGGATCAATGCCTGGCGGCGACTGCGGATCAGGCGCCCCAGGTGCCCGGCGGCGAGGCCATAACCGGTGTAGATCGCGAGGCAGAGCGCCACCGATGTCGCGCCCATGATGACCAAGCTGGCGGAGGGATCGGCTTCCGCATTGAGGAACGGCGGATAGACGAGGATATAGGAAAGCGCCGATTTCGGATTGGTCAGTGAAATCAGCGCGGCCTTGGAGAAAACGCCAGTGGCTTCCGGCAAGGTCAGCGGCCGTTCGCTCATGGGGGCGGTGGGCGCATGCCACGTCTTCCAGGCGAGGTAGACCAGATACCCGACGCCGGCCCAGCGCAGCACCTCGAAGGCGGCGGCCGAGGCGGCCAGGAACGCCAACAGCCCCAGCCCGACCAGCACCACGTAGACCGTCACCGCCAGCGCGAAACCGCCAGCGGCGGCAAAGGATGCGCCCAATCCCCGGCGGCTGCCGACGGCCATGACGTAGACGCTGTTCGGGCCCGGAAAAGCGACGAAGGCGAACCAGATGGCGACGAAGGCGGCCCAGGTTTCGATACTCATGTCATTGCGGCTCCAACGTAGCGGCGGCAACGCCGGTCAGATGATCTCAAAGTAACGTTCCATTTCCCAATCGGTGATGTGCTTGCGGAACTCGCGCTCCTCCCATTCGCGGGTGGCGGCGTAGTGCTCGACGAAGGCATCGCCGAACAGTTCGCGCGCCGGCTTTGATGTCTTCAGCCGGCCCGCCGCTTCGAACAGGGTCTGCGGAAGTTGCAAGCGCTTGGGGAAGGTCTTTTCGTAGGCATTGCCCTGGACCGGCGCGTCCGGCTCGATCTTGTTTTCGATGCCCCAAAGCCCGGCGCCGACGGCGGCGGCCAGCGAGATGTAGGGATTGGCATCGGCGGCGGCGATGCGGTACTCGACCCGCTGCGATTTGGCTGATCCCTCGATCACGCGAAGCGCGCAGGTGCGGTTGTCGACGCCCCAGGTCGCCTCGGTGGGGGCCCAGAACCCGGGAATCAGGCGCGTATAGGCGTTGACCGTGTTGGCGATCATCGACAGCATTTCCGGCATCAGTTTTTGCTGGCCGCCGACGAAGTGGCGCATGGTATCCGACATGCCGTGCTTGTCTTTCGGATCGTGAAAGGCGCTGGCGCCTCTCTTGTTCGTCAGCGACATGTGGATGTGGCCGCTCTGGCCGGGCCAGTCCGGGGACCATTTGGCCATGAAGGTCGCCATCATGCCGTTCTTTTGCGCCATGATCTTGGCGAAGGTCTTGAACAATGCCGCCTTGTCGGCGGCCGAAAGGGCACTATCGACGGAAATCGCCGCTTCCAGCACGCCGGGGCCGGTTTCCTCGTGCAGGCCCTCGAGTGCCATGTCCATGCGCTGGCAGCCGTCCAGGAGGTCGCGGTAGAAATCGCTCTCGACCGTATTGCGCAGCATCGAATAGCCGAAAAAGCCGGGCTGCATGGGCTTCATGCCGCGGTAGTTCTTGTCGCGCACCGAAGCCGGCGTTTCCTCGAACACGAAGAACTCGTACTCGAACCCGGCCTTGACCTTGAAACCCATGTCGTCGGCCTTGTCCAGGACCCGCCGGAGCGCGCCACGCGGGCAGACTTGCTCGTGTTCGCCGGCGAACTCACCGATGAACAGGAGCATATCGTCTTCCCAAGGGATTTCACGGCAGGACTCCGGCAGGATGCGCACCGGCGCATCCGGGTAGCCCGTGTGCCATCCGGTGACGGAGACGTTGTCATACAATTGGTCGTAGGAATCCCAGCCAAGCACCACGTCGCAGAATCCGAAGCCGCCTTCGAGGGCGGAAAAGAACTTGTCGCGGCTCATGTATTTGCCGCGCATGATGCCATCGATATCGAAAACACCGACCTTGACGTGGTCGAGGCCGCGCTTTTCCACCAATTTCCGGGCGTCATCCGCCGTTTTCACGTCGCGTGCCTGCATGTCATGCTCCCGTACATTCGCCAAACCATGTTGGTCCATGGCAAGGTCGTTCTCAAGTGGATTCCGAGCCCGCGAAGCCCGCTGTGATGATGGCTTGAAGGCCCGGGCGTTGACGGTTAACCTCTTTTAACCACTTGTCTAAAATGGTCTTTTCCTCCACGGACGGCGGCATACGGCATGGACATCGCCACACTAATCGGTCTGATTTTCGGGTTGGCGGTCATCGGCGCCGCGATCGCGTTCGGTGGTGAAGCGGCGCTGTTCTTCAACATTCCCGGAATCCTCATCGTGCTCGGCGGCACGCTGGCAGCGACGCTGATCAAGTTCCGGCTGTCGGACATGATCGCGTCTTTCGGGATCGGTATGCGAACCGCTTTCAAGGAAGTCACCAGTGATCCTAGCGAAATCTACAATGAGGTCCTGGAAATGGCCGGCGCGGCGCGCAAGAGCGGCGTACTCGCCCTGCAGGAGTTCAAGATCAACAACGCGCTGCTCAGCCAGGGTATCCGGTTGGTGGTCGACGGCCACAGCCTTGAAAACGTCAAACACATCCTCGACCAGGAAATCAACCAGATGATGTTCCGCCAAGAGCAGGGCGAAACCATGTTCCGCGGTATCGGTGAATCGGCGCCGGCTTTCGGCATGATCGGCACCCTGGTCGGCCTGGTGCAGATGCTCGCCAATCTTGACGATCCGGCCAATATCGGCCCGGCCATGGCGGTGGCGCTGCTGACCACCTTTTACGGCGCCCTGATCGCCAACCTGATCGCCATTCCCATCGCCGACAAGCTGGCGGCGAAAACCAATCTGGACTCGGTGGTGAACGAACTGGTTTACGAGAGTGTGCTTTTGATCCATCAGCGCCAGGGGCCGCAGGTGATCTCCGAGACGCTGTCGGCGTTCCTGCCGTCGGCGCGTGGGAAGAAGAAAGAACAAGAGGAAGGCTAGCCGTGGCCAAGGGGAAGAAAAACGGCAAGAAGGGGGGCGGTGCGCCGACCTGGATGGTCACCTTCGGCGACATGATGTCGCTCCTGCTGACGTTTTTCGTGCTGTTGTTCACCTATTCGACCATGGATGCGGAAAAGTACAAGGCGCTGGCGGGATCGCTGAAAAACGCCTTCGGTTCCAGCATGGTCGATCACTTACGCGGCATGATCGAGGTCGGTGGCCTGGCGACGCGCGACAAACCGACGACCATGTTGATACCGCCGGCAGAGCCCAAGGAAGAAGCGGGGGTCCCCGAATCCGGTGAGAAGCCGCCGGTTGAGATGGATCTCGAAAAACTGGATGAAAAGGCCATCGAACAAACCTATCAAGAGGTCCAGAAAAGCCGCGCCCAGATATTGGAAACCGACCTGCGTACCGCCATCAACCAAAGCCTGCAGGGCTCACGCATCGGTATCGAGCGGGTCGGCGGTAAGGTGGTGATTCGGTTCCCCAACGAAATCGCCTTTCCGTCCGGCAGCGCCGAGACCGACCCCAGGTTCGTCGGCATGGTGACCAAACTGATCCCGATCCTGGGTGCGACACGGGGCGATATTATCGTTTCCGGCCATACCGATAACGTGCCGATCAACGGGGGCCAATTTCGATCCAACTGGGACCTGTCGGCGGCCCGCGCTTCGTCCGTGGTGCTGATTTTGGTCGAAAGCGGTCAGATCCCGGCGGAACGGATCACGATCCAGGGTTTCGGCGACAGCCGGCCCCTAGCCGATAACGATAGCGCGGAAGGCAGGGCCAAGAACCGGCGTGTGGAAATCACCATTCTTATCGAGGAGAATGGCGGCGCAACCCGATAAGCTCGTCGAGGCCCTGGCGTTGCATCAGCAAGGCCGGTTGGATGCCGCCGAGGCGCTCTATCGTGACGTCTTGTCGGCGGCGCCCGACCATGCCGATGCGCGCCATTTGCTGGGCCTCGTTGCGCATCAGCGTGGCGATCATGCCGAAGCGTTGAATTCTATCGACCGGGCAATCCTTATCGCACCGGATGTCGCCATGTACCATGCCAACCGGGCTCGCATCCTACGGGTGCTCGGGCGGCCGAAAGAGGCGGTCCGCGCCGCGCGCCGCGCGCTCAAACTCGATCCCGGGAACGCCGAAACGCTATGCGAACTCGCGGGCGCCTTTTTGGAGTGTGAGCGATCCGTCGATGCGCTGGCCGCCGCCGAAGAGGCGTTGGCGCGCGCGCCCGGGTTGGCGGCGGCACGAACGAACCTGGCTTTGGCGCATTTCGCCGAGGGCCGCCGCCGGCAGACGGCCGGAAACCTGCTCCTGGCGGAAAGCCATTACCGCAGCGCCGTCGGGTCGGAACCGGCCATGGCCGAGGCCTGGGTCAACCTCGGCAACGTTGTGCGTCTTCTGTATCGGCCCGTGGAGGCCGCCGATTGCTACGCACGTGCGCTCAGTGAAAATCCCGAGGTGCCGGAAGCCTGGGCCAATCTCGGTGTGGCGCGCCAGGAACTCGGCGATACGAACGGGGCGGTGGCGGCTTACGACCGGGCGGTAGCCGGCGATCCCGGCAATCCGGAAATCCGCCGCAACCGGGCCCAGGCCCTGCTCAAGCTCGGCCGGTTCGACGAAGGCTGGCCGGAGTTCGAGTGGCGCTGGCAGACGGATCATTTTGCCGCCGTTCGCCGCGCATGGGAAAAGCCGCGCTGGCAGGGTGAGGACCCCGCCGGCACCACGGTACTGGTTCATGCCGAGCAGGGCTATGGCGACAGCCTGCAGTTCGCGCGTTACCTGCCGATGCTGGCGGAGCGGGGAGCGCGGGTCGTGGTCGAAAGCCCGGATGCCCTCGTCGGGTTGCTGGCCCGCCTGCCGGGGGTCGAGGCCGCCGTGTCTGTCGGCGCCGCGCTGCCGGCACATGACTACCAAATTCCGATGATGAGCCTTCCCGGTGCCTTCGGAACGGATTTTTCCGATTTGCCGGCGTCGGTACCCTATCTCTCGGTCCCCGGAGATTGCTTGGCGGAATGGGCGGAACGATTTCGGCGCGCGGATGGCCGGCGCCGCGTCGGGCTGGTGTGGAAAGGCAGTGCCAGCCATCAACGCAATGAATGGCGTTCGCCCGGCCTTGCGGCGCTGGCGCCGCTGGCTGCGCATCCCGGCCTCGATCTTTACAGTCTTCAGAAAGACGACGAAGCGGCCGATCTCGAAGCCGCCGGTCTGACGGACAGGGTCACGCCCTTGGGCCGCGAGTTCCGGGATTTTACCGATACGGCCGCGGCCGTCGCCAATCTTGACCTGGTGATCTCGCCCGACACGGCGGTGGCGCACCTTGCCGGCGCGCTCGCAAAGCCGGTGTGGCTGATACTGCCGTTTTCATGCGAATGGCGGTGGTTGGAGGGGCGCGACGACAGCCCCTGGTATCCGACCATGCGGTTGTTCCGCCAACCGGCGCTCGGCGATTGGGCCGGTGCCGTGGCGGCGATGTCGGCCGAGCTGGGTTAAGGGGCGGGAACCAGCACGCTACCCTGCATCAGCCGTCTGGCCGTGCGGTAGCTGCGCGCCGAGACCGCCTTCCATTGGCCGCCCTCGAAAATGATCTCGGCCCCCACCGGCAACACTCCGGATGGCGTTCCGACCCGGAGATCGCCGCCGTTCTTTCGTGCCAATCGGTGCGGCAGCGATCCTTCGATCCTGGTCGCGGCGGCGAGGCAAAGCGCGCTGGTGAGGGGGGCCACGCGATGGATGTTGCGCACCGAAAGCATGCGCGCGGTGATGTCCTGGGCTGCCGCCGCGACTTGTGTGCCGTCGATGGCGGTGAAGTCCGACGGTGCGGCCAGAAGCGCGATGCGCGGGTTGGTCATGGTCACGTCTTCCGGCCGGTTGGCGAGACCCATGGCGACGCCGGCGGCACGGCGGATGCGGTCGAGGCGATCGATCAGGCCCGGTGTCGCGTCAATGGCTTCCGGGTGTTCGGTGGCGCCGAGGCCCAGGTCCGTAGCGGCGATGAAAACCATGCCGGTGGCGGCGTCGGTCATGGTCACCTCGAAGGTGCCTTCGCCCGGGACCTCCAGGGCGGAAAGGATCTCGCCGGCGGGAAGCAAATTTCCGGTGGTGGCGCCGCCGGGGGCGAGGTAATCGAGCTGGATGCGCGCGCCGGTACCATGCACGCCCTGGATTTCGAAATCGCCGGCCACGGCGGCGCGGCCGCCCGTGACAGGCACGTGGGAATGGACGACAACGCCGGTGTTGGTGTTGTGCAGCCGTACCACGGTGGTGCCGTCATCGCTGTCCGGAGTGACGAGTCCTTCATCGATGGCGAACGGTCCGACCGCCGACGAAAGATTGCCGCAATTGGTGGAGAAATCGATTTCCGGCCGGTCGATCATGACCTGGCCGAAGGTGTAATCCACGTCGGCGTCGTCGCGGGTCGCGGGGCCGACGCTGACCACTTTGGAAAGCGATGAAATACCGCCGCCCATGCCGTTCAACTGGCGGCCGTAAGGGTCGGGCGTGCCGATCACCTGTAAGTAGAGGTCGATGCGGCGGTCGCGCTCGGCGGGGAGGTCGTGTTCATGGAAAAACACGCCCTTCGATGTGCCGCCCCGGTAGAAGGCGGCGGGAATTTCGATCTGATTCATGGCCGGGATTGTGCGCCGGCCCGGCCCGGTGGGCAAGGACGGGAGGAGGGGCTTTCGCGCCCCGCTGCGAAAAGGCTATGCTCTCCGGACGATGGGGAGGCAACGGCGATGAAATTGACCGACGCGCAATTGCGCCAATTCGAGGACGAAGGCTACGTCATTCTGCCGGAACTGTTTTCGGCCGAGGAAGTGGCTGTTCTGAAGGGCGAGATCTCCGGCATCTTCGCTCAGCGCCGCGACGAGAATTTCCGCGAGAAGGACGGCGATACCGTACGCACCGCTTTCGCCACCCATACCTATAACGACGTCTATGCCAAGTTCGTGCGCCATCCGCGCATCCTGGATCCGGCCGAGCAGTTGCTGGATGGCCAGGTCTATGTGCATCAATTCAAGCTGAACGCGAAGGCCGCCTTCAACGGGGACGTCTGGCAATGGCATCAGGACTACGGCACCTGGCGGCGCGACGACGACATGCCGGAGCCCCGAGCCATGAACCTCGCCGTCTACCTGGACGACGTGAACGAGTTCAACGGCCCGCTCTACCTGATTCCGAAAAGCCACAAGCATGGCGTCTTCGATGCGGGCCATGATACCTCGACCACCAGTTACCCGTTGTGGACGCTGGACGACGACCTGATCCGCGACATGGCCGAAGCGGGCGGCATCGTCGCGCCGAAGGGCCCGGCGGGCACCGGGTTTTTCTTCCACGGCTGCCTTGTGCATGCTTCGCCGCCCAATATTTCGCCCTGGGACCGGCTCATTGTGTATGTGAGTTACAACAACGTGGAAAATCACATCCGCCGTTTCAAACGTCCCGAATGGATCGCGCACCGAGATTTTACGCCCCTGCAGGCCGAAGAGGACGATTGCCTGCTTGAGCGGGCGGCGGCGGAATAGGCCGTGTATGCCCGATAACCATTTTCAACCGGGTAGGGCACGCGCGTGAGTTCATGGCTGTCCAATCGATGGCGGCTGGCCCGGCGATCCGCCGGTGCCGCCTATGTCCTCAACAAAAACCGCCTGTTGGGTCGTTCGTTTGTGCCACCGCCGCATTGGCGCCTGTTCGTCGAAACAGTCAGCTATTGCAATCTGGAATGCCGGTTCTGTTCCTATCCCAAGAAGTTGCGTCCGCGAACGGTGATGGATGAAGCGCTGTTCACCAGTTGCATCGACCAAGCTGGCGAAATGGGGTTCGAATATATAGCCATCACTCCGATTACCGGGGACATCTTCATGGACAAACGTGTCCTAGAGCGAATGGCCTACATCGAACAAAGCCCGGCGAAGGTCTTCGGATTCTATACCAACTTCGTCGGCGCCGATGCGCAGTCCATCAACACGCTGCTTTCCATGCGGAAGATGACCTACATGGAGATCAGTATTTACGGGCACGACCTTGAGGGGTTTCAGCGCATTACTGGACGCGGAGAGACACAGTATCGGCGGTTTCTTGATAATCTGGCCACTTTGGATGAGTTACTGGCACTCTCCCCGAGTGCTGCCGAGATTGTGCTCGGCTTTCGAACCGACCGGTCATTTCGTTGGCCGTGGCCGGAAATGAACGAATTGATCGAGGTCGCCCAGCGGCTCGAAACCCGCGGCGTGCGGATCGGATACAGCTCCATTGTCGACAATTGGGGCGGCGACGTTACCGAGGATGATATCGCCGGCCTCGACATGAACTTTACCGACGGCGGGCGCCTTTATAAAAAAGGCGCCTGTGCGTTACCTTTCGACAGTATCCAGGTGACGGCCACTGGTGAGGTCAACGCCTGCGCCTGCCGCGATCCGAAAGGGACGCTTTGGCTGGGGGATCTCAAAACGACGCCGCTCGCGGAAATCCTCTCGGCAGATAACGAACGTTGGATGAGCATCATCGAAAGTCAGGAGGCCGGGCGCTTCAACGAGGTGTGCCGCAACTGTGGGTTTTACCAGAGCATCTACGACGATCGGCGCGGCGTAGAGGGCTTCATCTCCAAGGGCGACTTTTTGGAACGCCTGAAGGGTTCGCCGGACTAGGGGATATCTAGCCCGTCGGTTGATCCGGTTCGGCGCGGCGAAGGGCGAACCAAAGAAGCGCCATCGGCACGCGCGTCACGAAGATCGCCAAGCCGAAGGCTAGCGATACGATCAGGGCCTTCTCCGGCCCGACCCCGACGAAGCCGAAAAGTGTTACCGTCGCCAATTCGCGCACTCCCCAACCGTTGACCGAGATCGGCAGCGCCGCGGCCAGCAGTGTATGAGGAAAAACGATGAGCAGTACGGTCCAATCGCGTTCCACGCCAGCGGCCATGGCAATGACCAGCAGGGCGGCGAGTGAAAGTGCGTGGTAAACAGCCATCAGCAAGACCGCCCCCGGGCCTTGTGGAACAGCCCAAAGCAAGTCCCGAATGCCGCCCGTGACGGCGACGACTTTTCCGAGAACCGGTATGACGCCGGCCAATCGGCGACCGAAAAGGTGCAAAACGGCCATGCCCGGACCGATTGCCAGCAGCAAGACAATGATGAACGAGATATATGCCGACTTTTGGGAGCCTTCGATGTCGTGCCGGAAGGGTATCAATGCCGCAGCCGTGACGATGATCAGCAATGAGAGAAAAAGGAAACGTTCGGAAACAGCGGCGACAAGGGCGCGCCCCATGGGCGCGCCGGCACGTAAAGTAAAATAGACTCGGCCACCGATCCCACCAAGAGCAGCCGGAAACCCTTGGTTGAGGAACAGGCTGAATAGCAAGATAGCGGCATTCTTGCGGGCCGGCACTTGCAATCCTATTCCACTCGCAATCAACTGCCATATGCCGACATGAACCATCATTTGCAGCGCTAGAAGGATTGCCGCCAGTATGATGAGGCTGCGATCGACGCTGGCCAGTACGGTATTGACCTGCTCGGGATCGGCTTTTCGCACGAGTAAAAGAATCAGCGTGGCCGAAACCAGAATCTTAACCGAGAACGAGGCGACGCGTCGCCAGTTGAAATGGCGGACGGGCTTATCGTCAGAAATGATCTGGTCTGGGACCTGTTCTTCGTTCATCTGCTCGTGCTGTACCACACCGATTGGGAAATCAAAGCTAGAGATTGACCAGGAAATCTGTATTTTTTGACAACACTATCGGACCCGGCGATTTTTTCGTCAGGGCTCTTTCTTGAAATGATTGAATCCGAAGTGGTTGCGGTTCACGCGATTGCCGGATGAGAATGACACAATGAAGATATTGATCCTAGGTGGTGACGGTTTCTGCGGATGGCCGACCGCGCTGCATTTTTCCAGCAAGGGCCATGACGTCGTTATCGTCGATAACCTGTGCCGGCGCAATATCGACAATGAACTTGGGGTGTCGTCGTTGACGCCCATTGCACCGATGCCGGTACGCCTGAAAGCCTGGCGTGATGCCACCGGCAACGTCATCGAGTTCTATAATTTCGACGTATCGCGCCATTACCACCGCCTGGTGACGCTATTTTCCGATTTCGAGCCGGATGCAGTCGTGCATTTCGCCGAACAGCGCGCCGCCCCTTATTCGATGAAATCATCGTTCCACAAGCGCTACACCGTTAACAACAACATCAATGCGACTCACAATGTACTCGCCGCCATCGTCGAGTCGGGATTGGATATCCACGTTGTTCACCTGGGCACCATGGGCGTTTATGGGTATGGCGCGCAGAACGCCCGGATTCCGGAGGGATACCTTGAGGTCTCTTTCCAAGACGAGAACGGCGGTCACGTCCGGCAAGAAATTCTGCATCCGACCAAGCCAGGTAGCATTTACCACCTGACCAAGGTGTTGGATCAACATCTTTTCGCCTACTTCAATGCCAATGACGACGTACGTATCACCGACCTGCACCAAGGGATCGTCTGGGGTACGGATACACCGGAAACGCAGTTGGACGAGCGCCTGATCAACCGTTTCGACTATGATGGCGACTACGGCACGGTACTGAACCGGTTCCTGATACAGGCCGCGATCGGCTATCCGTTGACGGTATACGGGTCCGGCGGTCAAACCCGCGCCTTTATCAATATCAATGACACGGTGCGCTGCATTGAACTTGCCGTGGCCACCCCGCCCGAGACGGGTGGCCGGGTGCGGATCATGAATCAGATGACGGAAACGCACCGTGTGCGGGAGCTGGCGAAGATCGTGTCTGAATTGACGGGCGAGGAGGTTGCCTACCTGGACAATCCGCGCAACGAGGACGCGGAAAACGAACTGATCGCTGATAACAGCAGCCTCCTGAAACTCGGCCTCACGCCGATCACGTTGGAAAAGGGCCTGCTTTCGGAAATTTCCGACATTGCACGCAAATACGCCGATCGTTGCGACCGAGACAAGATCCCTGCATCGTCTTTTTGGAACCGCGAGATTCGCGAGCGTATCGAACCCGATACCGATGGCTGGAAAATGCTGCACGAGGAAGAACGCGGACTTTGAGCGCAATTGGCCATATGGGAAGTTTTTGGTTTAAAGTTGCAGTTCCAACCCCACATTGTGTTATGACGCATGCTTGGGAAAACCAGAACGAGCGGATAAGCTGTTGATCGTGGAATCTGCCAACCATCGAGTTCTCCTCATCGGTCCCATGGGTGGGACCGACAAGATGTACTTTTCGCCGCCGTTGGGCATCCATCGGTTGCGCAGTTATCTGCAGCACAATGGAATCGAATGCGACGCGATCGATCCGACGATCGAGGCGATTCCCGATACCGATAAATACGACATCATCGGCTATTCGGTATTAGGTTGGTCCGTCGATGAGTCTATTCGCCACGCCAACGGCCTTGAACTGCGGGATGGGCAAATCCTGATATTCGGTGGTTACGAAGCGACCTTCAATTTCTCCAAAATTATTGCCAACGTTACTCAGTCCGAATTCTGCATCGGTTTGGGAGAAATGGAGCGGCCGTTGCTGCACCTTGCGGAAACGCTGGATCATGGCGCCTTTTCCGGCTTGATCTGGGTGCGCGACGGAGAGATCGCTAGCCATTCGCTCGGGGTTTCGCTCAGTGCCGAGGAATTTGCCGACGTCACCCTCAATCTCGACTATGAGAGCATTCCCTTCCCGAAGTACTGGGCTCGCAATGAGAGGAAAATCGGGCCGGGCTTCGACCCCTATGAAACCCGGGTGATTCGGCTCTACATTAAAAACCGGTGCAGTTTCAAATGCGACTTCTGCTCGTCGGCCAATTTCTATGAAGCCTCCACCGGCAGTACGCCGAAAGTGCACACCATCAGTCCGACAAGCGTCACCGATCTTCTCGTGCGACTGACCAAAAGCTTTCCCGACGTTCGGACGTTCTTTTTCCAGGACGATGAAATTTTCGTTCCGCGCACTTTCTTCAAGCCGTTTTTGGAGGAAATACTTTCCCGACCGGAACTGGCCCATATCTCGTTTATATGTCAGGGGCGGATCGATGCCATTCATCCGACCTTCCTGCCGTTGATGCAGAAGGCCCGGTTTCGCACGGCGATCCTGGGCCTGGAAAACTTCTCGCAGCACGTGCTCTCCGAACTCGCGCCCGGCAAACTCGTCGGCTACAAGAAATACTCGGAGTTGGTCGGCGAATTGCTGGCCCACGATATCATGCCGTTCCTCAATATCATTCTGACAACGCCCGGCGCCCGCGTCGTGGATATCGTCGAAAACGTCGCTTGCTGCCTGACGGAGCTCGAGCGCAACTGCAATCTCGGCATGAACCTGTACACCAACAACTGGGCCGGGTCGGCCATGGCCGCGAGGCCCGAGTATGAGGTCGAAGGATTCAATCTGCTGCCCAATGACTTGCAGGTCCGTGAAATCGTCAGACACACCGACGAGGGCTACCAGTTCCTGTTGAAGTGTTTTTCAGAAGCGCACAGCCAACCGAACATCAACTCGTCCAGCCGCTCATTGTTGTTTCTGCTGTTGATCAGCCTGCAATTGCAGGATGAGACCTTCGTCGAGCGCTGCTGGGCTTTGATGGATCGCTATCGCATCCTGCCCGGCACCGAGCCGGCGAAACAGCGGACGTTAATCCGCGATATGATCGCGACCTATTTCAGCCAGCACACGGTCCCTGCCGTGGCACTTGGCGGGAACATGCCGTTCCCGACCGCCCAGGAAGTAACGACCTGATTGCCGTTTGCGGTCGATTTTCAGTACCGGGCATGGTAATCGGTTCAGGCGTTTCTGCCAAAAATGCTTCTCTAGCGATAACAACAGGCTGGGTGGGGAATGGATTTTGAACCTACCGTCGAATGTGCCGTCGTCATTCCGGTGTACAATGAAGAAGCGATCGTTGAGCGAAACTTAAAGGCGCTGGCGGCGCATTTCGACCGCATCGTCGGTCCGGGAAAATGGCGTGCCGCGGTGGTGGATAACAACAGCGCCGATGCGACGGCATCGATTATCGACCAGGTCGGGACAGAGATTCCTGCCATTCAGCGCCTGCATCAGCCGGTTCCGGATTTCGGCAAAGCCGTGGCCTTGGGCCTCGAGAATGCCGCCACGTCTTGGTCGTTCGTGCTCTCAATCGACGAATGGGATGTGCCGTTTTTGTGCTGGGCGTGGGCGCGCCGAAACGATTTCGATCTGTTTGTCGGCACCAAACGCGCGGACCCGACGATTAATGACCAGGCCCCTTATCGGCGAGTCCTCAGTTGGGGTTTGAATGCTTTGCTGCAATTGCTTTTGGACTTTACCGGCACCGATACGCACGGCCCGAAGCTCTTGAACATGCGGGCCATGGCACCGGTGCTCGCCGATTGCGTCATGAGCCGCGGCCAGTTCGACACGGAGTTTGTGTTGAAGGCGCAGCGGCGTGGATTGCGGGTGGTCGAATTGCCGGTGGCCTACGCCGAGCAACGGCCGCCGAGAAATCTGATGATTCGCAAGATTGCCCGAAACGTGCGCGACCTGTTCCGACTTTACGGAACGGTTAAGGCATATCCCTACGCAGGCTCCCTTCGGTTATATCGCTTTCCGCGCGATGAGGTCGTCGCCGAGGCCGAACGGTTATCCGACAAGGCCGAATAACCATGGGCGAATCCGATCGTGCGACGATAGCGATTCCGATTTTGGTCGGGCTGACGTTCGCGGCTTTGCTTTGGTTAATTTCCTATCATCACGGTGCGTTGGCCAGCTTGGGAGGTCAGATTTATTATTTTCAGGGTGCCGCACAATTCTTGAACGGCAATGGGCTCACGGATTGCGACGGCAAGTCGATCTCCTTTATTCCGCCGGGGTATACGTTTCTCCTGATTGCCCTGAAAAGCCTGGGCCTTTCCCTGATTGATAGCGGCAGGCTCATCGGGATTCTGTCCGCCGGCGTTTTCGCGGGCGCTTCGGCTTTTATCCTCATGCACAGTGTCCGTTCCGTCGAACTCATCGGTGCGGGTATTCTCATCACCAATCTGAATCCCGTAGCACTGCGCTGGCACCTGGAGATGACTTCTGATTCCCTGCATGCCACGGCGGTCTTGGTCGTTCTGGCGTCGTTGATCGCGTATACGTCGTCGCGCCATCGCGGCTGGATACTGGCCGCGGCGATCGCCGCCGGGCTAGCCGCTTTGACCCGGTTCATCGGCGTTGCCGTCGTGATGACCGGCGCCCTTTACTTGTTTTTTCTCATTGAGAAGATGGGATGGAAGCGCCGTTTCGCCGATACGTTCATGTTCGGCTTCATTGCGTCCGCGCCCATTAGTTCGTTTGTCTTCTACAACCTTGCGGTCAATGGGACGGCCGGAGGGCAGCGCGGCATTCATTTGTCGCCAGTAACTGAACAGCTGCATGAGTTTTTCGCCGAGATTTCGCGCTGGGGCGTCAATCTCATGGGCGCGTTTGCCCGCGATGCCATCTCCGAGGAGGTCCGCGTAACCGTCTTCGGTTTGATGTTGTTGGCCGGCGCCGGCGCCGCCGTTTATATCACCATCAGAGCGAGCTCCAGCCAAGAGGCGAAAGCCATCTGGCTGCCGTTTATCTTTTCGGTTTTGTACTTCGTCCTAATGGCGGTGATTTCATCGTTGTTGCCGCTGGATGGATTCTCGGGCCGATATACGCTGCCGGTTTTGGCAACGGTACCGCTATGGGGATTGGCCATTGTGGATCGGCTATACCGGCTTGCCGGCGAGCGCCGCCGCTGGCTACGGGGCGGATTTGCGGTCCTGTTGATCGTGGTACTTATCGTTCCGGTCCGAGCGGCCTATGCATTGGTCTCCGGCACCAAGTCTTTCGGCTATCATCAGGTGGCCGCGCCGGCAGTCCGGAATTCGGCATTGGTGCGCGACATTCGGCAGGCTGCCCGCGAGTCTTCAGTGTTTGCCGCCGACAAGAGCGCGGTGCAATTCATGGTCATCCATCTCGACCGGTGTTTCCCCGTGGCAACTCCGACCGATCGTGGCGCGGTGGTGGAGATCGACGATTCGGGTATCGAAACAGGGACCCGGATACTCGGTGCGCCACGGCTTGTTTTTTCCACCCGTACACCGGATGCCGGTCAGCAGCCATCTAAACCCGGCCCTTTGGGAACGATCCGAATCCAGCCGTGAGTGGCGATGTGGTGGTCTAGTTCGCCAGCGACATCGAACTGATGGTTTGGCGGCGGCCTGCCGTTTTTGCGCCGGTTATTTTCTCCAAGTGCTCCATCCCCGAGATGACCTTGCCCCAGACAGTATACTTGCCGTCCAGGAGCCGTGCACGGCCGAGCGCGACGAAGAACTTGCCGTTACCGCTGTCGGGATCGTCGCGGTCGTGCGACAGGCCGAGCGTGCCTTTTTCGAATGGAACATTTGAAAGTTCCGCGTTGATTGTCGGGCCCGCGCCGGGTGGTGCCGCGGTCTCGGCAACGTAGCCGGGACGGACGAACTGGAATTCGAGCCCGTTGAAGGCGCCGCTTTCGACCATTTCGCGGATACGGGCGACGGTATTCGGTGCAAGGTCGGGCCGCATTTCGACAACAACCGGACCAGAGGCCAGGTCCATGATCAATCGGCCGCCGTTCCCGGCGCTGGCGCTTGCGCCCGGGGCGCCCGAGGTCGATTGCGTGGCCTGCCCGTCAGGTGGCGCGATCAACGCCATCATCCGCCCGGATGCGTCGCGGAGCGCGGGGCTCGGATGGTCGAGGAAGCCCGCGCCGGTGCCGCTCATGCGGTAGGTCTGGCCGGCGGAGACCGTCTCCGTGCCGGCCGCGGAGGAAACCTCGGCCACGCCTTCCAGCATGGCGATCTCCGTTGCCGTCGGGGTGGTCAGCAAATCGAACTCTGTGCCGCGGATACCGATGGTGCCGGACGGCGTGTGCCTGCTTGACGACTTTCTCGGCGACGCCGATGTCGTCGGCCATTGACGGTCCAGGAAATGCCGTGACCGCCAGCAATAGGGCGGCGCCAAGATACGAGCGGATGCCGGTGATGTGTCTCATGCGCCGATATCAGCAATCGGCGAGCCAGACTGCAACTGGGCTAACCCTTTGAACACACGAGATTCCCTCTCCGCGCAGATGGATCACCACGTCGATCCGCCCGGCAAATTCTACCTGCTTTTGCTTCCGGCCGCTATTCGACGAAGCTGAACCGGTCGTGTGGCGCATCGGCCAGCAACTGGTCGAAGGCTTCCGCTTTCAGGTGCACGACTGTCTTGTGGTCGCCGGCTTCGAGGTACAATTCGCCGTCGGCCGGCAGCATGTCCTCGACGATGCTCCGCAAGCCGTAGGCTTCGCCCAGCGGTGGCACGGCGCCGACGTCGCAGTCCTTGAACAGCGCCATCAAGTCCTCTTCATCGACCATTTCGACGTCCCGGTCCAAAGCGTACTTCAGTGTCGGGAAGTCGATGTGGCGAGTGGCCGGCAGGATCGCCATCAGATAGCCGGCCTCGTCCTTGAGGACGACGGCCTTCACCATCCGGTCCCCCGGAACATGGGTGGCCTCGGCGTTCTTCATGGCGGAATCGGAAAATCCGTGCACGAGCGTGTCGTAGTCGACGTGCCGGTCGTCCAGGTATTGTTGGAGTGTCAATGCGATACCCATAACGGACCTCCTTGGTCACGAGGTTGGGAAACGCTATTTCAGCTTTCAATTATACCATAAACCGGGTTGGCTTTCACCATCGCTCACTGCCAGGGCAGGGAGAAGGTTTTGACGTTGGTGAAGCTCTTCATCGCTTCGATGACGCCTTCCTTGTAGCCGAGGCCGGAGTCCTTGATGCCGCCGAACGGCGACATTTCGATACGATAGCCCGGCACTTCCCAAATATTGACGGTACCGTGATTGAGCTCGGCGATGAACCGCGTGATATAGTCGAGCCGGTTGGTGCAGACGCCTGACGACAGGCCGAAGTTGGTGCCGTTGGCGACGCGGATGGCATCGTCAATGTCCTTGATACGGATGATCGGGATGGCAGGACCGAAAGTCTCTTCCATCACCAGTTCCGAATCCCACGGCACGTGGTCGACCACGGTCGGCGGGAATACCGCGCCCTCGCGGTTGTTGCCGTATAAAAGCGTCGCGCCGGCCGCGACGGCCTCGGTGACGCGGCGCTGGAAGGTTTTTGCGGCGTCCTCGGTGATCACCGTGCCGATGTCGGTTTCCGGATCGGTGGGATCGCCGTATTTCAGCTTCTTGGCCTTTTCCGTCACCAGTTCGGCGAAGGCGTCAGCGACCTCGTCCACGACCAGAATACGCTTTACCGCGGTGCAGCGTTGGCCGGAGTTCTTGGTGGCGCCGCCGACAGCGAGCGTGGCCGCGCGCTCAAGGTCTGCGTCTTCCATGACGATCAAGGGGGCGTTGCCGCCGAGTTCCAGCACGGTGCGCCGGTAGCCGGCTTTTTCCGCGATCATCTTGCCCACCGGCACGCCCCCGGTGAAGGTGATCAGGTCGATGTGCGGATCGGTGATCATGGCATCGCCGATGTCGGAGGGGAGCCCTGTCACCACCTGGAACATCTCCGGCGGCAGGCCGCATTCATAGAGGATGTCGGCCAACAGGATACAGGTCAGCGGCGTCAGTTCCGTCGGCTTGCAAACCATGCGGTTGTTGGTGGCGATGGAGGGTGCGATCTTGTGCGCCACCATGTTGAGCGGGTGGTTGAACGGCGTGATGGCGCTGATGACCCCTTGCAGCGGGTCGCGCTGGGTGAAGATCTTTCGCTTTTGGCCGTGCGGCGTCAGGTCGCAGGAAAAAATCTCGCCGTCGTCGAGGATGCAGAGTTGGCCCGTCAGGGTGAAGACATCGAAGGAGCGTCCGGCTTCGTAGAGCGAGTCCTTTTTCGAGAGCCCGCATTCGGCAGTGATCAGGTCGGAAATCTCATCTTTCCGCTGGGTGATCATTTCCGCCGTCTTTTGCAGGATCTGCTGGCGCTCATATCGGGTCAGCGTCGGCTTGTAGTCGTTGGCGATCCGGAAGGCCTCCGCCACCTGCGCCGCGCTGGCGCGCGGCACCGTGCCGACGACGCCACCCGTGAAGGGATTGAACACGTCGATGGTGCCGTTGTCGCCGGGGACCTTCTTGCCGCCGATGCGCATGGATTCGTGAATGATATTGGCTTGGACGTCCATGGATGCCTCCCGGTTCTGTGTCAGCCCGCGTGATTGAGGGCGATGTCGAAAATGTCGAAATTGCGCAGCCGGCGGCCCGCGTCGACGCCGTCGACGGGGCGCGTCACCACCAGCGGCACGCGTTGCTCGCTCACCCCGCCGTGCGAGCGGAGTGGTTCCTTCAGTTGGCCCAAGTCGTGGCGTTCGGCGGTGGTGCCGATCACTTTGTGGATGCCGGAGACGACGATGATGTCGCCGAGCCGGTCCTCGGGCAGTTCGAACTCTGCGCAACCGTCGGCGCGGGTGTAGGCGTTGTCGATGCCGTCGACGCTTTCCAGCCGCTTGGCGATCTCGGCGGCGTCGGCGTCGGCCGGCAGGTAGGCGGTGGCGAAGGAGCCGAGCGCGCCGTGGTGCACCACGTAAGGGTCGGTGATCGGCAGGATCACCCGCGCCTTGTCGTCGCCCAGCCATTCGTCCAACAGTGTCTGCAGATAGATCACGTCGGGCGCGCCATCGGCGCCGAATTTGGCGTTCATGCCGTGGTCCGCCGTCAGTGCCAGCACAGCACCCATGGCGTCGAGCTCCCGCCAATAGCTGTCCATCATGGAATAAAAAGCGTCTGCCACCGGCGTGCCGGGCGCGTGCTTGTGCTGGATGTAGTCGGTGGTGGAAAGATACATGATGTCCGGGCGGTGCGCTTCCATCAGCTTCACCCCGGCATCGAAGATGAACTCGGAGAGGTCGGCGGAATAGACGTCTGGGATGTCGCGCCCGACGAAGGCCTGGGCATTGTCGATGCCATTGTCGGCCAGGGTCGTTTCGTCGGCCTTTTCCGAAGAGAAACTGATGGCGCGGCCGGAGGAGAAATCGAGCCCATGGCCCAGCAACCGGCGCAGTTTGTCCTTGGCGGTGACGATGGCGATCTTGGCGCCGGCGTCGTGGAAGGCCTTGAAGATGGTTTCCGTGCGCAGGAACTTGGGGTCGTTCATCATCACTTCCTCGCCGCTGTCGGGGTCGAGGAAGAAGTTGCCGGAGATGCCGTGCACCTTGGGAGGCGTGCCGGTAACGATAGAGAGGTTGTTGGGGTTGGTGAAGCTCGGCACCACGCAGTCGGCGCGGAGATCGCTGCCGCGCTTCAACGCATCCGCCAGGAACGGCATGTGGCCGCCCTCGATGGCCTGTTCGATATATTCCGGCTGCGAGCCGTCGACGCAGACAACAACCAACGGCTGCTTCGGCCAGGCGTAGGTGCGGCCGTTGACGGTGACGTGATCGGGATGTGTGCTCATGCCGCCCCCCTTTCGGGCGTGCCCGACGCGACGCCCATTTCCTGCATGACGTCTGAGACGGCGGAAAGGGTCGCTTTCATTTCCGCTTCGCCCAGGTGCCCGATGCAGCCCATGCGGAACGACGGGGCCACGGTCAGCTTGCCGGGATAGATGATGAAGCCCCGATCCTTTAGGTTGTCGTAGAAGGCCTGGAAATCGAACTTCGGATCGGCCGGCATCTTGAAAGTGATGATGATCGGCGCCTGCAGGTTGTCGGAAAGCAGCGTCTCGAATCCCATCTGCCGCATGCCGTCGATCAGAAGCCTGGCGTTGGCGCTGTAGCGCGCATTGCGGCCCGCAACACCACCTTCTTCCTCGAACTGTCGGATGGCGGCATCGAAGGCAACGATCACGTGGGTCGGCGGCGTGAAGCGCCACTGGTTGTTGGCTTCCATCGCCTGCCATTGATCATAAAGATCGAGGCTCAGGGAATGAGCGTTGCCTTTCGCTTCCTCAAGCGCGTCTTTGCGGATCAGCACGAAGCCCATCCCCGGCACCCCTTCCAGGCACTTGTTGGAGGACGCCATGACCGCGTCGAACGCGACCTTCCTGGCATCGAGCCCGATGGCGCCGAAGGCGCTCATGGCGTCGATCAGGAGACGCCGTCCCTGTTTGGCGACGACCTCGGCGATGGCCTCGATGGGATTGAGAATGCCCGACGTGGTCTCGCAGTGAACGACGAGAACGTGCGTGATGTCCGCGTCGGCGGCCAGCAGGGCTTCGACGTCGGCGGCTTCGGGCGGTGTGTCCTCGGCGGTTTCCAGCGTCACGCATTCGCGGCCAAGGTATTCGATGATCTTCACCATGCGGTGCCCGTAGGCGCCGTTGATGACCACCAGCGCCTTGCCGTCGCGCGGCAGCAGCGTGCCAATGGCGGCCTCGACGGCAAAGGTACCGCTGCCCTGGATCGGCACGCAAACGTGGGTGTCGGCGGCGTTGGCGATGGCCAGCAGGCTGTCGCGCACGCGGGCGTTGGTGGCGATGAAGGTGGCGTCACGCGAGCCCCAGTCATGCAGCATCGCTTCCTTGGTCTCGTGCGACGTGGTCAGCGGACCCGGGGTCAGCAGAAGGGGATCGTTGGGAGTTATGGACATGGTCGGCCTCGAAGTTGTTTTGGTAACGATACGCGCCCGGTGTTTAGGGATTGTGACGCCGTCGCGGGCTTTCGGCGCGGCACCGTTTCCGATGCCCAATTTGGATTCTTTGTTTAATTAGTCAAATCGATAATATATATATTTATTATCGATTTAAACGATGTAATGGAGTTCTCCATGTATTACGCGCAATTGCGCGCCTTTCATGCGGTCGCGGTCCACGGCGGTTTCAGCAAGGCCGCGGAATCCCTAGGGTTAACCCAGCCGACGCTGTCCGACCAGGTGAAGAAGCTGGAGCGCGATTTCGACGTGGCGTTGTTCAACCGGGTGCGCAAGCGCTCCACCCTGACCGAGACCGGCCGGCGCTTGTTCGAGATTACCGGATCCATGCTCGACATGGAATTGCAGGCGATCGATCTTCTGTCGGAAACTGCGGCGCTCCGGGATGGCCAACTGACCATCGCCGCCGATGCGCCGTTTCACGTGCTCAGGGTCATTGGAGAGTTCCGCCGGCAATTTCCCGGCGTCTCGGTCGCCCTGAATATCGGAAACTCGGAAGCCATCATGGCGCAACTGCTGGAGTTCCGCGCCGATATCGGCGTCCTCGCGAGCGTGCCGGAGGATCCGCGCCTCAAGGTGATGACGCTGCGTGACGACCCGCTGGTTGCCGTGGTGCCGACCGGCCATCCCTGGGCCCGGGCTGGGGCGGTGGATTTCGGCGAATTGCAGGGCCAGGACGTGATCCTGCGTGAGCGAGGCTCGACCACGCGGCGTTTGATCGAGGACGAGTTCCAGCGCCGTGCCATGACGCCCGCGACGCTGATCGAAATCGAGGGCCGCGAAAGCGTGGGCGAGGCAGTGGCGGCGGGCATCGGTATCGGTTTCGTTTCCGAGCCCGAGTTCGGCCACGACAACCGTCTCGCCATGGTACGGCTCAAGGGGTGTGAGCTGGGCATGCGCGAATCGATGGTCTGCCTGGATGCGCGTCACGCCACCCGCACCGTCGCGGCGTTCTGGGACGTCGCGGCGATGTGAAAGCTTGCGATTTTAATTAAATGGTATTAACGTACTAAAATATGATAAAATACAGAAAGTCCTCATTCCATGAGCCAGTCCACCGCATCTGCAGCGCCGACATCGCACCTCCGGGCCCTGAAGCCGGAGGATTTGGAACGGGTCATTGCCATTGACAGTCAAGCTGGCGGCCGAAGCCGGCGGGAGTTTTTCGTCAAGCGGCTTGAGGCGGCACTTACCCATAAAGGGCGTTTCATCGCGCTTGCCGTCGACGCGGACGGGGCCTTACAAGGCTACGCCATTGCACGCCTGCAAGGTGGTGAGTTCGGCGATCAACGCATTGCCGCCGTTCTCGACGTCATTGGGGTTGATGCCGCGTTCCGCCATGCCGGTCTCGGCCACGATCTGATTAACGGCATATCCACGTACCTCGCTGAGCGCGGAGTACGCGAGATGCGCACCCAAGTGGGTTGGCGCGACCAGGGAATCGTTGGCTTTTTCGCATCCGCCGGGTTCGAGTTGTCGCCGCATCTGGTCCTGGAGCGGGATGCCGGGCGTGAGGAGACCGCGGGAGGCGAGGGGCCCGACCTTGCCGGCTTGCGTGTCGACGATTCCGGAATGGCGGACTTCAGTGATCCCGACGGCGATGATTTCGAAGCCCTGTCGCGCGATAAGGTACGGGTCCGTTCCATGGCCGAAGTAGATTTGGCGGCAATCCAGCGTATCGATGAGAAATTAACCGGCAACGACCGCCAGGACTATTTCGAGGCCAAACTTGATGAAGCGCTGAAGGAAAGCGGCGTTCGAGTTTCCTTGGTGGCAGAAATCGACGGACTGGCGGTGGGGTATCTTATGGCGCGGGTCGATTTCGGGGAGTACGGTCGCGCCGAGAGCGTCGCGGTGATGGATACGCTGGGTGTCAATCCCAATCAAGCGGGCACCGGTATCGGTTCGGCGCTGCTTTCGCAACTGCTGGCGAACCTGGATGCGCTACGGGTCGAGCGCGTAAGGACCCGCGTGCGCTGGGACCAGTTTCAGCTATGCCGATTCTTCAAATACCATGGCTTCGAGCCGGCGCAGCAACTGTCTCTCAGCCGTGCTGTGACCTAGCGACAATCGAGCGTCTCGCCGTTCAGATCGCAACTCGCTTCCGCCAGCTTGACGAAAGTTTCCGTCACCGCTTCCGGCGGCTTCACGGAATTGGGATTTTCGCCGGGCATGGCCTGGGCGCGCATGGCGGTGCGGGTGCCGCCGGGATTGACCAGGTTGACCCGCAGGCGCGATTTGGCGTTTTCCTTGGCGTAGATCTTGGCCATCATCTCCAGGCCCGCCTTGGATACGGCGTAGGCCGACCAGTAGGCGCGCGGTTCGGCACCGACGGATGACGTGACGAAGATGGCGCGCCCGGCGTCGGAGCGTTGCAGCAGCGGGTCCATGGAACGCAGCAAACGCCAGTTGGCGGTCAGGTTGACTGCCATCGTCTGCTCCCACACCTTGGGGTCGATGTGGCCCAGGGGGCTGAGCGTTCCCAGGATGCCGGCGTTGCCGACCAGGATATCCAGGTGCCCGAAGCGTTCGTGCAGGGCCGCGCCCATGTGGTCGATTTCGTCGTAGTCGGTCAAGTCCATGGGCACCAGGGTCGCCGGCGTGCCGGTGATCTTCTGGATTTCGTCGTCCAGTTCCTCGAGCGCGCCGGTGGTACGGGCCACTAGAACCAAATGCGCGCCTTCCTCGGCAAAGCGGCGCGCCACGGCGGCGCCAATGCCGCGCGATGCACCGGTGACAAGCGCGATGCGCCCCTGCAGACGGCCTTCACTCATGGCTCAGGCGCGCTCGTCCAGAAGGGTGAGCAGCGTCGGCGTCGGATCGGCTTCGCGGTCGGTGAGGCTGATCGGGTAGTCGCCGGAGAAACAGGCATCGCAGAATTGCGGCGCCACGTCGTTGCGCCCGGGCATGCCCACCGCGCGATAAAGCCCGTCGATGGAAATGAACGCGAGGCTGTCGACCTTGATCTGTTCGGCCATGCCGGCGACGTCGTAGCGCCCGGCCAGCAGTTCCTCGCGCGACGGCGTGTCGATGCCGTAGAAGCACGAATGCGTGGTCGGCGGCGAGGAGATGCGCATGTGCACTTCGGCGGCGCCGGCGCTTCGGACCATTTCGACAATCTTCATGGACGTGGTGCCGCGGACGATGGAATCGTCGATCAGCACCACTCGCTTGCCCTTCAGGTAACCGGTGTTGGCATTGTGCTTGAGGCGCACGCCCAGGTGCCGGATCTGGTCGGTGGGTTCAATGAAGGTGCGGCCCACGTAGTGGTTGCGGATGATGCCGAGTTCGAACGGAACGCCGGCTTCCTGTGCGTAGCCGATGGCCGACGGCACGCCGGAATCGGGGACCGGCACAACCACATCGGCATCGACGTGGCTCTCGCGCGCCAGTTCGGCGCCGATGTTTTTGCGTGCGGTATAGACGTTGCGGCCGTCCAGGACCGAGTCCGGGCGGGCGAAATAGATGTATTCGAAGATGCAGAATCGCGACGGCCGTTTGTTGAAAGGCTTGATCGAATGCAGGCCCTTTTCGTCGACGATGACGATTTCGCCGGCCTCCACGTCGCGCACATATTCGGCGCCGATGATATCCAACGCGCAGGTCTCGGACGTAATCACGTAGGAATCACCCAAACGGCCCAAGATCAACGGCCGCACGCCGTAAGGGTCGCGCGCGCCGATCAGTTTCTTCTGGGTGATGGCGACCAACGAATAGGCGCCTTCCAGTTGCGTCAACGCATCGGTCAGGCGGTCGACGACGCGACCGTATTCGCTGATGGCGATGAGCTGGATGATGGTTTCGGTGTCGGAGGTGGATTGGAACAGGCAGCCCCGCTCCACTAGCCGTCGGCGCACGTTGTAGGCGTTGGTCAGGTTGCCGTTGTGGGCAACCGCAAGGCCGCCAAACTTGAACTCGGCGAACAGCGGCTGGACGTTGCGGATGACGGTCTCGCCGCTGGTCGAATAACGCACGTGGCCGATGGCGACGTGGCCCTGCAGCCGGTCCATGGTCGCCGGCGTATTGAAGTTGTCACCGACCAGGCCGAGCGCCCGATGGCTGTGGAACTGCTCACCGTCGTAGGCGACGATGCCGGCGGACTCTTGTCCCCGGTGCTGCAGTGCGTGCAGTCCGAGCGCCGTGTGCGCGGCGGCGTCGGGATGGCCAAAGATGCCGAACACGCCACATTCGTCGTGGAAATGGTCGTCGTCGATATCGACGGGCGGGTGATGTGAACTCATGGTCGCTAGCCTACCATTTCTACCGGGTATTTCCGATCAATCGATCCATGTCCTGGCGCTGACCCTGGCCGTAGCCGTCGCGTGGATCGGCGTCGGCGGCTTTCGGTTTCGGCGTGATGATGTCGAGAACCACCTTGCCGGCATCCGCAGCCCCCGTCGAAGTGCTGGCGCCGCCGCCCGAACCGCCGTAGCGGTCCGGCAGAAGCTTGATGAGCTCCTTGGCCGCGGGTTCGATCAACTGCATGGACCGCGCGTCGCGGATGAAGGGCGGTTGCTTTTCCTTGGGCATCACCAGTTCCAACCCGATGTAGGCAAGCACCACGATCAGCGCGCCGCGTACCAGGCCGAACAGGAAGCCGAGCGCCCGGTCGAGGGCGTTCAGGGCACTGGCCTGCACGGTTTTCGAGATGCCACGCGTCACCATCGAAAGGATCACCAGGGTGAAGACGAAGATGACGACACCTGCCGTCAGGTCGGCGGCCAGTTCCATGGGGATCAACTGGCGTATGTAGGGCTGCAGGTAGGGGAAACCGTAGAAGGTGGCGAAGATGGCGCCGACCCAGCCGACGATGGCCAGCACTTCATGCACGAAACCGCGTGCATAGGCGAGCAGCGCCGAGATCAGCAGCACGGCGATGACGGCGATGTCGAAGATGTTCACCGGCAGGTTTTCGAGCTGTTCCATGCTCAGTGCCCCTCCACGCCAACCGCCGGGCCGAGCGCGCGCAGCGGCGGCGATGCCTTGCCCGCGCCGTCAAGGCCGCCGAACAGCAGCACGAGGTCGTCCAGGTGCTCGATCTGGGTCAGGGTCAGGTTGGTGTGCAGGCGTTTCGCCTTGCCGCCGGTGCCTTTGCCGATAGCCGGCAGAATGGCGCGGGTGAAGCCGAGTTTCTCGGCTTCCTTCAGTCGGGCTTCCATCTGCGACACGGCACGCACCTCACCGGAAAGGCCAACTTCGCCGAAAACGACGGTCTCGCCGGGTACCGGCATTGCCGTCACCGAAGAGACCAATGCCGCGGCGACGGCCAGGTCCGCGGCCGGCTCGCGAATACGCAAGCCGCCCGCGACGTTGAGATACACCTCGGCCCCCGCCAGGGCAACACCGCAGCGCGCCTCCAATACGGCCATGATCATCGCCAAGCGCCCGGAATCCCATCCGACCACGGCGCGGCGCGGCGTCGCCTGTTGCGACGGCGCGATCAGCGATTGGATTTCCACCAGCATCGGGCGCGACCCTTCCATCCCGGCAAACACGGACGCACCGGTGACCTCGCCGTGATGATCGGCGAGGAACAGGGCGGAAGGGTTCGGCACTTCGTGCAGGCCGGTCTCGGTCATTTCGAAGACGCCGATCTCGTCGGCAGGGCCGAAACGGTTTTTCACCGAACGCAGGATGCGGAACTGATGGCTTGGGTCGCCTTCGAAATAGAGCACCGTGTCGACCATGTGTTCGAGCACGCGCGGGCCGGCGATGGTGCCTTCCTTGGTGACGTGGCCGACCAGGATCAACGCGAACCCTTGGCGTTTCGCGGCGCGAATCAGTTCCTGCGCCGAGGTGCGGACCTGTGCGACCGTGCCCGGCGCCGAATCGAGGGTATCGACGTACATGCACTGGATCGAATCGATGACCACGATATCCGGCGCGCCGGCGCCCTCCAAGGTGGTGACGATATCGCGTACCGACGTCGCCGCCGCCAGCCCCACGGTCGCTTCCGCCAGACCGAGTCGTTCCGCGCGCAGGCGCAACTGGTCGATGGCTTCCTCGCCGGAGATATAGGCGCAGGAAAAGCCGCCGGCGAGTGCCGCCGCCACCTGCATCAAAAGCGTCGACTTGCCGATGCCCGGATCGCCGCCGACAAGCGTCGCTGAGCCCGGCACCAGTCCGCCGCCGGATACCCGATCGAACTCCGCAATGGCCGTAACCCGCCGGGGTGGTTGCTTTTCCTTGCCCTTGAGCCCGACGAACTCGATCCTGCGGCCCTTGCCCTTGCCGAGGCCCTTGGGCGCGGCCTCGGGGGCCTGCTCTTCCGAAAGGGTATTCCATTCGCCGCAAGCATCGCAGCGCCCGCCCCATTTCGAAAACGATGCGCCGCATGCGGCACAGACGTAGGTGGTCGTTTTTCGCGCCAACGAGGGCCCTTTCCCGTTGAGCCCGAGGGGCTCGTGCGTTGCTTATGCCATAGAGGATTCCGGCCAGCGGCACAACCGGTTGATCTATGGGGGCAGATGATTTACCTCAAATTCACCAAGCGCCGAACCCAATAGGATCAGGGCCACGCGATTCCGGTCCGAAGATTGGACGAAACGATGGCGAACCCGCCGACCGACGATTTCAACGAAGCCTATCCTGTGCAGCGGCGTTTCCGGCGCTGGGCGCTGCCGGCGGCGGTGGTGACCTTCGGGGTTCTGTTGTTTCTTGTCGGGTTCGGCGGAACCCGGCTGATTGAGGGGGTCTATCTCAATCTGGCGGAGGGGCGCGCACGGACGATCCTGACGGCCATTGAAGACCACGTGCCGGAGCCGTGGGGACTGATGGTTTCCGGCGGCGAACCGGCCGAGGTCTATGCCGGTCCCGGTGGTGACGCATTGCGGAAGGTGCTGGACGGCGAGGTCAAGGAATTGAGTTTGGAGCAACTCAAGGTCTATGACGCGCGGGGCGTCATTGTGTTCAGTACCGAGGCCGGCCAGATCGGCACGTCCGATCCCAGCGATGCCTTCCTGCGCGCTATCGAGAGCGGCAAGAAAACCGTCGTGCGCAAGGACCAACCGGACGGTTCGTCGCTGTATGAACTTTACGTGCCGTTGGCTGCCAATGGCGGACGCTCGCACGTGGTGTTCGAACTCTACGAGACCACCCGGCAATTGAATGTGGTGCTGGTTTCCACGCTGCTCCCGGCGGTGGCGGTGCCGGGACTGTTGCTGATTGTGCTGTTCATTGCGCTGGATCGGCTGATCGGCGGTGCCCAACGCGATATCGAGGGACGCACGCGGCTGGTCAACGAGTTGCGCGGCAAGCTCGAACGCCTGGTCTCCGATTCCGCCGTCGATGCCGCCGTCGGTTCCGTCGGCAAGGGGCGCATCGCATCGCGCAAGGTGGTGGTGACGCTGTTCTATTCGGACATCCGCGACTTCACCGGCTTTTCGGAAACCCGACCGCCGGAAGAGGTGGTCGCTTTCCTCAATCAATTGATGGACTTGCAGGTGCGCGCCATCACGGCGGAGGGCGGTGACGTCGACAAGATGATCGGTGACGCGGTGCTGGCGCGTTTCGATGGGGAGGGCGCAGAACGGCGCGCCGTCGCCGCTGCCCGGCGTGTCTTGACCGAGATCGCCGCCGGGGATTTCCCGCGCCAGGTTGGCATCGGCATTTTCACCGGCGAGGTCATCTCCGGCGCCGTCGGCGGCGAGCAACGCATGGACTTCACCGTCATCGGCGACAGCGTGAACATTTCCGCCAGGCTCTGTTCGGCGGCGGCGGGCGGCGAACTGGTGGTCGATGGCGCGACATTGGAGAGCGCCGCCGATGACGGGTTCGGGCCTGGGGAAGAGATCACCGTCAAGGGCCGGCGCGATCCGCTGAAAGTGCGGCGCTGGCGGCTCACGCCGTCCGGCTGAGCCGCCCGAGCAGGCGGTCGAGCGACAGGCTGCCGCCACCGTTGAGCGCGAGATAAAGCAAAGGCAAAACCCACAACAGCCGCTGATCGCTGACGATGGCATCCTGGACGCGGTCGAACGGCACGCCGATGGCCTTGGCGTCGAGGCCGTGGAATTGGATGTCGACGAAGGTCATCACCACGATGAAGCCGATCATCGCCAGGCTGGAAAGCCGCGTCAACAAACCGAGCAGGATCATCAGCGGAACCAGGAATTCGGCATAGGCGCCGAGGTGCACGACCAGCCCCCAGGGCAGGAAAGCGATCTTGGTGGGATCATAACCGGCGGCTTCGGCGATGGGCGGCAGGATCTGGGCGTAGGCGCCGACCTCAGCTTGCAGGATGCCGGGAAAGCCGCTGCCGAGCTTGGTCGCGGCGGAGTTCCAGAAATAGCCCAGCAGCACGCTGGAAAACGCCAGCCGCGCCGCCAGGCCCATGAACCAACCATCCGTAATGCGGCTGAGGTTGTCGAACAGGGTGTCGTGCAGGGTTTCGAGTTTCTGGATCAACACGGCAATTCTTCCTTCGGTTCAATGTGGGTATCTGTAAATCCGGTGACGGCGCCGATGCCAAAAAGCTCGGCCAGCGCGGATGACGGATCGGGAGCGTCCGCGCGGTCCAGGCGTTCGAGGGCTTTCCCAAGCGGGGCGCCGCGACTTAGGGCCTTGATGAATGCATAGACCGGCGCGGCGACGGCGCGGACCTCGACCGACCAGCCGGGGCGTAGGACCAGGGCGCAATCGCCCGTTTGCGCCAGCCCGGACCCGGTTGCCACGGGGGCGTCCCCCTGATGCGCCTGCCAGATGGAGAGCACCGGCCATTCCGATGTCAGCAGGCGGAGCGACGGATGCAATTCCAGGCGCAAGCCTGCAAGGCGCTGGTCGCTCAATCCTTGCAGGGTGTCGATCCCGACCGGGTCGGAGTCGGCGGCGTGATAGGCCTCGGTGCGGGCTTGCTCCAGCCGTGCCACGTCGGCGAGATAGGGAACCACGTCGGCCGGTTCGAAAGCGGCGATGAAATCCGGGAAGTCCCGGCCATAGTGCAACAGCACCGGCGACGCCGGCGGCATGGCGCGCACGAAGGCACTGGCCATGGCATCGAAGAATTCATCGCCGACCAACGCCGCGACGACGGGGAAGCCATCCCGCAAGGCCTCACACAACCCCTTGATGACGTTGTTGCGATAGACCGCGAAGCGGTCCTTGGCCGAGCGGCCGAAATCCCCGGCGATGCCGGAAGGTATGTCCTTGCCGGGGTCGAGCAGGGCGGCGGCGAAGCCAAATTGCGTCTCAGGCCACATGGCGCGCGCCCGGTTGCGAAATCTCGGCCAGGACGGCGTCGGCCCGCAACGCTTCCGCCTGCAGCGTCGTCCAATCGGGGATGTCGTTGTCCCACTCGATCAACGTCGGCTTGGGACCTCCAAGCGTCAGCGCCTGGCGATAGAGTGCCCAGACCGGGTCGGCCACGGCGCGGTCGTGCGCGTCGATCAGCAACAGGGCACCATCGTCAGCGCGGTCCTCGGCATGGCCGGCCAGGTGGATTTCCCCGACCGGCGCCATCGGAAAGCGGCTGAGGTAGTCGTGCGGATCGTCGCCGTGATTGGTGCAGGAGACGAAGACGTTGTTGACGTCGAGCAAGATGCCGCAGCCGGTGCGGCGCGCCAGTTCGGCGATGAACTCGGTTTCGGTCCAGCTGCTTGCCTCGAACCGGAGATAGGTGGCCGGGTTCTCGATCAGGATGCGGCGGCCGAGATGCGTCTGCACCTGGTCCACGTGGCGGCCAACCTGGTCGAGGGTCTCGCCGGTGTAGGGAAGGGCGAGCAGGTCGTTGAAGAACCGTCCCTGATGCGTCGACCAGGCCAGGTGCTCGGAAACCAGCTCGGGCTGGAACCGCTCGACCAGCGCCTTCAAGCGGTCCAGGTGATCGCGGTCGAGATCGCCGGCGCCGCCGATGGATAGGCCGACGCCGTGCAAAGACAGCGGGAAGCGTTCGCGGACGCGCGCCAGGACGGCCAGCGGCGGACCGCCGTCGCCCATGTAGTTCTCCGGGTGAACCTCGAACCAGCCGGTTTCCGGAACACCGTCGAGAACGTCCTCGTAGTGGCGGGGCTTGAGCCCGACACCGGCGCGCGCCCGGGTCATCGCTGGCGCCCGCTTAGCTCGGGATGTCGCGCTTCAGCGGTTGCAGGCTGCCCATGCGATCGCCCGGCAGCTTCATGGTCTCGCAGGTGCCCTTGGGCACCAGCTTCCAGGCGTTACCCTGGTAGTCGATGGTCGACGTGCCGGCGCAGGACGTGCCGGGCCCGGCGGCGCAGTCGTTCTTGCCGGCGAGGGAGACGCCGTAGCATTTCTCGTTCTCGGCCGCCTGGCCGGCGCCCGGAAGCGTGGCGGTGGCGGAAGCGGCAAGGGCGCCGGCGACGATGGCGGCGGTGGTCAGTTTACGGTGCATGTATGGTCTCCTGATCGTGTTCGAGATGAGGCCCGGCAATGCACCGGGCGTGGGGAGAGGGATGCCAGACCGGCGGCCCGGCGGGAACTAACGTTTCCTCACATGTCGGTGAAAAGCGCGCGAGCGAAAACCGGGGAGCCCGATGTGCCGCGTGAAAATCGTTTCGGAAGCGTTTTTTCGGGGTCAAAAACCATTTATTTTCAATGACATCGAAAAAAATATGGGAAACGAACCCAATTTTTCCCCACCGCCGCGCGCCGGGGATGGCCGGCTCGTCAGTGGGCCTTGGCGGCGCATGTCTCCAGCGGTCTCGGCGCCTGACCCACATTCCAACCGTCATGCGCGGGCTTGACCCGCGTATCCACGACTTCAAGGCCCGGTATCGCAACCAACAAAGACGTGGATGCCCGGATCAAGTCCGGGCATGACGAAAATGAAGGTGGCGAGCGAAAAGTTTGCGGGTTGGAAGCACTTGATTCCAAACATTTTCTAAAAAAATCTCAGGAACGAACCCAATTTCACTCCACCCGTCGTCCCCGCGAAGGCGGGGACCCACTTGATGCCGAAGGCATCATCCTGATCGCACGTCGGAGCAAGCCGACAGGCCCAATGGATTCCCGCCTTCGCGGGAATGACGATGTTGTTAGGGCTGAACCCAATCGGCTCCAAACCATGGAACCCTCGGCCCCGGCCCAAATCGTATTCGATTGTAAAATAGCGGCCCGCCGCCGGCCGGAACCGACGCGGCGAATCGCATATAGCACGACCTTTTCAAAAAGTCAATAAATTCCTATTAATAGGTTTTATGTTCAGCAGCCATTGGACGAGGGCCTGGTTTCGAGCGGGAAGGGGGCTTCGATAGCTCCGCAAGAAAACTTATGCTGGTGACCCGGAACCGTCGCTGATTCAAGAAACGACAGACGACACGGCTTGAATTTGCATCCCCATGGGGTGCGGGCTAGGGAGCGTTTGTCGATCGGCGGCTTGGTTCAAAAGGTTCCCTGAAAACCAGACCGGCGCCGACCCTTTTCTCGATACGGAAGGTCGGCGCCGGCTGGTTGCAGAGGTCGGAATTACCTCTCGATGACGAGGAACATCGCGCTGCCTTCGCGCATCAGGTTCATGGCGACGACGGGGCCGGCTGATTTCACGACGCTGGCAAAATCTTCGAGGTTGCGCACCGGCCTGCGGTTCACGGCGACGATCATGTCACCGTCGCGCAGTCCGTAACGCCAGGCGGGGCTGCGCTCAGCCACCTTAGCGATAGCGACGCCCCGCTCGACGTCGTGACCCTGCGAACCATGGCCCGCGGGCATGTCGCGGAACACTGCTCCCGCGAGCTCGGGCGCGACCTTGTCGCCAGGGAGTTCGGCAGTCGTCATGCGGCCGACCTCGACGGACTTGGTTATCCCCTTGCCATCGCGGATAAGATCAAGGGCGACGCGCTCGCCTTTCTGCACCAACCCGACGCGGTTTCGGAGATCGGACGAGTTGTGGACTTGTTTGCCGTCGAGGGCGAGGATCACGTCACCTGCCTTGATTCCGGCCTTGGCCGCCGGCGAGTGTTCGTCGACGTTGGTAACGATGGCGCCGGTGGTCTTATCGATGCCGAGCGCATCAGCGATATCGGGGGTCAGGTCCTGGATGACGACACCGAGCCGTCCGCGCCGCACCTCGCCGAAGCGCACTAACTGGCTCATCACCGACTTGACCATGTTCGACGGGACCGCGAAGCCGATGCCGACGTTGCCGCCACCGGGACCGAGGATTGCCGTATTGATGCCAATCATCTCCCCCTTTGAATTTATCAATGCGCCGCCGGAGTTGCCGGGGTTGATGGAGGCGTCTGTCTGGATGAAGTCCTCGTAGCCCTCGATGCCGAGGCCGGAGCGCCCGAGCGCACTGACGATGCCCGACGTCACTGTCTGGCCGAGCGCGAAGGGATTGCCGATGGCGATCACCACGTCGCCGACGCGGACACGTTCGGAAAGGCCGAGCCGAACGGCGGTCAGGTGATCGGCCTTGATCTGCAACAACGCGATATCGGTGTCCGGGTCGGTGCCGATCAGCTTGGCGTTGAATTGCCGGCCGTCCTTGAGAGTCACCTGGATATTACTGGCGTGGTCGATGACGTGGTTATTGGTCAGCACATAGCCCTTGGCGGCATCGACGATGACGCCGGAACCGGCGCTCATGCCTTCGCGTTCGACAGGCTCCTGGGGTTGCTGCGACTGCCCGAAGAACTGGCGGAAGAACGGATCGCTGAGCAACGGGTTCGGGCCAACTTTCTTGCGGGTCTTGACGGCAATGTTGACGACGCCGGGCGTTACCTTTTCGAGCAGTGGCGCGATGGTCAGCACGCCGCGATGGTCCTCGAAGAAGGGAGCGGAAGCATGGGTCGGCTTGGAACCGCCCGTGACGGTGGCGAAGGCGCCGCCGGCGACAATGCCGGCGACGGCCACAACCGCCAAGGATTTTCGGATGGTTAACATGGGTGGATTCTCCTGTTCTCAATAGAGCCTCGAAAACCGGCGGGCCCCGCGGGACCTCCGCGGTTAGCGTGGCGCAGGGCGCCGGAATGATCGGTCTTGGATGTGGCATCAGCTTGGGCGGCGACGCCGGTAGGTTGGCGCGGGGCCGCCGGCCGCCACGCAACATCGGATAAACCGGGAAAATGGCAAGTTGATGTCTCTGCGGGGGAAATTCCGAGGCACCGCGGCCACGAGGTCGTTTCTGATCAACAGGATTTCAGGAAACTACTCGAACGCCGCTTCGCGCAAATCCTAAACGGAACGATCTCGGAGGCCCGCAGTTGGCTGTTGCCGGACAATTCCAATCCCTCCAGATACCTTCCGCTCTCGACCCCAATTCAGTCGTCATGCGCGGGTCAAGCCCGGCCATGACGAGGCGGGGCGGGGTGTCGTCTATTGGCTCATTCCAACGCATCGCATCCGCGCCGCGGCGACGGCCTGGATGGGGAGGGGGGCGCTAGGCCCGGAGCGCCATCCGGATCGGGCCGGTGGTGCGGCCGTGGATGAACTGGTCGAGGATTTCGTTGCCCGATGCGTCGACCTCGTCCACCGGGCCGGACCAGGCGATCACGCCGTCATAGAGCATGGCGATCCTGTCGCCGATCTTGCGCGCGGACTGCATGTCGTGGGTGATGGTCAGCGCGGTGGCGCCGACCTTGTCGTTGACGGCGATGATCAGGTCGTTGATGACGTCCGCCATGATCGGATCGAGGCCGGTGGTCGGCTCATCGAAGAAGATGATCGCCGGGTCGTGCGCGATGGCGCGCGCCAGCCCGACGCGTTTTTGCATGCCGAACGACAGATCGGCCGGCGACAAATCGCAGACGTTCTCCCCCAACCCAACGAGAGCGAGTTTGTCGAGTGCCAGGCCGCGCGCGTCGTGCCGGCTGACCTTGTTCTGCGCCAACAGGCCGAAGGCGACGTTTTCCCAGACCGGCAAGCTGTCGAACAGCGCCGCACCCTGGAACATGACGCCGATCTGGTCGTTCATGCGTTCGCGCTCGGCCGGTTTCATGGCCAGCACGTCCTGGCCGTCGATTTCGATGACGCCCCGGTCGGGGGTCAACAGGCCGAGGATGCACTTGATGGTCACCGACTTGCCGGTGCCCGATCCGCCGATGATGACCACCGATTCCCCCTCGGCGATGTCGAGATCGACGCCGGCCAGGACCCGCTTCGGCCCGAAGGCCTTGTGCACGCCCTTGAGGGAGATCTTGGTACTCATTTGGCGAAGAAGATTTCCGTCAGGATGTAGTCGAAGCAGAGGATCAGGATCGAGGCCGAGACCACCGCGTTGGTGGTCGCCTGGCCGACGCCCTGGGCACCGCCCTTGGAATGATAGCCGTGATAGCAGCCCATCAGGGTGATCAGGAAACCGAACACCGAGGCTTTCACCAAACCGGAAATGACGTCGGAGGCCTCCAGGAATTCCCAGGTGTTCTTGAGGTAATTGGCCGGATTGAAGCCGAGCTTGTAGACGCTCACCAGATAGCCGCCGAAGACGCCGATGATATCGGCGATGAACACCAGCACCGGCAGCATGGTGACGCCGGCGATCAGCCGGGGCGCCACCAGGTACTTCATCGGGTTGGTCGACAACGTGGTCAGCGCGTCGATCTGTTCGGTGACGCGCATGGTGCCGATCTCGGCGGCCATGGCCGCGCCGATCCGCCCCGCCACCATCAGGCCGGCCAGCACCGGGCCCAATTCGCGGGTGATTGAGAGCACGACAACGTTGGCAATGGCGCCTTCCGCCGAGAAGCGCGCGAAGCCGGTGTAACTTTGCAATGCCAGCACCATGCCGGCGAACACCGCCGTCAGGCCGACCACGGGCAACGAGTAGTAGCCGATCTCGACCATCTGGCGGCCGATGATGCGGAAGTACCAGGGCGCGCGGAAACAGTGCGAGGTGCCGTCGATGGTGAAGATGGTCAGCCGCCCGGCGGTGGCCAGGAAGCCCAGGAACACGCGTCCGACCGCTTGCAGGAAGCGGATCGGGTGAAGGATCGATTCGGAAGTGCCGGTTTCGTTCATCTGCGCTGCCCGTATTCCTTCCTGTTTCCCGTCATCCGCCCAGGTAACGGCGATGATAGCGCCGGCCCAGGCTGGTGAGTATCTCATATCCGATGGTGCCGGCCAGCGCCGCCACCTCGTCGACGGCGATATGCGGCCCAATCAGTTCCGCCCAGTCGCCGGGCCGGCAGGTTTCCGGCGCCACGTCGCTGACGTCGAGCATGGTCAGGTCCATGGTCACCCGCCCGATGACCGGTACCGGCCGGCCGCCGATGTAGGCGCGCCCACCGCCGCTGAGCGAACGCAGGTACCCATCCGCGTAGCCCGCCGATACGGTAGCGATTCTCATGGGTTTTTCAACGCTATAGGTGGCCCCGTAGCTGACGGTCTCGCCGGGCGCGGCATTCCGTACCTGCAGGATGCGGGCGTCGAGGGAGACCACCGGACGCATCGGGTTATCGCGACCCGGCGTCGGGTTGCAGCCATAGAGCGCGACGCCGGGGCGGACGACATCGCCCCGGTATTCCGGGCCCAGGAAGATGCCCGACGAATTGGCGAAACTGCTGCGCCCCATGGGCAGGATTTCCCTGGCCCGGCGGAAGCGTGCAAGCTGGTCGGCGTTCTGGCTGGTCTCCTCGTCGGCGGAGGCGAAATGCGACATCACCAGGCGAATGTCGAGCCCGTCGAGCAGGCTCGCGTCCCCGGCGATGGCGTCCAGTTCGTCCGGCGGCAGGCCTAAGCGCAGCATGCCGGTATCGACGTGAATGTCGCATGGGCGTTGGGCGGCGCCGCAGGCCGATTTCCAGCGCGCGATCTCGTCGAGGCTGCCGAGCGCCGGGACTAGATGGTGCTCGATGTAGGCTTCCTCCGCGCCGGGCAGGAGGCCGTTCAGGATATGGATGTCGGCATCGGCGAGCAGGCTCCGGAGCCGCACGCCTTCGCCCACGTGGGCGACGAAGAAGGTCCGGCAGCCCTCCGCCCAGAGGCGCGGCGCGGCCTGTGCGATGCCGGTGCCGTAGGCGTCGGCCTTGACCACGGCGGCGGCTTCGGCGCCGCCGGCGGTGTCGCGCATCAGCCGGTAGTTGGCCGCGAGCGCATCCAGATCGACGGTAAGCACCGCGCCGGCGAGATGCGAGGGAACGCTGTTTTCGATCATGACCGGCCAACCATGCGCCGAGCCGGGGCCGGGCTCAAGGCCCCGGATAGCCGTCGTCGTGCTGGATGTCGAGATCGCCGAAGCGGGTGAATTGGCCGTCGAACATCAGTTTCACCGTGCCGATCGGGCCGTGGCGCTGCTTGGCGACGATCACCTCGGCGATATTGTGGACGCGGGCCAGGCGTTCTTCCCAGTTGGTGATGCGCTGGGCGAACTTGTCGGCGCCTTCGTCGGCGCGTTGCTTGGGTTCGGCCTTCTCCAGGTAATATTCGTCGCGGTAGATGAAGGTGACCACGTCGGCGTCCTGTTCGATGGAACCCGATTCACGCAAGTCCGCGAGCTGCGGGCGCTTGTCCTCGCGGTTTTCCACCTGGCGCGACAACTGCGACAGCGCGATCACCGGCACGTGCAGTTCCTTGGCCAGGGTCTTGAGCCCACGGGTGATCTCGGAAACCTCCTGCACGCGGTTGTCGTTGCGCGATCCGGCCGAACCGGAGATGAGCTGCAGGTAATCGACGATGATCAGCCCCAGCTTGTGTTGGCGTTTCAGCCGCCTGGCCCGGGTGCGGAGCGCGCTCACCGTCAGCGCCGGGGTGTCATCGATGAACACCGGGACCTGATGCAGCATCTGGCTGGCCTGCACCAGCCGGGTGAATTCATCGTTGGTGAGTTCGCCCTTGCGCATGCGGTCCGATGAAATGTTCGACTGCTCGGAAAGGATACGCGCGGCCAACTGTTCGGCCGACATTTCCAGCGAGAAGAACCCGACGACCGCGCCTTCGTCGCCATGGGTTTCCAGGTAATCCTTGGCGGCGTTGTAGGCGATGTTGGTGGCGAGCGCCGTCTTGCCCATCGCCGGGCGCCCGGCGAGGATGATCAGATCGGAGGGGTGCAGGCCGCCCATCAGGCGGTCGAAATCCCGAAAGCCGGACCCGACACCGGCAAGCTTGCCTTCGCGCTTGTGCGCGGCCTCGGCAACCGCGATGGCCTTGAGGATCGATTCCTTGAAGGCCAAGAAGCCGCCTTCATAGCTGCCCGACGTGGCCAGGTCGTAGAGGCTCTGTTCGGCCAACTCGATCTGGGACGAGGCGGTATCTCCCACGTCGCCCTTGTAGGCGCGGTTGACGACATCTTCGCCCAGGTTGATGAGCTCGCGCTTGAGGAAGAGGTCGTAGACGATGCGGCCGTATTCCTGGGCGTTGATGACGGTCACGGCCGATGACGTGATTTCATCCAGGTAGGCGGGGCCGCCGATCTCACCGAGGCTCTCTTCTTGCTCGAAGTAGCGCTGCAGGGTGATGGAATCGGCAATCTGGCCGCGTTCGATCAGCTTGGCGCAGGCCTCATAGATGCGGCCGTGCTGGGCGAGGGCGAAGTGCCCGCCCTGAAGGTAATCCGACACCATCTCGTAGGCGCGGTTGTTGGCGAAGATCGCCCCCAGCAAGGCCTTCTCGGCTTGGATGTTGTGCGGCAGGCGCCGGAACGGTGTCGGCTGCATGGATTCGACGGTATCGTCGAAGGCGGCGTTGCCGTCGAATTCGGCGGGCGGTGGAAGGGTGGTTGGCATGGCGCCGGATATTATAAACGATCGGCGAAGTCCGATAGCGCTGAGACTCGGGACAAGTCAATCGAGTGGGGATGAAACCCTTGTAAACCCTTGGGCTTGTGGATTTCGGGCATAGCCTGTGGATAACTGCGTCAGGCGCTGCGAAGTTCCGTACGGGCCGAATCGGGATTCGCTTCGCGCTCGCGCATGTAGTCGCGCGTCAGCGGCAGGATGTCGCGCGATTTCGACAGTTGAATCTGGAACACCACGCTGTCGAGCCGCCGGAATGCCAATTCGGAGACGACCAGGTAGTATTCCCACATGCGGGCGAAGGATTCGTTGTAGAGATCGATCACTTGGTCGCGTTTGGCCAAGAAGCGCTCGCGCCAGTGGCGGATGGTCTCGGCGTAGTGCAAGCGCATGACCTCGATATCGGTGGTCCAGAGGCCGGCGCGCTCGATATGGGGCAGGACCTCCGACAATGCCGGGCTGTAGCCGCCGGGGAAGATGTAGCGGCGAATCCACGGATCGGTCGAGCCGGGGCCGTTGGCGCGGCCGATGGTGTGCAGCACGGCGACGCCGTTGTCGTTGAGCAGCCGCGAGACCTGCTCGAAGAAGGCCTTGTAGTGGTTGATGCCGACGTGCTCGAACATGCCGACGGAGACGATCCGGTCGTAGGTGCCGCTGTGCTGGCGGTAATCCTGGTTGAGGAAGGTGACACGGCCGTCCAATCCCGCTTCCTTGGCGCGGTGGAGGGCGGTTTCCAACTGCGGCTCGGATAGGGTCAGGCCGACGACATCCACGTCGGCGGCGCGCGCCAGGCTCATGGCCAGCCCGCCCCAGCCGCAGCCGATGTCGAGCACCCGCTGGCCCGGCTCCATGTAGAGCTTCGCCGCAAGGCGGTTCTTCTTGTGCATCTGCGCCGCTTCGAGGCTGTCATCCGGGTGGCGGAAGTAGGCACATGAATATTGCATGTCGTCGTCGAGGAAGAGCCGGTAGAAACTGCGCGTCAGGTCGTAATGATGGGCGACGTTGCGGTGCGAGCGTTTTACCGGATTGTACTGCTGCAGGCGGCGGAACACCTCGGCCGAGTTCAGAAGGCGTGACGCCGGGCCCAGGGTATCGTCGGTCATGTTCGACGCGATCAGGTCGATGAGATCGAAGATGCCGCCGTTTTCGACGGTCAAGGTGCCGTTCATGTAGGCTTCGCCGGCGGCGATCTCTGGATGCAGATAGAGCTTCCAGTGCAGCCTGCGGTCATGCAGCCGCACGGTGACTTGCGGTTCGCCCTCACCGCAAACATGCGCGCGACCGTCGGCATCGATGATCGTCAACGACCCGTGTCGGATCAGTCTTTCATAAAAGCGTGCCAGCAACACAGGAACCCGCCACCCCGGCGGCAGGCCTCAACCCGGGCGTTGCCGCCGTATCCATGTCCGTTGTCCCTAACTCAAACACAATTTTAACACGGAAAAAATGTGGATGGGAAGTTTGGAATCAATCGAAAAAAAGACGGCGCGTCCGTTTCCAGACGCGCCGTCGATTCGTCCGCTTGGGTGCGCTGTGCTATTCGGTCTTCGTTTCCTCGCCTTCGTCGGACGCATCGTCACCGGTCTCGTCGGTTTCCGGTTCCGCGTCAGCGGCGGTTTCGACTTCTTGCGGCTGCGCATCCTCGTGCGCTTCCTCGGAAGCGGTTTCGGCGTCGTGCACGGCTTCCTCGGCGGCGCCTTCCTCGAAAATTTCCTCGGCGTGCTCGGCCACGGCTTCGGCGGCGGCGGCAAGCGCGGTGTCGGCTTCCTCGGCGGCGGCGCGTGCTTCTTCCTCGGCCTGGCTCAGAACGGCCTTGCCGGTTTCGGCCTGGATTTCCGCTTCGTCGACCGAGCGGGCCACGTTGGCGGTGACCATGACGGTGACTTCCGGATGCAGCGACAGCGCGACCTCATGCAGGCCGAGCGTCTTGATCGGACGATCCAGACGCACTTGGCTGCGGTCGACGGTGTAGCCGCCTTCCGTCAGGCCATCGGCAACGTCACGGGCATTGACCGAGCCGTAGAGCTGGCCCGATTCACCGGCTTGGCGCACCAGCACGACGCTGGCGCCTTCCATTTTGGCGGCCACCGCCTCGGCTTCCGAGCGGCGCTCCAGGTTCTGCGCCTCGAGCTGCGCTTTCTCGGTTTCGAAGCGCGCCTTGTTTTCCGGCGTCGCACGAAGCGCCTTGCCGCGCGGCAACAGGTAATTGCGGGCGAAGCCGGGCTTGACTTTGACCTCGTCGCCCATCTGGCCCAGCTTTTCCACTCGTTCCAACAGGATAACTTGCATCGTTCCTACTCCTCTGGCCTTCTCGGCTCGGCGCGTGAGCGCTGAAAATCTCTAGTCCTCTTCGGGTCGACCCGTCGGACCGTTTTGCGGGCCTGGTGGAGCGATACGCCCGCGCAGGCCGAACCATTGTTCGACGACCCCGATCCCGGCGACCACCAACGCGGCCCAGACCGAGATCACGATCACCAGGTAGAACGCCACCAACAACGGTTTGGTGGCATTCACCCGGCGGGCCAGGGTGTGGAACACCGCAAGCCCTAGAAAGAAGTACGGCAAAGCCAGAACCATCGCCAGGTTGCGGCCCATGTACTCCCACTCTCCCGATCCGGCCAGAGCCAGCGCCGCGGCGCCGACAAGTGGCCAGGACAGCCATCCCGGCAATTCCAGCCCCGCGTAATTGGGACTCGGACGCCGGTTGCGGCCGAAGCGGACCAGGAGACCCTGGGCGATGGCGGCGTTGACCGCCAGCATCACCAGCCAACTCGTCGACACCGCGCCGGGAAACAGCGGCGTCATCGCGCTGGCGAACCGCGTGCGATTCGCCGCCTCGACCTCCGGAGCCATTTGTCCCAGGACAAGCCCCAGATGCTCGGCGACGTAACCGCTCAAGCCGGCGTCTCCCACTGCCAGGGCCGCCAACACCAGCAGCCCGGCGGCGAAAGCCGCCATCACCGAAATCACTTGGCCCGGATCCATCCATAAGGTGTTTCCGCTGCCATTGGCGCCGACAGCCCCGGTGCGGGCCATGAGCGCCAGCTTGACGACCATCCATGTCGGTCCGGCATGGATGAGCGCAAATACGCCGGCCGTCAGCCAACCGCCGAAAAATCCCATCGCCGTGGTCCCTGCAAGGGCGGCGATGGCGGCGGCTCGCGGGCCGTAACTCAACCCCGCCAAAAGCATTGGCAGCGGGGCGAGGTAGACAAGGACCAAGGCAAGGAAGCTGCCGCTCAGGAACGCCACGGTGGCGATTGCACTGGTCAAGCCAGCGCTGACGGCGGCAAGGGCCTCGCGGGTCATCGTCTGGGTCCGTACCCGGCCTGAACTCCTACTGTTCGCAGTAGGGCATCAGGGCCAGATAGCGGGCACGTTTGATCGCCTGCGACAGTTCACGCTGTTTCTTCGCGGAAACGGCGGTGATGCGGCTCGGCACGATCTTGCCGCGCTCGGAGACAAAGCGGCCCAGGAGTTTCAGGTCCTTGTAGTCGATCACCGGCGCATTGGGGCCAGCGAAGGGGCAGCTCTTGCGGCGGCGGAAAAACGAAGGCTTGCTCATGCCTCATCTCCTTTGCTTTCTGCGTCGTCCGCGGCCTTCGGCGTTTCTTCGGCCGCCGGGGCGTCGCTCGGTGCATCACGGCGCGGTGCGCGGTCACGGTCGCCGCCACGGCGTGGGCGGTCGTCGCGGTCCTTGTTGCGCATCATCGCGGACGGGCCCTCTTCGAACTCGTCGATGCGAAGCGTCATGTAGCGCAGCACGTCTTCATTGATCCGCATCTGGCGTTCCATTTCGTGCAACGCCGGCGCCGGAGCGTCGAAGTTGAGCAGCACGTAATGGCCCTTGCGGTTCTTCTTGATCTTGTAAGCCATCGTGCGAAGGCCCCAGTTCTCGCGCTTGGCGATGGAACCACCGGCATCGGTAATGACTTTTTCGAAGGCTTCGGTCAGGCCATCCACCTGGGCGGCGGAAATGTCCTGGCGTGCGATGAACACGCTTTCGTAATTAGGCAAATCGATTTCTCCTTCCTACGGATTGTCTCATCCGTGTGCCACCATTGGCCACGGCATAGCCGGCACGCCACAACGCCCCGGCAGGAAGACTTAAGGCGGCGCACTATACACTTTCGCATCTTCGGCGCAAGAGCGAACAGCGCCCGGCGGCGGCAATTCGCTAGCGATCAGTTTCTGGATAAATTAACACAAACGATATATGATTATTGTTGTGATCTTATATCCTAGGTTGCGTGAATTTCTTTGCGATCCGCGCCCACACGTGATTGGTCATGCATATGGATCAGGCTGTCGATCAAACCCACGCGCGCCCCGGCGGATTCCCCAAGAATCCGGACGGCACGATCGATTGGGAAGTGGTCTTCGAAGCGCCCGACACCGGGTTTTTGACGCTCGTTCAACAGGCCCGTTCGCTGGACGGACTGAGCGCCTGTACCCGGGTGATCGTCGACCAGCTATTCACCCGCAAGAACGACGAGCCCGAGCGCACCCGCCTCTATCAGGAGCTCGAAGCCCTGATCGCCAGGAGCGAGACCGTGGAAGCGGCAAGGGATTCCATCGTCCGGCTGCTGCGCGCCATCAAGCAAGAACGCCTGTTGAAGGCGGCGGCCTATACCGCCAACCGCAGCCAACGCAAGTTCAAGCGCAAGGGCGGCGCCGAGGAACGCCGCGATGACGAAGTCCTGCGCCAGATGTTCAGCGTCAAGAAGCCGTTGGTCCTGGCAATCGTCAGCTTATGGATCCTGGCTTCGGTGGTCATCGGGGTCGGCCTTTTCCTGATGGACGGGGACGAAACGGAAACCGTCGCGGAGACGCGGTCGGCGCCCGTCGCCACGCCCGCGGCCGAACCGCCCGCGCCGGCCGCGGATCCCGCTCCGGTGCCGAAAAAGCCCGCGCCGGAGAAGCCGGAGGTCGTGAAAAAGCCGGTGAAAGCAGTCCCCGAATATCCAAAGGTCATTCACATGCGGCCGATGTTCCACACCGTCGGCGCTACCCGCATGCAGAAGGGCTATACCTATTACCAGGCGGCCCTGGTGGTCGAAAGCCGGGAGGCTTATTCCGCCGTTTGCACGCGCCTGCCGTCGGTTCGTGACGTGATCAACACCGCGCTGTCGCAGGCGCTTCCCAGACAGGGGCTGGCGAATGGCCGTGAATTGGCGGCGGCGGGCGCCTGGGCGGTGTCGAAGTTCGCAGCCAAGTTCGGCCCCGGCGTTGTTGCGCGGGTGGATTTTTTGGCGGACGGCGATAGCAACTTCCGTCCGCGCGCCATTCCCTGTCGCTGAGGTCCGGCGTCGAGGCGGCTGGGCGCTTGACAGCGCAACGCCAGCGGCTATCACTCAGCGGATATTTCGGTTTCATGAAGTTTCCATGAATGGGGGGCGGCGATGACGCGAGCTTTCGTTTTTCCGGGGCAGGGGTCCCAGGCGGTCGGCATGGGCAAGGAACTTGCCGATGCGTTTCCTGCGGCGCGAGACGTGTTCCAGGAGGTCGATGAAGCGCTCGGCCAAAATCTGTCCAACCTGATGTTCGACGGCCCTGAAGACCAACTGACCCTCACGGAAAACGCTCAGCCGGCGCTGATGGCCATGAGCATCGCGGTGGTGCGGGTGTTGCATTCGGAGGGCGGGTTCGAATTGGTCGGCGGCGCCAGCCACGTGGCCGGTCATTCCCTGGGTGAGTATTCGGCGCATGCGGCCGTCGGCGTGTTTTCGCTCGCTGACACGGCGCGCCTGCTGAAGACCCGCGGCCGCGCCATGCAGGAAGCGGTGCCGGTGGGCGAGGGGGCGATGGCCGCCCTGCTGGGGCTGTCGCCAGAGGATGCGACCGCCGTGGCGGAAGCCGCCGCCGGCGATGGTGTTTGCGATTTCGCCAATGACAATGCGGACGGCCAGGTCGTGGTTTCCGGCTCCAAGGCATCGGTGGAGCGTGCCGTCGAACTGGCCAAGGAAAAGGGTGCAAAACGCGCCGTGCTGTTGCCGGTGAGCGCGCCCTTCCATTGCGCCCTGATGGCGCCGGCCGCGGATGTCATGGCCGAGGCCCTGGCCGGCGTCACCATGTCGGATCCGCTGCTGCCGGTGGTCGCCAACGTCACCGCGCAGCCGGTCACCGAAGCCACCGAGGCGCGGCGCCTACTGGTTGAGCAGGTTACCGGCCGGGTGCGCTGGCGCGAATGCGTGCTGGCGATGAAAGCTGCCGGCGTTACCGAACTGGTGGAAGTGGGCGCCGGCAAGGTGCTCTCCGGCCTGGCCAGGCGAATCGACCGCGAACTCGGCGCGCAGAGCATCGGCACGCCAGCCGATGTCGAGGCTTTCCTGGCGAACTAGGGCGCGGCCCGTTATTTGCTGTCGATGGCGGTGACGCCGTTCCAGTCCGGCCCCGGCGGGGTTTCGGCGAATTGCCGGCATTTCTCCAGCAGCACGGCGACCGCGCCGTCGTCGGGTGCCTCGTCGTGCAGCTTCTGCAGGATGTTGACCGCCAAATCGAAGTCGCGGTGCAGGTAGAAATCGAAGGCTTCCTCGTAACGGGATGCCTGCTGCATGCGCTCGTCGCCGATGTAGAAGGCCGCATCCGGATCGCGCTCGCCCATGAGCTCGTAGAGTGTCATGGGGATAGTGGTGCCTTTCGCCGTGACGATATCGATACGCCGTAGAACGTAATCGCGCGACACCTTGCGCCGGATCGGCTCGCTGACCAGGATTTGCGTGCCGTAGATCTTGTTCAGGCCTTCGATACGCGCCGCCAGGTTCACCATCGGGCCGAGACAGGTGTATTGCAACCGGTCGGCCGCGCCCATGTTGCCGACCAGTGCCTCGCCGGAATGCAGGCCGAAGCGGGTGCGCATGATCGGCTCCCCGGCGGCCAGGAATTCCTCGTTCAGGTCTTCCGACATCTGCCGCGCGGTGAGCACGCCGCGGCAGGCGTTGTCGATGTGGAATTCGTCGTCGGCGGGGGCATTCCACATGGCCATGATGGCGTCGCCGATATACTTGTCGATGGTGCCGCGGTTGGCCTGAATGGCGAATGACATGCGCTCGAAATAAAGCGACGTCTTTTCCAGGACCTGTTCCGTGTCCATGCGTTCGGTCAGCGTCGTGAAGCCCTCGATGTCGCTGAACATCAAGGTCACGTTGCGTTTGGTGCCGCCGACCGTCGCTGCCTGGCCGGATTGCACCAGGGTCCGCACCAAATCGCGCGGAACGTAACGCAAGAAGGTGTCCAGCGCACCGCGCATCCGCTCCATCGATCCCTGCAGGGAACTGATCTCGTCGAACGGCGACACCGGCGTGTCTGCCGACGAAAGGTTCAAATCGGAAATTCTATCCGCCATGTCGCGCAGCCGGATCACCGGCAACGCAATCCATCCGGCGAGCAGCGTGACCACCAAAATGGCCAGAACGAAGACGGCAAGGGTAAAGACCGCCGAGCGTTGCAGGCTGGCGCGCAGGCGTTCAGTGAAATCGCGGGTGTCGGCGACGCTGATGATCTTCCAGTCGAGAAGCTTTTGGTCGCCAGCCGGTTTCAGGGAAGCGACGAAGTCGCCCAGGTCGGTTTCGAAACCGTGGCTGCCGTCGATGTCGGTCGTCTCGCGGGCGATCCGCATGGCGGTGACGCCGGCTCGAAGTTGCGGATCGTCGACGGCGTGCAGCGGCGTGATCTGCAACTTACCGTCGTCCGTTCGGCGAAAGATTTTCTCCAGGTCGTGATGGGCGATCAGGTTGTCGCTGCCGTCGATGATGGCGATGGTGCCGTTTTCGCCCGGGCGCAGCCTTTTCATCAACTGGGCCAGGTTGGTCAACGGCAGGTCGACGCCGATGACCGCGCCGCCGACGTTCGTTGCCGGCACCGAAATGGTGATGCCGTGCCGTTTCAGGCTGGCGAATACATAGACATCGGAGAACGAGGTGCGGCCGTTGGTCAGGGCCTCCTTGAACCAGCCGCGCGCACGCGGGTCGTAGGCGGTCGGGGCCGGTGCCGTGCCGGCGGCGTCGGTGAGGCTTTTGCCGTCACTGTCGAAGAACCACCAGATTTCGCGGCGTGCGGTTTCATCGGCGCCGCCTTCGATGACCCTCAATCCGTTGGCCGCCTCGGTGGGGACGCCGGGGACGTCGCGGCTCGTGCCGTCTGGATTGCGGAAGTTGATGGCCTGGACGAACCCGCCATCGGGAAAGCCGACGAAGGTTCCGTAGATGTTGGGGTCGTGGCGAAGTGAGCGCAGCAGGTAGGCATGCAGCGACGCCGGGTTCTTCCAATCGAGGACGTCCGCCGGCAGGTCGGCGACGCCGGAGGCGACGATGCGCGCGCGGCCGAGGACGCCGTCGATATTTTGCTTGGCGATGTCGACGGCGTTTTCCACCAACTGATGGGCGGTGCGGACGATCTCGCGCTGGTTCTCGGTGAAATTGATGTAGGCGACGAAAAACACCGCCAGCGTCATCGAAATGATAAAGGCACCGGTGACCGTCAGCCGAATGGGCAGGTTTCTCAATTTCATCGCATACGACCGAAATTCGCTTTGGCGAACCACCAGTGACCCATATGCTCCCGGGTTTGTAAACTTAAACACAACCCCTTATGCGATAAAATTAATCGCGATTGCTTATTCGATTTCGCCGTCATTTGGCGATGGCGGCGGTCTCGACGGCGCGAATCTCCTCTGGCGACAGGCTAAACGAAAAGACCTCCAGGTCGGTTTTCATGTGCTGGGCGTCGGTGGTGCCGGTAAGCGGGATCATCCCCGCATCAAGGGCAAACCGAAAGATCACCTGGTCGATGCCCTTGCCGTGGCGCTTGGCGATCTCGGCCATGCCGGGGTGTTTTCCCAATTGCCGGTTGGCCGTGAGCAGCGAGAACCCCTGATAGACGATGCCCTGTTTGGCGCAGAAATCCCGCACTGGCTTGTCCCAGGCGCGTGCCGCGTAGCAGCGGTTCTGGACGAAGCTGGGCTGGACCTCGGCTTTGGCGCTGAGCAATTGGAGTTGCTTCAGGTTCATGTTGCTCACGCCGAGAAGCCGGGCCAGGCCGTCCTTGTGCAATGCCTCCATGGTTCGCCAGGCGGCCCAATCGGCGGCGGCGAGTCCGTCGCGGACCGTCGGGCCGTGCAGGATGTAGCTGTCGACGAAATCGACCCCGAGATGTTCCAGGGACATCTTCATGGATTGCCGGACCTGCGCCGCCACGGGGGCATTTTCGTCATAGGGCAGGCGGTGGTCCTGGCCGCGCCGGTGAGTGAACTTGGTCTGCAAAAAGACCTGTTCGCGCGTCAACATGCCGCGCGCCTTTACCCCGGCGACCGCTTTGCCGACGGCGGCCTCGAAATAGTGCTTGCGTTGATTGGCCGTATCGATGCCGCGAAACCCCATCCCCAAGGCCAAAGTGGTCAAGGCTTCGGTGCGGTCTTCCTTCCACGCGGTCCCGTACAGGAAGCGCGGCACCCGGACACCGTTGATCTGGAGAAACCGGCCAGTGTTTCCACTTGATTCAGAATAAGACATAAGTTATATTCTATAGGCATAGGTTAAAAGACATATAACGGTTCGTCGCGCGACCCGCTGTGTTCGACGATAAAGCTATACAAGGTATCGGTGAAAGGCCAAAGGGGTGCTGCCATGATTGCCAATGAATGGTTCGACAACTTCTCCACTGGGGACGAGGCCCTGGATGGTGAACGCCGGGACTTGTTCGACATGCTGGACGCCTATTGCCACGAAGCCGCCAACGCGCCGCGACGCCCGGTCAATCTGACGGTGAACGTCGATATCATCGGCGCCCGCATGCTCGATCATGTGGACCATCTGGACCAGCGGATGGACGGCGCCGACATGGCGTTGCGCGCCAACCACGCGCGTGCGCGCGAGGATCTGCACCGGCTCATCAACACATTTCGCCGCACCTCCATCGAACGGCCGGAAACCTTCGACATGGCGGAATTCACAGACGAAATGCGCCAATGGCTGCGCGCCCAGGTGCTGACCGCGCATCTGGCCCTCGATCCGGAATTCTCCGCCATCGAAAGCGCCGCCTGATCCCCGGTCCGCACCGGCCGTCGGTGCGTCGGCATTTTTTGGTGGACGCGTTCCGCGTGATCGGGCATCCCCAATCGGATATGCTGATGAAGAGCTGATCACGGAGACTACCGAACATGTTTGATTTGAGCGGAAAAACCGCGCTCGTCACCGGCGCTTCCGGGGGAATCGGCGGTGCCATCGCGCGCTGCCTGAAGGCGGCGGGCGCCACCGTGGCCCTGTCGGGACGCCAGGTGGAGGCGCTGCAGGCGCTGGCCGCCGAACTGGGCGAGGGGGCGCACGTGGTGCCGGCCGACCTGTCCTCGGCGGAAGGCGCAGAGCAACTGATCAAGGACGCCACCGATGCCATGGGCGGCGTCGATATCTTGGTCAACAACGCCGGCCTGACGCGCGACAACCTGGCCATGCGTCTCAAGGACGAGGACTGGCAGGCCGTCATCGACGTCAACCTGACGGCAACCTTCCGCCTGTCGCGCGCCGTCATGCGCGGCATGATGAAGGGCCGCTGGGGGCGAATCATCAACATTACCTCCATCGTCGGTGTTACCGGCAATGCCGGACAGGCCAACTATGCCGCTTCCAAGGCAGGCATGATCGGCATGTCGAAATCGCTGGCCCAGGAACTGGCGAGCCGCGGCGTGACGGTCAACTGCGTGGCGCCCGGATTCATCGCCACCGCCATGACCGATGCGCTTTCCGACGATCAGAAGGAAAACCTGCTCGGCGGCATTCCCGCCGGGCGCATGGGGACGGTCGATGACATCGCCGCCGCCTGCGTCTATCTGGCCAGCGACGAAGCCGCCTACGTCACCGGCCAGACCCTGCACGTGAACGGCGGCATGGCAATGATTTGAACACCGGGAGAAGCGGGAAATGGCGGCGGTTTTCGCGGCTGGTCAATGACACGAAAGTGTGTTACCTAACCCCCGTTTCGCGTCGCCGCTCGTTCTGCGGCCGCGCGCCAGACCAGATTTTTCAATTAGTTAGGATACGGGGAAACCGACATGAGTGATGTTGCGGATCGGGTGAAAAAGATCGTCATCGAACACCTGGGCGTGGACGAAGACAAGGTCGTCGAGAACGCCAACTTCATCGAAGACCTGGGCGCTGACAGCCTCGACACCGTTGAATTGGTGATGGCTTTCGAAGAAGAATTCGGTTGCGAGATTCCGGACGACGCCGCCGAGAACATCTCGACCATCAAGAACGCCATCGACTTCATCGAATCCCAGCAGGGCTGATCAGCCCCCGCGAGAGCGCCGGCGAACCTGTGAGGGTTGAGGGCCGGCGTTTTCATTGGGATATCGGGCTACCGGAATAGCGAGTGGACATGAGACGTGTCGTTGTGACCGGAATGGGCATGGTGTCGTCCCTGGGGGTCGGAGTTAAGACCAACTGGGACGGCCTGTTGGCCTCTAAGTCCGGTATCCGAAAAATCGAGAACTTCGACGTCACCGACCTGCCGGCCAAGATCGGCGGTCAGGTGCCGGAGGGGCCGACCGAAGATGGCTTGTTCAATGCCGACGACTGGGTGACGCCCAAGGATCGCCGGCGCATGGACAAATTCATTGTCTACGGGCTCGCCGCCGCCGAGCAGGCGGTGCAGGATTCCGGCTGGGTCGCGGACGAAGAAGAAAAGGCCTGGCGCTCCGGCGTCCTGATCGGTTCGGGCATCGGCGGCCTGTCGGAGATTTCCGATGGTGCGATCACCGTCAAGGATGGACGGGCACGGCGTTTGAGCCCGTTCTTCATTCCCGCCAGCCTGATCAACCTGGTATCCGGGCATGTTTCCATCCGCAACGGCTTCAAAGGACCGAACCATGCGGTGGTGACGGCGTGCTCGACCGGTGCCCATGCCATCGGCGATGCGGCGCGAATCATCATGTGGGACGATGCGGACGTCATGGTGGCCGGCGGCGCCGAAGCCGCCATCTGCTCGCTGGGTGTGGCCGGGTTCTGCGCGGCACGCGCGCTTTCCACAAACTTCAACGACACCCCGGAGAAAGCCTCGCGTCCGTGGGACAAGGACCGCGACGGTTTCGTCATGGGCGACGGCGCCGGTGTCGTGGTGCTGGAGGAACTGGAGCACGCCAAGAAGCGCGGCGCCAAGATCTACGGCGAACTCGTCGGTTATGGCATGTCCGGCGATGCCCACCATATCACCGCGCCAGCCCCGGATGGCAACGGCGGTTACCGCTGCATGGCGGCGGCGCTTAAGCGCGCCGGCCTGAACTCGGAAGACATCGATTACGTCAATGCCCACGGCACTTCGACCCCCTTGGGCGACGAGATCGAGCTCGGCGCCGTCAAGCGGCTGTTCGGCGATCACGCCTACAATATCTCCATGTCGTCGACCAAGTCCGCCATCGGCCACCTCTTGGGTGCCGCCGGTGCGGTCGAGGCCATTTTTTCGATCCTCGCCATGAACAACGGCGTGGTGCCGCCGACGTTGAACCTGGAGAACCCGTCCGACGGCTGCGACATCGATTTGGTGCCGTTGACGCCGAAGGAACGCAAGGTCCGGACCGTGCTTTCGAACTCCTTCGGGTTCGGCGGCACCAACGCGTCGCTTGTCTTCAAGGCCTTCGAATAAGCCGGGCGCCGAGCCTCCCCAGAAACCGCGCCGTCGCGCCGGGCGGGTTTTCGCCGCGATCTTCACTGTCGCCGTCGTCATCGCGGCCGGATTTTCCGGTGGCGCTTGGCTGTGGCTGGAAAGCCGTTTCAACGGACCGGGCGGCCTTGCCGAGGAACGCATTCTGATCATCCCGAAGGGTGACGGGCCGGCCGCCATCGCGCGCGATCTGCAGAATGCCGGTATCGTCGCCGACGCGCGGGTGTTTCGCTGGGGGCTCAGGCTATTCGGTGACGAGGCGCCCCTGCGTGCCGGGGAATTCGCCTTTCCCGCCGCCGTCAGCCCCGCCGATGCGGCCAGAATCCTGCAAAGCGGCCGCACCGTGCAACGCCGCCTGACCATCGCGGAGGGACTCAGCCGGGCCGAAATCGCGAGTCTTCTGGCCGCTGCTCCTGGCGCCGTCGGCGCTGTCGGCGAACTTCCGGAGGAGGGTTGGCTGCTGCCGGAGACCTATCACTATACCTTCGGTGAGCCGCGCCGCGAGATTCTGCAGCGCATGCATGAGGCGATGGCCGAAACGGCGGAGGCGCTATGGCTTCGTCGCGCGCCGGATTCGCCGCTCAGTTCCGTGCGCGAGGCCGTGATCCTGGCTTCCATCGTCGAAAAGGAAACCGGTGTCGCCGCCGAACGCGCGCGCGTCGCGGCGGTGTTCATCAATCGCCTCAACCGCGGTATGCGCCTGCAATCGGACCCGACCGTGGTCTATGGGCTGACACGCGGGGAAAAGCCCCTCGATCGCCCGCTTACCCGCGCCGACCTGCAGAGCCGAACGCCTTACAATACCTATGTCGTCAAGGGGCTGCCGCCGACCGCCATTGCCAACCCCGGCCGTGCCGCGTTGGAGGCGGTGCTGCGTCCCGCCGAAAGCGACGACCTCTACTTCGTTGCCGACGGTAGCGGTGGCCATGCCTTTGCCAAGACCCTGAAGGGTCACCAGGCGAATGTCGCCAGATGGCGCAAGATCGAGCGCCAACGGCGGAACGGCAAACCCTGACGTTTCCGACAAAGAAAAAGCCCCGGCGGGCATCCGCCGGGGCCTTGTTTATTTGGTTTGACCGTCGGCTTAGCAGCCGGCGGTGCATTTGCCCATGGCGTCGAATTCCATGGTCTGGCCGCTGAGCGGGATATGGACCGGCATCTTGGCGGCTTTCTGGAAGATGTCCGTGCGGGTGCCGGCGATGACCTTGCCGCCCTTGGTCGCTTCCTCGTTGGCGTGCGAGGCGATGACGGCGTTCGGTTTCACCAGCTCATTGACCACGTAGGCCGCTTCCGTCGGGCCGGTGGTGAAGGTGTCGCCGATGTTCATGACGGCCAGCTTGGCGCCGTAGAAGCCGCGCACGACGCTGTCTTGCTCGGCGGTGATGCCGGTGTCGCCGGAAAGGTAGGCGACGAGGCCGTTAGAGAACTTCAGCACGTAACCGGTGGGGGGGCCGACATAACCGGAAAACCCTGCCGCCTTCATCATCTTGCCGAGTTCGCCGCCGATGAAATCGGGCGCCAGGCCGTTGGAATGGGTCGCGGGCACGGTCGAGATGCCGACGCCGCCGACGGTCTTCGTGGCGCCGAAACGGGCCAGGATGGAATCCTTCGGGTTCCCGCCATTGGCTTTCAGCTTGCCGGCGAAGAAAGGCGGCATTTCGCTGCCGGTGACGATCTTCGCCTTCTTGGCCAGCGCGATGTTGACGGTGTTGGTGTTGGGCGTCGCGTTGACCGAAACGTCGGGCTTGCCGCAGGTGCCGGAGTTGACGCCTTTCATGTGGCGGTTGCCGGCATGGTCGCCGTGCATATGGCTGACCAAAAGCACGTCGATCTTGCCGAGCCGCGGATCATCGGCACCGGCAACGGAACGGCCGGCATCATAGAGAATGCGCGTGCCGTTGGGATCCTCGAAGATCATCGCCCGGTCGAGCCGGCAGAACTCGCCGGTGACGCCTCCCAACGGCGTCACTTTCACGGTCTGGGCTTGAACGCCGCCCGCCGTGACGCCGACAGCGAATAGCGCTGCGGCCGGTAGAATGTACGAAAATAGCCTCATGATCACCTCCCTGTTTGAGACATTGACCTTGTAAATTTGGGGCTCCCGGCTTGGAAATCAATCGATCTTGGGTGACCAGGTCAGCCCCGCGCCGGAGAGCGACGCGGGGCCGAAGTCGCCAGGAGAAAGACGACGGGGCTGTCAGTTTTTCGGCGCGCGAAACGGCTTGTGGCAACCGCCACAGGCTCCGCCGACGGCACCGAAGTTGGCCTTGAGCGCATCGAGGCCATTACCGGCTTCGCCGGCGAGTTTTTCCGCCGCCATGGCCAGCGCCGTGCTGGCTTCGCCGATCTTCGAGCCGGCGGCCCAAATGTCCGGCTTGGCGCGGGTCTTGCCGGCGAGATCCGCCTGGCCGGCGTCGGATCCTTTGGGCCACATGGCGCCGTTCTTCATCGTGGCGGCGGCGAGTAGGTTGCCGGCGGCGTTCGACGCGGCCTTGGCGTCATAGGGGGCTTGGCCCTTCACCATGGCGGCCAACTGGCCGATGTTGAAGGCATAAATCTGCATCAAGGACTGGCGGGCTTTGATCTGTTTGGAAAAGTCGGCGGCCTGGGCCACCGAGGCGAAGCTGCCGGCAACCAAGGCGGCAGCGGCTAGGGCAGTAAGTTTTTTCATGGAGGTACGCTCCCTGTTAAAAGACAGATTTATACTTGATTATGCATGAAGTTGATATCAACTAGGCGAATTTGCCGTTAGTATGTGCGTATATGCACAAGTACAGATGGAGTGACCTGGAATATGTGCTGACCGTGGCGGCAACCGGCTCGGTCGCTGCGGCGGCGCGCGAACTGGGTGTCAATCACACCACCGTGCTGCGGCGGGTGCATGCGTTTGAGGAAACCATCAATCTTCGCCTGTTCGAACGCCTGCGCAGCGGTTACCGGCCGACCACGGAGGGCGGTTTGTTTCTCGACGCGGCGCGCGCCATCGAAAGCACGCTCGCTGATCTCGAACGCAAGGTCGCCGGCAGCGACACGGCGCTCAGCGGCCTGGTGTCGGTGACATCGACCGATTCCATCGTACCGATGTTCGTCGACGCCTTGGCGGCGTTCCAGAGCCGGCATCCAAGCGTCGTCGTCGACGTGCGTGTAGCCAATGTGCACCTGAACCTGGACCGTCGGGAATCGGACATCGCGATCCGCGCATCCAACAACCCGCCCGCGCATCTGGTCGGTCGTCAGGTCTGCGAACTTCGTTTCGGTGTCTATGCTCGGCCGGACCTGATCGGCGGCAACGGCGGCAGGGCGATGGAACAATGGCCTTGGGTCGGGATGGAGATGCCGCTGGCCGGGTCGTCGGCCGGTGAGTGGATGGTCAAGAACGTGCCGGCGGAGAGCATCGGATTCCAATCCAACAGCTTCATGACCATCCGCGATTTGGCGGTGAGTGGCGCGGGCTTTGCCATGCTGCCCCGCCACCTGGGGGATCGGGAGCCGCGATTGGTCCGGGTCGGCGGATTGGGCCGTATGCCGGCATCGGGACTATGGCTGTTGTCGCACGAAGATATGCTGCGCTCGCCCCGAGTGCGGGCGGCAACGGATTTCCTCTATCGGGGTTTGCGTGCCAAGCGCGCGGCCTTTGAGGGAACCGGCGCGGGCTGAATCAGGTGGGGCGGTCTCCGGCGATGGTGATGCGATGCATCACCCGCTTGAACCCGTGGTAGTCGTTGAGTGGATTGTGATGGGTGGCGCGGTTGTCCCAGAATGCGATGGAACCGGGCTGCCAGCGGAACGCACAGGTGAATTCCGGCCGCCGCTGGTGCTCGAAAAGGTAGTTCAGGATCGGCGCGCTTTCCTCCTCGGTGAAGCCCTTGAAACCGACGGTGTGACCGTAGTTGACGTAGAGCACCTTCTCGCCGGTCTCCGGGTGGGTGCGCACCACCGGGTGCTCGGCCCGTAATTCGGCCGACTTGTCGACCTTGGCGTCGGTGGCCATGCGGTCCTCACGCGATTTGGTCACCTCCGCCTTTGCCGATGACGAGATGCCGATCAGCCCCGACAGCATCTCCTTCATGCCGTCCGAGAGCCGCTCATAGGCCAGTGCCATATTGGCGAACAGGGTGTCGCCGCCATAGGGCGGCAACTCGCGCGCCACCAGGATGGCCCCCATCGGCGGGCATTCCAGGTAGGATGTGTCGCTATGCCACATGCCGCCGAAGTTCGTCGTTTCATGCGCCAATTTCACAACCGGCACGATTTCCGGGACCTCGTCCAGGCCCTTGACCATGGGATACTCGACCACGTCACCGAAGCGCTTGGCAAAGGCGAGATGTTGTTCGGGCGTGATGTCCTGGTCACGGAAGAAAATGACCTTATGGTCGAGCAGCGCCTGGCGGATTTCGGCGATGGTCGCATCGGAAAGGCCTTCGGAAAGATCCACGTCGCCGATCTCTGCGCCGAGCGCGCCGGCAACGCGTTGAATGGAAATGCTCATGGTTTCCGTCCCCGAGATATTCAAGCATCCGATGATGGCGCGGCTAAAGCTGTCGGGCAAGCGCGCAGAACTCCTCAACGCTGAGCTCTTCGGCGCGGCGGGCGGGGTCGATATCCGAGGCTGCCGGATCGATGCCGAGGGGCTTCAGGCTGGCGCGCAGCATCTTTCGCCGCTGGCCGAAGGCCGCCTGTGTGACCCGCTCCAGTTCGGCAAATCCGGCCGGCGCCAGCGGCGCGGATCGCGGCGCCAGATTGACCACCGTCGACGTTACCTTGGGCGGCGGCGTGAAGGCGCTTTTCGGCAGGTTGAAGACCGGGCGCACCACGCACAGCCATTGGGTGATGACGCTCAGCCGGCCATAGGCCTTGGTGCGGGGCTCCGCGGCCAGGCGGTCGGCGACCTCGCGCTGGAACATCAATGTCATGCCGGCGACGCCCTCCAGGTTTCGAAGCCAGCGGATCAGGAGCGGCGTGGCGATATTGTACGGCAGGTTGGCGACGATCTTGAATGGCGCCGTCGCCAGGTCACGCGGCGCGACGTCGAGCGCGTCGGCCTCGACGACTTTGAGCCTGCCGGGAAAGTGAACGGCAAGATCCCGGATCGCCTCGGCGGCGCGCGGGTCGCGTTCCACCGCGACGATGGAGCGCGCGCCGTTTGCCAGCAGCGCGCGGGTCAGCCCGCCGGGGCCGGGGCCGATCTCGACGACATCGACGTCGCCAAGCGGGCCCGCGGCACGGGCGATGCGGTCTGTCAGGTTGAGGTCGAGCAGGAAATTCTGGCCGAGGGACTTTCGGGCACTGAGTTCGAAGCGGCGGATGACCTCGCGTAGCGGTGGCAGGGTGTCGATGCTCATGAGCCTGCGTGGCGATTGGCGGCAAGCTCCGCGGCGGTGCCGAGCGCGGCCGGGAAGCTGGTGGGGTCGGCATTGTCGATGGCGACGAAAACCGATCCCGCCCGATGGCGGTTTTTCCATGCCATGAGGGCCGGTTCGCCGCCAATCCCCGCTGGCTTGCCCATGGTGGCGGCGAGGGCATGGCCTGCGGGTGTCAGTGTCATAGCCGGACATCCACGATGGCGGTACGGCGGAGATTGCGAAGGTATTGTTCGGCGACCAGATTGATACGTTCCTCGAGCAACTGGTTCCGGATACGGGCACGTTGCTCTGCCGGGTCGATTTTCTTTGCCTCGGGTTCTTTGCGATTGCAGACCATGACGACAATGACGCCGCCGGCATTGCGAACCGGCGCGCTGGCGCGATTTATCGCAAGCGGCTCGACGACGGAACGAAGCTGCGCCGAAAGCTGGGTCATGGGAAAGGTTCCCAACGGGCCGGAAAGCGGTGAGCCGGTTTGTTTGGCGAGACTGTCCAGTTGCGCGCATGAGGTTGCCTGCGCGCTGATCTGTTGAGCCTTGGCCATCGTCGATGCCACCAGCGCGGCGTCGGCGTTCTCGGGCAATTCGAAATGCGCTTGGCTCAGTGTCACCGTCGTCGGCTCGTCGGCCTCTTCGTGG